>CEAO01018043.1_pt1 | contig 416579 bp, 318 predicted proteins | sample 557631 | NCBI WGS metagenome assembly CEAO01 (sample SAMEA3182049, study PRJEB8094) | gut metagenome | biome: human; feature: gut; material: Stool; isolation source: human stools | place: Canada | collected 2012-02-08 | reverse complement strand
GACCTGCAACTGGCGGGAATCAAGTGCTTCCGAAATTACCTGCAGACGGTCATTGACTCTTCATACCCCAGGGACTTCAATCCCTTCACGGAGTATATCGGGAAACTGAAACCATGGGACGGAGTGACCGATTACATCGGCCGGTTGGCGGATACCGTACAGGCCGAAGACCAGGAGTTCTGGAGGAAAAGTTTCAGGAGGTGGTTCGTGGGAATGCTGGCCTGTGCATTGCAGGACGACACCGTGAACCACCTGGTAATCATACTCTACTCCGAACAGGGAAAGGGAAAGAGCACATGGATAAGAAGGCTGCTGCCGCCCGAGTGGAGGGAATATTACCGGAACGGAATGGCCAACCCCGAAAACAAGGACCATCAGCTGCTGCTCAGCACACACCTCATCATCAACATGGAAGAGTTCGAAGGGGCAAGGGTCGGAGACCTGGCGGGGCTGAAGAGGGTAATCACACAGGAGAGCGTCACGGAACGGAAAGCGTACGACGCGCAGGCGTACACCTTCATACGGCACGCATCCTTCATTGCCAGCACCAACAGCCGCCAATGCCTGCAGGACATAGGGGGAAACAGACGGTTCCTGCCCTCATCCATCATTTCACTGGATTACAGGACGCCCGTCAACTACGAGGGAGTATATGCGCAGGCGCATGCCCTGCTGAAGCAGGGGTACCAATACTGGTACGAAGGAGAAGAGATAGACGAGCTGAACCGCCACAACGAGCTGCACCGAATGAAGGATCCGGTGGAGGAAAACCTGCTCGTATACTTCCGGAAGCCGGAGCCCGGAGAGACCTGCGTGAAATGGATGCCCGCAGCCACCATACTCAGCAAGATAGCCATTTACGGAAAGATACAGGTGAACAGGCAGACGATACAGATACTGGTGATGTCGCTCGAAAAATACGGGTTCAGGACAAGAAGGAACAGTCAGGGAAGCACCGAATATGAAGTGATAGACCTGCAAAATGATGAGGTAAACAATGGATTCAGGGAAAAGAACCGGGATGAAAAGGACGGGAAAGACGATATGGAAGAGGGAATATTGCCGTTTTAAATTTCGCATACGCTCTATTTATCAGTTGACAAGAGAACAAGGGGAATAGAGGATGAAAAGGTTTCTTGAAAGTAGAGTTATCATATAATGTAACGGGTGATAAGAAATAATGTAATGTAGGATTACATATATTCTTATCACTCGTTACATCTATTGGCATTTTATTTACAAAAAGTACAAATCTTTCATTTGCCGGATTCAAACTATCTAAGGCTCACCGAGATACTTGAATATAAGTTTCACTTCAAGGGGCAGATAAGAATGGCGGTTCTTGTTATAACCCGCTTCCTTCAGTTCCGACATCAGTTGCCTGTTAGCATAAATCCACCGGCGGAGAAGTTGTAGGGCGGTAGTAATACATACACCGGGATTGTAAAGCATGGCAAGGTCGGCTTTGGTATAAGCGCGGACAGGGACTTTTTCATCTAAGTTTTCTTCTTTCATAAGTTTGTTTTTTAGTGATTTACATGGTATAAAGGTACTCATTTACAGCGACAACAGAAAGGAATAAAGAAGGTATTACTTCTCATTTACATTCTCTTTTTTTCATACAAACTCAAATAGCTTCAAGCGGAAAGTGGAAGGGAAAAGAACGGGGTATATTTGCAATGTCCAAAGGGGAAAAGAGCGAAAATCTTCCGGCAAGCCCATGATGGCAGAGCAAATTAAGAAAAGCATGAGAAGAGGATTCGGACAGCTTTCCCAAAAGGATCATTAAATAACCTTGTTTTTTAACTTTAAAAAAATGATTGATTATGGGAGTACCATTCAAAAAGATTCCGCGGAGAGATCCGCGAAAGGAGGATGCGGTGGCAAAGTTTTATCCGCAACTGGTAACGTTAGGGGACAATGCCGACCTGGAAGACGTGGCGTACGTGATGAAGGAGAAAAGTTCACTCACCTTGGGAGATATCAAAAGTGTAATCACCAACTTTGTAGAGGCGCTGATTGACAAGCTGTATGGCGGACAATCGGTGAACATCAAGGATTTCGGGGTGTTCAGCCTGTCGGCGCGGACCGTCGGAGTGGAGAAAAAGGAGGATTGCACGGCTAAGAACATCAAGGCCGTGAAAATCAATTTCCGACCGTCAACCACCATCAGACCGGATGTGACGGCAACACGTGCCGGACAGAAAATTGACTTCTACGATTTGGAGGCATTGGTAAACAAGGACGGAAGTTCGTCAGGTGACAACTCTTCCGGTGACCAGGGAGGATCCGGTAGCGGCGAGGGAGGACTGGATGAAAATCCGCTGGGTTAAAATATCACTAATCATTTAATCAAAGAATATGAAAAAGTCAATCTGGGATAAAATTCTCAAAATTGTGATTGCGGTAGCTTCGGCTATAGTAGGGGCACTGAGTGCCAATGCCATGAATGTGTAAAGGGGTAAGATAAATCTCCCTCAAAAATGAATAAGGCTGCTTCATCAGAAACAGCCTTATTTTCTACAAAATAAAACTGACCTATCAGAAGCTCAGAATGGTTAGTATAATTTTGCATGATAAAAACCATAACTCACAACAATAACAGAACGTAATAGTTAATCTTTATTAATATAGAGTTAAAAAGCAATTATAAGAAACCTTACTTTTGTATTTTTGTATTAATATCTAATATTAATTCAATATAAAAGAATACTTAATAATCTGGTTATGAGACTTTTTTTATCTTGGAAACATATAATCAGCCTCTGCTTTGTCTTACTACACTTAAGTTTATCCATTGCCCATGCAACCGTAGTCCCCAAACAACATCGACTACTTATTATTAACTCTTATAATGAAGGAGCCCCATGGAGTCAAACGCTTATAACCCCTATTATGCTCCAAACTTCTTCAATAGAAGATGTCAGTGCCGATTTAGTACATATAAATGGTACATTTATCCGAAATGACTCATTGTACAACCAAATGGAAGAAGGAATCTTCCAGCGTTATGAAAAGAATAAGCCGGATTATCTGGTGCTCATAGGCAGTATAGCTTTTACTTTAAGAGATCGCATTCAGAAAGAATGGGGAGATATTCCAATGATATTGATTGCCAATGAAGATACCTATGCCCCCCGGGAATATTACTTCACAGGACGCTCTATAAATATGGCGGATAATAAAGTAGCACCTCTGAATGACATCAGAGAACAATATAACTTCACCTTTATTGAAACCCCGGATATGTATAAAGAAACCATTGACATGATGATACGGATGTTGCCTCAAATGAAGAGAATTATATTTGCGGCAGACGAGCTTTATCAGAATCAACGACTGGACCGACTCATACACTCGTACATCGCATCAGAATATCCGAATATCGAATACGAACGCCTGGTAGGTAAAGAAGAAAACAGCAAGCAACTACAAGAATATTTATTGACAGATGATCCGACCACAAGCATCTTATTTTCTACCTGGTTCTATGAACGTAAAAACCTGTTTGGATCGCCTACACTCATCAGCGGTGATTTTCAGCTAGTGGCATCTTCACCTCAGCCGGTATTTGCGTTAAGAGGAGCGTACATCAATAAGGCAGGATTCATTGGCGGATACTTCTATGACCAAGCAGAACTAGAGAAATCATTAGCTGACATTATCGGGCAAATGCTCCAGGGAAAAAAGCTACGTGACATCCCATTCGTATATAGTAAAAAGTCATACCCGCTCGTCAACTATGCACAACTGAAATTGGATGGCCTTGATGCAGACCTTTGTCCGTCAAATACAATATTCCTGAATAAACCGCTCACATTCTGGCAAAAATATAGATGGTGGATTATCAGCGGAACAATCCTGCTTCTTTCACTTGTGGTCATCGCATTTATAATATACTTGTTTCAGCGAAAGAAAATAGCCTTGTTCAGTGCCCATAATACACTTGTGTGCAATATGCCGATATCGTATACCCAGGCAAAAGTAGCTTTCGATGAAAAGGGAGAGGCAATAGATATAAAGTACCAAGCCGGCAATAGCTTGTTCAATAATTTATTTACAACAAATGAGGAGAATGATATGAATAAGAATTCGCTTTCACAGATTGACTGTCTTCCTCGATTTATAAAAATGGTATTCAAAGAAAAACAAGCGATTACCTTCACCCACTATTTTAAGACGACTCACACCTTTTATGAATTCATTATCTGCCAGTCGTCCGAAAAGCATACCATAGATATCTTCGGAGTTGACATCACAGCACGCAATGAAGCGGAAAACGCATTGCGGGAAATCAATAAGAAACTGGAAATGACCTTGAGCGTGGCTCGAATCATTCCTTGGCGCTGGAACCTGAAAAGCAATATGATTACTTGCGAATCAGAACAAATACTGGCCCACATGAATTTCACTAAAGAAAAAGGGTCCACTCCCCAGGCGCACATTATAAAGGCCTCCGAATACTTTCAGAAAATGCACCCGGAAGATGTGGAACGTATGCAACAGATACACAAGAATCTTGCATCCGGAAAATTACAACATGCCAAAGAAGAGTTTCGCATCATTACTGAAGTGGAAGGACGAAAATTTACAGATTGGCTTGAAACGAATGCGGTAGTAGATCAATACGATGAGCAGGGCAATCCGATATCATTGGTAGGTTCGCTACTATTAATTACAGAACGTAAGAGACAAGAGAAGGCATTGGTAACAGCTAGAGAAAAAGCTCTGGAATCCGAGCGGCTAAAGTCTGCATTCCTGGCTAATATGAGCCACGAAATACGCACACCATTGAATGCCATCATAGGTTTCTCCAGCCTGCTGACCACCACTGAGGATGAACATGAACGGGAAGAGTTCATCAGTATCATAGAGAATAACAACCAGCTTCTCCTACAACTTATCAGCGACATTCTGGATCTGTCGAAAATAGAGGCAAATACTCTTGATTTCAATTACCAGCACGTTGACTTGAACGGACTGGCAAGAGACGTAGAAAGAACAGTACGACGCAGACTACAACCGAATGTTGTCCTGAATTTTATTCCCGGAGTTACCGAGTGCCATGTACAAACCGAACGTAACCGACTTTCACAAGTACTTATCAACTTGCTTGTCAATGCCAGCAAGTTTACCTCGACAGGCAGTATCACATTTGGTTATGAAATCCGTGGAGAAGAGCTCTATTTTTATGTAAAAGATACAGGCCGGGGTATCTCACAGGAGGATCAGAATAAAATATTCGAGCGTTTCACCAAAGTGGATACTTTCACCCAAGGAACAGGACTGGGCCTTTCCATCTGCAAAAACATTATCGAAAAGATGAAAGGAAGAATCGGAGTTGAATCTGAGGGTAAAGACAAAGGAAGCACATTCTGGTTCACAATACCGTATAAACCGGAAATTGCTACACAACAGAATAAGCGGCACGAAGCTGTTAATCCTACCACAACAGTACCCCAGCAAAAGCCTGTCATCCTAATAGCAGAAGACAATGAAAACAACTACCTGTTATTCGATTCTATTCTTAATAAAGAGTACAATCTGATACATGCCTGGAATGGTGAAGAAGCCATAGAATTATATCAAAAATTTCAGCCACATGTCATCATCATGGATATCAATATGCCCAAAATGGATGGCTATGAAGCAGCGAGAGAGATACGGAAATTCTCAAAAACAATACCCATCATCGCAGTTACGGCATATTCCTTCTCTTCTGACAAAGAAAAGGTTCTGGAGAACGGATTCAACGGCTATGTACCTAAACCGGTCGACGTGCACATCTTGAAAGAAAAACTCCATAGTACAATCAAACAAAACATTGCAGCAATATAAGAGAATGTGCCAAAACAGAATAAAAGAACGCAAATTACATGAATTACGCAAACAACAAGTCAGATAAGTTCTGATTATCAGAAGGATAAAAAAAGAATCATTTGTGTAATTCATGTAATTTGCATTCTAAACTTCATTTTGACACACTCCCATCATTATCTTGCTTTAAATCTGAATTTTCTTTTTCTGCCGTCCCTTTTCCCCTATACTCGCTCGGACTGACCCCAAAATGCTTCCGGAATACCTCTCTGAAATATTTTGCATCGCAGAACCCGGTCATATCCGCTATTTCCGTAATAGAGTGTTCGCCTTCTTTCAACATTCGGGCAGCATACTGCATACGGATGAGACGTACATAATCTGCCGGAGAACAATCAGTCAATGCTTTCACTTTATTATAGAAACTACTGCGGCTCATGTGGTGAAGCGAACAAAGCATATCTACCGTAAAATCCGGATCGGCCATGTTCTTCTCCACATTTTCCCTGACGGAAGCTATGAATTTCCAGTCAAGTGTATCCCGACACCCCTTCGGCCATTTTTCAGTTTCGAAGTCCGAACTGCCATACTTCTTATGCAATAAGATCCGATTGGTAATCAAACGGTTGATACTCGCCTTCAATATGCTGATGCTGAAAGGTTTCGCCATGTAATCATCCGCACCTATCTTCAATCCTTCCAGCATGTTTTTCTCATCACCCAATGCAGTCAACAGAAGCACCGGAATATGAGATGTTTCAATATTGCCCTTAATGGCGGCACACAATTCATCTCCCGACATTTCCGGCATCATAATATCTGACAACACAAGATCCGGCTTAAACTCGGATAGGATTTCAAGAGCCTCCTTTCCGTTGTGACAGGACTGCACCAGATAATCCTCACCAAGCGTGTTCGCCAGATAAATACGCAAATCGTCATTATCCTCCACGACGAGGATACGTCGGGAAGAAGCATCACTCTGCTTGGGCTCAACGGCAGAAAGTGCCGGAATAACAACTTCCTGCATGCTGATAGATCGCTCCGGAGTTGCAGATATGATACTGGCTTTACGAAAATGTTTGTTCCCCTTAGGAAAAATGATTCTTACCAGTGTACCTTGTTCCGCCGTACTCTCTATAGTTATTTTTCCACCATGTAAACGCACCAGCCTATGCACCAATGCCAGGCCGATTCCACTACCGCTAACCCTCAAGTTGACGGCATTGCTACCTCGAAAATAGGTATGAAAAAGTCCTTTCTGTTCATTGCGGGGAATACCGATTCCGGTATCTTTCACCTCAATGCCCCAACCATCCTCATATTCTGATGCACTGACATATATGTTCCCATTTTCCGGTGTATATTTCATAGCGTTCGACAGGATATTCTTCATGATAGAATCCATCTTATCCCTGTCAAACCACACGTTCAGGTATTGAAAATTACTTTCGTAAGTCAATCTGATATGCTTGATGTTTGCATACGCATGAAATGGGTCACAAATGCCTGACATATACGTACCTAATTCATATTCGGCAATATACATATGTGACGAATAGGTATTGATACGTTCAAAATTAATAAGATTTGTTATAAGCCGTAAAAGAACATCCACATTTCTCAGAGCCATGCTCACATGGCCCTTACCTTCCTCATTCACCATATCTTTGTTCCGTAGTTCTTCCAACGGGGCCTTTATCAGAGTCAGAGGTGTACGGATGTCGTGAGCTGTATTTATAAAAAAGCGTGTCTTTTCTTCCGAAATCCTCTTCTGTTTCCTCAGTGTAATGATGCGGAACAGAATCACGCACACCAGAACGGCCAATATAATATAACCGGCTATAGCCCACGGAGTAGCCCACAACGGAGGAGATATGATAATCAACATACTGCGCTGTTCATAACTCTTATACTTTTCTTCGTTAGATACGGAACGTACATGAAGCATATATTTACCCGAAGGAATATTGGTGAAACGCATCAGACCGTTGGAAGAAGGCGTAGTCCATTCATCATAAAAGCCCTCCAATCTCCAGGAGTATAAAATATTAGAAGGATAGTCATAATTAATGGAGGAAGCCCTCAGTGAGAAAGTGTTCTGTTCATATTTAAGTTTCAAGACTTTCGTATCGTTAATATCCGTCTCCAAAGGAGATTCTTCATCACCGGGATATACAGTCTGATAGGATATGTTCAAATCACTAAGCAACATCGGAGAAAAAGTTGGGACCGGTATGTGCATATCCGAAGGAAAGCCAATGACCCCATCATTACTTCCCAAGACAAAACGACCGCTACTATGCAAAATACCGGAACCGGGATTGAAACAGACACTCATAAGCCCCTGTTCACGCGTCCAGTTATTAAATGACATTCTACGAGGTGAAAAATGAACAATTCCATTTTCCGTACTAAGCAATAAATCCCCGTCCGGTTTAGGAAGAATTGTATAGATATTGTTGGATATAAGGGCACAATTATCTGTATAATACTGAGCGAAGGCCTCTTCTTCGGGATTATAAAGCACCAGCCCGGAACCACTGGTACCTATATACAATACACCATCGTCTCCCTGATACAAGGCATGGATATGCATAGATTCCACAGGCATATCGATGCTGCGATATTTTCCGGAAAATTTGTCTAGCAAATATAGTCCTGCCGAAGTGCCAATCCACATCGAAGAATCGTCTTTTTCGCGAATGCAGGTAATAGAATTCAAGCCGGAATACAGACGGGATTTGCCACTTTTAAGATCAAAACATTTCAGATTATAAAAACCGCCTGACCAGATATTACCTTCCGAATCTTTCCTTATGTCACGAATGTACTGATCGGGACGCAGGTCTAAATGAAAGAAAAGAGAAGAAGCAATATAGTCAACCGTAAGGGCACGTTTATCTATCTGGTAAAGACCGGAGGTAAAACCACCTGCCAGAATAATTCCGGGCGAGATTTCACAAAGCGTCAGGAATATATGATTCTTATCTTCCAGTTCATGATCAAAAGTGCTGAAAAAGGAATGCCATTCCCCCGTAGCGGAACTATATAGACTTATGCCATTGCTGGTACCGAACCAAAGGTCACCGTCACTATCTTCAATGACATCATGTACCTGGTTATTGACAAGTGACTGACGGTTTCCAACCGAATGACGGGTCCATCGGTAGCCACTGTAACGATTGTCGCGGATGGTTATTCCACTGGGATAATTAGCAATCCAGATGCGACCATCATGGTCTACATGCACATCGTTTATATTGTTGCCATTCATTCCATTATGGATATTATAATCTGCTACAATATAAGGAACTGCATGACATGTATCAATATTCATACGATAGATTCCTTTCCCGTCAGTAGCTATCAGAATTTCCCTTTCCCCAAAGGGTATAATACGTTTGATATTCACGTCACTAAGGGTTTCATCCGACCGATTTTCCTGAGAAGTATCAAGATCACAAATCCACACTCCCTGCTTAAAAGTACCGACAAACAATTTCTTCAAAGCAGCTGAAAAGAATAATTCGCTCACCGGTGCATGAAGATTATATGCCGGTGTACACGAAAGTAACGTACGAGACTCATCCAATACCGCCCGATACAACCCGGACTCCGTACCTATGAAGAAGTTTTCCCTATCTATCTGGGCAATAGAAGTGACATTACTGATTATACTGGATGATAATTGCGATATCTTTCCTGTGCGGGTATCGAACAATGCCATTTGTTCCTTACTGCAAAGCCAGATACGTCTGGAATGATCCATATAGCTATATGTAATATTCGGCGAAGAGATTCCCTTTTCCGGTAAAGGAGGCATATACACCTGTTCGAACCGATCCCGTCCCTGCTCATAGCGGAAAATGCGGCCTTTCCGTCCAGTTCCCCACAACACACCGTCGTCAGCCATGTAAAGCCAATTCAGGCTAAACTGCATATTGAGCTTCTGTCCCTTATCCGTCAATTCATAGTGTTTGATTTCCTTGCCATTGTAACGGTCCGGACCTTCCTGAGTAAGGAACCACATATATCCTAAAGAATCTTGTAGGATACGATAAACTTTCTGACTGCCCAGACCATCCTCCATACTTATATATTTATATGCCTGGGCTACACATACCTGAGTAAAAAATACGAGTATGGCAAACAGCATGGAGGTTTTTCTCTGTTGATAAAATCTTCTCCTGTTCATCACAGTTCGTGTGTTATCATCCAAGGGTTCCTGACTCCGAATCTGACAAGGAATCCCAACGGTTTAATATTAAAATATGAGATTAATATGCAAAATTAACCAAAAAGGCAGAAAAGTTCACAGTATAAAACAAGTTTTTTTCATAATACACGTCATTTTTTATCGCTATTACCATATTTTTCTTATAACAAATAGCATTCACCAGAAACGATCCTTTTTCTTATTTTCGTTCTTAATCACTTATTTGACAACTTTTTAGCCATCTTATTTGTTAGAGACATATACTAATCTATAATCCATGATCCATGAAAGTACATGAATATCAAGCAAAGGAAATCTTCTCCCAGTATGGAATTCCGGTAGAACGACATGTGTTATGCAATACGCCCGATGAAGCCGTAAAAGCTTTCCGGCAGTTAGAAGTGGACAAAGTAGTTGTGAAAGCACAAGTGTTGACCGGTGGACGAGGAAAGGCAGGAGGCGTAAAACTGGCTGACAGTGAAGAACTGGTAAGACAGCACGCCCGGGAAATTCTGAAAATGACCATCAAAGGTTTTCCTGTAACCCGAATTTTAATCAGCGAAGCTGTAGATATCGCAGCTGAATATTATGTCAGTTTTACCATTGACCGCAACACGCGTTCAGTAGTGCTTATCATGAGCGCGGCAGGAGGAATGGATATTGAAGAAGTAGCCCGCAACACTCCGGAGAAAATCATTCGCTATAATATCGACCCGTTGATAGGATTGCCCCAATATCTGGCACAGAGTTTTGCATTCATGCTTTTTGACCAGGCGGAACAAGCCAGGCGTATGACTTCCATCCTTCAGAATCTCTATAAAGCCTTCATGGAAAACGATGCATCGCTTGCTGAAATCAACCCGTTAGTGTTGACGGCTAAAGGTACCCTTACAGCCATTGATGCCAAGATGGTGTTCGATGATAACGCTCTTTACCGCCACCCCGATATACATGCTCTTTTCGAACCTACACCGGAGGAACAACTCGAAGCTACAGCCAAAGAAAGAGGATTCAGCTATGTACGTATGGACGGAGACATCGGTTGCATGGTAAACGGCGCCGGACTGGCAATGACTACCATGGACATGATTAAGTTATATGGCGGTTCACCTGCCAATTTCCTGGATATCGGTGGGAGTTCAAACCCCGTGAAGGTGATTGAAGCCATGAAGATACTGCTGAATGATTCGAAAGTAAAAGCGGTCTTCATCAATATATTTGGCGGTATCACTCGTTGCGACGATGTAGCTATAGGATTGATACAGGCTTTCGATCAATTGCAAACGGAAATTCCTGTCATTGTAAGACTGACGGGAACCAATGAAAATATCGGCAGGAAACTATTAAAAGACAGTAACCGCTTTCAGGTAGCGGAAACCATGAATGAAGCCACCCTGATGGTAGTAAAATCTGTGAAAGGAGAAACATTATGAGCATACTTATTGATAAATCGACCCGCCTGTTGGTACAAGGTATTACGGGCAGAGACGGACATTTTCATGCTGTGAAAATGAAAGAATACGGTACGAATGTGGTAGGTGGTACGTCTCCCGGAAAAGGAGGTAGCACCGTAGACGGGCTTCCCGTTTTCAACACCATGTACGAGGCAGTGGAAAAGACGCAGGCCAATGCCTCCATTCTTTTTGTTCCCGCCAGCTATGCGGCAGATGCTATCATGGAAGCCGCAGATGCCGGAATCAAACTGATTATCTGTATCTCCGAAGGTATCCCTACCCTCGATGTAATCAAAGCGTATCGCTTCACTCAACTGAAAGGAGCCATGCTGATCGGGCCGAACTGCCCCGGTCTAATTTCTCCGGAAAAGAGCCTGGCCGGAATCTTACCCGGCAACGTTTTTAAAAAAGGAAATGTCGGAGTGATCAGCCGTAGCGGAACATTGACTTACGAGATTGTTTACCATCTTACAGCCAACGGCATGGGCCAATCTACCGCTATTGGCATGGGAGGTGATCCCGTAGTAGGACTTTACTTCCGTGAACTATTGGAAATGTTCCAGAATGATAAGGATACGGAATCCATCGTCATGATCGGTGAGATTGGTGGAAACGCAGAAGAACTGGCGGCTGAATATATAAAGAAGCACGTAACAAAACCTGTCGTAGCTTTTATTGCCGGACAATCTGCACCTCCGGGAAAGCAAATGGGACATGCAGGTGCCATTATTTCCGGTAATTCCGGCTCTGCCGAGGAAAAGATTGCAGCACTGACGGCAGCTGGAATACAAGTGGCAAATGAACCGGCAGAAGTACCTATCTTATTAAAAGCGTCACTTCCAAACAAATAACATAAACCTGTTGGCGGAATTTATTCATTTCGGAAAAGGAATGAATAAGACTCACCACAGATAACACAGATTCACACAGATTTATTAATCTAATAATCAGTAAAATAGAATCTGTGTCAATCTGTGTAATCTGTGGTGAATTAATTCATAACCCCAAAAAAAGAAATAAATTCCGCCAACGAGTAACATAACTACATTTTAAATCAATTCGTAGCTGGCGCTTTGGATAGGCATATCCAGATTGTGCAGTACTTTTTCCAGTAAAATACCCTCCCGATTGTCGTACTCATACCCAAAAGTAGCGCGAATGCCCTGAAGAATGAATTGCGTGGCACGGTCCAAAGCAATAGGAAGACTGTCCCCTTGCAATAAAGCACCGGTTATGACACTTGTAAAAGTATCCCCGGTTCCCGGATAATGGGCCGGCAAATACGGACAAGTAATTTTCCAGTATCGATCCCCTACCCGATTATAAGCATATACCGAGGTTTTGTGACTCTCTTCATGAACAGGAACGCTGGTTATAATAACCACCTGAGGGCCTGCATCAGACAAAAGACGAAGGTAAGATTTCAATTCTTCATCCGTATTATCTGCTTTATAAGGCTTGTCCATCAGATAAAAAAGTTCAGTGAGATTTGGGGTGATCACATCCGCCTTCGTTGCCAGGTGGCGCATTTCGCGAATCATTGATTCATCAAAGTTTGTGTATAGCCGTCCGTTATCTCCCAATACGGGGTCAACTACCACCAAGCTGTCCGGCTGGCGGAAGTCATCAATAAAATCCGAAACAATCTGTACCTGACGCGGAGCTCCGAGATATCCTGTATAGAAAGCATCAAACTGTACATCCAGCTTTTTCCATTCGGCAATAATTCGAGGCATTTCATCCGTCAGGTCAAGAATAGAAAACTCCGGATATTGCGTATGACTGGAGAGCACAGCCGTAGGTAAAGGGCAAACCTGAAAGCCCATGGAAGACAAAATCGGAATTACAACCGTAAGGGATACACGCCCAAAACCAGACAAGTCATGAACGGCAGCTATTCTCTTTACTTTATTTGTATACATCTTGGTTACTACATTTTTTCTTTCACATAAAAAACTCCCCGCAAAGATAATCTTACGGGGAGTAAACAACAAGCTAAAAGAGAAAATGTTTGATTCAATTAAAGTTTAGGAATTAAGCTAATGCAAGTATCAGTATTTGTGCAGTAAGCACACGTAAAAACATGGTAAGCGGATAAACAGTGGCATATCCCACCGCAGGAGCATCACACGAAGTCAGATCATTGGAATACGCCAACGCGGGCGGATTCGTGGTTGAGCCACCCAATACTCCGATCAACGTATAATAGTTTAATTTAAAGACGTATCGTCCAACAAGCCCGGCTATCAGCAAAGGAACAATAGTTATGATAACACCATAACCTACCCAGACATAGCCACCGTCATAAATCACCGTTTCCACAAATCCTTTACCGGCACCCAATCCCACACAAGCCAGGAAAAGGGAAATTCCTATCTCACGCAGCATCAGATTGGCACTCATGGTAGTATAAGTAATCATTTTGTACTGAGGGCCGAAGCGACTGATCAGAATGGAAACAATAAGAGGTCCACCCGCCAATCCTAACTTTACCGGCTGGGGAATACCCGGAAATACAAAAGGCGTACTACCCAGGATACATCCTAACGCTATCCCCAAGAATATAGGTATCAGATTAGGATGATCCAAGCGTTTCATTGAATTTCCCAATACTTTTTCCGCATGACTGACCGCCAGCTCGCTACCAACAATAGTAACACGGTCGCCCATCTGCAATTGTAATTGCGGAGCAGCAACCAAGTCTACTCCCGAACGATTCACCCGGGTAATACTGGCTCCGAAATTATTACGTATCTTCAATTGGGAAAGCATCTTCCCATTCAGTTCAGGTTTCGTTATCAAGATACGACGGGAAATCAGTTTCTTGTCCAATTGCTCCCATTGCATATCAATCTGCTTACCGAAGAAGACGCTAATAGCTTCAATATCTTTAGGGGTAGAGATAACCAAAATTTTATCATTCAGATGCAATACCGTATCTGAATTAGCCAATTCCGTTCCTTGCCCGTCATGATACTGTACACGCGAAATCACAAAATCACGGTTCATCAGCGGACGTATATCTTTTATCTTTTTTCCGTCGATAGCTTCATTACGGATTTCAAACGAAATAGGACGCACAGTGAGTTCCTGTATGTGTCCCAGTCCACGTTCAGCTTCCGCCTCTTCTGTCTTGGTATTGATACGCAAAATATATTTCAAGGCTATCAATGACAAGATAATACCGACTACACCCAGTGGATAAGCAACCGCATATCCCAATGCTATCTCAGGGGCATCTATTCCGTTCAAATCACTGTTTGCCTGCTGGGCAGCTCCAAGTCCTGGAGTATTTGTTACCGCACCGGAAAGGATACCGACCATAGTAGTGATAGGCGTACCCGTGACAAAATGTAATATAATCGTGATGACTACTCCCAGAAAAACGACCAGCATAGCCAACAGATTCAAGGTAAGTCCGCCTTTTTTGAAAGCAGAAAAGAAACCGGGTCCCACTTGTAGCCCTATGGAGTAAACAAACAAGATCAGACCGAACTCTTTCATAAAATGAAGCAAGTGTTCATTCAGAGTCATATCAAAATGCCCGAATACAATCCCCACAAAAAGTATCCATGTGATACCTAATGAAACTCCCGCCACTTTGATTTTAGCCAGCATAATGCCAAATGCTATCACAAGTGAAAGGATCAGTACGGAATGAGCCACTCCTCCACCCCAAAGATCAGGGTATCCTTCAAAAAGGTTCTTCAATAGTTCCATAATTTAAAGCATATATAATTTTTTCTTCATATAATCCGTTTAAAGTCTCCCCGGAGAAATCACTTCTACGGGGAGACGCACACATTGAAACATAACTAAATCATAGTGGCATATTGCCGTGCTTTTTAGGTGGGTTGCTCTGACTCTTGTTATGCGTCATTTCTAACGCCTGAATCAGCTTATACCGGGTATCACGAGGCATGATAATCTCATCAATAAAACCACGCTCGGCAGCCCGATACGGATTAGAAAACTTAAATTCATATTCCTGGATCAGACCGGATTTTTCTTCCGGTGTAACATTTCTATATAATATATTCACAGCACCTTCGGCTCCCATTACAGCTATTTCTGCCTGCGGATAGGCCAGATTGATGTCTGCCCCTGTCTGTTTGCTGGACATCACGATGTACGCACCGCCATAAGCCTTACGGGTTATCAGGGTAATTTTAGGGACAGTAGCTTCTGCATAAGCATAAACGATTTTTGCCCCGTGACGAATGATGCCATTATGCTCCTGCGTCACGCCAGGCAGGAAGCCCGGTACATCTTCGAAGGTAATCAACGGAATGTTGAAGCAGTCGCAAAAACGGATGAAACGTGCAGCCTTATCGGAAGCATCTATATCCAGCACACCAGCCAGATAAGCCGGCTGATTGGCTACAACTCCTACCGAACGACCATTCAGACGGGCGAAACCCACCACAATATTCTTTGCAAAATGAGGCATCACTTCAAAGAAATATTGGTTATCCATAACAGGCTCTATAATATCCTTAATGTCATAAGGAATGTTCGGGTCTTCCGGAATCACAGTTTGAAGCTCTTCTGACTGACGTCTGGCATCATCCGTACAAGGAATAAGCGGAGCATCCTCCATATTATTGGAAGGCAGGAAGCTGAGCAATTCGCGTATGGCCAGCATGGTTTCTTCTTCAGTGTTACACATGAAGTGAGTAACGCCACTCTTACTGCTATGTGCATAGGCTCCACCCAGCTCTTCCTTGTCCACTTCTTCATGCGTAACCGTTTTCACTACATCCGGCCCTGTGATGAACATATGGCTTTTCTCTTTCACCATAAAAATAAAATCCGTCAATGCAGGTGAATAACAGGCACCGCCGGCACATGGACCCAGAATAGCTGAGATTTGAGGGATGACCCCGGAAGCAATCGTATTCTGATAGAAAATAGAAGCATATCCTGACAAACTGCTGACACCTTCCTGAATACGGGCACCTCCCGAGTCATTCAGAGCAATAACCGGAGCACCATTTTTGAGTGCCAGTTGCTGTACTTTCACTATTTTCGCTGCATTAGTTTCACTCAAAGAACCACCATGCACCGTAAAGTCATAGGCGTACACAAATACCGGACGACCGTCAATCTTGCCGTAACCAGTCACCATGCCATCACCTGGAATTTGTTTTTTCTCCATTCCGAAATTGGTGCAACGGTGATTTACAAACTTGTCCAACTCATTGAATGTCCCTTTATCCAGCAAGGCTTCTATGCGTTCGCGTGCGGTCATCCGCCCGGCAGCATGTTGTTTTTCTATCTTATCAATGCCTCCACCCTGCGAGGCACGCTTATTAAGTTCTTCAAACTGATTATATATTTCTGTCCTTTCCATACTTATTCTTCATTTATAATATCCAATGTCATTAAAATCTGGTTACTGCTCACTGAATCACCTTCCGCCACCAAGATTTCTCTCACTACACAGTCCGAATTGACCTTATAGTTGCTTTGCATTTTCATAGCTTCAAGCACCACTACAATATCTCCCGCCGACAAACGGTCCCCTTTCTTTACAGGAATCTTCATAACCTTACCCGGCATCGGAGCAATAATCTTATCGTCCTGTCTCTCTTCTCCTCCTTTTCGCATACGCAAGTATTTCACCTGGGTATCTGCTATATCCACATGATAAGAGCGATAGAACAAATTCACATCATAGCTTTTTCCTCCTTCACCGCGGATAACTTCCGTATTGTAAGAATTTCCGTCGTGTAAGATGGAGCAGCTGCCGTTTTCTGCCATGGCAATATCCACATCGTAGATTCTTCCATCAACATTCAACCGGACTTTATTATCTTCTTTACTGACCAACGTCACATCGGCAACGCGGTTTCCAATATGTATTTCCATTAACTACTTCCTCCCTCTTTAAATACGTAAAACTCCTTTTTGCAAACCGAACTCACGCCAGCGACTGATAGGACGACCATCAGACGACTGCGTGGAAGAATTCTCTTCCAGGTTCATCAGGTAATCTATATAAGCGGCAATCATGGCAATATTCTCAATTTCTTCATTATTACTGTTAGGACGCTGCAACATACGCGAGTTTTTCTCGATAAACAGCGTGTTGTATTCTCCTTTTACGAAATCGGGGTTGTGCATGATGCGCTTCAGATAAGTAAGATTCGTCTTCAATCCGGTAATTTTATACTCATACAGCACACGGCGCATACGCTCAATGGCATACTGCCGATTGGTGGCCCATACAATCAGTTTTCCGATCATGGGATCATAATAAATAGGAATCTCATACCCTTCGTAAACATAGCTATCGATTCGGACACCGATACCGTTCGGTTCAGCCAATAACTTAATGATTCCCGGAGACGGCATGAAATTATTCTCCGTATCTTCCGCACAGATACGACATTCGATAGCATGTCCCCGCTGAAACAAGTCTTCCTGTTTAAGATGCAACGGATAACCGGATGCAATCATGATCTGTTCTTTCACCAAGTCCACACCCACCACTTCTTCCGTAATGGGATGTTCCACTTGCAAACGGGTGTTCATTTCCAGGAAATAGAAATGACGGTGCTTATCCACCAGAAATTCGATAGTACCTGCACCCGAATAGTTCACTGCTTTGGCGGCAGCTACAGCCTTCTCTCCCATCTCTCTGCGTAATTCCGGAGTGAGGAAGGGAGACGGACTTTCCTCCACAATCTTTTGATTTCTACGCTGAACAGAACATTCGCGATCAAATAAATGAATCACATTGCCATGATTATCACCCAATACCTGAAATTCAATATGATGGGGTTCCTCCACAAATTTCTCCAGATATACCGTATCGTCACCAAAAGCAGACATAGACTCCGAACGGGCGGTATTATAAGCTTCAACTACTTCATCCTCACTATGTATCAGTCGCATACCTTTTCCACCACCACCCATAGAGGCTTTCAGCATCACGGGATAGCCGATCTTATTACATATCATCACAGCCTCCCCAGCACTCTGCAAGGGTTGTTCCGTACCGGGAACTACCGGTACTCCGGCTGCAATCATGTGTTTACGGGCTGAGATTTTATCGCCCATCGCTTCCATTGTTTCGGCAGAGGGCCCGATAAAAATAATGCCTTCTTCTTTGCAACGACGGGCAAAGTCGGCATTTTCAGATAAGAAACCATATCCGGGATGGATGGCATCCGCTTCATGCTGCCGGGCAGCACGAATTATATTCTCTATATTCAAATAACTGTCTCTGGAAGCTGCCGGACCTATCAGACAGGCTTCATCGGCATACATGACGTGTTTTGCTGCACGGTCCGCTTCCGAATAGACAGCTACTGTACGTATTCCCATCTCTTTGCAGGAACGCATTACACGTACAGCAATCTCGCCTCTATTGGCAATCAATACTTTTTTTATCATTGTTCTTCTGTTTATCACAAAGGGGTGCATCACATACATCCATAACGATACCCTCTTTGACTGCCGTCAGACAGTCATGACATAAACAGCCCGGGTAATTCTTTTGCAAATAAGCACGTTGCTGCTCATTCAGTCGTACCGTAGCGCAATGGCATGACAAAATCCGATCGTGCATACACTCAAAGGTTGCACCACAACGCGGACATACCTTTTTCATAGGCATCCCTTTCGCATTAATTAAATTAAAACAATTATACGTTCGTACTGTTCCCCTAATCCCACGAGTAGCAACAGACTTTAACGAATGGCAGGTCTTCTGACTGACTCCCTTTCTGATTCCTTCCCGGCCTCCAATTCACAGCCAGTGGCTAAAGTATTTATCAAGAAAGTTATGGAGCTTCACAGCAGCGGGACTGTCCGGGATTTACACCCGATTCCCTTTTAATCCAAATGACAGAAATGTTCATCCGAAACCAATTCGGGGCAAAGATAGTGGAAATTATCATTGGATATGCTTTTTAGAACAAAAAATATTTCTAACTTTGTCAGCGATAACGGTTTCCAAATCACCGCAAGCGTGAAATGGAATTAAAAGGGAATCCTGTGAAAATCAGGGACTATCCCCGTAGCTGTAAGTTTCATCTCCCTACCATGTGGAGAAAAGATTGTGGCACTCTTTAGCCACTGGTCCTGCAAAGACCGGGAAGGCGCCACAACGGAAACAAGTCAGAAGACCTGCCGATATCTGTAATCATTCAGGCTTTCGGGTGAAAAGCGATAGAATGCATCCTCCAAGATTCATTTTATTACTTACTCTCCTTATTTTGTCGTTTGATTTAGTATAGCTAACTAAACAAAGAATATTTATTTGTTAAATCTTAAATTACAGGTATGATCAATTCGGAGACTCTCATCGTCAAAAGAGATGGGAAAAAAGAAGCGTTTTCACTTGACAAGATCAAGAACGCAATTAGTAAAGCATTTTTATCTGTCGGCAGTTTTGCCACACAAGATGTGATCACCAACATACTCAGCCGCGTGAACATCAGTGATGGAACCAGTGTAGAAGATATACAGAACCAGGTAGAAATTGCACTGATGGCTGAACACTATTACAGTGTAGCAAAAGCGTTCATGCTATACAGACAGAAACATCTGGAAGACCGGGAAGTACGTGACAAGCTCCGTTTCCTGATGGATTACTGCGATGCCTCCAACCCTGCCACCGGTAGCAAGTATGACGCTAACGCCAATGTGGAAAATAAAAATATAGCCACACTGATAGGCGAGCTCCCCAAATCGAACTTCATCCGTCTGAACCGCCGTTTGCTGACTGACCGTCTGAAGGACATGTACGGCAAGGAACTTTCAGACCGCTACATCGAATTGCTGAACCAACACTTCATATATAAGAATGATGAAACCAATCTTGCCAATTATTGCGCAAGCATCACCATGTATCCGTGGCTGATCAGCGGAACCGCATCCGTAGGCGGTAACTCCACGGCACCCACCAATCTGAAGTCTTTCTGCGGAGGATTCATCAATATGGTATTTATCGTATCGAGTATGCTCAGCGGCGCCTGTGCCACACCGGAATTTCTGATGTATATGAATTATTTCATAGAAAAAGAATACGGAGAGGATTACTATAAACATCCGGAACAACTTGCCGACCTTTCCTCCAAACAAAGGACCATAGATAAAATAATCACCGATTGTTTTGAACAGATCGTATATTCCATCAATCAACCTACGGGGGCACGGAATTTTCAGGCAGTATTCTGGAATGTAGCTTACTATGATCAATATTATTTCAATAGCCTTTTCGAACATTTCGTCTTCCCGGATGGAAACGCTCCCCATTGGGAATCATTGAGCTGGTTGCAGAAGCGTTTCATGAAGTGGTTCAATAAGGAACGCACCAAAGCCGTTCTTACTTTCCCCGTAGAGACAATGGCTTTACTGACCAAAGACGGAGATGTACTGGATAAGGAATACGGTGACTTCACGGCCGAAATGTATGCGGAAGGACACTCTTTCTTTACATATATGAGTGATAATGCCGACTCGTTAAGTAGTTGTTGCCGCTTACGTAATGAAATACAGGATAACGGATTTAGTTACACCCTGGGTGCAGGCGGCGTATCTACCGGATCAAAAAGTGTGTTGACTATCAACCTGAACCGTTGCATCCAGCATGCAGTGAAATCCGGATTGCTTTATCATTTCTTCCTTGAAGAGGTAGTAGATCTGGTACACAAGGTACAACTGGCCTATAACGAAAACTTAAAGCATTTGCAAAGCAAAGGAATGTTGCCTTTGTTCGATGCCGGATACATCAATATGGGACGCCAATATCTGACAATCGGTGTAAACGGGCTGGTGGAAGCCGCTCAATTCATGGGAATTGAAATCAACGATAATCCTAAATATGAAGCTTTTGTGCAGGAGATTCTGGGAATAGTTGAAAAATACAATAAGAAATATCGAACAAAAGATATACTCTTTAACTGCGAAATGATACCGGCCGAGAATGTAGGCGTGAAACATGCCAAATGGGACAAAGAAGCCGGTTTCCAGACATTCCGCGAGTGCTATAACAGCTATTTCTACATCGTAGAGGATGAGTCGCTGAACGTCATCGATAAGTTCCGTATGCATGGACACAGGTATATAGAGCATCTGACGGGCGGTTCGGCACTCCACATGAATCTGGAAGAGCACTTAAGCAAAGAGCAATACAGGCAATTACTTCGGGTAGCCACCACTGAGGGCTGCAATTACTTTACTTTCAATATACCTAACACGGTCTGCAACGAATGCAACCACATTGACAAAAGATACTTGAAAGAGTGTCCGGAATGTCATAGCCAGAACGTGGATTATCTGACCCGCGTTATCGGCTACATGAAACGAATCAGCAATTTCTCTCAAGCCCGGCAAAAGGAGGCTGCCCGAAGATATTATGCTGAAGTACACTGATTACGACATTGTTTTTCAGGAGATACCGGATGAGGTGACATTGGCAATCAACCTTTCGAACTGTCCGAACAGGTGTAAAGGTTGCCATAGTCCCTATCTGCAACAAAATGTCGGAGAAGCACTGACAGAAGAAAACCTTTCCGTACTTTTACAAAAGTATGGAAAGGCTGTTACATGCGTCTGTTTTATGGGTGGAGATGCAGATCCTTATGATGTAGCGTATTTTGCCAATTTTCTACAGCAACAGCAGATTGCCCCGGTTAAAGTGGGTTGGTATTCCGGTAAGCAGGAACTGCCTGACGGATTCCCGATACGGAACTTCCAATACATAAAACTTGGGCCTTACGTAGAAAGCCGCGGTGGCTTGAAGTCTGAACAAACCAACCAGCGGCTTTACAAGATTGTACAAGGAGAAATGAATGATATTACTTACCGGTTCAGGACAAAGAGCTGATCTCTTTCCGCCTGAACCGGAATTACAAAGTCTTATTCAAACCGGAGAACAAGGCGTCCCGTTTGCGGGCCATCCACCCATTTTGGTTGTGAAGAAGGACCGCACAAGTCCGTAGAATTTACTTTATTACGCACCGGAGGAATTACATTCAAAACAGAAATTCCGCTTTCGGGAAGTGTATACAGTAACCGGTCACGACCATCACGGGGTTGATATACTCCGATATAGGAATCAGGTGTTTCATTCGTCAAGCTGATGGTTCCCTCTTTCGTGCGAATACTCATCCAGGAAACACTACCAAAATATCCCTTGAATTCAGGATAGGTGAATGTCTCACCCGGAATAGGATCGTTATAATCATTCTCCCAGATATCATACTGCGCGCCATGAATACGATTCTGCCATACACGATACGGACCTGCTCCCAACCAACGCTTGCTGAGCACTTGTTCTTCAGGGTAATCAAAGCAAATACCCATCAGGTCTACCACACCGGAGAAGTTGTAGGTATAATCAAGAGTAGCCATGCCGTCCGGATGAATTGTCCACTGAGCTTTATCTAAATTACCCAGTTTATAATTAGCGGTGAGGATCAGATTCCCCCCCTCTTCTTTCACATCCAGTTTCGTGAAGACTGCCGCATCGGTAAATTCACTGTAAGTACGGTCCTTTGCCTTGGCTTTTTCGTCATCATGATTATAGAACTGATCTAGGGAACGGTCTGCACGACGTGCACCGATAAAACGGGGACCGTTAGCAAAACTAATCTTACGGTTATTGACGGATACATCTTTCAGCTGCCCGTCTTTCTTTGAAAAGACAAAAGTACGCCCGTTTGCTTTTACCGTAATACCTTTTTCTGTTTCCGTATAGGATGCACGGCCGGATGATGCAGAAAACTGTTCTGTTTCCCGATTCAGTTTATCTACGGGGAAAGTCCAGCGCCAAAGTTCATACCCATATTTATCTATAACTGTCAGGAAAAGAGCATCCGCTTCGGGAAGAATAGAAGTCTTGATATCCACCACTCCCACTCCATGGGCTGCTACATCGCTTCCTTGCACTTCACCTTGTTTCAGAATTCGTGTAGTTGTATTGGAAGCATCCGTTACCGACGGGAACTTCACTTGCTGCCAGATAAAACGACAGGTGTTCAGGTTCAGATAATCATAACGGTTCTCCACAGAGAGTTTACCGTCGAAATTCCGGTCGATAGCGGTATTCATAACCTGCACCGGGCTCCATAGCTGCTTGATAGTGTAATAGCTGCCTTCCTTTTCATGGTGAGGGCCTACAATTCCGTCAGCTCCGAAATTTCCCTGATTGTCTATGAACCCGTCCATATCCACGCGCTTCACGCCTTCATCCGCCAATACCCACAGGAAACCACCGATACAACGCGGATGTTTACGCATCATTTCCCAGTAATCATACAGGCCGGCACCATGACCTCCGTCGTACAAACCATGCAGGAATTCAGTAGGCATAAAGATTTCCGGCAGGCGCATGTAGTTCTGGCTTTCTCCATACGAACGATAGTGCATGGTTTCGAAACCGGAGAAGTTACCTTGCGGATGGATGACCGGGCGTTTCTGCGGATCGTATTTATGGAATTCTCCGTCCAGTTCAATGTTCCAGCCTTTTTCATTACCATTGCTCCACCAGATAATGGACGGATGGTTCACATCACGTTCTATCATGCCTTCAATCAGACGTACTCCCGTAGGGGTGTCGTACTTGCCATGCCAGCCACCCAGTTCATCCATAACATAGAGTCCAAGAGAGTCGCATGCTTCCAGAAATTCCGGGTCCGCCGGATAGTGGCTCAGACGGACAGAATTCATATTCATGCCCTTCATCAGAAGTACATCTTCAATATTCTTCGCTTTACTTAGGGTACGACCGCTTTCGGGACGGAAACTATGACGGTTGACACCACGCACGTTGATACGCACCCCGTTCACGTACAATCCGTCACTTTCACGAACTTCGATAGTACGGAAACCGAATGTCTCGGTCTCATGATGCAGGACTTTACCTTCTTTATCCAACAGTGAAAATTGAGCTTTATAAAGATTCGGAGTTTCTGCCGTCCATAAGGCAGGGGCAGAAACGTTCAATTGTAAAGTAGTCCAGTCGCTTCCGGCTTTTAGGGGTACGGTGGTATCTGCCAGTTTCTTCCCTTTACCGTCCAAAATCTGTGCACGGATACTCATTCCGTCACCGGAGATATTCGTGTAGCAATTGGCACGGAATGATCCGTCCATTTGTGCATCAATAGCAATATGACGGAGATTGACGGCAGGTTTTACTTCCAGAAATACCGGGCGGAAGATACCGCCAAAGTTCCAATAATCGGCGCGCCGTTCGGCAAGGTTCACACTGGCATTCTCGCTCTCTTTGGAAACTGTTACTTCCAGCTGATTCTTCTTGCCATATTTCAGTAAATCCGTGACATTATATGAAAAGCGATAGAAGGCTCCCTGGTGTTTCGATCCTGCCTTACGTCCGTTAACCTTAACTTCCGTATCGGTCATAGATGCTTCGAACACAAGGCTGACCTGCTTGCCACGAAATTCCTCGGGAACTTCAAACTCATATTTATACATTCCTTTCTCACCGGCAATGCCTTCGGGAAAGGCTTTACCATAAAAACTAATTCCATACTGATAGGTACCAAAACCCTGCAACTCCCAGCAAGAGGGGACGCCTATTTTCGTCCATCGACCGGAGTTACGTCCGTCGGTACAGAAAAAGTCCCATTCTACTGTGTCGTCGCATCCGTGGCCGGAGAGGTATTGCCGCTCTGTCTGCGGAAGTGTCTGGGCAGTCAGGGTGGTGGCTAATGCCAGGGTTGATAATAAAGTGGTTACGTTTCTCATTGTTACTTTCATTATTGTGTTAGTTATTCTTAGTTACTGATACCGGGGCGGTACTAGCAATCCGTATATGCAAGGTATGTTCCTTCTTATCAATGGCATACTTCTTCAGTACGCCCGGTCCGCAACTGCTGTTACCCAATCCAAGTACGGCGGCATCCAGGCTCAGGATAACCTCGGGGCGGGGTTTCAGATTACAGTCATGCGTTTCTTTATATAAATCCTGTGCGGTATAGTGCAGGGCAGAAGCAGAAAAGACATCTTCCACAGCATCGACACGAATACCTTTGCCATGCCTGTCGGTCAGCATAAGGCGACGCACTTCTTCCTTATTTCCACTATCTTGCGGACGGGGATAATGCACATACTGGTCGGCAACCGATCCTTTCCAAAGTCCAACAGCAGCGGAAGTCTTGCGGTCAGGATAATTATCCTGCGGACCACGCCCCTGCCAGATAAAAGTATTATAATCGGATGAAAGGCAGAATGCTATTCCCAAACGGGGTAATTCGGGCAGAATTCCCTGCGGTTGGAAAGTAGTTTTCAAGTCTATGGTTCCATCGGAAAGGATAGTATAAAGAAACTTTGTCACAATCATACCTTCTTTATAGCGATTCCTGGTTTGAACACGGACAATGACCGCTCCGTCCTCACGGACTTCATGCTTAAAAGAGTCCAGACTGATACGAGGATTATCCATTTGATGCAAGCTCCAGTCTTTAGCCAACCAGTTGCCAAAACTCTTATCATTATCTGTCGGTGCACGGAAGGCCTGCGTTACAGGCTGAAGAGGAAAATCAGCTGGATGAGCCAGCATTTCTTTTCCATGATAAGTAAGGGAAGTCAGGCTCCCGGTTGCGTTTTTCTCCCATTGAATAGAAAAGCCGCTCCCACTGATGGATAAATGTTCTTCATCTGCCCTTACCTTCAGTCTCCCTCTATTCTCAAGTTTGGAAGACAATAATGCGCCTTCCTGAATGCAGAACTGTTCCCATGCCACTTCATGCCCGGCTTTCGCCCAAAGAGCATCCCGCTTCAAGATGAAGCTTATCGTGAGACGCAGGTCAGAAGTAGCCTTTGCCGAAGCTTTCTTGCCGGCTATGGAAACAGGTAAAGGGATCGTTTCACTTTCTCCGGGAGCTACCTCGGGCAATGTTATTTCTCCTTGATCCTTCTGCTTCCCATCTATGGACAACGTCCACAAACAGCGATATTGGGACAAATCCGTATGATGATTCCTATTCGTCACTCTCAGCCCTCCACTCTCCACTCTCAACTCCACGGGTGAGTATACTTTCTTCACCTCCCAATATTTAGGAGTTGTTTCGCGGTCACTCATCAACAGGCCATTGAAGCAAAAAGCCTTCAGATTCGGTTTATCACCAAAATCACCACCGTAAGCTACCATGATACGTCCATCGGGTAACGTCTTGTAGATACCCTGATCTACCCAATCCCAGATAAATCCGCCCAGCATACGGGGATTACTGTATATCTCGTCCCAATATTCCTTGAAATTCCCCAGAGCATTTCCCATGGAGTGAGCGTATTCACTCGTCATCACGGGACGGTTGTCATTGGTACGTTCCGCAATTTCCAACAGCCGCTCCCAACGTGCATTTTCCGCACGTTCCTTATCCTCTCCCTCGGCAATGCCGGGATTCAGATACTCCTGTTTTACCCGGGTATAGAAACGGCTGATTACATCTACCGTCTTCGGATCGGGTTCACCGCCGGCTCCCTGTGCGCCTTCATAATGCACGGGACGTGTCGGATCGAAGTCATGCAGCCAAGCTGAAATAGCGGCAAAATTCGGACCATAACCACTCTCATTACCCATACTCCACATTACAATGCTTGGATGATTTTTATCCCGTTCTGCCATCCGCACGGCACGGTCCAGAAATGCGGCATGCCAATCGGGAGTGCTGGCTAAGGTTCCGCGCAAACCATGCTCCTCAATGTCAGCCTCATCCATTACATAAAGCCCCAGACTGTCACAAAGCTCATACCAGCGGCTGACATTGGGATAATGACTGGTTCGCACCGCATTAATATTAGCTTGCTTCATCAGAAGAATATCCTGCAACATACGTTCTTCGCTCATGACACGAGCCGTACGGGGATCGTGTTCATGGCGGTTCACCCCACGGAAACGAACCGGTGCGCCATTAACCAGCAGTTGTCCGTTTCGTATTTCCACAGAACGGAAACCGACAGCTTGTTCTACCTGCTCTATTACTTCACCTTCGGCAGTCAGCAGAGTCAGGTGCAGTTTATACAAATAAGGGGTTTCAGCAGTCCACCTTTTCGGAGATTTTATCGTTGCCGACATACGTCCCAATTTACGGGGACCACGTTGAGGATACCATTCGTTCATCCTGCCCGCTTTATGTTCCAGGTCGAGTATATCTTCCACATCCCCTTTCAGTGTCGCGATTTCTCGTCCGGAAGCATCTTTCAATACTCCCTGCAGGGTAGTTCCTTTTCCGGTCATCCCTCGGTAAACGCTGAATTGAGGATCTATCTGCAAGATGAAATCCTGATAGTCCGTAGAAACCGGAAGAGTCCGCACTGCATAATCACGGATACGGATATCGGGTGTGTGCAGCAAATGGATGCTGCGGTGGATACCACCAAAACGCCAGAAGTCCTGATCTTCAAGATAAGAGCCGTCACTATACCGGTAAACCTCCAGTGCGATCTGATTCTCTCCGGCATGCAGGTAGTTTGTAATATTGAATTCACTCGGCTCCATACTTCCCTGGCTATACCCTACCCGTTCTCCATTTATCCAGACATAGAAAGCACTCATCACTCCTTCGAAACGAAGAAAGGTCTGGCCTCTTGCTTCCCAACCGGCAGGCAACTGAAACGAACGGCGATATTGTCCTACGGGATTCCGTTCTTTGTAAGTCGTATAGTCAACCTTCGGTTCACCCATCACCCGGGGTGGATCTATCTTGAACGGGTAGCCTGCCGAAACGTATATCGGCGTACCATATCCGTTTACTTCCCAATTGGCAGGTACGGGAAAACCGACCCAGTCTTTATCATTGAAATCCGTCTGATAGAACTCTACAATTCTTTCATCGGGCACAGGTGTCCAGCGAAACTTCCATGTTCCATCCAGACAGATGGAACAATCTCCCTTCTGTACGTGGAAAGGAGTAAATGCGGCCCGCGCCGGTTCGCGGTTGATTTGAAGTACATGGTGATTCTCCCAGTCATGCACAGTTTGTGCTGACGGCTGGATGGGGAGCAATAGACCAAAGAGTAAAGTATATATCTTCATTCGTTACACTATTAATATTAGGATAGACGGACGAAGATGTATTTTGTACTCTTTACTGAATCTCCAATGCGTCAAACGCCAATCCATTCATATCTTCCGCCGAAAGCAGCACTTTATAATAGCCTGCATTGATGAATGTTCCGGTAGTGGTACTCACCATTTTCCACTTATCGGGCGTTTCAGGGAAAGTAAGGATATCATCTTTCAACGTCACACCTTTGCTGTCGATAAACTGCATCCGTACAGGCAGCGGCTTACCTGTTGGATTCATATACTTAAACCGGAGAGCGTAGATTTGGGCCAATCCGGTAGAAACACTCCACTCGATGCTGTTCTTCTTTCCTTTTCCAAAGAAGACACCCATCTGTTTGCGATGCTCCCTCTTCGTAAAAGCACCTTTTACAGAAGCTGTTTCAGCCTCATACGCCACACTGGCACGAGCATTTTTATCTTCCGGAAGCAATTCCTTGGGAGTCTTCACCAAAAGCTCTTTGTCTGCCGCCTCCCAACTCCAGTCCGGAGCCACCCAGTTCCTGTCCGCCGCTGAAAGTAGTTCCGAAGCTTTCAGCCCTGAAGCCGGAAACACAGACGGTTTCAGTTCCTGATTTGCAGAAGCAATGGCAATTCCGGAAATCAGTGCCTGACCGGCCTTTACTTCCGGAAAGTGTATTTTCAGCAGGCCTTGCTTCGCAACGGCATATACTACCTTTTTGCATGCACCGTCATGGCCACTTTCAGCCCATACGTCCAGATCATCCAACACGAGGGAATCGTTCACCATTACATCAAATATGCGCAAACCTTCACAATCAGTAGAAGCACTTCCTCCCGTACCATACCAGGGCTCTGTAAAGTAAAATTCGATACGATAGATTCCGTCGGCTACAGGAAAACGATACTCCAACTGGTGACGGCCAAAGCGGAAGGACTGGAATAACGTCCAGTCGCGCGTGCCACGTATCGGATCAGACGTCGTACGCTGACTGGCAAGATAAGGATTCAGACCTTCAAAATTTGCAGCCCATGAACGGGAATACCCCAGATTATCCTGTGACCAGAGTTGCCCGAAGCTATCCGTATATTCATCTCCACCGCAATTGATGCGATACAGGTAATTATATCCCTCCTCTCCCTTCAGTACAGGCTTTGCTTCCTGATAAAGCGCATCAAAGCGAGGCGCCCGCTCTAATCCTTCCAGAATGATTATATCTTCCGCAACAGGTTTTCCTTTGTAATAACCTACCGCGCGAAGCACATTGTAGCGGATATCCCGGTTCTCCCACACGAAATGAGTTCCCACTCCATTATTCCCCTTCCGTCCGAGGAAAGTGACTTTCCCATCAGACATATCGTTATAGAGCAATACAGAATCGCAATTACTATAAGCCTCGATAGTCGCCCGGCGACGCCCCTCCTTAAAACGATCCGTCCAGGTATGCGACACGAGATAAACCATAGGATCTTTGGCTGCCGGAACATAGTTGGCACGATACATATAATATACGTCCAGCGGCTCTTCCCACGGAGTCACCAATCCTTTATAATTGAATGGTCCTACTTTATCTATTTTCCGGTAAGCTTCATCCGGCTGGCGGCGTCCGGGATTGTCATGACTGCTATATATCCATTGGAATTGTCCGCAAACACTATCTCTTGCCTGCTCCGCCAAACGGATCTTAGTTTCCATCAGCCGACACATGCGATCTTCACTCCACGTTCCGTTCACCTCAAACTCTCCGGATTCCGTATGCAATCCGATGCTTCTCCATGCACCATATTCTCCGTTCAATAGTTGATTCTTCCGGGAGAGTTCTTTTCCATATTTGGTGACATCTCCCCCGTACGTACCACTCCAATTCTGAATTACATTCCAGTCGGTTCCTTCTCCACCATTGCAGGTAGTGATGACACGCATCGTACGCGCCGTCGGATCCATCTCCCGGATAATCTCACTACATTCCTGTGCAAATTCACGGGGCAATGTACTTTCATTCTGCAATCCCCATATAACCACTGAGGGGGAATTGCGACGCTCTTTCACCCACTGGCGAAGCAGCTTCTTAAAATTCTCCCGGAATTCCGGTGTGTCATACCATACATGCGCGGAGAATTGCGTCCAGAACAAAATACCTTTTTCATCCCAGTATTTCTGATAATCAAGATGATGGGGCTGATGGGCGTCACGGAAACCGTTAAAGCCTGCCGCACATATCTGCTTTACCCTTGCAGCTACCTGCTCCCTGCTGAACGCGTGGCTTTGTCCGAACTGATGTTCGTACTCGCAAACTCCATTGATAAAGACAGGCTTTCCATTCAAATAGAAACGTCCGTCTCCGTCATTCCGTTTCACTGGCCAACTGATGGTACGGATACCGAAAGGAGTCGATACCTCATCCGTAGTCTTCGTATCCCGCTTAATCATGCTTGCCAGTTTATACAGATAAGGATTATCTGTACTCCACAACACCGGATTCTCTACAGGAGAGTGCTGGCGAACCACCTTCATCTCTCCCGGTGCCAATGTCACTTTCCTGGCCAGACGGAACACTTGCTTTCCATCCGCATTGCTCAATTTATTGACCACTTCAATCGTTTCCGTAGTCTTACCATAGTTCTTAACCTCTGTATCGACAAATACATTAGCTGCTTTCTCATCATTCCAGATATGTACTCCGAAAGGTTCGATACGGATTTCATCTGTACCTTCCAACACCACAGGCCGGAAGATTCCTAAAGGTTGCGAACCTTCACTGAATCCCCATTCCGAAGAACAGCCGCCACACACCCAAGGCATATCGGCAATCATTTCCGGGTGCTCAACTTTTACCTCCAGATGATTGCTACCTTGCCTCAATGCATCGGTCACATCCAAGGTCAATGTCGTGCGTCCTACGGGATGCCGTCCAAAATCCTGACCGTTCAATTGAATTGTGGCATAAGTGCCTACTCCTTCGAAACGAAGAAAATAGCGCTTCCGGGATTGGTAATTATCCAAAGTAAAATCTTTCACATACATAGCAGTGCCATGTAGATTGCCATGAGTAAGCTGACGATAACCATAGTAATCATCCCAGTTGTGAGGCAGTTGACAATTGATTGCATTATCACGCTGTAATGAATTAGTATTCACCGGTTGTGAATGATCAATCAGCCATGTTTTCCAATCTTCATTCAATTCGGTCAGTATACGACGATTCTTCGTCTCCGTTTTTGGGAAACGGACGGCAGAACGTCCCATCGGTTTACTGGTAGCAACCGCAATCCCCCGCTGTTCCGCATTATTAACCGCACAATAGAAGTGATAAACAACTCCATCATGCTTTACCACATAACTTTTATGGGCAAACAGTTCATCATAGTTTTTAGAGGGAATAATAAGGTCTTCTCCAGTCCAGTCGGTCCAGTGCACCAAGTCATAGCTGGCAGCAAAAGTATTGAAAGCCTTGTATCTCCGTGACGGTTCAAAAGCTGAAAAATAGAACATTACATACACATCTCCCATTTTCTGTATATGGGCATCTCCTGTGATGGTTCCATCAGCTTCGTGTGCAAAAACAGGATTTCCGGGATAACGTTTCCATGTTTTCATATCTTTAGAAAGGGCTATCCCTACACGTTCCCCTTTCAGACCTGTTTCCGGATGGCGGCCTCCCGCATTATAGAACATAACAAAGGGGGCACCCAACGTCTTATCCTTATCCCAATAGACGGTACTTTTATATTGAGTCAGCTTTTCCCACCATTGGGCATCCTTGTCATGGATACTCAGAATGGGCTTATTCAGAGACTCCCACTCGTGCGCAGTAGACAAATCTCCTTTCGTCCATGCCAAACCGACAAAAAGCGGTGCCTTCACAGCCTCGTACCCTGTTCCTTCTCCACCGATGTAAGTCATCCAATGACGGTCCTTATAAGTCTGAAGTTCATAGCTTCCTCCCCACTCTATATCCGGTAGAGCTGGAAATCCACCTCTTTGATTGCAATCCCATTCACCATCCCGGTACGAAAGAACCCGCCCCAATGTGCGCCACTCAAGCAAATTATCACTTTCTGCCAGCCAGGTTTCATAACCACGGCCGTCTGTCCCTCCCTTACCGTTATAAACAACATAGGTCATCAGCCATTTGTCTCCCTGACGGAAGACCGTAGGGCAATCTATTTTATGGTGATTATCCTCCGGAGCAACCACCAGTCCATATTTATAGGGTGTTTTTGCTTCTTCGAAAATCTGCTCCATCCGCTCCTGCGCAACATCACGCTGAGCAAAAGCAGACAGGGCAGATATCATGCAAAAGAATGTCAGTGATAGTTTTCTCATGATTCAGTATTAATAAAACAACCAATCCATTGTTTCTTCGTCTCCGGCCAATCCTGCATTACGGGCCTTCATATCCGCATCCGTAAATCCCAGAACCTGGAGATATCCTTTCGGCAACATCAGCGTATGCTTGCCTGCCTGAAAACTATATGCATGTACATTGGCCAGTGGCATTCCACTGATACGAACAGCATTCGTCAATATCGGCTCGGCCTGACCGTAATCATTAGCCGAAGCATCAATCTCAAGTTTCGGTGCTTTGGCATACTTCTTTTGGTCATCCTTGAAATAGGCGACCAGAAGTTTTACCGGCGCATCCGTTTCAAAAGTAATACTTGTTCCCTTTTCACGCTGCTCATTGGCATTGAAACGAAATGCTTTCAATCCTTCCAGTTCAGGAGCCATGGCTTCTATCTTTCCCGGAAGATTAGTAAACAGGGAAGCGCCCTCACTTAATTTAACGGTCGGATAACCGGATAGAATTTTCACGCTGGCGGAAGCCCAGGCCGGAATATCTACCGATTCAGCAGTTGCTTTTCCATTTTGTTTTTCCTCCAGCAGAACAAGGTTCGCTTTAAAATTCTCCAGTTCCTTTTCGTAATGTACCAGCAATTCTTTCCAAGTCTTATTGTTGCCGCCATCTCCACCTATAGGAATACGGCGTTGTGCTGTCTGCATACTATTGGCATACAGATAATGTTCATCTGTAAGTTTCACTAATTTACGATAATGTTCCAGACTCTGCTCCATCAGAGGAATGGCATTTTCCAGATTCTTTAGATCTTTTCCCCACTGATAATCCAATACCAGTTTGGCAGCTCTCACTTTCAGATTAAACGCATATGCAAACTCGCGATAACAATGCATGTCATTCTGCAAACGTGCGAACTCATCTTTATTGTCAGATACGGAATTTGCTGCCTTATCAATGGCGGCTACCGCTTTATCTCCATGCTCTATAGCCTGGGCAATGATATCCAAAGGCAACTCACCTGCATGAGGTTGCTTTTTCCATTCCTTTTCTACATATTCTATCAGTTTCTCACCTTCCGGTCCGCAACTTTCATAGAACCCCGGATAGATGGTGTATTTGTATGGATTGACAAACTGACTCATAAACATACCCAGCAACAATGTCTGGCGATTTCCTTCTGTGATGCCGAAACGACGCAGCAACTTCGGTGCTATTTCGCCACTTTCTTCATACGCCTCACGAATCAGTCCGGCATTTTCATCAGATGTACCATAGAATTTACCTAACTGATGATTCCAGTAATCAATTTCCTGTGAACGATTACGACGACAGTTCCATGCATATCGTCCCCAGGTCTGATACCATATCCAGTCACGGTCAAGCTGAAATTCCCGCTTGCCATCCGGTAATTTGTCGGCGGTGTATGGCCAATCCCAATAAGAAGCCTGTGGGTAAAGATGCAGGGCATTTGCGCCATGAACATCGTGCATGGCCTTTACAGCCTTCTGCACAAAATCGGGAGACCCCCAACGGAAAGGTTCCAGATTCGCCAGAATATGAACATTACTGATATGGATAGAACCGAGTGAACTCAAATCCGTATGTATCTTTGCCCATGGTCCGCGAGGTTCGTATGTGGTCAGTGATTCACCGTTATACTTATGCATGGTATAAAGATTCTTATAGAGTGGCAGGGCGGCATCCATCACTAATTTACAGTCTGTATCGTGTGCACGCAACAAGAGAGGCGGTTCATCTGTACGTCCAAGTGCCTGTAATCCATCCTTTACTCCGGGGATAATTGTCTTTGTGAACCATTCCACATCATCCTCCACTGTACACATGGCTTCACCCAAGCAAACAAGCAATCCTACATTAGGATATTTCTCAATAAAAGCGGCAATGCTCTTACGAGTATAATCCGCAATTAAAGGAGTAATAGGACGGTTACGATCCTGTGTTCTCAGACCGTAATGTTCGGCAAACGGCTTTGAAAGAATGATATTGTAGAACATTTGTATCACAAAGATACCACGTTTATCCGCTTCTTCCGTAAGGAAAGAAAACATTTCTTCGTTCTTTTTGAAGGTCTCTTCGTCCACTTCCAATGCAAACGGGTAGTCTTCCAGCTTCACTAACGAAGCAAACGGATGCCCGTTCCAGAGATAAAGTGAGTTCATACGATTAGCAACCAGCATATCCAGATATTTAATCCATTGTTCTTTATCATAGAACCAGGGAAAACTCTCTGGTGTATAAGGATATTCATATACACCGTGACCCGGCAGATAAGTCATCTTCTGCAATCCTACGCAGGCGCCACGCAATACCATTTCCGGTCCATCCGTCAGCTTCTCGGGAAGGTTCAGTTTGCCTTTTGAACTACTCACACGGTCTATCAGTTCACGGCATCCATAGATGACACCGCTGCCATCCCTGCCGGATACTTTCGTCAGATTACCGACTGTTGTAATCTGAAAGCCTTCTTTCTTTAAAGTCGTATCATTGGTTTCTGTCAGCAGGATGGTTCGAACATCCGGGTTGGAGAATATAGTATCTCCCTGTTGCATCACAACCTGATAGCCCGCTTTATCCAGAGTGGTTTGTAACTGTTCCGCACCAAACAGAATACGATTCGACGCATCCGGCGGAGTTATAATCTTCACGGTTTGCTTGCCGCACGCTGCAAAAAGGAGTGTACATGCCGCAAACATGAATAATCTGATATTTCTCATATTTCTATTTATGATAACTCTCTCTCTTTCTACGAAAGAAGAGGAGAGGATGGTTTTACTTTATATTGAAGTGTGGTAAACTTTGAGAGAAGTTTACAAATGATAATTTTACTCACTACACTTGCCAAACCTGAGTTTATAGTAAAAAGACGCAATAAGTATCCGTTTGTACTCATATTCTGCCTTTCAGTACTTCAATCCGCTAACAATTCTCTCTTCCGGAGTATCTATCCAGAGGCGCCAGGTATTCTCATCAATCTTTTCCACAGTTCCAATATTAGCCTTTGGCTGCCGGCGGCTTTTTATCGTCAGATACCCTTTGCCTTCTGTTGCGCGTACCTTAATCATTTTCCGGTCCATATGGATATGTATATTTCCGTTCGGTGTAGGTACACTGCCTTCCATCCATTTCAGACCTCCCAATACCGGAGTTATAGAGAATTCCTTATAGCCTTCTTTCACAGGTTTCACTCCCAGGTAATATTTGCCGAGCAGATAAATAGGACTTGCTCCCCAAGCATGACACAGACTCTTCCCATAAGGACGACCATACATGGAGAGATGCTGCGTACCGCTTTCCTCCGGATTATATTTTTCCCAAAAGGAAGTGGCACCTTCTTTCAACATTCCTCCCCAGTACGCTTTCATTTCCTGCATCACTGTTTCTTGTTCACCAAGCGCACAAAGGGCTTCTAACTCATAAAAGCGCATATAGGGAGTCGTGATCTTCAGGATGCTGTCATTCAAAAGAACGGAATGTTTGATGGCCTGCTGTTTCTCCGGAGTCAGATAGTTGAAGAAAACGGAAAACATATTGGCATAACGGGTGACGGCATCGCTCTGAACACCATTGATGCTGTTATGTACAAGGGCCTGTTTTGAGGCATTCCAGAATGTCGTTTCCAGTTTAGCTTTCAAGGTAGCAGCCAGTTTCTCATATTTCTGTTGGTTGGTCCGGTCTCCCACCAACCCTGCACAGAGCGCCATTGTCTCAAGACTCCGGCAGAACAGAACCTGCTCAAAAGAGAGTTCTCCCTTTTTATCCAGATAACCGTCGGCCCAGTCTACAAATACCCAATCACCGGACATACCTTCAACCATACCGTTCTTATTGGTGCGTCCCAATACATAATCCATCATAGTCTGCATACGTGGATAGAGTTGATTGACAAACTGCCGGTCACCACTATACAGGTAATAATCGTAGACGCTGAGAAACCAATAGAATGTATAATCCATAATCGTATTGCTATGACTGGTCACAGGATCTTTACCCCGAAGCAACCAAATAGTACGCTTCACCGACTCACTGTCAAAAAAGAGATAGTAGTTCATCAAATAACTCTGAATGGCGTCTCCGCTCCACACCCAACGGTCACGCTTGATGCCGTCGATAAAAAACTCACGGGTAGTGAGGTGCATAGTGTAGGCACCCACTTCCCAAATACGGTTCAGTTCTTCATCGTTGCAACGGAAAGTTCCACGATATTCTTCGGGAAGGTATTCGTACTGCATAGATACCTCACCTATCTGTACCCCCGGTTCATGAGTGATATAGACGTAGCGGAAAGCCTTACTGTTTTCCAGGGTATATTCGTTTTCGATACCGGACAGCGGGGATGTTTGGCGGATGGCAAGATCAGTGACTTGTCCTGCTTCCAGTTGCAGTTTATCCAATGTTTCGCAGTATGCCTTGTCTTTCGCCTCTTCCGGACTTTCACCGTAATAAATGTCGATGATGCCTTTACCGGAGAGATTCTTCAGAGTGAGGTAACCGAATGTTTCTTTTCCGAAATCATAGAGGATGCCTCCTTCGGGTTGTGTAGCACGGGAGGTGGGCTGATGGAGTGTCCGCATCAATCGGAATTGAGAAGGGAGTTGTGTGGCTCCGTCAAAGTTCCAGCAGCCGGCATCCATATAGATGGTGGCTGAGGTGTCACTGGCTTTGCCGCTTTCGTCAATCCATTCCTTGTCTTCATAAGTCACGCACCAGGTAGCATCGGAGTTTACTGTCTTACCTTTTACGTAGATGGCAGGGGGAGTCGACTGATTCCAGACTTTAATATTCAAATTATGTGTCCCGGCCGGAAGCAATAAGGTTTCCGGCATACCGAATTGGAGTTTTCCATCCAGCTTAACGTTATACTTTCCTTCAGCGGCAATGAAGATTTCTTCCGGTTCGGAAAGGTTCAGTTGTTTGCTGAATTCCACGACTACATAATGGCTGTCGGTCTTCCAAAAAGGAGGAAAAAAAGCACCCCGCTCCGTACGACGGTTATTCATCCGGTTGCCTAACCATATTTCATAATCGCCCGGATACCATATCCAGGTCTGGGCAAAAGTGCAAGTTGCCAATGATATGGCAACCAAAACTACGATCCATCTGTTTTTCATTTCTACTATAATATTGAATTAAGATTTCCAGATTCGTTGAATGATAATTTAGCGGCGAGGGAATGGGTACGCGGACTACGCGGATAAGGCGGACGAACGCGGACTTTAATCTTTTAGACGCAGATGACGCGGATTTTTAAAGCTGCGCTATACATACCGGCATATCACACCGAAGGAAAAAAAATCCGCGTCATCCGTGTCATCCGTGTCTGAAAGATTACTTGCACGCCGAAGGAGAACCTTGCTCCAGCGCTACGCTGGTAAATTATCATTTATTCTTCAAGTCTTTATATTCCTCTTCCAGCCCTGCCCGTTCACGAATAGCCGCATCCACTCCCGGTCCGTTATTCTCCCACACATTTCCGGGTCCATTCGCATTTTGCAGATACTTCTCCCCTTCCGTCCAATTATCGCGGACGGTGATAAAAGACGAACCCTCATCGGTATAGAGATAAAACCAGTGGTTAGGGTCATGCACATAACCCGGCTTATAAATGCTATGCACACAATTCTCCGTTACATAGGTCTTGGGCTGGGAACCTAACGTATAAATTCCTGCCACATCATACATATGCTTCGCATAGTGATGGATCAGATTGGCATGAACCTGATTATTCTTCATACAATTCACTGTCTGAGTCCATCCCCAGCCAAGGCTGATACCGCTATAAGGCACTTCGCATATTTCATTGTGCACGATATGGATGTCGCTTACATATCCCGCAGCAATGGCAAGACAACCCCAATCTTCGTTACCCGTCTCCGTAAAATAACAGTTGTCAATCCGTTGATGTGTACACACTTCACGACGGTCGGCAGGATCGTACGGAAGATGTGTCTCGTGAGCAGCCGGGGAGAAACTCCCGACCAATAAACCATTCCCCGCAATATCACGAAAAAGACAACCACGGATGATTCCTCCATGCACCGCTTCTTCATAATCCAACCCCGTGGAGCCCAGATGCTCGAAATGGCAGCATTCAAAGTCTATCGCCCCAGCGGCAGCCACCCGAACTGCCGCCGCAGGACGTCCCAACCAGCCCTGGTTATCCAACGGATGATTCCTGTAATTCCGTTTCATTTTCGGATCGATACGATACCCATCCGTCAGATACATACCACCCTGAAGAGGAACGTGCCCTTTTACGGAAGGACGCATCCAGGTGGTATATGAGAAAGTGATCCGCTCGAAACGAAGATTAGTAACCGGACGATCCAAAGTACCTTCAATTTGCACCAATGTCTCAATAGCAGGCACAATCGCTTCCGCTGATTGCATATTTTCTCCCTCACGCGGATAATAATAAAGCTTACGGGTATCTATATCATGATACCACTCTCCCGGAACATCCAGCAGTTCACGTGCATTGGTCAGATAAAAAGCTGAATTGTGTCCATCGGTCGTTACCATGGGACGCGGCCAGGGATGTTCAAACTGGATACGACTCTCAGGCTGATGGAAACGGACTGCCGCACTATCTCCCAAAACCTGCACAGAACGAATCCGAAGATTAGCCACACACCACATCTGGTGAAGTACCATTTCGGCGTATCTTGACTTTAACGCGCCTTTCCCATCCGTAATCTGGCGAACGGCGGCGGCAGGCACATAAAGAGTTTCAGTCTTCTCGTCAACACTGCAAATGCGATGCATATTCTCAAAGTCCTCCACATCACGGGCACGTGTGGCCTTCTGTCCATCCACCCACAGTTGGCGGAAATCCAGCGGACGGCCATTGAACATCGGTACATCCGCCACCCATAGTTTTCCTTGTTTTTTCCAGTTCCTGATAGACACACCACCACTTAATACGGCATCCTCGCCACGAACGGAGCGAATAACGGTGGGCGAGCCCTTTGTCCCGCTATCTTCAGGACGAATGAATACCGGTTCATAGAGGGAATAGACACCGCCCTCCATATACACTGTGATGCCTCCCAGCACACGATTATCTCCTGTCCGGCGCCACTCGCGTGCCTGACGCAGGGCGGAGGTCAGTGTTGCCTTCGGAGATTGGCGGGTACCATCATTCTGATCATTTCCACGTGGGGAAACCCAAATATCGCCTGCATGCCCTACAAGGGTGAGGAGCGACAAGGCAGTTATTAGTATGATTCTTCTATTCGACATAATGTTTGATTATAGATACGCGAACAACGCGTATCTGTATTTATCTCCCCAGAGGCATCCAAACGGTCATTTCTCCTTTCCCCCTATTCCCCCAAGCATAGTAAGGAATCAAACGGATATCCACCGTCTTCCCGGCGAAACTGACAGGCCGGTAAAGTATCCCTTCCCAGGAATTAGATGAAATCAGACGAGCCTTGCCCTCAAGAGCAACAACCGGACTACCTTCAATCGTCACTTTCTTTGGAATGAGTTTGATATCAGCAGGGATCAGTACATTATCAATGCTTCCGCCACCTCTCATATCCATGCTCTCCAAGCAATATACCAACGGTCCGCGCTTCACCACTACCTGATTGCGTATTTCTTCCGCCAACGGATGAGCCTCAAGCAGGCGGACAGGCATATCCATCACCCACTCTACCACATCCCCCTTCTTCCAGGTACGTTTTACCTCCGCATACGTATTTGCTTTTGCGGCAACCGGAACCGGCTCTCCATTTACTGTCAGCATAGCTTTCTCACACCACTCCGGTATACGGAGGAAAAGGGAGAAGGCACCGGCTTTGCGGGGCACCCGGTCAAACTCTACACGTACATTGCCTTCCCAAGGATAAGCGGTCTTCTGTGTCAAAGCAATTTCTCCTTTATCTCTCCAGTTTGTAGTCAATGTATTCGCACCATACAAATTGCAATAAATGCCTTCGGAACCCAATGTATAAGCATAGTTCTGTGCCTGGCAGAGTGTACGCAACGTATTAGGCGGGCAGCAGAAGCAACTGATATACTCCGTCCGTTCTTTTGGCCAGCGAAGTGTATAAGGTAAATCAGCACTGATACGGAGCGGATTCGTATAGAAATATTTCTTTCCATCCAAACTGATACCACTCAGAACACTGTTATAAAGACATGTTTCCACTAGCTCCGCATACTTGGCGTCTCCCGTCACTTCCAGCATGCGCCAGTTAAAAAGCATATTGCCGATGTTAGCGCAGGTTTCATTATGAGCTGTACTATTGGGTAATTGATAAGGGCGACCATAGCTTTGATGTACCTTCTGAATACTATCCGGCTCATAACAGGTGCCATCGGGCGAAGTGCCGTCATAAAGGGCACCACAAGCCCCGGTCACATACATTTTCCGGGTAACGATGTCATTCCAAATACTGGTCAGGTTCTTCATCAATTGCTCTTCACCGGTTTCGGCATAGACATCCGCCACCCCGGCATACAGGTAATTGGCACGTACCGCATGTCCCATCGCCCGGTACTGCTCACGGAAAGGAATGCGGTCCTGATTATCATCCGTACCATTTTCCACCATCCCCCGAATGTCAATCAGATTCTTCGACAGTTCCAAATAACGTGGATTCCCCGTGGCGCGGTACATTTCGACTACCCCCATATAATGGGAAGGACATATAGCGTTACGGGCCAATTCAGCGGAAGCGGTTTCATAGAAATGACAAAGGAAATCGGTGGCACGGACGGCTGCATCAAAAAGAGTGGTCTTCCCGGTGACACGACGATGAACGATGGCGGCCATCATCAGATGTCCCAGATTGTAGGTTTCAAAGTTCAGGCGATTGGCAAAGGCGCCTTTCTCATCTTCGGATCCTACCTTGGTTCCGACGACTGTTTGCTTATGCGGCTCTTCCAGAGTATGAGTATCGATTCCTTTATTAAGCTCTTCGATAATAACCGGGGTATGGATATATCCATCTGTTCGCTGAGCCTTTACGACGCAAGTAATGAAACGGTCCATTAGTTTGTCCAGTTCGGGGTCTTTGTTAACTGCATAAACTGAGGCTACTCCTTCCATCCATTTATACATGTCCCCATCGTGAAAGGGTGGTCCCCAGTGCTCGCCCTCGCAAATGCCGGCAGCGATCTCAAAATTACGGAAACCGTGAGATACTTCGGGCGTGTTCCAGGTGTTCCACATGCTTTGCAGGGAGGTGCGGCTGAACACATCAAAGCGCTCTGCCCAGAAGCCATCCGTCCAATGTACGGCATCAATGCCGGTGTTCACCATCCGGGCGTAGCGGCTCCGGCTCATATCCGTCAGTCCGTTGTTCTGTGCAAATGCTCCCGTGACGGAGGCGGAAGCTAAAAGAAGTATCAGTTTAATCTGTCTCATGAATATGAATCATCTGAAATTTCATACAATATCTTTAAAGAAGAGACGCAATGAAGCGCGTTTTGTACTCAACAAGAAATGGTCCAGCAAGTGCTATTACATGCAATGACCGGATTAATACGACATTTTATCACCTATTTGCTGGGTACAAAAGCTATCTTTAACCGTCCTTTTCTAAAAGTATAAAAGCTATTAGAAAAGATGAATAAAAAGAGATTATTCGGCTATCTGTTTGTACTGGTATCCGTGGGCAATATTTCTGCACAGGAGTCACGCCTGTCCGCACAGGAATACAAACTTTGGTACGACCGCCCCGCACAAGTATGGACGGAAGCCCTCCCCTTAGGGAACGGGCGTCTAGGAGCTATGGTATACGGCACGCCCGCCACGGAGCAGATACAACTGAATGAAGAAACCATCTGGGCGGGACGCCCCAACAACAACGCCAACCCCAATGCACTGGAATACATTCCCCGGATACGCGACCTGGTATTCGCCGGCAAATATCTGGAAGCACAGACGCTCGCCACCGAAAAGGTCATGGCAAAGACCAATTCGGGAATGCCCTATCAAAGCTTTGGCGACCTGCGGATCGCGTTTCCCGGACATACCCGTTACACGAACTATTACCGGGAACTAAGTCTCGACTCTGCCCGTACCCTCGTCCGCTATGAAGTGGATGGGGTGCAATACCGGCGCGAAACCATCACTTCATTTACCGATCAGGTAATTATGGTACGTTTAACCGCCAACCGTCCGGGACGGATTACTTTCAACGCTCAACTCACCTCCCCTCATCAGGATGTCGTCGTCACTTCCGAAGAGGGAAACTGCGTAACACTTTCCGGCGTATCTTCCCTGCACGAAGGACTGAAAGGCAAAGTGGAGTTTCAGGGAAGACTGACCGCCCGGAACACCGGCGGCCAGATGGCATGTGCCGACGGTGTGCTTTCAGTAGAAGGAGCCGATGAAGCCATCGTCTACGTCTCCATCGCCACCAACTTCAATAACTATCAGGACATCACAGGCAATCCGGCCGAACGTGCCAAAGATTATCTGGTAAGAGCTATGACACATTCATTCACTGAAGCCCGGAAGAACCATACGGACTTTTATCGCCGATACCTGACACGCGTCTCCCTAGATTTAGGAGACAACCGATACGAACACGTGACTACCGACAAGCGCGTGGAGAACTTCAAACAGACCAATGACGCACATCTAGTGGCTACTTATTTCCAGTTCGGACGTTACCTCCTGATTTGTTCATCCCAACCCGGCGGGCAACCCGCCAATCTTCAGGGAATCTGGAACGATAAGCTTTTCCCCTCCTGGGACAGCAAATATACCTGTAACATTAACCTGGAAATGAACTATTGGCCCTCGGAAGTCACCAACCTGAGCGAACTGAACGAACCCTTGTTCCGCCTGATACGCGAAGTCAGCGAAACAGGTAAGGAAACCGCTCGCATCATGTATGGCGCCAATGGCTGGGTGCTACATCACAACACCGATATATGGCGCATCACGGGCGCAGTAGACAAAGCTCCGTCAGGCTTATGGCCCAGTGGCGGCGCATGGCTTTGCCGGCATCTTTGGGAACGTTACCTCTACACCGGAGACACTGAATTCCTGCGCTCCGTCTATCCCATCTTGAGAGAGTCCGGACGCTTCTTCGACGAAATCATGGTGAAAGAACCTGCGCACAACTGGCTGGTGGTCTGTCCCAGCAACTCACCCGAAAATGTACATTCGGGCAGTAACGGCAAGTCTACCACAGCTGCCGGATGCACCCTCGACAATCAATTGATATTCGACCTTTGGACAGCCATCATAGCCGCCTCGGACATCCTGGATACAGACCAGGCATTTGCCGCCCGACTCTCACAGCGCCTCCGTGAAATGGCTCCCATGCAGGTAGGACGCTGGGGACAGTTGCAGGAATGGATGTTCGACTGGGATGACCCGAAGGATGTACACCGCCACGTTTCCCATCTGTACGGACTGTTTCCAAGCAACCAGATATCTCCCTACCGCAGCCCGGAATTATTCGACGCTGCCCGCACTTCCCTCATTCATCGCGGCGACCCATCCACTGGCTGGAGCATGGGATGGAAAGTTTGCCTGTGGGCGCGTCTGCTCGACGGCAACCATGCCTACAAGCTCATTACAGACCAACTGACCCTGGTGCGTAATGAAAAAAAGAAAGGAGGCACCTACCCCAACCTGTTCGATGCACACCCACCCTTCCAGATTGACGGAAACTTTGGTTGTGCCGCAGGCATTGCCGAAATGCTGATGCAAAGCCATGACGGTTTCATCTATCTGCTACCCGCATTACCGACGGTTTGGAAGGACGGAACTGTGAAAGGAATCATCGCTCGCGGAGGTTTCGAGCTGGAACTAAGCTGGAAAAACGGGAAAGTGGAGCGTCTGGTTGTAAAATCTCATAAAGGAGGCAATTGCCGCCTTCGCTCAACGAGTCCGTTGACAGGCAAAGGTCTGAAACGTGCCAAAGGTGAGAATCCCAACCCGCTTTATGCAGTTCCCGTCATTGCCCAACCGTTAATCAGCCCGAAAGCCAAATTGAACAAAGTGGAAATAGCAAAGACCTATTTATACGATCTGCCCACCCGGGCAGGACAACAATATACATTGATTGGAAACTAAATACTGAACTTATATGAATCGTATCTCACTGAAACTACTGACGGTGTGCGGAATTACCTGTTTCATGGCCTGCACAACCACCCAAAAACCAAAGACCGAAAAATGGAGCGAGCGTATGGCACGCTCCGAAATGAAGCGTTTTCCTGAACCCTGGATGATTGAAAAGGCCAGCAAACCGCGCTGGGGATATACACACGGACTTGTAGTAAAATCCATGCTCGAAGAATGGAAGCATACAGGAGACAGCACTTACTACGATTATGCCAAAATCTATGCGGACAGTCTGATTGATAACGATGGACACATCAGAACCATGAAATATCTTTCATTCAATATAGACAACGTCAATGCCGGAAAGATTCTTTTCGACTTCTATGCCCAAACGGGAGATGAACGCTATAAAATAGCCATGGACACCTTGCGCAAACAAATGAGGGAGCAGCCCCGCACAAGCGAAGGCGGTTTTTGGCACAAGCTGAGGTATCCGCACCAGATGTGGCTGGACGGTATCTTTATGGCCTCTCCTTATCTGGCGCAATATGGCGCCACTTTTGGGGAGCCGACCCTGCAAGACGAAGCTGTGAAACAAATTCTGCTTATAGCCCGCAAGACTTATGATCCGGCTACAGGACTCTATTATCACGGATGGGATGAAAGCCGCGAGCAGAAATGGGCAAGCCGGGAAACAGGTTGTTCACCGAATTTCTGGAGTCGCAGCATCGGATGGTATGGAGCCGCCATAGTGGATGTATTGGATTACTTGCCACAGGAAACCGAAGGACGCGACAGCGTACTGCAAATTCTACAAGGCCTGGCACAGGCAATGGTGAGGTATCAGGACCCGCAATCCGGAACCTGGTATCAAGTGACCGACCAGGGAGCACGCAAGGGTAATTATCTGGAATCATCGGCAACAGCCCTGTTCATATATACACTTGCTAAAGCCATCAATGAGGGATATATCGGAAACGAATACATCACCCCTGTACAGAAAGCATTCGACGGCATGATCCGTGAGTTCACCCGTCTTGAAGAAGACGGCACTTACACATTGACCCATTGTTGTGCCGTAGCCGGACTGGGCGGGAACTCCGGAAAGTATCGTGACGGCTCGTTCGAGTATTATATTGGCGAACCCGTGATAGAAAATGATCCCAAATCCGTAGGGGCGTTCATATTGGCAGCAATTGAATATGAACGAATGAATTAGTGATTAAGCAAACAATTATAATAACATCAATAACAATGAAAACATTCAAACTAATCCCTTTTCTTCTGCTTTTGCTGACTATGGCAATGCCCGCCTCTGCACAGAAGAAAACACAGAAAACGTATATCCCCTGGAACAATGGTAAACTAATGGTCTCCGAAGAAGGTCGCTATCTGAAACATGAAAACGGCACTCCTTTCTTTTGGCTAGGAGAAACCGGATGGCTACTACCTCAACGTCTGAACCGCGATGAAGCCGAGTATTATCTGGAACAATGTAAACAACGGGGATATAACGTCATTCAAGTTCAGGCCCTGAATAATGTCCCCTCCATAAATACCTACGGACAATATTCTATGACTGATGGATATAACTTCAAAAACATCAATCAGAAAGGCGTATACGGCTATTGGGACCACATGGATTACATTATCCGTACAGCTGTCCGGAAAGGACTTTATATCGGTATGGTCTGTATCTGGGGCAGTCCTGTGAGTCGCGGAGAAATGACGGTAGAGCAAGCCAAGGCTTACGGCAAATTCCTCGCCGAACGCTATAAAGACGAGCCGAATATCATCTGGTTTATCGGAGGCGATATTCGTGGTGACGTAAAAACCGCTGAATGGGAAGCTCTCGCCACATCCATCAAAGCAATAGACAAGAATCACCTGATGACCTTCCACCCACGCGGCCGTACCACTTCCTCAACTTGGTTCAATGCCGCCCCCTGGCTGGACTTCAACATGTTCCAAAGCGGGCATCGCCGCTACGGGCAACGTTTCGGTGACGGTGATTATCCAATCGAAGAGAATACCGAAGAAGATAACTGGCGCTTTGTAGAACGCAGTATGGCCACAAATCCCATGAAACCCGTAATTGACGGTGAACCTATCTACGAGGAAATTCCTCACGGTCTGCACGATGAGAATGAATTGCGCTGGAAAGATTACGATGTGCGCCGTTATGCCTACTGGTCGGTTTTTGCCGGTTCTTTTGGACATACCTATGGTAATAATTCCATCATGCAATTCATTAAACCGGGTGTTGGCGGTGCATACGGTGCAAAGGAACCTTGGTACGATGCTCTGAACAATCCGGGCTTCAACCAAATGAAGTATCTCAAAAACCTGATGCTGACTTTCCCATTCTTCGAACGTATACCTGACCAGTCCATCATTGCCGGCACAAACGGGGAACGCTACGACCGCGCCATCGCTACACGCGGCAAAGATTATCTGATGGTGTACAACTACACCGGACGTCCGATGAAAGTAGATTTCAGCAAAATCAGCGGTGCCAAGAAGAATGCCTGGTGGTATACCACCAAAGACGGCAAACTGGAATATATCGGTGAGTTTGAAAACGGAATACACAATTTCCAGCACGATAGTGGCTACAGCAGCGGAAACGATCATATCTTGATTGTAGTGGACAGCAGTAAAGACTATGTAAATAAGGAATGGGACGAACTGCCCGATGCACAACAGCGATGGGAGAAAAAGTAATCTTGAACTATTACTCAATATCATAACGTAATCAATATGAATAAGAAGATATCAATATCCCTACTTTACCTCCTCATCCTCGCTGGTACGGCACACGCAGCCTTGCGCGTCACCGACCTGCGAACAGAGCAATTGAAGAATCCACTGGGAATCGACATCTGCCACCCCCGTCTGGGCTGGCGTATCGAATCGGACGAACAAAATGTGATGCAGACCGCCTATCATATTCTTGTAGCCTCCTCCCCTGAACTCCTGGCACAAGGCAAAGGAGACTGCTGGGATTCAGGCAAGGTGAAAACAGACGCTTCCCAATGGATCACTTATCAAGGTGAAACGTTGAAGCGTAACACCCCTTACTACTGGAAAGTAAAAGTCTATACCCATACTAATGAAACCGACTGGAGCGAACCCGCCTCCTGGAGTATGGGATTACTGAATGAAGCAGACTGGCAAGGGCAGTGGATCGGCCTGGACCGCCCCGCCCCCGGTGACAGCGAGACACAATGGAGCCGCCTTGCCGCCCGCTACCTCCGCAAAGAGTTTGCACTGACCAAAGAAGTGAAACGAGCCACAGTACACATTGCCGGAATGGGACTTTACGAACTCTTTATCAACGGTCAGCGCATCGGTGAACAAGTCCTGGCACCTGCCCCTACCGATTACCGGAAAACTATCCTGTACAACACGTATGACGTCACCCCCCAACTCCAAAAAGAAAATGCCATCGGTGTCATCCTCGGCAACGGGCGCTTCTACACCATGCGCCAGAATTACAAACCCTACAAGATACCTACTTTCGGCTATCCCAAACTACGTCTGAATCTGATTGTTGAATATACGGACGGCAGCAGACAGACAATCGCCTCGGACATTTCCTGGAAACTAACCACCGAAGGCCCTATACGCAGCAATAATGAGTACGATGGCGAAGAATACGATGCACGCAAGGAATTAGGAGACTGGAATCGGGCAGGCTATGATGATACGAATTGGATACCCGCCGGGCGCGTCAGCATTCCCTCAGGAACCTTGCGTGCGCAAATGATGCCGGACATGAAAGTAACGGAAAGCCTGAAGCCTGTTTCTATCCGGAAACAGGGAGACAAACAGATTTTGGACATCGGTCAGAATATGGCAGGATGGCTACGTATTCGTATCAAAGGCCAGGCAGGAGACAGTATCCGTCTCCGCTTTGCCGAGCGCTTGCAACCGGATGGCGAAATTTTTACGAAGAATCTACGCGACGCACATTGCACGGATATATATGTTGTCAGCGGACGTGAACCACAAGATGCCACCTGGGCTCCCCGCTTTGTATACCACGGTTTCCGCTATGTGGAAATCAGCGGTTATCCCAATGCCAAGACCGAAGATTTTACAGCTGAAGTAGTAGATGACGAAATGGCTCATACCGGGACCTTCACCTGCTCGGATGAAACACTCAATCAGGTATTGCGCAATGCTTTTTGGGGTATCCGCAGTAACTACAAAGGTATGCCCGTCGACTGCCCGCAACGCAACGAACGCCAACCTTGGTTGGGAGACCACGCGATGGGTTCCTGGGGTGAAAGCCTCTTTTTCAACAATCATGCCCTATACAACAAATGGACACGTGATATTCGTGAAGCACAGCGTGAGGACGGCTGCATCCCGGATGTAGCTCCGGCCTATTGGAATTACTATTCGGATAATGTCACCTGGCCAGCTACCCTTCCCCTGGTATGCGACATGCTTTTCACCAACTACGGTGACCGGCGCGCAATCGAAGAGAATTATCCGGCTTTAAAGAAATGGGTATCTCATATCCGCGAGTATTACCTGACCAAGGAATTCATTATTACCAAAGACAAATACGGTGACTGGTGCGTACCTCCCGAATCTTTGGAAATGATTCATAGCAATGACCCTGTCCGCAAAACGGATGGTGCGCTTATAGCTACCGCCTACTATCTGAAAGTCCTGCAACTGATGCATCGTTTTGCAAGCCTGCAAGGCCTAACCGCCGAAGCCGAAGAATGGGGAGCACTGGAAGGCCGGATAAAAGATGCCTTCAACGCACGTTTCCTTCATGTGAAGGAAGGTACTTCCCCCGTACCCGGACATACTTTATATCCGGACAGCATCTTCTACGGTAACAATACGGTTACCGCCAATATTCTGCCGCTTGCTTTCGGCCTTGTCCCCAAACAGTACATGGACGAAGTTGCCAAGAATACCGTGGCTACCATTATCACTACCAATAAAGGACATATCAGCACCGGAGTCATCGGTACACAATGGCTGCTACGCGAACTAAGCCGCCGTGGTCATGCCGATGTCGCCTATCTTCTGGCCACTAATAAGACTTATCCTTCGTGGGGATATATGGCCGCGCAAGGCGCCACCACCATCTGGGAACTCTGGAATGGCGACAAAGCAAATCCCGGAATGAACAGTGGAAATCACGTCATGCTCTTAGGCGACCTGCTTCCCTGGTGCTTCAACAATCTGGCAGGTATCCGTGCCGACCGTTGGAAGCCCGGCTATAAACATATCATCTTCCAGCCTGCCTTTGACATTCAGGAACTAAGCAATGTAGATGCCTCCTACACAAGCATCTACGGAAAAATAACCAGCCGGTGGAAAAAGACCCCGACACATCTGAAATGGGACATTGAACTCCCCGCCAACACTACAGGCGAAGTATATCTTCCCGGCGGGCGGAAAGAAATGGTAGGTTCGGGCAAGCATCACTTCAGTGTAGATATCCCTACCCGGAATGTAGCTATCCTGAGTGACGAGTTCCTATATGAGAAAGCCTCCTTCCCGGAATGTCATGGAGCCACCATCGTAGAATTGAAAAACGGGGATCTTGTCGCTTCATTTTTCGGCGGTACCAAAGAGCGCAATCCGGATTGTTGCATCTGGGTGTGTCGCAAGCCGAAAGGTGCCAAAGAATGGACCTCTCCACAACTCGCTGCCGACGGCGTATTTTCAATAAAAGATGCGCAGGCAACCTTGGCAGGCATTGATTCCACTTGTACTCCTGTGACAAATGCCCGGGGAAAACTGATTGCCCGCCGGAAAGCTTGCTGGAACCCGGTACTTTTCCAAATTCCGGGAGGTGATCTGATTCTCTTCTATAAAATAGGCTTGAGCGTAGGCGACTGGACTGGCTGGCTCGTGCGCTCTCGCGACGGAGGAAAGACCTGGAGTAAACGTGAACCGTTGCCGGAAGGATTCCTCGGTCCTATCAAGAATAAACCGGAGTACATTAATGGTCGTATCATCTGTCCTTCCAGCAGAGAAGGTGGCAAGGGATGGCGCATTCATTTCGAAATTTCCGATGACAACGGCAAGACCTGGAAGACAACGGAATCACTGGCTGCGGAGTTTTCCGTACTTACTCAGCACCGTAAAAAAGGAAGTGTCAACGTAGATGATCAGGAAGGTGGCGAGGCCGTCAAAGGTGAAGGTCCAAAACCAATATATGCGATACAGCCCAGCATACTGATGCACAAAGACGGAAGATTACAAGTATTGTGCCGTACACGCAATGCCCGGATTGCCACAGCCTGGAGCAATGATAATGGCGATACCTGGAGCAAAGTAACACTTCTGGATGTTCCGAATAATAATTCGGGAACGGATGCCGTAACATTACAGGACGGTCGCCATGTACTCATCTACAATAATTTCTCGACACTACCCGGCACTCCCAAAGGACCTCGAACTCCTCTCTGTGTAGCCATTTCAGAAGATGGTATAAATTGGCAACCTGTGCTTACATTGGAAGACAGCCCTATCAGTCAATATTCCTATCCAAGTATTATTCAGGGAAAAGATGGTAGGCTACATGCTGTTTATACATGGAGAAGGCAGCGGGTTAAATATGCGGAAATAGATTTATCAAAACTTCGATAAAAATTTTCCGTATATCAAGCGAAGCGGATGTGCCGAAAATAAATCTGGCACATCCGCTCATTTTTTCTTCTCAGAAGTTTTTGTTATGATTCCTTCTTCCTAGAAGTTTTTCCTTATGCAACGTTTCGTCGCTCCTTGTCCATTTTCCCTTTATGGCGCTGTCGGTGCTTCCGTCACATCTACCGTTACAGTCACCTTCTTTGCCGCATCCGACAGATTCTGTATCTCAAAGGTTGCCGCCGCATTTGCCGGGAACGATCCTGTGGGAAAATCCTTTGCATTTTGGTCCAGTGTCAAGGTATAGTCTATAGCCTCGGTGCTATGTCCTTCCGTCTTATCCGTTTTCAGCCAGGCAGGTAAACCGACAATCCGGCTACCGCCTTTGGCAGTCACAGTAAGTTTCATGGACGAGGTGGTTCCGGCATTGGCCTGTTTCTGCATGCTGAGTGTTCCTGTGATCACATCCGGTGATTCACTTCCGGCAGTGTAGGTATTTGCCGCATCCGGTTCCGATGGTGTCCCCGTTGCCGCGGCAATTCCCGGCACTCCTACGGCTGCTTTCACTGCAATCTGGCTTTCTTCGCGTCCCGCTTTGCTGCGCAATAAGATGATGGCTTTCGGGAAAAGGTTCCCTGAATAGCTATCGGCTTTTGACACTTTACAAGTATAAGATGCCGATCCGGCACGGGTTACCGGCGTGATTTCCGTCTTCAGCCACTCGGCACTGCCACCTGCGGAACTTGTATAGACAATGCTGCATTCCGCTTCCGAATTGCTGGTGAAAGGAATACTGAAATATTCAGTCTCATCCGGGGAGACAGTGGCTGTATTGTTACCCGCAATAGTGGTTGCTCCGACTCCTGTCAGTGTTCCGATAGCCAGTTCATTTTCCGGCTGATATTCAAAGTCCCCGCCATCCGTCCAGTCCGAAACGGTGATGTTCACATCCAGCTTGAACGGGTCGGCATCGGTGATGCGCACCGTGTAGCGGTGGTTAGGCTTCACCTCGATGTAACCGCCCGTGCCCGCTACCGACTGCTCAAACTCTACCATGTAACTCACCTCCTGCGGTATATCCGTCTGGTTCAGCGCATACTTTCCCTTGATAATCAGATACCCCTTGTCGGCAATCGGACTGGGATAGCTGTAGAAAGCCCCTGTCTGTGTTCCCTTATTGGCATTGGCGCCGTCAAAGTCACGGTCGGGGTAGGTGATAAGCGTCTTGTCCGGATCGGCATCTTCCACGGGAACCACCGGAAAGAAGGTAACGCCTTTGCGACCGTGCCCCATCGATACGCCGGTGATGGTGAGATGTGACAATTTCTCGTCATTGATGATATCGAAACGGGAGACGATACGCGACAGCGTCATATTGATGCGGGTACGGGAGCCCATACTGATATCCCGCAGGTCGAGCGCAGGGCTGTAGGAACCTACCATCGGCAGGGGTGTCAGCAAGATGTCCGTATCCTCGGTGGGGTCCAGCAACGGAGTGGTAAAGGTGAGAAAATCCGTTTCGGTGGGAATCCCCGCTTTGGTCACAATGTTATAGTCCGCACCCGGTGAACTCTGTTCCAGCGCTACGAAATTGGTGTATTCCGCTCCGGCTTTCAGCAATTTCGGCTGATTGGCAATGCAGTAGAATTTGGTGAACAGGCCTTTCTTGGGGCGCAGGGTGGCGAGTGCTACGTTGTCACCCTCCACGGTCAATATAATTTTCGTAGCGTTAGGTATCGTAGAGCCGTCCGAACGGTAACAGAACCGTTCCTGATAAGTATATGGCCCTTCTTCCTTGTCCGAAGAGAACACATAAATATCCAGTGAAGTGATTTCATTCTCTTCGGTCGTGGCGATGGGAGCATCGGCGCGGGTAGTGCCTGCCGTCTTTATGTTCAGCTTGTTCTGAAAGCCGAGGATGATTTCGCGGCGCGTCGGGTCATTGACCAGCGGATCATCACCGGGAGTAGTCGCCGACGGCACTTCCGCTTCGCTGCAACCCGCAAGGGACAGGGCAAGCAGGCCTATCACCCATGCGGAAAACTGTTTTCTATTTTTAATCATAATCTTAATATTATTGTTATTAGTTACTTACTTATTTACTGATATTTCGCAAGTTATTCATATCGTCCTGATTAATAAGAGTATCTGTTTTAATTAACCGAGTATCTCAATTCTCCTCCTCCGGCGGAGGAGGAGAATTGGGATAGTTCATTAACATACAGGCTGCTCGCAGGATTTATATTACGGTTTAAGGAGCCACGGCCGCCGCACTCACCAGCACTGTCACGTCTTCCATGCCCGAGATATTGTTTTTCAGCACAATCGGCGCGGCTGTGAAGTCGGTAACGGCATCCTTCACGGTCAGGGTGAATGTCTGGCTGCCGGTAGCATCCGTCGGAGCGGTTCTTGCAAAGGCAGTGGTCTCGGCAATGGTGAACCAGGACGACAGCGTGCTTGCCGTCACGCCTTGCGGAGAAGTAATTTTCACCTCAACGGTGCTTCCGTCAGTGCGGGGCACATCGGTAATCTTATAGTTATTGTAAGCGGCTCCGCCTGTTGTCCCCGTCAGTTCAATCGTTATAATGGCAGGATCGAGCAATTCCACCGTCAATTCCAGTGTCTGAGTTGCATCTCCCAGATTGATAATCTCGAACTTGCTGTTTACATCGCTGGTTGCCGTCACGTCTTTCAGCATAAGCGTGTAGTACTCTTCCACCGGAGTAGAAACAGAAACATCCGTGGCGGGAGTACCCGTCGTGCTTGGCGCAGGGCCTGATTTGCTCTTCGAAACTTCCAGCCAGGGAAGCTGATTATTCAATACTAATTTCGTTCCGAACGGACAGCTTGCCCCGAGTGTGATGCTGCTCTTGCTCGTTTTATACATCGTGAGTTTACCATTCGCCTGATCGTATAAGTTGAAGTTCCCCGTATCCGCATCCGGTGTGGCAAAATCCAGTACCGGTGCCGTGGCGGGCGGCACAATGGCCAGCGTAGTGTAAACCGATTCATCCTGTGAAGCCGATTCATTGGCCAGGGTCAGTGTGACGGGAACATAAGGAGTGGCGGCAGTCAGCGTGTATTTGAAGGTCATGGTAGTGGTGGTCACTCCGTCCACGACTTCCGACTTGTAACTGGCATCGTCATGTTTCAGCCAATCAATGTCCCATCCCGTTGTGGTGCTGAACTTCGGCTGTACCTTGCCGCTGGCCGTAGCGGTCAGTGTGATGACTTTCTCCGTACCGTCGGCTGTCACACTGATTTCTTTGGTGGCGACGTCCGCATCGGTTCCTTCCACATTCAGGGCGGTCACTACGGGCGCGGCATTGTCGGGCTTGACGATGACTCCGCCGCCACTGGTCCAGTCCACAATTTCAAAGAAGGCGGTGATGGTGGCTTCCATCACTTCCTTGATGTGCAGGGTGTAGCGGGTGTTGGCCACTACGTCTATGAAAGCGGCTGCTCCGCCAGTATCGGGAGCACGCTGTATGTCGAGATGATATTCCACGGGCACAGGGTCTTTCTGCATCGGGTTCTGGTATTTGCCTTTGATGATGAGGAACGCCTCGTCCGTGTCTTTCAAGGGATAGGTATAGAGCGCGCTCTCCGTCACTCCCTGATTGGCTTTGGGCAGCATCAGATAGCTGCCTTCGGCTACGGGGTACTTAATGAGGCTGGCAGTACGACCGGCATCATCCAGTGTGGTCAGCGTCCCCGGCATCACGGTAGCCTGGTTGCGTCCGTTTCCCAGCGCGACGCTTTCAATGATCAGTCCCGTCTTGGCGGATTCATTGTCGATGTCGAAGCGGCTCACGCGGCGTTTCAGTTCGATGTTCACCGTGGCGATATTGCCCAGTATCTTCGTTGTGCCGCTTCCGGTCATTACTAATGGAGTGCCCAGGGCGGTGCCTGCCGGCTCCAGTTTGGCGGTACAGTACTTCTCAAAGTCCGTGGCTTTCGTGCCGGCGGTTTCTATGGCTCCGGTGGCGGCGTTGGTTTTCACTGCTACCAGAGGGTCTATCGGGTCTCCGTCGGCTTTGTAGAGTGTGGTGCTGTTGGCCACGCAATACAGTTTCAGGTTGGGGATGCCCTTCAGTTCCGTCGGGAAGATGGAGGCCTTGCGGGCGGTTCCGGCACCGCTCAGTTTGAAGGTTTTCGCTGCGGTGTCGTCCTGTGCGGCGGCTTTCCACGTTTCCAGATACTGGTAGTCTCCGCCGTCGGCGGTGGCTGCAAATACATAGATGTCCAGGTTGTCAATCTGGTTCTCACTTTCGGAAGCGATGGCGCGGGTGTATTCCTGCGACTCTCCTCCGCCACTAAATACGAGACGGATCTCTTTGCCTACTCCTTTTCCCGGAGCGTCGTCGGTGCCAAGCTCCCCCTGGCTGCATCCTGCAAGCAGGGCCAGCAGAGCCGACATCCAAAGCATGTTTTTCGTTTTCATCATTTGTCTATACTTTTTTTAGAAAGTTAATAATCTTATTGTGAGGTATTTCCGGGGCCGTACTGCTACGGGTGGCGTAGACGGTCAGCTACGCCGGTAGTAGACGGCCGTCTATGCCATCCGTAGGTGGCCACCTACGCCTGCCGTAGCAGTACGGTTGCCGCCGGACTATCCTAACGGGTCCTCTTCCAGACCTCCATCAGGCCCGAGACCGCCTCCATCGGGTGCTTTGCCTATATAGATGGTTTTCATCACGCTGCGCGGCACTTTCAGCATGGTCTTGCTGTTGCTGCCGAATTGTGTGGTTACTTTGAGTTCATACGTTCCGTCCGCCAGATCGGCAGGGATGATGAACGTCAGTTTCGAGGGATCGTTTGTCACCCAAAGGTCTTCGGCTACTTTGGTTTCCTTTCCTGAACTACTTTTCAGGGTGATACCCACTGACGGGTCGGTTCCCACCACTTTCAGCTTGCTGCCTGTGAGGGTGAAGGCGCGTCCTGCCGTGGCTGAAGCATCCTGTGCACGGGTGGAGGCATCCTGTACGCCGCCGATGTACATGGCGCTGCCTTTCTCGCCGATGATACCCACTGTGGTTTCCTTGATGGCTTCCCGCAGGTCGGCGCCTACGTTGAAGTTCACCACGATGGAGTTCTTTGCCGGATTCCAGGTGGAGTTTTCTATGACGCCGCGGAAAGCGACTGAGGCGTAATACAATCCCGTGTTCACACTCATGCCGGTCATCAGCATGCGTTTGATGACCCGTTTTTGCAGGTCGAAGACGTGGCGGATGGTTTCTTCACGCAGACCGGAGTCCTCCGCTTTCAGTTCGGCGATGATGCGGTTTTCGTCCGCACTGCCGATGGATACGGGGACGAGGATCATGTCCTCCTTGTTGTCCACGGTCACGGTGTTGTCCGCCAGTTGGCCGTTGATTTGATACTTGATTTCGTTTGCCATAATTTATAAATATTTATAATGAATACTATCGGTAAAACCGGAGTCTTGCCGTTGTTAATAATTCGAATAATTATGGCATGAGGAATGAGTTTCTTGGAGAAAAGCCGGGAGGGAGTTTCACAAAAAAATCATTCCAACATGCCAAAGAACGAAAGCCCGTTTGACATGTTGGAATGATTTTATAAATATAGGGTAACGCTTAAAAGTCAGGCGTTAATATGTGATGTTATACATCTCTCATTTTACCTGATTATACTTAGGTTAATTCCTTGTTTTACACCTGTACTTCCTCCGCTCTCTCCAGTTCGCACCCTCGGAACTGCATGATGATGCAATGGAGCTGTGTGCCCTGTCGCAGTTGCTCCACACGTGGGGCGGCAGCGTAGAGGCGTATCTGGTTTACGGCATCTTGCCATTGGGCTTCGGCCTTGGAATCAGAGTCCTTCACAGCCAGGTACTTCAATTCGATGATGTAGCTGTGGGCAACGGCGTAATGGGTAAGGTCCGCCATCAGGAAGAGGTCGCAGAAACCGTGGTTAAGTTCCATTTCAGGGGCAACCAGATAGTAGTTGCAGATGCTGAGGTAGGCGGTGAAGAACCCTTGCAGGTTGCGTTCACCCTCGATGGCGCTGCGCACGGCGGAATTTTCCTTATAAGCCCGGGCGATGAATTCAAGACCTGAACGCCACTCGCCTTTGTAGGCCATGGCATCAAACTGGTCCATAAGACGTTCGAGGTTGATGCTGTGCTTCTCCTGATACTCTTCAAGCATAAAGTCATAGTACTGCTTGCGCACGTTGTTGTTGGGGATGCCCAGCACCGGACGTTGCCCGTCCGTACCCACGATGGTAAGCATACCGTAGTAAAAGAGCAGGCTGGGAAATATCTCCGGCTTGATGATATCACGGGCGGGAAAGGTGGTCACCAAATCCGCTACGATCCGTCCCTCCTCGGTGATGCGACGCAGCACGCCCTTACGGTCGCCGTCCAGACGGTCCAGTTGGATGAGCTTCTTCATCTTGTTGTAATCCGTGCGGGTGTTGGGATCAATCATCTGTTCGGGCGCTTTGCCCCCATCAATGTAGTTGCGCAGGTAGTAGAGCACCATGTCGCAGTTGAACATCTTGGGGTCGCTGTCCAAACTGTCTTTGGCAAAGCAATAGTTGTCGTACCAAGGCTTCATGTCGGCAATCATCGCTTCGACGTCGCCATTGTGCCGTCCGGCATCCTTATAGTACTGCAACATTTGGCGCACGTCTTCTTCGCTGAATCCCAACATTTGATTGAACTCCGGTTTGACGCTGAGGTTCCAGCCGATGTTGAATCCGCTGGTGAGGTCATCGAGTGTGACGGGGCTGACGCCGGTCATGAAGATGCGCTCAAACATACCTTTAAACTTCTTGAACACCTCGCGGTAGAAGCCGCTGGCATGAGTGAGGGAGTGGTAGACCTCATCGCCAAGTTCGTTGAGCACCACGTTAGTGAAGTTGTCGTACTCGTCAATAATGAGATACAGACGGGCACCGTACTCTTGGGCCAGAGTTCTCAAGAAATTGAGCTTAGCGACAAAGCTGCCCTTCTCTTTGATATCCTGCACGAAGCCGGGATAGTAATAGGATTCGTATTTCCGGGCGAACACATCCATCTCCATGCCGCAATATTCGTCAAAACTTTCGGCAAGCGGACTGATGCCATCGGTGGCGAGGGAAAAGTCGAGATGCAACACTTGGTAAACGCCTTGCAGGGGCGTGGGATGGCTGCCTATCCACAGATTACCGAACCGTGCCTCGAACTTAGGCTTCTGAGCGATATCGTAGTAGGCCCGCAGCATGCTCAGGAAGATACTTTTGCCGAAGCGCCGGGGACGGATAAAGAACAAACTCACCGGTTGTTCTTCGAGCAGGGGCAGGTACATGGTCTTGTCTACGTAATACTGGTTTTGCTCCACTACTGAGACAAAGTTGGAGACACCATAAGGGATTCTTTTTATATTTTCTTCCATGAGGATATGTATTTTATGAGTCATTCTGAAAAGAATAGAACAAAAGTAACTGATTATTGAAGAAGTAACAAAGAAAAGGGGAAAAAAGATGGTACAGCATATAAGTACCACTTCATTATTAGTTGATACTATGAAGATAGACCAATCTATATAATTTGTACTTACTAAAATTCAGGCTTCGCAAGTAATCCGAAAGGCTTTTAGGCTACTTGCGAAGCTTGAATTAAAAATCATTCCAACATGTCAAAGAACGAAGGATTCTAAATCCTTATAACTGATATCAACGGATCACAAATTCGCTTGAACGGAAAATCGCAGATCCATTAACACAGGTTATTTTGATATGAGATATATACGGCGCTCTCGAGCAGAGTCATAATCATTTATATCTATACCCCATCTATTATTAGGCCTATCAAAATCCAATCTGTAATTCGGGTTATTCGTAGCACACTTTACCCAGTGGTCACTCGGTATGAGGGTGGTGAAAAGATTGCTTGGATTTGAGGGGAAAGCGTTCCAACTATCATCAGCGGGAATAGTCTTCCCTATAAATGACATCCACTCTTCTTTTGAAGGCAGACGCCAACCGCTATAGGCAGACTGCATATCGCTGTCTTTAATTTGGTCGAATGTTTTGCCGGTCGTCTCCAGAAATACCCAGAACCTGTTCGTCTTGTTATCCTTGGATGAGGCGAAGTAACCTTTGTAAATGGGCATGTAATTATACATCTTGAATTCATAATCCGGGAAATAGGTCGAACTATTACTTCTAAATACTATGCTTCCTATCGAAGTCGCATTTCCTCCGAGGCAATAGGAAGTACCACCGATATTGAACTTGAAAGTATCATAAGGGGAATTGGAACTCCAGCTCTTTGTTTTGGAAAAGCTAATGCTTCCAAAAGAAGCTGATCCGGTAATATTGACTCCTGCCGGAGAATATATATTGAACGTAAAATTATATTTTCCATATAAATTGGTGTTATCTAATACATCAAAGTAGCACCAGGTATTTGTCGGTTGATTGAAACGTACACAACTATAATCACTTGAGAAAGTGGGGCGTGCCGCATCTTGATACAAGGTACCTGTAAGTTGTTTGTTATTGTCGCTGACATTCTTTAGGTAGAAAGAACCATTATAGGCGGTATTAAGGTCGTTGGTATTTCCATCCCAATAAATTTCGTATACTTTCTCATAATTATTGGGAGTACTTACTATCCGTTGATAACACCAATTTCCGGGCGTAATCAATGTGCTTCCTCCCAGCGAATAAACCTTTATTTGGGCTTTAGACTGCTGTCCGCTCGCAACGCGATACATGTGTAGAGAATTACCGCTTAGGGAATTCACGCTGGGGGCCATCGTACCGGTAGCTGTTATCACAGGCGCTTGAAATTCCCTCGTGATATTTACTGTCATTCCTGTTCCTCCGGCAACGTTCATGAATACGATTTGGGTATCATCGAAATTCGCCGCATCCTCTATCAGTTTGAAAGTGAAACTTACTGTTTTACTTTCCGGTATGCTGCGCGTAGACACCGGTGTAATGTTCTCCAGCCATGACGGGCACTTGCTTATGGTAGGTTTACTATAATTATCCATTGTTAGGGTGAATTGCTTGTCCTTGATGACAGGCATAGTAAGCGTGGCGGTGGTGGCTGTTACAGATGAAAGGCTGATTCCTGTACTTTGATTTGTTATTTGTAAGTTATCGAGTCGATTAGGCAGTAATTTCACTTTGATGTTCTCGACTTTTGTCTCGTCCGAACCATTTTTCAAGGCTACGGTGATTTCTTTTTCAGTCAAGTCGGTAGCATCTGTACCTGCCCATTGGAAAGTATATTCCTGCGTAGTATTTACACTTGAAGTAGGACTAACGGTAATGCCCGAATGGGCTGGAAATTCCACTTTGCTACCACCTATGGAAGTGATTGTTATTGCACCTGTGGATACATTAGCGCCGGCCACCTGTACCAGATAGAGTGTATTATCCGCCGCATCCCAGTTATTTACTCCGTCGGGATTCATTGTTCCACCTGTGGATTCCACAATAGGAATTCCAAAGGTTGTATCTATTAATATCACTTCTTCACCGCCTCCTGCATTATCCGTCAGACGCAGGATACCGCGAGGATAACTATTGCCTGTGTAACTTTCATTGAAAGAAATTTTGTACTTTACTTGTTGCGTGGCTCCTGTTCGTGTTGTAGTGACGGGGATTTCTTCCAGTTTCAACCAGCCGTCAGCAGGGCTGTTGCCGTTATAAGTCAGTTTTGTTGCTACCCCGGCATTGGATCCAGTGGAAACAGTAAAGCTACTCCCAACTTTGAGCGCCAGTGTCACAATATTGGTGCTGATGTTATAAGTGGTTTCACCCACAGGCAACAAATCAGCTACCGCGATTGTCTCCAATCCGTTGTCGGGCTCGTAATCATCTATATAGTCTCCTGTTTCCCAATCCACCAGACGGATATTGGCTGTCAGTTCAAAAGGGTCAGCTTCTGTGATCTGCACCGTATAGCGGTGGTTGTGGTTTATCTCGATGCGCGTACCGTTACCGTCGGTTACACGTTCGAAAGGGATACGATAAGATACCTCTTTCTTTTCATCCGTCAGGTTCATGGTATACAGTCCTTTCAAAATCAAAAATCCTGCATCTATGGCTTTACATGGGTAGCAATAGAAAGCCTTGGTGGTAGTTCCTGCATTGGCGTTCAGTCCGTCGAAAAGGCGGTAAGGGTATGTAATCAGTTGGCCGTTTGTGGCGGGAACATCTCCTGTCGGACGAATGGGGAACAGTGTTACACCTTGTCTTCCGTTTCCCATACTGATATCTGTGATAGTAAAATGAGACTTCGTAGCATCGTTTACTATATCGAAGCGTGCCACAGCGCGAGTAAGTGAAACATTCAGTCGCACATAAGTTCCCATACTGTATTCGCGCAAGTCGGTAGGCTGACTGTTGGCACCGGACATAGGCAGCGGAGCAAGCAGGATATTGGCATTAAAACCGGTGGGATTTAAGAGCGGGGTATTCAATTTAATGAAATCGCTTTCGGTAGGCGTTCCGGGGCTTGTTACTATATCTCCCGGTACACCGGATTGTGTCTGAGAACTTTGCTGTAACGGGGTATAATTCGTGTATATATTTCCTGCGGCATCATTCATTTCGGTTTGATTGGCTACGCAATAAAACTTGGTGAATAAACCCTTGCGGGGGTAGAATACCACATTTATTTTCCCGGCGGCCTCGTCCGCTTTCAAATCGATAGGGGAAGCTCCTGTGGGCAGGGTTCCGGCATCCGAGCGGTAGGCGAAATGCTCCTGAAAGGTATAAGGCCCTTCCTCCTTGTCACTGCCGAAAGCATAAATATCGAAACTTTCAATACGGTTTTCATCCTCCTCGGCTATACCGTCACGGGTGATAGCCCGGCTTTCGGGTGTACCGTTCACAAGGATCAGCTTGTTTTGCAAAGAGATTACCACCGAACGGCGGTTGGGGTCATTGGCCTGCGGGTTCTCCGGTGTTTCGGGAGTGCCGCCTATTATATCTACCTCCGAGGTGCAACCTGCCGTCAGGCAGGACAGTATCACCAATGAGAAGTACAGAAAGAATTCAGCTAATGCTTTCATGCTTGTTACTTTTATGCGGTTATTACTTATTTTCATTTCTTCATTCCTCGTATTTCATCTTCTTCAGGTTCTTCCTCGCCTTTTCCGGCTCTATGCCCAGTGCCTTGCGAAACCATTTTTCCGCTTTCTTCCGGTCACCTTCCAGATAGGCCAGCACACCAAAATCATTCCATGCACGCGGGTCATCGGCCACCTTGTTCAGATATTGCCGTGCGCTAACCGGATCACCTGCCATGATTACCGCCGAAGCCGCATTGATATTGGCCAGCACGTCGTCCGGAAAGTGGTAGGCGGCTATCTCATAAATTTCACGGTATTGCTCCGTGCCGGGGCGATAGAATGCGGCTACCCGGTACATCTCCTGCAATGATAGCAGGCGGGGATGGGTATATATCAGACTTGCCGCCTCTTCGATATTGAAAGCGCGGGCCTCATAACCTACCGTGATACGGATACGTCTCAACTGCGGAAAATAGTTTTTCAGAAGTTCCCGATATACGGTTCCTCCGTGCATATCCATCAATTGTTTTTCGCGTCCTTCAAAAATGCCGGTTCGGGCAATGAGAGACAATACTTCGTCACCGTGATTCATGGGGCGGCGTTGCAGAAGTTCCACCAATCCATCCCAGTCTTCGGGTACGGAAGAAACTTTATAAAGATCGCGCCCGGGTGCATACGTGGCACGCATATACTCCTTGAAGCAGCGTGCGCGGTTGGAAGCCAGTATTTCATTATCCTTATATATCCCGTCGGGCGAAGCGTAACCGCAGATGGAGATACTCGAAATATTTGCCAGATTCCCTTCGGTGAGCGGGCGCATCAGGCTGTCCAGTTTCTCCAGTTCGGGGCGGTTGTTGTGGAATTCGCGGCGGACGTCATAAACTCCGGTAGGGTAGTCTATATATAAGGTGGCACTTTCCGAACGGTGTTTCTGAGTTTCCATATCGGGGATGAGGTAAGTCACCATGGCTGTACACTCGGCACAGAGCATACAGTCCGGTCTGCTTGGAGTTTCCTGTCGATTAGTGGCATTTTCACTTCTTTCGATAATCGCCTGCGGAATCACCGTCTGTCCCTGCGGAACATGGAAAGGGCTTGTCAGGGCAAGATCGGTTATCACCGGCTCTACTCCGAGCATCTTCATCCGGCAGCAATCCCGCCGTTCGCGCATCAACACCAATGAAGCGTGTTCCATCCATGGGCTATAAGCAACGGATACCTTATAAATAATGCTATCTTTCCGGTTTCGGGCATAAAGCGTACGGTAAGGAGGCAAATAACCGGGAGACGGTTGAAGTGCCTGCTGCCTGTGGTCGGCACGGGCACGGCGACGTCCGCTCACTACCACAGCGGGCAGCTCTTGCAGACGCCCTGCGCCACGAAGCACGGGAGTGAACAGATAAGCCTCCGCATTCCCCGCTTTTGCATCACTCAGATTGAGCAGCAGTTCTATGTGAAGACTGTCTCCCTGCGTAAAGACATGCGAACCGAGTGTTAAAGTTCCGCCTGCCCATGCTTCCACAGTCAGCAGTACCCCAACCAGACATCCTATTATTTTCTTCATCCTTTTCATCCAGCCTCTTTAATTTTTAATTATTAATTTTTAATTGCCTTCTTATCCCAGTCCTCCGCCTTCCGCCCAGTCCGACGAATTGAGCTGTGTCACTACAATCTTCTGCCCGATGGTTACCAGCAGATCAAACTCCTGTTCCGTGTTTTCATCCAGACTGACAGGCAGTTTACGAAAGAACAGTTGCAAGTCAATCTCCTTCATAATCCGCTCATTACCCCGGTAGATGCTCAGCAACGGATGTGATCCTGATGTCAGGCGATACGTTACCAATTCTCCCGTCAGTTCATCGTTATAGTTCATCGCCGCCTTGGCCTGATGCCATATTACCGGGCTGCCTATGGAGGGAAATGTGAAAGCTCCGTCACCACTGGCCAGCGGTATGTCGTAACCTGCCGGAAAGCCGTATTCGCAAGGTACGCCCCGCAGGCGGAATGTATAGCCTCCTGTTCCTTCCGCCGGATAGTATCCGTCTTCCCAATGTACGGTAATCCGGAGGACGGCGTGGCAGTGGGTCAGGTAAATGGTCCGGTTTACTGAATTTCCCGTAGCGGGAATTTCAAACGTGCTATATCCATAGTATAGCCTTTCGGTATTCGGTCGATATTCGCTTGTGGATGTTCCTGTAGCTGTTCCCGTGGCCGAAGTCATTGCCAGTTCACGGATTTGTGTCACGCCGGGTTGGGGTGCGGGTACTACATCGCTTTCATATCCCCAGTTTCCCCATGCCACGAGGGTATATCGTCCGGGAGCTAACTCTCCCTGCCAATACTCCAGGCTGTCGCCTTTCAGTAGCCGGATGTCCTTCAACACTCCGTCCGCATCGAAAAGGAACTGGTGGATGTTGTCCACATACATGGAGAGTTGTCCGGCGTCGGGCCTGCCGGCATAGCGGTAATTCAGCCGTACATTGTAGGGACACACTCCCGGTTCGTCAAATTCGAACGTGCAGGAGGTGCAGAACCATAGTATGCAACAGAGGATTACCATAACTTTCATCGGATGAAATAAATGAGTGACACACCGGCCCGTGTAGGTCCGAAATAATTCCTTTTATAATGTCCCATGCGCTCGCCGCAGCCTGCGCACCGGTATTTATCATATTCCATGCGGGCATATCCGCCTCCAATTACGGTTTCTATCGAGAGGCGGTCGCCCAGTACCCAATGGTAACCGTAAGTGATACCTCCACCGTACAGGTCGCCCCGGTAAATAATGTCTTCCATACCCGAAAAGAAAGGGACCTGGCCTACGTTGTAGTAAGCGTAATGTCCGTGCACTCCCAGGAAGTGTCCTTCGAACTTGCGGCAAGGCCAGTAGCGTAATTCCGGTTGTATCAGGTAGAGATTCAGTTTCATATCATTGCCGAACTTCCAGGCGTTATAAGCCCCGTTCAGTGCCATTGTAAAATGACGGCTGATGCTGGTTTCCACTCCTGCGTTGGGTGTGGTAGTTCCCCACAATAGCAGGTCGGTGCGCAATGCCACGCGTTGGGCAAAGGCAGCGGTACTCATCAGACTGAGCAGCAGGAACAGCAAATAAAGTCGTTTCATGGCAATTCGGATTTATTGCATAGTTTAAATATGGGGTATGGAGTTCTCGATAAGGCATTCGTTCACGGGAAGTTCGGCTATGGAAATTTCCATCAGATAAAGGCGTGTCATCTGATTGACAATGCCCAGCTTGCGGGCTGTCGTCCCATAACAGGAATAGAATTTTTCGTCACTGGGGCGGTTGAAGTAAACGCCTTCTCCCAATGCTTCAAGAATGGAAAGGAGGTTGATTTGATGATATGCACAGGCAAGGCGGTAGGATTCGGGGCGGCTATCCGGCTGATTGTCCGGTCGATTTTCTATCAGTGCTATTAGGCGTCCTTTTGATAGCTTTTGCAGCAGGTACGTAACTTCGGAAGGTGAAGGATTAAGGGAAGTACTCAACTGGTAATCCTTATACTGTATGTCGTGCAGTACTGCCAGGGCGAGTTTTGTTCTGAGTGTTAACATAGCGCTTGCTTTTTATGTAGATAATTGTCTGTTTTGTTTGGAATGTTCCGATTCCCGGTAGGAAACGGAACGGGCGCTATCATAACCATAGATTGGACAGATAAAAATCATCTTCCATTTTAAAAAGGCAGACAATTCTTAGCTCTTCCTTCCCTCTATTCTTAGATTTAGTAATGAGATTCCCCTATATTGAGATATGGGTAGGGGAATTATGTATTCAAACAAAAAAAGTGAAAGCTTTTTAATCAATACAAAGAGCTTTTCCACTGATATACCATATTATTACAGGAATATAATATTTATTGACATGACTTTTTGAGACAAAATCTAACTTTCAGGATAAGAGAGATGTTTTTGTCGTGTCTGGTGTTGTAATTTAACTGATTTTTTACAGAAAACTGGGAAACTTCGATAAGTATTTCCTGCTTTCCTTGTTTATTTCAATTGGAAATTGTTCCTTTACCGCCGGAATCATTCCGTTTCCTACCGGGAATCGGAACAGAAGTATGAAGCTCATTCAGAGAGCTTTTACTCTCTTTATCATTCCTATTTCCCTTTTCCTTTTCTTTTTCTTTCTTCTTCCATTCCTTTTCTGCCATTGGATTAACCAACGCTGCCATCTGCAAGTTTACCACCGCCAGTTGTTCATCAGAAAACGATCTCAAATAAGTATGCGTAATTTCTTCCGAAGCATGGCTCAACCCTGCACTAATCTTAGATACGGGTATATCCTCATTATACGCCAGAGTCGCCCACGTGTGGCGTGCCACATATGAAGTCAGCCTAACCCCAGATCCCAGCCGTTCAGATAACCGATACAAATGTTTATTATAGAGTCGCAGGGCACTTTCATACTGCCGCCTCTCTTCCGGTATGCTTCCCGGTTTCTGAATAATTTTCAGTAGGTAAGGCGAATCCGTATTCTCGCACTTATACCTTTTAATAATTTCCCACATCCACGGTTCAAGCGTAATCGTCAACATTCTCCTTGTCTTGCTACGACGATAGCAAAGCACATTATCCTGAATATCCGTCTTCCTCAAGTAAGCTAAATCTATAAAAGGAATTCCCCTTAAATAATAAGAAAGAATAAACAGATCCCGTGCCATCCCCAAACTGGGCATATCCTCCAAATCAGCATCCGCCACCATACGAAGCTGTTCAAGACTCAATGCCCTCTTCCTCGTCTCCTCATATCCCATAAACACCCCACTAAAAAGCTGGTTAGCGTCTTTCAGCATTCCCTGCCTCTCAGCCCCTTTACAAATAGCCCGCAACGCTCGGAAATAGCATGCCGAAGTATTACGTGAACACCCCGAAGCCCACAAATAGTGCTCAAAACCCAGAAAAAATCCTGCCGTCAATTCTTTAAAAGTAACTAACTCCATGTTAGCAAACTCTTCCAAGCTATGCAGCATACTCCTGCAAGTATGTTCCGCCGAGAACTTAAACAACTTCCCCAAACCATCTGCATGGGCTATAATACCCTCCTTTAATGTCTTCATTTTCATCACACTGTTCTTTTAATTAATGATTATTCCCTTCCAAACCTCACTTACCATCATTTGTTTTGGGTGAAAAAAGGAGATAAACATCAAAAGTAAGAACAGGAAATATGGCTACTTGTCATGAAACGAGCATAAATGTCTTCACCTAATGTCTATAAACAAAAAAAAGTAGCCATCTACATCAGATAACTACTTAATTTCTTTCTGATTCGCCTGGGATTCTCCTTGCAGAGTTACCATGCTGATATTTAAAACTTTATATTTTAGCTTCAAGCATATCCCATGAATTATCCCACTAATTTGCTACGTGTTTTTGCGGTAGTCTGCTCATGGAGAATACTGAATACAAAGATAATGACTTCTTGGATTTTTGCAAAGTTTAAATAAGTATTTCTCATGAGCTAATATTTTGTTTTTTATAGTTGAATGAAAACCATAGTATAGTATTTTACAAATATACGCTGGTAATATTAAATACACCCCATTATGATTGTAATTCAACAATTCTATTTTCTACAGAATAATTCATTTCATCCTCCAATTCTGTCCATAAAATTTTGTAAATAAAATCAGGAATTAATGGACTTAAAATACGGTTGTTAAAAATTCTATCTTGTATATTACGTAGTTCTTCAATTTCTATTACATCATTTCTAGATAATGAGGATAATTTATTCTCAATTATTTCTCTTAATTTCTGCAGATTATCCACTGATTCTATATTTTGATTGATTTCCTTATAAGTGAAATTTAGAATAGGTATGGAAGGTAATATTACTTCTATAATAAATTTTTTTAATGAAAAATCGTTTGTTAAAGAAATAATAAGCAGTGTTATAAATGTTAGAACAGAAAGGGAAATGAGTAGTTTATTATATTTCTTTTTTATGTTTTGATCATAGCAAATATTCATTCTTTGACAAAATAGTATTGCTATGTTAGTCTGCAAACAATCTATTCTAGTAGAATACCAATTAGTAACCCTTGATATTTTGTTTGCATTCAACTTGTCTTTCTTTGAATATTTTCTAACTATGTCATGGTCTATGAAAACGGAATTAAGAAGCTCATTTTCCGGTATATCAAAAATATTAGTATCAAATTTTTCTTGTATAGAAGCCGCTGTTTTTTTATTTCTGTCGATGAAAATTTCTAAGATTTTTTCTCCGAATATAACTACGATAGCATAAATCGTATAAATCCAGCTTGTGTCATCTATTCTTAGATTAGAAAAATTGGTAATAAAAGCGATTAAGACTGGAATTATAACAGTAATGGCAATAAGAATATATTGCATTATTTTGGCATTAGAATATAATCTTCTTTGTGCCAGCAGCCTGTCTATATTGACATCTAGATTCTGCTTATATAGAATTTCTTGACCTTTATTCATATTTAGGATATTTATTACCGAAAATTTCACGCCATTTGTTTATTGCTTTTTCTTGGTCTTTTTCCTTGATTTCAGCATCAATAGCTTCTACAGCTTTATCATGTGCCCATTTAGCCTTTTCTGAAATGGATTTTCTTTGTTCATATGTTAGACAGTTCAAATCACCTTGTATTCCCTTAGGATCATTTACTGCATAGTATATATATGTTGATAAGTAGCTGAAAAAGTCCTTGATATTAATATCAATCCATTCACTTAATGCTGTTTTACTTTTAGTGAAATTTATAACAATTTGCTCAAATAAATACGACGATAAAGTAAAAGAAGAATTATGTCTATTCCAAAATTTCAAAATTCTAATTAATTGAAGAAGTCTCCCTGCATAATTTTGATTAGTTTCAGTTACGAGATTCTGATCAATTCTTGGATCTGTTGCTTTCCAGTTACCATTTCCGTCTGGAATTAAGTATAACTCTGTGTCTGTATAAAAACAAGGAACAATGTCATAAACCCACTCATAAGTTAATAGATTTAAGGTCGCTGCTTCTCCACGACTATGTAATTCTGCAGATTTATAATGTTCAACTTCTGCCAATGCTGATTTTAATTTGTTGACAACTTTTCTCGAATTTAGAATATCATTGTCAGATAGATTTTTCAATCTACTACCCGCATTAGGGGTATTTATATAGTATGTAGAACTGTATAAAGTATATGTAGCTCCATTTGCTGTTAAACAAAACATCAAATCAATATCATCTAACTCTCTAATTTTTGTTTTTCGAGCAAAAGAACCAAATTTTATATGTTTATCCTCATATTTGAAAGGAAAGTTTAAATTTTCTTTTGAATCTAACTTATTTAATTGTCCCCATAGCCAATCTCTGCTAGAAATAGCTTTGCTCGTTCTGTCTGGATCTAAATTAACTACATTTTTATTAAACTCCTCAAAAGCACTATTTACTGTTGCTGCCATAATAATTAGATTTATTAATTATTTCAGTTAATTTACAATCAAAAACTATTCCAAAACAGATTGTGTGACAAAATGGCAGAATAATATGATGATCTGTATACTGAAAACTTCTTTTTTGTCAAGACTGACAAATTTATTATCATAAAGAGGATGATTTGTTTATTTCTACTCTTTCAAAAGCCATAAGTAGAAATCGGCTTTCAATTCTTCGGATGCGTAAATACAAATCTATTCAGCTATTCCTACGGGTAGTAATAACGTTATCTTCTGTCAGCCTTACAAGTGATTTGCGATACTTGAGCTGCTCCATCAGGTAACAATCTATTTTAGCTCTTAACTGTTTATATTTTATCATCTTCTTATTCCCTTTCGTTTCTTCTTTTTACGTTTCTGCGCTTGTAATTCCTCTGTCAATGTAGCATCATAGCCATTGTCATCTTTCAATGAGAAGATAGATAATAGAGAATCACCGCCACTGTTATTTTGCTGATCGTTAGAGTGGCTATTTTTTGTCGTGCGATCAAGATTGCAAGAAATATTGTTTTCTTTTTCACCAGATTGGAATATCTCTTTCTTCTTTTCGCCAGTAAAGTTTTGATTCTGTATTTCAAGTTGTTCAGAGACAGAACCATTCTTCATCGTATTGTGGTAATCAAACGATTCGGACTGTTGGCGGTTGTAGCTAAAGAGTTTATCAAAACCTTGTTCCACTTGTTGGAACAGATTTACACGGTTAAAGCCACCTTTGATTACTCCGTTCTTCGTGTTTTTGTGATTGGTAAGTGGTGAAAGTTTCTTTTTATTAGCTTGGTCTTTCCGGCTCACTATTAAATGACAGTGCATATTCTGTTTATTATCAGAACGACTACGGTCAAAATGAATCTTGCCATAGAACTTTATATCCGATGCTGATAGTCCTTTGTTGAAGTTCTTGGCATATTCAGGGATAAATACCTCACGAATGTAGCGTTTCATCGCTTCGGCTTGTTCCTGTTCGGTGTTACCCATTGCCCGAAGTTCACTTTCCGATGGGCTGACATGGATAGCGTAAAATTTAGCATCTGTTTTCAGCAGTTGCCCGATATTACTGTCTATATCCTTTATCAAAACCGATTTATAGATATTATCCTTCGTCAGATTAAAAAATCCATCGGTATAGATTCCCTTTTCCATACGCTCCAAATCTTCATGTTCCATGTAACTTGCCAGTTGTCGGCTACTCCCTGCATTGTTGTATGTCCCTTTTGAGGGTGGAGCAAAATCTATGTGCATAAGCCTATGTATTTATCAGGTTTGTAATCTCTACTTTTAGGTTTTTTTTCCGTTTGCTATCCATCACACCACAAGCGGAGAGTTCAGAATATAGCTGTATCAGGTGGAGTAGCTTCTTATAGTCCCGTTGATGTATCTGATAGAGTGTCGAAAGTTGTTTGCCCTGCTGATTGATTACATCGGCATGATTATAGAACTGTTCACTTAACTTTTTTAGCACGGCTGCTTGTCTCTCTTGGCTGGCTTCCAGTTGAGAGAGAATAAGAGTTTCCAAAGTTTTGCCGATAGTATCGAAGCGCAAAGCAATAGAATTAGTTACCCGTATCATGGGATTCAGTTGTTCTTCCTCGTAGTGACGGATAAACCGGATAATATCATCCTGCCTCTTATTTATTTTCGCCAATTCAGATTTTACAGATTCAGGTGCTTCCGATGGGTTGATATGTGCCTTATCTATATATCCGAACGCCAACTTTACAACTTCACCCTTTTTCAGTGAATAGCGTTTGCATATCTTCTCTACCAAAGCTGCCGTTTCCTTGTCTATGGAAATGGTGGTGAATATCGTTTTTCGACTGCTGTTTGGCATGGTAATTACTTTTTTATAGAAATATGAATAGATAAATACCTGATAATAAGCATTGCAAAGAAAATGCTTATTACAGGTGTCATTACAGCGTGTTCTTGTAACACGCTAAAGCCGAAGGCTTTGCCCCGCAGGGCAAGAGGGAAGAACAGGACTTGTCCAGTTCCCTCTTGCTTGATTTAGTGAAATGGGCTGAACCGATAGGTGAAGCGGTTTCTGCTAAATCGGGGTGGTAACACAAAGTGATAGCTTAAACACAAGCTTCTCTCCTCTGCTGTATTTTGCTGTCAGGGTTTGTTTTTTAATTGATTGGCTTTTTCAAACTGTTTATAAGTCTGATAATCGGCTCGTTCACGTACAAAAGCTCTAATATCGCTAGCCCGATAGTAGGTTTTATGCCCAATAGTAAAGTAAGGGAGCTTACCTTTTAGTCGATAGCGTTGTAAAGTTCTGAAAGACACTTTTAATAGAAATGCTAAATCCTGATTATCAAGTAATCGTTCATTTTCTTCTAATACCTGATCGGTATTGATAAGGGATTTTAAGTCTTGTCCTATCTCAGTGAGTTTCTTAGATAGCTTCTCCATCCATTTCTCGAAGTTTTCGTTGTCTATATACATTTTGCTTCATTTTTTAGTTTAACATTATTGTTCTCAATCGATTGATGAAGCAAAATTCAGTAAAACAATGTAACAGAAAAAGAGGAGTAGTTACCTACTCCCCGAAAAGAGAATTTTAAATATCTGGAAATTAATAGTTTACACAAGTGTCTTTTTTGATCTTTATCGGTTCTTACGTTTTCGATCCTCTTTGATGATAGCATTTCGTAAGGCATCCAATGTTTTGGTAAGGTTGTACGACTTGCGGGTAAATACTTCACCTACCTTATCGTAAATACTTCCGAATTTTAGATTGAAAAGCTGCTCAAAGCCACGAGCTAAACGAACTTCTGGGACAGGTTTTCCATCTTCGCCAACGATCTGCCCTTGTAAAAACAGAGCTAATACGATTTCTGCAATGCCAATAATCCCCAAGTCTTTTGACTTAGGGATTACATATAGGTCGGACTTGAACGCTGTAGGAATAGATAACTTAAATTGTTCTGGATGGTTAATTTTCAAGTTGATTAATTGTAACTCGGCATCAATTGTCGATAACGCTTTATGGACATAGAGTATTTTAAGCGCATTTTTCCCCCTGCCCACATTGATATAACTCTTTTAAGGGTGCTATCTCAATACGGGTGAGATTTAGCATCCGAAAGATATAGGAATAATCTTCTGAATTGCTAATTGTGACTATGTGCTTGACAAATTCTCCATAAGCATCTTGCATCTCTGTGTTAGTAACTTCTTGTGAAGTTTTAGACAATAGCTCAAAAAACTTCATTTTCAATAACTCATTCATAAGCATAATTTTTAGATAGTGAATAATATTAATTCGTATAATCGTAAATTCAATATGCTTATTTAGGGGGCTATATTTTTATATATTCGGTATTAATAGTATCAATTTTAGAAGAAACTATATTTTTGTGCTGTATCTATTATATAATATGTAAATCTGTCCGCCAGAAAGAAAGATCGTTGGTAGAATAAACCAATAGTTATTACTTATTAGAAACTTGGCTATCCAAAAAGAAGGGAGAAATGAAAATATATATTGGGTACTATCTGTAATAACAAAAGGTATTATTAATCCCACCATAACTAAAGCAGATACTTTTGCAAGTGCCATACCTTCTACTTTATTCCCCGCATATGCCAAAATAATCATAGCAGCCACAACGCTTAGTATTGTAGCCAATATTGATATTATAAATGTAGTCCATAATGACATATCTGATACAGAACAAAAAGAAAGCAGTACGAAAGAAACAATGGCTGCAAATAAAACAGGAATAAGCAATCTTGATATAAGATAACCCTTCTTACCAAGTGGGGTGATTGTGATATACCTGTTGATTTTCATATCCGTTTCATCTAATACCACTAAGACCGAAGCGAAGCAAATCATGTAAGGACACATAATTGCAAGGAATAAATCCAATATCGGATAATATAGGCTGAAATCCTTTAGCATCGGATAATGCTGTACAATTAAAGGGAAAACAAACCTATATATTGCCGCTAATATTAGCGGGATACATATTATTGCAGATAACATACCATCTGAGAATATGTTTCTGATAAACATTTTGAAGGAAATAATATTCTGATTCATAATTATATCGTCATCATTTTTTTTACTGACAGACAAGAAAAAATATACATTGCAATACACCAAATGCTTATTGCTATTAGAGATATGACACTGATATTTCCAGACATAAGTTCTATAAGACTTATACTTGGATGTAATAGCATAGCTCCCGATTTATAGCCCATTGTATAAACAGATATGGGAGCTACAGATATTATTAAAGTGGGAACCATAATCAGCATAAAATTATTCATGGTTGAAATAAAAGCAGAAAGTGATATTCCAACCAGTGTGAATAATGCTGAACCTAACATAATTCCAACAACAAGATGTATGTAAGAATGTTCCATGCCTGAGAACAATGCGATGAGAACTCCACTTAGCAAAGAAATTAGTCCAATGGAAATTACCTTTGACAAAATGTATGTGTGTATCGATATGGGCGAAACAGCTAATGCCTGCATTACTTTTTCGCTTTTCTCGAATAATATTATTGCTCCCATAAACATTAATCCGATCAGTACGGGATCTGAAAATATAAGGGTAGTTGTGCATAGTTCTTTCCACGGCATAGGAAGAATGCGCAATACTGTAATATACACTAGTGTAAATAACGTATATAGGGCATAAAAACCATATTTGTATTGTTGCCGAATATCGCCTAGTATTAAACTTTTAAGCTTCATAGTAATTTCCTCCCTGTTATTTCTGAGAATATATTGTCTAATGTTGGCTCATTGCTATGTATTGATAATAAGGCATTAGCTTGAATCAGAGATTGTAGCTTTTTATCTGTACTTATTTTATCAAGTGCGATTGTAGTATTTAATTCTTTTTGATTCTCCAAATATGAATATGTTACTTCATTATAACGCCTTGACATGATAAGATTATGAGGAGTGTCCATAGCTTTAATGTTGCCATCAACAATAAATGCTACACGATCACAAAGTTCGGTTGCATCGTGCATGTTGTGAGTAGTCAGAATGATTGTTACTCCTTTATTTTTAAGATCAAGAATAATGTTTTTCATCACTTGGGAGTTTGAAGGATCTAAACCAGATGTTGGCTCATCCAAAAATAACACTTTGGGCTGATGAATAATTGATCGGGCAAAGTTTAATCTGGATTTCATACCTTTAGAAAAACCTGCCACTTTCTTATTGGCATGTTGTGATAGTCCAACCATTTCTAATAATTGTTCGACAGGAATAAGCTTACAGTCATATAAAGAACCAAAGAATTTTAAGTTCTCCAATGCGGTGAATTTCTCATAAAAACTAGGGAATTCAAAATCGACACCAATACTCTCATAGAACTGGTCAGACTTATTTCTAATTTCATTATTATTAATAGAAACACTCCCCTTATATTTAGGGAGCATACCTATTAATATCTTTTGAAGAGTGCTTTTTCCTGCTCCAGAAGGTCCTAAGAAGCCAAATATTTCTCCGCTTCTTACTTGAAAATTCATATTCTCAATAAATGGTAGTTGAGAATAACTAAACGATAAGTTTTTTACTGTAATCATAATTTTTCAATTTTATATCGTATGACTAAAATTGTTTGTATAGTCATATTGTAAATTCAAAGTATTGCTATGTAACATATTTGCACATAGTCAGTTGATATTATATAATCTTGTTGTATTGGATTAGTCTTTAAATAGTTGCTGTACTATTCCCCTAACTATAAACTTGAAAACTTCATTGTAAATATCTGTTCCAATTGTTTTCTCGTTTAGAATAGTCAAGAATGCAGCTCTTAAAGCCCCTGCAAATACTTTTGTATCAATTGATTTACTTTCTGGAATAAATTTCAGTAGTTCGTTTGCTAGCATGACATCATCATCTACGTGTTTTGAAAGTACTTCTTGAGGGAGCTTTCTATTTAGATATTCCACATCACTATTAACGAAGATAGATACAAAGTATGGTTTGTTGTTGATTAGCAAGTCAGATATAATATCTGTCAATGTATCAACCGTAATATTATTGGTATGCTTATTTATGGCATTAAGAAATTCTTTTTCCAATTTCTTATGATAGTCTATTATTGTATCGAAAAAAAGAAGTTCTTTTGATGTATAGAATAGATAAAATGCTCCTTTAGAAATATTGGCATATTTAACAAGCTCATCTACAGAAGTTTTACGTACCCCTTGTTGCTGGATAAATAGCAAAGCTCCTTCTTTGAGTTTATCCTTTATAAGCTTTCTTTCGTTGTCATCAAATGCTTTTGCCATACCGTGTGACTATTTTGTTATTATTGGTCACTGCAAACATAAGCGTTATTTTTGAATTGACAAAGAAATATCGGTTTATTTTTCTTTGTTTCTATATGATCTGCCTAAATCAATGAGTATTTCGTCTATAAATCATTGTATTATGTTGCCACGATAAGTACATATTAAGTCATTAAGAACTTTACTTCGCCACTTTCGGACAGTTTTGAAAACGGCTCATGATTCTTCTTTTATTTGCCGATGAAAATAAAATCGACACGTTTTATAAACCTTTTAAAATTGAAAGTATGGAAGTAGTAACTATTGAAAAGAGAACCTTTTCGTATGTCTGCGAGAGGTTCACGGAGTTTGCCAAACGGATAGAAAGTTTGTGCAGCACTCATACCCAGAAAGTCGAAAACTGGCTGGATAGTCAGGAAGTGTGCCTGTTGTTAGGCGTTAGTAAGCGAACTTTGCAGTATTACAGAAGTAGCGGAAGATTGGCTTATTCTCAAATTGGTAGTAAGATTTATTATAAGACTTCCGATATTGAAAGAATTATTGCAGACAGTGAAACGCAAAATCAATCACCCAAACACCCCACGTCTTATGAAAAGAATTAAAAAAGATTATCCGTTTTTCAACCTGTTTTCCATTGTTGGCACATGGGAAAGCATTAATTTGAATCCTACGGTTATCATTTATCGGAGCGACAAAGAGTATCTCCTTTCTATTATATATGTATCGGAAACTACTAAACAGGCTTCACCCGCTACTTATGAGATACAGCAAGATGGTAGCCAGTATTTTATTGCTACTGCGTCTAAACGACTCTATGTAGATTATGATCCGGCAAAAGATATACTTAGCATTTCATCACTCGGTGACTATTTGCGTAACTAACTAACTAGCTATCTAGCAATCTTGAAATCAATATATCAATAAAACAATCTTTCAATCATGGAACTAATAAATAAAGATACACCGCAAGTCAAAGAATTTATTTCTTCGCTTGATTCGATGCTGAACGGTATTGAATCCATTGTTAAGCACTACAAGCCTCACCTGAATGGGGAACGCTTTCTTTCCAATAATGAAGTTTCCAAGAAACTGAATGTCAGTTTACGAACCCTGCAAGAGTGGCGAGATACAGGGCTAATCCCCTTTATCCAGATAAAAGGTAAAATCATCTATCGCCAAAGTGATATTGATAAACTGCTCCAAAAGCACTACTTTGAAAGTTGGAAAGAGTAACCTGCCAAGCCCAAAACATTGTTTTTCGGAATTTAATTTGAATCATTGACTTTTCCAGTGAAGTATTTAGTCTGTGCAAGTCTTTAGATGAAAATACGCTCGAACATAGTGAGAGGAAGATTTTCATCTAAACCGAAGGCTCGGACTTGAACAGGCTAAATACGGAACTTATCTTTGTCAATGCTTCATATTGAGTTCTGGAAAACTTACTATAAAAGAAAAGGATTGAGAAAATGAAATTCATTCTTCTCAATCCTTTCTCAATATTAGCTACTATCTTTATTATATAGCCAATTCCGACAGGCAGCTATTTACTTTTTGCATATCCTTGAAAATATTCTGATCCAATACCCTTGCATAGTGTTTTGTTACGCTTGTATCTGCATGACCTAACATCTTAGCAACATTCTCCATACTTACGCCATTTGCAAGGCAAATGCTTGTAGCATAGCTATGACGGGCGGTATGTGTGCTAAGATTTTTATGAATTCCGCACACATCGGCAATCTCCTTCAAATAACTGTTCATGCGTTGATTACACAATACGGGTAAAAGTTTTCCGGTACACTCTGCCACATCCTTATATTTATCAAGTATAGAAGCTGCCACAGGCAGCACAGGAATGTTACACATGATTTTTGTCTTTTGCCGGTTCTTCCTTATCCAAAGTTCCCCTTTGTTGTCTTTTACCAAGTGTTCGGGTGATAAATCTTTCACATCGCTGAACGCCAAGCCAGTAAAAATGCAAAAGACAAAAACGTCACGTACCTGTTCTACTCGTTTAATTGTAAACTCTTTGGCGAGAATGATTTTAATCTCGTCCATCGTCAGAAATTCAGGATCGGTTTCTTCCAATTTGAAACGGTAGTAAGCAAACGGATCTTTCTTTATCCAGTCGTTTTCCAAAGCAATACGGATAATCTTCTTTAAATTCTTCAATCGGGTAATAGCGGAGTTCTGCGCACAACCTTTTTCAATCTTCAAGAAAGCATCGAACTTAGAAATGAAGTTGGCTTCCAAGTTATTCAGGGCAATATCAGATAACTGATATTCTTTCTTAATGAATTCCTCCAAATATCGGGTAGTGGTTTCATACCGTTGAACGGTTTTACTAACAAAGTCTTTTCCGATCAGCTTACGACTTTGTTCGTTGTGTTCTCTGAATACTTGCAAAAGGGTTTTGCTTTCTTCATCCACACCATAATACAGTTTTCTCACAAGATCAACGGTGATAACCTTGTCGGAAGTTTCCAGTTCCCTATAAATTTGGTGTATGCGTGAGCGTGTGATTTCTAAGTAGTGGTTCAGTTCCACCGACATACGGTCTTTTCCTTTTGAATTCTCTTTTGCTTGATTCCATAGGTTTACGGGACAACTTCTTTTGATAGAAATGTCTACCATACAGCCGTTTACAGTGATTCTCATGCACACAGGTGCTTCTCCGTTCTTTAATAACTTGGCTTTTTTGATAAAGAACAAAACAGAAAATGATTTTCTAGCCATTTTTACATCGTTTTTAGAGTTACAAAACTATGTATTCTCTTCCAAAGTAGTGCTATGCAAAAGACTATGAATCAGTGAGAAATATGCAAATTCGTGGGACTTTTTCGAACTAAATTTTAGTCCCACGATTTATCCACCGATAATATGCTTGAAATGGCTATTTTCTGCTACCTATCAGAAAAAAGAAATCCCCGATAATGCTTGATTATCAGGGATTTGCTTGATTTTTCTTTTGTTTTCAGTGATCCGCTTGGGGCTCGAACCCAAGACCCCAACATTAAAAGTGTTGTGCTCTACCTGCTGAGCTAGCGAATCAAACCTTTATTGCTGTTAAGCGGGTGCAAAGATAGGTACTTTTATTTAATTTGCAAGGAATATGAGGAAAAAAGTTTGCATTATTTTTCTTCTATACCCTCTATTGGTTGATCTTCAGTGGTTTCTGCCTTATAAATATTTTCTTGATTAATGATGTATCGCTGATAATAGGAGAGCATCAGAGTGGTAAGCGGCAAAGCTATAATCATGCCCAGCATTCCCATTAACGATCCCCAAATGGACAGGGAGAGCAGAATAATAGCCGGATTCAGACCGGTAATCTTTCCCATGATACGGGGAACGAGATAGCCATCTTGTATGATTTGTACTACTATAAATACAGCAGCAGCCGAAGCTATGATGATCCAGAAATTATCACCGGTATCCGCAGCTTTCAGAATGGCAAGCATGATGGTGGGGACAAAGCCGATGATTTGTAGGTAAGGCACCATATTCAGTGCACCGATGAATAATCCCAAACCAATGGCCAGCGGGAAATCAATAATCAGAAAGCCGATACTGAATAGAATGCCTACGCACAAAGCTACTAATGCCTGTCCGCGGAAATATCTGTTCATGCCGTCTTTTACATCATTCAGTATGCCGGTTACTGTTTTACGGTATTTCTTTGGCATCAAGTGTGCCCAACCTTCGGAAATGCTTTCGTAATCAAGCAGAATAAACACTATATATAATAGGATAAGGAAAACGGTGAAGAACCCGAATAAGAGGTTGATAGACTCCGATATAAGCGACCATAGCTTAGGAACGGTTACTTTAAGGGCATCCAATATATTCTCCTGGCTGAACATTTGCTCTAAGATGTGCAGGTCGATATTCTGCCGGATAAATTCGGAGAGGGTAGTGGGGACATTGCTTGCTGTATGAGTGGTGCTGAAGTACTCTATCAATAAATCCTTTACCCGCAGGAATTCCTGAATCATGGGCGGCACAAGCAGATAGAATGCAACGCTTCCTATAACGCTGAGAGTAAACAAGGCACAAAAGATAGATATTATTCTGTTTTTTAGCCGTAGCTTATGCTGGAAGAAGCTTACCAACGGATATATCAGATAAGCAATAAGCCAGGCAAGGAAGAACGGAAGCAATACGCCGCTCAATCGCTTCAGGAGCATTAATACCCCAATGATGATAGCACCGAGAATGACAGCACGGATAAAACTGTCGAATGTAATTTTCTTACGCTCCATAAGGCTTTTGCTTTTTATTTATAGTTTATCCACCGGCGGCAGTCCGATCTCCCTTTATTGCCCGCAGATAGCATTCCCGGCAGAGGGGTTCGTATTCGGCCGTTTCTCCCAGAAGGACTTGTTTGTCATTCTTGACAGTGCGATGTGAGAAGGAGGCTAATTGTCCGCACTTCACACAAATAGCGTGGACTTTGGATACTTCATCGGCAATGGCGCAAAGTCCCGGCATAGGGCCGAAGGGAAGACCGCGGAAGTCCATATCCAGACCTGCTACAATAACACGTATGCCATTATTGGCAAGCTCATTACATACATCAATCAGGCCATTATCAAAGAATTGCGCTTCGTCGATACCTACTACATCGATTTCTGAAGTGAACAGCAGGATACTTGCCGATGAATCAATCGGCGTAGAAGCAATGGAATGGCTATCGTGAGACACGACCTCTTCTTCCGAATAGCGTGTATCAATGGCAGGCTTGAATATTTCTACACGCTGTTTGGCGAATTTAGCGCGTTTCAGACGGCGGATCAGTTCTTCCGTCTTACCGGAGAACATTGAGCCGCATATAACTTCGATTCTTCCTCTACGATTGGTTTCCTGTATATGGTCTTCCGAGAATAATACCATTGTTCTAAAATGTTTATTTTAGCCGCAAAAATAACACTTTTAATGGCTTTCCGATATTTTTTCATTATTTATTTCTACATTTGCGGCATTAACATTTGTGATGCGAAAGGAAATGCAGACATTATTGGACGACATAGAACTGGATATTCAGGAACTGAAATATTTAATGCAAGTTCTTGCAACAGACGCCAACCCTACATTGAAGGTAGTAGCTAAACGGAATATACAGCAGATGCGTGCACGACTGGATGCTTTGCAGAAACTGCTGGACGAAACTCCCGTAGAGGTAGTTGCCATTCCTGAAGCTCCTGTCGTTCCAGTGGTTATTCCAGAACCGGCCGCTGCTCCTGAACCGGTTAAACCGACTCCTGTAGAAGAACCGGTCGTTGTTGAAATCACCAAGCCGGTAGAGATCGTATCTCCCAAGCCTGAGTCCACGCCCAAACCCGAGCCTGAACCGTCCGCAATAATATCTTCTGCATCGCCTATTTTAGCAGAACGGATAAAACCGGCCACTGATCTGCGGCATGCTATCAGTCTGAATGACTCATTCCGCTTTGCCCGTGAGATTTTTGGTGGTGATACTGCCCGCATGAATGAAGTGATACGACAGTTGGGCGCTGCTCCTTCATTGGAAAAGGCATTGGAACTCTTTTCTTCTACCGTTAATCCTGATGAAGAGAATGAAACGGTGGTTGATTTTATAGAACTTCTTAAGAAATACTTCAGCTAAAGCAATTACGGATATGGGAAAACTTTATGTAGTGCCTACTCCGGTAGGAAATTTGGAAGATATGACATTCCGGGCTATTCGTATTCTGAAAGAGGCGGATTTGATTCTTGCCGAAGATACGCGCACTTCCGGAATCTTACTGAAGCATTTTGAAATAAAGAACGCAATGCAATCCCATCATAAGTTTAATGAACATAAAATGGTGGAAAGTGTTGTTAATAGAATAAAGGCAGGTGAAACTGTTGCATTAATATCGGACGCAGGCACACCGGGAATCTCTGATCCGGGCTTTCTGGTAGTGCGTGAGTGTGTTCGCAACGGTATTGAAGTACAATGTTTGCCGGGGGCTACAGCTCTTGTGCCGGCTTTGGTTGCTTCGGGCTTGCCAAATGAAAAATTCTGTTTCGAAGGTTTTCTTCCGCAGAAAAAAGGACGTATGACACGTCTGAAGATATTGGCAGAGGAACGCCGTACCATGGTGTTTTATGAGTCTCCTCACCGTCTGGTGAAAGCGCTGACTCAGTTTGCAGAGCATTTCGGTGCGGAACGTCAGGCATCTGTATCCCGGGAGATCTCGAAGATACACGAAGAAACGGTGCGTGGCACTTTGACTGAATTGATTGAGCATTTCACAGCCAATGACCCGCGTGGAGAAATAGTAATAGTAGTAGCAGGAATAGACGATTAAATAACTTCATTAACCAACGTAAAACAAAAGCGTATGAAAAAGTTAGCAGTTTTAATTGTATGTGCGGCCGTTATGGCATCGTGCGACGGCTTGTCAGGTGGAAGTAAAGACCAACTGAAAGCTGAAAATGATTCTCTTTTGATGGAACTTACTCAGCGTAATGCTGAACTGGATGAAATGATGGGCACTTTCAATGATATCTCTGAAGGCTTCCGCCAAATCAATGCCGCCGAGAGCCGCGTAGACTTGCAGCGTGGTGCGGTTTCAGAAGGTTCTTTATCAGCTAAGCAGCAAATAGCCACTGATATTGAATTTATCCAGAAACAAATGCAGGAAAACAAAGAGCAGATCGCTAAACTGGAAGCTATGCTGAAAAGTAGCAAGAATAACTCTACCCAGTTGAAGAAAGCTGTAGAATCTCTGACCCAGGAATTGGTAGCCAAAACCCAGCGTATCGAGGAATTGCAGGCTGAACTTGCCTCCAAGAATATTCGTATTCAGGAACTGGATGCAGCTGTGACTGGACTGTCAACTGACAAAGAAGTGCTTACTGCCGAAAATGAAGCAAAAGCTAAAACCGTAGCTGAGCAGGATAAGGCACTGAACACTGCTTGGTTTGTTTTCGGAACAAAAAAAGAACTGAAGGATCAGAATATTCTGACAAATACCGGTCTCTTCCAGAAAAAGCAAGTGCTTAAGGATAGTGATATCAATAAGGATTACTTTACTCAGGTTGATATTCGTACAACGAAAGAAATTAAGTTGTATTCCAAGAGTGCAGATGTCTTGACCACTCATCCGGCAGGTTCTTATGCTTTGGAGAAAGATGATAAAGATCAGCTCGTTCTGAAGATTACGAATCCGAAAGATTTCTGGAGCGTATCCAGATACCTGGTTATCCAAGTAAAATAACTTAATTAAATTATAAGAATGGCAGGGAAGGGTTATCCCTGCCATTTTCTTTTTATATGCAGTACAAGAATATTTTTTTCGACCTGGACGATACTCTCTGGGCCTTTTCTTTTAATGCCCGTGATACATTTGAGGAAATGTATCGCAAATATGAATATGATCGCTATTTTCGGTCTTTTGAACATTTCTATGAACTCTATGAGAAGCGTAATATCGAATTGTGGGCAGAATATGCAGATGGAAAAGTGACAAAGGAAGAATTGAATCGTCAACGTTTTCTCTATCCGCTGGAGGCAGTAGGAGAGGGGGATGCGGCTTTAGCGAAAGCTTTTTCTGATGACTTCTTTGCGGTTATTCCTACAAAAAGCAGATTGATGCCCCATGCGCAGGAAGTGCTGGAATATCTGGCACCTAAATATAATCTTTATATTCTCTCCAATGGATTTCAGGAACTGCAATGCCACAAAATGCGTTCTGCCGGAATTGACCATTACTTCAAGAAAGTAGTTCTATCAGATGATATTGGTGTCCTGAAGCCATGGCCCGAGATTTTCCATTTTGCCATGTCGGCTACCCAGTCTGAACTACGTGAATCGTTGATGGTGGGTGACAGTTGGGAAAATGATATAACGGGTGCTCAGGGAGTAGGTATGCATCAAGTGTTCTATAATGTAACGGGACGTACCGAGTTTCCATTTAAGCCTACTTATCAGATTACAGATTTGAAAGAGTTGCTCCAATTGTTGTGACATTGAGGGATTAGTTGTAATTTTGTCAGCGTAAACACATAATTTGCAGCTATGGATACTATTTTACCTTTCGCTTTGCTTTGTTTCACTTCTTTCTTTACGTTGACAAATCCTCTCGGGACTATGCCCGTCTTTCTGACCATGACCCATGGAATGACGGATAAGGAGCGACAGTCTGTAGTGTCTCGTGCTACATTAGTGGCTTTCATCACGATTATGGTCTTTACCTTTGCAGGTCAGTTCCTGTTCAAGTTCTTTGGGATCTCTACAAACGGTTTTCGTATAGCAGGTGGTGTTATTATCTTTAAAATCGGTTTTGATATGTTGCAAGCACGTTATACACAAATGAAATTGAAAGATGAAGAGATTAAAACTTATGCCGATGACATCTCCGTCACCCCTTTAGGGATTCCGATGCTTTGCGGTCCCGGTGCCATAGCAAACGCCATTGTGTTGATGCAGGATGCCCATACTATCCAAATGAAAGGCGTACTGATTGGTATGATCGCCTTTATCTACTTGATTACATTTTTCATCTTGCGTGCCTCTACGCGACTGGTAAAAGTTTTAGGGGAAACGGGAAATAATGTGATGATGCGCCTGATGGGACTTATTCTGATGGTAATTGCTGTGGAGTGTTTTGTGAGTGGGGCAAAGCCGATATTGGTGGATATTTTGAAAGAAGGCCTGATATAAAAATACCCCCAAATGTCAGGTTGGACATTCGGAGGTATTTAAAATGTTCAGTTATCGTATGATTATCACCATGGATAATTTACGTTCCAGATAAATGCTACGGTCTGATACCAACCCAGACTAACGTTGCTTCCACCTTCATCATAACCTACCAAGGCGTTGATTATATAGAGGTTGTCATCGTTTTCGAATGCACAGTTGTTCTTACCCGGTGTGTAGGCAAAGTAATAGTTGCCATCGTCTGCACTCGCTTCACCCATTTTCTGAACCGTAGTTGGGAATCCGACAGGTGCTCCATTAGCGGCATTAACGGTGAACTGTATGTGGTGTCCCTTTTCCAAAGTCACTCCTGTTGCACCGGCTGCTGTTTCTGAATAATAGTAGGGACTTACTAGTCGGTACAAACCATTACCACCTTCTGCCTTTTCTATATCCACTTTCACACCGTCACCTACCAAACCGTTATCGTCGATGGTTCCTGACCATGAAGTATAGAACTGAGCGCTACCGGCTGCTACCCAATTGTACAATTTGCTTAAATTAATAGTTGTGGTAGAATTGCCTGATACAGAGGTGTTATCCTTTGCTATGGAAAGAGTCGCTTTATAAGAAACACCTACTTGAATGTCACCTACTGCAATCGTATAAATGGCGGTATTACTACCATCTGCAAATGTTACCTCAGCCGGTCCGCTCAATGCAGGATCGTTAAATTTTGCATCTACGGCAATGGTTGATGCACCTACATTGGTATTGCGTGTCAGAGAAACCTTGATTTCAGTCAACGTTTCAGTACCTGCTACGGTATAGGTTTGTTCGCTCTGGTCGAACGTATATTTCACTTCGCTGTCTATCGGGGCTTTGTCCCAATAACCATCGGTACTACAGCCGACAAACATGACAGCCGCTACCGACAGCGCTATGGATAGAATTGATTTATTGAAATTCATATAATGCTATTTTTTCAGTTTGTTACCTATGTTCATTAGTTGTCTGTAACCGGAGACGGAATTGATGTTACCGGATTATTGTCTGATGCCGAGATCAATGAGTTACCTTGTTCTTCACTTTCAGGGATACGGTAAATCAAGGTGTTATCACCAGCCGGCACGTTAAATACATAAGCGGCAGGGAATCCTGCTCCACGACGGTCGATACCTTTGTTCAGTCGCAGAATATCAAAATAAGAAAGGCCCTCACCCCAAAGTTCAATACGGCGTTGCTGCCATACTGCATCCTGTACGGCTGTTGCACTGGAAGCGGTACAAACATAGGCAGGGTCACGATAGTCATTTACAAACTTTTGTAAAGTAGCTGCGCCGGTTGAAGGATTTCCACCCATAGCTTGTGCTTCTGCCAAAATCAAGTACATTTCTTCCACACGCATCAGAGGAATGTCACTTGCGTTAGTGCTTTGAGCCATTACTCCTTTATAAGGACCGTATTTCATTTGGGTATAAGCGGGGCAACCATATTTCGTAGCTTGGGCTACTTGTGTTGCATTCAAATTGTCTGAGTGCTTATTGGCATCGAGCCACCATCCTTTACGAACGTCTGTATCAGGAATCTCGTTATACAACTTCTTGTTGATCATACGCCATGCTCCTACTGAAGCATATCCATAATTCAGTGATCCCATATGTGAAGGGAAATTCACAATACCGGAAGTTACTACACGGTCTGTTTCAGCGATTACAATGGCCCACATCCAAGAGTGGTCACTGCTTTCCGTAAAGCCCGGAGCACCTGCTTCTTCGCGGCTATAAGGTGTACCGCTACCGTTGATGGCTTTTTGAGCGTCTTCAGCTGCCGCAGTCCAATTTTGCATGGTCAGATTGACACGTGCACGTAAACCATAAGCCACTTCCTTGCTGATATAGCGCTTATCGGTACCGCGGGTTTTGTCAGTAGCTTCTAATAAAGATACAGCTTTGTTCAGGTCACTCATGATCTGATCGTAAACTTCTTGCACGGTAGACCGGGCGCAACCATTAGCAGCAGCCTCATTGGCATTTTCGTTTGTAATCAGAGGAACGCAAGGCTTGCTTTCATTCCCTTTATAAGTATGCTGATACATCTGGGCCAATACGAAATAATCGAATGCACGTATAGACAAAGCTTGTGCCAGGTAGTACTTTAGAGAGCTATCTTCCGTAGCCGGGTCGATGGTACTCACTACTCCATTAGCAGTATAGATCTGGTTGTACATCGTACGCCATAATATGTTTGTCGGGCGATAGTTAAAGAAAAGATCCTCAAAAGTCATAGAACGGGTAAACCAGTTATAGTTTATATCTAAACCAACCATATCCGTGCCGCGGCTGTCCAAGTTCAGCATAATTGAACCATAACCGAAGTCGTCGTGTCCAAAAGAAGTGGGGATGGCATTGCCATATACACTGAACATCGCAGTGATACCCGTTACACTTGCCGATACCATTTCTGGGTCGTTTTTAACAACTTCTTCTTTCTGGTCGCTTGTAACAACAGCACCCAGTGGTTCGGTATCCAAATCATTACACCCCACAAGCAATACACTTGCAAGTGCCGATGCGAATATTTTAAATTTTATATCTTTCATTGTTATTCTGCTTTATAGTTAGTATAGTTTAGAACGTTAATTTCACTCCTGCCGAAATACTGCGTAATGCACCATACGTAGAGGTGGTAGATGATACATAACCTTGACGTGGATCTAATCCCTTACGTGCAGCAAACAAGGCAACGTTGTCGGCAGCACCATAAACTCTAAGTGATTCTATTCCCAAGTTGCGTACGATTCTTTTCGGCAATGTATAACCTAAAGTAATATTGTTAATAGACAAGTAGTTGGAAGAAACAATCCAGCGGTCGGAACTTGAACCTGCATCATAGTTTTCGGTTGCACACAAACGAGGAACATCTGTATTCGGGTTCTCTGCCGTCCAAGCTTTGGCAATGTCCTTATGCCAGTTGTAACCGGCATTGCTGTTGCTGCCACCATGCATCAAGTCTTGATAAGTATAATCCCACAGTTTACCACCCAGCTGATAAGAGAACTGGATAGAAAAATCAAAACCATAGAAATCCAAGCTAGTACCAAAACCACCATAAACGGTCGGAAGCAAATCACCGGTAGCCTCTTTGCAATTAGAAGCGACAGCATAGTCTGCTGTTGTATAGGCGTTTCCTTCATCATCTTTCGCCCAGAACAAAGATTGTCCGGTAGTGGGGTCAACACCTGCATATTTCACTAGATAAAGTTGGTACATAGATTCACCTTCGCGATAAATACGTGAACCACTGATTAATTCACCATTCAAATCAGGATGCAGCTTATTTACTTTATTTTTCAGGAAAGTAGCATTCCCAAAAATGTTCCACTTCAAATTATTGATATCAATCGGAGTATAATTCAATTCAATTTCTACACCCGAGTTAGTCATCGAACCAATGTTCATTGGAATAGAACTGTAACCGTTGGAGTTTGCTACCGGCTTATTATAAAGCATGTCGCTAGTCTTACGGTTGAAATATTCTATTGTACCTTCTAATTTATGGTTGAGCAGTGTGAAGTCAGTACCTATATTGAAAGAGTTACTTTTTTCCCAAGTGATGTCTGGATTGCCTTTATAATAAAGTGTACCATCCGAGAATATACCATTAGCACCGGTCATGGAGTATTGATCCAGATACGGATAGTAGTTTGCATAACCGTTTCTCAGCAATGCATCGTTACCTTGCTGACCAAACGAAGCCTTTAGCTTCAACATATCAATCCATTCTGTATTTTCCAAAAATGCTTCTTTGCTGATAACCCATGCGACACTGGCCGACCAGAAGTTACCCCAACGCTTGTCAGGATGGAAACGAGAAGAAGCGTCGCGACGGTAAGAAGCACTGGCAAAGTATTTTTCATCAAAGTCGTAATTGATTCGACTGATAATACCTCTGGTAGAATATTCGTCACGAGCACCACCACCACGTTTGTTATCGATAGTGTTGTTTACCGTGAAGTCATAATCCTTATAAAGATTCTGCCCGGTTGCATAACTATATTCATAGCGGTAGTCATAGCTCTCATAACCTAACAGAACATCGAAATTGTTCATGCCGAAGCTTTTCTTATAGGTAGCCAGGTATTGCTGGTTGAAGGCGGATGTACGTATGTGTTCTTGTTGTGCAGTACCACCGTAACTTGCAGACTGTCCATAATACTTGTTACCCAAAACATTATAACGTGTATTATCAATATAGGCACCTAATGAACCTGTTAGTTTCAGTCCTTCAATAGGGGACAACTCGATGAACCATTTACCGTTAAGGATATCCATCAGGTATTCTTCCTTATTATAAAGCAAGTCACCCTTGGGATTTGACATGGACATAAAGTTACGCGTGCTGTTTGTACTGCTACCATCACCATAATCATAAATCTTGTTACCTGAATTCTTGTCGTAAGCCAGTGAACCATCAGCGTTACGTACATACATCGGATAAACTGGAGCAATATTATTTGCCAGCAAGAAAGCGTTTCCTGAAGAAGCAGTAGCTGTTTGGTCGCCCGGATACTTGCTCTTGGAGTTAGTATATCCTAAACTGGTGCCGAATTTCAGCCACTTTTTTGCTTGGTAGTCTACATTCAAACGCGTAGAAATACGATTGAAACCTGAATTTTCGATAACACCGTTATCTTCCAGGTAACCGGCAGAGAAATAGTAGTTCAAACGATCTGTACCACCTGATACGCTCAAGTTATACTCTTGACGCATTTGACTGGAGATCGTTCCATCTGTCCAATCATCCGGAGTATAGTAATATTGTCCGTCACTATAGCCCAACTTCGCATTTGGATTGATTTTACCATCCATACCGATAAGCCCCTCACCTTGAGGTAATGTATATATTTGGTAACCGATTGCCGGGAACAACTGTGTATTAGCATAAGTGTGCGCTGCTTCTGGGGTACGTCCCAATTTGTAATAAGCGGCATTGTAATGAGCCTTATAGAGAGTCTCCATGTACGTATCAGGGTTTTCCATCACGTCGTATTTGCCTACTTGACGGGAATTGCTACCCCAACGTGCATCTACAGATACACGTGCATTACCGTCCTTACCTTTTTTAGTGGTAACCAAGATAACACCGTTAGCACCACGCGCACCATACAAAGCAGCTGCGGCAGCATCTTTCAGTACAGTCATAGTTTCAATATCCTGTGAATTGATAGAAGAAATATCACCATCAAAAGGAATTCCATCTACTACATATAACGGATTGCTGCTGGATGCCATAGAACCAATACCACGAATACGTACTGTGGCTGAAGTTCCTGGTTGGCCGTTGCTGCTTGTAGTTTGTACACCGGCTACACTACCCGACAATGCGTTGGTAATGTTGGATACTTGGCGCTTTTCTAGTTTATCTGCCTTTACAACACTCGCAGATCCGGTAAATGCAGACTTCTTCGCAGTACCGTAAGCTACCACTATAACTTCGTCAAGCATCTCTGAATCAACCTTCATAAAGACCTTCATAGTAGGTTTAATAGCCACTTCTTGTGTCTGCATACCAATGTACGAAACCTGCAAAGTCTTCGCAGAACTAAGTGTTATGTATTCTATTGATTTTCAATAATGTATTGTTATTGGCGGATTTTTTTGAAAGAAGATAATAAGTTACTATACTATTGATAATAAGATAGGTATAAAATACAAATATGTATTAGTTTCTACCAAAATTATCCCAGATAATATATATACTACTTATTATAAGCATATTATCATTCATATATTGAATTAAAATAAGTTCTAAAACCAGTACTATTGAGCTAAACAACATACAAGTGTACAAAATTATAAAAAAAACGAATAGAGTCCTATATTTAAATCACGGACACATGCTGAATCTTACTACACGTTCTGATTTTTCATAATCAGTATATGCAAATGAACAAAATACATATGATTTATTTCGATAAATTAAAGAGCATTCATACAGAGAAGAAAGCAAATATTAGAGCATTTAAATCTTATTCATTGTTAGTAGTACTCAATATATTTCCTTTTACTCTAATTCTGTATTCATAGTATCGCTGATGTTATATATGAAGTTCTCTCTATTTCAAGTGAATAAAATGAGCTCTTCTTATTCATTGATAATGAATAAGAAGCATACAAATCATTTATTTATAATGAAAACTATTATATATTTGCATCTGATTAATATTGACTATTATGAAAGAACTGTTGAAGCATGTCATATTTGATCAGCAAGAAAGAAACCAGTCTCAGATGGTAGAAAGGGATATTATCAGCATTTGGTAGAAAGCCCCGAAATTCTAGTTATTTCCGACATTCGAAGATGTGGAAAATCCGTATTATTGCAACAAATCCGCTCTCGACAAACTGAACAAGACTTTTATTTAAACTTCGATGATGAGAGGTTAGTTAACTTCACAGTTAACGATTTCCAGACTTTATACGAAGCCTTTATAGAGTTATTTGGCGAACAGAAGACATTCTACTTCAATGAGATACAAAGCATTATTGGCAGGGAAAGATTACTCGGAACAAGTTAAATGGTGAAAGAGAACTGCTTGAAATGATATATTACCTGGCAAGCAATGCAACAAAACAATTCTCTTATAATTCATTGGCCAGAATAGTGGAAATTAAACATCCTGATACAGTTAAGAATTACCTTGAATATATTGAAAGTACCTATTTACTTTCTCAGGTTATGAGATTTGATTGGTCGGTAAAGAAATAAATCGGTTGTCAAAAAAAATACATTTTATAGATAATGCAATCATCAATGCATTGCCTTCAGATTCTATCTCACGAGGGACACCATTGTCGTCGGCTGGACGCTTCCTGTTGTTAGGGAGCGCTAAGGACTTGCAGCCGTCAGAACACGTTCGTGCTGGGCGAACTAAAAAAGACCGCTCACTTCCCAGTGAACGATCTTTAAAACACTTTATTTAAAACATCCAGTTAAATCAATAGCTGGAATTTCATTGCCTTTTAAAATAAAACTGGCATTTGTTTTACAGAATAGCCAATAATACTACCTTGTTTAAGGTTCTGTTACAGGGAGAATAAAAGTTTCTGTGAAGGCGCCAAAAACACCGGCAGACACTCTAAATGTAAGATTAACAGTAATCTTATTGCTTTGAAGTGCTCCATTGCCCGAAACATAAAGCGTTCCATAACTTCCATAAGAGCTATAAACAGCTTGTTGAGCTACAGTTACACTATTATTATCAGCAACATCAAAAACAATATCATAGCCCTCTTCAAAAGGTCCTATGGCCTTATATTTAAGTACTGGGCTTGCTTTATAGAACTCGCATTCTCCTTCACCACCGAAGAATGAGCTTGATAACATACCTATACCAATTGACTCCCACTTCAGCCCTGTGAAAGTTGTTTCGGTCGCCATCTTATCATTGCCATTCACAGCTACTACCGTAATAATATATTCCCCTACCATGCCGGTCACTGTCACATCGCTATCCGACGCCCCCGAAAGACCTTCAATTTTAGTACCGTTTTTAATTACATAGTCCATATAACCGTCTTTACCCATCGAAGCTATATGTGCCTCTTTATCGGTTGTTGCTTCGGCCAGATAATAAGCTTCGGCAACCTTGCTGTTGGCAGCTATTCGGAGCAATAAATCATTGTCCGCATTGTAAGGAGCCTCCGGTGCAAACTGGTACACAACAACATTAGGCCTAGAGTCATTACCCGGATTTGTTCCCTCTTCTTCTGAACATGATATCATGCCTCCAACAGCAAGAATCATCATAAATAAACTATAGATATATTTTTTCATATTCTTATTTTTTAATATTATAAGCCCGGATTACCACATATACTCATCAGAATCCGTAGTAGGTGCAATAGGTGTAGGATTGTTTGTACAAGCTGTATTATAATTAGTTTCACTCTGCACAATACAGAGGTTCATCCAATCGGGAGGAGTAGTACTATTCCAACGGAATTTCTCCACATGATTGGTATTAGGATAACTACGGATGACACCTTTATTAAGACGTTTGATATCAAAAGTGGCAAATCCTTCTCCCCAAAGCTCTATACGACGCTGCCACCACACTTCATTTTGGAATGCAGAGTTGGCTGGATTTCCGTAAGACTCATTGTGTTTACCATATGTGTAAGAGGTATCTCGGCTCTTGGCAAATGTCGTCAATAAGGCAATGCCTCTTGATTCATCCTGCATACCGGCAGCTTCAGCCTCAATCAGATACATTTCTTCAACACGCATCATGGGGACGGATACAAGAAAGCCTAAATACTGATTATCATTTCCACCCTTGGCTGGACGGAATTTCAGAGAAAGACCGCCTACACCTTTGCCTTCTTTATTACCGGAAGCATAAATCCATTCCGGATACTTTGTATATGCCTCCAAAGCCTCTAATTGTTCATTTTGGGGTAATTCAGCTATCTGAAAGTCAACAAAACACTTTCTGCGGAAATCTGTTTCCGGGATAGTCTCATACAAGTGACGATCGATCAGAAATTGGTGACCATAGCTGGAAGCATAGCCACATCCCGACCCATTCACTTCAAGACACATAAAAGACCCCCACGAACTATCAGCATCATTCAACAGAATATTGTCATCAGTATCTTTAAATTTCAGCCCGAACATCCAAGAAGAATTGGGAGTGTTGAAGCCTGTATCGCTGTCAGTATAATCAGCTTCACCCATGAGTTGGTAACCAGCTTGAGCAAGTTTGGCATATTTTTCGGCATTTTCCCAGTCTTCCATCACTAAATAAGCACGTGCTTTCAAACCATATACTACTGACTTATCAGGAGTCAATTTATCAGGTCGCTGGTAATCTGCTAAATACTGCTCTGCCTTGTCGAGATCGGAAAGAATAAATGCCCACATATTTTCATTAGTAGCACGAGGGTTAGTAGCTAAGTCAGAAAGAGCAGTAGCCTCGGTTACGATAGGAACCGTTTCTGCATTTTTGTCTAATGCATAAGTTTTATTAGCAAACATACGCGCTAAATCCATGTAGAACATTGCCCGCATGGCATATGCGATACCTGCACCTGACATTTTATCTGTATCGGGGTTCTCTCCAGCTAATGAAAGAACGGTATTGCAATTCTTAATCCAACTATAATAATATGTCCATGGAAACTGACATAGAAGATATTGGGGGCCAAGAGCCACACCACAACTGTACCAAGTAGAATATTGGTGTCCTGAGAAGCTGGGAACAAGGTCTTGCCCCATTACATCACGCATCTGATAAAAAGAGGGATAACCGTAATCATAAGGATATCTTTTATCTGCGCCAGCGCCAAATTGAAATGTACCGGCCAACGAAGAAGTTATGCCGCTCACAAAGTTATCATACGAACCAGGAGCATTGGCTGCCTGATCCTTGGTTATGGTGGATGATTGCGGATCAATCTCTTCAATACAACTTGTTGCAAGAGTAAGTCCGAATGCAACAGTTAAGAATGGAATCAATATTTTTTTCATATTCAATTTCACTTATTTGTTTAGAATGTTATTTGAATACCTCCTGAAATATTGCGTACAGGAGAGTATGCTGTTATGTCTTTGTTTCCTTCATAAGAATAGCGGGGGTCGAAACCTTTGCGTGCAGACCAGAAGCATAGATTCTCACCGGCAGCATAGATGCGTATTTTGGCTATATTCCTCAGAAGATTTTTTGGAAGTGTATAACCCACTGTGAACGACTGGAAATTCAGATAACTGGCATTGGTGAGGAAACGATCAGAATTGGAGAACACTGTGTACTTGTCGCCATACTGCCAGCGGGGAATATCGCTTGAAGTATTATTAGGACTCCATGCTTTGAGATAATCTTTATGGAAGTTGGAGCCTGCACTGGCAGAGGTTTCATTAGGAGTCATCAAAGAGGCGTAACGATTATCAGTAACCTTGCCTCCTATTTGATAATCGAATGAAGCAGAGAAATCAAAGTCGAGTACTCGCAATGAAGTGCTGAATCCACCGTATAGTTTAGGCAGAACATTGCCTTGCGCATATTTAGTAGCTTCATTGGGGTTAGTAGTAGTGTAAGAATGCTCTTTACCAGGTCTGCTGGTAGAACCTTTCAAATTTTCGTCCACCCAATAGGTGGCCTCTCCTTTTTCATTAACACCAGCATATTCAGCACAGAATGCGTTGTAAAGTGGACCACCTTCCTCATACCAGTTTTGAGCAATATCAGTAGAGTTTGTTTCCGCAAAACCTCCATTTCCTATAGTCTTCGATTCGGGTAAAGTGAGTATTTTAGCCTTGTTATGCGATAGATTTGCTGATACACTCCAATCTATATCTCTTGTACGCACGATAGTCCCAGTTAAGGCGAGTTCTACACCCATATTGCGAATATCCCCCAAATTACCATAGTAACCGCGTGAACCTGCTGATTCAGGAACAGATAGCCAAAACAACAAGTTACTGGTCTTTTTAGTATAAAAGTCTACATTACCAGCCAACCGACCTTTCCATAAACTAAATTCCACACCGACATTGATATTCGTAGTCGTTTCCCAAGTGATGTCCGGATTACCAATACGCCAAAATGTGGGCGACATGGTCGTTTCATTTGTTGCAGTCAGTGTATACATATCAGTGTATGCCCAACTACCAATATTGTCATTACCTTGCTGGCCTATGGATGCTTTCAGTTTCAGTTCATCCAACCAAGAAGAGTAATTTTCCATAAAATTTTCTTGGGAAATTCTCCATGCGGCACCTACTGACCAGAAATTACCCCAGCGATGTTCTTTTGCAAAATACGAAGAAGCGTCACGGCGATAAGATGCTGATACAAAATATTTTTCAGCATAGTTATATTGAGCGTTACCAAAGTAACCTTCTACATTGTATACTGTAGTATAAGAACTGGCATCATTCTTCGTTGCAAAAGCATTGATTTCCGGAATATCAGGAGAAAATCCACCTTTTGCCGTAGCTGCCAGATATTTAGTCGTAGCTCTATAATATTCATGCCCCACCATTACATTTACATTATGTCTGCCAAAGTCTTGAAAATAAGTCAAGGTTTGAACATTATTGGTTCTAAATCCGGTGGTGCCAGTCTTCTGGATTCTGCCATTAGTACCTGCAGCAGGGCCATAAAATGGATTCTGATAATCTGAATAGTTGGTCTGTCCCAAGATAACGGTACTTGTTGCATTTGCTTTTAAGAAACTGGTAATATTTACATCTGCCATAAAAGTACCATTCAGCTGGTCACCAATAGATTTAACTTGGTTATATAAGTTAGCACCCAGTGGGTTACCATTGGACATAAATGGACGGGTACCTAAACCACCATAGTCATTTATTCCATAATCATAGCCATCATGGCCGTATTGGTCTTTTTTCACGATAACATTGCCCGCTGCATCTACCACACGTACAAACGCAGGATAAATAGGTGCAATACTACTGGTGTAGTACATTAAATTTGTATTATTTCCGGTGGTACTCATATTGGGATTTGACTCTTGATTAGAGTGAATATAACCTACATTCGCACTCAATTTCAACCATTTCTTAGCTTGATAGTCAGCCTTAATACGTGCACTAACACGATCGTAGCCTGAATTTTCAATAATGCCATCTTCATTCAAATAACCAAGGCTGGCGTAAAAAGAGGAACGATCGGAACCACCGCTTACACTTACGTTGTATTCTTGACGTAGAGCGCTTTTATAAGCTAAATCTTTCCAGTCATCAGGTCGTAAATAATAATCTGTACCTTGATAGTTATACTTACGCCCTAATGTGGCATTGGAATTCAACTGTCCATCGGTCCCAATCAGCATCTGACCATCGGGAACAGTATAAACATTGTACTTCAAATCGCTAATCATTTTCTGATTAGCCCAAGAATTAGCATCAGCTGCATTCAATCCCTGGCTATAGCGCGAATAGTTATAAAGTTGAGAATAGTAGGCTTCATAATACTGTCCCGGGTCTGTAATAACATCATAGTCTTGAACACCGCGTGTATTGACACCCCACTTTATATCCACATTGACTACGGCTTCTTGCGTCTTACCTTTCTTAGTAGTAATGATGATGACACCGGCAGCACCACGGGCGCCATAAAGAGCAGCGGATGCGGCATCCTTCAAAACAGAGATTGATTCGATATCATTTTGTGGAATATTGGATAAATTAGCAGTATAAGGAGCACCATCTACAATAATCAGCGGATCAGTATTTGCATACATGGAAGCAATACCACGAATATTGATTTTGCCATCACCCGAGCCTGGTGCTCCTGATCCTCCACGTATCTGCAAACCAGCAACAGAACCAACTAAAGCATCAGATACATTGGTCGTAATACGCTTTGATAATTCCTCAGTATTAACAACTGAAGCTGAACCTGTAAAGGCAGATTTCTTTGCTGTACCGAAAGCAACAACTAATACTTCATCCAACATCTCTGTATCTGCTTTCATTGTAACCTTCACGTGTGGCGCAATAGCCACCTCTTGCACCTGCATTCCAATATACGAGATTTGCAACGTATTCGCAGAACTATGCGAATGCTATATATCTAATTTCCAGATATATATACGTGATGTAAGAACTTGTGTTTGAGTGATAATAATTTATAATACATTGATATATAACATGCTAATAAACAGCAATATGTATTAATATCTACCGGAATTATACTATATTAGTTAGTTAAATCTTTAGTTATTAGTATATTACTATTTGACATGGGATATAAATGAACTAAAAAACAATTACTATGCGTTCAATTTCATAATGTAATGTAAATAATAATCAATATTCCGGTCAAGGTTCCACTAAATTTTCATATTAACACGGATATTTCACAAATAGTTTGGATTTTTCATTATCCAACAGTCCGTATCGGCAAATATAACACGGATATTTCACCTTTGAAAGTGCTTAATGATAGCATAAATAAAATGTAATCTCTGTACTTGTTATTTTTCTATTTCTTTCTATTTTCAATATAAACTTCCATGTATTTGCAATGTGCTCTTAAAAAATATATAATAAATAAAAGTCTATTGCACCAAATCATTTAGGAACAAAGGAATGAACAGAATAATTTAGGAATCATGCGCTCTGCTAATTCAAGGTCATTAGACTGTCCGGAAGTAGTGGTAATTACTGGTGTCCATCGTTGTAGACAGGTCTATCTTAATGCTGCAAATTCGTGAAAAGCAAAAAGAATGATCAATACCTTTACTTTTAAATACAAGAAAAGGAGATTTTCACAAATCCCCTTTTCTAAAAACACTTTATTTTACTGATTACTCAGCCAAATTTGGGTTATTAGTAATCTCTCTTTCCGGAATATTGAATATCAAACGTTTGTCATCATAACTATAAGTACTACCTGGAAGCATTGCATCTTCTGCACAACGGGTAATTGATTTCTTATAGCGTTTCATGGTTAATAGCCCACGTCCTTCAGCCCACAGTTCAAGACGCCAGTTGAAGTATATCATATCTAATAATGCATCCTGATTCATCACAGCTACTGCTGCTGCGGCGTCAGCATCACGCTCATCCAGCAATGCCTTCAATGAAACTCTGGCAGCCGGTAAGTTATTTTCGCGTGCATTGGCTTCTGCATTAATCAAGTACATTTCAGCAACACGCATATAAACTTCATCATCATACCATTCGCGATTACCCATAATTCGTTTAGAGTTATAGAATTTCCACCAATTGGTTAGCTCATATTGTTCACCTTTTGAATTATATTCACTAAACCATTTCTTGCGAGCATCCGAAGCCGGAATTGAGTTATACAACTCCGTATCAATTAACTTCTCTCCACCTGCGTAGGCATAACTATAAGTGAACAAGTCCATGTGTCCCCAGAAAGTAGGGAGAGCTGGAGAATTACTTGTTGTCAAATCAATGGCCCACATCCATCCTGGAATGCTAACAGATGCAAACCCTGAATTAATAATTTCAGTCTTATTCATTAAGGTATATTGTTTAGAATCAATTACCTCTTGAGATAATTTAGCGGCATTCTTATAATCACCCATAGTCAAATAAACGTATGCTAACATACCTTTTGCTACCGATTGATCTATTTGGTCTTTTGCACCCGAAGGGCGTTTAAACCCTTCGAGTAAAGGGATTGCATCGGTTAAATCTTTCACTATTAATGTATAGACATCTTCTACTGAAGATTTTTTCACAGCTTCTGATGTTAATTGCGTACGATAAACGGGAATAGCCAAAGCTGTTTTATCTTCCGCATAAGGTCTTGCATATAAGTTCACTAGGTTAAAATATGAATGAGCTCTCAGAGCTTTAGCCTGCGCATAGTATATCTGGTTTTCTTCACCTTCGGGAGTGACTTCATCACCACCTGCTGCATCCAGTATTTCATTAGTAGCTTTTATGAGCTTATAATAATACCTCCAAAATTGATAAGAATAATTAACAGCGGTGGTAGTAGTGCAAGTTAATGAACCCGCAGCTTCAAACCATCCATACCCTTGGGACATAATAACCATATCTCCACTCATCAAGTCTGTTGCAATATCTACAGATTTCTGTCCAAAGTCGTCGTGGCCACCCGTACCACCTGAATTCATAGCAAATGTAGTGGAATATGTACCCAAAGCTTGTCCCATTAAGATATTAGAGTTCCATTTCGCTACTTCCTGTAAATCTCCGGAAGTAATGTAATCTGATGGACTCTTTTCTAAGAAAGAATCACCACAACCACTCAATAGTAGTGATAGCCCTAAGGTTATTACCGGAATATATATTTTTATATTGAATTTCATAATTCTTATTTTTAATGTTAGAATTGAATTTTAATACCACCCATAATTGTACTTAAAGGAGCATATTGGCTTCTACCTGATTCGCCGGAATCATTTTTGTTATCATCGTTAACATTGTCACTATTGCCGGAAGACGCCATAGAAACATACCCTTTACGTGCTGACCAATACAATAAGTTGTCACCTGAAATGAAAAAGTTCAAATCAGAAAGATGTAGTTTAGCAACAATACTTTTGGGCAATGAATAACCTATTCTCACGTTAGCAAGGTTTAAAAATGAACGGCTTGTCAGGAAGCGGGTAGAACTTGCATTAGCATAGTTAGTACCATCAGCGCCACCACCATAATCGTTAGATAAACTTGGAATATTAGTTATGTCACCTGGTTTCTGCCAACGACCTTCTATATCTTTATGCCAATTATATGAACCTGATGTACCACTGTGCATTATCGCTGCATAGTTGTAATCGTAGCCATAACCACCAATTCCATAAGAGAAGGTTGCATTAAGAGTAATTCCCTTAGCGTACAAATCGAATCCAAAGCCACCTTGCAATGCAGGGATACCAGACTTATCTACAAATTTTTTGGTAGCTTTATCCCAATCGCTAGTTTGCTCTACTTCGAGCTTATTAATTGTATTCTTAGACTTATAAGTTTCCATATCAGTGATCAACTCTCTTTCACCATTAGCTTTTACATTATAATATTGGTTATATAATGCGAAGCCGGTTTCCGGATCAACGCCTGCATATTCGCGGATATAGAAGTCATATAATGAATGACCTTTTGCCCAACCATAATATGTACTGATTTCGATAGGCTTCTCCATACCGGTTGTTTCATCGATAGGCATTTTGGTCATCTCATTTTTATAGTAACCTCCATTCAGTCGGAAATCAAATTTATAATCCTTCTTATTTAATAAATGTGCTGTCAATGAAAATTCAACACCTTTATTTACTAATGCTCCGTCATTTACCGGATAAGATGCATATCCCAAAGAAGGAGCAACCTGCTTCATAAACAACATATCGGTTGTTTTCTTGTGGAAGTATTCTACTTCACCTTCCAATACATCGGCAATATTAAATTCGATACCGGTATTAATAGTAGTGCTTCTTTCCCAAGTCAAATCGGGATTACCTTTAAATTTAAAACTGAATGTGAATTCATCATTTAAGTTATCAATTGTATAAAGGTCTTCATAAGGATAGTAACCGGCAACAACCGGGCTCGTTATAAAATCTTGGTTACCCAATACACCCCAACTCAACTTGTATTTCAAGTTTTTCAACCATTTGACATCTTTCATGAAGTCTTCATTTGTAATGGCCCAGGCAGCACCTACCGAACCAAATATACCCCATTTATTTCCTTTGGCAAAACGAGAACTACCATCCGCACGAACTGTTCCGTGAAGGAAATATTTATTATCGTAGTCGTAACGAAGCTGGCCAAAGTAACTTTCAATGGAATATCCATATGTATATGATTCCAGATAGTCCATAATTACACCATTACTCCATTCTGTATTATCTGGTCTAACAATTTTAGATTTGCTTCCATAAACAACAGATGTTTTGCTGGATGTTGACTCGTGAGCTACGAAAGCATCAAAATTATGTTTGTCAAAGCTCTGTCCCCAGGAAAGTATCTGATTAGCTGTGAAATTCAGGTAGTTAGTCTGATATTTTGCAATCTGTCCTTTACCGGCACTATCACCATAATAAGGATTGGTAAGTTCATTCTCTGCCGAACCTAAGTACTGTAAGCCAACATTTGCAGTTATTTTAAAGTATTTCAGGAATTTAGCTTCAAAAGATCCATTTCCATTGAATTGATGTGAAACAATTTCATCCTTATCTAATAACAATGCACCTGCCGGATTGATACCGGAAGCGAAAGGACGCTGATATCCGGCATTCATGCCATAATCAAATTTATTTCCACCAATTTTCGTATCTTTTACGATATTACCATCTTCATCACGTTCAAATACAGGGAATAAAGAAGGCATACCATTAATAAACTGAAAGCCGTTGTTCATATTACTATCCGATTGTCCAGGCTTATTGGTTTCCATATATGCGTATGCCAAAGATGTTGTAGCCTTCAACCATGGAGTAATTTGATTACTCATATTATTACGAACATTAAAACGCTGATAATCTGAAGAAATATAATAGCCTTCATCTTTCAAATAACTAAAAGCAGTATAATGAGTCAGTTTTTCATTACCACCAGATATTTTTACGCTGGCATCCAATTTTTGACCTGTACGGAAAATATAGTCATCCCACTTTTCAGGAGTGTATTTACGTGCAACTCCACTGTTAAAACGCCCGGTAGCAGGATCAATCAACTGTGCACCATCCGCGTTCCACATATTATAGATTGGAGCAATACCATATTGTGCCTGAAAAAGATTTTTAGATGCCCATGCAGCAGATTGTGTGGCATCCATACCACCTCTGTTACCTGCATAATTTTTCAAACCTTCCCAAGTTAACTCTGTAAATCGTTCAGGACTGTCAATTACATCATACTGCGGGATTAAGCGCATATTGGCTCCATACTTAATTTCTGCCTCAACGTGTGTTTTGCCCTTTTCACCTTTTTTAGTTGTAATCAAGACTACCCCATTTGCGGCACGCGAACCATAAAGTGCTGTAGCAGTAGCATCTTTCAAGACTGTCATAGAAGCGATATCACTGGGGTCGATGCCGCTTAAATCGGCTTCAAACGGGATACCATCTACTACATACAGTGGAGCGCGACTTGAATATGCCGAGCCTAAACCACGAATACGGATACTTGCGTTTGAACCTGGTTGACCAGAAGTAGACATTACCTGAACACCAGCAACTTCACCACTTAAAGCTTTAGATAGTTCTGTTGGGTTTTTTAGTGATATCTTTTCTCCTTTAATTTCCGTAGCCGAACCTGTGAAAGATTTCTTCGTAGCAGTACCATAAGCAACAACGACAACTTCATCGAGTATTTCGGTATCTGCCTTCATGACTACCTTTACATTTGGCTTGATCAAAACCTCTTGTGCCTTCATTCCAATGTACGAAATTTGCAATGTTTTCGCAGAACTAAGTAGGTTATATATTGTTGATAATCAATGACAAATATGTATTTACAGAACTCAAACTAAGATAATTATAATTTATTAAACATCTGGTAACTAGATATATACAAAATATGAGTATATATTTGTATCTACCTAAAAGCTCCTTTGTTTGATTTTCAATTACTTAATTATTAATCTGTTACTATTTTATTGTGAATGCAAATGAGTGATAAAACCAATACTATAGGTTCAGGTAGAAATTCAAATGTATGAAATACTTAAATTTTCTACCCAAACCAGATTGGTAAATTGCATGCATATCAATAAATTACCATCTAGTCTTGATTTTTCAACAAAAGAGTATTATATGCAGTTGAGTTTAATACGAACAATTTCATTCTCACAAACAACAAACAAGTGTATCGGTAAAAACGATAAATAGAACATTTATTCTAACTTGCAATTAGCCTATATTAAATCAATATTTATTCTCTTATATAATAATGAATTACAGGTTTAATTAGAGAAAATAAATATAAGAAAACATCCTAAAAGTTTTATATAAAACTTTTAGGGTGCATTTCATCTAAAACAACTTTATTTTAAGAAGACTTTATTCGTATCCCAGATTCTGTTGTCCTTGAATATTAGGGTTAACATCAACTTCTGCTTGTGGAATAGCTAATATTATTCTGTAATCATTTCAGTTCGGAGATATTAAATCCGTTGAATTTAAGTAATGATCAGTGCCTTCACCTGGTGTTTTTTCACGGTTTAGGGTTAATCCCAGTCGCATAGCATCGTAGAAGCGATGACTTTCCATGACCAGTTCCTTTCTTCTTTTTTTCAAAGTTAATTCAGAAACTGCACGTTTCCGAATTTTATTCAAATAGAAATCAGCTTTATTCTAGTTGGGAGTTGATTTTTTCAGTGCAGCTTCAGCTGCTATTAAGTAGATATCTGATAAGCAGTAACGCGTACATTATTAACCGGTAATCTTCCATTCTGGCCTGGATATTTATTGATAAACCTTATCTCTTCATTATTATCCACTTCAAAAAGTCCTGTACCTACATTATTTCTTATTACCTAAAGGTCAGAAGAAAAATTATAAACAATAGTAAAATTGTGTTTACTTCAAGATGATTTAGAACATAACTAAGGCTAATTACTAACAGGATGGAGGCAATTTATAGTTCTTTTTTCTATACATCACTTTTTATTAGAGTCTTATGGAAAAGTTATAATACTTACCTCGTCTTGAGCTGTATAATTAAATCCAAGTGGTGTATTGATTACAGAATCAATTATTAAGGCATTTAATGTCCGTTTTAACAGGAATGATGCTTTTCAACTAACCAATTTCATAATAAAACAGCAATGAAGGGAATGTCATTGAACATTCCCTCCACTAAAACAAAACACTTTATTTATAAGTCCAGTAAAACCTGTTGACGGAATTATAGTTCATATCGGTATGGTAATAAATTAATTCCGCCAATATGTTCTGATGGAATTATTTTCCTGCAAGATTCAATTCATCGTTGTAATCGGTTTCATTCAAGGGTACATCCCAAGTCCATTTGTTTGCACCATCAGCTGGGATCGTTTTCGCAATGGAAATATGTGCATTACCTCCATCAGCGAATCCTTTACGCACTACAGAACGATTCCATCTTTTGTAATCACTCCAGGCAAAACCTTCACCCCAAAGTTCAAGTTCACGATAATCCATGATTTCGTTCCAGAGGGCTTCACCGGTTTTCGTGCAAGTGTATTCAGGATTACGTCCAGAGGTAGCGTTTAATTCTATTAAAGCAGCTTGTGCATCCGGTTCATTGTTCAAGAAGTAGTTGGCTTCCGCTTCAATCAATACCATTTCTGATGAACGAATGAAAGGCAGATAGCTTACCCCCGGAGTATCAAATACATAGAATTTCAACTGTCCGCCCAAATACATATAGCCAGATTGATAAGGAGCGGCAAGTCCACTTACCGCCATTCTCTGGCAATACTCTGCAGCGTCTTCCCAAAGCAAGTCAGCTTCTTCGCCTTTACCCAGTCCAAGAATACCGTAAGTCAAATCCATGGCTGAGCCATCATTAAAATCATAGCCGGGGAATTTGTCTTCCGTCAAGAACAGCGCTTTGCGGGCATCATTGTCCGGGATGCGGTTGATAAGCTCACGCCCGATGGCACCAGCGCCAGTATTGTTTGCACTCGCATAATATCCGTTACAAGCAAACTGAGTACCATAACTCCAATACCAATTATTTTCTTGCGAACCGCCGAAACAACCGAAAATCCACTCACTCGTCGGATTGCAGAAACCGGATTGATATTCAGCGTTACTCATAAGCGGATAGTTTTGGCGGGCGAGTTTGGCTTCGGACAGAGCTTTGGTGTAATCTTGTTTAGTTATAGCAGCACGAGCATAGACTGCATGAGCAACATTTACATTCGGCATCCATACTTGTGCGGCATCACGGTCCATACCACTCTGGTTATACAAGGCAATTGCTTCATCCAAATCTTTGTAGATTTGAACATACGTCTCAGCCAGAGTAGCATAGCCTTGTCCGCCAGTGGATTCATCAATACGGAGCACGAGTCCTTGTGAAGCGCCGTTATTGGAATCCTGCCATCGCCAACAGTAATAGTGCACTAACTTTTCGAAAGCGTATGCGCGGAAAGTCAGTGCTGAAGCCTTGACAAAATCTTTTTCAGTTTGAAGTCCTTCAGCATTATCAATATTGGCAAGAATAGTGTTCGCATTACCAATGATAGTATAATAGTAGTACCATGCGTATGCGTCATAAATAGAGTTAGTGCGTGTATGGAATTCTTGATTATGAATAGGTGACCATCCGGAAGCATACATATTATATAAGTAATTCTCGCTCGGATAGTTTTCATAATGAGCCATGATGTTATTTTCGCCTGCAAATCCCTGACCAAAATAATACTGCTGTGTAGTCATAATTTTGGCTATACCGTTCAATGCTTTCATTGCATTTGCCGTGGTCCCTACGGCATCGGATGCTCCCGTTGAATCGGTAGGAGCGGTATCCAAATAGTCACCGGCACAGGAGGACACTAACACCATACATGCCAATAGGCTACCTGTGAACAATTTATTGAGTATTTTTTTCATTTCTAATACGAATTATATGGTTATATCTTTAGAATTTTACAGTCAAACCGAAATTATATACACGGGCTGTCACATACGTATCATCCGAACCTCCATTAAACGAATATTGCGGATTTAGTCCCTTGCGTGAGGTTAGTGTAAAAAGGTTTTCTACACCGGCAGTCAACGACAACCCTTCCAATCCCATGTTCTTCAGCCAACTCTTAGGTAGACTGTAAGACAGGTTCAAATTCTTGAATACCAAATAAGAAGAGCTGGTTAACCAACGGTCGCTGGCGGCATTCAAGTCGGATGACTTATGAAAATCGGCACGCGGAGTTCCATTCGGATTGATGCGGTTGGCGGAAGTTTCTGTCATACCGGTGGGAACTTCTTTCCAAGAATTTAGGATATCCTTATGGTAAGCGTTACCAGAAGCACCTGATTCGGATACTCCCATCAGGCTAGCATAACTGCCATCATATGTCTTGCCACCTAAAGAATAGGTGAACAACATATTCAAATCCCAATTCCTCCAAGAAAGCGCCGAACTGATGGATCCATAGACTGTGGGAAGTGCGCTACCTGCCCAATCACGTTTGGCGTATGAAGTGGCAGTGGCATAATCTGTACCATTGATGGTAGTCAATGCACCAGCTTCTTCGGCAGTAGCCTTCTTATCCGGATCCAGTGTATAGAGAGAAGTACCAGTCATCTGGTCCACGCCTTCGAAGTGGTAAGTGTACCATTCGTAGATGGAATGCCCTTCAGAATAGTTCTGCATACCGTGCAGAATATCTTTTCCGTCAGGCAGTTTCACAATTTTGTTCTTCAAGAAAGTAGCGTCCACGCCAAGGTTCCATTTCCAGTCGTTATTATTGATAATGTCAGCATTCAAAGAGATTTCCCAACCACGGTTGGAAACGGTACCGATATTCTTGTATTGTGTCAGGTTCATCGGGGCAGTATCAGCAACCCAAGGATAAGAGCCAGCCGAAAGCGGCAGACGAACCTCAAATAGTAAATCTTTAGAGCGCTTGTCGAAGTAGCCTATTTGGAAGTTCAGGCGGTTAAACAGACGTCCTTCTACAGCGATGTCTACGGTCTGAGTCGTTTCCCATTTAATATCCGGTGCAGAAAGTGACTGTTTTACCAACGCAGCTTCACCACCGTTCTTGTCGATAGTATAAAGAGCCATATGTCCATAAAGGCTGACGCCCATATTGTTGCCCACTTCACCGTAGGAAGCACGCAGTTTTAATGCATCTAACCAGTCAACATCTTGCAAAAAAGATTCCTGTTTCATGTTCCAACTTGCACCTACGGAGTAGAAATTACCCCAACGGTTATCTTTGTGGAAACGTGAAGAACCGTCACGACGGAACGAACCTTCCAAGAAATAGCGATCATCATAGTTGTATTTCAGACGTGCCAGATAAGATTCCGTTTTGTCTTCATCATCACTTCCTGCGAAATAAGAGTTATTGAGAAAGTTACCCATAGTAAGATTTCCATCTACTGCCATGCCGGTATTCATTCCTGCTGTATATTTACGTTCCCAGCTGTAGCTTTCGTGAGCTGCCATAACCTCAACATTATGTACGTTATTGAACTGGTAGCTCCAATTTACGATTTCTTGCAAGGTCATGGTTCTGTACTGGTAAGCATAGCTGGTCAAACGACCACCGTTGGTAGCACCGTCACCTATTTCCGGATTGTCGTACTTCTTATTATTGGAAGTACTGTTATTCAGGTCACCTTTTACAGTCAATGACACTCCATAAGGTAATGAGATTGTGGCAAAAGCTTGTCCGCCTAATACGTTACGTACGCTTTCCTGCTTGTTGAACAACATTTCATATGCTATATGGCGATTGCTCAGATAAGGAGAAGTGGTATCATATATTTTGTCTCCTGCAGCGTCCAATTGATATGTGCCATCAGCATTGTGTAAATAAACAGGATATACCGGCGCCATATAGCGGGCTATGTAAAATGGATTGGCATACGCATTACCGCTGGCATTACTATTATAATTGCGTTTAGTCCAGGATCCTGTAAGATTTACACCTCCCTTAAACCATTTGTTGGGAGTATAAGTAGTATTGATACGGCCTGAGAAACGTTCATAACCGGTAGCCTTCACATATCCTTTTTCATTCAAATAGCCTACGGACGAATATACATTATATTTTTGTCCGGATGCAGCAGCCGACAAGTTATATTCTTGGCGATGTCCGTTACGTTCAATGGCATCCTGCCAGTCAAGGTCGTCATAACCAGTCAGACGAGTAGCTATCAGCTTTCCGTTATTGTCGAACAGTTTGTCGTCAGCAGCATTATAAATGTTTCTACCGATGGACTCACTGATTAGGTGGCTCGTAGCATATGCGGCCGCCTCGTTTTCTGACATCCCGGTATTGCTCATCATAGAGTTTTTCTTGGCCATCCAACTTGCTTCCATCCAACGGTCTGCATCCAGACGTTCATACTCGGAAATACCTCTGTTGTATATACCCTGATTTACCTGTAGTGTAATGCTTGGTTTGTTGGTATTACGTCCACTTTTGGTCGTAATGAGGACTACACCATTAGCGGCACGGTTACCATATAATGCAGCTGAGGCGGCATCTTTCAAGATGGACATGCTCTCAATATCGTTAGAGTTTAGTTCGGCCATGTTTCCATCAAAAGGAACTCCATCTACCACATACAGAGGACTTGAAGCGCCTGACACCAATGTACCGAAACCGCGGATGCGAATCTCGGGAGCTTGTCCCGGTTCGCCATAGGTATTATTTACCTGTACGCCCGGTGCGGCACCTTCAAGTGCACCGGTCACACTGGTTGTAATACGTTTCTCGATCTTTTTATTGTCAACTACCGAAATAGAACCTGTCAATGATTCTTTTTTAGCGGTACCGTAGGCAATTACCACAACTTCGTCCAAAGCTTCGGCATTGCCTCTCATTACAACCTTCAAATTAGGTTTGACTGCAACCTCCTGTGTCTGCATACCAATAAACGAAATCTGAAGCGTTTTCGCAGAACTAATGTGGCGTTTATTTTATTAATAATCAATCGATTAGTATATCTTAAAGGACTAAATATTATGTATTTCCAATTTTATAATTATTTGTATATAAGCATTTTATTCATACATGAATTCATTAAATTCTACCAGTATTATCCCGTATTTAGAAAATATTATATTGAAACTCAGCAATATACCGCTTTCATCAAGGTATAAATGAGCTATCAAACAATTACTGTGCGTTTAATTCACTGCACGAATGTACAAAATAATAAATAATTGAAAGTTAATTCTGATTAGCGATTCACGCATAGAGGCAAATATAATTAAAAGTATATATTTTTCAGCAAAAAGACATCATTTACTTTTTGATGAAATATATTTAAAAGAACAAGAGACAAGAAAAATAGAAAAGCGAAAAATAAATAGCATAATTTATAAAAAAAAGCTACCTCAAAATAAAAATGAGGTAGCCTTATTCATATCTTTTGTATCAGATATACTCTGTTACAAACTTATTTCCCCAATAACAGGAGTAGTAGGAAACAATTATTCCGGTAATTCTAATGTTTCTGTAAAGCCACTGTATAAAATTCCATACCCACCTTCTACAGCAACAGCTCCACGCATTGCGAATAGCAACTTATTGCCTTGACGTTGCATGTCGGTAGGAGTGAAATACACCATTCCGTAAGTAGCATGTTTATATCCAGTAGCTTGTAAGTCCCAATTAACCAGAGTTTGGCCATCTTCACTCAATGTAAAGACCATGGGATATCCTTCTGTTATACAATCCGGCAACTTGTATATATTACCTTCTTTAGCTTTCAATATAGGCTGTTCCCATGCCTGGCCGAAAAGTTCTGAAGTATATATCCCGGTTCCGTAATCCTCCCATGTCAACTTTCTCTGAGCGGTTACAGTTATTTCACCGGATTTGGAAGGTGACAATGCATCCTTGTCATCTATGGTCAGTACAATCTCATATTTGCCAGTAGCGCTCAAGTCATCTATAGAACCGAAAGCTAATTCTGCGTATCCCACTGCTTCGCCTTTTGCAAAGGCTATATTGGAACTTTTCAAGGTGAATACACCTTCTTCTACTGTAGCTTCATCCATGCTAATGCCGACTGAAGCCTCTGCATCTGTATTTCCACGATACACGGGAACCCGGATGATACCATTGTCTTCAGCACCTACTTCCACATTCATTTGAGTAGATGCAAAAGCTGCTTCAACTCCGTTTACACCATATTTCGTACCTTCTGCATCTGTATCGCAGGAGGTAAAAGCTGCCAAACAGAGCAATATAGCAGCATATTTCTTTATTGTATATAGTTTCATATTTTCCTTCATTATATAGGTTTATAAATTATTGAACTATAGGATTCTGATCCGCAGAGGTAATATTCTCATTACCATCTATTTCAGATTGCGGCAGAGGAAGGATAAATAATGGAGAAGCGGCATTAGTGTTCTTTGTCGTTACCTTCTCTGTATGATTAGAGCCTTCATAATTGCGATTATACCCCAAACCTAAACGCTGCATATCGAAGATACGTCCTACTTCACCCCAAAGTTCAACACGACGTTGGAATAAAATCTCATCCATTAATGTTTCCAAAGGAGCATTAGTGTCAGAATTATAAGTATTTGCATCTGTACGGGCAGCTAAACGTTCCTCAAACTTACTATCTCTCGCATTTCCTAAAGTTTTTATTGTGGTACGGGCAGCATCATATTCTTTCTGATGACATTCGGCTTCAGCCTTAATTAATATCATCTCTTCTGCTCTCATAAGTAAGTAATCACCTGTACGGGTTGTGTAATCTGCCATTTTAAACTTAATTTGGCAGTAACTCGTATAAGATGACGCTGTCTTTTCTTCGTCAGAAGGAATGGCCCCACGGAACCACGCTGTTTTACGCTCATCTGTACCAGAAATCAGTTTATACAACCCTGTGCTTATGCATTGGCGTGCTTTAGAAGCATACATACCCGGTGCATCAGCATCCATATGCGAGAAGAAGCTTGCAAAACCACTGGACTGATCGGCTATAATTTCCATTCCCCACAAAACATCTGCTGTTTTTACACTATTATTCCCGCCCAATTCGGCTATAGTAGCAACTTTCAACGAAGGCTTCTTTAAGGCTTCAGCAGCAGCCGTCGCAGCACCTGCATAATCATGTTGAGTAAGGCAGATACGGGCTTTAATGCCATTAGCTACATAGTAATCTATATGAGATACATGCGTTTGCACTTTATTACTGATACTTCCTAACAGATCAATAGCTTTTTCTATATCAGAATTGATTTGAGTATAAACTCCCTGAACGGTTCCACGAGGGCTTCCCTCCGAACCGGCAACCGTTGCCCCTGTATACAAAGGTACACCGGGTGCATCCTCATGTCCTTTATACGTTTGTTGGTACAATTGTATCAGATAGTAATAGGCAAAAGCACGCATGGCATAGGCCTGCCCTACAACGCTGTTTTTAAGTTCCGGATCGCCTCCCATTGTGTTTTCTGAAGCAATGATATAATTTACATTACTAACGATAGTATAATAGAAGTTCCAAATAGAATAAGGACGTCCAGCTTTATTTGAATAGTCTCCATGAACATTCAAACGATAATCTTCATAAAACCAGCCTTGTCCCTGCTCTTTCATTAAATGATCTTCAGCCATCAGATCTCCAAGCAATTGGATAGCTGTCTGTCCGCAGTTTTCTGAGCCCCAGTTTGAACTCCACCCTGCTACATATAACATACGGTATACACCATTTATAGCAGTTTCTGCGCTACTTGCATCTGCAAATATCGTAGAACCTGATACCTTGTCAGTCGGTTCCGTATTCAATTCATCGGCACATGAGCTGAATGCAAGAAGGCCGATTAAAGAAAATATATATAATACTTTTTTCATCTTTTATATTATTTAATCAGGTTTAGAAAGTGATATCAATTCCGAATGAAATTGTTCTGACAGGTACGTAACCAAAATCCGTTCCCCCAGTGAAGTTATATTGAGGGTTCATACCTTTCAGGTGATTGAACAACACAACATTGTCTGCCGTTGCAGTCAGGCGTGCAGAATCAAATCCGATAGATTTCATCCACTTTGAAGGCAGAGAATATCCTAAAGCAATATTTTTAATAGCAAAATAGGAAGCGTCAATCAAACTGTTATCAGTAACAATGTAACTCTTTCCGATTTCAATACGTGGGATGTCTGTGATATCGCCCGGATTTCTCCATGCACGTTCCAGCATTTTACTCTTTGCCTGTCCTACATAATTGCCATATAATAAAGTATTATAAATACCATCCAATACTTTACCACCAATAGAATATGTACAAAGGATGCTCAAATCAAATCCTTTATATTTGAATGTATTATTAATGGAACCATATAAATCGGGAATACGGCTACCCTGAATTTCTTTGCATGCAGTAGCCTTGGCCATATCATTAGTTATATACTTTTTGCCCTTAACTCCGTTTTCATCGGTATCCCATGCCCAATACAGTTGTTCTCCAGTTGCGGGGTCAACGCCAGCGGCAGTTGCAGTATAGAATGAATATAAAGTCTCACCTTCGCGAATGATATAGGATCCGGAAATGATTTCCGGTTTATCTGCCAGCTGCAAAACCTTATTCTTAATCGTAGAGCCAAGGAGCGTTAAGTTCCAGGTAAACGGAGTATCTTTAAAGATATCAACTCCCAATGTGAGGTCAATACCTGTATTGCGCATACTACCAACGTTCTTGTTGTAGCCATCAAAACCGAGTGAAGTTGCCATTGGAAATGACATTAACATATCTGTCGTCTTACGTTGATACCATTCGATAGTAGCAGAAACACGATCAAACAATTTTGCTTCAATACCAATATTCAGGTTCGCATTTTTCTCCCATTTCAATTCTTTATTTTCCAAGGAAGTTACGGCCGCACCGCTCATCGACGAGTTTGCATAACCCAAATCATAAAATGACTGCCAAGCATAAAAATTCTGTTTGGTACCATTCAATATGGCATCATTACCCTGTACACCATAGCTGGCTTTTAATGACAGATTATTAATCCAAGTAATGTCACTCATGAAAGATTCGTGAGAGATACGCCAGTTACCACCGACTGACCAGAATTTACCCCAACGGTTATCCTTATAGAAACGAGAAGAACCATCGGTACGGAAACTGGCAGAAAGGTAATACTTATCGGCAAAGTCATAATTCAAACGTGATAACACAGACTGAACTGCATAATTGTTCTGATAAGAAGATGCTCCTGTAATCGTTGTAGCTGCATCCAGTTCATAAAGTCCACCAAATGGGAATCCTGTCTTGGTTGCTGACAAATAATCATATCTGTATTTATAAAACTCATGTCCAACCAAAGCTTCAAAATGATGATCACCGAATTTTCTATCGTATGTCAACAATTGATTGAAAGTATAACTGAATGTACGTGCAGTAGCTTTTTGTATAGTACCTTTTACGGCTACAGAGTTACCGTTGTATGGATTATAATAAGTTGCTCCGGCTGAATTGATTAAGTCAAAGCCATAATTAACAGAAAATTTCAATCCTTGCAGGAATGTATTTTTCAAATCACCTAATTCCGCATATACACGTCCGCTCAGGTTATCGCTTTGAGTAGAATACATATCATCATATAAGGTAGCAATTGTGTTCCACTCTGAACTGGCACCGGCCGGTCTGTTTTTACCATAGTCAAAAACGGCATTTCCCAAATTGTCATAAATCGTAGCACCATTGGCATCTTTCTCAAAGACAGGGAAAATAGGAGCCATTAATTGTGCACTGTACCAAACATTGGATGAGCCGGATGAATTTTCAACAGCTGTATTACTCTCATTGCGAGAGTAGTTGGCGCTCATTCCGGCTTTTAACCAGTTTGTAACTTCAGAATCTATATTCAAACGTCCATTATACCGATTGAATTTTGTTGTCTTTAACAGACCTTCTTCATCAAGATAGCCTAAAGAAAACATATATTTGGTTTTGTCGCTTCCACCACTGAACGAAGCAACATATTCTTGACGTAAAGGATTGCTTTTTAAAGCTTCATCCATCCAGTCTTCACTATATCTTAATTTGGCATCACTACGTACTTTTCCTGTCACAGGATCGATCAGTTCTGTAATACTATAATTAAAAGGGTTATACTGTTCGTTCTGGCCTAGCATAGCAGTGGATCCACTTTTCATAGCCTCTAATGCGGCAACACCTGCCAACTCCGGAGAAACTCCACCGTTGATAATCTGATTATTCTTATATGACTGGAAGATTGTTTCTAAATAACCGGCTTCGTCCATCGTTTCATAACGTGGAATAGCACGTGAGGAAACACCCCAATTTGCTTTCAAGTTCACTTTTACCTTACCGGAATTACCTTTTTTGGTAGTAATCATAATCACACCATTTGCACCACGAGAACCATAAAGAGCACCAGCAGAAGCGTCTTTAAGAACTGTCATCGTTTCAATGTCATTAGGATTGATTGCTGAAATGTTACCATCATAGGGAACACCATCCACTACATACAACGGTGATTGCGATGAATTGATAGAGCCATAGCCACGGACTACTACAGAAGAGCCTGATCCCGGCTGTCCTGAACCTGAAGTAGTTTGCACACCGGCAACCATACCGTCCAATGCTTTCGTAACGTTTGCAACTGGTCTTTCTTTCAACTTCTCAGACTTGATAACTTCCGCAGAACCAGTAAAAGACTCTTTCTTTGTGGTACCATAGGCTATGACCATTACTTCATCCAGCATTTCAGTATCCGACTTCATAATAACCTTTACATTCGGTTTTATTGTAACGTCCTGTGCTTGCATACCAATATACGTAATCTGAAGCGTTTTCGCAGAACTTAGTATGTGATATTTTATTGATAATCAATGAGAAATAAATGCTAGAAGAACTTTTCATGAGATAATTGCAATTTGTTAAATAGCTAATTACTAGATATATAATAAATAGTTTTGTAAGCATGTATCTACTCAAATGATCCTTTATTTATATATCAAGATTCTGTTTATCAATACATTAACAGGTAATAAGGCTGAGCGATGAATTATAATTCCAATACTATAGGTTCAAAAAAACATTTATATGTATGAAATGCTTGAAGAGTATATTGGGAACATATCGGTAAATTACATACATAAAGGAAGTATATTATATGGTCTTATTTTTTTGATATATATTAATTCTAAATATGGATATATTCATTTACACAGACAATAAAATAGGATAATCTTCCAAGTAATTCAGAAAGAATTTTTATATGGAACACCTTGTTGAATAAAAGTCATAAATGTCGTTTACTGCTAACAAGAAGTTAGGAGTTTGGGAACAAGAAGTTAACTCCTTGTCGACAAACTCTTAACTTCTTGTCGACAAGAAATAGATACATTGTAATGCTTTGATTATTAGCATTATTACTAAAGATTATTATCTACTTATTTGTAATTATAACTCTCATTTTAGATTATTCTTTAAATAGTATTTGGGGTATGGAATAGGCATATTATGGCAACATTGCATGTGATGCTTCTTAAGTTCCTTTATATTACTGTTTAAATATGAAAGACAGATAATACAAGAAACTGAAAAAGAAGAGAAATAGAACAGAATCTCAAATAGATCAGATACATGAAGTCACAAAAAAGGTGTAACTCAATTATCCAATATTCCTAAAGCTTCATGGCAAACGATTACACCTTAATTCAACGAGACTTATTTCCCTTTTTTACGATGAGCTAACGAGTGGTTTTTCTCCAAATCACTTATTATTGTCATATCCATAACATTAGTGTATATTTGCGTGGTTTTCACACTCTTATGCCCTAAAAGTTTTTGCACGGTTGTAATATTAACACCATTGTAAATCAATAACGTTGCATTAGTATGTCGTGCTGTATGAAATGACACTTTTTTAGATAACCCGGCTAATCGGGTAATGATAATCAACTCTTTATTCACGTTCGAATTATCTCTCAAATGAAAAAAATCTTGTAGATTTGCCTGATACTTATTCAAAATCTGAATCCCCTTTCCATTGAATAATAAATATAATGGAAGTCGGACTTCTGTACCGGTTTTGATAGACTTATAGATTAACCAGGTCTCCTGATGCATTTCCACAATGTTTTCCGGCTTCATATTTACAAAGTCGGAATATCTCATACCTGCGTAACAACAGAACAGAAATGCATCCAATGTCTTCTGGTATTTTATATATCTTCCAGTCAATTGCAAAGTTTCCATTTTTTCTAACTCCTCCGGCGCCAAGTGTGTATGTCCATTTTCTACGGTTTTGATCTTATATTTCCTGAAGGCATATTTTTGTATATCCATATACTCCTTATTGATAGCTACATTGATATGTCGCTTTAAATGCTTCATATGTTTAGCTATGGTGTTAGTATGATACCCTTTCGATTGCAGAAAATATTCAAATGAAGATACAAACTCAAAAGTTAAATCAGAGAATGTCACATTCTTTTTAAAATCTTGCAATAGCGCAAGCGTAGAGAGATGATTGCGTTTGGTACTTTCTTTTAGGTTCGAAGTCATGACCTCGTGTTTAAAGAAAGGTATAAACGAAGACTTATCTTCCTGTTCTTGTTGTTCAGAAAGCATCTCTTTCAATATCTCCAAAGTGATAGGTTTACCCTGTTGCCAGAGCTCAAGTTCGCGCTTTTCTATCATGGCCATAAACTCATAAATCAATCGATTTAAGGCATCTGCATTAGGATGGTTTTTTACTAGTAGTTTTTTCGCATCCCATTGATCCGGTCTCAGATAGACTTTAGTAGAGAAATACTTCTTCTTCCTATTCAAGTAAGCCTCTACCTGTACTAAAGCTACGCCTCGTTTATTAAGGCTCTTTTTCCGGTTGTACACTAAACTGTAAATAATCTTGTTCATCTTTAGTTGTTTTAGTTAATACTATGAACAAATAAGACGAAATAATGTGCTATACAAGAAATAAAGAAGACTTAATATCTGTAAAAGTACGCTTTACAAAGTGTTTTTTGTTTTGTATTTCCTTTATAAAAAAGGTAAATCTACGTAAAATGACTTTCAAATTAATTCTTCCAATGCACATTTTTAACACTTTTAATTTAAAAGGTGAGGTACCTATTAAGGAATGATAGCCTAAGAGGTGCTTCAGAGTGATAGTAATCAGAATGTCATTTAGGTTTTTTAAGTGCAAAAAAGCTGCTGTTAAGCATAAAAACAAGCATTTGGTTAACAAATTGATAGATTTACAAGGTTTTTTCAACAAAATAATTGTTCGTTTCAGTTTTATTAATATATTTGCATTTTGTTAGAGTAAAGAAACAATTAATGTAAAGTTAAACTTTAAGAGAGAATTTATGAAAAGAAAATTAATGCTGTTATTGGCCTGTCTTTTTGTTGGAATAGGCCTAGTAACTGCCCAAACTCAGACAATCACGGGTGTTGTGATTTCTGAAGAAGATGGGCAGCCAGTTATTGGAGCCTCTGTATTGGTAAAAGGTACTCAACTTGGTACTATTACTGGTGTAGATGGTGATTTTACTTTATCGAACGTACCAAGTTCTGCGAAGACTTTGCAGGTTTCGTACATTGGTATGCAGACACAAGAAGTGGCTATTAAACCTACTATGAAGGTCACAATGAAGTCTGATGCTGAGATGCTTGATGAAGTAATGGTGGTTGCTTATGGTACGGCAAAGAAGTCCCAGTTTACGGGTTCTGCTTCTACTATTAAAGCTGATAAAATTGCAGAGCGCCAGGTTTCTAATATATCGAATGCCCTTTCAGGACAGGTAGCCGGTGTACAAACTACAAGTGGTAATGGACAGCCGGGTACAGGTTCTACTGTACGTATTCGCGGTGTTGGTTCTTTGTCTGCAAGTAACAATCCATTGTATGTAGTGGATGGTGTTCCTTATGATGGTGATATTTCAGCTATCAACTCACAGGATATTGAGAGTTTGACGGTATTGAAGGATGCAGCTTCTAATGCATTATATGGTGCACGTGGTGCCAATGGTGTAATTTTGGTGACTACCAAAAAAGGAGCTACAGGAAAAGCAACTGTAAATCTGGACGCTAAGTGGGGTACTAACCGTCGCGGTGTGTCTAACTATGATGTTATGACTTCTTCTCAGGAATATGTGGAGAACTACTACACAGCAATGTTGAATGGTTATGCTGGTGGAGATCCTAATAGAGTATTGTCTAATGGAATGACTGGTAATCAGTATATTAACTCATTGCTGTTTTCTAAAGACGGTTTGGGATATCCTGTTTACACAGTGCCTAATGGTGAGGGATATATAGGTGTAGACGGTAAACTTAATCCGAATGCTAAACTTGGCCGGGTGTATGGAGATTACTATATTACTCCTGATGACTGGGAGAAAGAGTTGCTTGACAATGGTAACTTACGCCAGGAATATAACGTAAATATTAGCGGTTCTACTGAAAAAATGAACTATTATATGTCAGCCGGTTATCTGGATGATAGCGGTCTTATCCCAGGTTCATCATTTTCACGCCTTTCATTCCGCCTGAAAGCTGATTATCAGGTGAAGGAGTGGTTGAAAGTAGGTGCGAATGTTGCCTATTCTAATATCGTAAGCCGTTATCCTGATGAACAAACTACTTCAGGAAGTTCTACCAACTTATTCTATATAACTAATAACATTGCGCCTATCTATCCCTTGTATATCCGCAATGCAGATGGAAGCATTAAGAAAGACGCTCGTGGTTTCACTATGTATGACTATGGCAATGGTATGTATACAGATGGTACTACAGCTTTAAACCGCCCGTTTCTTTCTCAATCTAACCCGGCATCTGCTTTGCAGTTGGATAAGAATGAGTACAATATGGACATCTTGAGTGGACGTGCTTTCGTAGAAGTATCCATTATCGAAGGATTGAAAGCGACTGCTAACTGGGGTATGGACCTGGATAATACACGTTATACAGAATTGATCAACCCTTACTATGGACAGTATGCAGGTAATACCGGTGGTGTGGTAGGTGTTTCTCACAGTCGTGTATTCAGTATCAATCAACAGTATTTATTGACTTATAAGAAGAACTTCGGTGATCATAACATTGATTTACTGGCAGGTTTTGAATCTTATGATTATAAAAATCAGTCTTTGTCCGGTAGCAAGCAGAAAGTCTACAATCCTAATATTGTAGAATTGAATAATGCAATTAATACTCCGAGTGCAAACTCCAGCACAGCTAATTATGCTACAGCAGGTTTCTTGTTCCGTGCTCAGTATGATTATCTGGAAAAATACTTTGCCAGTGCTTCTTTCCGTCGTGACGCTTCTTCACGTTTTCATCCGGATAACCGTTGGGGTAACTTCTGGTCTGTTGGTCTCGGTTGGTTGATGAACAAAGAGTCATTCTTGCAGAATACATCTTGGATTGATATGTTGAAGTTCAAAATCAGTTATGGTGCACAGGGTAATGATAATATCGGTAATTACTATGCCTACCTGGATCAATATACTGTTTCTAACAGTAATAATGATTTTGCATTGGCTCTTTCTTATAAAGGTAATAAAGATATCACTTGGGAAACTTCTCATAGCTTCAACACAGGTTTTGATTTTGAATTCTTTAAAGGCCGATTGAGCGGTACTGTTGAATACTTTAGCCGTAAGACTACTGATATGCTTTATAACAAACCGATGAATGCTTCTGCCGGTTATGCCAGTATTCCGATGAATGTTGGTTCTATGACTAATAAAGGTGTTGAATTGGATTTGAACGGAATTTTGATTGATACGAATGATTTGACCTGGCGCATGAATTTTAACTTGACTCATTTCAAGAATACGATCAATGAACTGGATCCTTCATTGAATGGTGAGATGATTAGTGGCAGCTACATTTATCGTGAAGGCGAATCCAGATATCAATTCTATCTGCGTAAATATGCTGGTGTAGATGAGAACGGAGTAGCACAATACTATAAGGATATTACAGATGCGGAAGGCAATGTGACCGGACAAGAAAAAACTACGGATGCTCCGAATGCTACCCGTTATGCAACCGGTGATATTCTGCCGAAGGTATATGGTGGCTTCGGTACGAGCCTGAATGCGTATGGATTTGATTTCTCTATCTCTTTTGCTTACCAGTTGGGTGGACGTATGTACGACAATGGTTATGCATCTTTGATGAATTCAGGTACCGATCCCGGTCAGAACTGGCATAAGGACATTCTGAAGGCTTGGACTGCTGATAATAAAGGCTCTAATATACCTCGTCTGAGTGCAACAGACCAGTATGCTAACTATTTGTCTGATCGTTTCCTGACTAAGTCTGACTATTTGAGCATCAACAGTATAACACTGGGATATACATTGCCAAAGAGCTGGGTACGTTCATTGAATATTAGTTCACTACGTGTTTATATGTCAGCTGACAATGTAGCTTTGTTCAGCAAGCGCAAAGGTTTCGACCCTCGTCAGAGCTATACAACTGCCAGTGCAGACGTATATTCTCCTATCCGTGCTATTTCGGGAGGTTTATCACTTTCATTTTAATCTAAAACAAATATAGAATTATGAAGATTAACAAATATATATTACTGCTTTCTGCAACCATGGTGGTGGTTTCTTGTGATCTCGATAAGTTTCCTGAAGGAAGCACCGTGACACAAGACCAGAAAAATGAGGTGGTTGAGTTGCTGCCAGACCGTATTTCTTCTGAATTGAATGGTTTGAAAACAGGTCTTTATTCTCATACAAACCTGTTGATTGATTATAATAACCACATGGACTATGGCTTTCCGGCAGCTTGTATGATTTATGAAACAGCCGGACAGGATTTGCTGACTTTGAATGACCAGACCGGTTATAATAAGTTTATCAGTTCTCAACGCTTATTAGACAGAAACATTACGTCTACATTTAATGCTTTTCTGTGGAAGCTATATTATAAACATATGAAAACCGCTAATGATATTCTTAAAGCTATTCCGGCAGATGCGGCAGACGCTTCTTTAAAGAAATATCGTGGTCAGGCATTGGCTTCACGTGCTTTTGATTATTTGCAACTTATTCAGACTTATCAGTTGACTTACATAGGTCACGAAACAGCTAATGGTGTACCTCTGGTACTGGAAACAACTTCTGATACTGAGTTGATGAATAATCCGCGTGCAAGTGTACAACAAGTATATGGCCGTATTATGGAAGATTTGGATGAAGCTATTACTTTGTTGACTGGTGCTTCTGCACGTGCCGATAAAGCTGAAATATCAGTAGAAGTGGCCTATGGTCTGCGTGCTCGTGCTAACTTGCTGATGGGTAAGTGGGCGGCAGCGGCTTCTGATGCTGCTAAAGCTTATGGAACTTCTGCTCCTTATTCTGTTGCAGATGTAAGCCAACCGACTTTCTATAATGCTACAGATAATGCATGGATATGGGGTATCGTAGTGACTACGGAAGATTATCTGGCAAAAACCGGTATCGTGAACTGGCCTTCTAATCTTTGTTCACTGACGGGTATGGGATATACGACAGCAGCTAGTGCTACTGACGTAGCTTACCGTCTCATCAACAAGAATTTATGGGCTAAGATACCAGAAACGGATGTACGTAAAGGTTGGTGGGTAGATGAAGATTTGCACTCGCCTGTTCTGGATAACGGACTTGGTGAAGACTATGCTTACTATTGGGCAAACGGTATGTTTAATGGTGGAACATTCCCTAGCAAATTTTCTCCTTATACAAATGTGAAGTTTGGTCCTGACAATGGAACTTTCGCAGATACAGACAATGCACAAGACTGGCCGTTGATGCGTGTTGAAGAGATGAAGCTGATTGAAGCAGAAGCTCTTGGACGGGATAATCTGGCTACAGGTAAGCAGAAATTGGAAGAGTTCGTAAGACAATATCGTGATCCGTCTTATACCTGTACTGCCGGTTCTTTGGACGCATTTATCGATGAAGTTTGGTTCCAGCGCCGTATTGAGCTTTGGGGTGAAGGTTTTGCATTATTCGACATCTTGCGTTTAAAGAAACCTATTATCCGCCAGGGAGCTAACTATCCTATCAACAGTACATTTGCTGAGATTGCTGCTGAGGCTCCTATCATGATTTACCGTATTCCTGAGGCTGAAACATCTGTGAACAGTGCTATTACAGAGGCTGACAATAATCCGGCTGCAATGGCTCCGACTCCGGTGAACTAATAAGCACATTATCAAATAGGAAAAGAGAATGGGGTGTATTCGGATTTACGGATACACCCCTATTTTTTATCAATTTGCAAAATAGTAGCGGGAAATATTTGTGGAGTGTCAGATTTCTGTAACTTTGCGGTTTCGTTACTTAATAATTATTTAATTATTCTAATAAATGATGCCTATGAAGAAATTACTACTCCTGTCTTTGGTTCTTTTGTGTAACTTATCGGCATGGACGGCCCAACGCTCTCCGGAAGAAGCTCTTTCTATTGCACGAACTTTCTTTATGCGGTCATCCGGGGCTGTAACCCGTAATGGCGGTGAAGTGCAATTGGTGGCAGTCTCTAATGATTTGCTAAAATCTGCATCTACCCGTAGTGTGGAAGGAACAGCCTTTTATATTTATAACTATGCGCAGTCTGCTTATGTTATAGTATCCGGTGATGACCGTATGAAGCCGGTACTGGGCTATTCGGACAATGGAAGTTTCATAACTGAAAGCTTGCCGATAAATATACTTGGGTGGTTGGAACTGTATAATGCCGCTTATGCTCAACTGGGTAACGCCGAAAAAGCGGTTACTGAACCTAAACTGCTTACTAAAACAAGTTTTCCGGCATCTGTATCTCCTTTGCTGGAGAGTGTATGCTGGGATCAGGATGCACCGTACAATAATGCCTGTCCTCTTTATCAACAAGAGCGTTGTGTGACGGGATGTGTGGCTACGGCAATGGCTATGATTTTGAAATATCATGAATATCCTGTAAAAGGAAAAGGTACCCATTCTTATAAAACTTCCAGTGGAATTGAATGTTCTTTTGATTATGGAAATACTACTTTTGACTGGGATAACATGTTGCCGCAATATGAAGGTAATTATACTACGACACAGGCTAATGCCGTTGCACAGCTAATGTCTGCCTGTGGTATTGCCGTTGATATGGAATATTCACCATCTGCTTCGGGAGCCTATTCATATCAGGTAGGTCAGGCTTTAATTGACTACTTTGGATATGATGGTAATTTGGGCTTGGTATATCGTCAATATTTTACTTCTTCCGAATGGATGAACCTGATTAAATCAGAAATTAACGAGAAGCGTCCTGTTTACTATTTCGGATCTTCGGATGATGGAGGTCATGCGTTTGTTTTTGATGGGTATAATGAAGAGGATATGGTTCATGTCAATTGGGGATGGAGTGGAATGAATAATGGTTACTTTGAAGTTGCTTCCTTAAATCCGGATTCTCCCGGTATTGGTGGTGGAAGCAATCTTGGAGGTGGCTTTACGAGAGGTCAGGGAATGTATTTAGGGATACAACCGCCTACTACTACTTCAAACTTTACTTCTCATTTTTTTATGACGGAGTTAGCAGCAAATAAAGAGGAAGTCACTAAGGGAGACGTGTTTAAACTGACGATTACTGAGATATTTAATATGAGTGTGGCATGCAAGAATAGTAAGTTGGCAGTAATAGCAGAAAAAGATGGTCAACAGTCAATTTTAGGGCAGACGGCTTTGGCTACGCTGATAAATACGTATGAAGGATATAATACTTATTCTTTTTCTAATCTGAAAATACCTAATGATTTTGCTGATGGAACTTATTCCGTATATGTAGCTACCAAAGATGAGCGCGAAGCAACATGGAGCCGTGTGCGTAGTTACGTGGGTTCTGAAGCACAACTCATTCTTGTTGTAAGCGGTAATAAATGTACTTTGACTCCGTTCAGTGGTAATCTAAGTCTTGAAGAAGACATGGAGGTTAGTGTGAAATTAGCCCATAGCTTATATAGTGGTCTCAAAGGGGATTTCAAAATATTGGTTTCTAATAAAAGTACATCGGATGAGTATTATGGTTCAGTAGGGGTTGCGCTTTTTACTGCAGATAAAACCCCGAGCTTTGTTGCAATAGTCGGAGATGCACAGGTCGAAATAAAACCAGGCACAGTTAATAGAGAACTGGTTGTATCCGGAGACTTGGCTATTACTAAGAACCTTGTGACTACTAATATTCCTGTTGGAGATTATTATATTTGCCCCTGCATAGATTGGGGAGGAGGTACGTATGCTGTCGGTGAGTTTACTCCGGTCACCATAAAGGAGGTGCGTGGAACCGCAGATTTGAAAGTGAGCCAATCACGTTTGGAGAAGGAACAACTTCAAGTAGGTGAGCCCTTGAAATTTCTGGCTGATCTGTCATTGTCTGGCGATGGAAACGTATATACTGGAACATTGGTAGCGGCAGTTTATGAAAATTCCATGGGTTACCCATACAGTGTACATTATCAGAATGTATTTGTGGAGGCAGACCTGACGGAAAATCTTGTGATGGAAATTCCTCTGAGTCTAGGTGAAGGAAGGCATGCTGTTCGTTTGTATAAATCGGGTACCAATGGGGACCTTGTGACAATTAGCACTCTCTTTTTTTCTGTAGGACCGGCTACCGGTATTGAGGATGAGGTAGCCGATAAGGATGGATTAGTTATCTATCAGCAGCCAGTAGAAGATATTCTTAATATCCGTACTTCTCATGCCGCCCGAGTGATTTCTGTCTATAACCTGTCCGGACAGCAAATGATACAGCAAAAAGAGTCCGGGGATAAGAAAGAGTATTCTATTCCGGTAGGAGGGTTGGATGCAGGCTATTATATTGTAGTATTGCAATCAACTGATGGTAAGATATACCGGAGCAAATTTATGAAACGTTAGACTATATATATATTTATAGTAGTGGAACGAGGCTATTCTATTAACTTAGGATGGCCTTGTTTTTTCTATTCTAATGAACGATTTTCACTTTAAAACGTTCATTTGCGATAGGATCATCAAAAAAAAGTATTCAAAATCATCTGACGAACCATATATTTCAGTAATTTTGTCTTTCTAATGAACAACAAGATAGTGATTTGTATCATTCGTTGAGGTGCTACTAAAACAATTAACCCCTAACTATAATGAGGTGTACACTACTCTTTCTATTTATTCTTCTTGCAAATCGGCTTCTTGCTGATAATGTAACAGCAGAGCAAGCTCATGCTTTAGCTACCGATTTCTTTAAAACGAATGTTCAAACCCGTAGTACTGCTGCGTCTCCACAGTTACAATTAGTTTGGGATGGGGAAGATGCGAATACCCGTAGTGCAGGGAATCTTCCGGCTTTCTATGTTTTTAATAGTACCGACCAGAAAGGTTTTGTTATTATTGCCGGAGATGATGTGGTTATGCCTGTACTAGGTTATTCTTTCACAAATAGCTTTGTGGTAGATGGGATGCCTTCTAATCTGAAAAGTTGGATGAATGGGCTGAAAGAACAGATTAACGAGGCAAGAGAGACGGGACTGAATACTTCTGATGTTGTATATGAAGCGTGGAGAGGGGTGTCGGATATGACAACCGGAGATGTGGTAAAGCAGTATCAAACGGCGGAGTGGGATCAAGAGAGTCCTTATAATACGCTTTGTCCTAAAATAGAAGGCACCCAGACTGTTACAGGGTGTGTGGCAACGGCTATATCTATATTGATGCGATATCATCAATGCCCGAATGCAGGAACGGGTACTCTTCCAGCTTATAGTTATGAGGCGCTAGTTAGTGGAGCTAAAATTCACCAAAATGTATCGGGGAGAACTTTGGGACATACTTATGCTTGGAACGATATGCCACTTCAATATGATCGGAATTCATCCGAGATTTCTAAAAATGAAGTTGCAACTTTGATGTACGACTGTGGTGTTATGGCTCAATCACAGTTTAATATCGCTTCTGCCGGTGGAACCGGTGCCTCTACATTGACAGCTGTTCATGGATTGGCAGAGTATATGAATTACAATAAAAGCATGTTGTGTCTTCGTCGTGAATGGTATTCGGATGCAGAGTGGATACAAATGCTGGAAAATGAAATAATGACAGTAGGCCCTGTGCTTTACGGTGGAGCTACTCTTAGTAATGAAGGACATCAATTCATATTGGATGGATATACAACGGAGGATTATTTTAGAGTAAATTGGGGGTGGAGTGGCTATAGCAATGGTTATTTCCTGATTTCAGCTTTGAATCCGAATAATCAGGGAGCAGGTGGTAGTACTGGCGGTGGCTTTGTCGCGAATCAAGACGCTTTGTTCGGGCTAAAGCCGGCGGAGGGAAATTCAAGCTATCAAACATTATTGGCCATGCTTGCTGGGAAATCTCAAGATGGGACTTATTATTCCGGCTTGGAAACCTCTGAAACTCAATTTAATGTAAATTCTTCCTTTATTGTGAAGTGCGGCTTCCTCTGGAATTTGGGATTGGACTCGTTCTCGGGAAAAGTAGCTTTGGCTATGGTTGATAAGAATCTGAATATAAGAGAATTTATATCAAGAATTTCGGATATTCCAAGTATGCAGACATATTATACAGTGTCCTTTGCTCCTTCCTGTAGAATCTCATTGACTCCACAACCCGGTGATCGTATTGTTGCAGTCTACAAAGGAACAAATGATGCCGAATGGAAAGTGGTTCGTGGTGGTCCTGATACCACGAATGAGATTATTGTTAAGGCTGATCCTACTTCAATTATAGAGACGAAGCAAGAAATACAATTTACTGCTTTCTGTGATAAGCAACAGGAAACCGTGGTTGCTCATTTGCCGGAGAATTCCCACAGGTTGAATCTATATGATGTAAACGGGCGTCTGTTGAAACAAATATTGTCTGAAGGAAAAGAAACTATAACTTTCTCTTGCCGGGAATATCCTACGGGAGTGTATCTTTTGCAGGCTGTAACGGACAAGGGAATCCATCAATGTAAGTTTTTAAAATGAAAAAGAGAATTAATATTGTAATAGCAACCTTACTTGTGCTATTGGCGGGTTGTCGTTCTGCGAAAAAAGAAACAATGGTCATATCTGATATGCAAAAGATAGAAATGAATTCTGGAGCAATTACTCCACAGTTGACAGGTGGTAATCCGGCCTCCACTTCTCCGGTGGTTTATATCTATAAAACCAAGGCTGATTATTCACACCAGGTACCGGTGATAATGGATGAGGCTCGTACCCGCATTTTGTCCTATCCTGCACCCGGGGATTTGAAAATGGGGGATGGGTTACGTCTGCCTACTCTTTTGAATAAGGGATACTTGCTGGATAATAAGGGAATAGGTCCTAATGTGGCTTTTCTTACCTATACGTATGAAGAGTATAGCCAGTTGCCCACAGCACCTTCCATGACCGATCTGATGTCACATATTCTTGATAAGAATCCTTTACTGGAAATTCGTGCATGCGGTCGCCGTGCTGATTATAAAGATATTGTTATAGAATTAAATGAGAAAATAGCAGAAGGATTTCTGCAAAAATAATTATATTTGTCGCCCAATATATAATAAATAGGTATAGTAAATGAAAGAATTTGTAATCTCCGAAGTACAGGCAGAAACGGCGGTATTGGTTGGTCTCATCACGAAAACACAGGATGAGCGTAAGACAAACGAATATCTCGATGAACTGGAATTCTTGGCTGAGACAGCCGGGGCGGAAGTAGTGAAACGATTTACCCAGAAGCTGGACCAGGCACATTCTGTGACCTACGTCGGCAAAGGTAAACTGGAAGAAATTAAAGAATATATCCGGAATGAAGAGGAAGCCGAACGGGAAATCGGTATGGTGATTTTCGACGATGAACTCTCCGCGAAACAGATACGTAACATTGAAGCTGAGTTGAAGATCAAGATATTGGATCGCACCTCGCTTATTCTCGATATTTTTGCCATGCGTGCACAGACAGCCAATGCAAAGACGCAGGTGGAACTGGCACAGTATAAATACATGCTTCCCCGTCTGCAACGTTTGTGGACCCACTTGGAACGCCAGGGTGGTGGTTCTGGTGCCGGTGGCGGTAAAGGTTCGGTGGGACTTCGCGGTCCGGGTGAAACGCAGTTGGAAATGGACCGTCGTATTATCCTGAACCGTATGTCATTACTGAAAGAACGTCTGGCAGAGATTGATAAGCAGAAGTCAACTCAGCGAAAGAACCGTGGACGTATGATACGTGCGGCATTAGTGGGATATACCAATGTGGGCAAATCCACATTGATGAACCTGCTTGCCAAGAGCGAAGTATTTGCAGAAAATAAACTGTTTGCAACATTGGATACTACAGTGCGCAAGGTGATTATTGATAATCTACCGTTCCTGCTTTCAGATACGGTTGGTTTCATCCGTAAGTTGCCTACTGACCTGGTGGACTCTTTCAAGTCGACACTGGACGAAGTGCGCGAGGCAGATCTGCTGTTGCACATTGTGGATATTTCACATCCGGATTTTGAAGAACAGATAGAAGTAGTCAATAAAACATTGGCGGATATCGGTGCATCCGGTAAGCCAATCATACTTGTATTCAATAAAATAGACGCTTACACCTATGTGGAGAAAGCGGCTGACGACCTTACCCCCAGAACAAAGGAAAACTTGACACTCGAGGAACTGATGAAGACTTGGATGGCAAAGATGGAGGATAATTGCCTCTTTATCTCTGCCCGTGAGAAGATCAATTTGGAGGAACTGAAGAGTGTGGTTTATGCACGCGTGAAAGAACTGCATGTACAGAAATACCCTTATAACGATTTTCTTTATCAGACCTACGAAGAAGAGGAAGAATAAACTAAAATTTGTTGGTCATGAATTACAGACATTTAACCGAAGACGAAGTACTCCGGTTGAAAAGCCAGTCGTGTCTGGCGGATGATTGGGGGAAAGTAATGGTAGCAGAAGACTTTGTTACCGAGTTTGTACATCACACCCGTTTCTCGGGAGATGTACGTTTAGGCGTATTTCAATCAGAGTTCACATTGCCGGGTGGAATTAAAAAACATTCCGGTTTGCGTCATGTAACACTCCACAATGTCACGGTGGGGGATAACTGTTGCATTGAGAACATCCAGAACTACATTGCTAATTATGAGATTGGGCATGACACATTCATTGAGAATGTAGACATCATCCTGGTGGACGGATTGAGTAAATTCGGTAATGGGGTAGAAGTATCCGTACTGAATGAAACCGGTGGGCGTGAAGTACTTATCAATGATAAACTTTCTGCGCATCAGGCTTATATCCTGGCGCTTTACCGCCACCGTCCGGAATTGATTTGCCGGATGAAGTCTATAACAGACTTCTACTCCAATAAGCATGCCTCTTCGGTAGGTACTATCGGCAATCATGTGATGATACTCAATACAGGTTCTATCAAGAATGTACGTATCGGAGACTATTGTCACATCTGCGGAACTTGTCGTCTTTATAATGGTAGCATTAATAGTAATGCGGAAGCACCGGTACACCTTGGTCATGGAGTTATTTGTGATGATTTTATTATCTCTTCCGGTTCACATATAGACGATGGAGCTATGCTGAGCCGTTGCTTTATAGGCCAGGCCTGTCGTTTGGGACATAATTATTCTGCGTCCGAATCGCTTTTCTTCAGCAATTGCCAGGGAGAGAATGGCGAGGCATGCGCTATCTTTGCCGGACCGTTCACGGTGACGCATCATAAGTCCACTTTACTGATTGCCGGTATGTTTTCATTCATGAATGCCGGTTCGGGTTCCAACCAGAGTAATCACATGTATAAGTTAGGCCCTATCCATCAGGGAACATTGGAACGTGGTGCTAAAACTACTTCCGATTCCTATATTCTTTGGCCCGCCCGTGTAGGCGCTTTTTCATTGGTAATGGGCCGCCATGTGAATCATTCCGATACTTCTAACTTGCCTTTCTCCTATCTGATAGAGCAGAACAATACTACTTATCTTGTACCGGGTGTCAACCTGCGAAGTGTAGGAACCATCCGTGATGCGCAGAAGTGGCCGAAGCGTGATGGACGTACGGATTCCAACAAACTGGATTTCATCAATTACAACTTACTCAGTCCCTATACTGTGCAGAAGATGTTCAAGGGACGGGAAACTTTGCAGAACCTGCGCCATGCTTCGGGCGAACTTTCCGATATCTATTCTTTCCATAGTGCGAAGATCCGTAACTCGGCATTGGTGAAGGGTATCAAGTTCTATGAGATCGCCATCCATAAATTCCTTGGAAACTCTGTCATCAAACGTCTGGAAGGTATTGAATTCAAAAGTAATGAAGAAATACGTGCCCGCCTGAAGCCCGACACCACAGTGGGTAGCGGTGAGTGGGTGGACATTTCCGGCCTGATAGCTCCGAAGAGCGAGATAGATGCCCTGATCAATGATATCGAGTGTGGAAAAGTAGACCGTCTGAAGTACATCAATGCTGAATTTGAGAAGATGCATCAGAACTACTACACTTATGAGTGGACTTGGGCTTATGAAAAGTTGGAGGAATACTACGGAATCAAACCGGACAATATTACGGCTACAGACATCATCCGCATTGTAGAGAAGTGGAAGGAAGCGGTAGTTGGGTTGGACCGTATGGTGTATGATGATGCCAAGAAAGAATTCTCGCTGGCTTCTATGACGGGCTTCGGTGCCGACGGCTCGCGCGCAGAGAAAGAAATGGACTTTGAGCAGGTACGCGGTGACTTTGAAAGTAATCCGTTTGTCACTGCCGTGCTGAAACATATTGAAGATAAGACAGCGTTGGGTGACGAATTGATAGGTCGTATGCAGAGGGTGTCATCATTTTCACTCTAATTAAAGAAATATTTCAATAATAGTTCTTACCTTTGTGCTACGATTCATTAATTTAATTTACGAGTAATTATGGCAACAACACCTCCGTTCAAGTATCAACCTATGTTTGAGCATGGGGAAGATAAGACTGAGTATTATCTGCTTACAAAAGACTATGTATCCGTAAGCGAGTTTGAAGGAAAGCCCATTCTGAAGATTGAAAAAGAAGGTCTTACAGCAATGGCTAACACGGCTTTCCGCGATGTGTCATTTATGTTGCGCCGTTCGCACAATGAGCAAGTTGCTAAGATTTTGCGCGACCCCGAAGCAAGTGATAATGATAAATATGTAGCACTGACCTTCCTGCGCAATGCAGAAGTAGCTTCAAAAGGCGTGCTTCCTTTCTGTCAGGATACCGGTACGGCTATCGTTCATGGTGAAAAGGGACAGCAGGTATGGACTGGCTATTGTGATGAAGAAGCTCTTTCGTTGGGTGTCTACAAAACATATACTGAAGAAAACCTGCGTTACTCTCAGAATGCTCCGTTGAATATGTACGACGAGGTGAACACGAAGTGTAACCTGCCTGCGCAAATAGATATCGAAGCTACCGAAGGTATGGAATATAAGTTCCTTTGCGTGACCAAAGGTGGCGGTTCGGCCAATAAGACTTACCTGTATCAGGAAACAAAAGCAATCCTGAATCCCGGCACCCTGGTTCCTTTCCTCGTTGAGAAAATGAAGACGTTGGGTACAGCTGCTTGTCCTCCTTACCACATCGCTTTCGTCATTGGCGGTACTTCTGCTGAGAAGAACCTGCTGACGGTAAAGCTGGCTTCTACTCATTATTATGATGAGTTGCCCACTACGGGTAACGAATACGGACGTGCCTTCCGTGATGTAGAACTTGAGAAAGAAGTGTTGGAAGAAGCTCATAGGATTGGCCTCGGTGCACAGTTCGGTGGTAAATATCTGGCTCATGATATCCGTATCATTCGTCTGCCTCGTCACGGTGCATCTTGTCCGGTAGGTCTGGGCGTTTCTTGCTCTGCCGACCGTAACATCAAGTGTAAGATCAACAAAGAAGGTATCTGGATTGAAAAACTGGACAGTAATCCGGGCGAACTCATCCCGGAAGAAATGCGTCATGCAGGCGAAGGTGCCGTGGTTAAGATAAACCTGAACCAGCCAATGGCAGATATCTTGAAGGAACTGACTAAATATCCGGTGGCTACACGTCTGTCATTGAATGGTACGATTATCGTAGGCCGTGACATTGCACATGCTAAGCTGAAAGAACGTCTGGACCGTGGTGAAGATTTGCCACAGTATATCAAGGATCATCCGATTTACTATGCCGGTCCTGCCAAGACTCCGGCTGGTATGGCTTGTGGCTCTATGGGCCCCACTACTGCGGGACGTATGGACTCGTATGTAGAGTTGTTCCAAAGTCATGGTGGCAGCATGGTTATGCTTGCAAAGGGTAACCGTAGCCAGCAGGTGACGGATGCTTGCAAGAAGTACGGTGGTTTCTATCTCGGTTCTATCGGTGGTCCTGCCGCTATCCTGGCACAGAACAACATCAAGAGTATCGAATGTGTAGAATATCCCGAACTCGGTATGGAAGCTATCTGGAAGATTGAAGTGGAAGACTTCCCTGCATTCATCCTGGTAGATGACAAAGGCAACGATTTCTTTAAACAATTGAAACCTTGGAATTGTAGTAAATAAGAGGAATCTTTCTATAGATTAAGTGAAAGCTGTCCCGAGGAAGTTGATTAACTCCTTGGGGCAGCTTTCTTGGTTTAATAGATGTAGAACTTAATATGCTCCTTCCTTTTTCCCCTAAAGCTTTCATGTTAATGTTATTATGCTTACAGGCAAAAGAACAAAAACAATAAAGCAAAGCTTGGTTTTCATACGACCTTCTTCCCGTTTTTCTTATTGTTCCTAAGTATTCCATTGTGGAGTCTATAAGTTCTGCAACAGGTTTGCCTACACCATCCTACATCATCCTACACTATCCTACACCATTTTACGTTATTTATTTGCTTGATAATCAAGAGAGAACGGTTGCCGGTGTAGGATGTAGGAAATAAAGAAGTATTTTTTTTAGTGTCACTAACCTCAGGTGGATATCAGAAAAATAATAAGATATTCTTGTATGCCGATACTAATTTCTATCTTTACACCTTCAAAATCAGATTAATCTTATTGACAGTTATGGAAACTACTCCCCACATTTCTCCGAAGGCGGACTCCCGTGTTGTTTGGCTGGATGTCGTGCGACTGATAGCTATGTTTACCGTGGTTTGTTGTCATTGCACAGACCCTTTCAACTTTTATCCGGGAACGGCTCCGAATATTGAAGATATCAAGTTTTTGGGGGCTGTCTATGGGGCGGTGCTGCGTCCGTGCGTACCTCTTTTTGTGATGATAACGGGAGCTTTGTTGCTCCCTGTGCGTGGGGATGCATCCGTATTCTATAAGAAACGTATTCCACGTGTGTTTTTTCCGTTTCTTATCTGGTCGGTGATTTATAATCTTTTCCCTTGGATTACAGGATTGCTGGGAGTGGAACCACGGGTGATTCTTGACTTCTTCCCGTACTCGGGCGAAGAAGTGATGCGCCAGTCTTTAGCTGTCAGCATGGGATATATTGCCGAACTTCCTTTTAATTTTTCTATCCTCGATGTACACATGTGGTACATTTATTTGCTGATAGGACTCTACTTGTACTTGCCGATATTCTCCGCCTGGGTGGAGAAAGCTTCGGAGAAAGCCAAACTCTGGTTCTTGGCAGTATGGGGAGTGACATTGCTTATACCTTATTATAATGAGTTTGTAGCGCAATACTTGTGGGGAACTTGTTCGTGGAACTCATTCGGCATGCTTTATTATTTTGCCGGTTTTAATGGATACCTGCTTCTGGGGCATTATCTGCGCAACCATGACTGGACTGGACGGCAAGCTGCACTGATAGGTGTTCCTATGTTTGTGGTGGGCTATGCGGTTACTTTCTTCGGTTTCCGCCACATGACGGCATTGCCGGACTTTACGGATGAAATGCTGGAATTGTTCTTTACCTATTGCTCACTGAATGTGGTGATGATGACCATTCCTGTATTTATGTGGGCAAAGAGAGTGAACATTCGTTCGGAGCGGATGATAAAGGCATTATCCAATCTGACACTTTGCGGTTTCGGAGTTTATATGATACACTACTTCTTCACCGGTCCGTCAGTGGTACTGATGCGGGCGGCAGGTGTTCCGTTGTGTTTGCAGATACCTGTCGCCGCAGTGGTTGCATTTGGCGTTTCCTGGTTCCTGGTGGCAATGGCATACCGTTGTTTTGGAAAGAAAACGAAATGGGTGATGGGATAGTGTTTGAAGGATTATCCTAATTTCAATCGCCTGCAATACTTTAAGGAGCAGGCGGCTTTACGGAAAGAACTGACAGTGAAAGAACTTATGTTTATGAGTGGATTTACTTCGCGTTCCAGCTTCTATCGCTATTTCGCCAGTATTGAGAAAATGTCTCCGAGCGAGTATATGGAAAGACTTCAGCAGGAAGGTTAGGGGATTTCACCACAGAGTAACACTGAGTTTCACAGAGTTCAATATTCAATATATGCAATTAAAGAAATAAGATTCTGTGAAACTCAGTGTTACTCTGTGGTGAATCATTGTATCTTATTCTTTTTCTTCCACTGCTCGTACTTCTTCAGCACTTTCAGTCCGTCGCTATTATACCAACTATATCCGTTACGGCGTTCGTGTCCTATTTCTGAGATATCGAACTTCTTCACTCCATCGCGGTCACTGAAGAAAGGACGGTTATCTTCCAGTGTATAGAAGCGTGCCCACAAAGGAGGACAATCTGTACATGGTACCATGCGGTAGTCTTTCTTTCCTTCGTCATTGGTGAAGAACTCTTTCTTTATGCCTTCAATCTTGGATGACTTGAACCATTCAACTGCATTTTCTATACAGTTGATAACCTCTTGTGAGGGATTGGGCAGAGACATTAATAGAATGACTATTTCGTCAGACTCTTGTCCGCTCAGTGAAGGTAACTCATAGGCGCGTGCTTTAGCGGGAGCAAGGGTGTGTTCGTCATGTTGTGCACACCAGACGGTTGGTTTACCATTTAGGACAACTTGCGTTTTGAGGATGCACTCCACACCTTTGTTGAATGCGGCGCGAGCACGGTTGCAGATGCTGTCGGGGACATATTCATAAGGGGCTTTCTTTTCGTATACCTCGCGCAGAAGTTCCATTACATTTACCATCGCATTGTCATTGTAGGTGATATGTGTGTAGTAACCTTTGGGACGGGGCCAGAACTGAGGCCAGCCTCCATTGGGATATTGTGCTTTGAGGATATAACGGATGCCGTCCAGCGCACTGTCTTTGTATTTCTTAATATGAGTGGCTAGATACAGGCGGGAGAGGTATTGGATTTCCGTACTGGTGGCGTCATTGTCTATGGTGCTTTCGTTCACTTCATCTTTGGAAGCAAGTACATCTTCCAGCTCTTGTTCTGTTAGTTCGGCAGGCATATAGATATTTTTAGGCCAGCCGCCGGTAGTTTGTTGATAGAGCAGGACATTGTCGCCAATGCGGATGGCTTCAGGAGTTTTAAAGAATTCGTCGTTTAACTTGGGTGCCATCTTTACCCAAGTTTTATACGGCTTTTTTTCTTTGTAGTTTACGGTTTCTTGTGCGAATAAGTTTGTCAGGCACAACAAGGCCAGACAACACAGGCAAATCTTTTTCATGGTCGTTGTTTTTTATAGTTCTACTGATGGCAAAAGTAGAGGAAAAAAATTCGCCTGATGGGGAATATTTGTTTTATTCCAGGTATTTTGTTACTTTTCCACTGATTTGCAACAAAGAAATCTCGCATAATTTAGTGTTATACTCCGCTGAAAGAATTCTTTCTTCTGCATCTAAAAGGCTTTTCTGTGCTTCACGCATTTCGATACCTGAAAGGTTTCCCAGCATATAACGCTCCATGGCAATCTCATGGTTTTCTTTAGCGGCTACAAGGTTCTGGCGTTCTAGGTTCAGCATTTGCAGGTTGTTCTGGTAAGCTTGCCATAAGTTGCTCAGGTCTGCACGTAAGGCTTGTTCCAGTTGTTCGCGTTCCAGGCGGGCATTCTGAATGGCAATACGTGCATTGTTGCGTTCCCGGCGACGGTTTCCGTCGAACAGGTTGAAACCGATAGTCAGGCCGAAGTTGGCACCAAGATTACCGCGTTGGATGTTAGTGGCGATATCGTATTTGTTGAAGGTATAGCCATAACCGCCGTTCATCTTCAGATAAGGATAGTCGCGGGAACAAACCTTTTTGTAATCCAACTGGGCAAGCGTGTTGTTTTGATAGGCTTTCAACAGAGAAGCGTTGGTTTGCAGAGTCATGTTCCAAAGCTCTTCAAAGTTTAGTCCACCGTCTACGTTGATCAGACTGTCTTGAATAATGATGGGCTGGTCTACATCTTCGTTCGCCATCAGTTCGTTCAGTTGGATACGGGAGGTATGCAGCAACTCTTGCTGTTTCATATACTGGGCACTGTCTGCATTGAAGTCTACCTTTGCCTGTTGGTAATCCAGACGGGAGAAGTTACCGATGTGATAACGCTCTTCCACGATACGCAAACGCTCTTTGGACAAAGATACGGCATAGCGGAAATTATTCAGACGGATCTTATGTTGCAGATAGTTGTAATATTCGGCAGCGATGTTGGCTATCAGGTCTTCTACGGCGATACGGGTATTGGTTTCACCTTGTCTTTCCAACTCTTTCAGACGTTGGTAGTTGGCGGTGATGTTGAAGCCGTCGAAGATAGTCCAGTTCAGATTAAGCCCCACGTTCATGGTCTGATCGAATACACCATTCTCTTTGACATGTTCTCCGGTAGCCCGCACTTTGCTGTCTGTATTGTCTACGGTTCCTTTATAACTTGCAGAGAGGTCAAGTGTCGGCAGATAACCGGCGTTTCCCAGCGTAGCGTTGTTTTTGCTGACTTGTTCCTCGTTGCGGGTAATGCGCAGCGAGTAGTTATTTTGAAGCCCGTATTCCAGGCAGGACTTTAATGTATAAGATTGCGGCATCTGCGCTTGTAACGCAAGCGAGGTGCTACAAATGGCTATGAGGGATAAAATCGTACGTTTCATGATTTCTTTAACTTACTTCTGTTAGTAGATACATAACTATATATGGCAGGTACGATGTACATAGTGAGGAATGTGGATACCAACATACCGCCCACTACGGCTGTACCCATGGCAATGCGCTGGTTACAACCTTCACCCGAAGCGAATGCCAACGGTATCAATCCGAGAATGGTAGAAGCACTGGTCATTAGGATGGGGCGCAAACGTTGCAAGGATGCATCCTTGATAGCTTCCATTTTATCTTCTCCGGCTTCTTGTTTCAGGTTGGCAAACTCTACAATAAGGATACCATTCTTTGCCACCAGACCAATCAACATGATGATACCGATCTGACTGAAGATATTCATTGTAATATCGTTGAAGTACATGAATATTAAGGCTCCGGCAATAGCCAAAGGCACGGTAAGCATGATAATCAACGGGTCTTTGAAACTCTCGAACTGTGCTGCCAGAATCAGGTAGATCAGCAGGATTGCCAATACAAAGGCAAACATCAGACTGGAGGAACTTTCTCTATATTCTTTGGAGTCTCCCGTCAGTGCGGTACGGAATGTATCGTCCAATGTCTCTTTGGCAATCTTGTCCATCTCGTCCAACCCTTGTCCGATGGTTTTCCCATCAGCAAGTCCGGCAGAAATAGTGGCGGAAACGAAACGGTTGTAACGGTATAATTGCGGAGGAGCGATACCGCCGGTCAGTTCAATCAGGTTGTCCAACTGCACCATTTCACCTTTATCACTACGAATATAGATGCCTTTCAGGTCGGAAGGTTTATTGCGTTGCTGGCGGTTGATCTCACCCAATATCTCGTATTGCTTTCCATTCATATAGAAATAACCCATACGCTGGCCGCTCAATCCGTATTGAAGCGTTTGCGCGATATTGCGTGTGCTTACTCCCATGATACTTGCCTTGTCGCGATTGATATTGATGCGGGCTTCCGGCTTGCTGAATTTCAGGTTCACGTCGGCCATCTGGAAAACCGGATTTTCATAAACCTTCGCCATAAATATCGGCAACACCTCTTGTAATTTCTCAATGTTGGTAGCCTGCAATACATATTGAACCGGCATACCACCGCGTCGTCCACCGAAAGAGGACGATTGCTGTACGAACGAACGCGCCTTGGTCTTTTTCTGTACAGCCTGCGAAATCTTTTCGGCTACTTCCATCTGTGTGTAGTCACGCTCTTTCATGTCTTTCAATGTGATACGCACGTTACCGCTACCACTTGACACGCGTGCCGTTACCGATTCTGCATCCGGCAGAATGGAATCTACCAACTGGTTGATGTCTTCCGTATAATCCCGTATGTATTCGTAAGTCACACCCTCCGCACCACGCACGTTGATACTGATTTGCGAGCGATCTTCCAATGGTGCCATTTCGGCAGGGATGGCATTCCATAGATATACGATAATGATTAATGTTCCTAATACAAGTGGCATGGCCAGCCAGCGTCTACGGAGAAAAATTTCCAATGATCGGCTGTAGATGCGGTTCATTCCTTCAAAGAATGGTTCGGTTTTTATATAGAACCAGTTTTTCTTTTCTTGTTTCACTAACAACTTGGTGGCAAGCATCGGAGTGAAGGTCAATGCGGCAAAGGAGGAAATGATCACCGAACCGGATACCACGATGCTGAATTCGCGGAAAAGCCGTCCCGTCATTCCGTCCATAAACACGATAGGGAAGAATACGGCTACCAGCGTGATGGTGGTAGAGATTACAGCAAAGAAAATTTCCTTGGCGCCCTCGATGCCGGCCTCTTTCGGCGGCATTCCACGTTCAATGCGGACATAGATGTTTTCCGTCATTACAATGGCGTCATCCACCACCAAGCCTACTGCCAGCACTACCGCCAGCATGGAAAGCACATTGATAGAGAATCCTGCCAGATACATCACAAAGAATGCTCCGATAAGCGAAACGGGGATCACGATACAGGGTACCAGCGTTACACGCCAGTCGCGCAGGAAGAGGAAGATGATGATGATGACGAGAATAAATGCCACGTATACCGTTTCCTTTACCTCATTGATAGAGGCGCGGATAAACTTGGTATTGTCGAAACCATAAGAGTATCGCACATCATCCGGAAGGTCTTTCTTCATCTGTTCCATGCGTTCGTAAACGGCATCGGCAATCTTGATGTGGTTGGCGCCCGGCTGAGGTACCACAACAATACCTACCATTGGTACGCCATTCATTTTCATGTAGCTCTTGATGTCCGCAGGACCCAGTTCCGCCCGTCCGATATCACTGAAACGGACAATGCGGTTGTTGTCTTCCCGCAGGATAAGATTATTGAATTCTTCTGCCGTGTGCATCAATCCCAGAGTACGGATGGTAAGTTCCACCGTATTACCTTCGATACTTCCAGACGGGAGTTCCACATTTTCTTTATCTACCGCATTCTTTACGTCTATGGGGGTAATGCCGTAACCCGACATCTTGATGGGATCGAGCCAAAGGCGCATGGAATAACGCTTTTCTCCCCAGATACTGACACCACTTACGTCTGCAATGGTCTGCAATTGCTCTTTGACCGTGAGGTCTGCAATTTCGCTCAATTCCAGCAAGGAACGTTTGTCGCTTTGCAATGCTACCATCAGTATAGGCATGGCGTCCGCATCTGCTTTTGATACGGTAGGAGGGTCACAGTCGCGAGGCAGATAACGCTGGGCGCGTGAAACTTTATCACGCACGTCGTTTGCGGCCGTTTCCAGGTCTACGGAGAGTTCAAATTCTACCGTAATACGGGATGAACCTTGCTGGCTGACGCTGGACAAGGAACGGATTCCCGGAATACCATTGATGTTTTGCTCCAATGGTTCGGTAATCTGGTTTTCGATAACATCGGCATTTGCACCCGGGTAGGAGCAGGATACCGAAATGATGGGATTGTCCACTGACGGATATTCGCGGACGCCGAGATAGCTGTACCCGATAAGTCCAAAAAGCAGGATGATAAGGGTAAGCACTGTGGAGAGCACCGGGCGCCGTATGCTGAGTTCGGATATGTTCATAAGGCGTCTGGTTTAATAGATATTATCCAATGTTACGGGTAATCCTGTGCGGAGCTGCAATGTTCCGGAAATTATAATTGTATCTCCGGTCTGCAAACCCTGCAATACTTGGGTTTCAGCTTCTGTACGTATGCCAGTTTGTATTTCTACAGGTTGGGCTTTTCCCGATTTATAAAGGAAAATCTTGTCCTTACCCATTTCCGGAACGATAGCTTCGGATGGGACGGCAAGGGCATCATGGATTTCATTCTTACTTAAACGGATATCCGCATAGCGTCCCGGCATTACATTACCGTTGACATTGGGGTAGAGGGCACGCAATGTCAATGTATGGGTGTTTTGATCCATTCTCGACTCGCGTGCGTACACTTTGGCATGGAACGTTTCAAGTTTACCCTCAAGTCCGAAGTTTACTCCTGCACCGATTTTTACGTCATTGGCATAACGTTCGGGAACGGAAAATTCGACTTTCAGCGGAGATACTTTTGTAAGTTTGGCAACGATAGTAGTCGGGGAAGCATAGGTTCCAACACTGACCTGACGCAGACCGATTACACCGTCGAACGGGGCACGAAGCTCGGTTTGTGCAATGTTAGCTTCTATCAAGTCTATGTCTGCATTCAGGGTTGCCAGTTCAGTTTTTACCTGCTCGTAGGCTTCTTTACTGACTGCATCCCGCTCCAACAATGCATTCTGGCGAAATACGCGGTCTTCTGCCAATTTCAGTTGGGCAACAAGACGCTGCAACTGTGCCTGTAAAGGCCGGTCGTTCACTTTAGCCAGCAGTTGTCCTTTTTTAACCTGGCTGCCTTCCTCAAAATTGATTTCTATGATTTTACCTGAGGTTTCGAAAGAAAGATCCACTTCTTCATCAGGTAACAGGCTACCGCTGATTTTGATTTCATCTTTGAGCAGCTGTGGCTTTATGATCTTTGCGTTTACATTTAATGCTTTTTTGCCATTGCGGTTACTGCTCATAACTTTATCGGCAGCTGCCAATTCTTTATTCTCTTTAGGAAGCTGGGAATAAATACCCCAACCTATCAGTCCGGCACCAATGAAAATGATAATGCCCCATTTAACTTTTTTATTCATGTATCAGTATTAGTATTATATCAGATATTAAGTTAGATTATGTAGCACTAATTTGGACATATTAGGAACAGAAAGGTTTAATGCGAGAAGCGTTAAAAAAGGTAATAAAGTGATAATGTAATAGCACAATAGCGTGTTATTATGATAGGATGATAAAGTAATAGACTGATAAAACGTTATCACATTGTTGCTTTATCAATCTATCGCTCCTTTTAATATGCAGCCCGGTATTTACCTTCCTCTTTGTCTTCCAACATGTTAAGGTATGAGGCATAACGTGATTCGCTGATGTAGTGCTCCTCCACGGCTTTTCGTACGGCACACCCCGGTTCGTGGCGATGCGTACAGTTACCGTAACGGCAATCGGCAGAGAGCTTAAATATCTCCGGGAAATAGTGTCCTATTTCCTCCTCTTCCATATCGAATGTTCCGAAACCTTTGATGCCCGGTGTGTCAATGATATATCCGTCTCCCGGAACGGGAAACATCTCAGAGAACGTAGTGGTGTGCATTCCTTTGTTGTGGTAGGCGGAGATCTCACCCGTTTTTATGTCCTGTTCAGGCAATATTGCGTTGATGAGCGTTGATTTTCCTACACCGGAGTGACCGGAGAAAAGTGTTACCCGCCCTTTGAGTTCTTCCTGAATGAGTTCAATGCCTTCACCGGTTTTGGCGGAGACTTTAAAGCAGGGATAACCGATAGTGGTATAGAGATTGATGAGGCTGTTCATATAATGAAGTTCCTCTTCATTATATGCGTCTATTTTATTGAAGATGATCTTTACCGGAACACGGTATGCTTCGGCAGAAGCCAGAAAACGGTCGATAAAGGTGGTGGATGTTTCCGGATAGTTGACCGTTACGATAAGCATGCTTTGGTCAAGGTTTGCAGCGAGAATATGCGATTGCTTGGAGAGATTGGAAGCACGACGGATAATGTAATTTTTCCGGTCTTCTATTTCACTGATGAGAGCTGTTCCTTCCGGATTCAGAATGATTTGCACATAGTCTCCCACAGCTACCGGGTTGGTACTGCGAATGCCTTTTAACCGGAAGTTACCCTTGATTTTGCACTCTACACATTTACCTTCGTCGGTTTTTACCAAATACCAACTACCTGTATTTTTTATTACCAGTCCCTTCAATTTAGTTGAGAGTTGAGAGTTGAGAGTTGAGAGTTGAGTATGCGCGAATAACTCTCCACTCTCAACTTTCAACTCTCAACTGAATAATTATACGGTCATGATTTCTTTGTCCTTTGCAGCCAGCATATCATCAATTTGCTTGATGTATTTATCGTGAATCTTCTGCAATTTCTCCTCACCTCCTTTTTGTGCATCTTCTGCCAGGCCGTCTTTAACAGACTTCTTTAGGCCATCGATTGCATCACGGCGGGCATTGCGTACGCTCACTTTGGCAGTTTCGCCTTCACCTTTACACTGTTTGGCAAGTTGTTTACGGCGTTCCTCAGTCAGCGGTGGGATACCGATACGGATGATTTCACCGTTATTTTCCGGCATGATGCCAAGGCTGGAGTCAATGATAGCTTTCTCAATCACCCGGAACATGCTTTTGTCCCATGGCTTGATGACGATACTACGGGCATCCGGAGTATTTACGGCAGCTACGTTATTGATGGGAACCATGCTTCCGTAAGAGTCCACACGGATACCGTCCAGCAAACGAACGTCTGCTTTTCCGGCGCGGATGTGAGCCAATGCTTCTTCCAGATACATGACGGCCATATCCATTTTTTCTTGCGCTTCATCTAAGATCTCTTTTACTTCTCTCATATTTCTTAGTTTTGAATTGTGCTTTTAGAATTTTTGATTGAACAAAAGTAGTATAATTTTGTCTATTTGCAAAATATTAGCTAACAGGAATAAAGCAAATTGCGTATATTTGATTAGTGATTAGCGTTTACTGCATCTATACTCTAATACGGCATATACTGGTGGTGATAAGAAATAAGTGCTTAGTTCTTTTTCAGGTATTCCTATCTTTTTTTCTTTCGAAAGCTAACTTCTTGTCATGCGAATATTTATTCTTTCCACCGCGGAGCTTTTTTCTTTCCACCGCGGTGGAAAGAAAGTTTCTCCACGGTGGAAAGAAACTTTCACCGTGGTGGAAAGAATAACTGTCTGCGATGATTTTACTTAGCAGTTGCGAGAAAGAGGGATAGAAATGGCGGTGTGGCTATTTAATCTGATAAATATGGAATTGAAAACAGGACAGAGATTTTAAAACAAAAAACTCCGGTAAACATCTGCCTACCGGAGTCTCTTACTATTTGATTGTTTTTTATCAGTTATGTACCAATGTACCTATTTCTTCTCCCAGCATTACCTTTTTCAAGTTTCCTATTGTATCCATGTCAAAGACAACAATGGGGAGATTATTTTCCTTACACATGCATGTTGCAGTAAGATCCATTACTTTCAGTCCACGTTTCAGAACTTCGTCATAAGTGATATCGTCGAATTTTGTGGCAGTCGGATCTTTTTCCGGGTCTGCGGTATAGATACCATCCACACGTGTACCTTTTAGCATGACATCGGCTTCAATCTCGATACCGCGTAGAGAAGAGCCCGTGTCTGTAGTGAAGAACGGATTTCCCGTTCCGGCAGACATAATAACGACTTCGCCTGCTTCCATGCTTTCGATGGCTTTCCATTTATTATAAAATTCTCCGATAGGTTCCATGCGTACGGCTGTAAGTACACGTGCCTTTACGCCGGTAGCTACCAGGGCGGAGCTTAGTGCCAAACTGTTGATTACAGTTGCGAGCATACCCATTTGGTCGCCTTTTACGCGGTCGAAACCTTTGTTTGCACCACTCAATCCACGGAAAATATTTCCACCACCGATGACGATACCTATCTGAACGCCCAGTTTATGGATTTCCTTGATCTGTGCTGCATATTCGGCAAGGCGCTTCTCGTCAATGCCATATTGTTTTTCGCCCATCAGGCTTTCGCCGCTGAGCTTTAACAGGATTCTTTTATACTTTGCCATATGATATTACATTTAGTTTCTGCAAATATACGCTTTCTGTCTGTAAAGATTAACTTTGGTACAGAATTTTTCTACTTAAAACTGCCTGCATGATGCCACGGAGAGATAAATAGACGACGAAAGCGAGCCAGAGGGCATGATTTCCCATCCACTCGTGTAAAGAGTAATAAACAAGGAAGAAACTGCCGGAAGCTACCAGCATGGAGTAAAACATTTGCCGGGTGGCAGTGGCTCCTATAAAAATGCCATCCCACAGGAAAGCGGCAAAACCTGTAAGTGGGATTGCCAATACCCAATAAAAGTAATTTTCGGCTTCCCGAATGACGGAGGTTTCATTAGTCAGCAGTCCCAGGAATGACTTGCCTCCAAAGAAATAGAGTAAGGTGAAACCTGTGGAAAGACCGACACCCCAAATGAAGAGCAGGCGAACCGTGCGATATAATGCCGATCGATTATTGGCACCAACATATTTACCCACTAACGCTTCTCCTGAATAAGCAAAACCATCCATGATATAAGAAAATAGAGTGAATAATTGCATTAGCAAAGTATTGACGGCCAATACTATTTCTCCTTGTGCCGCTCCGGCAGAAGTGAAAAATAGAGTGACAATGACCAGACAGAGGGTTCGTAGAAAGATATCCCGGTTTACCTGGAAAAAACGCAGCATGGCTTCTTTTTTCAGCACTTCATGCCAAGCAACGTGCTTTTTAAGTCCTCCATAATATCGCCTCCATAACAATAATGCCATCAGGAAACCGGCATATTGAGCTGTAAGTGTTCCCCAAGCTACCCCGGCAACTTTCATGTGGAACAGATAAACGAAACAAAGGCTTGCGGCAATATTCACAATATTTTGTGTGATGGCGATGTACATCGGGAAACGTGAATTCTGCATACCGATGAACCAACCTGCGAATCCATAGAGTCCGAGCATAGCAGGAGCTCCCCATATACAGATCCGGAAATAGAGTGTAGCCAATCGCTCTACTTCCTCTGTAGTTTGTATAAAAGTGAATGCCAGCTTCCGGATGGGATATTGCAATGTTACTAAGATAATGGCGATAAGCAATCCTACTCCGACAGACCGTAATAAAAGTCGTGCAACTTCATCCAGATCATGTTTGCCGTATGCCTGTGAGGTCATTCCACTGGTCCCCATTCTCAAAAATCCGAAGATCCAGTAGATAATGTTGAATAACATTCCGCCCACGGCAATGGCTCCGATATATGCAGCGGCTCCCAGATGCCCTACGATTGTTACATCAATCAGTCCCAGCAGGGGAACTGTTATGTTTGATATAATCGAGGGTACAGCTATCTGAAGTATTCTTTTATTGATAATGTTCGGAGTTTGAGCAATCATTTTAAAACTCTGGTTTGTTCTATTTACCGACAAAGGTACTCTTTTTGTCGCAAACGGTAAAAAAGTACCTGATAATAACAATTTTTATAATACATAATATTTTAAAAATGAGTATATTTGCGGTAACAAAAACTGGGTAATATTTAATAAGAGATGAGAACCTTAACTTTGCTATTTTCATTAATAGTTACTTTCCCCTTTGTGCTCTCTGCGCAAACGGCGGGAGAACTTCTACAGAAGGTGTCTGCTGCCTTGTCTGAGGGGCAGGATGATTATGTTGTGAGTCTGTTTCGTCAGGCGATAGCTGCCGGAGCCGATCAGACTGAAATGTATTACTGGACTCAAATAGAAAAAAACAGTGCCGTGGCTCCCCGCCTGGTCAATGAGCTGGCAACCTATTACAAGCGTAAGCGGAATTATGACAAAGCTTATCTTTTTTATAGAGAATTCTTGCAGTATCATTCCGAAGATGTTCCTGCACTTGTGTCGTGTGCCGAAATGGAGATGATGAGAGGCAAGGAAAAAGATGCCGTCAAAACTTATGAAAAGGTTTTGATGCTGGATGCCAATAATCTGCAAGCCAATATTTTCCTGGGGAGTTATTATTACCTGCAAGCAGAACGCGAAAAGAAGAAGCTGGAGGATGATTATAAGAAAATAACTTCTCCTACACGGATGCAATACGCCCGCTATCGTAACGGACTTTCTGATGTCTACTCCAATGGTTACTCCAAAGCAAAGGACTATTTGCAGCGTGTGTTGCAACTGTTTCCTTCCACAGAGGCGGGAAATACCTTGGAAAAGATCAGGAAACTGGAAGCGGAAATTAAGTAAGCTGTAATAAGCTTTCCGCGTTTTCTACTGCTCTTTTGCAATAATAGCCCGATGCAATCTTTTTGTTGATCTCCTTTATATTCCTGACCATTTCGTCATAGGATTCTGTGGAAATGGATGATAATATGGAGTCTAACTCTTCCAGTGAATCAATACACACGCCTATTTTGTTCTCTGCAACAAATGAGGCCAATGCTGCTTCTTTCCATATAATTATGGGAAGATTGCAGCGTATGTATAAGGATACCTTGTGTGGGTTGTTTATCCTCAGGTATATCCCGAAATCTCCCGAGCAAGTATGGATAGAGTCTCCTTCCCATATTAAGCCAAAGTGGGCGCTGACTTGTTCTATTAACTGATCAGAAGGCACAAAACCTTTAAATTTGAACAACGTCTTGTCTTCTATTTTGGCTTCCTCGAACCCTCCGCCGTAAAGTTCAAATTGCCATTTTGACATCACATCATTCAAAGAGTACAGGTATCTGTTTTTCTTGTAAGTCAGTGCTCCTGCATAGATCACCTTAATTGGGTTCTGATTAGGTTCCTGTGTATTGTTGTTTACGGAAGGAGATAGATAATCGAAAATCTCCAGGCATACCATAGGTTTGGTGTATCCTTGTTCTTTCAGCCATATCTCCATCTTATCGTTGTGTACGATCAGTACATCCGAATGGTTGAGGCGTTTGATTTCCTGCTCTGCCGTCAACTTCTTTCTTCTGAAAGTTCCCAAGTCATGGATAATCGTGATAACCTTTCCCCGTTTCAAGTGTATGATATTACATACGAAAGAGTAATACTTCTTGAAAGGATACTGGACGACTACCACGTCATTGGCAGAAACTGTAAACAAAACTTTTAATACTCCGGCAAGGGTTATTAAAAAGCCTGCTATCTTGTTGGAATAAGTGGTTTGCGGTAGTCCGGCATTTTTATATCCCAGTTTAGAGAGAGTCTCTTCTATATCTGTTTTTGCCTTATTACCTGCATTGTTCAGGCCATTATAGTTTTTGGATAGATAATATCGGGTCATTATTTTGTTCTTTTAGATTGATAACTCCTTTTTAGTGAGCAATATGGCGGATGCAATAGTATCATCCATATCGAAATATGCATATTGTCCCAAACGTCCTCCGAAAATGACACGGGAATCTTTTTCAGCCAATAACTTATACTTATTGAAGCATTTTAAATTCTTTTCATCATTGATGGGATAGTAAGGTTCGTCGGAAGGTGTGTATTCCTGAGGATACTCCTTGGTTATGATGGTTGAAGGCTGTTTTCCGAATTCAAAATGTTTATGTTCGATGATTCGTGTAAATGGGTATTTAGCTTCATTGTAGTTGATTACGGCATTACCTTGATAATTGTCAATATCCAGATGGATATGTTCAAACTTCAGGCTCCTGTAATCCAGTCTGCCAAACTTATATTCAAAATACTCGTCGATGCAACCTGTGAAAAGTATCTTTTCTGCTATACTCTGAAAATAAGGAATATTGTTAAAATAGTTCGTATCGATTTGAACATTGATATCCTTTAACAGATTGTTGGTGAGTGCAGTGTATCCATCTTTAGGGATACCTTGATAGGGATCGTTGAAGTAGTTATTGTTATATGTAAGGCGGAAAGGTATTCTTTTGATGATGGAAGCCGGCAGTTGGTTGGCGGGGCGTCCCCATTGCTTTTCCGTATATTCCTTAATAAAAGTGTAATATATGTCGTCTCCGCAAAGTTTCAGTGCTTGTTCTTCTAGATTAGCAGGCTGGGATATGTCTTTATATTTAGAGCATTGTTCCTGAATTTTATGTTTTGCTTCTTCTGGAGTATTTACGTTCCATAACTTATTGAATGTATTCATATTAAAAGGAAGATTGTAAAGCCTTCCTTCGCTGTATGCCAAAGGGGAGTTAACGTAATTATTGAATTTTGCGAATCTGTTTATGTAATGCCAGACTTCTTCATTGTCCGTATGGAATATATGTGCTCCATACCAATGTATTTTTATATCACTTTCTTCTTTGGTGTAAATATTTCCTCCAGTGTGGTTGCGCTTGTCAATGACCAGGCATTTCTTTCCGTTTTCATTCATAATCTGAGCAAAAACAGAACCGAATAAACCGGAACCCACAATGAGATAGTCATATATATACTTTTTCATTTATTTAATGCTTCTGGTTTGCAAAGTAACAGAAAAATAAAATCTTATCAAAGCATTTGAATATGTAAAAGTATGTGGTGCAATGCAATTATAGCGTTATCCGCCTGGCAAACGAGTTGGCTACGTATTATAAATGTAAGCGGAATTATGATAAAGCTTATTTCTGCTCTCATGGTGTATGCCGAAATGGAGATGATGCGGAGGAAGGAAAAGGATTCATATCAAGTTCAAGTTCTAAATGCGACACCTGTTTTTTGAGTTTGTCAAAGAATGTATTGTACTTCCTTAAACAGATATCCGCGTACCTTTCCTGCCTGATCTTCAAGAATAAATCGCCCGTCCGGTTCTACGCATAACAGGCGTGCAAGGAATTCACCGTCTGCGTCGGCATAGCGGTGGAAACCTTCCCGACGGAAAAGAGAGCGGGCATATCGTTCGGCAATACAGTTGGCGGCATTGCCCGAAGAGTCTGTTTGCAGAAGGATATAGTATTCTTTGAGTCGCCTCATGATATTGGCGAGTATCAGATAGCGTTCATGTTCTTGTCCTGTGATCTGCTTTAGAGATACCGGGTTGGGAGCGTCGCTCCGAAAGGTTTCCTGGTTTATGTTGACACCAATACCGGAAATGCTGCGTCCAATGTGATGTCCGGAGAGGTCGTTTTCTATCAGTATGCCGCAAATCTTCTTTTCGTTCCAGTAGATGTCATTCGGCCATTTGATGGAAATGCCTTTTGTCCATTCGTCCAACTCCTCTTTAATGGAAAGGGAGACGATTTGAGAAAGGATGAACTGGCGACGGGCTTCAATAAAAGTAGGATAGAGCACGAAACTGAATGTGATGTTCCGGCAATCTTCTGACTCCCAACTGTTGCCACGCTGCCCTTTACCGGCAGTCTGGCGCTCGGCTATGACCGTCGTGAACTCTCGGACAGCGGATTGCTGTTCGTTGCAAAGTTGAGTTAAATAGTTATTCGTAGAGTCTGTTTCCGGCAATATGATCAGTGGGACAGGAAACTCTGTGGGAGTAATCATCAAATTTAGTTCTTTCTTCATATCAGGGCATCATATTCGGTACGCATTTTCTTGGTGAACTTCTTTAGTACTTCCTCATAAGCATGGTCGATGAGGCTCTTTATCAGTTTATCGTCCACATCTCCGTCAAGGAAGATTTGGTTCCAGTATTTCTTGTTAAAGTGGTAGGCGCCCTCAATAGCTGAGTAATGCTCACGCAATTCTATTGCATACTCCGGATCACACTTCATACAGATTTTGTTAGAGCCTTCCAAGTCAATCAGTACAAACATCTTATCCATCACTTTCATCACAAGTGAATACTCGTCGAACGGAAGACATTCCGTTACGGCTTTTTTGGCGAGGCAGTATTCGCGGGCGGTTTCTATATCCATACTTTCTGTTTTTAATTTCTATTAATTTGCGGGTGTCCGGTTACGAAATTTGCTTGAATTTCACCAAATCCCATCCGCGGAATACTAGGGCGATTGCGATAATTTCCGTAGTACCTTTCTTTTCCTGTACTTTCGGACAGGTTACATATTGCGCCAACTGTATTCCTGCATCTTCCAGCAACTTCTCCACTTCTGCATCTTTGGCGTCGCGGGGGCAATACTTCACTTCAATGGCATAGCTGTACGGCATATCGGGCAGTTGCGGAAGGTTGGGTATCAGGTAGAAGTCGGAGAAGCCTTTGTTCATTTCGTATTCGGGCATTGTTATGTAGTAACTGTTCATGCCCATATAGCTGAGGAGAAAGCCCTTGACGTGCGCTTCACCTTCCATGAATTCGCGGATGGAGCTTTGTTCCTTTAGCCGGGTGGCGATATATTGGAAGTAGCTTTCCCATTCACGGGAATAAGCCATGCCGTACATCAGTTGATTCAGTTCGTCAACATCCAGGTTCATGTGCCCGGCGGTGCGGTATGCGTCTGCCAGATAGCCGTATAGTTGTTCGCGCACCACTTGGTTGGGGATTGTCAGTTGCAGCATCGGTCCGCGTGTACCCGCTATTGTCAGCATTCCGTAATAGAAGAGCAGACTCTTGAAATTATCCGTTTGCGCTATCTCCACGGCGGGGAAGGACTCTTTTATCCTGCCAACCGTTTCACCCTGTGTGATGATTTCTTGAATGATACTGGCATTTTTGCCGAAGTTTTTGTCTATAAGGATGAGGTGGCGCAGTTTGTTATAGTCAGTGCGGCAGTTGGTGTCGAGCATGTTTTCGGGTGGCAGTTGCGTGCTTAAATAACTGTTCACGAAGTAGAGAACCATATCTGAATTATACATTGGCAGTTCCTTTAGTGAACGACCTGAGAAACAGTAATTATCATACCACGGTTTCATCATGCTGATCAACTCATCGACGGGATGAATGATTTTTCCTTGCTGCCGGTAGTATTCCAGCAATTCCCGTACTTCGGCTTCGGTGAATCCGATCATGTTGTTGAATACCGGGTTGGTGCTTTGATTGCTGGCGATATTGAAGCCACTTGTGAGATCGTCCATCGTTACAGGGCTGACACCGGTGATGTACATACGTTCCACAACCCTGTCAGTATACTCTTTGACGGTTTTGAGAAAGTTCCGCAGAAAACCGTCGCCATGGGTGAGGGAGCGATAACGGGTATTGCCGTAGTTGACCAGTACGTTGTTGGCAAAGTTATCGTATTCGTCGAGGATGAGGTACATCTTCAGGCCTTGTCTCCGCAATGACAGGCATACCGCGGTCAGCTTCTCGGAAGCCACTTCTTTTTGTTGTACCATTTCAAGGGTGTCTGGTGGCAGTAAATCTGCATATTTCAGACAAAAGTCCGTAAATATCATGTCGCAGTTACTGTTGAATGAGGCTTCCATTTTTTTCGGGTCGGAGACGATACTGGAGAAGCTCATCTTCAGCACAAGATACTTGTTGCGGTCTGGGGTAGGATGTTTTCCCACGTATAAGTTGCCAAACAGTTCATCAAATTGTTTTTCTGTCTTACAATCATAATAGCATTCCAGCATATTGAGGAAAAGACTCTTCCCGAAACGACGGGGGCGGACGAAAAAGAAGAAACGGGCAGTCTGTTCTATCTGTCTGATATATTCCGTCTTATCGACATAATAATAGTTATTACGGATAATTGCAGGAAAGTCAGTCATCCCGTAAGGGATTAGCTTAGTGGAATTTGCCTGATTCATAAATAGAGTTTTTTTAGAATATTTCCGAACGAAGATAGAGAGTTTTCCCGAAACGGGCAAGAAGAATTACGAAAATGCTGTGTAAAAGCACTTTTCATGTTTGATTCAGAACATTGGCGGATAAAATGCATCTTTGATATGCTTTATTTCAAATGCATCAGCTTCACCGACAACGGTAATGATATCAAAGCGGACAGGGGCATCAATACTGAAATGTTTGATGTAAGCATCAGCGGCTACTACAATATGGCGTACTTTCTGCCAGTTAACAGCATCTTGCGGTTCGATGTACTCTGTATTACTACGGGTTTTCACCTCCACCACAATTAATAGTCCGTCCTTGACTGCCACAATGTCCAGTTCGAGACGGTTTTTTCGCCAATTACGGTGGTTGATGGTGTATCCGTTACGTTCCAGATACGCCACTGCGGCGTCTTCTCCGGTCTTTCCGAGGGTATTGTGTGCTGCCATACCTATATTCGTCCTTATTTTTAGCTGTTTCTATGCAAAAATACGTTTTTTCTGCTTTGTATTTACAGAAGTAAAACTAATTTTGCAGGAAATATGAGAAAGAGAGATAAAACGTGTGCGAAAGCAACACCCGAAGAACCCAAACGCGAACAGCGTATTGTTTGCCTGATGAGCGAGGAAGAGCTGCGGATTGTAGACCGTTATCTGGAGAAATACAAGATAACGAATAAATCGCGGTGGCTGCGGGAGACTATTCTCATGTTTATCCATAAGAATATGGAAGAAGATTATCCGACCCTTTTCGGTGAGCATGATATGAGACGATAAAGAGAATTCTTTAATCCTAATTAAATTGAAGCGGATGGACGATAACTATTATATGAAACAGGCGTTGATTGAAGCACGTAAGGCTTCCGAAAGAGGAGAAGTGCCCGTTGGCGCAGTCGTTGTATGCAAAGACCGTATTATAGCTCGCGCCCATAACTTAACAGAAACTTTGACTGATGTGACTGCTCACGCTGAAATGCAGGCTATTACTGCCGCAGCCTCTACTCTTGGCGGAAAATATCTGAATGAATGTACTCTCTATGTTACAGTAGAGCCTTGTGTTATGTGTGCGGGGGCGATTGCCTGGGCCCAGATGGGAAGACTTGTGTTTGGTGCCGGAGATGAGAAACGTGGATATCAGCGTTATGCATCTCAGGCCTTGCACCCGAAAACGGCAGTTTCACAGGGTGTTCTTGGTGAAGAGTGTGCAGTGCTTATGAAGGATTTTTTTGCGGCAAAACGTCGCTGAATTCTAATATAGTTCCTTTTTTTGATCTGTATTTCGTATTTTATCCGTATATTTGACTACTTAACAGATTCTTAAAATACATTATGTAATGGAATATCATCGTATATCTTTTATTCACAACGATACAGAGTATTCATTTATCAAAGCTATGAATGACAGGTTAGTGGGATATGCCTTAATGTCTGCTTGCCGACTGGAAGTTCAAATTTATATGAAGGAGAATAATCTGAGAGGTAAATACATTCTTACCGGCATGGCAAAAATCTGATTACTCTTTAATTTCTTCAAAATCCACGTATTCTCCTTCATCTTTAGAGAAAAGTTTCTTGTGTTTTCTATGGATATCATTTCCAGGGGAAGTTGTTTCTCCGTTGGATTGCGAAGAAGCATCTTGTTGTTGATCACCCGAGAAAGAATAACCTCTACCGGATTGATAACTTCCTCCGCCATTCTGGTAAGTACCTGAAGAACTACGACGTTTCCCCAGTCCGAAAACTGTTCGGAGAACGGTGCCGATGATGCTGAGTCCGATGACCAGAATAACGACTATAATGACAAATAAAAATCCTAAGATGTGAAACATGGGCTAATCGTTTTTATATATTGTTCGTCTTACGAACGATAGTACAACAACCGTGCCAAAAGATTTGTTTAGAGCTTCTTTCTCACAAACCAGCACAGAATGATGTACCAGCCAATGACAGCTGCAAGTCCTACAAAAATAAGCAAAGGAATGCTGACTATCAAAAACAAATAACGGATTTTATTTTCTTCCCAAGAGAAATTCTTCAGTTTGAAGGCGAACATTGGGAATTCAGATACCAGTAACAGAGAGAATAACACGATGCAAATCAATAAACCATACAGGACTACTCCACCTTGTATCAGCCAATCATGGTATTGTGCCGCTGCTGCTGCCCAAAATAAGGTATTGGCAGGAGTATTTAGGCCGATGAATGAGCTGGTCTGGCGTTCGTCAATATTAAATTTAGCCAAACGCAATGCTGAAAATACAGCAATGAGGAAAGCAAAATAGGGAACATATTCTTGAAAACTGCTCATCCAGTCGGGATAAGTAGTTTCGCGTAATAGAGAGAATACAATTACTGAGGGTACTACTCCGAAGCTGACGTCATCTGCCAAAGAGTCCAATTCTTTTCCAATAGGAGAAGGAGCATTCAGCAACCGCGCTGACATTCCGTCGAGGAAGTCAAATACAGCGCTGATAATAATGAAGGTAAGAGCCCATTCATACTTGAACTCGAAAGCCATAACACATGCAATACAGCCTGAGAACAGATTCAGGCATGTCAATGTATTGGGGATATGGCGGGTAATACAGTTAGGCATTGTTTAGTTATTTTAGTTTGGCTATCACAGTCTGGTTTCCTGTAGTGGTTTGTCCCATCTTTACGAGCACTTCTGTACCTAACGGGAGATATACATCTACACGGGAACCGAATTTGATAAAGCCCATGTGTTCATCGATATAACAGTCTTCACCGGGTTCGGCATAGGTGACGATGCGTCGTGCCATCGCTCCGGCAATCTGACGTGCCATTACTTCTACACCTTCGGGAGTTTCAATTACCACTGTAGAACGTTCGTTGTCCGTACTGGCTTTCGGTAACCAGGCTTTCATGAACTTTCCGTTATGATGGGCTACCTTCTTCACGGTTCCGTCTACCGGATACCAATTAGCGTGTACGTTGATAACACTCATAAAGATGGAAATCATGAGCCGACGATCGTGGAAGTATTCATTCTCATCCACTTCTTCTATAACTACTATTCTACCATCGGCAGGTGCCACCACTATTTTCTCGGTGTCTTCCTGGCCAAACAGGCGGATAGGGCATCGGAAAAAATTCACCAGCATTCCATACAGGACAATACTTACCACAGCTACGATATAGAATGGCAATTTGCATTCTAATCCAAAGTAGAGAGCGGAATTAACAACCAGTAGCAACAATAAACTGCCGGCCAGTGTATGTGTCCCCTCACGGTGAATTCGTATCTTTTTTAGTTTTTTTAGTCGACTCATGTAAGTTGTTTTATTCTTCGAATAGAAATTATCGGCAAAAATAGGCTTATTTTGAAAATCTAACAAGCATTTGGGGCGAGAAATGCAGATGTTGATAACTTTTAGGGAAATATTTTTGTTAGGTCTTATATACGTTGTACTTTTATGCTCTCAATTGAAAGGAGATATTTATGCAGGATTTTGTTCATTTGCACGTTCATACCCAGTACTCCCTCCTCGATGGTCAGGCCAGCGTAAGCGCGTTGGTGGACAAGGCTATGAAGGATGGAATGAAGGGGATAGCCGTGACTGACCACGGTAATATGTTCGGCATTAAAGAGTTCACAAATTACGTTAACAAGAAGAATGGTGGGCCGAAGGGAGAGATTAAAGATCTCAAAAAGCGGATAGCCGGTATTGAAAGTGGTGAGATAGCTTGCGAAGACAAAGACGCGGAACTTGCTGATTGTCGTGCGAAGCTTGCGGAAGCGGAAAATAAGTTGTTCAAGCCGATAATCGGTTGTGAGATGTATGTAGCACGCCGCACCATGGATAAGAAAGAAGGTAAACCCGACCAGAGCGGTTGGCACTTGATTGTGTTGGCTAAGAATGAGAAAGGATATCATAATCTGATAAAACTGGTATCCAGAGCCTGGACAGAAGGATATTATATGCGTCCGCGTACAGACCGTAACGAACTGGAAAAGTATCATGAAGGATTGATCGTTTGTTCAGCTTGTATTGGTGGTGAGGTGCCTAAAAAGATACTTAACGACCAATTGGAAGATGCAGAAGAAGCCGTGCGTTGGTACAAAAATCTTTTTGGTGAAGATTATTATCTGGAGTTGCAACGCCATAAGGCAACCGTGCCCCGTGCCAATCACGAAGCTTATCCGCTACAGCAGAGGGCGAATGCCAAGCTGATAGAGTTTGCCAAGAAATACAATATCAAACTTATTTGCTCCAACGACGTTCACTTTGTAAACGAGGAACATGCTGAGGCACACGATCGTTTGATTTGTCTGAGTACGGGTAAAGATCTGGATGACCCTAAACGCATGCTTTATACCAAACAAGAGTGGATGAAGACAAAAGCTGAAATGAATGAATTATTTGCAGACATTCCCGAGGCTTTGTCTAATACGCTGGAAATCCTAAATAAAGTAGAATATTATTCAATCGATCATGCGCCTATCATGCCGACTTTTGCTATTCCTGAAGATTTCGGAACAGAAGAAGGGTATCGGCAAAAATATACTGAGAAGGATTTGTTTGATGAGTTCACTCAGGACGAAAATGGTAATGTAGTATTAAGTGAAGAGGCTGCCAAGGCTAAAATCAAACGCTTGGGTGGATATGAAAAGTTATATCGTATAAAATTAGAAGCGGACTACCTTGCCAAACTTACTTTTGACGGTGCTAAAATATTCTATGGTGATCCTCTGTCCGAAGAAGTAATGGAACGATTGAAGTTTGAACTTTACATTATGAAGACGATGGGTTTCCCAGGGTACTTCCTTATTGTACAGGACTTCATTGCTGCCGGGCGTAATATGGGTGTCTCGGTAGGTCCGGGACGTGGGTCGGCAGCCGGTTCGGCAGTAGCGTATTGCTTGCAGATTACAAAAATCGACCCCATTAAATATGACTTGCTGTTTGAGCGTTTCTTGAATCCCGACCGTATCTCCTTGCCTGATATCGATATCGACTTTGATGATGACGGACGTGGTGAAGTGCTTCGCTGGGTGACGCAAAAGTACGGTCAGGAAAAAGTGGCGCATATTATCACATATGGTACGATGGCTACCAAACTTGCTATCAAGGACGTGGCCCGTGTGCAGAAACTTCCTCTGTCGGAATCTGACCGTTTGGCCAAATTGGTTCCCGATAAGATACCTGATAAAAAGCTGAACCTGCGGAATGCTATTGATTATGTTCCTGAATTGCAGGCGGCTGAGGCTTCTCCCGATCCTTTGGTGCGTGATACGCTGAAATATGCTAAAATGTTGGAAGGTAACGTACGTGGTACGGGTGTGCATGCCTGTGGTACGATTATTTGTCGTGACGACATTACCGACTGGGTGCCTGTTAGTACGGCTGATGATAAAGAAACGGGTGAAAAGATGCTCGTTACTCAATATGAAGGTTCGGTAATTGAAGATACAGGCTTGATTAAGATGGACTTTCTGGGATTGAAAACATTGTCAATCATCAAGGAAGCTGTAGAGAACATTCGCCTGCACCGCAAGCTGGAGTTGAATATAGATAAAGTGCCTATTGACGATCCTGCTACTTATAAACTATATAGTGATGGGCGTACGATTGGTACATTCCAGTTTGAGTCTGCCGGTATGCAGAAATATCTGCGTGAGTTGCAACCTTCTACTTTTGAAGACTTGATTGCAATGAATGCTCTCTATCGTCCGGGACCTATGGATTACATCCCGGATTTTATCGACCGTAAGCATGGGCGGAAACCGATTGAGTACGATATTCCTGTCATGGAGAAATACCTGAAGGATACGTATGGTATTACGGTATATCAGGAACAGGTGATGCTTTTGTCCCGTCTGTTGGCTGACTTCACTCGTGGTGAGTCCGATGCCTTGCGTAAAGCGATGGGTAAAAAGCTACGTGACAAACTGGATCACATGAAACCTAAGTTCGTTGAAGGCGGACGTAAGAATGGGCATGATCCGAAAGTACTTGAAAAGATTTGGGGAGACTGGGAAAAGTTTGCATCCTATGCTTTTAACAAGTCTCATGCTACTTGCTATTCATGGGTAGCTTATCAGACGGCCTATCTGAAAGCTAATTACCCTGCCGAGTATATGGCAGCCGTAATGAGTCGAAGTTTGTCGAACATTACCGATATCACTAAGCTGATGGACGAATGTAAGGCTATGGGTATCAAAGTTCTTGGTCCGGATGTGAATGAGAGTAATCTGAAGTTCACTGTTAACCCGGAAGGAAATATTCGTTTTGGTCTTGGTGCAGTGAAAGGTGTAGGCGAAGGTGCCGTGCTGAATATCATGGAAGAACGTGAGAAGAATGGTCCTTTCAAAGGTATATTCGACTTTGTGCAACGCGTCAATCTGACAGCTTGTAATAAGAAGAATCTGGAATGTCTGGCTTTGGCAGGAGGTTTCGATGAGTTCCCGGAATTGAAACGCGAGCAATATTTTGCCGTGAACTCTAAGAATGAAGTTTTCATGGAAACTTTGGTACGATATGGTAACCGTTATCAGGCAGATCAGGCAGCTGCCGCCAATTCCTTGTTCGGTGGTGAGAATGTAGTTGACATAGCTACTCCCGAAATTCCTGAAGCTGAACGCTGGAGTGATCTGGATCGTCTGAACAGGGAACGTGATCTAGTGGGTATCTATCTTTCCGCTCATCCGCTGGATGAATATTCGGTTGTGTTGCAACATGTTTGCAATACGCGTATGGCTGAACTGGAAGACAAAGCGGCACTTGCCGGACGTGAAATAACGATGGGAGGAATTGTAACTTCTGTACGCAGGGGCATCAGTAAGAATGGTAATCCTTACGGCATAGCCAAGATTGAAGACTATTCCGGTTCGGCGGAACTTCCTTTCTTTGGTAATGATTGGGTGACCTACCAGGGGTATCTGGGTGAACGTACTTTCCTCTTTATAAAAGCGCGTTGCCAGCCAAAACAGTGGCGGCAGGATGAATTGGAAGTAAAAATTACCTCTATGGAATTGTTGCCGGATGTAAAGGAGAAGTTGATTTCCAAAATCACCATTCTGATACCGCTTTCCGTGCTGAACCAGGCTTTGGTTACAGAGCTTGCGGCGCTAATGAAAGGGAATCCCGGAACGACGGAACTTTATTTCAAAGTGAGTGATCCTGATAGTAAGACAGTGGTAGATATGATTTCCCGTCCGGTGAAACTTTCCGTAGGACGTGAGTTAATCTCTTATTTAAATGATCGTCCGGAACTGGAATTCCGGATAAATTAGTATCTTTGCTTCCATAAAGATTTTGACAGTAATCATTAAACATTAAATAATTAATCAATAACGCAATGGCTTTAGAAATTACAGACAGCAACTATAAGGAGATCCTTGCAGAGGGTAAACCTGTAGTAATTGACTTTTGGGCCCCGTGGTGTGGTCCTTGTAAAATGGTAGGTCCTATCATTGAAGAATTGGCAGAAATGTACGAAGGACAGGTTCTTATCGGCAAGTGCGATGTAGACGAAAATGGCGATGTAGCTGCTGAATACGGTATTCGTAACATCCCTACTGTACTATTCTTCAAAAACGGTGAGTTGGTTGACAAACAAGTAGGTTCTGCTTCCAAATCAGCTTTTGATGATAAGATAAAAAAAATGCTCCTTTAAAGAGCATAATATAAATAAGGTATTAACCCTTAAAAAACTAACTATTATGGGACTGGAAGACGATTTCTTAAAGGATGATCTCGATGACGAAAAAACCATCGAATACATCAAGAATTATTTGCCGCAGGAGTTAAAAGAGAAGTTCTCTGACGACGAATTCTATTATTTCCTCGATTTGATTGACGAGTATTATTCTGAAAGCGGCATTCTGGATGTAGAGCCGGATGAAGAAGGATGTGTCGAAGTGGATCTGGGGCAAATCGTGGATTACATCATCAAGGAAGCCCACAAAGACGAGATGGGTGACTATGATCCGGAAGAAATCCTGTTCGTGGTTCAAGGTGAACTGGAATATACGGAGTCATTGGATGATGATGAAGAATAGAAAGGTTCAGTTAAGTAAAAAAGGAGTCCGGACAGTTTGTTCGGACTTTTTTTGTGGAATTATTCCACACTTGTAGAGCAGATTCTACACTCTTCATTATTCTTGTTAAGTCATTTAATGCGTTGGCTATGAATAATAAAGGTACAACCATCGAACTTTGGCACGCCAGTTGTGTTTTTTTATTTATAGGGTTTTTAACATTAACATAAACAGAGAGCTTATGAAATCGTTTTTTAAGAAGAGAGAAATCAGAATAACGAAAAGGCAGGCAGTGATTGCCGCAATAGCTGTAGTGGTGTTGGTAGCAATTTATTGGTTTGTTACCCACCGACCGGCACCTGCACCGGATCTTCCGGTGGTAGCTGTGGAACCGGTGATACAGGATGACGTGGAAATCTATGGTGAATATGTAGGACGTGTCCGTGCCCAGCAATTTGTAGAAGTCCGTGCCCGTGTAGAAGGGTATCTGGAAAATATGCTTTTTGAAGAGGGTACCTATGTGACGAAGAATCAGGTATTGTTTGTTATCAACCGCGACCAGTATGCCGCGAAGGCAGACAAGGCGCGTGCGCAACTAAAAAAGGATGAGGCACAGGTACGCAAGGCACAGAACGACCTGGAGCGTATCCGTCCTTTATATGAACAGAATGCTGCCAGTAGGTTGGATTTGGATAATGCAGTGGCTGCCTATGAAACGGCTGAAGCAAGTGTTGCTATGAGTCAGGCTGACCTGGATCAGGCAGAGTTGGAATTAGGATATACCATTGTTCGCTCACCGCTTGCAGGGCATATCAGTGAACGATATGTAGACCTTGGTACGCTGGTGGGGACGGGTGGTAAGTCTTTGCTTGCTACCATTGTGAAGAGTGATACAGTACTGGTAGACTTTAGCATGACAGCATTGGATTACCTGAAAACCAAAGAACGTAATGTGAATCTGGGACAAAAGGATTCTACCCGTTCCTGGCAGCCCAATATTTCTATAACACTGGCAGATAACACTGTTTATCCCTTCAAAGGTTTGGTTGACTTTGCTGAACCGCAGGTTGACCCACGTACTGGTACATTCTCTGTTCGTGCTGAAATGCCCAATCCAAAACATGTATTACTTCCGGGACAGTTCACTAAAGTGAAGCTCTTGCTGGACGTACGGGAGAATGCAACAGTAGTTCCCCTGAAATCCGTTATCATCGAGAAAGGTGGTGCTTACGTGTTTGTAATGCGCCGTGATTCCACTGTAGAACGTCGTTTTATAGAGTTAGGCCCTGAATTCCAGAACCAGGTAGTAGTGGAAAGAGGTCTGGTGCTGGGTGAGACAATAGTGGTGGAAGGATACCACAAACTAAGCCCGGGTGTAAAAGTTAAGGTTAATAATGCCCTGTTGAAGAAAGAAGACGAAGATCAAAGTCAGACACCGGATTCGGCTAAGACTGAAAAGTAATTGACGAACATAAAACAGACGCATATGAAAGTAAGTTTCTTTATAGACAGACCGGTATTCTCGGCTGTCATCTCCATACTGATTGTCATTGTGGGTATCATCGGATTGACGATGCTCCCCATTGACCAATATCCACAGATTACGCCACCGGTGGTGAAGATTAGTGCTTCGTATCCCGGTGCCAGTGCACTGACAGTATCACAGGCGGTAGCTACACCTATCGAACAAGAATTGAATGGAACACCGGGAATGCTCTACATGGAGTCCAACAGTTCCAATTCCGGTGGCTTTTCCGCTACAGTGACATTTGATATTTCCGCTGACCCCGATTTGGCGGCAGTAGAAATACAGAACCGTTTGAAACTGGCGGAGTCCCGTCTTCCGGCAGAAGTGGTACAGAACGGTATATCCGTAGAAAAACAGGCAGCCAGCCAGTTAATGACTATCTGTCTGATGTCTTCTGACCCGAAGTTTGATGAAATCTATTTGAGTAACTTCGCTACACTGAACGTACTCGATTTGCTTCGTCGTATTCCGGGTGTAGGGCGTGTCTCCAATATTGGTAGCCGCTACTATGCTATGCAGATTTGGGTGCAACCGGACAAATTGGCAAACTTCGGACTGACCGTAGCCGATTTGCAGAATGCTCTGAAAGATCAGAATCGTGAGTCCGCAGCCGGTGTGCTGGGGCAACAACCTGTACAAGGATTGGATATTACCATTCCTATTACGACTCAGGGACGTCTTTCTACTGTAGGGCAGTTTGAAGAAATCGTAGTTCGTGCAAATGCGGATGGTTCCATTGTTCGTTTGCGCGATGTGGCACGCATCTCGCTGGAGGCATCTTCATACAATACGGAGAGTAGTATCAACGGTGAAAATGCAGCGGTGTTAGGCATTTATATGCTTCCGGGTGCCAATGCTATGGAAGTGGCAGAGAATGTGAAGAAGGCAATGAATGAAATCAGTAATAATTTTCCCGACGGATTGAGTTACGAGATTCCATTTGATATGACGACATATATTTCAGAGTCTATTCACGAAGTATATAAGACTTTGTTTGAAGCATTGATATTGGTAATTATCGTGGTATTCCTGTCACTGCAAAGCTGGCGTGCTACACTTATTCCGATTGTAGCAGTACCTATTTCCCTGATTGGTACGTTCGGCTTCATGCTTATATTCGGTTTTTCGCTCAATATACTTACCTTGCTTGGATTGGTACTTGCCATTGGTATTGTGGTGGACGATGCTATTGTGGTAGTGGAGAACGTAGAACGCATTATGCACGAAGAGAAACTGCCACCTTACGAGGCTACGAAAAAAGCGATGGAAGGATTGACGGGAGCGATTATTGCTACGTCTCTGGTATTGGCGGCTGTGTTTGTACCGGTTAGTTTCCTTGGTGGTATCACAGGGCAGCTTTATCGTCAATTCACGGTGACAATTGTGGTTTCCGTATTACTTTCTACGGTGGTTGCATTGACTTTGAGTCCGGTAATGTGTTCGTTGATATTGAAACCGGAATCGCATAAGCGAAAGAATATCGTATTCCGTTATATCAACTATGCACTAAATATGGGCAACCGTAAATATGTTCGCCAGATTTCACGTGTGATAGGAAATCCTCGCAGAGTACTGGCTGCATTTGGTGTGGTATTGATAGCCATCTTACTGATAAATCGTTTGATACCGACCAGTTTCTTACCTGTGGAAGATCAGGGTTACTTTAAAGTGGAACTGGAACTGCCCGAAGGTGCGACACTGGAGCGTACACGCACCGTGTCGGAGCGTGCAATAGAGTATCTGATGTTGAATCCGGCTGTAGAGTATGTGCAGAGCGTAGTGGGTAGTAGCCCTCGTGTAGGCAGTAGCCAGGCACGTAGTGAACTGACGGTTATTATGAAGCCGTGGGGGGCACGTGACGGACAAACCATTGATGAGGTGATGGCACAAGTGAAAAAGGATTTGCAGGAATATCCTGAATGTAAAGTATATCTTTCCACGCCACCGGTCATCCCGGGATTGGGAAGCTCGGGTGGTTTTGAAATGCAGCTTGAGGCACGTGGAGATGCCACATTCGATAATCTGGTGCAAGCTACGGATACATTGATGTATTATGCATCACAGCGTAAGGAGTTATCCGGACTGTCATCATCTTTACAGGCGGATATTCCGCAACTCTATTTCGACGTGGATCGTGATAAGGTAAAACTGGCGGGAGTGCCATTGGCAGATGTCTTTTCAACCATGAAGGCTTATACAGGTTCGGTATATGTGAACGACTTCAATATGTTCAATCGTATTTATCGTGTATATATTCAGGCTGAAGCACCTTATCGGGAACACAAAGAAAATATCAACCTGTTTTTTGTACGTGGGGCGGACAATGTAATGATACCGTTGACTTCTCTCGGAACAACTTCCTATACAACTGGACCGGGTAGCATCAAGCGCTTCAATATGTTCAACAGTGCCGTAATTCGTGGTGGAGCGGCGGATGGTTACAGTTCCGGTCAGGCCATGGAAATCATTGAGCAGATAGCTCGCGAACACTTGCCGGAAAATATAGGTGTAGAATGGAGTGGACTTTCTTATCAGGAGAAACAGGCCGGAGGACAGACAGCAATGGTATTGGCATTGGTATTCCTATTCGTATTCCTCTTCCTGGCAGCGCTTTACGAAAGTTGGACAGTGCCCATTGCGGTGTTACTTTCATTGCCCATCGCTGCGCTGGGAGCCTACCTCGGAGTGTGGCTGTGTGGATTGGAGAATGACGTCTATTTCCAGATCGGATTGGTAATGCTGGTCGGTCTGGCAGCAAAGAATGCAATTTTGATTGTAGAATTTGCTAAAGAACAAGTAGATCGTGGAGCGAATGTGGTTAAGGCGGCTTTACATGCATCGCAGCTGCGCTTCCGTCCTATCCTGATGACGTCATTGGCATTTATTCTCGGTATGTTGCCAATGGTTATTGCCAGCGGACCGGGCTCGGCAAGCCGTCAGGCTATTGGTACCGGTGTATTCTTTGGAATGATTTTAGCTGTGACGATAGGTATTCTTTTGGTACCATTCTTCTTTGTACTGATTTATAAGGCGAAGGCAAAAGCGAAGAGTACGAATATTAAGAAAGTTACGAAGCGATTTAAACGATAAGTTATGAAAAGAAAATATACAATATATTACATGATGGCGTTGGTGTTATTGTTCAGTTCCTGCCAGTTGGGTAAACATTATGTACGTCCGGAACTGAATCTGCCGCAACAGCTTGACTCAACGGAACAGGACACGCTCTCTCTTGCTGACCGGCAATGGTGGGAACTCTACACCGATACTACGCTGCAAGCGCTCATAGAGCGGACGCTCGAATATAATAAGGATATGAAGATAGCTGCCGCACGGGTGAAGGAACTGGCAGCAATGAAGCGCATCGATTTTGCTAATCTTTTTCCGCAAGTCAGTGGAAAGCTGTATGCGGACAAGGAAGCGGAAAACTATGGCGGAGACAATTATGATTCAGACCGGAGCTATGAAGCAAAGGCAATCGTTTCATGGGAAGTGGATCTTTGGGGAAACTTACGTTGGGCGAAAGATAAGAGTATGGCGGATTTCTTAGGTTCGATAGAGGCGCAGCGGGCACTGAAAATGAGCTTGGTGGCAGAAGTGGCCCAGGCATACTTTGAACTGGTAGCTTTGGATAATGAACTGGCCATTGTCCGTCAGACACTGAATGCCCGTAAAGAAGGTGTACGGTTGGCAAAGCTTCGTTTTGAAGGCGGACTCACTTCCGAAACCTCTTATCAGCAGGCGCAGGTGGAATTTGCACGTACTGCAACATTGGTACCGGATCTGGAGCGAAAGATTTCCATTAAAGAAAATGACATTGCTTTCCTGGCAGGTGAATATCCACGGAAGATAGAACGCTCGGTGTTACCCGAAGAGGTTAAATTGCCGGAAAATCTTCCTGTAGGACTTCCTTCCACATTGTTGGAACGCCGTCCGGATGTACGTCAGGCGGAACAGAAATTGATTGCGGCAAATGCGACAGTAGGCCTTGCGTATACCAATATGTTTCCTCGTTTGGCTCTGACAGCACATTATGGTTTGGAGAGTGCTGAATTCTCGGATTTCTTGAAATCACCTTATCATTTCTTGAGTGGTTCCCTGTTGACGCCGTTATTTGCGATGGGTAAGAACCGGGCGATGCTGAAGGCCAAGAAAGCAGCGTACGAACAGGAGGTTTACTCTTACGAGAAATCAGTGCTGACGGCTTTCAAGGATGCGCGGAATGCGATTGTAGATTTCAATAAGATAAAAGATATCTATGAGTCACGCCTGCAACTGGAACAAGCTGCACAAACAAATGTGGAGTTGGCTCAGTTACAGTATATTAATGGCGTAATCGGATATCTGGACGTGCTGGATGCACAACGTGGATATTTCGATGCACAGATCGGATTGAGCAATGCGATACGGGATAAGCAGATAACACTGGTGCGGTTATATAAGGCACTCGGTGGGGGATGGCAGTAGGAGGGTTAAACCTCCGGTGTATTCAGGAAGAAGAATACAGACATCCCGATAAGAATGATTCCCAGTACGCCATAGAATAACCGGGCACGTTTTCTTCCTACACTCTTTACGGCGAACTGTGTGTTGCGGGCAGTGAAAAACCACTCCCAGTCAAACACAGCCGCCAGTAATGAGATGATGCCGGCCACTACGAATATGCCTTGTACGATGTATTGGCTCATAAGATATTAATCCAGATTTTCCATTGTCAACTTGCGCGAACCGTCTTCCAGTTCCTCAATAGTCACTTTAATTGTGTTGCCAGGCAACAGTTCTTCCACTAGTTCCGGCCATTCAATGAAACAGAGTGCACCACTGTAGAAGTAATCTTCGTATCCCATATCATATACTTCTTCCAGCTTCTTGATCCGATAGAAGTCGAAATGGTAGATCAATTCTCCTGCTATGTCCGAACGATATTCATTGATAACGGCAAAGGTGGGTGATGTAACGACGTCTTCAACGCCCAACTCCTGGCAAAGTGCCTTGATGAAAGTCGTTTTACCGGCTCCCATTTTTCCATAGAGAGCGAAAACAGTATTGTCCCCCATAGCAGCGATAAACTCGCGGGCGGCTTCATGGATGTGCTCCAGAGATTGAATTTTAATTTCCATACTATATTTAATTATGATTTTACTTTCAGTTTCGTCCACTTAGTGTGATAAGTGGGATAATCATCTCTTCCATCGAAATGCCTCCATGTTGGAAGGTATCGGTGTAGTAGCTGACGTAATGGTTGTAATTATTGGGATAAGCAAAGAAATCCCGACCTGTGGCGAAGATATAGCGTGTACTCACGTTGGGTGAGGGGAGGTGTATCTCAGAAGGGCGGGTGATTTCAAACACCTGTTTGGGATTGTATGCCATGTTGCGTGACAGTTTATAGCGCAGGTTGGCATTAATTTCTTTACTGTTGCTTTGCACCTTTACCGGGTTATCTACGCGAATGCTGCCGTGATCGGTGGTGATGATAACCCGATACTGACGGCTGGCAAGTGCTTTCAGCAAGTCGCTCAGCGGTGAATGGCGAAACCAGGAAAGGGTGATACTACGGTAGGCTGCCTCGGTAGAGGCGAGTTCACGTATCATTTTGCTTTCCGTTCGGCTGTGACTCAACATGTCGATAAAATTGAATACGGCAACATTGAGGTCATTCTGCGCTAAGGCGGGAAGTTGTGCCAGCAGACGTTCTGCACTGGAAGCATCGTTTATTTTATGGTAAGAGAAAGTATCATTGCGGCGATAGCGTTCTATAATGGTACGTATCAGTGGAGCTTCATTCAAATTTTTGTTTTCCTCTTCGTCCTCATCTATCCATAATTCGGGAAAAAGCTTAGCTATCTGGTCAGGCATCAGCCCGGAAAAGATGGCATTGCGGGCGTATTGTGTGGCAGTGGGCAGAATGCTGAAATAGAGTTGCTCTTCAATGTTGAATAAACCGGATAATTCATTGGCAAGAACGCGCCATTGGTCGTACCGGAAATTATCAAGTACAATAAAGAAAATCTTTTCACCTTTGTCCAGCAGAGGGAAAAGGATACGTTTGAAAAGGTCCGGGCTCATCAGAGGGCGGTCGGTGTTTTCCGAAGAGGGTTTGCGTGTGTTAGTTGCCCCTTTTTCGTCCGATACCCAGTTGGCATAGTTCTTCTTTATGAATTTGGCAAAGGCAGAATTAGCTTCTGCTTTCTGCATGGCAAGCATCTCGCTCATAGGGCTGTCTGTAGCTTCCAATTCCAGTTCCCAGTATACCAGGCGGCGATATAATTCCATCCAGTCGGTTGCCGTCAGTGAGTCATTGATTTGCATGCCTATCTTACCAAAATTTTGTTGATAAGCGGTTTGTGCAGCTTCGCTGACTATATCCCGACGATGCAGATTCTTCTTTAGCGACAACAATATTTGGTTAGGATTGACGGGTTTGATCAGGTAATCCGCAATCTTTTGTCCGATAGCCATGTCCATGATATTCTCTTCTTCACTCTTGGTGATCATGATAACAGGGACGGTGGGGCAGATTTCTTTTATTAATGCCAGAGTTTGCAGACCACTCAGTCCGGGCATGTTTTCGTCCAGAAAGATTAGGTCGTAGGTTGTAGCGCGGCAGCGGTCGAGTGCATCCTGTCCGTTGGTTACGGTATCTACTTCGTAGCCTTTGCCTTCCAGAAACAGGATGTGCGGTCGCAACAAACTGATTTCATCGTCCACCCAAAGTAATCTATCTCTCTTCATATCTGTTAGCTATTTCAGTCCCCAAAGATAACACCATTTTCCGGGTCGTCCTCTTCCGTAGGCAGATTTTCTTCTCTCTGTCGTTCTTCTTCCTCTGTCGGCAGGTTCAGCAGAGGTTCATCCAGTGTATAGCCTTTTAGTTCCGGTTCCGGTATGGAAGAGAAGTGTGTACGGTAGAAGGCATCATAATCATCGAAACTATATTGTTTGATTAATTGCGCATAGTTGGCCTCCGAGATGAGTATGGCACGCATACCACTGAGCCGTGCCGCCATTTCGGGATTTGCATAAAGTCGACGGAAATACTGCTGTGTTTCATCGTAATTGTTGAACGGACGAATTTGCAACATACCGATACCCCGTTCGTGAGCAAATGCAAGGTCGAAGTTCTTAACCAGGAAAGTGGAGAAATTATAGCGTGCCACTTCAAACAGAAGCATATTCTCGTTTACTTTTCCTTCTTCATAAGCAAGGATAAAGAGGAACGGTACATTGCGCTCTGTGCTGAAAGCACTGTCCGGTGGGAGAATAGCGGTACTGCTCGAACTGTCGCCCAACAAGTTGCCTGCCTCGGCCAGTTCGGCACTCCGTCGTTGCCAGATAGAACCGAATGTATGGCTGTCACGGGCCAACAGACGTCCTTCCTGTACGCCTTTCAGTATATGGGCGGCCAGATCGGTGATTTCGTTCTGCGGATATTGCTGTACAAGTTCTTTCAGAGTGGCGAGGAACCTCTCTGTTTCTCCTCCCTGCAGTCGGGTGACGGCTTCGAGGAACATAAACTTCGGGCGGTGTTGCCCTAATGGATATATTTCGGAAGAAAGATGTTCGGCAGCCCGCACGGTGGCTGTGTCGCCCATCTGGAAATGCTCATAAGCACGGACATAGAGTGAATCTTCGCGTTGTTTACCATGTACGGCATTCTCTGCGAAATCCGGGTCAGCCAGTGTCTTGGCATAACGGCTTTCGGGGAATCGGGCGATAAGTTCGGCTTTATATTTTTCAGCGGAACTACCTTTTTTCTCATAATATTCTATAGCCAATTCCGTCAGGAATAACTGATAATAGGCTTCATCAGCTTGCGCGAAGTCCGGGAATTGCCGGATGAGCCTTTCGAACATGGTTTCTGCCCGTCGGAAATCGTGCATACGATCCTTGAAAACCATTCCGGCACCGTATAAAGCTTCCGATAGCAATGCGTTGGATGCCTGCATGGCCTCTTCTGTCAATGGGATCTGTGCCAGATAGTATTCCGGACGATGCGTATCATTGGCGATACTGTCGGTAGTTCCCTTTTTAGGATCTTTTTCTGGGGAGACAGAGCTTTCTGTTGCTTCATTTTCCTGACTGTTCGGGATACTGTCTTTGGGGGCAATATCTTCCGATTCACTGTAATCTATTTCTTCAAAATCGTCCAGTGCAACCACAGTCTTATTTTTCCTTCGCCAGTTGTCTTCCAGTTTTCTACGTCCCCACAAACGTTGGAACTCTGCTTTTCCCTGCTCCACTAATTGCGGATTATAGAAATACCAATCCTGCTTTCCACCTATTGCTGGCTGGGTAGTTTGTGGAGTAGTGGTATTCCCTTGCCCTGGTTTGCTGATAATCGAAGTTGCAGGTAACTGACTTTCCGCTTCTTCCCGCATCTGCAGGCGGTTTGTTTCCCGCTCTGCTTCTTCGGCCGCCTTGCGTTCTGCTTCCTCCCGGGCGATGACCTGTGCAATGATGTTTTCTATGACGGCCATTCGTTCCGCCTCCGGCATCCCGGCAAGGTGCTGCAAACTATCCTGCAACTGTATGGTATTGGTATGAGGTACCAGTTCGTCCAATATTTCCGAACGGGTGGTAATATCGGCATATTCCCGGTGTGTCTTATCTATCAATCCTATTGCCTCTGCATATGCTTTCTGCGCTTCAGCATAGCGTGCCTGCTGCCAGTACAAGTTTCCTAATGTCAGTTGAAGAATTCCTTTCTCCACACCATTACGGGTGTTCTTTTCTATTCCTTTGTGATATGCGGAAAGAGCCTGCGCCGTGTCTTTCCCGGCCAGGTAAACATTACCCAATGCATAGTAAATCTGATCCAGATACTCTTCGTTTTTCTCGTCTTTGCTCAGCCGCAGTAGCTTCCCTGTTATCTTACGGCTATTGGCGGTGGGCATCACTTCCGTCTGGCGGATACGGGCACTCAATGCCAGTTCGTACGGAGGGTTGAGACGAATTACTTTGCTGTATGATTGATAAGCTTGTTCCGGTTGTTGCAATAGCTGGTAAGTCTGTCCCAGGAGATAATAGCATCGCGCTTTTTGCTGTTTGTTCTTCTCGTTTTTGGCTGTCTTTTCAAGATGAGGGATGGCTTCTTTGTATCGCTGACTGCCCAACAGGTAGTTTCCTGTTGCCGAAGCATAAGGGACTGCCAGTGATAGTGGTAGACTATCGTTATTTACCCGGTTCAGAGCATCTTCAGCATCGTATTGCCAACCCAGTGCTGAGTAGCAGCGGGATAGCCAGATCAGAGCTTCGGAAGTGATATTCGTCTGTCCGTCATAGAGGCGCACGATATAAGAAAAGGTTGAGGCAGCTTCCGGGAAATCTCCTTTCTGATATTGTGCTTTTCCCAATAGCAGCCATGCACGGTGTATGAAAGGATTGAACTCCCGACGAGCCAGCCATTTTTTGTATTCGTCCGTGTATGCCCGTCCTGGTTTACGTATGGGGCGTCGCTTGATAGAATGTTGACGAATAGCTTTTTGCGCTTTTTCAATGGCTCGCTCATAGTCGGAAGTACCGATACCTGTAGTTTCTTTATTGCCGATGGGATAGAGGGGGAGCATTTCCATGTAGTTATCCTTATTCCCTTGTTGCTGTGCCTGCAATCCGGCTTTATAAGCTTCGTTTCCGTTGAAGTAGACGTTGTAACGGGTGGTTAGGGCATGATAGAAGCGTGTGCCGGCTGTATTCTTTCGGGTAGAACATCCGGCAACGAGCATCAAAGTGACTAAGATGCCTGTGAGGAGGATTGCTTTGCGTTTCAACTATGCCAAATAAGTTTTACGGGTTCTGCGTTTTCTGCCGTAAAGATAAATAAAAACTCTTTCCCAGCTTACATACTACGTATATAATGATGGAAAAGAAGATGATAGCTGCGCCAGAAGGAACGTTGAGATAGTAGGATATCATTAATCCGCCCAGGCAACTGAGATAACCGATGCCGATGGATAGCCAGATAATGCGGTGGAAACGATGCGTAAACAAATTCGCAGTCATTTGTGGGATGGTGAGCAGGGAAATAACCAGCACAATGCCTACCATGCGCAGACATGCCACAATGGTCAGTGCAATGAACATCATCAGTACATATTCGAATATTTGTACGGGAATACCTTGTGAACGTGCAAATTCCCGGTCGAAAGCAACGTAAATAATCGGACGCAGGTATAGGATAAAGAAAATAGCCAGTATCACTGCAAGTCCTGCCAGCAAGGCGATGTCTCCGAATGTAATCGTCAGTATATTACCGAACAGATAAGCGGACAAATCAGGGGCAAACCCGGGTGAAAGGAAAGTGAACATGATACCCAATGCCATCCCCAACGTCCAGAATACCGCGATAGCTGAGTCCTCACGCATATCATTGCGTTTGCTAAGCCATTCCACGCCAAAAGCCGACAGTACCGCAAACACTCCGGCTGCCAGAATAGGAGAGATTCCTGTATATAATCCCAGACCAATTCCTCCGAAAGAAGCATGTGTCAGTCCGCCACTAATGAACACCAGTCGCCTCGTTACGATATACGTACCGATAAGTCCGCAAACAATGCTTGCCAGCAAACTGCCGATGAGGGCATGTTGAAAGAAGGTGTATTGCAGTAGATCCACTTTAAAATCTCCTCTCTCCTATAATCAGGAATATTTCATCTTTGATATTGTTTGGCAGAGCTATTCCACGTAGTTGCAAACTGCGTACCCATCCGGCAACGTCGATGTCCTGCATCGTATAGAATACGTCCCTGAATTCATCTTCCTGTTCAGGAGTGTAATCTTCGGGGGCAATGCCGATGTACTTGTCCAGTTCTTCATCATCGTAGTACTCTATCTTTTTGCTGACAGCAGCTAACAGACTGTCTCGTTCGCATATTTCGTGCTGTCCGCAGCATTCTGCGTCGGCCTCTTTCACTTCAGGCATGGCATCCAGTTCTCCGCGCTCTATTTTCTTTTGCAAGCGTTGGTTACGGATGTATCCTGCCAAAAGGGCGATACAGACAAGTGCAATAAGACTTATAATTAATATCCACATAGCTTATTCCTCTATTTCAATCCCAAATCCTACTTGTTTCAAATCTTCCCAGTATCCCGGATAAGACTTGGACACCACTTGCGGATCGGCAATCCGTATGGATGGTATCCGAAGGATGGCGGGTGCAAATGCCATTGCCATCCGGTGGTCTTCATAAGTCGCAATAACGGGATGGGAGGCCGGTTCGCAGCGTTCACCGTTCCAGATTAATATACTGTCCTGTTCCGATTTTACCACATATCCCAGTTTATTCAATTCTGTGATAAGCGCCTGAATGCGGTCGGTTTCCTTTATCTTCAAGCTCTGTAATCCGGTAAATCGGAAAGGTATGTTCATTAAACAACAAGTCACAACGAAAGTTTGTGCCAAGTCGGGTATATCCACTAAATCTTCCTTTAAACAGGTAACGGGAGTTCCCATCTTAGTCAGTACCACTCCTTGGTCGGTATATGTGGTGTGTACACCGAGTTTGGCAAATATTTCAGCTCCCCGGCTGTCGCCCTGATAGCTGTGTGGGAGAAGTCCGGGTAATTTTATTTCCGTTTTTGTAGATTCTTTTTTTTCATTATCCTGAATTAAGGCAACCATCTGATACCAGTAAGAAGCACCGCTCCAGTCACTTTCTACTGTGAAAGGTATGTCTCTGTATTTTCCCGGACGGACGGTGATACTACTTTCAGAACTCCAGGCAGCGTCTGCACCGAATTCTTTCATTAGTTGCAGTGTTAGATTAATGTAAGGGCGGGAAATGATTTCTCCTGTAAGATTCAACCTCAATCCGTTTTTCAGGATGGGGCCGATCATCAGTAAAGCAGATATATATTGTGAACTGACATTTCCGGCAAGGCTGATTTCTTCGCCTGTTAATTCTGTACCTGTGATGCGTAAAGGTGGAAAGCCTTCTTTTCCGGCATACTCTATCTGTGCACCCAGTTCACGTAAGGCATCCACCAGAATACGTATGGGGCGTTGTTGCATCCGTTCGGTACCGGTAATGATGCGTGTACCCGGTGTTACACTGAGGTAAGCCGTGAGAAAACGCATGGCGGTTCCGGCGGCAAGAATGTCGATATGTCCGGGATTCCCGTCCAGTGCTTTTATCATGACACGGGTGTCATCGCAATCGCTCAAATTGCTTGGCGCGATATGCCCTTGGGCTAAAGCGTGTAATATCAAAGCCCGGTTGCTGATACTTTTGGAAGCCGGGAGCTGGATAGTGGTATGCAAAGTGGCTGGTGCCGAAAGTTTATAGCGCATAGTTGTATTCCTTCTTAAACGTAATAGCGGGTTTACAGGCTACAAAAGTACGATAAATATCTGAATAAAGAAACTTGAGTTACATGACTTCTATCCGAACTGTGCACAGATTAGTTTCGTATCTGCTCTGTGTCTGCTCCGTACTTACTCCGTATATAATAGAGGTATCACTGACCGAATAGGCTACGGAGTAGTTACGGAGATGACACGGAGATAGTATGGAGATGACACGGAGATAGTATGGAGATGGCACGGAGAGCATACGGAGATGGCATGGAGCCGTTCTGAAACGAATTCCGTCAACGGGTTATTTAAGAGGTGTGTAGAACGTAAGTAATATATGTATACGAATATCTTTTTTGCGTAAGGAAGCTTACTCTCAGATTATCAAAAGCTTACAAAATATTAATTCCCAGTCGACAAGAAGTTAAGAGTTTGTCGACAAACTCCCAACTTCTTGTTGACAAACTCTTAACTTCCTGTAAATGGAAAAATAGTATTTTTTTCGGTTTCCTTACAGTCTCAGGATTACAAATCCGATTGAATGGCGGTTATAACACAAATTCCTGATAGTTCTCTTTGTTTATTACTTTGAAAGACGCTTCCGGATAAGCTGTTGCGAAACTGGTAGGGACATTCGTTTTTTTGTCTCCCCACTTGAATTCAAAAGCGGATAAACCTTCGGTTGATTCTTCTATTAGATCAATTTCTTGATTGTCGTATGTTCGCCAGAAATAGAATTCTTTGGCTCGGTTACGATTATAAGATTGCTTCATTCGTTCGCTGATTAAATAGTTTTCCCATAGTGCGCCCACATCTTGGCGTACAGATAGAGGGGTGAAATTTCCGATGATTGCATTGCGAATACCGTTATCGTAAAAGTACCATTTTCCGGCTTTCACTACCTCTTTACGGAGATTGCGTGAATAGGCTCCCAAACGATACACCACGAATACTTTGGATAATAAGTCAAGATATTTTTCAACAGTATTTTTGCTCATTCCCAATTGCTTACCTAATTCGTCATAAGATACTTCACTGCCCATTTGGAATGCAATTAGACGCAGTAGTTCCTTCATCTTACTGGAATTTTTCAAACCGTCGATTGCTAAAATGTCTTTCAATAGATAAGCTCCTACAATATCTCGTAGATAATCAGTTTTCCGCTCGAAGCTTTCTAGCATCACTACTTCAGGATAAGAACCATAGATAAGTCTAGATTCTAAGTGCTGTCTTGTTTCCAAAGCATTTTCTATTTGTGAAATCTCTTTTTGTGAGAATGGAGTCAGATGGAATTGGGTAGATCTGCCTACCAAAGGCTCACCGGCTTTGTTGAGTAGGTCGAAAGAGGAAGAACCGCTTGCAATGACTTTGATGCCTTCCACTTCGTCCACTATTAATTTAAGTTTGGAACCGATTTCCGGGATGTTTTGTGCTTCATCAATAGCTAGCAAATCTATCCCTTCTAATAAATGCCTGTAGTTGGAAATACTCCGTTCATTTAATAGGGCAATCGTATCGTAATCCTCTCCGTTAAGTAACATGGACTGACCTTTAAACTCTTTTATCAACTCACGTATGAGAACCGTCTTTCCAACGCGTCGTGCACCAAAAAGCAGAACCGCTTTATTGGGTTCTATTCGTTCTGATATTTTATCCTGAAGGATACGTTTAATAATATTCATCACACTTTGTTTTGTGACAAATATAGTAAAAAAGGTCTTTCAATTGACGATTTTTACGCAAAAATCGTCAATTGAAAGACCTTTTTTATGGTTGATTCATCTTTCTTCAACGAACACTGTATCTTTTCTGAAATCAATTGGTGATACACCGGCCCTCCGTTTGAAGAACTTTCCGAATGAAGACTGGTCGGAGAAGTTGAGGGTGGTGGCAATCTCCTGTATGGAGAGTTTGGAATGTGTCAGTAAGTTACGGGCTTCGCTGAATAGCATTTCGAAGATGAAATCGCTCACGCTTTGTCCTGTCACGAGCTTCACGATCTGTGTCAGATGATGGGCAGATAAGTTCAGGCGGGCAGCATAGAAATCTACCTTATGTTCTTCACGATAATGCGTTGCCAGTAGTTCGATGAATGATTTGATAATACTTTCGTATCGGGTCAGGCAGCCGTCCGTATGGGGGAGGTTGGTTCGTTCAAGGATGTCACTTAAATCAAGATAAAAGGCGAACAAACGGTTCAGAATGACTTCTTTGTGATAGAAATGCTCTGTACGGTCAATATTCTTATTGATGCTGGCTAATCGTTCGGCTAATAAAACAGCGTAAGGATGCGCTAAAGGAACTACCGGTTGGTTATATAGCCGCACACCGTATTTGGTTCGTCGGTAGATCATGTCCGTGGAGTCCATTTCATCCGTAAAAGCCTTGCTGACAAAGAGACATTGGCATTGAAAGTCATCACTACATTCATAAAAATGAAACAGATGAGCCGAAGATAGAAGTAAAAGCGTATCCGCTTGAATATCATACGCCTTGTAATTGATTACGGTATGTCCTTTTCCGGATAAAACCAATAAGATGATAAAAGCGTCCAGATGGATATCTGACGAAAACTGTTCTTCTGCTTCCCGATGCCCGATAGTGATGCAGCTGATTTTCTTTCGTGTATCATTTCTGCTGCCACTAATGATGGGGAGTTCACTGATGTTTTTGATGCGTATGGAAGGAGCCATTAGGTGTGATTTTATGTTGTACAAAGATAATGTAAACCTTTGAAATCTCCAAATTAAACTAATTTTGCCCAATTTGGGATTTCTCTCCGGCAAAGAATTTATCCGACCTTTGCAGCCGTTTTGAGGTAAATGATAATTTAGCAGCGAGATGAAAGGCTGAAGTATCTTAAATTCTCCTCCTCCCGGGAGGAGGAGTACCCGTAGGGGGAGGTGGTAGGTAAAACAATAAAATACCTATGAATAATAAAATTAAGGAATTTCTTTCCCACCTACCACCCCGCCCTTTGGGCACCCCTCCTCCCGGGAGGAGGGGAATTGAGATAGTCAGAATATCAATAGTTTCGCCGCTAAATTATCATTTTGATGCCCCCTTTATTAATTTAATAGGTATTATGAGAAAATTGAAAGCATTATTTGTCTTTATCGGTGCATTGAGCATTTCGTTGGCGTCTGCCCAAACCTTTCAGAAGATGACAATTGAAGAAATGTTCGAGTTGGCAGATGCTAATAGTCGCAGTATTCGTACGTTTCGTCTGGCAGAAGAGGAAGCCGGACAGGCAGTAAAGGTGGCCAGGAATGCTCAACTTCCTTCGATTGACGTATCCGTTTCGGCAAGTTATTTGGGGGATGCCTGGCTGGCAGACCGTGATTTTACAAATGGAGAGAATGCCGCTATGCCGCACTTCGGCAATAACTTTGCAATAGAAGCATCGCAGGTAATTTATGCGGGTGGAGCTATCACCAGCCGGATTGCCATTGCCAAATTACAACAGCAACTGGCAGAGTTGGATAAAGAAAAGAACAGGCAGGATATCCGCTTTTTGTTAGTAGGCAATTACTTGGAGATGTATAAATTGCAGAATCAGGCTGAAGTGTACCGGAAGAATATAGAGCAAACCCGGAAATTGGTAGAAGATATCAATGCCAAACAATCGCAAGGACTGGCTTTAAAGAATGATATCACTCGTTATGAGTTGCAACTGAAATCTTTGGAACTGGCATTGACACAGATTGAAAATGGTATCCTTATCCTAAACAATCAATTGGTTACGGTATTGGGTTTGCCCCAGGAAACGGTGATAAATGTGGATACTACCTTGCTGGGACGACTTCCCAAGCCCTCGGAAGAAGCTCATTGGCAGGAAACGGCGGTATTGAGTTCTCCCGTACTGCAACAGATGAAACTGAATATCAAGCAGTCGGAGTATAATGAACGGATTGCAAAGGCTGAACGTTTGCCGTCCATAGCTCTTTTTGCAGGTGATAAACTAGATGGTCCTATTACGATTGAAGTGCCTCCCATTAACAAAAATCTGAACTATTGGTATATCGGTGTAGGAGTGAAATTCGATATTGCTTCTACTTTCAAGTCGGGTAAGAAAATTCGTCTGGCACGACTGTCCATCCAGCGTGCGCAAGAAAACGACTTATTGTTGCAGGAGAATGTGCGGACGGAGGTAAAAGCGGCATATATCCGTTTTCATGAGGCTTTTACTATTTGCGATACACAAGAGAAAAGCCTGGAATTGGCAGCACAAAACTACAGCGTGGTGAATAACCGCTATTTGAATGATCTGGCGCTGATTACTGATATGCTGGATGCCAGCAATTCTAAACTGAATGCGGAGTTGCAGTTGGTGAATGCACAGATCAATATACTTTTCAATCTCTATAAGTTGAAGAAGACGGCGGGGTGCTTATAAATCGTCGTCAAGTAATTTTTCATCCGCAGATGACACGGATTATGCGGGTTTTATTTTTCTGAAAGGCATAGCGCAGCCGTAGGGACTGTGCAATCCGCGTTATCTGCAGATGAAAAATGTTTTTTGATATATGAATGTAAACTAATGAATTAAATAAGACATGGAACGTAAAAAGAAAAAACTGATTTATAACGTAGTGGTTAGCCTCTTACTTATCACCGGACTGGTGTGGGTATGTTCCCATTTCGTTCATCTCGGCAATGTAGCCTATACAGACAATGCACAGGTGAAACAACTGATTGTCCCCGTCAACAGCCGTGTACAGGGTTTCATCAAGAAAATATATTTCGATGAATACCGGGAAGTACATAAAGGCGATACTCTGGTCTTGATTGAAGATTCCGAGTTTCGTTTCCGTCTGGCACAGGCTGAGGCTGATTTTCAGAACGCCATTTCGGGAAAGAATGCGGTGGCCACCACAGTACATACTACTCAGAATAATATAGCTGTATCCGATGCCGGTTTGCAGGAGGCAAAAGTCCGTTTGGATAATGCCGAACGTGAATACCACCGGTATAAAAACCTTTTGGCACAGGATGCCGTCACCAAACAGCAGTACGATGCCGTGCAGACAAATTACGAGGCATCCAAAGCACGCTATGAACTTCTGCTTCGCCAACGTCAATCTACAACTTTGGTAAAGCAGGAGCAAACTCATCGTCTGGAACAGACGGATGCAGGTATCAAACTTGCACAAGCTGCCCTGGAGCTGGCGCGTCTGAACCTTTCTTATACCGTTATCCTCGCTCCTTGTGACGGAACTACCGGTCGGAAAGAAATTCAGGAAGGACAACTGATACAGCCCGGGCAGACTTTGGTTGACATTGTCGATGAAAATGAGAGATGGATAGTAGCTAATTATAAAGAGACTCAGACTACCCATATCCGGGAAGGCCAGCCGGTAGAAATAGAAGTGGATGCTGTGCCCGGAATAACGTTTAAAGGTGCTGTGAAATCTATTTCCCGCGCTACGGGTGCCAGCTTCTCTCTTCTGCCGCAGGATAACTCTGCCGGAAACTTCGTGAAAGTAGAACAACGTATTCCTGTCCGTATAGAATTCTCTGCCGACAATCGTCCGGAAGATATGGAACGCCTGCGTGCCGGTATGAATGTGGAGTGCGTAGTAAATTATTGATATTATGCACGAAACAGGACCTTTTTCCATTCCGGCCATCCGTGATTTTGTTCCTCCTAAGTTGCGTCCCTGGATTATCATTGCCTTTGTCATCGTTTTCCAGTTTTCCGGTGGTCTCTATTTGGCGGCAGTCAGTGAGATGGTCGGTTCTACGGCATTGATGCAGGAAGATATTATGATGGCAGGCTACGCGTCTATGATAGGCATGGGGCTGACATTCGCCATCATGTTTCGACTGAAGTTCCGCTTTGCTTCGAAAACTTCATTGATGACGTGTAGCATTGCTCTGATTGTTTCTAATCTGATATGTATGCAGACGCATAGTATTCCTGTGCTGGTGATCACCTGTTTCTTTGCAGGAATCTTCCGCATGTGGGCTACATTCGAATGTAATTCCACCATTCAGCTATGGCTTACCCCTAAACGGGATTTGTCGGTATTTTTCTGTTTTATCTATCTGTTGGTGCAGAGTTGTATTCAGCTGTCGGGGCTGATAACAGTCTATACAGCATTTTGGGCAAAGTGGGAGTATATGCATTGGCTGATTATTGGTTTATTGTTATTGGTGATGCTGGCTACATTGTGCCTGTTCCGTAGTTATCGCTCTCTGCCGAAATTGCCGTTGTTCGGTATCGATTGGTTGGGGGCTTTGATGTGGGGACTTGTGTTGTTGTGCATCCTCTTTGTCTGTGTGTATGGGGAACATTACGATTGGTATCAGTCTTTCCAGATCCGGGCGGCAACCGTCATCGGTATACTTATTCTTGCATTGAATTTATGGCGTGCATCTTTCATTCGTCACCCGTTCATTGCTTTGAAGACCTGGACGTATCGTGCCGTATGGTTTCCCTTTATACTATACATAGTAATAGATATTCTGCTGGCACCTTCGCATCTCTTTGAGCACATCTATATGGAGAGTATATTAGGGTATGATGCCCTGAATGTAATTTCGCTCAATTGGGCGGTATTGCTGGGAATTGTAGTGGGAGCAGGCTTTACCTTTTTCACTTTTTCCCGTCGTAAGTGGCGATATAAGACAATGACTGTGATTGCATTCTCTTCCATTACGGGCTATCTGATGTATTTTTATTTCGGCATTGACTATGCTTTGCCCAAGGAGACATTGTTTGTGCCGCTGTTCCTGCGCAGTTTCGGGTATGTGATAATAGCTATTTGTTTCCTTACAGTGCAATCTCGTGTCCCTTTTCAGCATTTCTTTCAGGCGGTGTCCGTACAGTCGTTTGTCAGTGCCGGATTTGGTGGGGCTTTGGGAACGGCTATACTGGGGCATGCTCTCAATGGGGCAATGAAAAAGAACTCGATGTTACTGAGTTCGGTAGTGGATCATGTAAATCCTTTCATCAGCCGGATACCCGTTGGAGAAGTATACGGTGCTGTGCAGCAACAGGCTCTGATGGTTTCTATGAAAGAACTGTATGGCTGGCTCACTCTGATGGCTTTGTTCTGTCTGTTGGCCTTCCTGGTTTACGAGAGTGATATTCGTCCATATAAAGTACTGCATCCTACCTATCGTTCCATTCGTCGTTTTGTGAAGCATGAGTTGCGTATGGATAAAAACAGGAAGCTACAGTATAAGTTGAGATTCTTTTGTTCTTGTATTGGATAGCTTTGGCTAAAATTGGTAGGGAGAATAAGGTGAATTATCATTATTTTTGCAGCCTGAAAGTGGACGTATATTCCACGAAATGTATAAGTTAAGTTTATATGGTAAAAGATAATTCAAAACTGTTTATTCTAGTCTTATTGGGTATGCTGACGGCCTTCGGGCCTTTTGTTACGGACATGTACCTACCGAGTCTTCCGTCTATGGGAGAATATTTCAGTACAAGTTCTTCAATGGTTCAGTTAGGACTGACTACCAGTATGATCGGACTGGCCGTCGGGCAGATATTCTTCGGCCCTTTGAGTGACCGTTATGGTAGACGCATACCGTTGCAGGTTGCTATGTGGTTGTTTATTGTATCAACGATTTTCTGTTTGTTTGCGCAGAATATTCAGCAATTCGTCGCTTTTCGGTTGATACAAGGTATTGCCGGGGCAGGGGGGATTGTTATAGCCCGTTCCATTGCTACGGATAAATTTTCGGGCAAAGATCTGGCAAAGATGCTGGCGATCATTGGAGCCATCAATGGTATTGCTCCTGTGGTAGCACCTATTATTGGCGGAGTGTTTACGGAAGCCATCGGTTGGCAGGGAATTTTCATAATTTTACTTGTATTGGGTGTGCTCCTTTTGATAGGATGTATGCGTTTCCGGGAATCACTCCCGGCGGAAAATCGCCTGGCTACGAAATGGGCGGATACTTTTAATAGTTTCAAGGTGGTGCTTCGCAATAAACAGTATGTCTGTTATGTGCTGCAACTCGCTTTTGCACAAGGAGTACTGTTTGCTTATATTGCTTCCTCACCTTTCATAATACAGCAACATTATGGTTATTCGCCCTTTGCTTTCAGCATTTGTTTCAGTATTAACGCCATTGCCATCGGTGGTGCGGCGGCATTTTCCGTGAAGTTTCGCCGGCCTGCAAACGGAACGCTGGTCGGTTGTATGGGTATGCTTATTTTTTCTTTACTTGAATGTTCCGCTTTGGCTTTGGGTTGCAGCTTCTGGATTTATGAACTGCTGCTGATAGCGGTTCTTTTTATGATGGGAATGACGTTTACCACCTCTACCGCATTAGCCATGGAGTGTGAGCGCACGAATGCCGGAACAGCTTCAGCACTGTTGGGTGCTGTTTGCTTTTCGTTCGGCGGCATTGTCTCTCCCCTGGTAGGCATTGGAAATATCCTGGTTTCTACAGGGGTTATATTTGTTATCTGCTCTTTCTGTTCCCTTTCCTGTATTTTGTTGGCTTTAGGTAGAAGGCGTACGAAGCTTTACTTCGCATTCAGTACATCCCAGAAGCGTTGAGGCAGGTGAATGTTAGACACATCCGCAGCCTCTTTAAATAAAGGAGCAATCTCTTTCGGGGCGAATCCGGCAATACCGCATCCTATCTCTGTAACGAGGAAAGTATATTGTGAATGCTCTTTGGCAAAGCGGATAAACTCATCTACATAAGGTCTGATGGCTTCCGGCCCGCCATGCATGGTCGGAATGCCATAGGTCTGTCCCTGTAATCCGGTTCCTTGTCCCCAGATGGCTCCCCATTTTTTCCATGCCAGATAAGCGGCTCCGCCACCATGCGCGCCTTCCAGGTTGCTGCCAAAAACGAATATCTCGTCCGGATGTAGTTCTGTGATACGATTAGAGGTAATTCTTGTTTTCATACTTTTGTGATTAGGTCATAATTAGTTTTTTCTTCTTTTCTTCATTTTTAAACTCTTGCTTTTCAGCAAAAGTAACCTTTAGGTAACTATCTTACCAGTTTGTAACTTCTTGTTTATAAGTAAAATAGTATATAGCTTTGCATCATCGGAAAGTCACTGACTGCATTTGCGAAGTTAGTGAAAAAACTGATGAATGCAACTATTTTATAAACAAATTAAAAGCAAAAAAACAATGAAAGAACTTGCAGTAAAGAATTACAAGACCGCAGAAGGTCAGAAAATCAGTCAGGGTGGTAATGAATTTACAGTGAAACCGATTGTTGAGCAGACGGATGTGGACCAATGCCGTGTGAACTTTGTAGAAGTGGAACCGGGTAATTTTGCCTATGGATATCATTATCACGAAACGGACGAAGAGGTGTTCTATATCATCAGTGGTACAGGAATTGTTCGCACAGCAAATGGGGATGTGACGGTAAAGGCCGGTGATGCAATAACTTTCCCTACGGGTCCTGAAGGTGCACATGTCATTCGTAACGGTTCGGATACGGAAAAGTTGGTTTATATTGACTTCGATACGAATAATCTTCCGGAGATTGTACATCTTCCCGATACAAACCAGGTAATGGCTTACGGGAAGTTCTCTAATGGGGTTTATGATAAGAAGTAAGGTTTTTCCTATCTTCACCTCCGGAAGCTAAAGAAACTTGTATACTATGGGACTCTTCTGATTTTTATTGTAACTTTGCATAATGCATAACTCTAATATTGGGGTATATGAAAATTAGAGAAATGCCCTTGGATGATATCGACCTTCTTGTTAAACTCAGATTTGATTTTATCAGAATTTAGGTTTCATACCTATTAAAGATATCGCTAAGTAAGTGAACATAATTAGTTCATATTATGATAAATGATAATTTAGCGGTGAAGCTATTGATATTCTGACTATCTCAATTCCCCTCCTCCAGTTGGAGGAGGGGTGCCCAAAGGGCGGGGTGGTAGGTGAGAAAGAAATTCCTTAATTTTATTATTCATAGGTATTTATTGTTTTACCTACCACCTCCCCCTACGGGTACTCCTCCTCCCAAGAGGAGGAGAATTTGAAATACTTCAGCCTTTCATCTCCCGCTAAATTATCATTTATAGAACAAGCTAATTTTGCATGAGCACTTATGCAATTAAGGTTATAATATTAAAGATATAGGAAATATGGAAATAGATTTAACGACTCCGGCTCTATTGTTTTCGGCAATTTCATTGATTATGTTGGCTTATACCAACCGTTTTATGTCGTATGCCCAGTTGGTACGTACTTTGAAGGAACAATACCGTGAAAATCATTCGTCGGTAACTGCGGCACAGATTGCCAATCTCCGTAAACGTCTGTATCTGACGCGTGCTATGCAGGTGACAGGGACAGGCAGCTTATTGTTGTGTGTCGTAAGTATGTTCTTTATTTATATACAACTTTATCTTGTATCCATCTATATCTTTGGACTGGCAATGGTGTTGCTGATTATCTCTCTGGCTATCTCTGTGTACGAGATTTATATTTCGGTGAAGGCTTTAGAGATACATCTGGATGATATGGATGAATAATCGGATAGAATGAGTAATCTTGTCCCCATATTAGGAGTGAACAGGCACCGTCTGTTGATTGACGGTGAGGGGGTGACCACATTGGTGGCTTTTCATGGTTGTCCTTTGCATTGCAAGTATTGTCTGAACCCTCAGTCTCTATCCGATGATTTTGATTTCCCGCTTTATTCCTGCGAACAACTGTATGAGAGGGTGAAAGTAGATGAACTTTACTTTCTTGCAACTCGTGGTGGTATTACCTTTGGTGGTGGTGAGCCTTGTCTGCGAAGTGAATTTATCAGCCGTTTCCGGGAACTTTGTGGAAAGGAGTGGAGGATTACAGTAGAAACGTCTTTAAATGTACCCCGGAAGCATCTGGAGATTCTATTGCCTGTGGTAGATGACTATATCGTAGATATCAAGGATACGAATGATGAGATCTATCAAAACTACACAGGCAGAAGCAATCATCAGGTGCTCGGAAACCTGCGTTGGCTTATAGAGCACGGAAAAGCCGAACAGATCACAGTCCGTATCCCCCTTATTCCGCAGTATAATATGGAGGAGGATACTACGCATAGCATAGATTTACTAAAATCTATGGGACTGAGTCATTTTGATGTATTTACGTACCGAACTTAAAAATTACTTCTTATCAGGCTCCGTCCAACGGTCATAATGTACATTCTCCGGTTTCCATTTATCTTTCGGAAGTGGGTTCTCTGCCGGATAACCGATAGGGATTACATTCAGAGGAACAATCTGTTCGGGTAATTGGAGTATTTTCTGTACTTCTTTTACCCGTTCGTCTATGGGATAAACGCCTGTCCAGACAGCTCCTAATCCTAAAGCTTGTGCAGCCAGCAACAAATTCTCACTGGCGGCGGAGGCGTCCTGTACCCAGTACTCTATACCCGCACCACTGATAGCTTTAGTTAAATCTCCGCATACGGCAATAGCCAACGGAGCGTCTTTGACCATCTTGGCGTAAGGAAGAGTAGAACCCAGTTCATTCATCGTTTCTTTGTCTCTGATGACAATGAAAGCCCAAGGCTGCCTGTTGGTTGCTGTAGGAGCTGCCATGGCAGCCCTTAACAATTGCTCTATTTTTTCATCTTCTACTTCTTTCGGCTGATAAGAGCGAATACTGGTTCTTGCATGTATGTTGTCAAGAACCGAAAGTTTATTATCCTGTTTCATGGTAGGTTCCTCCATCTTATTAAGTTGATTGGGTTTCGGTTGGATAGATAATGCAGTTACTACTATAACCAAAGCTAGATTGAAAGTGTTCAGCGCATAGTGCATTGTTTGCTCTTTGGGCCTTTTAGAAAGATATGAGATGATTAGGGTACATAATGCGATGCCTGCCAGTAATCCCAGGAAGAGTATCCAGTCGAAACTGAAAGCACTTGCCGGTTTGTCTGCCGAATGCTCCTTTGCATACTCCATGGCCTTATGTACAGACTGGATAATGGCTACGGAAGATTCTGTGGCTCCGGATATTCCATCCACTTCTTTATGGATTGCTTCCTCTGGTGAAAGATTGCTCCACTGTTGTAACAGACTACTGTTTCGTACTTTGGCAAAGTAGCTGGGTGTTTCGGAGTTTTCCAGAGCTACTACTTTTAGAATACGGTTATCTTTTATATAGATTTCCAGAGGAACATTTCCGCCGTACCCGTTAATATCTTTTGTTAGTTGCCGGGTAGATATTATCTGTACTCCGTCATCTGTATGTCGTAGTATCCCGGAAGTTCCTGTTTGGCTTTCTGTTGTATTTTCGCTTTCAGAAAGAATGTTCCCAAACTTGTTTCCCTTGCAGATGGTGACTGCCAGAACCAGGAAGAAACAGGTTATCAGGCTAATGATGACTTGGGCTTTTAATGTTTTCATATTTAGCTGCTATTTATAGTGTATGCAAATTTAGGGGATTTTTGCTGAAAATAGCAAGTACTGGCTAAAAGTTTGCTACCAGAGGAATAATGTGTATATCCTTTGTAGGCTATTAGGAGAGTGGATTTGAAAAGCTATATTTATTCGTCTTTTGTTGCATTCAGTTCGGCTAATTCTTTGTTAATGCAGAGCATATCTCTTATCTTATCTTGGGTAAAATGAAAGATGAAGTAATCTAAAATACAGGACACCAATAGCATTGCTCCTATCAGTATATAATTTAATAGTGTGCCGTAGTAATGGAGGGAGATAGCGAAAAAGAGAATAATACTTGCGTAAGATATTATATTGATTCTATTATAAAGTAATCGATACCTGAGTATATGCTGTATCTGTTTCTCCAGATTTGTTTCTGTTGCAATCCTTTTGATACTTTTCAATACGCAACTTTGCATGAAGAGTGCGCTTAATGTTATTATGAAAGCACCTATACGTATAGATAACGGAATGGGGGATTGAGAAAAAGTAAATAAATAAATTACTACGATATTTACTAATGCGATAAGAACCCAGATTGTTTTCTCCAATCTTTGTATCTTTTTTAGGTTACTTTCCTTCCGGTTTGCCAATACTTCCATGATTTCTTCCGGATGTATAATTTCATTCTGAATGACTTTGTCATTCAGGCTCTTCCATGCTTTTTGTAATTCTTCCAGTTTCATAGCTTGAATATTAGATATCAGACATATTCTTTAGTTTTTCCTTGATACGATGTAACTTAACAGCCACCTGATTGCGGTTTGTGCCGATAATCTCGGCTATCTCATCATAAGACTTTTCCTCCAGCCACAGCATGATATACATTTTTTCTTCTTTATTTAACTTTCGGATGAGTGCGTACATATCTTTCAGGAGCTCATCCTTCTCACAGTCTTCAAGTACATCTATGCTAAGATCGAGAGGAACGAAATGGTAGTTTCTCTTTTTCCTCAGATCTGTTATGCAAGTGTTGAGTGAGATCCGATATACCCATGTGCCGAAAGAACTTCTACCTTTGAAGCTCTTATAACTTTTCCATAGGTTGTAGATGGTTTCCTGATAAAGATCGACTACATCATGCTGATTCTGAGCATACATCAGGCATACCTTATAGATGATATGTTTATATTGCAATAATTGATCTATGAATTCTTGTTCAATATTCATGTAAAGGTGTTTTATTGGAGTATCTTGTTAATAATATGGATATACCTAATAACATAAAAGGAATACTCAATATTTGCCCCATATCTATAGGTAATGTATTCTCAAAATCAACTTGCCGTTCTTTTAAGAATTCTATGAAGAATCGGAATGTGAATATCAAAGTTATGCATAATCCGAAATAAAAGCCTTTCTTGTAGTTTCCTTTTTTTCGTTTCGCTATGGTAAGTATCAGTATGAAAATAATGAAATAAGCAAGAGCTTCATATAATTGGGCCGGATGTCTGGGGACCGGACTTACTCTTTCGAAAATGAATGCCCAGGGTACTTGGGTCGGTATACCGATAATTTCAGAATTCATTAAATTGGCTATACGAATGAAACCGGCGGCTAAGGGGGCGGCAATCCCCATGATATCAAGTATATCAAGATAATGTATTTTAGTTTTTCGACAGAAGAGTAGTAGGGCTATAATTAAACCTAATGTGCCTCCATGGCTTGCTAATCCTGCATATCCTGTAAACGTCCAGTCTCCGTTGGGTAAGAAATGAATAGGCAATATGATTTCCCAGGGATGGCTGAAGTAAAATTCAGGATCATAGAACAAACAATGCCCCAATCTTGCACCTGCAAATATGCCGATGCAACTGTATATGAATAAGTTTAGATAGGAGTCAAGAGGTAACTTCTTGTATTGATATAACTTATAAACAACCTGACTGGCTGCCCAAATAGCAATAAACCAAAATACGCTGTACCACCTGAGGCTGAATCCTCCTATACTAAATAGTATCGGGTCAGGATTCCAATTTATAAAAAGCAAATTCATTACCTATAATTTTATAGTGTCAATTTGACGACTTGTTGTTATGTTAGTCGAAAAAGAGGTGAGGATAGTTACAGAGGCAATGAATATTTTGCTTTATTAAGATATGGTTTCAGGTAGAATGGCCTATGGGAATGTCTTTGTTCGTTTATACTTTTTTCTTGTCGGGTTATGAATCAGCTACAGGCTACGAGTTACAAGCTACAAGTGCCTTTCGGAATATAGCGCAGCTACTTGTAGCTTGTAGCCGGTAGCTCGTAACTGTATGAACTTAAACCATAGTTGCAATAATCTGAATAAACAGTATGAGGAATACCATTGCAATAGGATAAACCGTAGCGTAAGCCACACTCGGAATGTTGCTGTCAGTCATAGAATCAGCTGCTGCAAGTCCCGGAGTACTGGTCATACCACCGGTGATGGTTCCCAGTAAGTCGAGTATGTTGATTTTGAATACAAACAGTCCGACGAACACCGCTACTAACATAGGTACCAGCGTAATTGCAGCACCTACTCCAAATAGCAACCAGCCGCTTTCCTGGAAAGTCGCTACAAGATTGGTGCCTGCCGAGGTGCCGACTTCGGCTAGGAATAGCAACAAGCCCAACTGGCGTAATAACTGATTAGCAGGTCCGGACATAGACCATAGAATAGGACCTGTCTTACCAATTGCACTTAAAAATAAAGCCACAATCAGAATACCGCCCGTCAATCCCGGGGAGAAAGATAAACCACCGGGGAAAGTTATATTCAGTTTACCGAACAATACGCCTAAAACAATACCCATTGCGATAGGGAAGAAGTCTGTGTCTGATAACTTTTTAGCGTTGTTTCCCAGCAAGCGAGCCAATCCTTTGAGTCCTTCTTTTTCACCTACCACCATTAGTTTATCACCGAATTTTAAAGTCAGATCCGGCGATGGAGACAGGTCGATACCGCTTCGGCGAACACGTGTGACAGTACATCCGAAGTTCTTCATCAGGTTCAGATCTCCCAATTGTTTATTGATCATATCCTTTTTGGTCAGCAATAAGGATTCGATCTCTTGCGTGTCTACCAGAGGTAATTCGCCCTCTTCGCGTTTTCCTACTAAAACAGAAAGCTGGTTCAGAGCTTCTTCACTGCCCACTGCCTGTATATAATCATTTTCATGTAGCATCGTTTGTGCTGTGGGAATGGAAATTCTTTCATCATGTTTATGGCGTGAAATAACAGCACCTGTCATGGCTCGTGCGTTGATTTGCATCAGACTGCGGTTGAATACGGCGGGATTGGTAACACGATAGATACAGGTCGTCAGTTCGGGAAATTGGCCGCGACGTTCTTTTTCCAGTCGACGGGCCTCCTTGTCCAGGTCAATACGCATGATACGGGGGAGCAGTTTTACAAACAAGATAACACCTATAACCCCAAACGGATAAGCGATACCATAGGAAATGGATGCCAACGGAGAATTTGTACTGTCGATGGCTACGGCAAGTCCCGGTGTACTGGTCAGCGCACCGGCTATCAAACCTACCACACTGGGCGTATCGATGTCGAATAGGTATTTGAGCCCGACAGCTGTAAGAGAAGCCGAGCAGATAATCAGCATGGTAATTATGATCAGAGTCTTTCCTTTGCTTCGGAACGAGTCGAAGAAACCGGGGCCGGCCTGAATACCGATAGTAAAGATAAAAAGTACCAATCCGAAGTTTCCTAATTCTTTAGGAATGACTACACCGAAGTGTCCAAAGAGAAGGGCAATGAAAATCACTGCGGAAACATCCAGTGATAAACCTTTAATTTTGATTTTTCCCAGCATGAAACCCAATGCGACAATGAGGAAGAGGGCGAAATAGGAGGAATTAAGTAGGTCAGCAAACATGAATTTAGATTATTTGTTAGTTTTCAATAATTCTTCTACCGCTATTTTCAGCTGTGTATCTTCGCCTTTTACAATTGTTTCGGGTGAGTTGGCTACTTTAATATCCGGTTCCAACTGAGTATTCTCCAGATAACTGCCATCAGGCAGGCGGTAACCAATCACAGGAATACCGAATACCAAGGTAGGATCTTGCAGGCGTTCCCATGATACACTGGTCATAGTGCCCGGGACAGGCATGCCTACCAGCTTGCCCAGTTTCTGATGACTGTATACCCACGGTGTGCCGTGTGCATTGGAATAGTTGGCTTCGCACGTCAACATGATGGATGGTTTGTTCCAGCGGCGGCTGGGCATATCGCAGGCTTCACGGCCGCGAACCACCTGTGTGAAGTATTTCTTACCACTGAACAGTATCTCTATATCTTCGTGCAGGCGACCGCCTCCGTTGAAACGTGTGTCGATGACAATCCCTTCACAATTATTGTATTTTCCCAAGATATCTGAGTAGATGGAACGGAAACTGTCATCACCCATAGACTTGATGTGCACGTAGCCCAGTTTGCCGTTCGACCATTTTTCAACATCTGCCGCACGTTGTTTTACCCAGCGTTCGTAGAGCAATGCGCTGAGTTCACTGTCCTTGATGGGGATTACTACTTCTTCCCAACGCTCTTTCGTTTTAGGATTATAGAGTGAAACAAGGGTTTTCTTTTTTACCTTGTCATTGAGGAGCACGTAATAATCAGTTTCAGGAGTAATCTCTTTGCCGTCAATCTTTTCAATAATAATGCCGGCTTTCACCTTTGTGGTAGCCTTGTCGAACGGACCTTTTTCTATCACTTCGGCAATGAGCATCCCTTTATCCTGGTAGTTCCAGTCGAAAAGTAGCCCCAGACTGGCTGTAGGCTCACTTTGTCCATCCGGATAGAAACGGCCTCCGGTATGAGAGACATTCAATTCGCCCAGCCATTCGCTTAAAAGTTCGGAGAAATCGTAATTATTATTGATGTGTGGCAGAAACTTACGATAGGCTGCCGTCATGGCGTCCCAGTTGACTCCGTGCATATTGGTGTTGTAGAAACGCTTTTGCTGTTGCTTGTATACATGATCGAACATATACTCGCGTTCGGCTGCCAGATCCAGTTTTACTTGAGCAAGATATTTAATAGGTTTTAAGTCATCGGAAGCCATGTTCATCTTCTGCATATTCTTACCGTTCAGAATGAAGAGAGTTTTTCCTTCTTTATCCATTTCCAGAGAAGTCCATCCGGCATCTACTTTGTGGAGTAGCTTGGTTTCCTTCTTGCGCAGATCCATTTTCCATAAGTTACGTCCGCCTTCGGCGCTTGCCAGGTAATAGAGGGTTTTGCCATCTTTGGAGATGAGAGTACTTCCCATATTCGATGAGTTTGGTGTCAGACGTACGATGCGGTCTTCTATGTTTTTCAACTCTACCACGACATCTTTTACCTTACTGCTGTCTTTATCAGCTATCTTCTTCCGGTCGGAGTTTGCTTCTTTATACAGTTCGTAATCCTCTTTGCTCAGACTGAATTTATCGTATGCATCCTGATTCAGGAATACCAGCATGGCATCGTCCAGAGAACCCCATGAAGCGTGTGCACGCATACCGTAGCGTTCGGTAATGAAAAGAATGGCATTGCCGTCGAGCACGAAGCTGGGTGAACCGCTTGTGTATCCGCTATTAGTCAGATTGACAATCTCGCCATTGCCTTGTGCACTGACCAGACCTATATCCGAGTATGGATCGTGCTTGTTTCCGATAAATTCCAATGTAAACCATTTGCCGTCCGGAGACCATGCATAGTCAAATCCTCCGCCTGTGCTGTACCAGGTAGAGCCATCGGTGATCCGGCGTACTTTCTTGGTCTCCAGGTTGAGCACCATCAGGCGGTTACGGTCTTCAATGAAAGCTAACTCCTTACCGTCGGGTGAGAATTGCGGATGTGAACGTTCTACGGTGGTAGAGGGTAATAGCACCTCTTCCTTTATTAAAGTTGCGTTCGGGAAATTCGGATCTTCTTCCCGAACTATCTTAGCCAGATAAATCTGCCAGTTGCCATTGCGTTCACTGGCGTAGGCCAGCGTCCGGTTGTCCGGAGCAAACGAGAGACCATCTTCTTCTGCTGCCGTATGTGTGATCTGTTTAGTCGTGGCATAGTCCGCAGATGTGACGAATACTTCACCACGTACAGTGAAAGCAATCTGTTTACCGTCCGGTGAAACTGTAGCGGAAGTTGCTTTATCCGGATATTTCAGATAGGCTATTTGTGGCTGGTCGTCACGAATGATTTCTATATTTATCTTCCGGGGATTCGAGCCTTCTTGTTGGGTATAAATCTCACCATCGTATCCATAGCACAAGGTGCCGTCGTTACTCATTGAAAGGAAACGCACGGGATGGGTTTTAAAGCTGGTTATTGTTTTTATCGATTGGGGTTGCGAAATCGGGAAAGAATATACGTTGAATGAGCCACCATTACGTTCGCTCAGGAAGTAGACGGTTTGTCCATCCGGTGATACTATCGGGTTGCGATCTTCGCCTGCATGCTGGGTAAGGTTGGTGTGTGAACCTGTTTTGGTATCGTACATCCACACATCGCGGGTGATGGAAGAAGTATGGTGCTTTCTCCATTCATTTTCACCTCCCTTGCGGTCCTGATAGAAAAAGCGGTTGCCGGACTTATCAAAACATACCGCTTCGGCAGGGGTGCCCAGTACTTGTTCGGTGCGTCCGCCGACTGAAGGAACTTTGTAGAGTTCAGTCATGGCGGCTGAAGGAAAGAGAGCGCTGCCTGCCGGATCCTGAATAGATGCTGAGAATAAAATATATTTGCCGTCCGGGGTAAAAGTAGCAGGGACTTCATTGGTTGAATGAGTAGTCAGTCGCCGGGCTGTTCCGCCATTTGCCGGCATTACAAAAATGTCGAAATTTCCATTCCTGTCACTGGCAAAGGCTATCTGTTTGCCATCCGGTGACCATACCGGGGTACATTCGTAAGTGTCTTGTGTAGTGAGCTGTGTAGCTGCTCCGCCCTCGGTTGGTACTTTATAGATGTCCCCTTTATAGCAAAATACAATTTCTGTTCCGTCGGGTGAGATTTGTACATCACGCATCCAGAGTGGAGCCGTCGCATAGCTGGTTATTGCCGTGAAACTAAAGGCAATGTAAGCAAGAATTTTCTTCATAAGTATATTTAATGTGTTTTTATGCAAATATAGGTAATTAGTCCGTAAATATGAAAAAAAGTCATTACTTTCCCTTACTCTGTTCAATCATTTGGTATCTACTGATACGATTTTTGCTGCTTCTACAAATGCTGAAATCAACTTTTTACAATATAAGTGGTCTTAAAGTATATGAAAATAGGATTGTCACCTACTGTTATTCAGGTTTTTGGCTAAGCAATTGAATTGATTCAGTAAACTCAACTATAATCTCAGATAATTCAGGATTGTCATTACGAAGAATTATTGTTGCAAAGTTCACAACACCTTCCGCATCGACAATTGAGGATGAAATCATTGTAAAAAGTGCTTTTCGATTATAAGTGGAAAACCAATATTCAAACAAGCGGCTATGCATACGTTGTTTATTATCACCGGTCTCACAAATATATAGTAATGTAGAATTATTACATCTAAAGAATTCATCAACAATAGAAACTATAGTATCGCGGACTTTACGATCACGGGGAGATTTGTGATTGTTGATATTGGCAATGATTAATTGGTATGAATTTTTGGATAACAAGACATCATCTTCCATAAAACCGACAGAATAATGCACACCACCATCTGTAAAGAATTGATAGAATCCGTTCTGTTCGGTCGGTTCTACTTGATAGGGAGTTTCCCCACTATTAATATGTTCCAATGAAAGATGAAGTATCATAGAGCAAAGAATTTTTCAGCCTCTTTACCCGTTCGTTCTTTATATGTCTCTTTCATTGATTTTTCCAATTGAGCAAGACATTTTCGTTTTTTCTCTCTCGCAGCTTGAAACTTGTCAAGAGCTTCTTTTTTTGTAATCTTTGTTTTTGCCATATACTCTATTTCTCCTTTCTACTTGCAAAGATAACACTTTTCGTTGATAATCATTTGTTTCATAATTAAAAGTAGGGTTTGCGTAAATAGGGGTAGCGGTTTGCACTATGGTTTACACCAATGGGTAATTTTCGCGTCAACCACAGCGTCAACCACACCATTAGGTGGAAACTCGTAAAAAAGCAAAAAGCATCGATAACCTTGCGATTATCAATGCTTTATCGGTAGTCGGGATGACAAGATTCGAACTTGCGACCACACGCCCCCCAGACGCGTACTCTACCGGGCTGAGCTACATCCCGAATTGCGGATGCAAAAGTAGTGCTTTATTTTTAAATAGCAAATATTTCAGTTGATTTTTGTTTTGCTATTATCTTGTTAGATAACACATCTCTCTTATTCTTAATTTGTTATGATGGAAAGTTTATTCTATTTAAGTTTCGCATGTAGCCTTTCAGCCTACATGCGAAACTTCAGTTTTATTATTTTAGAAAGTATCTGTCGATTCTTCTTTCACCCTCTTCAGCAAGTTTTCTACATTTTGAGAGTGGTAATATAAGATACCTTCCAATTGTTTCAGAAAACCTACATTGCTTGCCAGTTGCGTAATGAATTGCAGATGCAGACCGATTTCCCGGTTGGCTTGCAGCAACGTCTTGTGCGGGAGTGTACTTTGCAGCATATAGAATCCGCTGGCATCTTGTATTTCTGCAATGCCGTTTCCCCATTCGTGTGTACCTAACAATTGTAGAACATGGATGAATTGTCTTAATTTGCGTTTCAGACATTGCAGGCTTATATATTCCGAAGATTCTTTGACATACGCGATGTTCATGATGTCAATCAGTTGTAAATAGTACGCTTTCATGGCTTCTTCTGAAGGGAAGCCCGTGCGTGGGTGCATTGCTACGTTGGGTAATTCCTGAGCGGTTACCGGCTGAGTGTTGTTTTCCATAAATCGTTAAGTTTTAAAAGGTGAATAATTCGATTCATGGGAGAGGAGAAGAATTCAAAAAAGCAATCCCTGCCTGTCCCATTGTCGAACACCTACCGCGCAGCTGTTGGAAGTGCATTAACACTCCCGATGGGGGTGCAGGGACCGCCATATAGGAGTGGCGTGAACGGGCATAAAAATGCCCGCCACGATTACTTGGCAGGTTTCCCTGCTGCACGATAAAAAATGGTTCGACATCACAAAGGTACAATAAAAAATAAAGTAGCAATGTAAATCGGGGAGGAAAATACATCTGTTCTCTGATTAACTTTATTAATGATGCGAATCAGAAGTTGAAATTCACATGAATAATACCGAAATAAAGGATCGATGAATAAAACTGATCTTCGGAAAGGTATGACTGCGAAAAAAACGCTGCTCTGTTCTGAAACTTTAGAGAATCAATGTATTATAGTCTCTCTGAAAATCTTTATCTTTGCGGACAGTTTGAAAACAGAAGTGAATAATAATTGATACAATAACTTAAAACAACCAGAATCAAATGAAGCAGGATATGATTGTTATCCTTGACTTGGGTAGTCATGAGAATACGGTATTGGCTCGCGCCATCCGTGCGTTAGGTGTATATAGTGAGATCTATCCTCATGATATAACCGTTGAAGAACTGAAAAAGTTGTCCAATGTAAAGGGCATTATTATCAATGGTGGACCGTGTAACATAGTAGATGGCGTTGCCATCGATGTGAATCCTTCTATCTACGAGGCGGGAATCCCAGTGATGGCTGCCGGTCATGACAAAGCGACTTGTGCGGTGAAACTGCCACAGTTTACTGATGATATTGAAGCTATCAAAGCAGCTGTTAAGCCTTTCGTTTTCGAAACTTGCAAGGCCGAAGCTAATTGGAACATGACCAACTTCGTGAATGACCAGATTGAATTGGTACGTCGCCAGGTGGGTGACAGAAAAGTATTGCTGGCCCTTTCCGGTGGTGTTGATAGTTCCGTAGTGGCAGCTCTGTTGCTGAAAGCAATTGGCAACAATCTGGTATGCGTGCATGTAAATCACGGTCTGATGCGTAAAGGCGAATCCGAAGATGTAGTAGAAATGTTCGGTAATCAGCTGAAGGCGAATTTGATCTATGTAGATGTTACCGACCGCTTCCTTACTAAACTGGAAGGTGTGGAAGATCCCGAACAGAAACGAAAGATTATCGGCGGAGAGTTTATCCGCGTATTCGAAGAAGAAGCGCGTAAACTGGACGGTATCGACTTCTTAGGCCAGGGAACTATCTACCCTGATATTGTGGAAAGCGGAACGAAAACGGCCAAGATGGTGAAGTCTCACCACAACGTAGGCGGTCTGCCGGAAGATCTTCAGTTCGAACTTGTGGAACCGTTGCGTCAGCTTTTCAAAGACGAAGTACGTGCATGTGGTCTTGAACTGGGCTTGCCTTATGAAATGGTTTATCGTCAACCCTTCCCCGGTCCCGGTCTGGGCGTGCGTTGTCTGGGTGCTATCACACGCGATCGTTTGGAAGCTGTGCGCGAGTCCGATGCTATCCTGCGTGAAGAGTTTCAACTTGCCGGACTGGATAAGAAAGTGTGGCAATATTTCACCGTGGTACCCGACTTCAAGTCAGTGGGTGTGCGCGACAATGCCCGTTCTTTCGAATGGCCGGTTATCATCCGTGCTGTCAATACGATTGACGCGATGACCGCTACCATCGAACAGGTAGAATGGCCTGTCCTGATGAAAATTACGGATCGTATCCTGAAAGAAGTAAAACATGTGAATCGTGTTTGCTACGATATGTCTCCGAAGCCTAACGCTACTATCGAATGGGAATAAAAGACTTTTTGCTAAATAGCTAGCGCATTAAGTCCTTTCGGATACTTCATTTAAAGATACTTTCCGTATCTTTGCTGTCTCTCTTACAAAAGGTGGCATCTTTTGCTGTAAAAGATGCCATCTTTTGTGTTATAAGATGCCACCTTTTGCTACAAAAGATGCCATCTTTTGCATGGAAGGAATAAAGGAGAGATGTCAAAGGTAGTAATTAAAAACACGTAAAGACTATGGGAATGATTTACTTGGTAAGAAAGAAGCTCTTCCAGACTAAGGAAGGTGCAAAACAACTGTATTATGCCGTGCAACGTACACTGCAACCCAGAGGTGGGGTGACCGAAGACATACTGGCAAAACGAATCGCTCACCGGACGGGCAGGAGCGAAGGTGATGTAAAAGGAATATTGGCCGACCTGCCTCACTTCATAGAAGAGGCCTTGAAGAATGGAGAGTCGGTATCCATCAAAGGACTGGGCTCTTTCCATATTGCGATAACCAGCGAGGGCTTTGAACACCCCGAAGACGTGATGCCGGGAACCGTGCGCATTTCGCGCGTTTACTTCACCGCTGACCGCGGCTTGACCAAGGAATTAAGCAGGGAAATGAGATTTTTCCGCTATCCGCTGAGCAAATACTTCCCGGCAAGTATGTTGAGCAAGAAAGTTGTGGAAGCGGAAAAGAAGGCGGAACTGCAAGGAGAATTTCCGGAAGAAGAGATAACTGAGAACCCCTAAAGAATACCCCTTCCACACTCTATTCCCTATGAATAAAGGGTTGCAGAAGTGTGGAAGGGGAAATAGTACAGGTACACAGTGAGGTTATACCCCCATACATTCCCGATAAAAATCGAACATTTCGTAAATGGTATCTTTGTCGGCAGTCTGGTTGAGGCAGATGTCTCCGACTTCTTTCAATAGAGTGAAGTTGATGGCGCCGGCAGTGTTCTTCTTGTCATGCTTCATCAACTCATAAAGTTGGTCGTACTGTTTGCAATTGAAGGCAAAGCCACCGTAGTTCTCTTTGATGAACTGAATGGTCTGGCGCATTTTCTCTTTCGGAAAACCTACCTTTATATAAGAAAGGTATAGCTCGCAAACAATTCCCCAAGCAACAGCATAACCATGTAATACGGGGCGACCTTCGGCAAGAGCCAGACTTTCGAAGGCATGACCTACGGTATGTCCCAGGTTCAGCGCCTTGCGGATGCCGTGTTCCAGCGGATCTTGTTCCACGATATCCTCTTTTACTTGTACGGAACGGCCCACCATTGATTTCAGTGCAACGTAATCTATCTTGTCCGTATCGAAAGCCAATAACTCGGCAAGGTGCTCCGGGGTACTGATAAGACCGTGCTTCAACATCTCGGCGTACCCGGAGAAGAAGTTGTGGGCATCGAGGCTGCGCAGGAACTCCGTTTCAAGAAGTACACTGGCGGCGGGTGCGAAAACACCGATTTCGTTCTTCAACCCGTTGAAGTTGATACCCGTTTTGCCTCCTACGGAAGCATCCACCATGGCCAGCAGGGTGGTGGGGATATTGATATAGGCAATGCCCCGCTTGAAGGTAGAAGCGGCGAAACCACCTAGGTCGGTCACCATGCCGCCACCCAGGTTAATCAGTAATGAATGGCGTGTAGCTCCCTGTTCGCTCAGAGCTTGCCAAACGGAAGCCAGGGTTTCCAGATTCTTGTGTACATCTTCGGCACCGATAATAATTTCGGTAGCCTCTTTCAGTGCCGGAATGTCATTGAGTTGCGGCAGACAGAGGCGGTGGGTATGCTCGTCGGTCAATATGAAGAGCTTGTCATGGGGACAATTCCCGATGGCGTTTGTCAGACTGCTTTCCAGTTTCTCGCAAAGGATTACTTCTTGTTTACTCATCTGATTAATTACAAATTATAAATTACTGATTGTGGATTCTAAATTATGAAAGAGATGGATACCTTCTTTGTTAATTGTGGTACAAAGATAGCTCTTTTGGCAATAAAACGTTATCTTTGCCCATCGATTTTTGATGGGCTGGCATGATGCTTCTGCCATCTGCCCCCCACAATCTATAATTTATAATTAGTAATTCGTAATTCGTAATTTTAAAATGAGAGCATTACTACCGGTTTATTGTCGTCTATTAGGATATTTTGTGATAGCTTTGGCACTGTTTCTTCCGTTCCTGATGCTGATGCTGGGGAAAATGACGGATTCCAACCTCTTGTTTTATAAAGAATGCTCTAAGTTGCTGATGATGCTTGGCGCATTGATGATTCTGTTTGCCTATACCAAGAACGAGAATAAGGAAACTGAGAAGGTCCGTAATACGGCTACACGTAATGCTATGTTCCTGACTATATTATTCATCTTTGGCGGTATGCTTTATCGCCTGGCGAAGGGAGACATCATGAGCGTGGATACTTCCTCTTTTCTGATCTTTCTGATACTGAATGTTCTTTGCCTGGAATTTGGTATAAAGAAAGCGGCAGTTGATAGGTTGTTTAAGCGAGATCGTCGATAATTAGAACATTTTATTTAAACCTCATTAAACTTTTCCATTGAAAGCTTGTCAAATGAAACAGTATAAAAACAGACATTTTGTTTCATAAAAAACAGGCGCATGAAAAAAGTAATCATCGGAACAGTGTTATTGTTGACAACCGCACTTTCCGCTTTCTCACAGACTAAGAACATTACCGTAGCGGGGCGTGTCATCGAGGATGACACGAAAGAGCCCGCAGTACAAGCCACAGTACAGTTACTTTCGTTACCGGACAGTGCATTTGCGGCGGGTATCGCCACTACAGCACAGGGATATTTCACCCTGCCCAAAGTGCAGGCCGGGAAATATGTATTGAAAGTTTCCTATATCGGCTTCCAACCTACAGTGCTTCCTTTGCAACTGTCGGCTCAAAATCCCAATAAGAATGTAGGTACGCTGGCTCTGAAGACAGATGCCGTGATGCTGGCAGAAGCGGTGATTACCGCAGAAGCTCCGCAGGTACAGGTAGTGGAAGATACGTTAATGTACAATTCCAGTGCTTATCGCACACCGGAAGGGGCCATGCTGGAAGAGCTGGTGAAGAAACTCCCCGGTGCCGAAATTGATGATGACGGTAACGTGAAAATCAATGGTAAGGAGTTGAAAAAGATCATGGTAGATGGAAAGGAATTCTTTGGTGGAGACGTGAAAACGGGCTTGAAGAACTTGCCGGTGGAGATGATCGATAAGTTGAAGACGTATGACAAGCAGTCGGACCTGGCACGTATCACGGGTATTGATGACGGTGAGGAAGAAACCGTACTTGACTTGACGGTGAAGAAAGGTATGAACCGTGGATGGTTTGGTAATGCGGATGCAGCCGTGGGTACTGAAGACCGCTACGCAGCCCGTTTAAATGTAAATCATTTTGTGGATAAGACACAGGTAACCGTTATTGGTTCTACCAATAACGTGAACAACCAGGGCTTTTCAGGTGGTGGAGGTGGTCCCCGCTGGCGTCGTAACAATGGTTTGAACGCGCCTAAAGAATTGGGTATCAGTTTTGCCACAGAGAATAAGAAGATAGAACTGGGAGGAAGTGCCCAATATAATTATAATGACGCTGATATCTCTAATATCAACTCGTCCGAGCGCTTCTTGCAGAATGGTAATTCATATTCCAACTCCAACTCAGTCAACCGGAACAAGAATTCTACATTCAGAGCCGATTTCCGTATGGAGTGGAAGCCGGATTCAATGACGAATATCATTTTTCGCCCGAACTTCTCTTATGGTAAGACGGATAATGCTTCGAGCTCATTGTCGGGAACCTTTAATGCTGACCCGTTCAGTTTGGTTGCTAACCCGAATGATTATCTCGATTTTGATGCAATAAGTAGCGTAGACCCGTTGAAAGACATACGTGTAAATGCTACAAACAGCGGTACGCTTTCCGACAGCAAGAGCATTTCGACAGATGCGACTTTGCAGATTAACCGTAAGCTGAATGATAAAGGACGTAACATTACATTCCGCGGACGCTTCGGTTACGGTGATAATGACAATAATCAGTATACGGAATCTACGACACGTTATTATCAGATTCCTACGAACCCGGACTCTACTTTGGTTCGTAATCAGTATATCACTACTCCGACCAATAACTATAATTATAGTGCACAAATTACGTATAGCGAACCGATTGCACGGGCCACTTTCCTGCAATTCAGCTATCAGTTCCAGTATAAATACAGCGAGAGTGACAAGACGACTTATGATTTGTATCAGATCAATCCGGAGTGGGGAATTGGCGAGCCGTTGCCTACCGGTTACGAGAACCATGCAGTGGATAGCTTAGGTAAATATGCCGAATATAGATACTATAATCATGATGCATCCGTATCGCTGCGTTTCATTCGTGAAAAGTATCAGTTGAGTGCAGGTATGTCTTTCCAACCACAGAGTTCCAAGCTTTCTTATAAGAAAGGAAATTATATGATTGATACGACGCGTTCCGTGTTCAATTTTGCTCCGAATGTCGATTTCCGTTATCGCTTCTCCAAGGTAAGCCAGTTGCGCTTTAACTATCGCGGACGTACCGGTCAGCCGAGTATGGAAAACCTGTTGCCGATTGTGGACAACTCCAATCCGTTGAATATCCGTGTCGGTAACCCGGGCTTGAAGCCTTCTTTCACGCACTCTATGCGTTTGTTCTACAATACGTATAATGGAGAACTTCAACGGGGTATCATGACGCATGCCAGCTTCTCGGCTACGCAGAACAGCATCAGTAACAGTACCGAATACAATGAACAGACCGGTGGACGAACCACGACGCCGAAAAATATTAATGGTAATTGGAGTGCTTTCGGTATGTTTGGATTCAATACGGCACTGAAGAATAAGAAGTATACCATCAATTCATTCTCTAATATTAATTATCAGAATAATGTGGCGTATCTGTACAATCAGGAAACTAAAGTTGATGATAAGAATACGACAACGGGCTTGACGCTGAGTGAACGTTTGAACGGTGCCTACCGCAATGATTGGTTCGAATTCGGGTTGAATGGCTCTATCTCTTACACTGCCGAGCGTAACAAACTGCGTCCGGACAATAACCAGGAACCTTATACTTTCTCTTATGGTGCCAATACCCAGTTGATGGCTCCTTGGAACATGACTTTCACTACCAATATCGCCAATCAGAGCCGTCGTGGTTATACGGATTCAAGTATGAACCGTAATGAGCTGATCTGGAATGCACAACTCTCGCAGACTTTCCTGAAAGGTGCGGCAACGATAAGTTTTGAAATGTACGATATCCTGAAACAACAAAGTAACATTAGCCGTTCATTGACGGCAGATGGTCGTTCGGTTTCGGAGTACAATGGTGTTAACAGCTACTGTATGGTGCACTTTATCTATCGCCTGAATATCTTTGGTAACAAGGCTGCCCGTGAGAAGATGGGTAGAGGTGGATTTGGTGGCCCTGGTGGTCCTGGCGGTCATGGCGGACCTGGTGGACGTCCCGGTGGATTTGGCGGACGCCGTTTTTAAAGTAAACTGACCAGTTATTATTATAAGTTTCCCCTTCCATTCGCTTTCGCTGAAAAGAGATGGAAGGGGATTCTGTTATTTAGCGTTTCCCTGCGTTGAAGCAAAAGCCTACATGAAATTCTATTCCTATGTTGTGGGGGGAAACAAGTGTCTGGTCTTCTTGGAAGGAATATTTGAAGAGATCTTTGGGAAACTCCTTATCAATGGGAAGAAGGCCGTATTCGGCACCGATACCGGCAAAAAGACATTTGTACTTGAAGTCTACTCCAAGACTTAAACCGATGTCAAGGCATTTCAAACCTTCGTTTTTATCGAATGTCTTATGCGTTGCTTCACCATTTACCAATGTAGCGCCATTACCTTCACTGGGCGTGATAAAGTCATCAACATCAAGTCTTTCCTTAGTGGCAAGCACCCAGTTCAATTTACTTTTTCCACCAATTCCCAAAGCGATATACGGACCGCCACTGAATTGCAACCCACAGTTATTATTCAAAGGCAGATATGCGGCTACTTTGATGGGAACTTGTAAATAGATTCCATTGATTTTTGAATCGATTCCTAATCCCATATAGATTTGCTTGCCTGTTTCCGTAATACCCAAAGCGGTTACTGCTTCATCAATAGAGTAGCTTCTGTTTAGTAGCTGTAGTCCGGTCTGCATGGACCAAGTTTTGTCAATAGGGAATTCTACGCCGACTCCGAAACGGTACCCAAAGTTAGCATTGTAATTTTCATTCTTGGTGATGCCGGTCAATCCGGTTCCACCTTGTACACTGATTTTTACTTGCGAATGACAGATAGTAGTTGACAAGCCCAGCACGAGGGCGATTAAAAGATGTTTTTTCATATTTCATAGTATTAGTGTGTAATTACGCAAATATATGTAAATACTTTAAAGACAATCTCTTTTTTCTTATAAAAAAACAGGAATTCTTTTATTTTCTCTATATTTGCTTTTGTGATTGACTGGAACTATATACTAAACCAAGTAGCTACCGTCGCCTTTGATATTATTTACTTTGGCGCTATCATCGGAACAATTGTTGTCATCATTCTCGACAATCGTAATCCGGTGAAGACATTGGCATGGATATTGGTATTGATGTTTCTGCCTGTTGTGGGACTGGTCTTTTACTTCTTTTTCGGGCGTAGCCGGAGGCGCGAGCGAATAATAGAGCAGAAGATTTATAACCGTCTGTTGAATAAACCGATGGTGGAATACCTGGCGCAGGATGCCACTACCTTGCCTATAGCTTATAGCCGGCTCATTTCTTTATTTCGCAATACAACCCAGGCGTTTCCTTTTGACGGTAACCGTGTAGAGACTTATACCAGCGGTGCTTCCATGTTGCAATCCCTGTTGCGGGAACTGGCTAAAGCCCGGCAACATATCCATATTGAATTTTATATTTTTGAGGATGATGCCATCGGGCGAATGGTGCGGGATGTACTGATAGAGAAAGTACGGGCGGGCGTTGAAGTACGTGTCATCTATGACGATGTAGGATGCTGGCATGTGCCCAACCGTTTCTATGATGAAATGCGTTCGGCAGGTATCGAGGTACGCAGCTTTCTGAAAGTACGTTTCCCCCTGTTCACCAGCAAAGTGAACTATCGCAACCACCGTAAGATTGTTGTGATTGACGGACGAATCGGTTTTGTGGGTGGGATGAATCTGGCAGAACGCTATATGCGTGGGTTCTCATGGGGGATTTGGCGCGATACGCATCTTTTATTGGAAGGCAAAGCCGTGCATGGCTTGCAGACCGCTTTCTTGCTCGACTGGTATTTTGTAGACCGTACTTTGATCAGTGCCTCCCGTTATTTTCCGAAGATGGAGGCATCGGGTAATTCGTTAGTACAGATTGTGACGAGTGATCCTATCGGTCCCTGGAAAGAAATTATGCAAGGATTGAGTATGGCAATTTCCGGTGCGAAGAAATATTTCTATATACAGACCCCTTACTTCTTGCCTACAGAACAGATACTGGCTGCTATGCAAACGGCCGCATTGGCAGGAGTTGATGTTCGACTGATGCTGCCCTTGCGTGCGGATAATCGCCTTACGCATTTAGGTTCTTGTTCCTATCTGGCGGATGTATTGCAGGCTGGTGTGAAAGTTTATTTTTATAAGATAGGTTTTCTGCACTCCAAACTGATGGTGTCGGATGATGAACTTACTACTGTTGGCTCTACCAATGTGGACTTCCGCAGCTTCGAGCATAATTTTGAGGTGAACGCTTTTATTTATGATACTGAAACTGCACTGCAAATGCGTGAAATCTTTCTTCAGGATCAACGCGAGTGTGTGCAGGTCTTTCTTAAAAACTGGGTGAAGCGTCCCTGGTGGCGGAAAGCTGCCGAGAGTGTGGTGCGACTGATGGCACCGCTCTTATAAACTCTCAACTTTCAACTTCTCAAAGAAGGAGAAGTTCACACTGCCATATACCCGTCTCTCTACAAAGTTCGGATGATCTTCGAAGTTATCTTTCTTTCCATGTTCCAATACAAGCAAGCCTTCCTCTTTCAAGAGATTGTTTTCGAAGATAAGACTAGGAATGGTTTCCAATCCCTGCAATTCGTACGGAGGATCGGCAAAGATGAAATCGAACTGTTCACGTCCTCCTTTAATGAATTTGAATACATCGCCACGGATAGGGATACATTTGTCAGTCTTTACCTCTTGCATTATCTTGCAGATGAAAGCATGGTGGTCCCGGTCTTTTTCAACGCTGATTACGCGGTCGCAACCCCGTGATACCAGTTCGATGCTGATGCTGCCGGTTCCTGCAAAGAGATCGAGTGCGGATACTCCGTCCTCAAAATCCAGATAATTGGCAAGTACATTGAACAGATTCTCTTTGGCAAAATCCGTTGTGGGACGTGCCTTGAAAGTACGGGGCACGTCAAATCTTCTTCTTTTATATATTCCGCTGATTACTCGCATGTGGTTATTGCTTGTAGGTCGAGGTTAGTGGCAGGGTTCATGATGAATACCTGCCGGATAAATTTTCGTAGTTCGCTGAGCAAAGCTTCTTTGTCGGACAATTCACCGGTGAGGTGCATTTCGTCACGTTCCTGTTCAAAGCCGAGTTGCTTCCATATATATAATAGGTAATAGATGCGGTCCGCTGTCTGTTTACATTCAAAGGAGTTGGCAAGCAACAGGTGATTGCGGTCGTAGCAATACAGGTCGGCGGCATCTTTCCGCAGATGCACGTACATTTTCCGACTGTTGCCCAGGCGGCTTTTGCTGGAGAAATATTCGATGAACGAGCTTGCCTGCGAATAAAATCTTACATCGGGATATTGTTCGCACAGGAAAGAACGGGCACTCTTGTCCATACTGAACAATACTACGGCATTATTTTTTCGCAGAATGTTGTATTGCACAATTTCGTTTTCCCGCTTCGGGTGGTTATGATAAAAAAGTGTTTCCGTCTGTTCGTCTTCAAAGAACTCCAGTGGCACGAGGGTAAAGCGTTTGTCCGCCATGAGTATATTTACCCGGCGATAAGGGTGTTTAAGCCATTCTATTTCACGGAAAGTCTGTTTAAGATTGGCTGTGAGGGAGAGTGATTCTTCTACTTTCCGGTCAAAGAAAGAGAGCTCGCCTTCACCCAGAGGGTTGAATACAGAAAAAGAAAATCCATCCGCACTGAGGCGGATGGATAACGTATATTGTTCCGATTTACTAAAGTCAATCGTTTCTATCATACAGTGTTGCGGATAGGGAATTATTCCCAGTTACCTGCATTATTGTTAGCAGTTTCCAAGCTACCGATCATCAGACCGCAGTATTTACCCAACTTAGTCTGTACGTCTTTCATGTTAGCAATTTCTTGCTTGTCCAGACCACCCAGGTAAGTTTCATACGGAGTCTTAACTTCGAGCAGACAGAAAGGAGCACCGGATTTAGCTGTATCGTTCTTGATAGCCATTTCGAATTGTGCGCCGCCACCGTAAGGAACATATCTCATAGAATCGGGATTGAAACCTTTTGGGAAAATAGTATCCAGTACTGCAACCCACATTGTGTCACGCTTGAAGTTTTCCAAGCCTGCTTTCTTTACCTCGTCGTATTTACCTGTTTTCTTAGCTTTGTTGATGATAGCAATAGCTTTCTTTTCTGTCATACCGTCTTCCAACTGCTTGTCATTCAATTCACCTTCTTTGTAGATGAAAGGCAACTTCTGGTTTTTAACAAAGTAGATCAAAGTGTCGAAACTTGCCGTGTACTGTTGGTGGTTCAAGTTACGATACTCCTGCTGTGCTTTACGGATGTCCATTAAGCGGGCAATAACTGCCTTCTCTCTGTGCTTTCTAGCCTTTTCGAAATTAATAGGACCCATAATGCTAGCATAGCAGATGTAGATCAGTACCACTGCACACAAGCCTAAAACGATATTAAATACTGTTTTCATGATAAATATGTTTTTTAGTTGTTATATTCGTACCGCAAAAATAAAATAAATAATTCTAATGGCGATAGTTCCTGTAACTTTTTTCTATTACAAAAATGATAAATAACTATTTAGAAACGCAAATTAAGGAAAATTTTCCTTATGAACCAACTTTTGAGCAAGAAATAGTACTAAAATCATTAGCTGCCTTCTTGTTATCTCCCCGTAATGATGCGGTTTTTGTGCTGCGCGGATATGCTGGTACAGGAAAAACTTCGCTGGTCGGAGCGCTGGTACGGACATTGGATAAGTTGCAACAGAAGTCAATTCTGTTGGCTCCTACGGGGCGGGCGGCGAAAGTCTTTTCGGCTTATGCGGGGCATCCGGCGTTTACTATTCACAAAAAGATTTACCGTCAGCAGTCTTTCTCCAATGAGGTGAGTAACTTCTCTGTAAACGATAATTTGACTACTCATACCTTATATATAGTGGATGAGGCTTCGATGATTTCGAACGAGGGGTTATCCGGTGCTGTGTTTGGTACAGGGCGTTTGCTGGACGATTTGATACAGTTTGTTTATTCCGGTACAGGATGTCGGTTGATACTGATGGGGGATACGGCGCAGCTTCCTCCGGTGGGTGAAGAACAGAGTCCTGCTTTGTTTGCCGAGGCACTGAAAGGTTATGGGTTGGAGGTGATAGAGGTAGATTTGACGCAGGTAGTACGTCAGGTGCAGGACTCCGGTATATTATGGAATGCTACCCGGTTGCGCCAACTTATAGCTGAAGATGCCTGCCAGAGTCTGCCAAAGATAAAGGTATCGGGGTTCGCTGATATAAAGGTAGTTCCGGGCGATGAACTGATAGATACGTTGAGTACTTGTTACGACCGTGACGGGATGGATGAAACCATCGTCGTATGTCGTTCCAATAAGCGGGCGAATATCTATAATAATGGTATACGCGCGCAAATCCTTTGGCGGGAAGATGAATTGAACACGGGCGACTTGCTGATGGTAGCAAAGAATAATTACTACTGGACAGAAAAAAGTAAAGAAATGGATTTCATTGCCAATGGTGAGATAGCTGTTCTTCACCGGATGCGTCGTACACGTGAGTTGTATGGTTTCCGTTTTGCGGAAGTTCTGCTCACTTTTCCTGATTACGGGGATTTTGAACTGGAAGTTAATCTATTGTTAGATACTTTGCATAGTGATGCACCGGCTTTGCCTAAAGCGGACAATGACAGGCTGTTTTATGCTGTGCTCGAAGATTATGCCGACATTCCTGTAAAGCGCGAACGGATGAAAAAGATGAAGGCTGATCCGCATTATAATGCTTTGCAAGTGAAGTATGCTTATGCCGTTACTTGCCATAAAGCGCAGGGCGGACAATGGAAGAATGTATTTCTTGACCAGGGGTATATGACGGATGAATATTTGACACCGGATTATTTCCGCTGGTTATATACGGCTTTTACCCGTGCTACAGGTACTTTGTATCTGGTGAATTACCCGAAAGAACAAATCGTATAAATAGCTGGGATTAAAAAAAATATCTGTTCGCATGCAGTAATTAACTATTTACTGCATTTTCATTATACGAATCCGATATAAAAAGACTAAAACAATGAAACACATCTATTCTATTCTAATGTTGATTTCACTCTTGTTTGTGGGTACTGCATGCGAGGATGATTATCGTGATATGGTATTTTTTACGGGAGAGGCGCCTATTTACCAGATTGGGACTTGTGATAATCTGATTGGTTCCGTGAATCTCTATCAGGATAAACCGGAAGGTATTATTGTCGGTGTGGATGGAGGTGATGGCAACTATGTCATAATAAACGGAAACGATGCCGTGGTAACCGCTGCTTTTGTGAAAAATGAAAATGGCTATCAGCGTATATTGGTTACTCCTAAAGGAATAGGTGAGACTTCGATAACGGTAAGAGACGGCAGTGGTTCTTCGGCAATGTTGAGAGTGAAGGTAGACGAATGTGTGAAATTTGTTTGGTCTAAAGAGAAAGATGGCATTGTGGTTATTGGAGAAGCTACAGAAGAACAAAAGAAGAATATAGTGGATGCATTTACTAACTTCTTTACCGTAAAGGAGGGAGGACGTTATGAGATGATACCGGATAATGAATCTGATTTGTGGGAAAAAGGAATCCTGCGTGTCCGTCCGGATGATTCTACTATTGCTCCTTTCGTAGGACAATATGAAAGGGTACCGGTTATGGAAGGTGAAGTGGAACGTTCAGGTCTGCTATTTAAGTATAATAATGAAGAGCATCTTTATACTTTCAATGCTCCTAATCTTACCAGGCTGTCTGTAATGGAATATATCGACTTTTGGGAAGATGTAACCGAAGTCTGTCCGGTGGAAGTCCCGACAGGATGTAAAGTTTATCATGTGGAACGCTTAAAACCACGTAATCAGAGTGGAGAATAATTTAAAAAGATATACTAATCTAACCTTTTTTGTCAAGAGAGAATTTATGTATGTTTAACGGAACGGGAGGGCTTCGGCTTTCCCGTTTCTATTTTCTGCAAACAGATGATGTGTTAACCTGAAACGGATGATGTATTTTACTCAAACAGATGGTTTGTTTGGGGTGATTACATCGTTTGTTTTAGTCCATTACATAGTATGTTGTCATATAAAACATACTATCTTAACTCATTTCACTTCTATAGATACAAAAAAGAGGAGAAACATTCGCTTCTCCTCTTTACTATATATCTTCCCGAAACTAAATCAGGATTACATTGACAAAGATACGACATCAGAATGTCAAAGTCAAGTCTTTTGCCAGTTATTTACTTGCACAGGCGAATAATAATCCGCCTGCCTTCACAAGTCAATTATTAAATTCCGGCAAGTTCCAGTACCTTTTCTATTGCTGCATTCAGTCCGTCAATGTTCTTTCCACCTGCTGTTGCAAAGTGAGGCTGGCCGCCGCCGCCGCCTTGAATCAGTTTGGCGGCTTCTTTCACCAGATTTCCGGCTTTCAATCCACCGGCTACAAGGTTATCACTTAACATTACTGTCAGCATCGGTTTTCCTTCATTGATCGTTCCGGCAACGAAGCACAGGTTTTCTGTAATCTCGCCACGTAGTTGGAATGCAATATTCTTAATACTTTCTGCAGGTATCGGAGCACAAATCTTAATTACCTTTATGCCGTGGATTTCCTGCATGTTTTTCAGCAATCTTTCCTTTATCTGCGCCTCTTTCTCCCTCATGAAGTCTTCCATCTGCTTCTTCAATCCGGCATTCTCTTCAATGTACTTGCGGATGGTTCCGGCCAAGTCGGGTGCATTGTTGAAGAGCGCTTTCAGATCTTTCAGAGTATCTTCGATGGTGTCCATCAATTCCTCTACGCGTGCACCGGTGTAAGCTTCGATACGGCGTACGCCGGCAGCAACGGAGCTTTCAGATACAATCTTTATCATACCGATGTTTCCGGTAGCGGCAACGTGTGTACCTCCACAGAACTCAACGGATGAACCGAACTGAATAACACGCACATGGTCGCCGTACTTTTCACCGAACAAGGCGATAGCACCCAGTTCTTTGGCATCTTCAATAGGAATATTGCGGTATTCCTTCAAAGGTATGTTAGCACGGATTTTAGCATTCACCAGATGTTCTACCTGGCGGATTTCTTCGTCCGTCACTTTCTGGAAGTGAGAGAAGTCGAAACGTAGTGAGTCGGGGGTTACTAAAGAACCCTTTTGCTCTACATGCTCGCCCAGTACTTCGCGGAGTGCAGAGTCCAGCAAGTGGGTAGCCGAGTGATTGGCTGCACAGGCAGCGCGTTTGTCGGTATCTACACAAGCCATCATCGGAACTTCCGGATGTGCGGGCAATTTCTTGGTAATATGTATCGGAAGGTTATTTTCCTTCTTTGTATCAATTACTTCAATCGTTTCGAATTCGCTGACCAATACACCTGTATCACCTACCTGACCACCGCTTTCGGCATAGAACGGGGTATAGTCCAGTACGATTTGGTACAATGTCTGGTTTTTCTGTTTTACTTGGCGGTAACGAAGGATACTTGTTTCATATTCCGTATAGTCGTAACCTACAAATTCAGTGGTTCCTTCTTTCAGTGTGATCCAGTCGCCGGTTTCTATGGCAGCGGCATTGCGGGCACGTTGCTTCTGCTGTTGCATCTCGGCGTCGAATTCCTTGATGTCGGCAGTCATACCGTTTTCACGGAGAATCAGTTCCGTCAGGTCGAGCGGGAAACCGAAAGTATCGTATAAGGTAAAGGCATCCTTACCACTGATTTCTGTCTTTCCGGCAGCTTTGGCGTCAGCCATCGTCTTATCCAGCAAGCGGATACCGGTTTCCAGTGTGCGGAGGAAAGAGTCTTCTTCTTCTTTAATAACCTTGCTGATCAGTTCTTTCTGTGCTTCCAGTTCAGGATAAGCCTCACCCATATTCTCAATCAGAACCGGGAGTAATTTATACATGAATGCCTGTCTCTGCCCCAGGAATGTATAACCGTAACGAACTGCGCGGCGCAGAATACGGCGGATTACATAACCTGCCTTTGCATTCGAAGGCAATTGTCCGTCTGTAATAGAGAAAGCGATTGTACGGGTATGGTCGGCGATAACACGCATAGCGATGTCCGATTTCTCGTCTTCACCATACTTCTTGCCGGTCATGTTGCCTATAGCCTTCAGTATGGGGTGGAATACATCTGTATCATAATTAGAAGTCTTATCTTGTAGTGTACGCACCAGTCTTTCGAAGCCCATACCGGTATCGATAACTTTGGCAGGAAGTCCTTCAAGGCTACCGTCGGCCTTGCGGTTGAACTGCATGAACACAAGATTCCAGATCTCGATTACTTGTGGGTGGTCTTTGTTCACCAGTTGACTACCGGGGATCTGAGCCTTTTCTTCTTCCGAACGCGAGTCTATATGTATCTCGGAACACGGACCACACGGACCTGTATCGCCCATTTCCCAGAAGTTATCGTGTTTGTTTCCGTTGAGGATATGATCCTTTGGCAAGAATTGTTCCCAATAGGAAGCGGCTTCATTGTCACGTTCCAGTCCTTCTTCGGGGCTGCCTTCGAATACGGTGGCGTAAAGGTTCTTCGGGTCTATCTTCAGAACATCTACCAGGTATTCCCATGCCCAGTTGATTGCCTCTTTCTTAAAGTAGTCACCGAACGACCAGTTACCCAGCATCTCGAACATGGTATGGTGGTACGTATCGTGTCCTACTTCTTCCAGGTCATTATGCTTTCCGCTAACGCGCAGGCATTTCTGCGAGTCCGCGACTCTTTTATATTTTGCCGGGTGGTTACCCAAAATAATATCTTTGAACTGGTTCATCCCCGCGTTAGTAAACATCAGTGTCGGGTCATCTTTAATTACCATTGGAGCAGAGGGCACTATCTGATGGCCTTTGCTCTCGAAGAAACTCTTGAATGAGTTTCGGATTTCATTTGCAGTCAACATACGTCTGTCTGATTTATGATTTTATGATTTATGATTTATGCCATGAGGATTTATGACTTATGCATCACATGATTTAAAAGAATAACTTGTCGAATACTGTAGATGTTTCCCCACCACTGTTTTCTTATAAATCATAAATCATAAATCATAAATCTTATAATTCTTGAAAAAACTGTGCAAAGATAGCTTGTTTTTATTACTTTTGCCGTATTAATGAGCGAAATATTTCCAAAAGATGCGCAAAGTTTACTACATTTATAATCCACAGACGCAGACTTATGACCGTATTTACCCTACTGTCCGGCAACGGATGGTGAGTCTCCTGCGCCGTTTGTTTATCGGCATGGGCTTAGGGGCAGGTAGTTTCATTATTCTGCTGATTATCTTCGGTTCACCTTCCGAGAAAGAGTTGAGGAAGGAAAATAGCCAACTTTTAGCGCAATATAATGTGCTTTCCCGTCGTCTGGACGAGGCAATGGGAGTGTTGCAGGATGTGCAACAGCGTGATGATAACCTGTATCGGGTTATATTTGCGGCTGACCCTGTACCTTCGGCTATTCGTCAGGCAGGGTATGGCGGCACTAACCGTTATGAACACCTGATGGATATGGCGAACTCCGATCTGGTAGTGAATACAACTCAGAAGATGGATATGCTCAGCAAGCAACTCTATATCCAGTCGCGTTCCTTCGATGATGTGGTGGATATGTGTAAGAGCCATGACGAAATGTTGCGTTGTATCCCCGCTATCCAGCCTGTTTCCAATAAAGACCTTCGCAAAACAGCTTCCGGTTACGGAACGCGTATCGACCCTATTTACGGAACTACAAAATTCCATGCAGGTATGGACTTCTCGGCACCTTTGGGTACGGATGTTTATGCCACAGGAGATGGTACGGTGATACAGATGGGGTGGCAAACCGGATATGGTAATCGGATTGTGGTAGATCATGGATTTGGTTATCAGACCGTATATGCGCATTTGCGTGATTTCCGTACTAAGGTCGGCAAGAAGGTGGTACGCGGTGAAGTTATTGGCGGGGTAGGCAGTACGGGAAAGAGTACAGGCCCTCACTTGCATTATGAAGTTCATGTAAAAGGTCAGGTAGTCAACCCTGTCAACTATTACTTTATGGACTTGAGTGCCGAGGATTACGACCGGATGATACAGATTGCTGCCAACCATGGTAAAGTTCTCGATTAACAGCTATGGATAAAGACTTGAAATTATATTATTCCATCAGTGAGGTAGCCCAGATGTTCGATGTGAACGAGTCCTTGCTTCGTTTCTGGGAGAAAGAATTTCCACAACTTTCTCCGAAGAAGGGGAGCCGTGGGGTGCGGCAATATCGCAAAGAGGATATTGAAACTGTGAAGCTGATCTATCATCTGGTGAAGGAACGGGGAATGACATTACCCGGTGCCCGCCAGCGAATGAAGGACAATAAAGAAAACACTCTTCGTAACTTTGAAATTGTAGATCGTCTGAAAGCTATTCGTGAAGAACTGCTCAGTATGAAGAGAGCTCTTGACGGATTTACTTATGAACAGGTGGAGGAGCTGAAAAAAGATATTCAGGAAATAGAAGGATGAATAGGATTATTTTATACCGTGTAAGGAAAATGGATAAAGTCTCAAATCCCCGATTACAAAAAGTTAAGAGTTTGTCGACAAGAAGTTAATTCCTTGTTGACAAACTCTTAATTTCTTGTCTACTAAAAATTGATATCTTGTAACCCGTTGATAACTAACGATAAAAACTCTTCGCATAGAAGCGTGGTTTGTGTATAAATATCGCTTATTTTCATTTAACGGATCATCTCTTTTATACAATCTTGCTTTATAGATTCCTTATAACCTTATGGATGGAGCCTGCCCAATAATTACGCAGCCCGAAACCTCTTGCTTTACCACCGGTTGCCCAGTCTTGTATTATTTCTTTCGTTTCCGTATTGAAGAATACTACTTGATAGGAACCGTATGCTTCTGCTTTGTTCAGTAATTTGGCAATGATAACCAAGCCAATACCCGGTTTCTTTTGTGTGGGAAGTGCGTTCACAATTTGCTTAATCTGATCTTCACTCAGCATATAGCTTGCATTGGTCGTCATCAATTCTTGTGGATCGATAGCTTCATTGACCTGATTGACAGCATCGAGTGAGATTTCATTAACTCTTACTTTCAGCTTCTTACTTACGTCATATTTCTTGGCTTCGGTAATGAACAATCGGTTAATTCCATCAAATGCTACTTTAAATTGTGCCGGGGTTTCTGCTGCGCCAAATACTTTAGCCGCTGAATAGTCCACTCCATAGAAATTGATACTTTCAACTTCTTTAAGGAAGTTCTTGTTTTGTCCGAAACAAATCATGCTTGTTGCAAGGAACAGAAGGGTGAATAGCTTTTTCATACAATTAATAATTTAGAATCAGTACTCAGTTTATTATTTTGTCAAAATTAGAAATTAGTTATCGTAAATCAAAGAATTTGATGCTTTTTCTACTCATCGGAGGCATTTGTATCTGAGAGATATATTCTGCCGGTTCAAACCGGATGGTAGGAGCTACCCGTATTTTAGAGCGGAATAAATCTTTAATTTCTTTGGCAAAGCTTTCGCTGTTTTCGTCACTGCCAATCCGAATCAATATCTCGTCTGTACCTAACTTGTTGGTATACACCTCAACAACGTAGTTCTTTACCCGGGGAATATCATCCAATATGTCGAATAATGCAGGTGGATACAGGGTTGTTCCTTTGTATTTTATCATTTGTCCTTTTCGTCCCAGCACAGAACTTAACCGGATGGTGTTTCTGCCACATGCACAAGGTTCCGTATATTGGTAACAGATGTCTCCGGTTTTGAAACGAAGTAAAGGCATACCTTCTACCCCTAAAGTGGTAATGGTTACTTCTCCCGGTTCTCCTGCCTTCACCGGAAGGTTCTTATCATCCAGAAATTCTACAATGATAAGTTCGGGTTGCAGGTGTCCGCCATGGAATTCAGAACATTCGGTGAAGGACGATTGCATTTCCGTAGAGGCATAAGTGGAATAGAGTTGGAGTGACGGCCACTTTTCGCTGATACGCTGTCCAAGGGTGTTTAATGTAAAATCGGGGTTACGCAGTGCTTCGCCGATACATACACACTTCTTCATAGAACAGGTGTTATAATCAATCTGATTTTTCTCGGCAAACTCTATCAATTTAATCAGGAATGAAGGAACGACCATGCCGCAGGTAGGGTGAATACGGTGAATGGTATCCCATTGCAGTTCCGGTATACCGTTGCCTACACGGGCTACTCCCATACCGAGCTCTCTGGCTCCCAAGTAGTAGGCAAGCCCTGCCATGAAGCGGCGGTCTATGGTGGTCATCAGTTGCAGTATATCGTGTCGGCTGCATCCGGCGGTATTGAAGGACAGATACTCGTTGTATGCCAGACGGTCCAGGTCTTTGGAGGTCAGTACAAAAGTAACCGGATCTCCTAAAGTTCCGGAAGTGGTGACATAGTCGATAATATCATCCGGGTCTACACAGATGAATTCACTATTATGTAGTTGCAGGTCTGTTTTGGTGGTAACGGGAATTTGTTGGAGGTCTTCTATCTTCTTGATTCGGGTGATGTCTATGGAATGTTCTTTGAACATTTGCTGATAGAAGTGGGAATGTGCCTGCAAGTAAGCCAAGGTTTCAGTGAGTCTGGCTTCCTGATACAATTTAATCTCTTCGGGAGAGCGAAACTGTATGTCTGGATTCTTTTCCATATTATTGTTTTTTATTGATTTTTTGTTGGATTCGTACTTTCTCAGCTTGTTTGGGTATGGGCATTGTTAGTGCTTTCTGCCAATAGGTTATGGCTGTATCAGTTTGTTGTATTGCAGCATAATAATCTCCCAATATCTCGTAAACGTAATAGAATGAAGGATTAGATGCTTCATAAAGATTCAGGACCTTTGTTTCTATTGTTTCTTTCCGTTGGATCTTTTCCCGGATGAGCTTCGTTAGCTGTTTATAAGCCATGAACTGTTTGTAGTTTGCTTGCCTGATAAAGTTGTCTTCGGGAATAGTCAGACTCAAAGTGGCGATTTCGTGATGGAAATCTATGGTATCGCTGAATATTTTGTTTAGATCGTATGCCATATACTTGCCGCATTGCCAGGGAGAAGTGGATACATACATGATCTGTTTCTCCGGTAGGAAAATAACAGAGTGATGGGCTATGAGTTGATTGATAGCCATTTCATTACCCATGCCCAAATCAATATTGTCCAATCCTTTTTGGTTGCGGAGAATGGAAGCAGCTTTCATCGGGTCGATAGGCTTATTCTCTTTCAACAGTTCTTGCAGACGGGCAAAACGATAGGGACTATCGGAAGTCGCAATGTTTTCCTGGTTGCGTTCATCGTTGCGGAAAGTATCTGATTGATAATGGTTGGTACAAATAATCTGATTACCGCTACTTGTAAAAAGTGCCGTCTTCTCCGGTGACTTTTCAATGATAGCGGCTCTGCCATCCCGCGCAGAACCGATCAGTATGGATTCGGAAACAAATGTTTTTCGCTTCAGGGCGATAGCATAAGCTTCATCAATCGTTGAGGCATATTGCAGTATCTCTCTGGTTAGGATAGAGATGGGAGTGGCGGATGCAGTCGGCATATCCGATTTTGCAGCATTGATAGTCACCGTGAGTCCGGTTTCATTCATGCCCGAAAGTACACCGATCATACCCGGCCAACCCACGGATGCAAATTTATAGCCTTGCTCGGGCTGATAAAAAGATACCAGCTTGTTGTGTGCAAACTTATCCCCCATGTAAAAATCAAAATTGCGTCCGATGATGAGGGAAGAGTCGGCACTGTTTTCTCCCCAGGTGGCAAAGGAACTGCAACCTACCAACATGTAATCTTGCATGGCATGTCCCAGATCGTGAGCCGAATGATAATTGAGTTGGCGCTCGTAGGGAGTACCGATAAAGTCGTACTCATGGGTACAGGAGAGCGAAATACCATAAATTTCATCTCTGAATTCTTCCGGGACATTCTCTCCTAAATTACGGTTGAAAAGTACGATGAAGAAGCGGAGAAACTTAAGATAATTGTCAGAAGGTACTATTTCGCGTATCTGGTCAACAAAGACTTTCTCCTGATAGTATAGCAAATCAGAAGAAAGTTTGCCTATGGCCTCACCGCGCTGGAATGCATCGCCACTCACCTTCAACTCCCACAGACCACTGTTGCTTTGCCGTAGATAATTGCCCGCATATTCCCGAAGACTGTCTGTCTGTACCAATTCTCCGTTGGCCTTGGGGGTGTAGTCGGGAGTCAGCATATCCGCAGAGAAATAGAGGATGCTAACAAAGAGGATAATGGCAAGGAGAAGCACCCCTATGCCACATGCCGTATATTTAATTGTTTTCTTTAATATCTTATGCATGGCCTATTCGTTTAGCTAAATATTCATGTCCGAGTAATTCGCCACAAGTGATGATGGAGGTTAATGTAACTCCTAAAGCACCGTGGACATTCAGGTTCTGTCCTGTGAGAAATAAGTTTCCCAATTTGGTCCGGGTGGAAACAAAACCGATCTGCGGACATTTGTAATCTTTGATAATTCCATAGGCGGAACCGTCGCAAGTACCCGTAAAGTCTCTGTAGCTAAGGGGAGTAGTGGTATACATTGTCTCGATGTGATCGGTAAAATCGATCCCGTGGCTTTTGATGAACTCCAACAATTGCTTGGCTTTTTCCATTTTGAAGGCTTTATAGTCTTCACCTCGTTGTTCGGGAAGTGTATCCTGCCAGGCAGACAGTTCATCTATATACATGGGAGTCAGAATGGATATGACGTCTGCATAATCACTGTTGCGGGAAGATGCTTGTGTGGAGATCATGCAATTGGTGGTATATCCCATATTGACTTTCTTATCATACCATACATCATTGTCTCCATGCAGATAGAGGTTCTGATTCAGATACGGATAACTTTTCTCTTTCATAATCAGATAAAGAGTGAAAATGCCGTATGTGTTTTCTAAAGAATTAATACGGGAGATATAGGCATTTTTGATACAGCGGGTTTTGTCCAGCAAGGTTAATGTTTGTTTGGGGTGTACGTTAGAGATGATGTATTTGCTTTCTATCCGCTCTGCATGGTTTATCTCTACCCCTGCTACCTGATTGTTCTCTACAATGATACGGGTGACTTCACTGTTGTTCAAAACTGTTCCGCCATGAGTGCGAATCACATTGATCATCTCAGAGGCCACTTGCATACTTCCGTCAATGAACCGATAGGCTCCTTGTATGTAGGAGTTGTTAATCATGGCGTGTTCATAGAAGTTGGAATGTTCTCTTAAACCACCATACAGAAGTGCCGAGCCGGCCAATACCGATTGCAAATCAGGATTGGTGGTAATCTTATCTATCATTCCTGCTGCTGAGGTATTGAAGAACTTCATTCCTTCAGTAGAAATAATGCCTTTCTTCAGATTGTCCACACTGATCAGATTACCTACTTCTTTCAGTAACGTTGTATATTGCCGGAGATTTTCTTTTTCGTGAGGAAATGATTGGCAAAGGGTATCGATAAAACGTTCGTATCCCATTGCGTAATCATATACGCGATTCTTATAGAAAATCTTATCAAAAGCATTTTCATCCAGTTTCCGGACTTTGAGGTGATCCATAATTCCTACATACCGGAAAAACTGATTCATGACTTGTCCTTCGTCCAGACTACCTATATAATGAATTCCTGTATCCAACAAATGCCCTTTCCGGCGATAGGTCTGAAAGCATCCTCCAAACAGTTCGTTCTTTTCGAACACACATACGTTATACCCTTCTTTACTAAGTATGGCTCCACATTCAAGGCCACCTAACCCGCTTCCAATGATGATGATGTCATACTTACTCATGGCAATTGCTTTTTAAGTATATAGATGGTATTCGATGTATATTTATCGTTGCGGATAGTCTTTACTTCCATTCCACACTCCCGGGCTATACTCTGAATTTGAGCTTCGGAAGTGAAGCAGAGCTCATCCGTAGTGCGGTTGAACTTGACAACTTGGGTAGAGAGAACTTCAGTGAGGCGGGTTAGCCGATGTTTATGGGTCTCAGCGGAATTTCCATCACGTACGATAATCATTCCTTCAGGACGAAGAAGATTGGCGCATTTCACTAACAAGTCATGTTGATGTTCATAATTCATGTAATGCAATACGTCATTCAGGATGAAGACATCACTTTCCGGGAACTTATAAACCGATGCGTCAGCATGTTCAAAGCGAAGATTTTCGCCACGAAGCCAGCCGTGTTGAGCTATAGCTATTTTATCTTCGTCATAATCGATTCCTAATATTTGCCTTTCTTTGGATATCATAGACAGCATATAACACAGAGGACCCAGACCACAACCGATATCCGTAATCTGTCCTTTCATCGGAATCAGTTGATTGAATAACTGGTAATTGTGTTCCATCTTTACTTTGATGCGGATGTACCACTCGATGACAGGACTTTTATAGATATAGTTCAGTACCAACGCCTCATAAAATGCCGGATTCGCCGGTGTATTCTTTTCCAGGCAAATACGTGCATATTCTTCTTTCATATAGGAAGAAATACGCTTGGTACGTTCCTGATAGGTAGTTCCGAATGAATCATCGTTATAAAGTATGCGAGGCAATATTTTAGAGTAAATAATGCCTTTGCGGACATAGAAAGGTTGTGCCTTGGCTATAATCTCTCCATTGCCGTATAGCAGAATAGGAATAATATCCAATTGCAGAGTTTCTGATAAATAGAAAGCACCTTTATGAAAACGTTTCATCTTGCCGTCATAGGTCCGGGTACCTTCGGGGAAAATGGCGATGGAGTATCCTTCTCTTACTTTTTCCCGCATCCGTTCCACACAAAGTTCATATCCTTCGTCTACATGGAAGAAACCTGCATATTGAATGATTTTTCCAAATACCGGAGAGCTCCATACCCAGTGATTGGTTATCATGATAATCTTCGGGGAAAAAGATAATAACTCCAGGATATCAATGAAAGACTGGTGATTGGCTATTATGATAGCCGGCTTTTTGAATGTCTCATTGGTTACGTTGACGTGTTCTTTACGTACAAATGTTGCCACTACCAATATACCTTTGCAAGTAATGTTGATAATCCGGCAAACAAGCTGCTGCTTATAACTGCGGCGTACCGGAATGAGGTATAATAAGATAATGAAAATTCTCAGAATGATGCATCCTGTAACGAAGAGCATGAAAAGGATGATCGTGCGGAGTAAGCCTATCAAGGTATACGGGGGCAGTCCCTTAGAAGCCGGTTTAGCAATAAAGAACTGGAAAATAATAGGTTGTATGGTATAGGCTACTAATACCACCGCTGCCATTCCAAGGATGGAAATCAGTGAAATGGATTGCAGGGCGGGATGTTTGGCAAATACTAAAGTTCCCATTCCCACAACGGCTGTGAATGCAGAGAAGAAAATAGCTGTCTTATGGGAATTCAGGATCGCTTTTCCTGTCCGGTATTTGTTTTGGAGTCCATCCATGATGAAGATACTGAAGTCGTCTCCGATACCGAAAATGAAAGTAGAGAGGATAATATTGATAATGTTGAATTCGATACCCAGAATCCCCATCAGGCCCAAAATAATGGTCCAGCTGATAAGCATAGGCAGGAAACTGATCAGGGTTAATTCTATACGCCCGTACGAAATCAATAGGGCCAGGAATATAAGGAATGAAGAAATATAAAGTATCAGGTAAAAGTCGTTATTGATGGCAGAGACCCATTGATTAGTGAAATAACTCCGGTCGAAGACTACAACATCCGTATTATCCTTGAATTGTTGATAGACTTCTTCCTTATTATCATCAGTGATGCGTACCTGGGTAACGAGCATCGTGATGGAGTCAGCACTTGTTTGCCATTCGTTCAGTAGGGTAGTGGCGATACTATTTGTATCGTCCTGATAATTATAGGGCTGGAATGGGTGTTCTAACCATTGGTAAAATGTATCGAGACTACCTTCCCGGAAGTGATAGGTACGGGCGGCGTCTTCTATGTATTTGCGAATAGTTGATATCTTTCCCGACTCTCCCCAATACTGGTTCCATTGTTCCAGACGCTTTTGCTGTTCTTCCGGTGAAATTAAGAATTGCTCGGCAGATGCATACGCTTTAATAAGTCCCTGTTCTTTAAAAGCGGATAAGTGCTGATTGGTATTTGCATAGCTTTCGAGTGCTTCTGTCATGTCTTTACCTACACTGACAAAAAGTACGGTTTTCTCTTGGGCATTGAAAAGCTGTTCCAGTTTAGCCTCTGCTTGTTTTAAGTGTTGAGGTTCATAGTTGAGGCTCATCATGTCTTCGTTAAACTTGACTTTCTGTGAAGTAAATAAGCCGATGAGGGTAATAATAACGATGATGCCTACTAGCCATTTGTTCTTTTCATAAGGATAGGCATTGATTTTTTCAATAAAGCGTAAGACCCTGCCTTGCTTCACATCAGCTTGTCCTTTCAGAAAATGTGGAAGGTAAATAAGACAGAAAAGAGTAGTACCGATAAGTGCCAGAGAAGCAAACAAACCGAAATCGCGTAGCAATTCGGACGTGGTAAAAGTAAGTCCGAAGAATGCACCTATTGTAGTGAAGCTGCCTACTGTAAGCGGATAAGTTATTTCTTTAATCAATTGCTGGACAGTAGAAACATGATTTTGATGGGCCAGCATGTGTATGGAATAGCTCAGTGCAATACCCAGAATAGCCGATCCGGCACCTACGGCAATTGCAGAGATATATCCCTGAATAAAATAGATCAGGCATAAAGCGAACAATCCCCCGAATAAAACGGGAGTGACAATGAGAGGGATTGATTTCTTGTGCTTAAACACCAGCGAGATGAAAACAATGATAATCAGCAGTGCAATCGAAGAAGTAATAATGGTATCCTTTTTAATCTGTCGCGCATTATAGACGCTGACCGAGGGACCTCCAAAGTAAGATGCGTGAATGAAAGGATACTCTTTCTGAATCTGTTGTAGCTCGTTTTCAAGTATCCGGATCAGATTTTCATTCTCACCGGTACTTCCTGTTCCGAATACCGGAGTCATAAACATCAGCAATGTGTTTCCATCTTTCGAAAAGATGTGTCCGTTGTTTATTTCATAATTGGTTTCCAATTGAAAATCCTGCAAATGCTTTAAGACGTTATTTCCAAGTCCTAACGGGTCTCTTTGTATATAACCTCTCAATGCTATACCTGCGGGAGAAAGAAGGTTGGTATAGTTCTTTCGCATAATGGCTTCTATGCCTTCCTGCGTTAAAAGTGAGTCGAAGTGCTGATAGTCTTTTTCCGTCAGGAACAGCGGAAGATTTTCATAAACAAAATCTGTTGCTTTTTCAATGGTTGTTTCATCTACTTCCGAAAAGATATCTTTAATCCAGGTTTGGTTAGACTCTTCTAATAAGTTTTGTTTCAGTTGGTCTCCGGCCTCTATCATTAGATCCGGAGTTACTGTAGAGTCGGCAGGAGAGATTAAGATGATAATCTTATCCTTTATTTTTAGGTTATCAAATACCTTGGTGATGTTCTGGCTGTTCTTCGTATCAGGAAAGAAACGGGTCACATTCTCTTCAAACCTGACTTGCCAGGCGAAGTACCCCATAAAAAGGACACAAACACAGAGTGACAAATAGAAGAGAACTTTGTGTCTTTGAAAATAATTATATAGTCTGATAAAGAACTGAGTCATGTTGTTTTCGGCCTTCTGTATATAGTGAGCAGGCTGATAGTTATAATACCTGCCAGTATACTACAAGCGGTTGCAAAGATAACACTTCCAATTAAATATTGCTCTAAAACCGATTTCACATTTTCAAATGAAATATTGGTAAGATGAAGTTCAACCGGCCTGTTCAAGACTTTACATCCTGTCAGGTAACTGCCATATAATAGGAAAGGAATCATGGGAGGAATACTGATATTAGCTGCTACAATGGCTATTACTTTGTTGAGTTTAAGCACATGAGCCAAAAATAAAGTGGCAAGCATCTGGTATCCCCAAATCGGGACTATTCCCATAAATACACCTAACATAATGGCATAGGTAATCTTCAGATTCGATTCTTCGGACTGTGTAATGTGGGTCTGGAAGAATTTCCGGCAATTGCTCCAGGTTAGTTTCCGGAAGAAGTTACGCGGATAAATCCAGAGGAAAGTGATGAACACTAAGAAGGTGTTCAATATACTGATACGAGTGAAATCCCGGAAAGGACGGAAGTGTGAGACACGTTCTTCCTGGGGGGGATAGTAGACATGTATGGGTATATTGCGGACCGTGGTTCCTCCCCATACTGCAAAGACCAGTGCCTCAAGCTCAAATTCATATTTAGCGGTATAGTAGAATCTCTGCACATTGATTTTATGTAATGGATAGAGCCGGTAACCCGATTGGGTATCCTGAAGCTTTACTCCGGTTTCAAGTTTAAACCAGAAGTTGGAGAACTTATTGGCAAAAGTATTCTTGCCCGGCATATTGTCCGAAGTCAGATTACGGGCACCTACCAGCAACGTATCCGGTTCTTTTTCTATTTCTTCCATGAAAATAGGAATGTCTGAAGCAAAATGCTGTCCATCGGAATCTATAGTGATGGCATATCGGTAGCCGGCTGCTTTGGCCTGTTTTAATCCGTTCTTTAAGGCAGTTCCTTTTCCTTTATTGGTAGGATGGGTGATGATATGCAGGTTCGGATAGTTTTCCAGAAGGGTAGGGGTGCTATCGGTAGAGCCGTCATTGACAACGATGATATCTTCTACATAGAAGAGTACATCTTCAATTACGGTAGTCAGCGTCTTTTCATTATTGTAGGTAGGTATAATAACTACAATACCAAGTTGCCTGGCTTTCTCATGCCATAGTTCCTCGCTACGTTCTTCCATATTTATTTGCCGATTAGTTGTGCTTTTAATTTGATACAGATATCTTTTGAGGATGCTCCTTCAGCCAGAATCTGGAATGTATTCGTTTCGTTTTTTTTGATAGTTAATGAGAGCTTTAATTCCGGTGTTTCATTCGGATTAATAACAGAAAGAAACTTGCATGAGGCTATCTGCTTGTATTGCAGGGGAGCTTGTTGTATTTTCTCTATGCACTCTTTTATTATTTGTAGCATACAAACGCCCGGAACTACGGGTTGTTGTGGAAAGTGTCCGTTATAAATAGCATGTTGTGGGTTGAGCATGACTTGCACTGCCCAGTCTGTTCCATTGATATGCTCAGAGTACGTAATCTTATAGAAATTGTGAAGAAGTTCAGCCATATTAGTTTGGGTTTTCTTTTAATTTGTCCAACTGTATACTTAGCCGCAGCCAGGGATGTTTGATTTTTATCTGTTCGGGATGTTCTAAATTGAACTCCGATAGATAGAATACTGATTTACCGAATCCTCTGCCTGTAGCTCTTTTTTCAAAGGTACTGCTTTTCTTTTTGATGCGGATATTCTTTCCACTTAAAAATAGATTCTTAAAGTCTGTTTCCAGTAATAGCAGCATTTTCTTTTTCTTCATGGGCTCTATGCAGCTGTTGACGTGAAATTCATTTTTCCGGAGTGAAAAATCAAAAAGACTGAGTCCAAAGTAAGTAGATGCCAATATTCTTATTTCATTATCCGGCAATTTCCGTACAATTAATAGACCGCTGAAGTGATGCTTCATGAAGTCTAACTGCATATTGTATTTTTGCGAATATTCTTCAGCGCAAATAATAGGTGTCACATGAGATGTGGCATCTCCTGCTATTGTTTTTGAGGAGCCGCAGGAAGTGAATAGATACAGAATAAAGATCAGATTAGCGAATAGAAAACTTTGTTTCATCTTTCAAAGCATTAAATCTCTTGTTGTAGAACTCATATTCCGTATAATTGGTGGCTGTTTCGGAAAGACGCAATTTGTAAACCGACATATCTTTCTTATCCAGGTATATTTCAATTTCCGAAATGTAGGCTTGTATGGCTTTATTGACCGGCTTAATCTTCACTATATAATAGGAATCATTTTCAAAATATTCCAGTTTGTAGTCGGAAGACATTTTTGAGAGATCGCCTATCATGCAGGCTGTGAGCATATCTTGCATTTGATTCATCATCTTATTGGCAGTTAGGCTCATAATGCTCTTTTTACCGTCCGATACGATTTTAAGCCGGGAGTCGTTTATCACTATTAGGTAGTTGACGGGTTGGGCGTATTCCATACGTATTTTGCCGCTCTTTTGATAATAGAACTTTCCTTTGGAGGTTACTTTCTCATCCAGAATATCCAGGTACTTCACTTGTGTAAAGTCACTTTCAATGGACTGCATGGTTTGTGCTTCCTTTGCCAGACGGTTTTCAAAATCCTGGGTATGGATTAGCTTCTTCATTGTCTGGGCATGGGTATAGGAAATACCCAATATGATTGATAATATTATTAGTATGGTTCTCATAATGCTTTTACAACATGCTGTCCAGACGGACAACTGTATATCCCTGTTCTTTAATTAAGTTAAGTATCTCTTTTAATAACAGGTCACTGTCCGGCATCCGATCGTGTAGAAGGATAATAGAACCGGGGCGTAACCTTTTCTGAATACGCTTCAAAACTTTCTCTTTGGAAGGTTGCAGTGTATCGAGTGTTCTGATATTCCAGCCAACAGGAGTGTATCCCAATATGCGGACAGCTTTTGCTATAGTAGGATTCGTGACTCCAAACGGTGGGCGGAATAACTTGATTTTCTGCGAAGTTACTCGTTCTAATGCAAACTGGCAAGCTTGCAAGTCTTTTTTCATCCGCGACAGGTTGTACAAGGGAAAATGATTGGTATGGGTAAAAGAATGATTACCAATCAGATGTCCTTCGTTGATAATTTGTCGGATCAACTCCTCATTCTCTTCTACTTTGTGACCGATGCAGAAAAAACAAGCCGGTATTTGTTGTTCTTTGAGTACTTGCAATACTTTGGGAGTTTGTACCGGGTCCGGTCCATCATCAAAGGTGATAGCTACAATTTTATCTTCAGTCTGTTTCTTGCAAAATACCTTGAGATAGATGTTAGAACGGATGTTGCAAGATGCGTAGACGAGAAAGATAATTATTAATATGATCAGGATTTCCACTATCATTGTTTTTTCCGGATTAAAATGAGTGAATGGTTAATGGAGTGATAATGATTATATATCAGAGCCGTTTGTCCCGGATTTAGATTCTCTTCAAAAGTTTTAGCCACTTTCCATAAAGCAAAGGAAGATGCTGTAGGATATTCACCACATTCATTCTTAAAGGTGGTGCATGTTGCTGTGGGAAACAGGTTGTTTTCTAAATCAGTATACAGGGTATCTTCTTTCAGGTTTCCATTTTTACCGGTAACAAACCAATCGATTTGTCCGGCTGTTAATCGGTTACTTTGCAAAAAGCAATGAATCTTTTCGGCTACTTCCTGTGTACTGCTCGCATGAATAAAAGTCGATATACCGGCAAGTTCTGCTAATGTGGATTCGGTGGCTTCTCGTCCCAATAGGAAGAACTGGGCACCTTCGCCTGCTTGTATGCCCCTTAGCAGTCCCAGGCGTTGTTGTATGGCGTGACTGTTAGGGGTAATCTCATCAATAGCTCCTACGAGGACATTTTCATCACCTTCCCAGATTCTCATCATACCGTCCAATAGTGCACTTTCGAAACTCAATCCCCGGTGCACATACGTCATGTTGTAAGCATGTATCTGGCGGAGTAATGCTATTTGAGCTCCGATGGTATTGAAGGTTGACTGGATAAAGGGTGTTGGGTTCAGTAGTTGTTCTTCATTCTCAATGATTGTATTCAGGAACTTCTCTGTATCTGCCAGGCATCCGAGTCCGGTTGCAGTGATGATCGCATGTACTTTTTCGGAAGGTAGGGTACTGATACATTCCAGTCCGCAGGCAACTCCCATTTTGATGATCCGGCTCATACGCCTCCGTAGTGCGACATTTGTGATAATGCTCTTGTAATCCGGTTCGTTAGCGGATAAATAAGGGGATTCTCCGGAAGCAGTATCCGCGTGAATAGAAGCAATATGATTGATATAGACAGGTTGCATCATTTCTCTTTTAATGTGGAAAACAGGATCGAAGAATCATTTCCACCGAATCCAAAAGAATTCGATAGTACATTACGAATGGGTAGTCCCTCGCGGAATGAGGTTTCGGGCATCAACATGTTTTCTTCTATAGGTTCTTTGAAGTTCAGATTGGGATAGATGAAACCATGATATACGGAGAGAACAGAATAAACCGCTTCAATTCCTTCCGAAGCTCCTAATGTATGACCGATAAACGCTTTGACAGAACTGAACGGAGGAATTTTATCACCAAAAATCCGCCGGATAGCAAGTCCTTCTGAAAGATCATTACTTAGAGTTCCTGTGCCATGTACATTGATATAATCAATCTTTTCGGGAAGAATTTCACTCTTAGCTATGGCTTCTGTCATAGACCAGAATGGTCCGTTTCCTTCGGGTGAACTGCCGGTCTGATGAAAAGCTTCATTCACATTCGAATATCCGCTTAATAAGCAATAAGGCTCTTTCCGGAGTAATTTCTCTGATTGAAGCACAATATATCCGGCTCCTTCTCCTAAGTTGAGGCCTGCACGGGATGCGTCAAAAGGACGGCAGTGTTCCTTATCCAAAATCATAAGTGAATTGAAACCATTGAGGGTAAACTTGCACAAGGCGTCCGTACCTCCTACAATGGCAGCGTCCAGTTGGTCATTCCTGATCATGCGGGCTCCTAACATGATAGCATTAGCTGCTGATGAACAGGCTGTACTGATAGTGGTTACAAAGTCATTTACTTTCAGATAATCTGCTATCATTTCAGTACTTGCACCGCAGTCATGAGAGATGACTTCCCGTAATCTTCTTTTTCTATTGTCCTTTTTAAAGGCATTGTAGAAATGTTCACTCAAATCCATACCACCTACAGAGGTGGAAGAAATGAGACCTACACGCAAAGTATTCAAATCTAACCGGGCGTCATCGACTGCTTCCCGGGCAGCTAACATACCTAATAAGGCTGTCCGGGAAAACGTTTTTTGTATATCTAAAGAGAGTAACCGTTTTAGTTCTTCATTGCTGTATTTTACCTCTGATACGGGTACATCCAGTTCTGTAGGGAAAAGAGTGACTTTCCTCATACCATGCTGATGTTTCCTGAGTGAAGCTATATTTTCTGCAACACCCAGACCAATACCTGAAACAACACCTAAACCGGTTACATATATCTTCATTGTTTCTGATTTTCAGAGATATAGTTAGCTAATGTACGTATTGAGTAGAAAATCTGTTTCCCTTCTGCAGGATTCTTTATTTTGATTCCATAGTTACGCTCTAAAATAAGGATAATCTCAAGTGCGTCAATAGAATCGAGTCCTAAACCACCGTCACCAAACAGAGGTTCATCAGGATTAATCTCTTCGGGTGTGACTTCTTCAAGATTCAGTTCTTCTATTAATTCTCTTTTTAGTTTTTCTATTAATTCTTCCATATCAATGTTGTACTTCTATTAGTTTAAAATCAGCTTTATACTCTTCCATTAAAAGGTTGCACCATCCGGTGATGCAAGCTTTTAAATTACCTTTCTTCATTACAATTCGTGCATATTCTTCCAGTTTATCCGCATCGAACTCTTTTTCTATGAAGAAAGTATTTTCTCCTTGTATCTTATGACGGATACATATCTCACCAGCTACAACGTTAGGCAGAGTGTATACAAATACCGTCGGACTGGCTGCATGGTCACCTTCCTGATTGATAATCATCTGATGACGAATATCCGTATTCAGTGAGGCGGCAGCATTAACCAGCAATATCCCTATTTCTTCCGGTTGAAAGTTTTTCTCCTTCAACAGATATTCAACAGCAGTATATCCCAGTTTGCAAAGGTCGTCCATTTTGTAGAATTTCATGTTACTTCCACCTGTATTTTTATATGCTTCGCGGATAAACTGCGCAAAGTTTGGGGCAGATGATGAAAAAACGGTCTCTCCATTCATACTTAAACAGCTATTCTCAATGGAAACAGTTGCGGTCGTATGAACTGTCACCGATGATTGCACTCTTGAGGGCTGTTTCTGATATGCGGGAAGTGTCAATACGATAGCAGCATTACAACCTCCGAAACCGGATGCTGTTTTGATACAGTGTTTCATGGGTATTTCCTGATGGTCAGCTTGCACCAGAATAGGCATGCTGACACCGGGCTTTTCATAGCCTAATGTACCGAATAGTACGTTTTCCTTTAGTTCGTGAATACAGATAATAGATTCAATCACTCCCGATGCCCCTAAAGTATGACCGAAATAAGATTTCAAACTATGAACCGGAACGGTTTCCAATCCGGCTAAATGAATAGCTTTCGATTCCATTTCATCGTTATAGACAGTAGCCGTTCCATGTGTATTCATGAAACTAACGTCTTCGGCAAGGACTGCGGCTTCTTCCATGGCCTGCCGTATGGCGAAGTAAAGTCCGTCTCCTGTACGTGACGGGCCTGAAATATGATTGGCATCGTTGCTAATGGCTCCTCCGGACAGGATGATATCCGTATCGTTTCCTTCCGAACTCAGCAGGATAGCACCACAAGCCTCTCCTAAATTGAGTCCGTCTCTCCGGGCATCATAAGGGCGGCATCTTTCGGTACTGATGGATCTGAAAGATAGAAATCCGCTGGTAATGAAGTGGGAGAGGATATCACCTCCCGCTACTATGACTTTTTTGTATCTGCCGGATTCGATCCATCGCTTTGCCGCAATCAGAGCGGATACTCCTGATATGCAGGCATTAGAAATAACTTCTACCCGGTTGCCGGCCTGAAAATATTCGCTTATTCTTCTTCCCATTTCCCATAGATGAACTCTGATATCAGGGGTGTCGGGATGATTGGCCAACAGGTCGATATTACCTTTAGTAGTGGATAGGATGAGGCCACAATCTTCATCCGCCAGATTCATTTCGGAATGGGACAGAATATCCTGAATGGCAAGTATGAATAGTTGTTCCAGACGTGTGTACGTACCCAAATTCTTTGCTCTTTCCCATTGTTCCGGTTGAATCGTGGCAGCTAATATAGAGGTATCAGATATGATTCCTGCTTCATGCCTGGTGATTCCGCTTCGATATTCCCGGATTGCTTTTATATTCTCCCGGGTATTTGCTCCTAAGGAACTGATCAGAGTATCAGCTGTGATATATACAGTTATAGGATGTTCCATTTCTTTTTCCACTCCTGATAAAAAGCCGGAGTTGCTAACTCCAGCTCCCTGTTAGTATTTAGAAAAACCTGAGTTGTACTTCCGGTGGCAACGATATTATTGTCTGTGGCCCGGTATAGTACATATTCGAATTTAATCTTGGCAGCTTCACAAGAAATGTATCGGGTTTCAATGATAACTTTTTCACCGAAGGATAAGGATTGCTTAAATTGGCAGTTTAATTCAACGATGGGTACCATATATCCTTCACTGTAGATATCCATATATCCTAAGCCATAATGTTTTCCGAAAGACTCCCTTCCATCTTCAAAATAGCGTACATATTCACCATGCCATACGATTTGCATGGAGTCTATTTCACTGAAACGTACCTTTATTGTGGTGCGGTCAATGAGTGCAGGTGTATGCAGATTCGTTTTTTGCCTCATTTCTTATCTAAAAATATTTTCATCCGGCATTCTGCAATCACTCTTTCCGTAGTGCTTACACAAGCAGATACCAAAGTAATGTCGAATACTTCCTGAATAACCGTAATTTCAGTGGATAATTCCTGTCCTGTCTCCGGCAAACGGTGAAGGGTTAATTTATCTACCGAACCGATAAAGCCTAAGGGTACCGGTTCATTTTTCTGTAAATAGATATATCCGATCCGTGCCGCCGCTGATTGGGCTATGTGTTCAATAATACCTGCTTCCTGCAATTTGCCTTCCTGGCAGAAGATATTATCGTCAGTGACTGTGAGACCTGAATAGGAACAATCATCTTCAATGCCACAGAATGAATCTACCATAACGATTGGCAGTCGTTGTGGTATCAGGTTCAGGATTCCTTCACCGGATATGATAGGAGTTCTTTTCATTTCAACTTACATTTTACAATACTGTGTCCCAATCCCAGGTTATCATATATTTCCTCTATTTCCAACCCTGATTCTTGAATGCACCGTGTCATATCGTCGGAGTGATACATTTTGCTGTTACCATTTGCCATAGCAGTAAAGTATATACTGATCTGTGTCAGGCAGTAGGCAGCAGTTTCGAACTTCTGTCGGTCCCAGAATGTTTCCATAATGTAGAGTCGCCCTTCTGCAGACATGGACTGAGCAGCCCGTGAGAGTATACTAATAACTTCTTTCTCGGAAAAACAATCCAGAAACTGACTCATCCAGATCGCATCAAAACCTTTCGGGAAAGGTACTTTTTCATCGAGAAGATTTACACCATGTCCATGAATACGCTCGTGGCCGACCATTTTTTCCGTCTTTTGCTTCATCATTTCCAGTTGTTGGGGTAAATCCATAATGGTAACTTCTACTTTCTCGTTGTATTGCACACATTTAGTAGCCCATCTACCTGTATTGCCTCCTACATCGAGCAGAGTCCGGGGAGAGTGGCTGAATACGATTTCGAGTGCCTGGTCGAAAGAATTGTCCGAATAAAAATGGTCGAAGCCGAACCAGCTTTTCTGTGCCTGCCCGGGTAAGTCGGATAATCCCTCGTAAATAGTAGGCCAGTTTCCCAGTTCTTTCAAACCTTCGGGGCGGCCATTTAGCAAAGCTTCTTCCAGGTGGAACAGACCTTTGTAATTGACGTCCTGATTAAAATTCATATTCACTTGTGCCATCTCATCGTTCAATAGGAACCATCCGGCCTTTGCCAGTATATATTGATCGTCTTTTACCAATACAGTACCTATGGTGAGGGAGGCTTCCAGTAGAACTTGTGCTGCATATCTGGATAATTCGGTTTTCTGGCTGATCTGTTCCAGTGACAGACCTTCCCGATTATCGGATAGCAGGCGGAAAATACCGAATTTCAGCATCAAGCGTGAGACCTGAAATACGACGGGGCCAAAAGCGATTTCCTGGGCCAATCGCTGTGCTTGCACAGCGGTGAATCGCTCTTTGGCATATCTCTTTTGTAATGAAGGGAATAGTTTCATTCTGTTGATTTTTGTTTATTCAGACGGCTTCCAGAAAGAATAATAGTTAAACCATTGTTCGGGATATTGGCCGATTATTTTTTCCAGAGCATTCACATATTGTTCCAATAATAATTGTTCTGCTCTTTTCTCTTTCGAACCGGACACTTGCTCAGCAAGTATAAAATGGAAATGATAGGTTTGTTTAGCCTCCCGCATGGCAAAATAAAAGACTACCGGAACTTTCATCCGCGATGCCAATAGGAAAGGACCGATTGGAAAATGTGCTTCGTGTCCCATGAACTTGCAAGTCAGCAGTTTATCTGCATTCAGATAGCGGTCTCCTTGAAAACAAACATATTCCTTATGATCCAGTGCCTCTGTAATTTTAAATATATGTGCCAGATTATCTTCGTTGACCGGTATAATCTTGTAGGGTTGCTGCTGCCCGTTCTTTTTCAGTATTTCTTTAATCTTTTGATGTTCGGCATCGTACATCACCACATTCATTTTCTTGCTGTAGTCATTGAAAAAAGGAGTTCCGATTTCCCAATTGCCAACATGTGCACCGATCATGATTACTCCCTGATCTCCATCCAATACATTTAGAAACTCCTGATAGTGGTTGAACTTGAAATGATACTTGTCGATCATTCCATTTCCAATGGCTACCTTGTCTATAAGTATCTGTCCCAAACGATAATAGTTGTTCAGCAATAGTCCCACCGACTGTATGCGGTTCCGTTTTAAAATACGACGGGCATATTGCCAGATACTCTTTGTTGCTTTCGGAGCGAACGGAATAAAATAAAGAACAATCAGAGACAGAAAACCATAAGCGGCTTTTACACCACAATACCTGATCAGGTAAATAAAAAACAGGTATCCGGATACACCGCCACGGGTTTTACCTTTCCACATCTTGTTTATTCGTTTTTGTTTTCGGCCATACGTGTGATGACGAGATTATAGAAGTCCTGGAACGTTTTGATTCCGACAAAATCTTGTCCGGTTACATTAAAACCGAAGTTCTTTTCAATCAACACTACCATATCTACCAAGTCCAGACTGTCTAACTCAAGGGTTTGCATGAGCGGAGCATCAGGCTGGATAAGATCGATATCTACTTCAAATTCCTCGGATAAGGTTTCTCTTATCTTTTCAATGATTTCTTCGTGGGTCATACTTATATTACTTTACTTTTTTAATAATTAATGTAGAATTGGTTCCTCCGAATCCGAATGAGTTTGAGAGGAATGTATCAAATTCCATATTTACTCGTTGGGCAGGGATATTAAGTTGGGCAGATGCTTCATCCGGCTCTTCGAAATTCAGATTGGGAGCAATGAAGTTATTTTGCATCATTAGAGTAGAATAGATTACTTCACTGGCACCTGCCATCCACATTTCGTGACCGGTCATAGACTTGGTGGACGTCACGTATGGGCGATGTCTTTCAAATACCTCTGCTATGGCTTTTGCTTCATTCAAATCACCTATTGGTGTAGAAGTGGCGTGCGCATTGATGTATTTAATTTCATCCAATGCGATTCCGGCATTCCGGATGGCCATTTCCAATGAACGCTTTGGCCCGTCTATATTAGGAACAGATATGTGATCTCCGTTGGATGAAAAACCGTAGCCGATAATTTCTGCCAGTATGGGGGCTCCTCGCTTAACAGCCGATTCATAACTTTCCAGTACCAGGCTGGCGCCTCCTCCGCTGGGTACAAGCCCGTCCCTGCTTTTATCAAAAGGTCTGGATGCTTTCTGGGGTTCAGTTTCCCGATTGGAAAATGCACTTAACCCGTCGAAGCTACCCACTGAGAATGGATTTACTTCCTGTGCGCCACCACAAAGAATGCAGTCCTGCAATCCCGATTTGATAAGCAGATATCCCATGCCAATGGCGTGGGAACCGCTTGCACAAGCACCGGAGATTGTGAAGTTTACTCCTCTGAGTTTAAAGATGACTGACAGATTCATCGACACAGTTGAATTCATCGACTGGAAGATAGAACCGGAACCTACCAGAACGGTATTCTTCTTTTCCCGGATAATATCCACAGCATTAATAATCGGTGCAGTGCTACTATCATTTCCATAGAGCACCCCTACTTCGTTCGCTTCCAGGAATGCTTCATCGATACCTGCATTTTTGAAGGCTTCCACACTTGCCAGATAGGCATATTCTCCTTGTTCAGGCAGACAGAGACGTTTTCGTCTGTCCAGCATCTTTTTGAGATCAGGACGCTCCAATAAGCCGGTCAGTGCGGACAGATATCCCATCTCTTTCCGTTGAGGATCGATGCCGATGCCTGATTTACCGTTATATAATGAGTCTGTTACTTCGCTCAGATTCTTGCCGATGCATGAGTAAATCCCCATTCCTGTAATGACAACTCTTCTCATGTATGCAGTCCTCCATTGATTGAAATAACCTCACCTGTAATATAAGAGGCATTGGGAGAGACTAAAAAACTTACGAGATCAGCCACTTCTTCCGGTTCGCCGAAGCGCCCGGCAGGGATCTGTTTTTTCCATTCGTTCTCGTTGATATCTTCGGTCATTTCCGTGCGGATGAATCCGGGCGCCACCGCATTGACGGTCACGTGCTTCTTTGCCACTTCCTGAGCTAATGCCTTGGTAGCAGCAATGACACCTCCTTTGGCGGCAGAATAATTGGTCTGCCCGGGCATGCCCTTGATCCCCGATAATGAGACGATGTTGACAATACGTCCGAAGCGTTTGACAAGCATGTTCTTAAGCAATGCCTGGGTGACATAAAAGAAGCCGTTCAGACTGGTGTTCAGTACCCCGCTCCATTCTGCTTCGGTCATCCAAAGCATCAGATTATCTTTGCGGATGCCTGCATTATTTATCAGCACCTCGATATATTCATCCGGATGTTGTTCGCTCCAGTTATTTAAAGCTTCGGATACTGCCTTTGGATCAGTAACATCGAACTTCAATAGTTCTCCGTCGCCTCCTTTTTCACGAACTAATTGCAGTGTGTTTGCCGCTTCCTTATCGTTGCTTTGATAATTTATCAGCACGGTATATCCCATTGCTGCCAACTTGATGCTGACAGAACGTCCTATGCCCCGGCTTCCGCCTGTTATTAATGCGTATTTCATTTATAAATTGAATTTCTTATTTTTCAAGTATTCACTCATAGCCTCTATTTCCTTGTACTTGGGAGTATCCTGGGTAAATACAGGGAAAAATGCCCGGATCTCATTGTATACGCAACGCGATTCCGTACTGAGCTTTTCCTGTATCTTTAAGTAATCTACAGCCTGTACGATCCCCATAAACAGGATGCTCATAACCTGGAAAGAATTCTCTATGACTGTTTTGGCTATTAATGCAGAATTAGTTCCCATGCTTACAATATCCTGATTATCATTGTTGTTTGGGATACTGTGTATATACATGGGATTAGATAACGTCTGACACTCGGCTGTTGTGGAAGTAGCTGTAAATTGTGAGGCTTGTAACCCATAATTCAATCCTAATACTCCCAAATTGACAAATGGAGGAAGTATTCCGTTGATGCGATCATGGAACAGATAGTTCAATTGGCGTTCACTTAGCATTGTCAGTTTCGTTATGGCTATTTTCAGTTTATCCATTTCAAAAGAGACGTAATCACCATGAAAGTTTCCGCCATGATATACATTTTGGGTTTCCGGATCAACAATCGGATTGTCGCAAGCTGAGTTGATTTCGTTTATCAATACTTCTTCCGTATTTATAAGGGTGTCATAAACCGGTCCCAATATTTGTGGAGTACATCTTAACGAGTAATAAGGCTGTACTTTATGTTCAAAAATCTTTTCTTCATGTTTCTGTCCGTACAGTTCATTCTCTCTCTTGAGAGTACATTTACTGTCGGACATCCAGACTCTCATCATTTCAGCTATCTTTTGCTGCCCTTTATGAAATTTGGCATCATTTAGCGGCTGAGAAACAAAATCATCATACGATGCGGCAATTTCATTCATCATTACCGAGGCGCATACGGACCAGTTGAGCAATTGGCGGGCATAAATCAAGTTAACAATGCCAATGCCTGTCATAACAGAAGTGCCGTTTGTTACTGAAAGCCCTTCACGGATATGTATGGAGAAAGGTTTGAGATGATTCTTCTCAAGTACTTGGACAGTGGGTTGTAGCTGCCCTTGATAGAACACTTCTCCTTCACCGATCAGTGTCAACGCTATATGCGCCAATTGCACTAAATCGCCACTGGCACCTACACTGCCATGCTCCGGTATATACGGAAAAATATCCAGGTTAATGAACTTGACGAGTAGTTCGACCAGCTCTGTATGTATACCTGATTTCCCTTGAAGAAAGGTGAATAATCTGGCAATCATTGCTGCTTTTACATAAAGAGGAGGCAATGGTTTTCCCGCTCCGGTAGAGTGGCTCCTGATGATGTTGTATTGTAATTCCGTTAATGATTTATCTTCAATCCTATATTGAGCCATAGGACCGAACCCTGTGTTAATTCCGTAAATAATTTTATCACTGGAGAATTCCTTCAAGAAACGAAAACTCTTATCTACTTCTTGAATACATTCATCGGAAATAATTACTTTTTCATCATCAAACAGTAGCTTCTGGAGCGTTCCCAAATTTATATATTTGCCGACTATCATAGTATACTTCATTGATATAGACTGCAAAAATAGCTATTTTATATCAATAATAGATGTCTATGCAAAATAAAACTTTTTTCAGCAAGGTGGTTTTTGCTGAACCTGAATATATTGTAAATAATGTTATTCAGTAACAGCTTCCAATAATTTTATCTCATGGCTGGTATCATTCGTATTGCAGCTTCCATTGAATTTAGCCTGTGATTCTATTTCCAATTTGGTGGTATAGATATTGCCCTGCATCACACAGTTGGCTTTCAGGGTGAGTTCTTCCTTCACGTATGCATCACCGATGATAGTTCCGTGAAGGCAAGCGTGTGTACAAGACAGGTTGCCGTGTATTTTTCCTTCCGGACCGATGACTATTTTTCCGGTACACCGGATATTTCCTTCTACAGTTCCGTCGATACGCATATCTCCATCGATGGAACAATCACCTTTAATTAAACTTTGACTGGAAAGCGTGGTTAATTTATTGCTTACCTTGTCATCTATTCCTTTTTTTGAGTTAAACATAATGAGTGTGCTTTTATAGTTTTTTATCCTTCTACACGAGTTACTTGCTTAATGTTCTGTATCTGTTTCAGATTATTGCAGATGGTTTTTACATCATCCACATCATGCACGTACAATTGGATGTTTCCTTCAAAAATACCGTCTGTTGTTTCGATGGACAACTTACGGATATTTACATTCAGCTGACGTGAAATAACCTGCGTTACTTCGTTCAGCAATCCCATGGCATCTATACCTTTTATATATATATTCACCAGGAAGGAGAGTTCCTTATGGGTATCCCACTCTGTAGCTAGAATACGGTTTCCGTAACTGCTCTTCAAACGTGCGGCGACGGGACACTGGCGTTTGTGGATAATGATACGGTCGTTTTCGTCCATATATCCCAGTACATCGTCACCCGGAATGGGGTGGCAACATTCTGCCATGATATAATTCTTCTGGATATTCTCTTCCGTCAGTTTCAGGATTTGCTTCGTATTGATTTTCTCCTTTTCTTGCAGTGGTTTTTCTTCAATCGGTTCTTTGTTGTCCTTGTTACCGCCGAACGAGAAGGTGAGAAACTTCTTCCAGTTAGTTCCTTGTTTCTCTTTCAGGGCATTTTTATCCAGGTCGCCCAATACGATCTTTTTATTGCCGATGGCTATCAGAAACTCGTCCCGGTTTTTCATATTATGGGCTTTCACCAACTTGTCTATCAACAAGTCGTCCAATCGCAGTTCTTCTTTTTTGAAGAATTCGTTCAGAAGGGTTTCGCCTTCTTTTTGGCTGTTCCTTTGCTCTTTGCGCAGGATGGCGGCTATCTTGGCACGGGCACGGGCAGTAGTGGCAAATACTTCCCATTCCGGCTGTACGCGTTGTGATTTGGAAGTCAGAACTTCCACCTGGTCACCACTTTGAAGCTTGTGGCTCAGAGGGACAAGCTTATGGTTTACTTTTGCGCCGATACAGTGGCTACCGATGTCAGTGTGCAGGGAGAATGCAAAATCCAGTGCCGTAGAGTTCTGCGGCATAGTCTTAATTTCGCCTTTGGGGGTAAACACAAATATTTCCGATGCAAACAAGTTCAGCTTGATGGTATCGAGGAAGTCAATGGCATCCGGTTGGGGATCATCAAGTATTTCTTTGATGGTGCGCAGCCATTTATCCAATTCACCTTCATCTTCGCTGCCTCCGCCATCTTTATATTTCCAGTGGGCGGCGAAACCTTGTTCGGCTACGTCATTCATCCGTTCACTGCGGATTTGTACTTCAATCCATTGCCCGTTGTTTCCCATAAGGGTGACGTGCAAGGCTTGGTAACCATTGGCTTTGGGATGACTCACCCAGTCGCGCAGACGGTCGGGGTGGGGTTTGTATATTTTAGAGATGGAGACATAGATATCAAAACAATCGTTCAGTTCTTCGTCCGCATTTCGTGGTTCAAAGATAATACGTACGGCAAGTAAGTCATAGATTTCTTCGAACGGTACATGCTTGGTCTGCATCTTGTTCCAGATGGAATAGATGGATTTAACACGCGCGAGGATACGGAATTTCAGCCCCATTTTGTCCAGCTGGGCACGTATCGGAGTAGTGAAATCATTGAATACTTTATCACGTTCGGTTGCTGTGGCTGCCAGCTTTTCTTCGATTTCCTGATACTCTTCAGGATGTTCGTACTTGAAACTCAGATTCTCCAGTTCTGTCTTTATCTTGTACAGTCCCAGGCGATTGGCGAGGGGAGCATAGATATACAATGTCTCGCCTGCAATTTTGAATTGCTTGTTGGGAAGCATCGAACCTAACGTGCGCATATTGTGCAGCCGGTCGGCTATCTTGATCAGAATTACGCGTATATCATCGGACATCGTCAGCAGCAACTTCTTGAAGTTCTCTGCCTGTGCCGAAGCGCGGTCACCGAAAATACCACCGGATATTTTGGTCAGCCCGTCTACAATCTGGGCGATCTTCGGGCCGAATATGTTTTCTATGTCTTCTACGGTATAATCCGTATCTTCTACCACATCGTGCAGCAAGGCGGCACAAATGGATGTAGAACCAAGACCTATTTCGTTGCATACAATTTGTGCCACAGCGAGGGGGTGCATAATGTAAGGTTCGCCCGAACGGCGTTTGATGCCCTTATGCGCCTGATTGGCAAAGTTGAATGCCTTTGTTATGATCTCAATACGCTTGCGGTGTTTGGTTGCCAAGTAGTCGTTTAACAGTTGCTGGAAAGCCTGTTCAATCATTTCTTCTTCGACTTTTTCTTTATCTTTCTGGCCCACATTCTCTTCCATATCCTGTTCTCCTTTCTTCAGTTGCTGCAAAAATAAGCAATTTTCAACATCACACAAGTATTTGTGCCTTTATTTATATATCTTCAATTGCTTTCCGGCAGAAATGTTGGTATTGCGCAATCCATTCCAACTCTGAAGTTGTTTGACGGTGACGCCATAACGACCTGCAATGGCACCCAGTGTTTCGCCACTCCGTATCTTGTGGTAAGTCAGCTTCCCGTTGCCGGTTGTAGCGCGTCTTGCTGTAGAGCGGGTTTCGGGGATGGCTACAGTACGGCGGTTTTTGAATAATTCATTAGAACGGTGGGCGTAGATGGTGTCCTGGCTGTCGATAAATGTACTGATGTAATTCATTGGCAGGCGGAGGGTTTGCGCCTTGCTTTCACCGGGAATTATATTCTTTTTATATTGGGGATTAAGACTTTTGATCTCTTCCATACTCACGCTACAGATATCGGCAAGCTGTTCGAAATGTAAGTTTTTTGTTACCTGTACTGTATCTGTTGCGTCGGGAATGTTGGTTTCCATGGGGCAGATGTTGTGCTTGCAGTAGTAGGTCATCACATAGTTGGCGGCGATAAACGCGGGTACATATCCACGGGTTTCTTTCGGCAGGAAGTTATAGATTTCCCAATAATCCGTTTTCCCTCCGGCACGGCGGATGGCCTTGTTGATGGTGCCCGGGCCGCAATTGTAAGCGGCAATCACCAGATTCCAGTCTTGGTAAATGGCATACAGATCCTTCAGATAGCGGGCGGCAGCCCAGGTGGCCTTGATTGGATCGCAGCGTTCGTCAACGAGACTGTTGCTTTCCAGGCCATACATTTTTCCGGTAGCCAGCATGAACTGCCACAGTCCGCAAGCGCCTGCGCGTGAACGGGCGGAAGGGTTGAGAGCGGATTCGATAATGGGCAAGTATCTGAGTTCGAGCGGCAGTCCGTAGGTGTCGAGCGCTTCCTCAAAGATAGGCATGTAGAAATTGCAGGCGCTCAGCATGAACGATACGTTATTGCGTAAGCGTCCTGTGTACATATCTATGAATTTACGTACAATTTCATTGTATGGCATTTCCATCACGGCAGGAATACGGCTGAGACGGTCGATGTAGACGGAATCACTGAAAAACGGATTCTCAGTGGAAGTACTGCAATCTTTGCCTAAATCAATATAATTCTTTGCTTTCCAGTCGTTGAGCAGGCTGTCCAGCGGATAGGTCATACTTGGAGGAAGTTCGATGCTTTCCTTTCTTTCCGTTCCGTTGTCGCGGATAAGTACATCCACGCTTTCTTGCGCTTGCACCTGGAAGGTGAAGAGTGACAGACAAAACAGAAACGGAGTGGCGATAAGCTTCTTCATATTTACAGATTTATTCTTCATGTGTGATTATTCTTTGGTATGGCTTTATTCTCATTTAAAAACGGAAACTGCATTGCAGTCCGACGGATTTATTGGAGGTACCGCTGCTATATGGGTTGTTGATAACAGCCGGTTCTATTCTCATACTAAGGTCGGGCGTTATGTCGAAATTAGATAATTCCGCATCTACATACGCATCGATGACTGATATCAGATAAACACCGATAAAAGCGAAGATACTCAGGTCGCGATATCGGCGGTATGTATCCTTTCGTTTTCGGAGCGTTTCTACTATTTGTGTCTGGGAAACCCGGTCGATGTATCCCGGGGGGAGCAGATCAGTGATACTGCTGGCATCCCAGTTGCCTTTGGAGGCGTCCTTGTACGCTTGCATGTAGTCTTTGTACATTTTCCCGTTCCAAGTCAGTGCATATGCACATCCGGCAAAGCCACCATATATAATAGGTAGTTTCCAGTATTTCCGGTTGTATATTTGTCCACCACCCGGAATTACCAGGGCGAGCCATGTCGCTTTGGTCGGATTGGGAATAAAAACTTTTTTATTGAGTTCCTTATTCAGACTGTCCGCAGGCGTATCGGGCACTTGCGGGGTGGGGGCGGAGGTTATCTCCAACAAACGCTTTTTGTTTTCGGCAGCAATACTGTCGGCTACTGCGAGGCTATCAGCGGTTGAAACCCGTTGCAGAATAGGATCGCTTAGTGCATCCAGGCTATCCGGTACAATTTGCGGTATCTTCCGCAATGTGTCCGCAAGCTCTTTTTGCTGTCGTTTGGCAGCGGCACGCGGACGGTCCTGCCCATACATAGCAATCCCTGCCGTCTGCACGAGGCAAAGCAGCAGGGCGATACACCATTGATATGTTTTAGTTCCTTTCGTCATTTATTTTTTTAGAGTATCGAGTATGCCGATAATACGTTCTAAATCCTCTTCGTTATTGAACGGGATACTGATTTTACCTTTTCCTTTCTCCGAACAGGTCAGCTGCACTTTGGTGCTGAAGAAGCCGGATAGCTGTTGTTTCAGCATATTAAATTCTTCGGGCAACTTGGCTCGTTTGGGAGCTATTTTGCGTCCGCCGCTTTTCACGGTTTCGCCTTCGCTCAGAGATTTTACTAATTCTTCCACCTTGCGTACGGAGTATCCGTGCTCGATGATTTCTTCGAATATCTTCACTTGCAGCTTCGGATCAGCCAGAGTGACGAGTGCACGGGCATGCCCCATGTCAATCTGCTTGTTTTGTATGGCCATCTGAATAGGTGCAGGCAGCTTCAACAGGCGCAGGTAGTTCGCGATGGTAGTGCGCTTTTTACCTACACGTTCGCTGAGACGTTCCTGTGTCAGGCCGTATTGTTCCAACAGGTGCTGGTAGGCAAGAGCGATTTCCACAGAATTCAGGTCTTCGCGCTGTATGTTCTCGATAAGCGCCATTTCCATGACGTTTTCGTCGTCGGCGGTGCGGATATAGGCGGGGATGCTTGTCAGTCCGGCAAGTTGCGAGGCGCGGAAACGGCGTTCTCCGGCAATGATCTGATATTCATCGTCCGAGAGTTTACGCAAGGTGATGGGCTGAATGATACCTATTTCAGAGATTGAGTCGGCAAGTTCCTGAAGCGCCGTTTCGTCAAATTCATGACGTGGCTGATTCGGGTTGACGACAATCTTCGACAACTCTATTTCGTTGATGGAAGAAGAGCCTTCGGTCTGCACTTCGTCCATTGAAAGCAGAGCGTCGAGCCCGCGTCCTAATGCATTTCTTTTTTGTGCCATGGTTCTTCGTTTTTAAGTTAATTGTTGCGACTAATCAGTTCTTTGGCAAGTGCCATGTGGTTTTTGGCTCCTGTGGAGTCTGCGTCATACAAGATGGTAGGCAGACCATAACTGGGAGCCTCGCTCAGTTTGACGTTGCGTTGCACCACGGTTTCGAACACCAGTTCCTGGAAGTGGCGTTTCACTTCATCGTAAATCTGGTTGGCCTGGCGCAGGCGTGAGTCGTACATGGTCAGCAGGAAACCTTCGATTTCGAGTGCCGGGTTCAGTTTCGACTTGATGATTTTGATTGTATTCAGCAATTTACTGATGCCTTCCAATGCAAAGTATTCCGCTTGTACGGGGATAATCACAGAGTCGGCTGCGGTCAGTGCGTTGATGGTAATCAGTCCCAGTGAGGGCGAGCAGTCTATCAAGATATAATCAAACTCTTCCTTCAGCGGGGCAAGTACTTCTTTCAATATCTTTTCCCTGTTTTTCAGATTGAGCATCTCTATCTCGGCGCCCACCAAGTTTATGTGTGAGGATATCACTTTCAGTGTATCAATCTCGGTGTCATGAATCGCTTCGCGGACATCAGCCCGGTCGATAATGCATTCGTAAATAGTGCATTCCGACTGCTTGATGTCGACACCCAAACCGGAAGAGGCGTTTGCCTGCGGGTCTGCGTCCACAACGAGCACTTTCTTTTCCAGGGTGGCGAGTGAGGCTGCGAGGTTAATCGTAGTCGTTGTTTTTCCTACACCACCTTTTTGATTTGCCAAAGCAATAATTTTTCCCATAATCTTAGTGTTTATTGGCAGCGAAATAAGTGATAATTCCGTATTGCGCCTACTAAAAAAGAGAAAGATTGCAAAATCTGTTGATAAGTCGCCTTTTTTGTTAATAACTCAAAGCCGTTTTATTTCATTTCGACCTGTTCCGGCACTTTTCGTTCTCTTGTTCAGCTTGCAAATATACGTAATTATCTTGAAATGAAATATCTTTTTTGTCTCGCTTGCAGAAGATTAAGATTTGTTTTAAGTGCCTGTCCGCATTTGGGATGTGGTTTGTGCGAATAATCATGCGTTCTGCACTTTCATCTCTTTCAGCGGCTTTAGGCCGTTGTGTGTAAGGCGTTTAGACTGAAATCTCCGGTCGGGGACGGCTTTCAGTGCTTTCAGCCTGTTACCGTATTAATATCCTTTGTTTCGTCTTCCGGCTTATTTGGGGTCTGTGCCCGTTCGCGCTCCAGCGTTTCGGGACGTAGCATTTCGTGGGGGAAGTATTTGCTTAGCGGGTAACGGAAGAAATCCATGTTCTGGCGTAGCCTTCCTGTTAACATGCGATCTGGTTTGAAGTAGATGCGTGAAACTCGCACCTTGCCCGGCATCACGTCGTCGGGATGTTCGAATCCCTCGCTTGTTATGGCGAGGTTGAAGGAGCCAAGTCCTCTGATAGTGACGGACTCTCCCTCGCTGAGTGCTTCTTCGATATATTTGGGTAGGTCCACCAGTACGCTTTGCACGTCGCCCTCACCCATGCCTTTGCGACGGGCCATGCGTTGCGCCAACTTTTCGGTAGTTACTCCGCCACGTGGTTGCAGGGTACGTTGCACAGCGTAGTACAGTTGCTTCATTCCTTCCTTGGAGCGGAAGAGTTTCTTTCTTACTAAATAAATCATTCCCATATCCTTGTTCCTGTTGATTGATGTTGTTGTTGATATCTATGCTTTTCAATGTCAGTAGCATAGTACTTTAATGCCTGAAACTCATTTCCCTATGAACTGTAGCTCCCTTTGCTTTGCTGCGTAAGATGGCATCTTGTGTTGTTTAAGATGGTATCTTATACTGCACAAGATGGCATCTTGAACAGCAAAGGTAACCATGCTTCAGTAGATATGCAAGCTTTTTGCGGGGGAAAGGTAAGGAATGTGTCTGTGATGGATAAGGGGATGCTTCGTGGTGCGGACGTTAAATAAGCGAAACTTCTCCTCCTTTTGCCACTTAAAGCTGGATGGTGAACGTGCCTCTTTATGTGGTGGGAGGCTTCTTCCGTTAGGGAGATTTTCTCCAGAAACATTACCAAGTTATTTTTTAAGTGTTACTTAGTTGTTTTTTTCGCCTACTACTATACTTCTCTTGGTCATCTTTTGTGCATTCGTAACGGTATAGGAATGAATAAGACTCACCACAGATTACACAGATTCACACAGATTTATTAATCTAATAATCAGTAAAATAGAATCTGTGTCAATCTGTGTAATCTGTGGTGAATTAATTCATAACCCTACAGAAATGCACAAAACGTGACCAAGAGAAGTATAAATTGAGATTGGCATATACCTATATATTGGTAAAAGCCGGAGCGGTAACACATATTAAGTACCAGAGTTTGCGTTTTTAATATGAGATACATATCTTCGCAGCCTATTCAAATACTTGTCGATTAAGAAAGTGAATAACAGCAGAAAGAAGAGAGTAGTTATAGCGTGGGTGCTGATGATGGCACTTCTGCCGTTCTTCGTGGTGAAGGCTTTTCACCATCACGAGGACGAGCATGCTGCTTCCTGTTCCCATGCAGATCATCCGCGCCATTCGTCCGATGATTGTGCTATCTGCCACTTTTCTCTTTCTCTTTTCACGGAAGCGCAGTCTGTTGACTTCCGTTGCATCTTAACGCCCATCACATTTGAGCAGGTTGTTCATCAGGATAAGATTGTCTATACACTCTCTTATTCACATTATCTACGTGCACCTCCCATAGCTTGATTACATAATTTACATTCATGTGGAGACGGGCTTTTATAGCTTGCCTCTCATTGTTTTATTCTAATCAAGATTGTAATCAATGCGTATAGGAATTATTCCGGGCGTGCTGGGGATGTTGTGTACAACCCTTTCCGTCCATGCGCAGGAATCTGATTCAGTCCGTAATGTAGCTTTGCCTGAAGTCGTGATAGCGGAAACCTATCAACAGCTTCAGAACAAAAAGACAGCACTTACGCTCGAAGTGGCTGACAGGGATTTCTTGCGGAAACATTTCACGGGTAACTTCATGCAGGCTATGGAAAATATTCCCGGCGTGCAGGCTATGGATATCGGTTCGGGATTCTCCAAGCCGATGATTCGTGGCATGGGCTTTAATCGGGTGGCTGTATTGGAGAATGGCATCAAACAGGAAGGGCAGCAGTGGGGTGCAGACCATGGTCTGGAGCTGGATGCTTTCAATGTGGATGCCGTGAATGTAATGAAAGGTCCTGCTTCGCTGCTTTATGGCAGTGACGCCATGGGCGGAGTGATTGACATTGCTCCGGTGCAGGTGCCGGCAGAGAATATGTTGTTTGGTGACGTGACGCTGTTGGGTAAGTCTGTGAACGAAACCATAGGCGCTTCACTGATGCTGGGTATCAAAAGAAATGCATGGTATACGCGGTTGCGTTACTCGGAACAGCGCTTTGGAGATTACCGTATCCCGGCAGACACGATTGTTTATCTGACTCAGAAGATGCCGGTCTACGGTCGTCGGCTGAAAAATACGGCGGGATGGGAACGTAATGTCAATTTCTTTACCCAATATCAGAAGAAAGGATATAAGTCGAATCTTGCTGTGTCCAATGTTTTTCAGAAGACGGGGTTCTTCCCTGGAGCACATGGAGTTCCCGACTTGTCACGTCTGGAAGACGACGGTGACAGCCGGAACATCGATCTTCCTTATAGTAAGGTAAATCATCTGAAAGTGACCACTCATCAGCAGTATGCCTGGGAGAAGTTTATTCTGTCGGGTGATATCGGTTATCAGAACAATCACCGCGAGGAATGGAGTGCGTTTCATACCCATTACGGAACACAACCTCTGCCGGAAACTGATCCTGACAAAGAACTGGCCTTTAATCTGAATACTTTCAGTTTTTCGGCAAAAGGACGGTGGGTCGGTTCTTCTTCCTGGGAACACCGGATGGGGTGGGACTCTCAATTCCAGCGAAATACGATTTCCGGTTATTCTTTCTTGTTGCCGGAATATGATCGTTTTACTACCGGTATATCCTGGCTTACGACGTATCGTCCGGATAATACGTTATCCGTCAGTGGAGGTGTACGGTATGATTATGGTCGCATGCGTGTCTTTGCCCATGATGATCCTTACCTGGCTACTTATTTGCAGGAACAGGGATATGATGAAGAGCAGGTGGAGTTCTACCGGTGGAACAGCCGCCGGGTAAACAGGAACTTTGGCGACTATTCTTTATCATTGGGTGTGGTATGGACGCCCTCGATGCGGCATCAGCTGAAGGTAAATGTCGGACGGAGTTTTCGTCTTCCGGGAGCTAATGAACTGGCTTCGAATGGTGTGCATCACGGCACATTCCGTCATGAACAGGGAGATGCCACACTTTCGTCCGAACAGGGTTGGCAGATGGATGCTTCTTATCAGTTGAAGTACGGGAGATGGTCCGTATATGTTTCTCCTTTCGTCAATTGGTTTAGTAATTATATCTTTCTGCGGCCTACGGGGGAATGGTCTGTCTTACCCCATACGGGACAGATTTACCGTTATACGCAGACGGAAGCCTTGTTTGCCGGAGCGGAGGCGAGTGTGGAACTAACTGTTTTGCCCACTCTCAACTACCGTATATCCGGTGAGTATGTCTATACCTACAATTGTGATGAACGTATTCCTTTGAGTTTTTCTCCGCCTGCCACGCTGCGCAACACGCTCACCTGGCAAAGGAAGCGGTATATGCTTTATGCCGAATGGCAGAGCATAACCAAGCAAAATCGTGTGGATCGTAATGAAGACCGCACGCCGGGTGCAAACCTCTTTCATATAGCTGGCTCTCTTGATTTACCCGTTGCCGGAACGGAAGTGGAGATTACTCTGACTGTCCGTAATTTATTCAATACGCGGTATTACAATCATCTCAGTTTTTATCGGAAAGTGGAGATTCCCGAACCGGGGCGAAACTTTCAATTATTAATTAAAGTACCATTTAAAAAATTATTCAAATGAAAACAAGATTTTATTTCCCGATGATTATTTCCCTTTTAGTGATAAGTGTTTCATTACTTACTGCTTGCGGAGACAGTGACAATCCGCTTAGTGATACTACAAAACCGGTGATTGATCTTAAATCGCCTGCCGAAGGCGGAGTGCTGGCAATAGGCAGTGAACACGGAGTACATTTTGAGATGGACTTATCGGATGATGTCATGTTGAAATCCTACAAGATAGAGATTCACAATAACTTCGACCATCATTCGCATGATACCCGCACTGCTGAGACGACTGTTGATTTCACCTTTAATAAGTCTTACGATGTTTCGGAACAAAGAACGGCTCATATCCATCATCATGATATCGTGATACCGGCTAATGCCACTCCGGGAGATTACCACCTGATGGTTTACTGTACGGATGCTGCCGGAAACGAGGCGCATGTCGCACGCAATATCGTGTTGAGTGCGACGGGAGGAGATGACGGACATCACGAAGAATAACGGTTTACGCTGGTTTTATTCGATATATCGAATGAAACGCAAACTCTGGTACAACAAAAGCAAAGTATTGTATTAGGTGCTTTCTTTATTTTTGCCTACTTTTGCATAGAAAATAAAGATGAATATGGAAAATCAGAGACCTTTAATATTGGTTTCCAATGACGATGGTGTCATTGCAAAAGGCATTAGTGAGTTGGTTAAGTTTCTTCGTCCGCTGGGAGAAATAGTTGTGATGGCGCCGGATGCGCCGCGTTCGGGTAGTGCAAGTGCGCTGACTGTAACGGAACCCATTCATTACCAGTTGGTTCGTAAGGATGTAGGGCTGACAGTTTATAAATGTTCCGGTACTCCGGTAGACTGCATAAAACTTGCCTTGCATACGGTGCTCGACCGCAAACCCGATCTGATAGTCGGTGGTATCAATCACGGCGATAACTCTGCCGTGAATGTGCATTATTCCGGTACGATGGGAGTGGTAATTGAAGGTTGCCTGAAAGGTGTGCCTTCCATTGGTTTCTCTCTTTGCTGTCATGATCCGAATCCTGATTTTGAGCCTTCCGGTCCTTATATCCGTGAGATAGCCCGTCAGGTTTTGGAAAAGGGGCTGCCTCCGTTGACTTGCCTCAATGTAAATTTCCCCAATGTACAGGAACTCAAGGGAGTTAAAGTCTGCGAACAGTCCAAAGGACAGTGGACCAATGAATGGGAGAATTTCGCGCATCGCGGTGATACCCATTACTACTGGCTGACCGGTGAGTTCCAGAATACCGATTCCGATAATGAAAAGAATGATCATTGGGCACTCGATAACGGCTATGTAGCTATTACTCCGACCAAGGTGGATGTTACGGCTTACGAACTTATAGATGAACTGCAAAGCTGGTTTTGAAGAAGTTGAGAGTTGAGAGTTGAAAGTTGAGAATTAGCTGCGCTATGATGCTGCATAATAATTCTCAACTCTCAACTTCCCCAACTCTCAACTTCATAAAATTTTTAATTTTATGAAGTATTACTTGATTGTCGGTGAAGCTTCCGGTGACTTACACGCGTCTCACCTGATGGCTGCTTTGAAGGTTGAAGATCCGCAGGCGGAATTCCGTTTCTTCGGAGGCGACCTGATGGCAGCAGTGGGTGGAACGATGGTGAAGCACTATAAAGAGCTGGCTTATATGGGCTTTATCCCGGTGTTACTGCATTTGCGCACAATCTTTGCCAATATGAAACGATGTAAAGAGGATATTGTGGCATGGCAGCCGGATGTAGTGATACTGGTGGATTATCCCGGTTTTAACCTGAATATTGCCAAGTTCCTGCGAGCTAAGACGCAAATCCCGGTCTATTATTATATCTCTCCGAAGATATGGGCGTGGAAAGAATACCGTATCAAGAATATCAAGCGGGATGTGGATGAATTGTTTTCCATTCTGCCGTTCGAGGTGGAGTTTTTCGAAGACAAGCATCATTATCCGATACATTATGTAGGCAATCCTACGGTAGATGAAGTGACCGCTTTCCGTGCGGAACATCCTGAAACGTACGATGATTTTATTCGTGAGACCGGATTGGAGTCTAAGCCGATAATCGCTTTACTGGCGGGTAGCCGGAAGCAGGAGATAAAAGATAACCTGCCCGATATGCTTCGTGCAGCTTCTGCTTTTCCTGAATACCAATTGGTTTTGGCCGGTGCACCCGGTATTTCTCCTGACTATTATCATGAATATATAGGCGGTGCGAAAGTAAAGATTCTTTTCGGACAAACCTATCGTTTGCTGCAACAGGCTGAAGCTGCATTGGTAACTTCGGGAACTGCTACGCTGGAAACGGCCTTGTTCCGGGTGCCGCAGGCTGTTTGCTATCATACGCCGATAGGAAAAGTCATTTCGTTCCTGCGCCGTCATATACTGACGGTAAAGTATATTTCATTGGTGAATCTTATTGCAAACCGTGAAGTGGTGAAAGAGCTCGTGGCTGATACGATGACAGTAGAGCAGGCCCGTGCCGAACTGGAACGTATCTTATATAATAAGGAGTATCGGCAACGAATGCTCGAAGGCTATGAGTACATGGCATCGCGTCTGGGAGATGCCGGTGCGCCGAAGCATGCTGCACAAGAAATGATACGCCTGTTACACCTGCATTATTGTAGTGGGAGCTAAAGGAGTAGAGGAGTTACATAATGAAAGTCTTTTTGTTTCAAAAGGCTATAAAATAGTTAAAAGAGATAAAGCCGGTGCAGTAAATGCCCGGCTTTCGTATTTTATAGTCAGAATACACGAAAGATTATGAACTAACAATTTTTACGAAAACAAGCAAAAGGACTTTGATTATGAAGAGATTACATTGGCTATTTTTTATGATGTGCTTGGCAGTACTACCTGCGTTGCAATCATGCGATGATTTAGATGACGGATACTCTATCGGTGATTTCTCTTATCCGAATTGGAGCACCGTACGCGTGAAGGGGAATACTTTCTATCTGGAAAGTGACACTTGGGGAACGCTTTGGCCTATTAATACTAATATGGGTTGGTATCAGCCTGTAGACGGGCAGCGTATAATAACAATCTTTAATCCCATCTATGATAATTATGAAGGATATGATCATGCCGTGAAGATTGAGAAGATCTGGCATGCCCTGACGAAAAGTGTGGAACCGCTGACATCGGAGAATGACGAAGAATATGGTAATGATCCGGTATTTATTTATAAAGGGGATATCACTATCAGTGGGGGATATATGAACATTATCTTTATGCAGAATCTGCCGAAGAATTCGGGTACGAAACATCGTATCAGTCTGGTACAACGTGCAGAAGATGCCGAGGTTCCTTTAGCAGAAGAAGGTAATGATGACGGATATATCCATCTGGAGCTTCGATACAATGATTATGATGACCTGAGTGGAGTTCGTGCTCCCGGATTAGTGTCGTTCAATCTGAAAGAATTGAATATAACTTCTGAAACGAAAGGTATCAAGTTAAAGCTGAATTCAGAAGTAAACGATGAAGTCGAAATTACCTTTGAAAAACAATCGGATAATTCCGCAAAAGTTTCTAACTTAGATTTCTCAAAGATGCAATTGAAGTAAAGTAAAGTGTTTTGTGTGTGAGGCCGGGTGAATGTGAATTCCTCCGGCCTTTTTTTATTTCATTAACATTAAAACGTAGAGGTAAACCACTGCTGCGGGGATTGCCAGTAAAGCACTGTCGAAACGGTCGAGCATTCCACCGTGGCCGGGTAGGATGTGACCCGAATCTTTGATGCCTAACTGGCGCTTCATTAGCGATTCCGTTAGGTCACCCCAAGTACCGAAGATGACAACAACCAGTGCCAGTCCGGCCCATTCCCAAACAGACAGGAATGAGAAGTAGTGGGCGAATACGAATGAAGAAGCAATAGAGAACACACCACCACCGATGCTTCCTTCCCATGACTTCTTGGGGGAAATACGTTCGAACAAACGATGCTTGCCGATTAACGAGCCTACACAATATGCTCCAGTGTCACTCAGCCATATAAATACAAAGATGGAAAGTGGTAGGATGGGATTGTAGGTCACGCTGCTTTCTGCCGGGTTATATTGGAAAGCCAATACGTTGAGCAATGCAAACGGTAATGCTACATACAGCTGGCTTAACATGGAAAAGGCCCAGTTGCCAATGGGATTCTTCTTTTTCAGATACAGTTCTGTAATTATCAGGTAAAGCAGTAATGCCAGATAAGGCAGAAATACCTGGGCTCCGATAGTAGATTGACAAAAGCCCATTACGGCCAAGAAGAGATAAGCGCCTCCCAAAGCGGTAATTGTTTTATTGATTTGTACTTCACCGTTTTGGTTTATCAGGTGGGCAAATTCATGTACGCTCAGTGCACCGATAATGGTGAACAGGATACCGAATGAAAGGGGGCTGTATAGGATACAGCCCACCAATACTACTACGAATAACACACCTGTGATGGCGCGTTTTAAGAAATTGCTTTTCACGGTAATTCCGTTTTTTAGTTCTTTATTCTTTTGCGGGTCGTTCTACAGAAACTTTGGTACCTTCTGCTGAAACCTTTGTTTTGCCGGTTTCTGTTCCGCCTTCAACATTGTTTTCTTCTTCCGCTTTTACTTCTTTTTCGCTCTCCACAGCTTCTTTGGCGGCTGCGTCTTCAGCTTTCTTAAGTTCTTCCGAAATCTTGTTTGCACTGATTTCTTCAGAACGGGAAGCCCAAGGACGTTTTCCGAAGATTTCTTCCACATCTTCTGCAAAGATAACTTCTTTATCTATCAGCAACTGTGACAGTTTGGCGTGCCCATCCCTATGTTCGGAAAGTATTTTCTTTGCACGTTCGTACTGTTCGTTCACCATATTCTTCACTTCTTCGTCAATCAGTTCAGCAGTTTTTTCGCTGTACGGACGATTGAAAGAATATTCATCATTGCTATAATAACAGAGGTTGGGTAGCTTTTCGCTCATTCCTAGGTAGGCAATCATGCCGAAAGCCTGTTTCGTAACACGTTCCAGGTCATTCATGGCACCGGTCGAAATACGTCCCAGGAACAAATCCTCAGCGGCACGTCCACCCAATGTGGCGCACATCTCATCAAGCATTTGTTCTTTGGTGGTAATCTGGCGTTCTTCGGGCAAATACCAGGCAGCGCCCAGTGCACGTCCGCGTGGAACAATCGTTACTTTAATCAACGGATTGGCATATTCCAGCAACCAGGAGATGGAAGCATGTCCTGCCTCGTGGATAGCGATGGAACGACGTTCCGCTTCCGTGGTGATTTTCGTCTTCTTTTCCAGACCACCAACAATTCGGTCTACGGCATCGAGGAAATCTTGTTTGCCTACGAACTTTTTGCCGTGGCGGGCAGCGATCAGTGCAGCCTCATTGCAGACATTGGCGATATCGGCACCGGAGAAACCCGGGGTTTGGCGTGCCAACAGGTCTACGTCTACTGTATTATCTATTTTGATGGGGCGTAAGTGTACGCCGAATACTTCCTTACGTTCGTTGAGGTCGGGAAGGTCTACATGAATCTGGCGGTCAAAACGTCCGGCACGCAGCAAAGCTTTATCCAAAACGTCTACACGGTTGGTAGCAGCCAGAATGATTACACCGCTGTTGGAACCGAAACCGTCCATTTCTGTCAATAACTGGTTCAATGTGTTTTCGCGTTCATCATTTCCACCCATTGCGGCAGCTTTGGCGCGGGCACGACCTACGGCGTCAATTTCATCAATGAACACGATACAGGGGGCTTTTTCTTTGGCTTGGCGGAACAAGTCACGTACACGTGATGCACCTACACCGACAAACATTTCCACAAAGTCGGAACCAGCCAGTGAGAAGAACGGTACGTTGGCCTCGCCTGCCACAGCTTTGGCAAGCAGGGTCTTACCGGTTCCCGGAGGGCCTACCAGCAATGCGCCCTTGGGTATCTTACCTCCCAGGTCTGTATATTTTTGCGGTTCTTTCAGGAATTCCACAATTTCCTCTACTTCCTGTTTGGCCTCGGCAAGTCCGGCTACATCTTTGAATGTAACTTTTACGGGAGTCCCCTTCTCAAATAGTTGGGCACGCGATTTACCGACATTGAAAATGCCGCCACCACCTGCACCGCCACCACCGCTCAGACGGCGTGACATGAATATCCAGAAACCTATAAGGAAGGCAATAGGCAGAATCTGCCACAGTACGACCCCGAAATAATTGCGTTTCTTTTCGTAGTTGATAGAACCGTCAAAGTGCAGTTCATCTTTTTCCTTTTGCAGGAAGTTTCCCAAACTTTCACGAGATGGTGCTTCAGTTGTAATCATGGGATTTTTACCCACTTTACTAGAGTCTGCCTGAAATACGTTTTTGACGTATTGTGGCTTGATATATGCTTCTACAGAGTTATCATCATAACCGATGATTTTGCTCATATAGCCGTCACGTACGTATTGCTGGAATTCGTCATAAGAGACACTTTTGATTCCGGTACTGTTTTCATTGGTGATGTACAAGCCCAGAAGCATCATAGCTATGATCATATACAGCCAATTCAGGTTGAACTTGGGCATATTTACCTTATTGGGCTTTTTGTTAGCGTTATTATTATTGTTGTCCATAGGGCTTATTAATCAATGTCAGGTATTTGGGTTAATTTGGCGTCGGCCCAGAGATTTTCCAGATTGTAGAAGTCTCTCGTTTCGGGTAGAAACACATGGACCAATATGTCGGAGTAATCCATTGCTACCCATTCGGCATTGCGCAATCCGTCTATTGCAAAAGGTTTGCTGTTAGCGCCTTTGCGGGTGAATTCCTTTACGGACTCTACAATGGCGGTCACTTGGCTTGGGGAGTTTCCCTGACAAATGACGAGATAGTTGCAGATAGTATCGCCAATTTTAGAAAGATCTGCTATTACAATATTTTTTCCTTTTTTATCTTGTATACCTTCGGTTATTTGTTGAATGAGTTTCTTTGATTCGTTCATTACTTATTATTAAAATTAAACAGTTGACAAATATACGCTGAATTCTTGTATCAAACACCTAAAAGGGAAAAAGTCTTTCAATTTTTGATTTTTTTTAGGTATATATTTCTTTGGCATACGGCATCTTAGCAGATTTTAGAGAAAAAAACACGAGAAATTGTTTTGGATTATCAAATTCTTTGTATCTTTGCAACCGCAAAACAGGAACGACCTGTTATTGGGCTATGGTGTAATGGTAACACTACAGATTCTGGTCCTGTCATTCCTGGTTCGAATCCAGGTAGCCCAACTAAAAAAGCTGCGAATGTAATAAGTTCGTAGCTTTTTGTGTTTTGTCCCATTCGTGTTTTTGTAGCAATTCTATTCAAAATAATTAAAACTATGGCAAAAGAGTTAGAACTCAAGTACGGCTGTAACCCTAATCAGAAGCCAGCCCGCATTTTTATGCAGGAGGGGGAGTTACCTATCGAAGTCCTGAACGGACGCCCGGGATACATCAATTTTATGGATGCACTGAACGGTTGGCAGTTGGTGAAAGAATTGAAAGCGGCTACCGGAATGCCGGCTGCGACTTCATTCAAACATGTTAGCCCTGCAGGTGCAGCTATTGGTCTGGATTTGGATGAGACAATGAAACAGATTTATTTTGTTGACAACTTGCCGCTTTCTCCTCTGGCCAGTGCATATGTGCGTGCCCGTGGTGCGGACCGTATGTCATCTTACGGAGATTTTATAGCTTTGAGTGATGTCTGTGATGAGGCGACTGCCCGTTTCATTAACCGGGAAGTATCCGATGGCGTTATTGCTCCGGGATATACGGATGAGGCACTCGAAATTCTGAAGAACAAGCGTAAGGGTACTTATAATGTGATTAAGATTGATCCTTCGTATAAACCTGCACCGATTGAGCGTAAGGATGTGTTCGGGATAACTTTTGAACAGGGACGTAATGAGATTCAGCTGAATGGCAGCGAACTGTTCGCTAATATTCCTACGCGGAATAAGACTTTTCCGGATGCTGCAAAGCGTGATTTAATGATAGCGCTTATTACTTTGAAATATACGCAGTCCAATTCTGTATGTTATGTGAAAGACGGACAAGCGATTGGTATCGGGGCAGGACAGCAAAGCCGTATCCACTGTACCCGTTTAGCTGGAAATAAAGCTGATATCTGGTATCTTCGCCAGCATCCAAAAGTATTGAACTTGCCCTGGGTAGAGAAAATCCGCCGTGCCGACCGTGATAATACGATTGATATTTACATTAGCGATGATCATGATGATGTGTTGGCTGACGGTATTTGGCAGCAGTTCTTTACAGAAAAACCGGAAGTGCTGACGCGTGAGGAAAAGCGTGAATGGCTGAATACTCTGAAAGGAGTAGCTCTTGGTTCAGATGCTTTCTTCCCGTTTGGAGATAATATAGAGCGTGCTCACAAGACTGGTGTGGAATACATTGCCCAGGCAGGAGGTTCAGTACGTGATGATCATGTTATTGAAACCTGCGATAAATACGGTATTGCTATGGCATTTACAGGTATTCGTCTGTTCCATCATTAAGATAAGATATATATACAAAGAGGGTGTTTCAAAATGTTGAAACACCCTCTTTGTATATATAGGCTTAAAATTATTCGGCGCTACGAATGGAATCGTCGATAACCTTAATCTTTTGTTTTACCAATTCAATATCTGCCTTCAGTTTTTCTACTTTGCGGTTTAGTTCTGTCAGCAGGCTATTGCCTTTCTTTGAAGAAGCTGTCAGGAAGCCAAGATTATTTTCATAAGTCTGCAATTCGTTCTTCATGGCATCTGCTGCACGTACCAGTTTCTCGCGTTCGCGATAGAGTGACTGCGGGCTGCCTTCCTGAATACTGCTGATGTTGGATTTGAAGTTACTCAACTTCTTATTGGCAGCGCTGATGTTGAAGTGGTCGAACAATTTGTCCACTTGTCCGTGGTATTGCTTATACAAACGGTCTTTTTCCTTGAAAGGTACATGGCCGATGTTGTTCCATTCCTTCATTAATTCGCGTACCAACTGAGTAGCTTCATCCGTATCCATATTCTCATCAATGGCACCCAACTTCTCGATGATTTCCTTCTTCTTATTCAGGTTGTCTATCTCAACGGAACGTTGGGAGGAAGTAGCCTTATTCTTTTGTTCGAAGAAGTAGTCACAAGCGGAAATAAACCGTTTCCATATTGCATCAGAATATTTCTTTGCTACCGGACCGATAGTCTTCCATTCTTTTTGCAGTTTGGTTAGTTCGTCAGCGGTTGCTTTCCAGTCGGTGCTATCTTTCAGAGCTTCAGCTTTCTCACAAAGAGCACGTTTCTTATCCAAGTTTGCATTCATGCCCTCTTTCAGGGCTTTAAAGAATTCACCTTTCTTGCGGAAGAAATCATCACACGCTTTACGGAAACGTTCGAATATCTTCACATTCATCTTTTGCGGTGCAAAACCGATGGTCTTCCACTTGTTTTGCAGGGCAATGATCTCCTGTGTTTTATTGTCCCACGCAGCAAAATTGGTCAATTCGTTGTAGTCTATTGCTTCAATGATTTCACAAATCACTGTTTTCTGGTCAAGATTATGCTGCTCTACTTCCTTCAATGATTCGAAGTGTTGTTGATGACGGCGATTTACGGCTGTGGAAGCAGCTTTAAATCGATTCCATACTTCGTCACGCAGTTCTTTTGCAACTGGACCCGTGTCACGGAATTCCTGATGTAGCTTTTGTAACTGGTGGAAAGCTGACACTACATCTGCTTCATCAGCCAGCTTTTCGGCAGCTTCACATAGATGTGTCTTTATTTCCAGGTTTTTCTTGAAGTCATATTCGCGGAATTCATTATTCAGCTTCAACAGATCGTAGAACTTCTCCACATAGAGTTGATAACTCTTCCACAGTTCGTTGACTTTGGCTTGCGGAATAAGTTTCACTTCATTCCACTGTTGCTGTAACTTCTTGAATTCTGAGTAGGATTTGTTAGCATCGTCGGGTGACTCTACCAGTTCTTTCAGTTCCTCGATAATGGAAAGTTTGATTTGCAGGTTCAGCTCTTTTTGTTGTTCCTGTTCAGCTGACAATGCACCTCTCTTTTCTTTAATGACGGACATGATATTTTTGAATTCCTCTTCAACAGCATCCGTTGTCGGAATGAAATTCTCTGCTACTCCCCCGTTTTCGATAAACAGCTTCTTTGTCGCTTCTTGTTCGGCATTATGAAGCTTATAGAAAGCCTGTTTCAGACTATCTATCTCCTGTTTGCCGGCGTTTTCCACATCTGCGGAAATCTCTTTCAATTTAGCCAGGATTTCTTCCTTGCTTAGCTTTTGTGCGGCTTCTACCGGCTGCTCTTCCTGCTTTGCTTCTTCAGCCGGAGTTTCCGTCAGAGCCGGTTCTGAAACCTCAGCTGCTTTCTTTTCTTCTTCTAATTCCACCGCCTTTTCGGGGAGATTAGTGTCATGAGTGTCCATCATTGTACATACATTTTAAAAAACGGTTTTACCCGTTCGGGTTACATTAGGTCACAAATTAATGAAATAAAACAATTACTTCATACTTTTTTCCTTAGTTTTTTTTCATTTTTCTTGTTTTAGGATAGAAGTACGGTAATTCCCATATATAACATCATGCCTATAATATCATTGGTAATCGCAATAAACGGACCGGTAGCGATGGCTGGGTCTACCTTCAACTTTTCCAGTGTCATAGGTACCAGTGTGCCGAAGATAGATGCGAACATCACTACTGCAAACAGGCTGATAGAAACGGAATAGGTGACGGTGGCAGTTGCGCCGAACCGGACAAAATTATATATATATACTAATAAGGAAATAATAGTAGCGTTGATAAGGGCCACTACGGATTCCTTGGTAATTTGCTTGAAAGTATCTTTTGCATCCAGCGAGTTGTTGGCAAGGCCCTGTACGATGATGGCCGAAGATTGTGTTCCCACGTTTCCGCCTGTACCACCGATCAGCGGGATGTAGAGTGCCATCTCGGGATGGGCTGCGAAAGTAGCATCGAAATTACCTAAAATCATGGAATTGCCGATACCCCCCAGCATACCGATAATAAGCCATGGCAAGCGGGCGCTGGTCTGGCGCATTACATTATCATCCGTTTCCACATCCTGGGAAAGACCGGATGCCAACTGGTAATCACGTTCCGATTGCTCACGAACTTCATCCATGACGTCGTCTACGGTGATTTGCCCCACAAGCCGTCCGATACTGTCGATAACAGGAACGGCTACCAAGTCATATTTCTCAATGGTCTGTACCACATCGTCTACAGATGTGTCTACGCGTACAGAAATGGGGTCTTTCCTCATCACGTGTTTAACCTTGGATACAGAAGGGGAGGTAATCATCTTTTTCAGTGGAAACACTCCTTGCAGGCGGTTTTCGTCGTCGATGACATAGACATAATAGATCTCATCCAACTGCTCAGCTTGCTGGCGCATCTCTTTCAGGCACTCCGGCATACTCCAGTTCTCGTTTACGACCACCATTTCAGTACCCATCAAACCACCGGCGGTGTCTTCGTCGTACTTCAACAGGTCTACGATGTCTCCTGCCTGTTCGATGTCTTCAATGTGAGAAAGAATTTCTTCCTGTTTCTCTTCATCCAGCTCACGCATCAGGTCTACGGCATCATCCGTATCCATGTAGTCCACAAAGCGTTTGGCAATGGTTTCCGACGGGAGTATTTCCAGGAATTCTTTACGGACATCCTCATCCATTTCCATCAACACGTCTGCCGCCGTTTCGTTATCCAGTAGGCGGTATACGAAACGTGCTTCCTCAGGACTCAGGTCATTGCACAGTTCGGCAATATCCGCAGGGTGCAGGTCTATAAGGAGTGCTTTGACGTTCTCAGCGTCCTTTTGTTCTATGAGGTTTTTGACATTGTCAATGTATTCTTCGTCCATCTCCATAATCTTTCTCCTCTTTTTTAAATGATAATTTAGCGGGCTAAGCTGTGATAATTTTAGGCGCGGATTACGCGGATCTCACAGATTAAAAGCTATGCGCTCATCCGCACAATCCGTGCCTAAAATCTTTAATTATCATTTTTGGGTTTCATCACTTGTTTCTCTAATCTCTTTCAAGGCCTGTTCAACCCGGTTGGTCAGACTGATAAATTCCTGTACTGATAGTTGTTCTGGCCGTTTGTTAAACAAAACGTCTTCTGTCAGCGGACAATCTTTGCCGAGTATCGGCTTTATCGAATTTCTCAGGGTTTTGCGGCGTTGATTAAAAGTCGTTTTCACTACTTGTTTGAACAGCTTCTCGTCACAACCCAACTCTTTCGTTTCGTTTCGCGTCATACGGATGACCGCACTTTTCACTTTGGGTGGCGGATTGAATACATGCTCGTGTACGGTGAAAAGATATTCTACACGATACCATGCCTGTATCAATATGCTCAGGATGCCATACGTCTTACTGCCCGGTCCGGCGGCAATACGTTCGGCCACTTCTTTCTGTATCATACCGGTACAACAAGGTATCAGTTCTTTGTTATCCAACATCTTGAAGAATATCTGGCTGGATATATTATAAGGATAGTTTCCTGTCAGCACAAAAGGTTGCCCGTCGAACAGGCGTTGGAGATTCATTTTCAGGAAGTCATCTTCAATGATGTTGTCTTCCAGCGACGGATATTCTTCACGCAGATAGGCTACGGACTCATAATCCAATTCCACCACCTTCACCGGACGTTCTTTTCTCACCAGAAACTGGGTCAATACACCCATGCCCGGACCTACTTCCAGAATGGGGAGGCCGGGACATGCGTCTACCGTATCGGCTATATCCTGTGCCACTTTCAGATCTTTCAGAAAATGCTGGCCGAGAAACTTTTTAGGCTTTACTAATTTCATTTATCAACTAAATCGTTACTTTTGCACCGCAAACGGAGACCGTCCTTTTGGGAAAGTGCTGTATTTGCAGCCCACAAAGGTAATCCTTTTCGACGAAGAATAACGAATTCTGCATGAATAAACTATTAAAAAAGACACTGAAGATCCTTTTACCGGTCGCTTTGGGCGGTTTTATTCTTTATTGGGTGTATCGAGATTTTGATTTTGCACGCGCCAAGGAGGTACTTCTGCATGGAACGAACTGGGGATGGATGCTGTTTTCGTTGTTTTTTGGTGTGATGAGCCATGTTTTCCGTGGCTGGCGTTGGAAACAGACGCTTGCGCCGCTCGGAGCTTATCCAAAGACGAGCGATTGTGTGGATGCTATTTTTGTTTCCTATGCCGCTAATCTTGTTTTACCCCGTGTAGGCGAAGTTTCCCGTTGCGGTATGCTTGCCAAATATGACGATGTTTCTTTTGCCAAATCGCTTGGAACAGTGGTAACGGAACGCTTGATAGATACATTGACCATTCTTTTGATTACCGGGATTACTTTTCTGATGCAGATGCCCGTCTTCCTTCGTTTTTTTGAAGAGACAGGTACGAAAGTCCCTTCGCTGGTGCATCTGGTGACATCTCCCTGGTTTTATGTCGTTCTTTTTAGTATCATTGGTGTATTAGTATTACTCTATTTCCTTCTGCGTATGCTTTCTTTCTTCGAGAAAGTGAAAGGAGTGGTGCTGAATGTATGGGAAGGTGTGATGTCATTGAAGAGTGTGAAGAATATACCGCTTTTCCTCCTTTACACGGTGTTGATATGGGGATGTTACTTTTATCACTTTTATATTACTTTCTATTGCTTCGCTTTTACTGAACATCTCAGCTTTCTGGCGGGTCTGGTGATGTTTGTAGGCGGCACTTTTGCTGTGATTGTCCCTACTCCTAATGGGGCGGGACCATGGCATTTCGCTGTCATTACAATGATGATGCTATACGGTGTCAATGCTACTGATGCGGGAGCTTTTGCCCTGATAGTACATGGTATACAGACATTGTTGGTTATTATATTGGGTATTTATGGCTGGTTACATTTGTCGTTGGTAAATCGTACGAAACAGAATTCATAAGCAGAAAAAAAAGAATGAAAAAAAGATAAATAATCTTGTTTATTTGTTGTTCTATTCTTTTGTTGTAACTTTGTAATTAAAGAAATGGAGGCTCGGTATGGAACAGCAACAAAAATTTTATCCGGTAGGAATACAGACTTTCTCAGAAATCATAGGAAAGAATTATTTGTATATTGACAAGACTGAATACGTTTATCGCATGACGCATTCTGCTTCCAAATATATGTTTTTGAGTCGTCCGCGTCGTTTTGGCAAGTCGTTGCTGACCAGTACGCTTCATTGTTATTTTGAGGGGAGGAAAGAATTGTTCAAAGGACTTGCTATCGAAAAGCTGGAGGCGGAATGGAATATGCATCCGGTTCTTCACTTTGACATGAGTACAGCGAAGCACATGGATAAAGAACGGCTGGACAGTGAACTGGAAAGAAAACTTTTGGAATATGAAGAAATATATGGGCGAGGTAAAGGTGATGTTGAAGTTAACCAACGCCTGCAGGGGGTGATACAACGCGCTTATCAGCAGACCGGTAAGCAAGTTGTTGTCTTGATTGACGAATATGATGCTCCGCTTCTTGATGTAATGCATGAGGATAAGAATCTGCCCATACTTCGCAATGTGATGCGTAACTTCTACAGTCCGCTGAAAGCCTGTGACCCTTATTTGCGCTATGTGTTTCTGACCGGAATCACGAAGTTTTCCCAACTGAGCATCTTCAGTGAACTGAATAATATCAAGAACATCAGTATGGATGAACCTTATGCTGCCATCTGCGGCATTACGGAAGAAGAAATAAAGGAGCAAATGAGCTATGATCTGGATTTGTTGGCGGAAAAAATGCAAATAATGCGTGATGAAGTGCTGGCAAAATTGAAAGAGAACTATGATGGTTATCATTTTACCTGGCCTTCACCAGATATTTACAATCCTTTTAGTCTGTTCAATGCTTTTAACGATGGCAAATTTAACTCCTATTGGTTTGGCAGCGGTACTCCTACTTATTTGATAGAGATGCTGAATAAATTTGGCGTTCTTCCATCTGAAATAGGCGGAATAGAGGCTGTTGCTGCGGAGTTTGATGCTCCCACGGAGCGTATGACCAGTATTACTCCCTTGCTCTATCAAAGCGGCTATATCACAATAAAAGGTTATGACAGTGTTTTCGACATATATACGCTTGATATTCCTAATAAGGAAGTTCGTATTGGATTGATGCGTAATCTGATTCCTTCATATATCACAAATGATACGTTGACTACCACTACGATGGTTGTAGACCTGGCACGTGCTTTATCTCGTAGCGACATGGATGCTGCTTTGCGTTTATTACAGAAATTTCTTTCTACGATTCCTTATTGTGATAATACTGATTATGAAGGGCATTATCAACAGGTCTTTTTCATCATCTTTAACCTTTTGGGATATTATGTTGATGTAGAAGTACGTACTCCCCGTGGTCGTGTGGATATGGTGATGCGCAGTTGGACGACTCTCTATGTTGTTGAGTTGAAACTTGATAAGAGCGCTGATGCGGCTATGCAACAGATTGACCTGAAAAACTATCCCGAACGTTTTGCGCTGTGCGGACTTCCGGTAGTGAAGGTGGGGATAAATTTCGATACAGAAAGGCATACACTGGCTGATTGGAAGATAGAATCCGTTAAATAAATTGTGGGACTACAATACCTTGTCTACAAGAAGTTAAGAGTTTGTCGGCAAGAAGTTAACTCCTTGTCGGCAGGAAGTTAACTCCTTGTAATCCTCTGATAATCAGTGCCTGTTTTAGCCTTTGATTTTGCGTTTTTTATCCTTGTGTGCGTGCCTTGTTCAGTGCTCCTATCAGATATTTCCCTTTGCTGTTCACTATACTCCACTTGGTTGCGTGTATTATTTTCCAGACCTCGTTTCCGAGCCGTCCGTAGTCGGACAACTTTAATATCGCTTTCGTATCATTCGGATCGTTGATATGCAGTCCGTCCAGTGCGAGCAAGAGACATTCCAGGTTGTGGGTATTCTTGTTGTAGGCATATCCCGGAAACTCAATGAAAGAATATTGCCTCCATACCCCGACATCCTCCCCCGGCGGGGGAGTTAGAGGGGGAAGTTCTCTATTTTCGTTTGCTTTGTTTTGTTCTGTTTTGTTTTGTTCGGGATTGTCGGCATTTTCGGTGAAATTGTCTGCATCCTGCATGCAATTTTGAGGGTTTTGCATACCATCGGTCTCTTTATCGACTTTGCCGTCTTTACCGCCCTTATCACTTTCTTCCGTCTTCACCAGCATGTAGGGCAGGGACTCTAAGTCCCTTTTCCTACGTTTGGTTGCTTCGAGCCATACTCTTTGGATCTCTACGGAAGTCAGTATTCCGTGTTCCTTATAGGTTTCTTTGTCGAAGAACCCCTTTTCCATCAGTGTCTCCACAATTCCCTGCATCTCTTCTTTCGCAATTTCCCTTCCCACTTTGTTGGTGAAGAGTGTACACTGTTCTTCATTCCATACCATGTAGTATCCGTTTTCCTTGTATATCTTGCACACTAATTTCATGACTGCCGTTTCCGCTTTCATTCCATACCTAGCTTCTATCAGTTCCATAGCCACTTCTTCGAAGAAGCTCACCTGAGTAGGAAAATAAGGTATGCTATTGTATATCATTGCCATAACTTCATTCTTTAATTGTTAATCATTAATTGTCAACTGTCAATTGATCGGTCTCCATTCCAGAAAGTTTTCCAGCTGGAAGCTTCTCCACGCCTGTAGTTCTACATCCCAGTAGATGATGTGCCCTTCTATATGATGTATATCGTATTTCCGACGGAAACATTTTTCGTATGGAAGTAGTGTTGCTTTTACAAACTTGAAGGTTCCGTCCTGTTTGTAGTATGCCACGAGTGCATATCCATACTGCATGTGGCTGATGAGGCTTTCAATTCTGTCGGTCATCCATAGTGCTGCGTCTTCCGTGTAGGCTTTTTCGAGCATGATTCGTATTTTCCATTTCTTTCTGAGTGCTTCATAGATTGAAACGGGTTTCTTTAGTTTTCTCATTGTGTTTAATTTTAAATTATTAATTCTTAGTTCTTTAGTCGGTGTTTATGTCGGGCATAAAAAAAGAGAAGACATCACTTTGGGGATAAAGCGACATCTTCTCGATTTGCGGGGCTTAATCTTTGCTAAAGCGGGGGCAAAGATATAGTAGATTGTATATAGGGTGTCAATATTTAATTGTTGTCCATTTATTTCTTGTCTTTATTCTTGTTTTTACTCTTCTTCTCCATCACTTTCTGTAGATGTTCACCTCTCCAGATTTCTCCCAATTCTATTTCTATTGTCTTGGCTGATAGTGGAGTATTGTTGTCGGAGAGAAAAAGTCCCCATTCAGCACCCTTGTCTGCCAATTCGTGAATGGATATGTTTTCTTTTTTACCGAAAAATCCCTTGTCTCTCCAATTGAGCAGTTCTATCATCCCTTCTTTTCGATATTTGGGAAGTATCCCTTTTACCACTCTACCTTTAGGGCGTCCGGGTTTTCTCTTAATCTCTGATACATTGCCTCTTAAAGGTGAATTTTCTGCCTGTTTCAGGTCTTTTTTTCAAGGCTTTTAGCCATCTCTTTTTGTTTCATAATTTCACTTATTTAACGTAATAATTAAATATATATTAAATGTTTGATTTGAAAAACGGGCAAAGGTAAGCGTTTCTTTTGTTTACAGGTAATAGGAGTAATAGAAAAAGTTTTTTTGCCAATAAGAAATATGAGGGTAATTTGTTGTATAATAGAGTTATACGTTGTGTTTATAGGGGTGTCCAAAAAACGTTCGTTTAATGGGCACAAAGATAATGGGTATTTTTTGAATGTGCAAAATGTTTAATAAAAATATTTTTATGCTAGGCTCTTTTTGCAGCTATATCGCTGATTATCAGTCTAACTTTTTTGTCGATAAATATATTTAATATCCTTTCATTTTTGTCCTTTTTGAATTTCTTATTTTTCTCAAATATTGACGCCCATTAAACGAACGATTAAAAAATACTTTTTTGAGTTTAATGTCTTCGTTTCTATCTTATTAAGTTAAAAAACGATTTGTTTCGGTTTGAAAGAGAATATGTCTCGTTCAAACCGCGAAGCGCACCCGGAACTATACTGAAATCCTCAATAGTTTTCTTGCAAGTGATTGAAAATCAGAAATATTGGTTTGCCGCCCGTACTCGTGATAAGCAAGAGTTTGCTGTCCGAAAATCCCTAGATAAGTTTAAGGCAGAAGAGGGTCTGGATCTTGATTACTATCTTCCCACGCGAACTGTGGTATCTCAGCTGAAGTATCGCCGTAAGCGTACTGAGGTTCCTGTTATTCGAAATTTAATCTTTATCTACGCTACTAAGCAAACTGCCTGTGATCTTTCCAATATTTATGGTGTTCGCCTTTATTATATGAAAGACCTTTTCACTCATTCCATGTTGGTGGTCCCTAATAAACAAATGGAAGACTTCATGTTTATTATGGACTTGAATCCTGATGGAGTCAGTTTTGATAGCGAACCCTTTGCTATAGGGAATAAAGTAAAGGTCATTAAAGGGGATTTTAGCGGCATTGAAGGTGAGATTGCCACACAAGCCAATAAAACCTATGTTGTTATTCGTATTAAGGGTGTCTTAGTCGCAAGTATTAAAGTCCCCAAGTCTTATCTGAAGCTAATCAACTAATCCTATCTAAATTCTCCTCCTCCCGGGAGGAGGAGTCCCCGTAGGGGGAGGTGGTAGGTTAATCATATTCTAATCATATACCAAATGAATTCTTTACTTTCTTGTGCTTTTGAGCTTCAACATGTCGCTCATGAGCTGATGTATCTTGGTATGGACGGCGAACCTATCTATTCCGATACTTTTTGTCGGTTGAATAAGGAAGTTCTCGTTAAGTCCAATTCTCTTTTTTCCTCTAAGAGTTCCGATATCGAAGAAGAAGCCAATCTGTGTCTGGCACTTTTGATGGGTTACAATGCTACGATCTACGATTATGGAGATAAAGAGCAGAAGAAGCAATCTGTATTAGACCGCGCTTATAACATTCTGGAACAGCTTCCAGCTTCCTTGCTTAAAGTTCGTTTGCTGACTTACTGTTATGGCGAAATTTATGAAGAGGGTTTGCTTCAAGAAGCTCATTCCATTATGGATCAGTGGGACAAAGGAACTTTAACTTCCGAACAAGCGGAAGTTATGGAAGAATTGAAGAATATTGAAGAGAATCAATATCCTTTTGAGGTACTTGATTAACATACTAATCATTTATAATTTATATTCATCTTGAATATTCTATTTATTCTTCTAACTTTCTTGATATCAGTATTTATAGCTCGGATGTTAATTCCACGTATCTTGCTGATATCTATGCGAAAGAAGCTTTTTGATATACCGGACGCCCGTAAGATACATAAGAAGGCCATTCCTCGTTTAGGTGGAGTTTCTTTCTTTCCTACTGTGCTTTTTACATATTGTTTGGTTTACACTTTCCGTTTGCTTTTAGGCTGTGAGCTTACTTCTCTTTATACTTCTTATTTGTTGCCGGAAATGCTTCTTTTTGCATGTGGAATGACCCTGCTTTATCTGACAGGAATAGCGGATGATTTGGTGGGTGTTCGTTATCGTCAAAAATTTGTTATCCAGATATTCTGTGCATGTTTATTCCCGTTGTCCGGACTCTGGATTAATAATTTGTACGGCTTGTTCGGCATTCATGAACTTGCTCCTTATATTGGTATGCCTTTCACGGTCTTTACTGTTGTATTTATCACGAATGCAATTAATCTGATTGATGGCATCGATGGCTTAGCATCCGGATTAAGTAGTGTAGCTCTTCTTATTTTTACTTTCTTATTTGTAGAGAAAGGTCTTTGGAGTTATGCTATGTTGGCAGCCGGTACTTTTGGTGTGCTTGTTCCATTCTTTTATTATAATGTTTTTGGTAGTGCAGAACGAGCCAGGAAGATTTTTATGGGAGACACAGGAAGTTTAACTTTGGGATACACTTTGAGTTTTCTTGCTATTAAATATAGCCAGGTAAATCCCAATGTAATGCCATATACAGAAGGTGCATTTGTGATTGCTTTCAGCACTTTGATTATTCCTTCGTTTGATGTAATTCGAGTGATATTGGTTCGAGTGCGTAATGGTAAAAGTCCATTTGAACCGGATAAAAATCATATCCATCATAAATTATTGGCAATTGGACTGAGCCCACGAAAAGCTATGATTAGTTTATTGGGAATGTCGTGTGCTTTCAGTGCGATAAATATATTACTGATGCCATATGTGAATAATACGATAATGTTGATAGTGGATATTGTGGTGTGGATAGGGCTGAATTTGTGGTGGGACAGGTTACGCGATACGTTTGATGAAGTCGATGCAGATTATGAGAAATGTTGATAATATGGAGGTTTTAAGAACATGTATTGAAGGGGCTATAATTATTGAACCTTGTTTATTTAAAGATGGACGCGGTTACTTTTTTGAGTCCTTTAATCAGAGAGAGTTTGAAGAAAAAGTCTGTAAAACGACATTCGTGCAGGATAATGAATCCAAATCGTCATACGGTGTCATTCGTGGTTTGCATTTTCAAAAGCCTCCTTTCGCCCAGAGTAAGCTGGTGCGCATAGTAAAGGGCGCTGTTTTGGATGTTGCTGTGGATATAAGAGAAGGCTCTCCGACTTTCGGGCAGCATGTTGCTGTGGAACTAACAGAAGAAAATCATCGTCAATTTTTTATTCCAAGAGGTTGTGCGCATGGATTTTCTGTTTTGAGCAAAGAGGTTATTTTTCAATATAAATGTGATAATTTCTATGCTCCTCAACATGAAGGAGCCATTGCTTGGGATGATCCTGATTTGGGGATTGATTGGAAAATACCAGTGGATAAGATTCTTTTGAGTGAAAAGGATAAGATACATCCTAGGTTGATAGAGATTGTCTGAAGGTTATTTAATTGGTATTTATACTTCTGCATGTCTAAAGAACTTTATACAGCCAATAATAAGCGCATTGCCAAAAATACTCTCTACTTGTATCTTCGTATGTTACTTACAATGGGAGTTTCACTTTATACTTCGCGTATCGTACTGAATGCGCTGGGGATAGTGGACTTTGGAATTTATAATATTGTGGGTGGAGTGGTAATATTATTTTCGTTTATCAATAATTCGCTCTCCTCTGCTACCCAGCGTTTCTTGAACTTTGAACTTGGTAAGGGGGATGCCTTAGAAACAAAACGCATTTTCTCAATGTCTCTTACTATTCACATTTGTGTAGCTTTGTTTGTTGTCTTGTTGGCTGAAACCGTTGGCTTGTGGTTCTTGAATACGCAAATGAATATTCCGTTCGAAAGATTGGCTGCCGCAAATTGGGTTTATCAGTTTTCTGTGTTGACTGTCTGCATGAATTTTGTACAAGTTCCCTACTATGCAAGTGTAGTGGCATACGAAAAGATGTCTTTTTTTGCATATATAGCAATTATAGAAGTTATGCTAAAGTTGCTGATTGTGTTTATGTTGATTTATGTAGGTTTTGATAAACTTGAATTGTACTCTATACTTACTTTTGGGATTGCGGTTGTGGTGTTTATCTGTTATAAATATTATTGCAATACCCAAATAGACATAAGCCGATATAAATATTTTTGGGACAAGTCATTGTTCTACAGTCTTTTGAGCTTTAGCGGATGGATGCTTTTTGGAGCTGCTGCAGGTGTAAGTGCAACGCAGGGCGTGAATGTTTTACTGAATGTTTTTTATGGTGTGGCAGTTAATGCCGCTATGGGAATAAGTAATCAGGTGAATTCTGCTGTAAATCAATTTGTCTCTAATTTTCAAACAGCGTTTATGCCTCAGATAACAAAACTATATGCAATAGGAGACTTTGAACACTTGCGAAAATTAATAGGCCAGTCATCCCGCTTTTCTTTCTTACTACTGTTTGCTTTGGCGTGTCCGCTTATGTTGAATATTGATTTTGTCTTAAAATTGTGGTTAAAGACAGTGCCGGAATATTCATCTGTATTTTGTATTCTAATTCTGACATTTTCGTTGATAGAAGTGGTATCCAAGCCGGTTGGACTGGCTATTCATGCTACTGGAAAAGTGAAATACTATAATATTGTCATGAGCATCGCCTTATTGATGAATATTATATTTTCGTTCATATTTCTTTCATTAGGTTTCTTGCCCGCTGTAGTGTTGGTGATAAACGTATGTGTCGGTATTTTATGCTTTGCCATACGTTTGTTGTTTGCAAGACACTACAAAGTATTGATAATACATGAGTACATTCGTAATGTTATTTTTAGAACGATCTGTATTTCAGCACTTGTTGTACCAATACCTCTGTACCTCAGCAGATGCTATACTCAATGGGTTGGTTTGTTCATCACCACTTCGATATTTTTGTGCCTGTTTACAATTGCGGTATATTTTGTAGGTTTGACGCACTCAGAAAAAGAAAGTACACTGAAAGCTATCAGAGCAAAAATATCCAAATAAAATAGAACTTCATGACTGAAGTAAAATACTTGAATATTATTGAAAAAAAACGTTGTTCAGGCTGTACTGCCTGTGTGGCGGTGTGTCCAAAACAATGCATCACAATGCAGGCAGATGAGGAGGGCTTCTTATATCCCGTAGTAAATACTACGAGGTGTATTCAGTGTTCGAAATGTGTAAAAGTGTGTCCTTATACAGATTCGGAATTTACCAATAAACCTGAAAAAGAAGAACTGTCCGTCTGCTATGCGGCATACAACAAAAATGAGGAGATCCGTTATAAGTCGGCTTCGGGAGGAATGTTCCGTGTTTTTGCCGACCAAATTATAGCAGAGGGTGGTGTGGTTTTTGGTGCAACATTCGATAAGGATTTTACAGTTGAGCATACCTATACCGAAACTCTGGAAGGCTTGACCGCTTTCATGGGAAGTAAGTATCTGCAAAGCAGAATGGAGGATTCCTTTATTCAGGTAAAACGATTTTTGAGAGAAGGTAGAAAGGTGCTGTTTACAGGTTGTGCTTGTCAAATTGCCGGTTTGAAAAGATATTTGAAGAAAGATGATGCTAATTTGATTTGTATAGATTTGATATGTCATGGAGTGGACAGTCCTCAAATATGGCTTGATTATCTGCATAGCTTGTTTCCCGATGAATCAGTGAAGTCTGTTAATTTTAGGGATAAGGTAACAGGACAAGATAATTCTTCTGTTTGTATAATTAGCAGTAAATCAATGTTTTGTGAAAGGGGGAGAAACAGTGTATACTTCAAAAATTGGCAATATGGCATGTTTACGAGGCCTTCATGTGAGATTTGTCCGTTCAAAAGCGATAATCGTGTAAGCGATATAACTATAGGCGATTGTTGGGGATTTAAAAAAATAGCCCCTGAAATGTATGATGACAAGGGATTGTCAAGCATGGTTGTACATTCAGAGAAAGGAAAAACTTTGTTTGATACGGTTATGCATCAACTTTCATTTAAAGAAACTTTGATTGACGATGTGAAATTGTATAACTCTGATTATATCAGAAGTAATGCATTTGTTCATAGCAGGAGGAAAGCTTTTTGGAAGGATTATCATCAACATAAAAAGCCCTTTGAGAAATTACTGAAAAAGCATCTTGAAGATAGTAAGACGAAAATCCTATTTAAATATATAAAAAAAGTTGTGAGAAGATGTTTGCTGTTATTAAAAGGATTGCCCAATTGATTCTTAATCTGGGGACAATAAGAATGAGTCAGACAAAAAACATTATTGCAATAGATAAACGCTTTAATGAGACTTTCCGCTTTGATGGTAAAGAAATGCCTGCGACTTTTAGAAGGCAGCCCGAATGGGTATTTGTAGTGACTTATCGCAAATTTCAAGAAAACAGGAATAATATCGTCGGAGCATATTATCGCCGTAAACTGGCCGCTATTGAGCGCAAGACAGGTATTCATATAGAAAATAATCCCAATTTTGGAAAAGGGCTTATTATCGGGCATTACGGACGAATTATCATAAACGGAAGTGTAAAGTTCGGTGACCAGATTTATATTACGCATGGTGTCACGATTGGCAGGAATGCCGTTGGAAAAAGGAAGGGTACACCTGTGATAGGAAATAGAGTTCGTATTGGTGCAAATGCAACAATAGTGGGCAATGTCCACATAGGAAATGATGTAATGATAGCGCCCAACGCATTTGTCAATATTGATGTCCCCGACCATTCGGTAGTGGTGGGAAATCCGTGCATGATTCACCATAAGGACAATGCAACGAAAGGATATTTGGGCGAAATTGATTAAACATATGATAAATAAGATTTTAAAGGCATTGTTTTTGAAAGATAAATTCTCTGTCGAATGGAGAAAACGTAATGCTCATAATTTTACAACACCGGTCATACATTTCAATATGGATGCTGTTAGGGTTGGTAAGGGTACTTATGGCAATTTATATGTCGTGACCCGTGATTATCAGGATGTGCGGTTAGCTATAGGCGATTACTGTTCAATAGCAGGAGGGGTTAAATTTCTTCTGTCTGGAAATCATCAGTATGATATAATATCTACTTATCCATATGAACTGTTGGTTTTAAAAAACAAAGGGACGGGCATTGCTGTCGCGAAAGGGGATATTGTAGTTGGCGATGATGTGTGGTTTGGAGAAAATGCTATTATTTGTTCCGGTGTAACCGTAGGGCAGGGTGCGATAGTGGCGGCAGGTGCAATTGTAACAAAGGATGTAGAGCCTTATGCTATTGTTGGTGGAAATCCTGCCAAATTGTTGAAGTATAGATTCTGTGAGAATATTCGGAGGAGGTTAGTCGAAATGAATGTGGGGGATATTTTTGAACAAGCGAGAATAAATAATAATTTTCAATCTCTACATACCGTCTTGACTGAAAGTAATGTAGATGAAATAATTAAAGAATATGATAAGTAGAATAAAACTATATTTATCAAGAGCCGTTCGGTTTGTCATTAGTGGTGAACCTAAAGTTTTTGTAAGAGTGGATAGTGTGCAGCAAGGCAAATTATTGTTTGGTAAAAATATCATTATTACAGGTGCAAGTAGTGGAATTGGTTATGAGATAGCGAAAAAATGTTTGCTTGAAGGTGGAAATGTTCTGTGTGTAGCTCGCAATGAAGAAAAGTTAATGGCAGCTATAGAAAAGCTGAAAAATGAAACGGGGAATGATGATGTGCATTACTTACAGTGGGATATTGCGGATATTTCCGTCTGCGAAAACAAATGCAGAAAGGCGATAGATTTATTGGGCGGTCACATTGATTGTCTGGTCAATTCAGCCGGTATGACCTCAAAGGTAAACATCGCAGATTGTACGCCGGAACAATGGGATAATATATTTAATGTCAATCTGAAAGGGTTATTTTTTATAACATCTGAATTTGTTAAGCAATTTGTTAGGCAAGAATCAGGTGGAAATATAGTAAATATTGCCTCTCAAGCGGGTTTGAATGCTCAGACTCGCCCTTATGCGCTAACAAAAGCTGCATTAATACATCTTACGACAGGTTTGGCAAAAGAATATGTTTCATACAATATTAGGGTTAATGCGATAGCACCGGGACCCACAGTTTCGGATATGTTTAGTGTAGATCCTAATGGCGATTTGCATAGCGGTAACCGCTGTAAACGAGCATTTCGTTCAGAGGAAGTAGCTGAAACGGCTCTGTTCTTATTGAGTAATGCTTCCAATTGTATTACAGGAGAAGTGATTGCTTGTAATGGAGGTAATTCTATTCGTACAGATGCTTTTTGTTGAGATAATAATTTCCAAAAATTAAATTTAAGTTACGATTTCTATGAAAATATATTTCCCTATACATCTTGATGGTGGAAACCGTGGTTGTGAGGCTATAGCTAAGGGCACTGCTATACTTCTGGATAAGCCTAAAGAAAAATTAGTGGGGCTGTGCAGAGATATAGAACTTGACAAACGTTTGAAAGTAGATGAGTTTGTCTGTTTATGGAAGTGCTCTTGGTGGCTAAATCTTTTAAATCGCTTTTATCTAAAGTTCATGTCTTTCATTATAAGCGACAAAACCGATTTTAACCAAGTAGTTTGGAAATGTCATTATGGCATGTTCTTGAATAAAATGAAAGTCGGTGATGTGCTTATCTCTACTGGAGGGGATATGATGTGTTATGATAATAATGAGGTTGTATATACTAATGATAAGATACATGAAAAAGGTTTGAAATCAGTGTTGTGGGGCTGCTCTATTGGGAAAAGCAATCTGACACCTGAAAAAATCGCTACTCTGAAACGTTTTTCTCTTATATATGCTCGTGAATCTCTTACGGCTTCTATGTTGCAGCAGGAGTTAAAGTTGAAAAATGTAGTAGTATTTCCGGATCCGGCTTTTGTTCTTGAACCTGAGGAGGTGGATTTGCCTGATTGTTTTAGTAATGGGACTGTGATAGGCCTGAACATTAGTAATTATGTTTTGGACGGTTTTAATTTCAAATCACAATTGGGAAAAGATATTGTTTCGTTCGTTGAGTCTGTTGTATATTCTTCAGAAAAACATATTTTGTTGATTCCTCATGTTATGTGGCTTGGGCAAGATGACCGCATTGTCTGCCGGATGCTTTATGACAAGTATAAGCACACAGGGCGTGTGCATTTGCTTGATAGTGCTTCTTTGAATTATTGCCAGATTAGGTATGTGATTTCTAAATGTTTCATTTTTATTGGAGCAAGGACACATGCCGTTATATCCGCTTATTCCACTTGTGTACCATCTGTGGCTTTGGGGTATAGTATTAAGTCGAAAGGTATAGCTGAAGATTTAACTATGCCGGTAGATACCGTTGTCGATTCAAAAAACTACCAATCAGGAGCTTTCATGAAAGCCTATGACTTTACCGAAATGCATGTAGACGAACTTAGAAAAAGCTTGGAGACGATTATCCCGGAATATAAGGAAAACACTTATGGAATAAGAAAAGTGTTTAGTGAGTTGTCTTGCAAATAACAATATTGAAAAAGATTTTTTGGCGATGAATAAAAAAGTTAGAGTGATTGCTTTTTATCTTCCTCAGTATCATCCAACTCTTGACAATGATACATGGTGGGGCAAGGGTTTCACAGAATGGACTAATGTAGGAAAAGCAAAACCCCTTTTCAGAGGACATTATCAGCCTAAAGTTCCCGCAGATTTAGGATATTATGATTTAAGATTGCCTGAAGTTCGCGAAGCTCAAGCTCAATTGGCGCAGGAAGCCGGTATAGGAGGTTTTTGCTATTATCATTATTGGTTTGGTAATGGTAAGCAAGAATTGGAACTTCCCTTTAACGAGGTGCTTCGTTTTGGAAAGCCCAATTTCTCTTTTTGTTTGTGTTGGGCTAATGAAGCATGGCACTCCAAATTTTGGAATAAGGATGGTTCCATTCAAAAGAAGTGTCTCATAGAACAGAAATATGATACTGAGGAAGGGCATATAAAACATTTCAAGACTCTGCTTCCCGCTTTTAAAGACAATCGTTACATCTGTGTTGACGGAAAACCTCTTTTTATGATTTATAAACCATTTGAATTTGAAGGCGTAAGTGAATTTATTGCTTTATGGAATTTGTTGGCAAAAGAGAATGGATTGAAAGGCATACATTTCGTTGCACATCTATTTCAAAATATTAATCAGGTCACAGTAGATAAATTACATCTAATGGGATTTGATTCGGTGAATACAATGGGATTGCATATCGGATTTGGCGCAAAAAGATCATTGATAAATCGTCTTTGGGGTAGGATTGAAATGGCAATCAATGGCATACCACGAGCAAAGGAATATAAGAATACCTATCCATATTTCCTTTCGGATATTGATAAAAACGAAGATGTGTATCCCACGCTTATTCCCAATTGGGATCATACTCCACGGAGTGGTGCTGCAGGTACTGTACTTCTGAATTCAACTCCCGAACTGTTTAAGAAACATATTCGGGAGGTAATGAATGTGATAAGCCAAAAAGAAAATAAGGTTGTATTTCTGAAATCATGGAATGAATGGGGAGAGGGTAACTATATGGAACCTGATTTGAAATATGGTCATGGTTACATAGATGCATTGAGAGAAGAATTGAATGCTCAAAATCTCAGATAATTTATAATATAAATGAAGAAGATAATGTTGGTCTTCGGTACTCGTCCCGAAGCTATAAAAATGGCTCCTCTGGTGAAGGCGCTTCAAAAAAAATCCCGTGAATTTCAGACTATTGTTTGTGTGACCGGTCAACACCGTGAAATGCTTGACCAAGTATTGCAAATATTCGACATCCAGCCGGATTATGATTTGAATATCATGAAGCAGGGACAGGACCTTTATGATGTAACAGCACGTGTGCTCATCGGTATGCGTGATGTGTTGAAGGAGGTACAGCCAGATGTGGTACTGGTGCACGGCGATACCACAACCTCTACTGCGTCTGCCTTAGCGGCCTTCTATCAACAGATACCAGTGGGGCATGTGGAAGCGGGTTTGCGCACCCACAATATTTATAGTCCGTGGCCTGAGGAGATGAACCGGCTTATCACCGGGCGTATTGCTACTTATCATTTTTCTCCTACGGCGTTGAGCCGTCAAAATCTTTTGGCTGAAGGGGTGAAAGAGGAAGCAGTTACAGTGACAGGTAATACTGTGATTGATGCTCTCTATATGGTAGTGGACAAAATCAAAAGTGACAAAACATTGGATGCAGAGTTGGAGGAAACATTGAATCAGGCAGGTTATGATGTGAATCGTCTGGCAAATGGGAAGAAATTGGTGTTGGTCACAGGTCATCGTCGCGAGAATTTCGGTGATGGATTTATTTCTATGTGTAAGGCCATAAAGACACTGACAGAAAAATATCCGGATGTGGATTTTGTATATCCCATGCATCTCAATCCTAATGTGCGCAAACCTATTCATGAGGTGTTTGGTGAAGATTTGTCTAATCTCGGAAATATGTTTTTTATAGAGCCTTTGGAGTACCTGAGCTTTGTCTATCTCATGGAGAAATCAACGATTGTGTTGACCGATAGCGGTGGTATTCAGGAAGAAGCTCCGGGACTGGGAAAACCTGTGCTTGTGATGCGCGATACAACGGAACGCCCGGAGGCACTGGAAGCCGGTACGGTGAAACTGGTGAGTACTGATTATGATAAAATAATAGCGGAGGTATCTGCGCTGCTTGACGATAACGATTATTATGAGAGGATGAGCCAGGCTGTTAATCCTTATGGAGATGGTTGTGCCTGTGGTAGAATTATTGGAAAGTTAAGATAATGACACCTTATATATTTACTATTTCCATAGTATTTATATCATTCTTATATTCATATAAAAGGGCTGATAAGCGAATTTTCGGGTTTGTTATATTGTTAGTCTGTTCCATTATATGTTTTGGATATATGACTGGCAGTGATTGGCGTGCATATGAAGAAATATATGATTCATACAAAGAACCTGATAACTTTTATTGGAGATTTCTATTTGTTGAGCCTTTATATTTATGTCTTAATATTATAGGAAATGAACTGCATCTGAACTTTTGGATTTTTTACATAGTAATTAAAGTCTTAATATTTTGCAAAATTATTAGTATCTTTAAGAGGTTCAGCCCCTCTAATGTTCGTCTTTTAGCATTAACGTTCTATTTAGGCTTTTGGGGAGTGCTGATTTTTATGGATCCTCCATTCAGAAATCTGATAGCTGTATATATATTCTTATGTTCGATTCGCTATTTTTATGAACGAAAATTTATAAAATATCTGTTGTTTTGTTTGATAGCGGCTCTTTTTCATTATTCATCGTTTCTGTTGATACCTCTATATTTTTGTAATCGTTCTTTTTCTAATAGAAATATTATAGTTGCTTTTGTAATAGCAAATTTGTTGCTTCTTAATGCGGATTGGGTGTTTTCTCTAATCGGAAAATTATTATTTTTTCTCCCACAAATTCCCGCTAAAATTGAAAACTACACAGTTGGAGATGAAGCAGATACAACCGGTGCTGGAAAAATAATATCCTTAGGATATTTTATTCATGTCTTTTTTTTCATCATAATTCTTATGTCCCGGAAAGAAATCGAGAAAAATCCATATGGAAATCTAATTTTTAATATGGGAGTTCTCTATATTTTTATTTTCAGATTGGGATTAACGGTGTTAATATTCTCCAGAGTACAATTATTCATATCTATTTTTTATTCGATAGCTGTTGCTTTGTCGCTAATGTCAATGAAATCCAATCAAAAGCTTTTCTATGTATTTATTATATATGCGTTAGCTGTTTTTTCGAATGTAAATCAAATGAGAAGTGTGTATATGGTTCCTTATACGAACTATTTTTTTTACTTGGACGAAAATTTGTCTTTTGAAGAACGGTCTAATTATAACTTTATTCATTCTCCGTATAAAGAAATTGATAAATGAAACAGATTTTATATTTGATGCACATTCCTTGGGGATGGATAAAACAACGACCACATTTCTTTGCAGAGAAATTGGCTAAAGATATCATTGTGGATGTTAAGTATAAACAACCTTTTAAGGTAGCTAAGAAACATCTACTAACCTCCAAAAGTGAGACAATAAGTAATTTGTTTATAGGAAGTTTCCTCATGTTTCCATTTTACAAACTACCTATACTAAGATATTTTACTTGGGGGTGGATTCAGTCTTTGTCATTGAAACTTTCTTTAAAGAAGAAAGGTACGTATGACTTTATCTGGCTTACCAGTCCTGCTCTTTATCCGTCTATAGGTTGCGTGAACAGTGATGCTAAGATTATTTATGATTGTATGGATGATATTGCCGAATTTCCTTCTTCTAAATCATCTCCAGTTTATTGTAAGCAACTCATAAACTGGGAAATGGATTTAATGAAACAAGCGGATATAGTATTGTGTTCATCAGAGTATTTGAAAGAAAAAGTCATCTCGCGTTCTGGAATCAACAGGGAGGTTCATATTATTAATAATGCAATTTCTTTACCTCAAATCAGACATTTTGATAGTTTTCCTTCTAAAGTGCAAGATGCAATAAACTTGTTAAAGTCGCTTAAGTGTTCTCTTCTATATATTGGAACAATATCCCAATGGTTTGACTTTAAACTTATTTGTGAAGCTTTAGATAAGAAGGAGGATGTACAATTGGTTCTTATTGGTCCTAAGGATTGTGATATTCCTTCTCATAAACAGATTCATTATATAGGTTCCGTTGAACGACAGTATATCTATTCGCTTATGGAACAGGCTTCTGCTTTGGTTATGCCTTTTATCGTAAATGAGTTAATTCGGTCTGTAAACCCGGTAAAGATGTATGAATACATTTATATGGAAAAGCCTATCATTGCTCCTCATTACGGTGAGATGGAGAAATTTCTTCCCTATATAAATTTGTACCATGACAATGATGAGTTTATGAGTTTAGTGGATCAACTCTCTAAAAGCGAACTGCAGATTAGTTCCGAAAAGGGAAATGAAATGAAAGGCTTTGCGGAGAAGAATACATGGGAAAGCCGTTATGAAGAAGTAAAAAAGATATTGTTTAACGTTTAATTTAACTTGTTATGTCTGTTACTATATCTGCAAACGTTTTAGTTCGTAATGAAATCAAGCACGTGGATGCGTTCGTACGCAACATGATAGACGCTTGTATTGATGAGGTTATTTTTTTGGATGGCGGAAGTTCTGATGGAACTTATGAACGTCTATTGGAGTACAAAGTGAAATATCCATATTTACGAGTACTTCATTGGGAACAACCCGAAGGAAGTGAATATAAACAAGGCTTTAATGAAGTTGCTCGTCGCAATCTAATGATTGAAGCGTCTTCCATGGATTGGTGTCTTTATATTGATATAGATGAACGTGTGCCGATTGATTTTAAAAGCAGATTGGAAGAGAAAACAATGTCGTCTGTTTTGCTGGTAGCTTTCCCTCGTTATCACTTTTGGCAGAATGGTATTAGAGTCAATATGTCTGATGATAAAGTTTGGTATCCAGATTTGAATTATCGATTGTTTCGTCGAGATCAACGGTTGAGGTTTGGTAGCCATGATGCCAACGGATTGCATAATTATCTCTTGTATAAGGGAAAGCGGGTGATGGGGGGATTTAATAAGGCTAAGGTTATATATACTGCTATCCAGCTAAGGAACAGGTGTTTACTATCCTTGTGGGGGGGGTAAAAATATTAAACAATAATAACATGTGTGTGTTTCATTTGCATTACTACGATTTGAGTACTCCTAAGATAAACGACCTTAGGAGACGTGAGTTTGATAATGAAATAAAGATTGTATCATCAGAAAATGGAGGTTTGTCTTATCAATTACAAGATAAGATTGTTCCATGTATACCTGTATCAAACGTGTATGGAGCACAGATAATTATAGAACGGTATATAAAATGAAATTTGGTATGTATGGGCGTACCCAAGGAATATAATACAACAACAGACAGCGTGAAGAATACTTGAAAATTGTAGACGATTATTTATATGATATCAGTTTGTATAGCGACTCACAACGGTGAGAAGTATATTAAAAAACAACTCGAGAGCATTCTTTCACAACTTAGCTTTTCGGACGAAATTGTAATTTCGGATGATGGCTCAACAGATCAAACGATCAAATTGATTCAGTCTTTCGAAGATAAGCGCATAAAAGTTCTTACCTATAAACAGCATTTTGATTATTCAAAGTTCTATTTGTCCTCCTACTATTATGCAACTGCCAATTTCTATAATGCGTTGAAATATGCGCAAGGAGAAATTATTTTTTTGGCAGATCAAGATGATATTTGGGTGGAAAACAGGGTTTCAGTTTTTATGGAAGCGTTGAAAAGGGCCGATTTTGTTACATCTAATTTTTCTATCATAAACGAAGTAGATGAACTTATAGATGAATCATATTATAATGAGAATCCGTATAATAATCTAAATTTTATAAAAATATTGAAGAACCTTCCTTTTAGAGGATGTTGTTCTGCTTTTAAACGAGATGTATTGCAAGCGGCTTTACCTTTTCCAGAGAAACTTTTTTTACATGATTGTTGGATTGGATTGAACGCTTGTTTTAATAATTTCAAGATTGAATTTATAGAAACTCCTTTGCTCCTTTATAGGAGACACTCCAATAATGTGAGTGATTTGAACTCACCCAATAATTTGTTATTTAAAATTTCATATCGTTTGAAATTAGTGTGGTATGTCTTGGTTAATAGACTGATAAAACGATGAAGAAACTATTATTTATATCTTCTCGTCCAATTTTTCCGATAATTGGTGGAGATCAAATACGAACTTTCCAAAGTTTACGACTGCTAACGAAGTATTTTAATATTCATCTGATTATAATAACTCCTACAGATATTTCTAAAGAAAGAATGGCGGAATACGAGAAGTATGGTACTTGTAGATATTTTAAAATGTCAAAGAGAGAACATTTTGTGTCTGCAATGAGATTCTTGTACAATGCTCTTCCAGTACAGGTGAATTATTACTATTCTAAAAAAGTGCAGAATTATATAGAATCAATTGTAGATAATTATGATATAGTATATTGCAATAATTTGAGAACAGCAGAATACTTCAGGAGGCATACGTCTGTGAACCGTGTAATAGACTTTGTAGATGCCATCTCTATGAATTATGAAAAGGCTCGTAAGCATGCTAATTTATTGATGAAGGTTGTCTATAATATAGATTATCATCGCTGTAAAGCTTATGAATCACTTTTATTACAAGAATTTGATTGTGCTTCTGTTATATCGGATGTTGACAAACGCTATATATTGCGCAATTCAAAGATGGAAAAAGGAATTCAGGTTATTGGTAATATGGTGGATGTATCTGAATACGTGCAAGAAATAGAAGGGCATAATCTGGCTTTTATTGGTAAAATGAGTTATGCACCTAATATATTGGCTGTAAGTAATTTTGTGAAGAATGTGCTTCCCTTGGTCAGAAACAAAATTCCTGATGTTACTTTCTACATTGTGGGAGCTTCTCCCTGTAAAGAGGTGCTTAAACTTCATGATGGCAAAAGTGTAATAGTAACAGGTTTTGTTGAGGATATAAGTGAATATTTTAATTTAGCATCTATTATCGTTGCTCCGATGTTGTCCGGTGCAGGCATACAGAATAAGATAATACAGGCTATGGGACGTGGAAAATGTGTTGTGACAACTCCCATTGGGGCTGAGGGGCTTATCATAAAAGATGAAATAGCCATAGAAAAGAATGATAATGATATGGCTGAGAAAATTATTTTTTTATTAAATCGTAAAGATGTGCGATGTGCTATGGGGCGGAACGCAAGAAAATATGTGCAACAGCACCTTTCATTAGATGCAATATCTCAACAATTCTATGAGTTAATTTCCCCTTTATTATAACGATATTCGTTTTTACCTAATTATATTGTTCTCAGAGTGTAAGACTATAATCTCGGTGACAAAAAGCGAGAATGCTGCATGAGTAGTTTACTTTACAATATTTTTTTTATGAATATAATAAGGACTTTTATAGATGGAATTATGCTTATTGAACCACAAATACATAGTGATTCTCGTGGCTATTTTTTTGAATCCTTCAATCAAAAAGAATTTGAAGAGAAAGTTTGTAAAACTACGTTTGTGCAAGATAATGAAAGTAAATCTTCTTTCGGTGTACTACGTGGTTTGCATTTCCAGAAGCCACCATTTGCTCAAAGTAAATTAGTGCGTGTTGTGAAAGGGGCTGTATTGGATGTAGCAGTAGATATCAGAACCGGTTCTCCAACTTTCGGTCAGCATGTTTCCATAGAACTTACAGAGGATAATCACCGTCAATTTTTCATTCCTCGTGGTTTTGCTCATGGCTTTAGCGTTTTGAGTGAAGAAGTTATTTTTCAGTATAAATGTGATAATCTTTATGCTCCTCAATATGAAGGTGCTATTGCTTGGGATGATCCGGATTTAGGCATTGACTGGCATATTCCTAAAGATAAAATGCTACTAAGTGAAAAAGACAAAACACACCCTAGGTTAAAAGAGGCGGAATGGTTATTTGATTATTCAGATATGCTTTATTGTGTTCCTGAATAATTGATGATCATGAGAATATAGAAATGCGAATATAATTTATTAGGGAATAATAATGGATATAAATTATAAGATTATTGATACCCAGCGAGTCATTGATTATATTATTTCTTTTCCTAAAGGTGTTTCCGTAGAGGAGATCATTCAAAATTCCGGTGCTGAAAAGTTACGGGTATATCCCGCTCTTTTTGAATTGGAACAGAGTGGATTCTTGGAAGTACTGGAGAGGGAAGAGCTTGGAGCGCCATTAATCGTACGTAAGAGAATACATTAAAAGAAACGACAGGTAACAGCGGTTATTTTGTTTTAGGCAGCAGCCGGGATTACTCCGTAATAAGGAGTGGTTCCGGTTGTTTTATTTAGTTGTGACATAAAATAAATATAAAACGGATGCTTGCAATTAAAGGAAGCATAGAATACATTAGTAGCTGTATGTATTTGTTGCCGATGGCTATCGGTACTTTTAATAATATGGCAATAAATCTTGCTCGTTCCATTTTTTTTTCGTCCTTTGCTAAAAATGTAGATGTAAGCCGAATGGAGAAAGTTTGTATAAAAGGGTATAAATCCTTTCAAGACATAACACTTGAATTGGGGCAAATTAATATACTTATTGGTTCTAATGGTTCCGGTAAGAGTAATTTCTTGTCGTTTTTTGAGTTCTTGAATAAAATATACGAACAGAAGATGACTGAATATGTAGCGTTGAACGGTGGGGTGGACAAGTTCTTTCATAAAGGGAGCAAAGTAACAGATGTTATTCAGGCAGAAGTGTTTTGGAAAACTAACCGTTATCAAATTCAGTTGAAAGAAGGAGACGGCAGATTTGTGGTGGCTCATGAAAAATTGGGCTATGCTGCTGGAAGTATGATATATTATAATGATATAGCCAACTATACCAATGAAGCAGGCATCAAACAATACAAAGGGTTGAAGCGTGGAGACTATATCAATAACTATCTGACAGAAATAAAGAAATATCATTTCCATGATACCGGCAAAACCTCTCCGTTTACAAAAGAAAGCCACATACAGAATGATCGTTATTATCTGTATGAAAAAGGAGATAATTTGGCAGCTTTCCTTTATGCCATTCACGAGGAAACTCCAATTGTGTACAATCGTATCGTGAAAGTGATTCAAAGTATCGCTCCCTGTTTTTCCGATTTTTATTTTCATCCGACAGCCGCCAATACGTTGCGTCTGCAATGGAGAGATAAGTATAGTTCAATGGTGTATGGACCCACTGACTTTTCGGATGGTACCATTCGCTTTATAGCTCTGGCAACACTGTTTTTGCAACCTACTCCTCCCAAAGTTATCATTATAGATGAACCCGAGTTGGGATTGCATCCCGTGGCGATACAAAAATTGGCAGGTATGATGCATGTCGCAGCTTCAAAAGGTACACAAATTATTGTGGCTACACAAAGCACCGACTTGCTCTGTCATTTTGAACCTGAAGAAGTGATTACAGTTAATCAGGTTGAAGGAGCTACTCAGATGGTTCGCCTAAATAGTGAAGACCTGAATCATTGGTTGGGAGATTATACTTTGGGCGATTTATGGAAGCAGAATATCGTGAAAGGAGGGCAACCTGAATGAACAGACTCATTTATGTGAAGGTGAGACGGAACAGGAATTTTGCAAGGATATGCTGGCGTCCTATTTTCGAGAAAAGAATATCTATATAGAATATTTCACAAATAGAGAATGTCTATGATAAAATGAAGTGCTTGTCCAATGAACTGCAATTTGGTGAGTTGGAAGAGGCAGTAAAATCGGCTGATACGTCCGAAGAAATAAATAATGGTCCGGCTACTGCTCCCTCTGTACGTTTGATGAAGGCGATTGCGGGTTACAACAAAGTGGTATATGGGGCTTGCCTTGTTTTGGAGATTGGCTTAGCTTCTATTCGTAGCAAATGTAAGCTGTTTGATGAATGGATTACCCTGTGCTTGTTGTGACTAAATATCTTATCCATAGTGTTTTATGATAAACTCTGAAATAACCGTCCTGGTTATCCAGTTTTCTTTGGCTATTCCTGAATATATCCTCACCTTTGCATCGTTGGCCAACACAAGAATACGTAAAACGAAGTTGAACTAAAATGTAAAAGGAGGAAGATTATGCCTTTATTGTATTATGCGAGACAATCGCAGTTGAAAACGAAAGATGGGGTTAAACAGTGGCACCTGACATTGAAAAAAGTAGGAAGAGCTGTAAGTTTACAACAGTTGGGAGAGATGGTAGCTGAGAAGTGCTCGGCAACACCGGGTGATGTACACAACGTAATCAGGAACTTGATGTCGGTGATGCGGATGCAGCTGCTGAATAGCCGTACGGTTCGTTTGGATGGTTTGGGGACATTTACGGTGATCGCGCGGACACGGGGCAAGGGGGTAGATAACGAGAAGGATGTAAATCCGAATCAGGTAACATCCCTGCACTTCATGTTTACTCCTGAATATACACGTCCGGCGGCATTGGGAACCACGCGTGCATTGTGGCAAGGTGTGGAGTTTGAAAAGTGGACGGGTGGAACTGCTACTGATGGAAATGAAGGTTCCGATGATGGTAACGGAGGAAATGCCGGTGGTGGCGGAGGCCTCGATGAGAATCCACTTGGGTGAGTGGAGAGTTGAGAATTGAGAGTTAGGGCTGCGCAGTCCATTTATTATTAAAGCACAAAGTAATTAACATGAAAAAAGCGGTTTGGAATAAGATTCTGAAAATTGTAATAGCAGTGGCTTCGGCTATATTAGGAGCTTTGGGAGCTAATGCGATGAATATGCGATAAAAATATCGTGATTATAAAAATGAACGGTGGGAATATGGTTTGATGGACTATCTCTCACCGTTTTTTTTATATTAGGATGATATATACACTTGCTATTTCGTCAAAATTAACACTAAAACGTAAAAAACAGCTTGAATTATACTCTCTTTTTTTGATTTAAAATGTTGATAGATAGTTTGTTTTGCAAATTGTAAATCAAAATACTGAATTCGAAATGTATATTGCCTTTTTTCCCCCTATTTTTGAAGAGCAGATAACTGCTATTATTAATTAATACCTTTTTGTTATGTTATTATGGAAACTCAAAAAGAAAGCATTATGGCAGATGTCAAGAAATTAGCACCATTCATCTTGAAGTGGGAGGGTGGTTTCGTAAATGATCCCGATGATTTGGGAGGAGCAACTAACATGGGTGTTACTATGGCAACTTACAAGGTATATTGCAAACGGAAAGGACGCCCCGAACCTGCAATAGACGATTTGAAACATCTATCGAATGATGAGTGGATCGATATCCTGAAGAGCCTGTATTGGGATAAGTGGAAAGCCGATCAGATAAAAAGCCAATCTGTTGCCAATATTTTGGTAGACTGGGTATGGGCTTCGGGAAACTACGGTATCAAGATACCACAAGAACTGCTTGGAGTTACAGCCGACGGCATTGTGGGAAAAAATACCCTTGCCGCTGTCAATAACTATCCTTCACAGCACGAACTCTTCGACAAGATAAGACAGGCACGCTTGGATTACATTGACCGTATCTGCAAAAGCCGCCCGGTGAATGAGAAATACAGACGTGGTTGGTGTAACCGTATCAATAACCTCTATTTCGAAGAATAATGATAAGGCGAATTCTTACATATTATGCAGCCTCTCTGGACGAGTACTTGCACCACAAGTTCCCGCAGCCCGAAGGTATGGCAGAAGTGGGATTCATTGGTAGTAGTGTGGGCGAAAAGCCTTGCAAACTGATTGTTTCACTTGTCAACATTGAGCGCGAAACGGCAGGAGGTATCTCGGCAGGCATCAATCGTAACAGTTCGGACTATATGCGGACGTTTGCGCCGTTATTGCTGAACCTTGACTTGATGCTTGCTGCTGTATATGACGAGAAACGATACGCCGAGTCGCTTTCCGTACTGTACGAATTGTTGCTTTTTATCCAGTCGCATCCCTATTTTGAACTGGACGGGCAGAAATATACGGTAGAGATCGTCACACTTTCGGCACAGGACATTAATAATATCTGGACCATGCTGGGCGGACAATATTATCCGTCGGTGATGTGCAAGCTGCGCAGGCTTGCGGTGGATGCGGAGGAAGCCGTCAGCAGTGGTGGTATTGCCCGTGAACCATCGGTCAGCGTAACAAAATAGAAAGGAGAAAATACAAATGAGCCAATATATAGCCATAGCTGCCATACGTATTGAACACAATTATTACAATCCGCCTGAAAACAGCTTTGTGGGATTGGAACCGACACCCGACACCAAGAAGTTGATGAGACAGCGGGGAGTGATGTTGAGACAAAGCCGTGGTAATGAGTGGCAATGGATCATGGCCGATGATGCATCGGGATTTGCGGATAAGGATGTACTGGAGTTATCTATGATTGTGAAGGATCCTTGTTTTCTGCAACAGATAGAGAGCGACGGATATGATCCCGACAGCTTTTACAAATTCAATGTGGAAAACGGATTGGTGGAAGTGAATGACGACTTTGTATGGAGAAAGGAAACGAACGGGCAGAAGCTGAAAAATGAGTTTTGCCGGATTGTCTTGAAACCGGTAGAAACGGCATCGGAGAGGTTGCGAATGCTCTATATGAAAGTAGAGCAATTGGGAAAAGAAGAGATACGGGAAGAAAACAATGTACAATTCGCAGCCATAAAACAAGAAATAAGGCAGTTACAGGAAATCTGTTGTCCGAAATTTACTATCCGATTTTGTTCCTGTGCGTATTATTGGGAGTATCTGTGTGTATTCAAGGATGAGAATGATATGCGGGGAAAAGATCTCAGACTGCGAACTCGCGAAAACGTAGTGGCTTTCGGGGCACCGGAAAAGTGTGAGAGAACAAGTCTGGGAACCAATGTCTGGAGACTTGTTTCTATGGGGCGGATCAAAGCGAAGGAACGGTACGATATGCCGATGCAACTTTACATTGGCAGGAGGTTGGAAAGCCGGTTTATCTCACCGCCGCAAATAGGGAAATTCCAGTCGGATTCTTCGCATACCCTAAGAGAGGTATGCTATATTAAAGAACAATAATTATAAATTTTAAAACTGATAATTATGGGAAGCATGAAAACTCCCGGCGTTTATATCATAGAGAAGAACGCCTTTCCGAACTCGGTGGTGGAAGCGCCAACCGCTATTCCGGCTTTTATCGGCTATACCAAGCAGGCCGTGAACGGGAATAATGACCTGAAGAATGTGCCGTGGAAAATTTCGTCGATGACGGAGTATATACAGTATTTCGGTGGAGGACCTGACTTGAAGTTTGAGGTAGATATAAAGGATGGATCACTCTGCATAGAAGAAAAGAACAGTTATACATTATACTACAACATGATGCTGTTCTTTGCCAATGGTGGCAGTACCTGCTACATTGTTTCAGTTGGCAGTTATGAGGATGCTTTGAACAAAAATGCTATGCTCGCTGGATTGGAAAAGCTAACCCTTGAGCAGGAGATTACGCTGGTGGTCATACCTGAAGCTGTAAATCTGAAGAGTAATGAAGAGTTTAAGGATATACAGCAACAGATGCTTTCTCATTGTGGTAACAAAATGAAAAATCGTTTTGCGCTGCTTGATATTTATCCGAAGGCGGATGAAAATACAAAAATAGAAGACCGAGTAACTATCTTTTGTACTAATATAGGTTCCAATTTTTTGTCTTATGGCGCAGCCTATTTCCCTTGGTTGAATACTTCGGTAGTGGGAGAACGGGACTTGACGGGCGATGTGTTTGTATGGACTGATAATGTATACACTTGCAGGACACAGATAAATGATGATTTTGCCAAGATAGTGGAATCTCTTTTTAAAGAGACAGAGGAGCTTGAAATAGAAAGTAGTGTAGTAAAGAACAATCATACTTTCAAACTTGAAGAACTTGCTGAGGGGAATATTTATGCTGACAATGACACGAAAAAAACAAAAGCAATAGGTCGGATAGAAAGTATAAAAGACATTAAGGATACTGAGGGTAAAAAAGTCATAGGAAAAAGTGTGAAGGTAATATGGCTATTTCCTAATAATGTAAATAAACAGGCGTTCCATCAAGCGTTGTACAACGGTTCATCCGTTTATAAGCAGGCTATAAAAGGTGTGCTGAAAAAATTGAACCTACTTCCCCCGTCTGCCGCTATGGCAGGAATTTACACTATGGTAGATAATAGTCGCGGTGTATGGAAAGCCCCTGCCAACGTAACGTTGAGCTATGTGGACAGTCTGGTAGAAGACATCGATGACGATCAACAGGCCGATTTGAATGCCCCTGCTCATGGAAAGGCTGTCAATGTGATACGCCTGTTTCGTGGCGAGGGTATAAAGGTGTGGGGAGCACGTACACTGGATGGAAACTCCTTGGATTGGAGGTATGTGAATGTACGCCGCACCCTGCTATTCCTGGAAGAATCGATAAAGAATGCTGCCCGCACTTATGTGTTTGAACCGAATGATGCCGGTACATGGATTAACATGAAGTGCATGATTGAGAATTTCCTGCGTAGTGTGTGGAAACGCGGCGGACTGGCGGGCGCGACTCCTGAAGATGCCTTCGAGGTGCATATAGGCTTGGGCGATACCATGACTGCTGAAGATATATTGAACGGTATCATGCGTATTACAGTTCTTGTGGCTGTTACCCATCCTGCCGAATTCATTGAGATTACGTTCCAGCAGCAGGCACAAAAGAGTTGATAACTGATTGTTGAACTTTAAATTATAAGAATCATGGGAGAATATAAGACCCCCGGTGTTTACATCAAAGAAAAGAATGCCTTCGGTAATTCCATAGTGGAAGTTGAAACCGCTATTCCGGTCTTTATCGGCCTTACCGGGACAGCCCAGGATGGAACCTCGTCCCTGCTGAACAAGCCGGTGCGGATTTCATCAATGACGGAGTACAACACGTATTTCGGAGGGGCACCCATACCTCAGTTCATGCTTTCTTCTGAAGAGATTAAGGATGTTGACGAGGACAAATATTTGTTTTGTTTTCCTGATAATGAAAAGAAAATGGCTTTGAAATGCAAAGCACCGGAACATATTTATACCTTGTATTATCACATGGTGCTGTTTTTCGCCAATGGCGGCGGAACGTGCTATGTAGTTTCATTGGGTGGATATAACGCTGATTTTTATGAGTTGTATTCGGCTAATAAGGACACTGTGTTTGCCAATATCAAAAAAGAACAGGACATCACAATGGTGGTAGTGCCGGAAGCGGTAAACTCAGCCAACTGTATGAATGTTTATACTGATTTGTTAAAGGAATTGGCCGATAAGCAAAAATATTTTGCTTTGCTGGATGTGCCAATGGGAGCAGGCACTAAGACAGAGGAAATTTCAGATTCGTTTGGAGCAGGCATAGGCACTACAAACCTGCAATATGCAGCGGCCTATTATCCCTGGCTGGAAACTTCGGTATTATCTGACATTGACATTGATGAAAGGATGCTGGTCTGGAGCTATAATGTAGATACCACTTCAATGATTTTTAGTGGCGATTCGAAGGTAGACGAGTATATCAAAAAGTGTTTTACTATGATAAGCACAGAGAAAGATGCTACCGGTAAGGTATTGAAAGCGGGCGATATTCAACAAGTTAAGACAGATCTTCATAATGCCCTGTTGCAGAATTGGCCGCAATACAAATTGCTGGCGAAGAAAGTGAAAGACTATTTGAACCTGTTGCCTCCCTCGGCTGTAATGGCCGGTGTCTATACGATGGTAGATAATACGCGCGGTGTGTGGAAAGCTCCCGCCAATGTATCCGTTAGCTACGTGAACAAGCCCGCTGTCCCTATTACGGACAAAGACCAGGAAGTATTGAATATGCCAATGAGCGGAAAGGCTATCAATGCCATCCGCACTTTCCCCGGCGAAGGTATCAAGGTATGGGGTGCCCGTACATTGGACGGCAATTCGCAAGACTGGCGTTACATCAACGTTCGCCGCACGATGATTTTTCTGGAACAATCGGTTAAGAATGCCGCTCGTGCCTATGTATTCGAACCGAACGATGCCAATACATGGATCAACATGAAGTGCATGATTGAGAATTTCCTGCGCAGTGTGTGGAAACGTGGTGGACTTGCGGGTTCAACACCTGAAGAAGCCTACGAAGTACATGTCGGCCTGGGTGATACCATGACGAGTGATGACATACTGGAAGGAACTATGCGCATCACGGTATTGGTAGCTGTTACTCGTCCGGCAGAGTTTATCGAAATCACTTTCCAACAGCAGGCGCAGAAGAGCTGAGAATAATAAAAAAATAAAAGTTAACAATTAAAAATTAGAATATTATGGCAGATAATGGATCAGCACAGAGTCAGGACACTAAGATGTGGCCGTTACCGAGTTTTCATTTCAAAGTGACATTGGGAAGTGTGGGTGAAATATCTTTCAGTGAAGTGTCGGGTCTTGAAACCGAATTCGAGGAAATCACCTATCGCGCCGGTGACAGCAATGATTTCACAAAGTTGAAGATGCCCGGGCTGAAGAAAGTGAGTGACATAACTTTGAAAAAAGGTATATTCGTTTCTGATTCCCAACTATGGAAATGGATTGGTAATGTGAACATGAATATCATCCAACGCGAAAACGTAACTATCAGTTTGCTGGATGAGTCACATTCAGCCGTAAAAACCTGGTCGTTGACAAATGCCTGGCCGAAGAAGATTACGGTGGAAGGCTTCAAGGCCGATGGTAACTCAGTAGCTATGGAAACATTGATTCTGGCACACGAAGGAATACAGATTAGTGAATGATTTTTATAGATTATGATTGAGAACCTTGCATGGAAATTTCTGCCACCCTATGAGTTTTACTTTCGGGTGTGTTTTATGGAGAGACTTGTCTCACTGTTTTACGCCTCGTTTACGGAAGTCAGCGGTTTAGGTTGGAACTATGAAAAACAGACACAGACGGGAGCGGAGAATACTGCCCAAGAATTGCCTAAAGCAATCAAATATGGCAAAATAACTTTGAAATCACCGCTTGTGCCTTTGGCTGCACCGTTTGAAATCTGGGTGAATGACTGTTGTAACAGTTTGAACATGAAAAATGCCAAAGATCAGATTATTGCCCTGGATATGGTCATTACACTACAAAGTCAGGCCAATGTTCCGGTTGCAGCTTGGCTGTGTTCGCACTGTTATCCGATAGGATGCTCACTCAGTGGATTGGATGCCGCAAGAAGTGGACTTGCAATGGAAACTGTCACTCTGAATTGTAATCGGTTAGAACGTAAACTGTAGAAATTATGCCTGTTGTTATAAAAGAAATGCATATCAGGACGGTTGTAGAAAAACGAATCGTCACGGAGGTGGAAGTTTCGGAAGAGCTTATCCGAAAGATTGAAAATCGCGTAAGGGACAGGTTGGATGCAGAAGATAGCATCCGACCTGGTTCCCGGCAGTGGCAGAGAAAGAAAAATGAGCGTTAGTAATGCATAAAGAAAAAGTGAAATGGGACAGATGACCATCACAGCCTATACGGACGAGAATTTCAGTAGCGAATATAAATCTGCGCTGGAACTTCCCATCAATCCCGATAAGGTGAAGTTCACGAAAGGGATCCAATATGCGGAGGACAAGCAGTTAGGGAGCTTGAACGGGTCGAACGTATATGCACGTTACCGTCCGGAGACCCTTTACTTTGAGTGCCTGCTCGATATGACCAATGCCTTGGATGATGATCGTGAGAAGAAACCCGTCCACGATGTGGTGAACGATCTGGAACAACGCCTCTATTGCTATAATAGTGAAGGGCATCGTCCATCGTTCGTCAAGGTGCAGTACGGTGACATTCTTTTTTTCGGGCAACTCAAGGCGCTCGAAACGGAATATACTTTGTTCGACTTGGATGGTATACCTCTCCGCGCTGAATTGAAAGTGACACTGACGGGCTATTGCAGCCAGAAGGAAGAAAATAAAAGATTCCCGAAACGTTCGCCCGATGTGTCTCGGATGGTCACGCTGAAGGAAGGGCAAACACTGGCAGCCCTATGTAATGAAGTTTATGGTGACCCGCTCCTTGTGGGCGAAGTTGCCCGATTTAATAACCTGAACGGTTACAGGAACGTACCCAGCGGTACCAAGATCCTGTTGCCGATGTTAAAAAAATAATTAAAATTATGGCTGAATCGCCTTCTGTACACAAAGACCGCGTACTAGCTTGTTCCGTTTATTGTAACGGGAGCAAACTGAAAGATGAGTACGCTTTGGTTTCCGCTATGGTGCATCAGGAACTGAACCGCATTGGCAAAGCAACATTGAAGTTTAATGCCGGAAATATGGACAAGCAGACTTTTGACGAGAGTGATGCTGACCTTTTCAAGCCGGGCAATACTATCCGTCTGGATGCAGGCGATATTGACAAGGAAGATACGCTATTCGATGGTGTGATTATTGGGTTACGCATCATCACCGATAGGGATTTTCGTTCCTATATGTTGGTGGAGTGTCGTGATTATGCCTATTCCGCGACGCAAGGACGTAAGAATCGTATTTTTGAGAAGAAGAAGGACTGTGACATCATTAAGGAAGTATTGTCGGCTTACGGTAGTGTGGAAGTAGACTCCACACCCTATCAGCACCCCACGCTGGTACAGTATTATTGTTCCGATTGGGACTTTGCCCTTTCGCGTGCCGATGCCAACGGTCTGTTCATCTTTACTGACGGTAGTAAGATTAAGGTGAAGAAGCCCGATGTGAGTGCGTCGCCTGTACTGACTGTAACTTATGGTGTCGACTTGACTGCTTTTGACCTTGAACTGTCCGCTGATGACCAGTTTACGCAATATGAAGCGATGTCTTGGGATCCCGCTACACAGAAAGCTGTGAAAGTGTCCGCTAGTTCCCCCTCGCTCAATAAGCAAGGGGACTTGCAGCCAAAGAACATTGCCACAGGCGATAGCTTTTTGTTGCAAACTGATGCTCCTACAGACGAGAAAGCGTTGAAGCAATGGGCGGATGGCATGGCATTGAAAGCTGGATTGGCACGTTATCAAGGATCATGCAGCTTTTACGGTTCCGCCAAGGTAGTGCCCGGCTGCATCATCGAACTGAAAGGCTTGGGCAAACGATTCAACGGCAATCTGTTTGTCGGCTCAGTGACGCATACTATCGAGAACAACGAATGGATGACCGAAGCGGGTGCAGGCGTTTCATCCCTGAACATTACTGATGAAACGGATGTGGTATCGCCTTCCGCTTCCGGTTTTCTGCCCGGTTTGCAGGGACTTCATGCGGCAGTGGTAAGGAAACTGGACGGCGATCCGCTGAAAGAATACCGTATTCAGATAGAATTGCCATGGATGGATGGAAAGAACAAGTTGCTTTGGGCAAGGCTCTCCACTATGTACGCCACAAATGCGTCAGGTAACTTCTTCCTGCCCGAACCGGATGATGAAGTGGTGGTGGGCTTTATGAATGAAGACCCCGGGCATCCCATCATATTGGGTGGGGTGTATGGTGAAAAGCACAAACCGCCTTATGAATACGAGGCAAAGAATAATACGAAAGCCATCGTTACCCGTGAGAAGATGCGAATAGAATTCAATGAGGAAAAGAAGGTGATAACGATTTCTACTCCTGGAAAAAACACGGTGGAAATCAGCGATGATGACAAGCATATCAAGTTGACCGACCAGAATAAGAACGAAATTGTGATGAACAGTAGCGGTATTTCCCTCTCGTCGGCAAAAGATATCACACTGAAAGCGAAAGGCGCCATCACAATAGAGGCCACTTCAAAAATCAACGCCACCGCCAAGCAGGATGTCAGCCTGGAAGGACTGAACGTGAAAATGGAGGCTAAAGTGAGTGCAACTGTTAAAGGCAACGCCAAGGCGGAACTTTCAGCTTCGGGCCAAACTACTGTTAAAGGTGCAATGGTCATGATAAACTAATGGACAATTAGGAAATGGATTTTTAATTTATAACTTTTAATTTGAAAATTATGCCTCCAGCAGCAAGAATAACTGATATGCACACCTGCCCCATGCAAACCCCGGCGTTTCCCTCGCCGATACCGCATGTGGGCGGACCGATAGTCGGTCCAAGTGTGCAGAATGTTTTGATAGGGAAAATACCAGCAGCCGTCGTAGGTGACATGTGCGTTTGCGTGGGACCGCCGGATACAATAATAAAAGGTTCATCCACTGTAATGATAGGTGGCAAACCAGCAGCTCGTATGGGTGACAGCACCGCACATGGTGGCACGATAGTCGCCGGATGTCCAACAGTGATGATAGGAGGATGAAGAGTATGAGCGAAAAGAATAATATATTGGACAATGATGGCTTTCTGGGAAAAGGTTGGAACTTTCCGCCCACGCTGACAGAAAACGGTGTAAAGATGGTGTCTTATGAGGAGGATATCCAGCAAAGCTTGTATGTTCTGTTGAGTACGTCGCCCAGCGAACGGGTGAACCGCTATGACTATGGTTGTCCACTCCGTAAGTATGCTTTTGAGGTGATGGATACGGAAATGGTAACGCAGATGCGGAATGACATCACAAGGGCGGTTATGCTTTTTGAACCGCGTATCACGCTGGAGGAAGTTTCTTTTGAAAAAAGGGAGGAGGAAGGAGTGTTACTGATAAAACTGGTATATACCGTTGTTAGGACGAACAATCGGAGTAATATGGTTTATCCGTTCTATTTGAATGAAGGGACAAATTTAAGATAGGGCTTTCGGAGAAAGAATCGTAATAATTTTAAAAAATAAAACGAATATGTACACGGGCAGACAATTTAGGAATGAGGCGGGAAACAGGGTTTCTCGGCAGGTGGAGTGTGGGGCACGGCAGTTCGTGAGGATGAAGGATGAGAGGAAGAATGAAACAACCCCCAAAGAGCTATTCTCTATACAAAAACAAGCAAATTTAAACAATATAACACAGAATGTGAAGCCTAAAAATTTATTCCAACTTATGGCTGTAAATCCATTGCCACCAGGCTTAAGTAGTGATATAGTAAAACCATGCAAAGTTTGGGCAGGACGAATGATTCCTCTTACTGGAAATGTCTATTATTCAAAGATTGTATTGCCTCAAAGTAATATTAAAACTAATTTATTAGCGAAAATAGCTTCTATTGCAGCAACAGCAGGAAAAAATCCAAATATCTCCAATGCGATGTTAAATAGGAATTGGACAAATGCTCAAAATCAGATGGGTATACCGGCCAATCCAATGATTGACCCTTGTCGGATACGGTTGAGAGCAGGTAAAAAAAATAATAGAATTGAAGCTGAATGGCATTTTGGTGGATACAACCAAGGATATGTTATGATGATTAGAGACAATAGTGCTTCAGGGAATAAAAGTGCTCGTTTAACACGAAATGATCATAACTATGCAGTTGCACATACAGGAACAAATTCTAGAAGTGGAATCGATTTATACAGTGAAAGACATGCACAAAATCCAGGTAGAATATTATTAAATAGTGCAAATGATGTAACTATTATTACTACTAATAATAATCGTTCAGAGGCATGGGATGCTCATACGAAATTATTAGGAGAAGGTGCTAGATGGAATTTTGTAAGAGGAAATGTGACAAGAATTAAAGAGGATACATATATTGGGACTTGGGGCAATAACGGTGTTGTTCAAAATCCAGGTATTCAGTTTCGACATTTATGGTGCTGTTGGGGAAGTGTATTTAATAAAAAATTCGGAATCAGCAATGCTGTTGTTAGAAATGAGTTACTGAATAGAAATCCTTGGATTACATCTAATAATCAAAATGTAGGATTAGTAGCAAATACAAACCTACAAAATGATAATATTATGGTATAGTATCTAATAGGCTTTCTATTTCATCAGATTTGCAATCCAACGGCTATAAATATAAGGATTTGCAATCCGTAAAATCTTAAACGGCAGGTTGAGTAGATTTAAAATATTAGTTGAACGAAACAGATAAAAACGATATATGGCAACGGACAACAGATATCGCGGCATCCTCCGTACCGATTACGAAGCCGCCCAAGCAAGGCTGAAAGGCTTTGTGCCCATGACCATCGATGAAGCCCAGTTGCTGCACCACTTGGCAGAGGAGGAGCGATTGCTCCCCCTTTGGGAGAATCACGTGTTGACAGTACTTGCCGACATCCATCGCAAAAAGCTGTCGGGATACAGCGGGAGTTTTGCCGATGCACAAGGTACAGCAGAGGCAACGCTCTGTGCGAAGAAGCTCAAGCGGGACATCAATGGCTGGCACCGACGGCTGGAGGCTTACATTGACTTGAGCTGGAAGTCGGGATGCATCGGCAGTGTTGCCGTTGAAACTGCTCGAAAGCTGGCAAATCGCCTGAAAGGTGCTTTGCCTAATGGCAATGTGGTGAAGAAAAAAGATTATTACCGGATGCTCCGCACCGTGACTGCCATTCAGGATAACATCGGCATTTACTTACAACAGGCAGAAGACAGTGGCGATATGAATCCGGCACTGTCCCTGCTCATTGTCTATCTGAAAAACTATGGCAGCATTGCTGAGGTTTTCAACCGCCGCCTTGCCACCTTGCCTGAACTCTATCGTAAGGACATCCTGCATGCCGTACCACAGGATGCGGTACAAGACAACGTCTATGTCATTATCACACCCACAGAAGGTATCGGAGGTTTTACCTTGCCTAAAGATGAGCCATTCCCCGCCGGGCAAAATGCCACAGGAGAAGAACTTATTTATCGGACTGAAAAAAAAGAATATATCAGCCCCGTGCAGTGTGTGGAAGCGGATGCACTGTACGGTTTTTCCAATCCTTCTTATGGAGGAGCTTTGGAACTCTATAAACAAACTATACAACTTCAAGATACAACCGATGCTCAAACCCTTTTCGTACATGGTGAAGAATTACGCATAGGCTGGCAAGTGGAGTCCCCTATGCTTGTGTTGAACGAAGGAGAACGGAATATCAGTATCTATTTCCATCTTACAGCCGATAGTTCTATACCCAACAATACAAAAGGTTTTGTCCTACAACTGAGCGGAGCGGAAGGCTGGATGGAGCAAACTAGCGAGTGCTATATCGAATCCGGTCGGTTATATTTCAGCTTCAGTTTGCCATACAATGCAGTTGCTCCTGCATCCTGTATGGAAGAAGTACATGGCACAACAACAGAATATCCTGTCATCCGTATCTTGACAGATAATGCGAACTGTCCTTACAAGTGGGCACAACAACTCATTTTCGACAGCGTGGAAATAAAGACGGAAGTGAACGGTATTCGCAACTTCAGCTTCTATAATGATCAGGGTGAAGTAGACACTACGCAGCCCTTCCATCCCTTCGGTATACAGGCAGAGTGTGGTGCCTGTTTTCTCTTCGGTAACGAAGAAATGAGTCTGAAAAACTTGCAGGAAGTCCGTTTGAAAGGCATATGGAAGGAATTGCCCGAAACAGAAGAAGGATTCAACAAGATGTATAAGGAATACGGAACAGATGCGGACGTATTCAAAGTTTCCACCGAATATCAGATAGGTGGCAGGTGGAAAAAATGCGGTGATGAGCAAAAGCTATTTAGCTTTAATGAAAACGGAGATCTGAATTCTGCCGAGATAGTATTTAGCTTTACAGTGCAGCCACAATCCATTTCCAGCGATGAAACTGCCGTTCCTTACGAATACAGTCGTGACAAAGACGGTTTCTTCCGTATCACCTTGGAGTCCCCTTCCATCGGCTTTGGCACAAAAGCCTACCGCACCTTATTTTCTGAAACGATGGTACACAACAGTGGTTGTAAGGAAAAGAAACGTAAAGACTTACCTTCCGAACCGGTTATCCCTGTGATGGCGGATGTAGAACTTTCCTATATCGCTACGGAAGAGACGACTTTAAGTGATATGGAACGTTCGTTCATTCGATTAAGTCGTATTACGGCACTATCCCGGCAGGAACCATTTCCCATTACTAAAGGAGAGAAGCAACCGTTTCTGCCTTCTGTCCCGGCTGAAAATCTGTTGTATTTCGGTTTACCTCATGCACTAGGAGAGCAGAACCTGCGGTTGTTCTTCGATATGGTATTGCCTCAGGAAAAGATCCCATTCTATGACCCGCAACCGGGTAGGCAGGTAACTTTGGCATGGGAATATTGGAGCGGAAACGAATGGCATCCCATTACCATAGAATCCGTCCTTGCCGAAGAAACGTTAGGACTGACGCAAAGCGGATTTATAGAAATCAAGCTGCCGGAGAAAATAGGCAGTAGCCATATGGATAAACAAGGTAGGGCATGGATACGTGCCGCCGTGACAGGCGATTTGTCTTCCTGCCTTGCTGTACGAGGTATCCGGACAAACTGTATTCGTCTCATTTCCCAAAATGGAGATGGTACTCCGTTGCCTGCCGGAACGATACAAGGTATAAAGGAACCGGATGAACGGATTGAAAGTGTCACCCAGCCCTTGAGTGGCTTCGGAGGCAAGCCTGCCGAAACAGCAACTGGGGTGGCTGTGCGACAAACTTCACGCATCAGTAACCGTCACCGTGCCCTCATGATAAAGGACTACGAGCATCTTGTACTGGAATTTTTTCCCGAAGTGGATAAGATACAGTGCATTCCCATTCCGCAGAATAAAGGAGCATCGAAAATATGCCTGGTGGTATTCAGCCGTGCGGAAGACAGCCGTTATTTCCTCTCTCCGGCATGGAAACTGGCGGAAATACAGCAGCTTGTCCGGCAATATGCATCTCCGTTTGCTTCTTTGCGTGTAATTAATCCCGTTTACGAACGTGTGAATGTTCACTGCAAAGCAATCCTGTGGGACAGCGTGCCGGATAAAGGCAAGGCAGTCCGGCAACTTGTTGTTTTGGCACAGAACTATATCGCACCGTGGTATCGGAAAGAAGAAATTCCAATGCTTAGGCAACGTTACTCCTACAAGGAGCTTCATGCCCGAATGGTGAATCATGAGGATCTGATGCGGCTGGTCACGTTGGAAGTGAACGGTAAGAGTTTGTCGCGTATAGATGTCGATACCGTGGACTTCACTTTCGAAGGCAAGCACCCTTGGAGTGTATTGCTTCCGGTAATAAAAATAGAACTTCTTTCTCCCCACGACGGCATAGAGAAAGCCGAAATCGGGAGTAACTTCATAATAGGATAGTGGTTTATGGAAAAGAATAATAACAGGCGGAACCGAAGTGTGCTGAAAAGCTATTTTCAGAAAGGTGATGTACCCACAGAACAACAGTTTGCTGAACTGATAGATTCCGTGTCGAACATTGTGGAGGATGGGCAGGTGATGAGAACTCCCAGTGGATGGGCGTTTTTCCCTGGACAAGCCGGTCACTTGGATATCGGGCTTTACACGGAAGAACCTCTCACAGAAGTGGATATACCCACATGGACTCTCGCTATCACACCCGAAAAGAAGCTGACTGTAAGGAATGCGAAGGGAGAAGCGGTGATGGAAGCGTTGCAAGACAAATCGATAGTATTGTATGGTAGTCTGAAGGTGGAAGACGAAATTACCGCAACGGCTTACCAGACGGCAGGCGGAGGGGGAATCACACCCAGCGGTGAAGGCTATCTGACTGTCCCTGCCGACAAACAGTGGCATGATTTGCCAATCGATGTGTCGTGCGAAGGTTTCGGTTGCCGTGTATACTCTGTATATGCCTCTTTTCGTGAACAGGGTACGGGGCTTTGCCAACTGACACGTGCTACCGCGCTTTGGCTTAACTTTATGCAACAGCGAATTGAATCACCCCAGAAGCACTGGTGGGGATGGACGGGCAGCGTCCGCTTCCGTTGGCAGATGCGGGAAAAGAATATATACCTGCAAATACGTACCAAAAAGCAACTCCCATCCGGTGAGATACATTGCCGAGTGGTGGAAATGTATAAAGGATAAGCTGATGGGAAAAGGTAATAATGGACCCTATATCAGGCAGTTGGCGGAAAACGAAAATCTGTACTCATACCTGCAAAGGCAGACACTTGAAGAAGTGCACCGCCTCTCAGGAAAGGTATGGACGGATTTCAACGCTCATGATCCCGGGGTGACCCTGGCGGATATCGCCAACTATGCGTTGACAGAAATGGACTACAAGCTCGGTTTCGGTACGATGGATTACCTGACCGGGGAAGATGGAATCTTCGAACCTGAACGTTTCGGACTCTTTCCACCCGAAAAGGTGTATACCACTGCCCCTGTTACACCGGAGGATTATCGAAGACTGTTCTTCGCCCGCATTCCGGAACTGGAAAACGTATGGGTGGAATGTAATGCGGCAACCGGCGGCTACACTGTCAAGATTGCTCTTCCTCCCTTTGAAGAAGAGGATAACGGAAAAACGGTGGTAAAGCAGGTTACGAAGAATTACAACAGCCACCGTAACCTGTGCGAATACCTCGACAAGGTAATCATCGTGAGGTCCGCAGAACTGGAATTTCATGCAGAATTTGAGATAGAGCCGGGCAAAGATGCGTCTATTGTGTTGGCTAGGCTCTACGGAACCATCTTGCATTATCTTTCCGGCGGAGTGTATATCTGTGCGCCGGAAGAGCTGGAAACCTCCGGCTTGTCACCCGAAGAGTGGTTGGAGGGGGCGGAAGGCATTGTGCGTGTGGTAATTCCTATGCAAAAGAATACCGAATATGAGTTATATAAGAAACTTTGTCAGGTGGAAGGCATCCGGTCGTTCAGTACTTGTTACCTGATGAAGGATGGAAAGCCACAGACCGATTTCTCCGAAGGGTTCAGCTTGAAAATTCCATGTATGGAGAAAGAACTGAAAGTACGTATCCGTCAGGGGCGCTCTGTTATGGGAGTCGATATGGAAAAGTTCACAAGATATCTGAAAACCTTTTATTATGCTCAGAAGCGTATCAGCACGAATGAAAGCGACGTAAAAGGAATTGGTTGGGGAAATATGGTAGGAACGTACCGCAACATTTTCACCTATTCCCCCATAGCCGGAGAGTTCCCCGCATGTTACCGTCTCTCACTCGGACAGGAAACTCATGCTTCCTTTGAGGCATACTTGAAACTGTATGATCGGACAATACAACAAGGATTGGAGGAAGTGAAAGAACTTCCGAACGTGCTTTCCATTGAAGAAAAAGACATGGGGCGTCATTCTTCCTTTCGGAATATCTATGCACTGAAAAGTCGTTATCTGGATTTTCTTGATCACCTGTACGGAGTAGAGAGCCAGCCCGAATGGTTGGAAGAGTCAAACTGTTATGGTGAAATGGAGAGTGAGACGATTGGACGGCGAATGTCATTCTTGCGTCATGTTGCCTATCTGATAAAAAATAGAGCAAAGGCGCGGGATATTACGATGTCGGAGGGAGAGCATAACGCTCCCATAGTGAAGGAGTGGTTTTGCAGGTTGTTGGGCATTAACGGGAACGAGGAACATACCGTGGGCAATGTTCTTCCCGGGCATAATCTACAACTGATAGAGAAGAAACCCGACCGTCCCCTGGCGGACCGACTGGATGCTCTGCTTATTGATGAACGTATGCTGGAACCGGAGCACGTGACGGCCGTAACTTATGAGCAACTGGCAACGGATGAGGAAGGAAAGCGTAAAGAATATAGCCAGTTAAGAGCGGAACTGCCGATATTCAACCGGAACAGGATAAGCGGCGACTTATTCCGCCACGGCATTTCTCTTGGTAACTACCGGATTGTAGAAGCTAAAAAGGGTGAGTATCTGTTGGTGGTCCACAATAAGGAGAAAGGTGGATGGACCAATCTTGGACGTACCGATAACAAAAAGAGGTTGAATACGCTGGCGAACATCCTGCGGAGATATTTACTGGAATTGAACCGGGAGTGTGAAACGGTTTACGTATTGGAACCGGTATTGGTGAGAAAAACGGAACCTTTCCGGCTACTGATTGTGCTTCCTATGTGGACGCTTCGTTTCCACTCGCCGCGCTTCAGGGAGATGTGCAGGGAATTATTGCGCTCTATTATTCCCGCCCACCTGGCAGGCCGGATATACTGGATGGATGAGATAAGTATGCAAGGTTTTGAACATTGTTACAAATTATTAATGAGGGCTTTGACCAACAATGACTTGGCGGATTACAGCGCCCAATTGCTGGAAGTCATATACGAGTTGCTGGGCAAAGCCGTGGAAATACAGATATTAGATGATGCGAATTGAACATATATCGTTTGAGTTCGCTGCTGCGGACGAACGGTTCGTACACGACTTGTATGCGGACTGGGATGGCTTTTGCCGTAACTATTTTGAAAAAACGGTGGATGAATGCCTTTCTCCTTTGGATAAAGACAAGGTGTTGCATGAAATAGAACTGTTGGAATTGGATTTGGGGAGTATCCCCGAGGAAAACTTCTACCGTGAGTTTCCCCGGCGCCTCAAAGCGGAACTGCTGAAAGTGTTGCCTTCATGGAGCATACCGACGGAGAGCGAACGGAAAAAGACGGATGCTTCACGCCTGGAAAATCTACTGTTCTATCTGGAACATGGTTATCAGAAGGTGGAATGGGACAATAGTGCTTTTAACCTAACGGAAGAATTGGATTGGGCCGTTTTGCAACAGGCGCTTCATGCAGAGGATGTAGTATCTCTCTGTATGAGAAAAGATCACGCTTTGTGTCGTTTGCTATGGCAGACAAATGATGACAATACTCTTATCCGACTCTATACCGACTTACTTTCCATGTCATCGTTTGGCTTGTACGAGAAACGTCGTTTCCTTGCAATACTTCTGGAGATGAAACCCGGTATACCCGTGCGTTTTATTCACGAGGATAATGATGACAACAGGCTGCAAAATATGGCAGAACTACTCGATACGCTGTCTGTCCGTCGGATAATGGAAACAGAAACGGAAGAACATGCCGAAGTCGACCTGCCCCCATACTGGCATTATTTGTATGAATGGCTTATCAATTATTATCCCTTTAACGGGATTGCTATCTTTGGGGGTAAAGGAGATTTTATCCGCCATCTGCACCATCGGTTGCTCACATTCATCCGTAAGCGAAACTACTCTTTCTACCTCTCTAAAATGGAACTGACAGTCAACTTCCTGCTTGAAGTTTTCGGACCTGATTATTATAGGGATGTATTAAATGCTATCTATGACCTCCAACCGCACTATGCAGACGGTTCACCTGTGTATGACGGATATTTAAACCGGGAATTGTATCGTATCTTTTTACAACTTTCTCTACTTCGTCTGCCGATGGCGGGAGAAAGTCCGAAAGAGAATCTGGATTCCGGGTGGAAGCAAACGGCATATCCTACAGATATGGAAATGGTGGCAGAATATCTAAATGATACGCAGAAAAATATGGCGGACAAACGAAGCTTATTTAGGCTACTGATAAAGGAAAAGCCGGAAATACTGATGGATTGGTTACAATCGGAGGCTGCCAAAGACAACGCTCTACTTAGTGTTATAGCTAATATGGTTGATACTGATCTTCTCAACCGTCTGCTTTCTTCCGTTTCTTTCATGGCGATGGAAGTGGTTGACCAGGTAAGAACCTATCTACTGAACCATATATCGAAAACAGAATGTCTAAAAGGGATTTCTGAAACTCAGTTTAACTTTATTTTTTGCAAAGCAGTGTTGCTTTGGATAGAAAACGAACACTGCGGTCTTTCGGAGTCGGAACGTATCGAACAACTTCTACATCAGTTCTATCAGGAGTTTTCAAGTGGTAGTAATGAGTCTTCTATCAAAATATTATCTGAAAAATTGTACTTGTCGGAAGATGTTTGGAAGCAAGATGCAGGAAATGGTAAAATACGTGTCGACATTCTAAAACTTCGACAGATATTAGCAGACAAGAGTATACCGGAACTTGTAAAACGTAGAATGACGGCATTGTTCTTGGAACAATCCATAGAAAATGAAGAGAATGCCATATGGCTGTTACACGAGCATGAAGTATTGGAGTATACACTTATTTTAATAAGTCAGCCGGTTTTAGAAGAAATTATCAGGCGGTCGGTTGTGCGGATGAACGGTATATCTCATATTGCGGAATTGTTATCCCTGTTTGATTGGCTGGTAACTAACGAACAGGCCCTCTCAGCATATTTGAAGGATAGGACATTCGGACTGAAGGTACAGATGATTTTATGGCTGGCAAAAGTTTCCCACTCGTCAATGAAGATGGAGGGCACTGCGAGAGAAATTCTTTATTTATTTCTTATGACATTGTTTGGCAAGGAAAATATACCGATTGTCATTAAACTGGTATTTCAAGGAAGCATTAGGGAGACAGAAACCAGGAATGAGGAATATGATGATATGGAAGCAGTACTGGACCTGCTGATGACTATCGAGGCAGGTAACGGGAATCCTGCAAAAGTAAGGTTTGAGGAATGGGTACGGCAAACCAAAAAAGACTCCGACATCCTTCCCATGCTGTTGGAAAACCGCTGGAACGCTGGAAATGGCTTTACCGATTGGCTGGAAGACGCTACCATCTTTACAGATGATAAGCGTGAGTTGTTACAGAGAATGGTTGTCGAAAAAGTACATGAATGGGTGGGGCTACTACGTAGGCAACCCGAAGAAAGCAAGGCTGTAATATTTGTTGCAACCTATTTGTCAGCGCCTCTTCTTCTGCAAAGCGTGGCACAAGCGGACTTCCGTCAAGCAGCGGTATTGTCGGAAACGATTGAATGGTTGCAATGCAAAGCTGATGGGATTCCATTCCTTACCGGAAATGACAGGCTTTTTTCAACGGCTCTTTCAGAAGCATTGCTGTTCTTTATGCAAGATAGAGATACATTAGGTGGAAGATCCTTAACGGAAAAAGAGGTGGTAAAAAAGTTCCTGGCTCATTTGTATTTTGTCTATACCGGGAAGACTGATTTCCAAAGCGATGCGGAATGGACGAATTTATCGGTCAATCTGGCTGTTGACTTGGAAATGGAGGCATGGCAAGATGTACGGGAGGCCGAGTTTGCTGATGTATTGTTACAAAAGAATATAAGCAATACCATATTCAGTCATCATATTGTTTCCGTTCTGGAAAAGTATCCGGAGAAATTTTTGGCATGGCTGGAGAAGGATGCTGATCTGGTTTTGATAAAACGGATTGTCGATGTATCGGATATAACCATACTGGAACAATTGAGTCTGTTTTTGTCTGCCGTTGCAGGATTTGAATATCCTGATGATTTCAGGCAGTTGACAAGCTGGCTCAGCCGATTCGCTAATGATCGGGTATTTGCTTCAGATATAACCAGAATATTGCTGTTATGGGTAAGGGAAACAAATTGGAAAAAACAAACGCCGGAACAAATGGAAGATTATTTCATTTCCCGCCTGTTCGGTAAAAACGTAGCCCGATTACCGATAGAGTGGATTGCAGATGATACTTTGCCGGAAAGTGTACGAAAAAGAATGCTCTACAACCATATCTTCTTCCGACCGAAAGAACTGTTGGCCTACATTCGTCAGTCTGTGGTACGGAATACATTGCATACAGATAAATGGTTGGAATGGATGAGTACCGGAGAATGGCTGCGGCTGGTTGCAAGTCTGTCTCTTTCGCAAGCAGAACTGTTGCAGCAAGTTATGGATTACATATTGATAAGTTATCCGGTTCAAAAGGAACATTTAGAGACTGCTCTGGTAACCTATATCATTGAAAATCCTTCGGAAGAATGGGCGTACAATAGCAGGGAAGAGAATATACGCTCATTTGTGAAATCACTTCCTATCCTGCAAGAAAAAACAGAAAATGAACTTAAAGACATAGTGAATATGATAAGTGAAAAATTAATACCGGAAGAGGACAAGAATTGGTTAACCGGCGAACCGGTGTCTGATTCTAAAATATTCTTTGTTAATAATGCAGGTCTCTGTCTGCTGTCTGCGTGGTTTCTCCGATTGCTGAGTATGCTCGATTACCTGAACGAGGCAAGGAAGGATATCAAAGATACGAAATCAAGAATTCGTGCCATGTTCTTGTTACAATACCTCACTTGTCAAGAAGAAAAGGAATACCGGGAAACAGAATTGGTGTTCAATCGTCTGCTTGTTGGGTTGCCGATGCATATCCCGTTGCCAAAACGGCTGGAACTGACTGCCGAGGAAAAACAAATCGCTGATAGCTTACTGTCGGCAGTAAAAGCGCATTGGTCCAAGATGAACGGAACATCGTTGAAAGGATTTCTGCAAAGCTTTGTTACCCGTACAGGTCGCTTGGAGGAACAGGACGAAAAATGGCTACTTACCGTGGACGACAAGACGCATGACATTCTACTCGATTCCGTTCCCTGGGGATTCCGGCAGATACGTTTACCGTGGCTGAAGAAATACATACAAGTAAAATGGCACGATAAGCAGGAATTCTGATATTAAATATTAAATAAAGAAATCGTATGGAAGCAGAGAAAGTACATCAGGAAAAAGTAGCACGTACCATACAGCAAAAGCAGGATGGCGGCGGTGTATTACAATTTGTTGATAACCGTATGGTGAACACACTTTTGCAACGTGTTGGCTTAGAGGATGAAGAAGGATTTCAGATGAAAACTGCCCAGTTACAGTCTGACGAGGAAGAAGATACCTTGCAGGGTAAATTTGAACCTACTGTTCAGCGTGTGGAAGATGATGCAGAGGGCGTGCAAATGAAATCGGATACTGTATGCCAACAGAAACCGAATAATACCGGTTTGCCTGATAATCTGAAAGCTGGGGTCGAAAGTCTTTCGGGGTTTTCAATGGATGATGTAAAAGTACATTATAATTCTTCACAGCCTGCCACTGTCCAGGCATTAGCTTATACGCAAGGAACGGACATCCATGTGGCACCCGGCCAAGAGAGGCATCTGCCCCATGAGGCATGGCATGTAGCCCAACAGCTGGCAGGACGTGTTGAACCTACTACGGAAGTGGGTGGTATGCCGGTCAACGACAATATAGATTTAGAACATGAGGCGGACGTAATGGGTGCCAGAGCGAATAGCTTGTAAAAGAATAGTCTATGAATGAATTTATCGGATGGTTCAATCAAGTTTTGACTATTTCTATCCAGCTTTATTTCCAACAGGAGTGTGAATACTCCTCGCTGGAAGAAGTAAAACCACCTGTAAACGGATGGTTGGAAAAGGTGACTGGCGTTCCCGACTTGACATTTGACGAACGGATGGTGGTCATGTTGGCGTTGATGCCGCATGTCTGTCCGCAGATACTGGACATCTTTTTTGTACAAAACAAGAACTTCGACCGGCAATATACGGAATTCGGTGGTTGGAAAGGCTTGTCACATGGAGGTTTTCTGCCAACTGGTGAGACTGCCTCTTTTATCCTTGCCGGAGAAGATACGGAAAAACGGAAAGGGGTGATCCGGTTCTTCCAGAAGGATCACTGGTTCTACACAAAGAATATCCTCCGTCTGGAAGGTGCCGGAGAAGGTGAACCCTTTCTCAGTGGGCAATTGCGTGTATCGGAAGAATTCTTAAGCCGTGTCTTGCTGGACAAGGAATATAAACCTGATTATAACATCGGCTTTCCCGCCAAACGCATTACCACGCAGTTGGAATGGGAAGATATGGTACTGGACTATCAGGTAGCTACCGAATTGGAAGAAATCAATGTATGGATTTCCTCCGGTAAGACTGTCATGGAGGATTGGGGACTGTCCCGTATTCTGAAAGCTGGATACCGTTCGCTGTTTTATGGACCTCCGGGTACGGGAAAAACATTGGCTGCGACTCTTTTGGGCAAGAAGAATGAGATGGACGTGTACCGGATAGACTTGTCCATGATTGTATCCAAGTATATCGGCGAAACGGAAAAGAACTTGGCAAAGGTATTCGACCTTGCCGAGAACCGGAACTGGATTCTGTTTTTTGATGAAGCGGATGCTTTGTTTGGCAAACGTACATCTACCAATACATCCAATGACCGACATGCTAACCAGGAAGTGGCTTACCTGTTGCAACGGATTGAAGATTTTCCCGGCATGGTCATTCTGGCGACAAACCTACGCTCGAACATAGACGAGGCATTCTCCCGCCGTTTCCAGTCGGTAGTTTATTTTCCGATGCCGACGGAGGAACAACGGGCTGAGTTATGGCGGAACATGCTTCCTGGGAAATGGTTGGGAAAGGATGCGGAAGAATTGATAACTATGGCGGCGGAAACGGAGTTGTCCGGTGGGGCTATTACGAATGTGGTGAGGCGGTGTGCATTGCGCATGATCCAGTCAAAGAAGAAACTGCTGGATAAAGTAATGTTGAAAGAGGCATTGCAGAAAGAAAAAATAAAAAGTTGAATGTAAGTATGCTTTTTGATAGATTTAATTCGTACAGTATTTATTGCATGGTTTAAGAATAAAAATGTATATTTGCGAAAACTAACTTTTAAACGTTATGAGTACAATTTTGCAATTAGCTCCACAGAATGTGTGGAAGCATTTTTATTCGCTGACTCAAATTCCCCGTCCGTCTGGACACATGGAGAAAATAACAGAGTTCCTTGTAAACTTTGGAAAAGGCTTGGGCTTGGAATCATTTGTCGATGAAATAGGCAATGTTATCATTCGTAAGGCAGCTACTCCGGGTATGGAAAACCGCAAAGGCGTCATTCTTCAGGCACACATGGATATGGTGCCTCAGAAGAACAATGATACTGTTCACGATTTTACAAAAGATCCTATTGAAACCTATATCGATGGTGATTGGGTAAAAGCTAAAGGTACAACGCTGGGAGCTGATAATGGTCTGGGTGTTGCTGCTATCATGGCAGTGCTGGAAGATAATAGCTTGAAGCACGGTCCGCTGGAGGCTTTGATTACGAAGGATGAAGAAACAGGCATGTATGGTGCTTTCGGTTTGAAACCGGGGACACTGAAGGGGGAAATTTTGCTGAATCTTGACTCGGAAGATGAAGGCGAACTTTATATCGGTTGTGCCGGAGGTATTGACCTGACGGCTACACTGGAATATAAGGAAGAAGCGCCCGCTGCTGATTCTGTGGCCCGTAAGATTACCTTGAAAGGCTTGCGTGGCGGACATTCCGGTCTGGAAATAAATCAGGGACGTGGTAATGCCAATAAACTTTTGGCTCGCGTGGCACATGATGTGCTGATTGAATTTGATTCTCAGCTGGCAAGTTTCGAAGGTGGAAATATGCGTAATGCCATTCCTCGCGAAGCGTGTGCTGTATTGGTGTTCAATCCGGAAGATACGGAAGGGCTGGAAGACTATATTAAAGAATATGAGGCGCAAATCAATGCGGAATATGCTCCAATTGAAAGTGGCATTACTTTGACGATAGAGTCGGTTGAACTTCCTACAGCTATTGTACCTGCTGAAATTCAGGACAATATGATTAATGTGCTGATGGCTTGTCAGGATGGCGTGATGCGCATGATTCCTACAGTGCCCGATACCGTGGAAACTTCATCTAATCTGGCAATTGTTATCATTGGTGGTGGTAAAGCGGAAGTACGTATTCTGGCACGCAGTTCTTGCGATACGATGAAAGAATTCCTGGCAGACAGTTTGACGGCTTGTTTTGCCATGGCAGGTATGAAGGTAGAACTAAGTGGAGGATATTCCGGCTGGCAGCCTAATGTGGATTCTCCGATTTTGCATGCTATGAAGCTGTCGTATAAACAACAGTTTGGAGTAGAACCTGCTGTAAAAGTAATCCATGCAGGTTTGGAATGTGGTATTATTGGTGCCAATTGTCCGGGATTGGATATGATTTCCTTCGGACCTACACTGCGTTCTCCGCATTCACCGGATGAACGTGCATTAATTCCTACAGTTCCTAAATTTTACGATTTTCTGGTAGCAACACTGGAACAAACACCTGAAAAGTAGAGAAATATCTATAGAATTTAAAAGCGGGGAGAATGTTTTTTTGAACATTCTCCCCGCTTTTTTTATTTGATATTTTTATTAAAAAAAATGCCGTTACTTTATAGGTAACGGCACAAAATATGGTGCAAACATAAGTGTTTTTCCATAAATGTGCAAATAAAGCTGTTCTTTTTTCTATAATTCTTAAAAAAAAGAGTAATTGTATTCAAAAAACATTCAATTATGAAACAAAAATTATTATTGGAGATGCTATCCTCTACTATTCTGGAACTTCGTGCTAATGGTCAGTGGGGCACTGCACATGTATACCGGAGCGCACGGAATTCTTTCTCTGCATTTAATAATGATAAGGATATACCGTTCTGCAAATTGAATCCGAACCTTTTGAAACGCTTCGAAATTTATTTGCGCCAGCGAAGATGTAGTTGGAATACGGTATCTACTTATATGAAGGTGCTCCGAGCGGTTTATAACCGGGCAGTAGATAATGGTTATGCCTTGTACATACCAAGGCTTTTCAGGCACGTACATACAAGTGTATGTGCTGATCAGAGAAGATCTTTAGATGCTTCTGATATTGGAAATTTACTTTATGAAACAGAGAAAGTACCTATTAATGGTACTTTACCTTTAGACGTACAAAAAACAAAGATACTATTTGCGCTTATGTTTTTGCTACGGGGAATCCCATTTGTTGATCTGGTGTATTTGCGTAAAGCGGATATCCAGGATAATATTCTGAAATACCGTCGTCGGAAAACCGGTCGATCATTGACAGTGGCGTTGACTCCTGAGGCTATGAGATTGATTCGAATGGTGGCTAATACAGATAAGAATTCTCCTTACCTATTCTCTTTCCTATCCAGTCCTGAAGGCACAGAAACGGCTTATCATGAATATCAATCGGCATTGAGGGCTTTCAATTATAAATTGTCTGTGTTGAAGAAATGGATGGGAAGTCATGCTCATCTAAGTACGTATACTATTCGCCATACGTGGGCTACAATGGCTTATCATTGTGAAATACATCCGGGCATCATATCAGAAGCGATGGGGCATTCATCTATCAAGGTTACGGAAACTTATTTGAAACCTTTTCAAAATCAAAGGATAGATCAAGCTAATCAAGAAGTTATCTCCTTTGTGAAAGGGTATGCTGCTGTCTTCTAAAGAGTGGGTCGGATTTTATAGAATTTCATTATAAAACGCTGATATTTGATCATTGTAGAAATGCAAATAATCAGCTTATTTCCTGGGAATTATTCTCTGGTTGTTTCTCCTATTTCCTTTTTTATAGCTTATGTATTGTAGATATGTTATTGTTTATCAGTGAAATATCGTATTTTTCTTTAGTGGTTTTTATTAAATATTCCTCTTTTTCACTCTATTCTATGTACTCTTTTCTTGCAAATTAGTTTGGTAGGTAATTTCTCTCATGTCCCGACATGTTATTTGACTGATAAAAGCCTTTTTCTAGAGTTTTTTGGTACGTTTTCTCTTTTTATTCAACAATTCCGTTACCTATAAAGTAACGGTATATAATGAGATGAGGATTATTGATCAGACTATTATTATTCTTTATTTTTTTAAATTTATAAATTTAAAGTTTTTTATTATGAACAAAAAATTTCTAAGTGCAATCCTGTTCGGGGCTTTAATGGTTGGCTCTGCGGGGACATTTACGTCTTGTAAGGATTACGATGATGACATTGACAGTCTGCAAAAACAGATTGATGCAACCAATGTGACATTAGGCGAATTACAAGCGTTGATAAAGTCGGGAGCCGTTATTACGTCTGTAAGTAGCACAAATGATGGAATTTCTATTGTGTTGAGCGATGGAAAGTCATACAAATTGACCAATGGTAAAGATGGTGCAAATGGTACAGATGGTAAAGACGGTGTTGACGGTAAGAATGCTGTGGCATGGACTATTGGTGCTGATGGCTATTGGTATGAAGATGGCGTAAAGACAGAATATAAAGCTATCGGTGTTGACGGTAAAGACGGTGCTGACGGCAAGGATGGCATTAACGGTGAAGACGGCAAGGATGGTGTTGACGGCGAAGATGGCAAGGATGGCGTCAACGGCGAAGACGGTAAAGATGGCGAGGATGGTAAAGATGGTATTGACGGCAAAGACGGTAAATACTATTATCCTAACATTGAAACCGGATGCTTTGATATTTATCAAGATGGCGAACTAGTTGAAGCTACTCAGATTAGCTGGAAAGCTGCGGGAGTCAGTGCCGTATTGAGTGGAAACACACTGACTTTGTCAGGAGTAGATGGTGATGCGCAAACAGTAGTGATCTATGTTGGTAAACAGCTGGGATCTGTGGCATTCATACCAGAAGTAATGAGTTCAGAAGTTGCTTATCCTACTACAACTAATCCTTTCTATCATTTAGCAACTTATTGGGACGAAAATAAATATAATACTACTACAAAGCAACTGATAGCTCAAACTAATTGGGATAAATCGAATGTTGTAGCCATGCTCTATCGTTTGAATCCTGATGATGCTTATGTGAAAGATGCAATTGCTAGTTTTGTGAATCGTGGTGTTACTACACGTGCGGTTGCCAGTGATAAGGCTGATTTATTGAATATAACTGGTGAACCGACATTTGCTAATGGAGTTGCTGCAGTGAATGCTACTATTAATGCATCAAAGCAAAGCAGTGGCAAAAATGATATTGCAGCTATGCAAGTGTGGGTAGGGCAAAATGCGGTAACTTCCGACTATATCCATGTGAAATCAACTGCTATTAATGTATTGTTGGTAGATAGTATGGCTACGAAGGGCGGAACTCTGACAGAATTTTATTCTCGTACAAAGAGTTTTATGGGTACCGGTGAAAATGATGCTTTTGTTAAGGATCTCGTTCCTTTGAATGCAACTGCTAATCTTTCATTCAAATTTGATGGTGAGATTGATTTGAAAGACTATGTAGGTCTTTACTCTTCAACTAAAGGTATAAATAAGTTCTTGACCGACCTTGGTTTTTATGGCATGAGCTACGTATTCAGCCTTCCTGCCGAGTATAAATCAGATGATACGCAGAAGACAAATCAGCAATGGTATGTTGAACTGAATAATGGTGTTGTTAAAGCTAATGCAACAAACCTTGAGAATGGTTTGACACCAGCTATCGGACGTACTCCGGTTGTTCGTGTGGATGCTTATATGACCTCTAATACAGGTGCCCGTAAATTGATTGCTTCTTCTTATATTAAACTATCAATTACAGCAAATGATCCCGGACCAGGTAAAGATGCAGATCCTATTACTGCAGATATCAGTTCTGCTAAACAGTATGAATATCATGCTCTGAAATCTGGTACGATGAGTACTGTAGCCGGAGAAATGGATTGGAGAGCAGTTAATAATGTGCTTTACGGTAAAACAGGCTTAACTTCACAAACTTTCTGGAACTACTATGGTGGTGACACTAATACGTATGAGGTGAAAGTGACGACAAAAGAGCAGAATACAGGTAGTGAGATTGTTATTTTTAACTATAATGGTCTGATGGGTGATGTTTGGGCTTATAACGTTGCAGGTTTTAATTTCCAGATTCTGCTGAATCAAGGTGATACTCAGACTTCTAATATCAAGATTGGTGTAGACAATAGAATCAATACAGAAAATCGCTATATGGATGTAAATGGTTTGGGTGCTGAATATATTGTTACCCTTACTATCAAGTCTGATAACATCAAGGCAAAGGGTGATATCATTCTTACGCAAAAGGTTTATGTGAAAGAAGATTGCAAGAGTTTCGATTATAATCCGTTGTATTATGTAGCATCTTATCAGGGTTACGATAACTGCGTGATTGTTAAGGGGCAATTGAAGTCTACTTGGGAGATGTCTTCTAATGTAAGCGAGCACTTCAAGATGATCGATAACAAGAATATTTTCCAATATTATAATACGATCAACAATGTAACTGGTCTTAACTTTGCTTGGGCTACAGGTACTACTGGTGTGACTTATGATGCTGGTGCGCAAGAAGTGAAATTGGATGCTGCAATGATTAAACCGTATGAAGTGAAGAATATGACTTATAGAACCACACTGGCTAACGGTGAATATTGTGATTTCAACTATAACATCGTATTCCAGAATCCGTTTGTTGCTGGTACTTCAAATGCTGTTTCTGTAAATGATGGCATTGGTAAAAATACTGTTGAGACTATGCCGCAGGTTAACGTTAAAGATAATGATGGTACTGCTATCTATTCTTACAATGCTACATCAAAGACATTGGTTCTGTCATCGAAGGCAACTGATACTTATAAGGTGGCTGTACCGACCGTGGTTTATAGCTTCAAGAATGATGATGCATATAAGAATGTAGTTAGTCAGATGGGTACTAAAGCTACTTTGAGTGTTGATCCTTCTACTGGTGTTGTTACTTGGGAAAACTTGGGTACAACTTTGCAAGGTACTCACAAGTTGACTGTAATAGCTACTGTTACATTTGAAAACCTGTCTATAGTAGCATGCAATATTCCGGTTAATTTGATTGGTAAATAGTTAAAGCTAATAGAATTGATACAACTACTCTGTGAAGACTAGTCCTTTTTTTCACCATCGTGAAAAGTAAAATGTTGTTGTGTGAGGCTGTTTCCAGTGGGAAGCGGCCTCACTCTTTTTCTGCCATCTTGTCTCCTGCCTTGTCATTCGTTTCATTTCCTGCCATTCTTGCTTATTTTCTCCTTGTCTAATCTTCTTATTTTTGATGTAGATCAAGAAATATGTTATAAAACATACTTTTCTATAATATATCGCTCGAAGTTTCGAACAAAGGTATTATTTTTGTGTTATAAAACATGATTTCAATAGGATAACAAGATTTTTAAGGAGGATAACAAAATGAAAATGTTAAAGAAAATTTTTAAGCACATCAGCGAAGCTGATAAGCACGTTTGGGGTTACTCTACAATTTATTAAACCCCTTTTTATGAGTGTGTATTTGATTTTTAGGTATTAGTTTAATTTTTAAGGTTATGAAAAAAAAGATTTTTAAAACATGGAGAAACATTCTCGCCGAAGTAGGTCGGAATGAGATGTTGATGATGGGTTATACCCTGAAGAAGTAAAAAAGCATTTGAACTAAACTTTATGAAGCGAGGAGTACGTCTTGAAAACGTATTTCTCGCTTCTTTTTATATCTCTTTGAAAGCTTTTTTATATAAAAAACAGCTTTTGTTTAAACTTTATTCCCTTTCTTTGTTGTTAGTACAAAGACTAACAGAATAGTATCCATGGAAAAAATTCAAAGAATTTGTAGTTTGGTGTTGCTGGCAGCGTTTTGGGGCTGTGTGCCTGTGTTGCATGCGCAGTCGTTTGACAAGTTGTGGAAGCAAGTGGAGCAAGCACAGGAAAAGAGTTTGCCGCAAACTGTGATTAAGCTGACGGATGAGATATTCCGGAAGGGGGAACGCGAAAAGAATACCCCGCAGATGCTTAAAGCCTATATGTGCCGGAATACGTATCAGAATATACTGACGCCCGATAGTTTCTATGTCAATCTGAAAGGATTGGAACAATGGGCGTTGCATGAGCAAAATCCGGTCAGCCGTGCAGTGTTGAATTCACTGGTAGCGAGTATCTATGCCAATTATGCAGATAATAACCGCTGGGAATTGCGGAATCGTACTTCGCTTAATCTGGGAGAGACGGCTCTACCGGCGGATATCCGCGAATGGAGTGCCAATTTATTTGTGAATCAGGTAATAAAATATACCGGTGAAGCCTTGAAAGACTCTACTGAGTTACTGAAGACATCTTCACGTACTTATATTCCTTTTGTGATTTTAGGAGATGCAAGTGAATACTACCATCATGAAATGTATCATTTGCTGGCATCACGTGCTATCGATGCTTTACAGAAAGTCTCGTGGTTTGATACGGATTCTTTGGTGAAGAAAGACATTATGGGCATTTATGGGCAGATGATAAATACCTATCGGAAGATGCCTGATCGGGAAGATGCTGCCGTACTGACTATGCTGGATTATATGGCTTGGCGTAACCGTGAAGGAGATGTCTTGCTTCGTCCCCGTGCTGTAAAAGAAGGTGAGAGCGAAGCACCGAACCAATATCTACGTGCATTAGACCGTATCATTAAAGACTATGCTAAACGTGATGTATGTGCAGAGGCGTATCTGGCTAAGGCCCGTTATTACCGTAATATGCGTAAATATCCGGAAGCATTGCAAACCTGTGATGAGGCTATTAGTCTTTACCCTGACTACAAACGCATATCCGCATTGCGTGAACTGAAAGAAAGCATATTGCAACCTCAACTTAACCTGACTGCAAGCAAGGCTACTTACCCCGGTGACTCTTTGAAATTGAGAGTGACCCATCGTAATCTGGATGGATTTACAGTGAACCTGTTTCATACTACTTTATTGAAAGAGGAAACTGATATGCCACGGATCAATACCTCTTTTTATAAGAAATATGCCCGTAAAGTGAAGGCAGAACACTTCTCTTTGTTGCGCCCGGATAATTACCAGTCGGCAGATAGTACATACAGCATGCTGATGCCCGGCGAACCAGGTGTTTATGTTATGCAGATTGTACCTGATGACAAGAAAGGAAAAACTTCTGAAAACTATCTCTATCTTACTCGCTTCAAGGTGTTGACCTTACCTTTATCGAATAAGGATTTTGAGGTTGTAGCTTTGGATGCTGAGACTGGAAAGCCTGTTGCAGATGCTCAAATAACTTTCTATTCCAGTTACGGAACAAAGAACAATGAGGTGCTGGAGCAGAAAACTACAGATGCTTCGGGCAAAGTGGTAATGCCGTGGGTTAAGCAATTCCGTGCGTTGAGTGCTACGAAAGGCACTGATACAGCAATGCCATTGCAGCGTATTTATAATAGCTCTAATGGAGTCTGGAATGGCACAGATGAAGAGTTTGATGAAGTGAAGATTTTAACGGACCGTTCCATATATCGTCCGGGGCAGACTATCTATATAAAAGGTATAGCTTATGCCCAAGAGGGAGATACCGCCAAGGTTCTTCCAAATGAAACTTATACGGTGGAGCTCTCGGATGTGAATGGTAATGATATTGGAAAGAAAAAAGTCCGTACCAATGAATTTGGTTCGTTTACCACAGAGTTTATACTGCCTGCTGCCTGCTTGAATGGATCTTACACGATTGAAGTTGAGGAAACTGATGGCCGGGCATTTATACAAGTGGAAGAATATAAGCGTCCTACATTCGATATAGTTTTTGATCCTCAGAAGGATTCCTATCAAGTAGGAGACAGTGTACAGGTGAAAGGTACGGTGCGTTCCTTTAATGGTGTGCCTTTGCAAGGGTTGGAACTGAACTATACCGTAACCCGTAGTCTGTTTTCGTGGTGGAGATCTTATGGGCAGAGTTCCACTTCACTGGCTTCCGGCACAGTGACGATAGGAGATGATGGAATGTTCTCTATTCCTGTCCGCCTGCAAGGTGTGAAAGGGGAGAATGCCGGTTTTTATACCTATCAGATAGAAGCCTCTGTAACCAACCAGGCCGGTGAAACACAAAGTAGTGTGACCACGCTGTCAGCAGGCAACCGTTCGCTTGTTTTGTCTGTCGAAACGGAAGAGCGCATTTGTAAGGATGACAGTATCCGCCTGACATTCGTGGCGCGGAACCTGAATATGCAACCCGTTGCCGTGAAGGGTGATTATCGCCTGGTACAAACTGTAGATGGAAAACAGGAAGTCCGTTTCAGCGGACAGTTTACCTCGAATGTGGAAGTATTGTTGCCGGAATGGAAGAATTTGCCTTCAGGTGCTTACGAACTACAATTAGCAGCCAAGGACGATCAGGGTAGGGATGTTGATTACAAGCAAAATATCGTACTCTTTTCCTATGACGACAATCGCCCTCCGGTAGATTCACCTGTTTGGTTCTATGCACGCAATGCGGAGTTTGATGCCGGACATCCTGCCCAATTCTGTTTGGGGACTTCTTATAAGGATGCTTATGTCATGCTGGATGTATTCAGCGGTAAAAAGCGTTTAAGCAGTACGGTTTTTCAATTATCTGACTCTATTGTTCGTTTTGATGTTCCTTATAAAGAGGAGTATGGAGACGGGATAGAGTACCTGTTTGCTTTTGTCAAGGGTGGTGAATTCTATTCTGAAAAGGTCAACTTGCAAAAGCGTATGCCGGATAAAGCACTGACAATGAAATGGGATGTATTCCGTGATAAGTTGCGTCCCGGACAAGAAGAGGAGTGGCGTCTGACGATAAAGACACCGCAAGGTACACCGGCTGATGCTGAGATGCTTGCTACTATGTACGATGCTTCTTTGGATAAGCTGTATCCCAATCGTCAGAATTTTAATGTGAACTATCCCCGTTTCAATCCTCAGATATATTGGTCTTATGGATATACAGGTGGAGCCTTCTATTCTTGTCATTTCTCGATGAAGGAGTGGAAAATTCCAGCATTTATCTACGATACTTTTTATTCGGAAGAAGACATAAATGAAGCAATGATAATCGGATATCGTTCTGTGAAGAGAACGGATGTAACAGGAAGCGTACAGGTGAGGGGCATAGCATCTCCGCAGACAAAAATGATGGCTATGGCGGATAATGCTTCTGCTGATCTGACAAATATGTTGGCCGGAAAAGCGGCAGGTCTAATGTTTGAAGAAGAAATGTCGCAGGAAATTGGACAGACGGCTGATGATGTAGAGTCGGGCAATACCCCCGAACTACGTACAAACTTCGCTGAAACGGCGTTCTTCTATCCGCAACTGCGCACCAATGAACAAGGTGAGATTTCCTTCTCCTTTACGATGCCACAAAGTCTGACGCGTTGGAATTTCCGCGGATATTCCCATACAAAGGGAATGTTGACCGGTCAGTTGGATGCTTCTGCTGTTACGGCGAAGGACTTCATGCTGTCTCCCAATATGCCGCGTTTTGTACGGGTAGGGGATAAGACCAGCATTGCTGCAACCATTACCAATCTGACAGGTAAATCTTTGAAGGGAACTACGAAATTTATTCTTTTTGATCCGATGACGGATAAAGTGATTTCCACTCAACGCCAAGCTTTCACGGTAGAAGCCGGGAAGACGGTTCCTGTAAGCTTCCGTTTCACAGTGACGGATAAACAGGATATGTTGGGTGTACGTATGATTGCTGACGGTGGCACATTCAGTGATGGCGAACAGCACTTGTTGCCTGTATTGAGCAATAAGGAATACATTACTGAAACCCTTGCCATGCCAGTACGTGGTGAAGAAACCCGTACGTTCTCTTTGGACAGCCTGTTCAATTACAACAGCCGCACGGCCACCGACCGCCGACTGACAGTAGAATTTACAGGTAATCCCGCCTGGTATGCCGTACAGGCATTACCCGTATTGAGTCAGCCCCGTACAGATAATGCTACAGCATGGGCAGCTGCTTATTATGCTAATTCCCTTGCTTCTTACATTGCCAACAGTCAGCCGCGCATTAAAGCTGTATTCGACAGTTGGCGCATGCAAGGCGGTAAGAAAGAAAACTTCCTCAGTCAGTTACAGAAGAACCAAGAGGTGAAGAATATCCTTCTCGAAGAAAGCCCGTGGTTGCTGGAAGCTACTACTGAAGCCGAACAGCAAGCGCGTATTGCTACTTTGTTCGATCTCAATAATCTGTCGAACAATAATATGACCACCCTTATTAAACTACAGGAATTACAAAATGCCGATGGCGCCTGGAGTTGGTACAAAGGTATGCCGGGTAGTCGCAGTATGACGGGATACATCACCGAACTCCTTGTCCGCTTGCCGTTGCTTACCGGACAACAGAACTCCGCTGATGCCCTTTCCATGCAGCAAAGAGCTTTCAACTATTTGCATAGCCAGGCATTGCAGGAATATCAGAATATCCGTAAAGCAGAGAAAAACGGGACGAAGATCGATAATCTTTCATATCCGGCAATGACGTATCTCTATCTGATAGCTATCTCCGGTGAAAGAGTGCCTTCTGCCAATGAAGCCGCTTATCGCTATTTCCTCTCTATGGTCGGCAAGAACCTGAGTTCGAATGCAATGGGAGTCAAGGCGCAATCAGCTATCATTCTGCAAAAGGCAGGTCGCACGGCTGAGGCTAACGAATTTATCGCTTCTATTAAAGAACATCTGGTGCAAACCGATGAACGGGGTGCATACTTTGCTTTCTATGAAAGACCTTTCCTTTGGGGAACACAACCTATTTCCGTTCATGTGGAGGTAATGGAAGCCCTGAGGATGGCAGGAGGCAATGATGCATTGGTGGAAGAAATGAAACTTTGGTTACTGAAGCAGAAACAAACTACAAGTTGGAATTCACCTGTTGCAACGGCAGACGCTATTTATGCATTGCTTTGCCAAGGGAGTGACTTGTTGGCATCACGTGGTGATGTACGCATTGTTCTTGGCCGTAAAGTGCTGGAAACATTCTCACCTGCCAAGACCACAGTTCCCGGATTGGGATATATCAAGGAAAGCTTTGCAGAAGGTAGTCCTGAATTGCGTGCCAAGTCCATTACTGTGGAAAAGAGGGATGCAGGCATTGCCTGGGGGGCAGTCTATGCACAATATCTGTCACCTATTTCCGATGTAAAACAGCAAGGTGGTGAACTGGCTGTAGAAAAGAAACTCTATGTAGAGCGTACTTTGACAGGTGGAAAGAAAGAATTGCAACCCATCACCGCTTCCACGCAACTGGCGGTAGGTGATAAAGTGGTTTCCCGTCTGACGATACGTCTGGACCGTGCCATGGATTTCGTTCAACTGAAAGATCAGCGTGGTGCCTGCTTCGAACCGATGAATTCACTTTCCGGTTATCGCTGGAACGGTGGAATAGGTTATTATGTGGAGATAGAAGATGCTTCCACTAATTTCTTTTTCGATAGTCTGAGCAAGGGTGTATATGTGTTGGAATATAGTTACCGCGTTGCCCGTAGCGGGCAGTATGAAGCCGGGCTGGCAACAATTCAATGTGCCTATGCTCCCGAGTATGCAGCTCATTCAGCATCAGTGAAGGTCGAGGTGGAGTAGAAATTTTAAAACTTGCTTTTAGGAACTCTCATTTAAAACACCTACTTTTGTGCATCCTAAAATGAAAACGAATGAAACGAACCTTGATATGTATATATGCGCTTGCCGCCGTAGCAGTCAGTGCTACGGCGCAACCGCGTTTTTCATCCAATAAAGAAACTCACAACTTCGGACAGATCGAATGGAAACATCCCGTTAGCGTGCAGTATGTCATTACCAATACGGGCGATCAACCTCTGGTGCTTACTGATGTAGACCCTTCCTGTGCCTGTTCCGTAGCCCAGTGGACACAAACTCCCATTGCTCCCGGTGAAAAGGGGAAGATCGTCGTCGATTTTGATGCTAAGGCATTGGGGCATTTTGATAAGTCCATAGCTGTTTATTCTAATGCGCAGCCCAATCTGGCTTATCTGCACTTTACAGGTGAGGTGGTGCGCGAGATAAAAGACTTTACGAAAACATATCCTTATCTTATCGGACAGATACGCATTGATAAAAATGAGATTGATTTCCCTGATACGCACCGTGGCGAAAAACCTGTCATACGGATTGGCGTAGTGAATCTGTCGGATCGTTCGTATGAACCGGTATTGATGCACCTGCCTTCCTATCTGGATATGAAAGTGGAACCGAACGTGCTTCAGAAAGGTGAGAAAGGGCTTATCACATTAACTCTCAACACAGAGAAACTGACAGACTTGGGACTGACACAGGCATCAGTTTACTTGTCACGCTTCACAGGTGACAAGGTGAGTGATGAAAACGAGATACCTCTTTCTGCTATTCTCCTGCCTGATTTCTCCGGTATGACCGATACGGACAAGGCAAATGCTCCGGTAATCCGTCTTTCGGAGACAGATATAGACCTGAGCGCACAACTGGCTAAGAAGAATAAGGTGAAACATGATATACAGATCACCAATACCGGACGCTCTCCGTTGCAAATCAGTAAATTGCAGGTGTTCAATCCTGCTTTAGGAGTAAGTCTGAAGAAGAGCGTGTTGCAGCCGGGCGAAACCACCCGCTTGCGTGTGACGATAGATAAGAGGAATATCTCCAAGAAGAAACGCCACCTGCGCATTCTGATGATTACGAATGATCCGATGCAGCCTAAGGTTGAGATGAATATCAAAGCGAGTTAAAGATTTATGATTTCATAAATCATAAATCTTATCATAAATCATAAATTAGAAATCATAAATCTTATCATGGAACATCCTGAAAACGATGAATCCTATAAAGGATTGGTTGTCAATGCAGGCATTGAGCAACCTTCGTCTGTCAATCCCTATCGCCGCCCGAAGCCTAAAAAGCGTCAGCGTTCCGTAGCGGAGTTTGTAGAAGGTATTGTAAAAGGAGACGTCACTGTGCTGAGTCAGGCGGTTACTTTAGTGGAAAGTGTGAAGCCCGAACACCAGGCATTAGCACAGGAAGTTATTGAGAGATGCCTGCCTTACTCAGGGAACTCTATCCGTGTGGGGATCAGTGGCGTGCCTGGAGCCGGAAAAAGTACCTCGATTGATGTCTTCGGCTTGCATGTGTTGGAAAAATACGAAGGTAAGCTGGCAGTGCTTGCCATCGACCCCAGTAGCGAGCGCAGTAAGGGCAGTATCTTGGGTGATAAGACGCGTATGGAGCAACTCTCCGTCCATCCCAAATCTTTCATCCGCCCCAGTCCGTCGGCAGGTTCTTTGGGTGGGGTAGCCCGTAAGACGCGTGAAACGATTATTCTTTGTGAAGCTGCCGGTTTCGATAAGATCTTTGTAGAGACGGTAGGTGTGGGACAAAGTGAGACGGCTGTACACTCTATGGTCGACTTCTTCCTGCTTATCCAGTTGGCCGGAACAGGCGACGAACTGCAAGGCATCAAGCGTGGTATTATGGAAATGGCGGACGGTATTGTTATCAATAAGGCAGATGGTGATAACCTGGAGCGTGCTAAACTGGCCGCATCGCAATTCCGCAATGCTCTGCATCTGTTTCCTGCTCCCGAGTCAGGATGGACGCCACAGGTGATGACTTATTCCGGTTTCTATAACCTGGGTGTGAAAGAGATTTGGAAGATGATTTACGACTATATTGCTTTTGTGAAAGATAACGGTTATTTTGAATATCGACGTAACGAGCAAAGCAAATACTGGATGTACGAAAGCATCAATGAGCGTCTGCGCGATAGTTTCTACCACAATCCAGCCATAGAAGCCATGTTAAGTGATAAAGAACAGCAAGTACTGCAAGGCAAACTCACTTCCTTTGTTGCAGCAAAGAGCTTGCTAGATACCTATTTCGGAGAATTGAAGAAGAATTAGTTACGAGCTACAGAGCTACAAGCTACAAGTAGCTGCGCTATCATGCCGCAAGGCACTTGTAGCTTGTAGCTCTGTAGCTCGTGACTAATTCACGCTTTTTTCCCTTCCTTCTCAAAGTCCGCCTTCGATTTACTCTTCGTTACGATATATACGCCAAGGAATACCAGGGCGATAGCTACACCTTTTTCCCAACCGAATACACCCAGTCCCATGATAATGGCGGCAATAGAAGCTACGATGGGTTGCATATAGTTGTACATACTCACCACTGTGGGCCGCAGCAACCTTTGGGCGGTCATAATGAAGATATAGGCAAGGAAGCTACCACCTATTACCACGTAGCCTACTTGTACGTATGCCGCGGTAGAAATTTCCGTCCACTGAATACCTGCCACATCATGATAAGAGAATGGAATATAGCACATGGAGGCATAGATAAACATCCATTTATTCAATGTGATGGGAGAATATTTCTGCGATAAGCCCTTGAACACAGTCAGATAAATAGAAAAGCTGATTTGCGCTACCAGACAAAGCAAGTCCCCGATAATACTGCTGTTACCGTTGCTTGTGGCCTGACTGCTTAATATAAGTGTCAGCGCTCCCATGGCCCCTACAAAAATACCCAGTACTTTCAGGTTCGTGATAGGTTCCTTCAGATAAATGGCAGCGATAATCATGGTTACGATAGGAAGTGTGGTTGTCACGATGGAGGCATCGATGGGTGAAGTCATTGAAAGCCCGAAGATATACACTCCTTGATTGAACACCAGTGCAAAAAGTGAAGCAAAGAAAATCTTCAGCATATCGCGGTGATCCACGTGTTCGTGCTTACAGAATGCAGACAGTAGCCAGAAACAGGCGGCTGCACCTACCATGCGGAACGTAGTTACCGATAAGGCTGAAAACTCCATAAGTGCGGATTTGCCGATGGGCGCCATCAGTCCCCATAAAATATTGGCAGTCAGGGCGAATATGTGCCCTTGTACATTCTTATTCATACTCTTTTTTCTTTTGAGGCTGCAAAAGAACAACTATTTTTTGAAACTAAAAAGTCTTTTCTCTTTTTATATACTTGTAGTCTGTTGGAAGTATATATCGGATGTGTTGCATCTATATATCGGACGTGTTGCATCTATATGTCGGATGTGTCGTATCTATATATCCAACGCCACCGATATATAGACGCTAAAGGAACAGGATGAAGAAGGGCGTTTAGCCTTCTAATACGATTCGTCCTATCAATCATGCTGTTCATGCAGTGTAAGGAAACCGGAAGATTTACTATTTCTCCTTTTTACAGGAAGTCAAGAGTTTGCCAGCAAGAAGTTAACTTCCTGTCGACAAACTCTTAATTTCTTGTCGACAAGAAATTGATACTTTGTAGTATCTTGATAATCAATGATAAAAATCACTTATACAAAGAGGGCGTTTATATACATATATTACTTTGTTTCCTTACATACCTCTTACGTATTCTGTCATGGAATCGGACTTGCCTGAAATTACATAGCTTGTTGTGGATGAGAACAAGCAATGTAATCATTCATAACATTGCTTATTCCGGATCATAAGACTGCTTGTTTTCAGATGTATTCAATACAATTAAGTGTTGTTTCTTCTTTCAGTCTTTCAGCTTTTCCTAAACTCCCTGTTCATCGGCATTTCAGCTGAAAGATACCTGAAACTACTATAAAACTGGAAGTTTCAGCCGTAACGCCAATGGACAGGGGATTCCGTGAGGTCTGAAAGAACGGAAAGAGTTTTTTCTCAAAAATAGCGGATACGGAGTGATACTTCATTTATAGTCCATAACGATGTAGAAAGGAATAAGACTCACCACAGATTACACAGATTCACACAGATTTATTAATCTAATAATCAGTAAAATAAAATCTGTGTCAATCTGTGTAATCTGTGGTGAATTAATTCATAACGGTATATGAATAAAACAATCGCCTTAATCTTCTTTTAAATCATGTTGAAAGACGTTTTTTTAATTTTTATGAGCTATTTTTGTATTCTGTAAAAAAAGAGTTAATCAATATCTTCTGTCTGTAGAGGTGATGCTTGTTGTACTTTGTCTTTAAAAATATTTGTGTACTTATTGATTGGATAAATACTTAGTTTGTATTATGAAGCGTTATAGGAAAATTTCATATGTATTAGGGGGAATCTTGTTCCTTGTGGTGGGAATGCTTGCTTTTCAGGTATATGAGAGTGGAATGGAAGGACGCCGAATATGTAAGCAAAAGGCGGAATTTTCACTGAAATCAGCTACGGAACTTTGGGCAAATCGGGAATTTGATAAACTTGGAATTCCTTATTCTGTTGGAGGAGGCGAACCGAATAAGGAAAGCAAGCAGCGTCGTATAGTGCTGGCGGAAGGAGAGACAGTGGTAGCGGTCGATTCGATAAAAGAAGGAAAGCGGTTGATTGCTTCACATAGCCTAAGTGCGAAGATTCGCTTTCTGTTTTTGGTGGACAAAGCGGTTTTCAGTGTTTTGAATGAATTATGGCAAGAAGATTTGGATGATAGCCACACCTATTGTTCCGGTGCTCTTATGTTGCAATCGGAATTACCGGGTGACAGAAAAGGAAAAAAGTTTATGGCCGGAGACTCAACGCTGATGGCCGATAAGTTTAAGTTGGGAACCTACTATCTGGATGATATGTATTTTCTTGAGTTGACGGCTTATCTTTCGCTTCCTTCCCCATGGTTGTGTGCCGATTGGGGAAAGACCGGTATTGTTTCTTGTTCTATTGTAGTTGTCTTCTGTTTATGCATATTTGTCCTTCTCTTTTGGAATAATCGAAAAAAGGATAACGACGATGAAGCGGCTGATCCGGATGATTTCGTAATACGCATCTCCGAAAATAAATATCAAATAGGCGGAGTCCTGTTTGATGAAGAGGCGTGTACGCTTACTTTTGGAGATCAAAGTGTGGTGAGATGTTCTATGCAACCTTATAAACTACTTTCTGCATTTGTCCATGCAAAAAGTCATTTCTTATCGAATAACCGGATTGTTGAAGTTTGTGGTTGGAGTTTAGAAAATATCAATATTAATCAAAACAGAAGAGTAACAGTAAGCCTGCTTAGGAAGTTACTTGACACCGAAAAGTCTCATGTGAAAATAGAATCCGGTCAAAACGAGCAAAAAGAGCAGGGCTTTTATATGCTTATTGAAAAATGATAAGTGCTTTATTATTAGTACATAAAGGGGGTAATGAAAATTTTACTCCCCCTTTTTCACTCCCGTAAATGCAATTTGAATCTATTTGTTATTTACATTTGCCGGCATAATAATCATTGATGAAAAACATAATAATCAAATGAAAAACAAGATGAAAAATTGATGCATAAGTTTGGTGTTATTCCTACTGTCGATGAAGGCGCCTTGCGGAATGTCCGTCCGGCTCTGGCGCAGGCGTGGCGTAGTTTTATAGATTACAATCCTCGAAACGGGATACTTGCTGTTGCTACTCAGTTGGGTGAAGTGCTCGAAATTTATAATCTGAAAGACAGTACGCATGTTGTGTGCATGGGACCGCATGGTGAGCCGGAGTTTCAGGTGTCCGGGGATATGGTATTCCTACGGGTATCATGGGATTTAGCGATGTGCAGGTGACGGATCGGGCCATTTATGCAGTCTTTCATGGGCGTTCGTTCAAGGATATAGTGCGAGATGCCCGGAATGGTATTAATCATCCGGATAGCGGGCAATTTATCTATGTGTTCAGTTTGGCGGGAAAACCGTTAAAGAGATATGTATTAGACCATTACATTTGTGGCATATCGGTAGATGAGCAGCGTGGAGTTATTTATGCTACGGATGTGAATGAGGATGAGCCTATATTAGAATATAGTATAAAAACTATATAGAGTAATAACTAATTAAAAGAAGCAGACGGTAAACGACTTGTTGGTGCAATAAGATACTCTGTATCTTGATACTCGACTGTACAATATATGCGTACTTGATATAGTTAATTAAATAGATTTTTACTTTGAAACAATATAAAAATGAAGAAGTTTATGAAAATAGCTTTTGTTGCAGCATTTGCGGCAATTGCAGGTTATGGTGTTTATGCTAATCAGAAAGTAGATACTATGTCAGATTTGATGTTGGCTAATGTGGAAGCATTGGCTCGTTATGAGGTGAATCCTGATTGTCTGAATGGATGTACTAGCGGGAATACGGGATGCTATTGTTACAAAACATATCCAGATCAAAGAGAAGTGAAATGGAGTTGATATTTACAGCTACTAAAATATGTTTAGAATGTTCCAACTAGGCATTTTTGTTGTTTGCTATAGTCAATGTAATAAGAAAAAATCAGCTTTTTATAGGCTGATTTTTTTCTATTGATGTTTAAAATAATATAAATAATTTTATTTTGATGAAACGTATTGTCTATTTTGTTTTGTTTGTTTTCTTTGCGAGTAGTTGCTTTAGAAATTCTGATGTGGAAAAATCTCAGAATCATTCTACTAATATCATTGATGTAAAGGAATCTGTGAAAGAAATTATTATAGATACTCCTTTGATAGGAGGGTGGGCGCGACCTTTTATCGTAAATGATTATCTATTGATAAGTGATTCTCAATCCGAAGAAAAATTAATCTCTATCTTTGATAAGAATAATTTCTCCTATTTAATGGGAGTTGGAGATGCGGGGGAAGGACCTAATGAAATTACGAATATGGGGGTAATTGTGCCTGATGAAGTGCATCATCGATTTTTTGTACCTGATTATGGAAAATTGAAAGTATTGAGTTATAGTGTGGATAGTATCTTAAAAAATCCTTTTTATCGACCTGAAGTAAAAGGAGATATGAAAGAATTGCAATTTCCGGATAGATTTGTTTATGTGAATGACACTTTCTGCATTGCACGTTCTATAATGGTCGGAGAAAACAAATATTTTCAACAATCTTTGGTGCGGTGGAATATGTTGACCGGAGAAATGAAATTATTGGTTGAAGGGCATCCCAAGGTAGAACGAAAGCGAAGCCAGTTTGCGGTATCATTGGAACATAATCTGATAGTTGATTGCTATGCTCATCATGACCTAATGACGATTTATGATCTTGATGGTAATTTGAAATACAATATTTATGGTCCTTATTGGGATGACAAGACGAGTAATGATATGGTTTATTATGATGCTGTGGTGATTTGTAAAGATAAGATTGTTGCGGCATATGCAGGAGGACGCAATTGGAGTGACGAGGGATTTCCTAATTGTTTTCAAGTCTATGATTTTGATGGTAATTATATTAAAACGTTGAATATAGGTCGTAAAATTTGTAACTTTTGTTATGATCAGGAGCTGAATAGATTAATAATGGTATTAGATAATGAAATACAATTTGCCTATTTAAATTTGGATGGACTTATAGAGTAAAATAAAGAACTAATATTAGAAAATGATGATGAGCGGAAGGAGAGACAGTGGTAGCGGTCGATTCGATAAAAGAAGGAAAGCGGTTGATTGCTTCACATAGCCTAAGTGCGAAGATTCGCTTTCTGTTTTTGGTGGACAAAGCGGTTTTCAGTGTTTTGAATGAATTATGGCAAGAAGATTTGGATGATAGCCACACCTATTGTTCCAGTGCTCTTATGTTGCAATCGGAATTACCGGGTGACAGAAAAGGAAAAAAGTTTATGGCCGGAGACTCAACGCTGATGGCCGATAAGTTTAAGTTGGGAACCTACTATCTGGATGATATGTATTTTCTTGAGTTGACGGCTTATCTTTCGCTTCCTTCCCCATGGTTGTGTGCCGATTGGGGGAAGACTGGTATTGTTTCTTGTTCTATTGTAGTTGTCTTCTGTTTATGCATATTTGTCCTTCTCTTTTGGAATAATCGAAAAAAGGATAACGACGATGAAGCGGCTGATCCGGATGATTTCGTAATACGCATCTCCGAAAATAAATATCAAATAGGCGGAGTCCTGTTTGATGAAGAGGCGTGTACGCTTACTTTTGGAGATCAAAGTGTGGTGAGATGTTCTATGCAACCTTATAAACTACTTTCTGCATTTGTCCATGCAAAAAGTCATTTCTTATCGAATAATCGGATTGTTGAAGTTTGTGGTTGGAGCTTAGAAAATATCAATATTAATCAAAACAGAAGAGTAACAGTAAGCCTGCTCAGGAAGTTACTTGACACTGAGAAGTCTCATGTGATAATAGAATCCGGTCAAAACGAGCAAAAAGAGCAGGGCTTTTATATGCTTATTGAAAAATGATAAGTGCTTTATTATTAGCATATAAAGGGGGAGTAATGAAAATTTTACTCCCCTTTTTTACTCCCGTAAATGCATTTTGAATCTATTTATTATTTACATTTGCCGGCATAATAATCATTGATGAAAAACATAATAATCAAATGAAAAACAAGATGAAAAAGATTCTGGTATTTATGGGAGTTGTAGCTATTGTTATAGGAGGACATGTTTACAGTAAACAGTCATCTGTCAAGATGTCTTCTTTAATGTTGGAGAATATAGAAGCGTTAGCGGATTCAGAAACTGATGGTGTTCACTGCTTTGGTAAAGGTTTGGTTGATTGTCCGCTTAATCACGACAAAGTGTATATGTATGATGCTCCGTATAGCTTATATTATTAGCGTTATATCTATCCTGCTATTCATTTCCTGTACTCCAGAATCAATTGATTCCAGTAAAAAAGCATATACTGATTTCCCACAGGAACAAGAATTGAAAGCAAGGACGATACGGCTGGATACAGCTTTATTCCGCTATCCTTCCCGTCTACATGTTAGGGACGGGAAAGCTGTGGTGCTTGATTTGCATGGAACAGACTATTTTTTTCATACGTTCAGCTACCCTGATTTCCGTTATCTGTCTTCTTTCGGGAGGCGTGGAGATGCACCGCAGGACATGCTCTCTGCCGAAAATTTTCGATGGAATGGGGCTTTTTTGTGGACATTAGACTCTAATAAGTCAGAATTAACAAGGTTTGGGTTTGCTTTATCCGGCGATTCACTGCTTCGTCAGGAAGCGGTGAATCTGGATAAGGATATTCTCAGGGCACTCGATTTTGTGATGTGTGAGGACTCTACCTTTATTATTCCCGATTATTCGGGTGATAGTCGTTTTTGTAAAGTATGCAGAGATGGAAAATTGATGCATAAGTTTGGTGTTATTCCTACTGTCAATGAAGACGCTTTGCAGAATGCCCGTCCGGCTTTGGCGCAAGCGTGGCGTAGTTTTATAGATTACAATCCCCGAAACGGGATACTTGCTGTTGCTACTCAGTTGGGTGAAGTGCTTGAAATATATAATCTGAAAGACAGTACACATGTTGTGTGCATGGGGCCGCATGGTGAGCCGGAGTTTCAGGTGTCCGGGGGGTATGGTATTCCTACGGGTATCATGGGATTTAGCGATGTGCAGGTGACGGATCGGGCCATTTATGCAGTCTTTCATGGGCGTTCGTTCAAGGATATAGCGCGAGATGTCCGGAATGGTATTAATCATCCGGATGGCGGGCAATTTATCTATGTGTTCAGCTTGGCGGGAAAACCGTTAAAGAGATATGTATTAGACCATTACATTTGTGGCATATCGGTAGATGAGCAAAGTGGAGTTATTTATGCTACGGATGTGAATGAGGATGAGCCTATATTAGAATATAGTATAAAAACTATATAGAGTGATAACTATTTAAAAGGAGCAGACGGTAAACGACTTGTTGGTGCAATAGAATCCCGAATGCTCCGTAACCCCTAAAATTTAGAAGCTTGGCAAAGATACAAATTTTTAATGAAAAACGGAAACTGATTTCTGCTGTTACGATAGTGCAGTGTGAAATGTGCTCTAATAAGATACTCTGTATCTTGATACTCGACTGTACAATATATGCGTACTTGATATAGTTAATTAAATAGATTTTTACTTTGAAACAATATAAAAATGAAGAAGTTTATGAAAATAGCTTTTGTTGCAGCATTTGCGGCAATTGCAGGTTATGGTGTCTATGCTAATCAGAAAGTAGATACTATGTCTGATTTGGCTTTGGCTAATATGGAGGCATTGGCCTCATCGGGTGAAACGACGAGCTATTATCGTTTATTCCCTTGTTATAGTCATCTTTCACAAAATGAGTGTAAATTGAGTACTGACAATAATAGACCTGTCTGCTATGTATTCTCTTATTGTCAGTAAAATGAGTTTGAGGAGTCATTTCCTTCTCTTAATTTGTTTTTCCTTTCTTGTTTCCTGCCAGTTTGCAGGAAATAAGAAAGAAATTGGTTACGGAGAGGAGGTGCAACTTAATGTGAAAGAAGTCGTTGTTCCGTCTTCCAATGTCCTCAATTTGAAATCTTACTATTTGTCGTTTGTCTATCAGACTGATTCTTTGCAAATGTTGTATGGATATAATTATAAGATTCACGGGCTAGATTGCTTCAACTTAAAGAATATGCAATCATCTCAAATTACATTTTTGGGAGATGGTAATTCGGCCGTAGTACGTCCGGTGACGGGGGTGTATGTGCAATCACTTGATTCAATTTGGATTTATGACGGTTCGCAACGGGCTCTATTGTTGGATCGGCAGGGACAACTTTTAAATGCAGTCAATTTGCGTGATGGTTTGACATCCGATGAACAGGTATTGATAGATTGTAATTTTGCAATTTCCACTTCTAAATTATATTATGACGAACAGCATAAATCGTTACTTTATGGTATTCAGGATACTTCCACTTCTCCCTATTCTTTTAAGGTACGTGAGGTGTTTTTGAACGGCTCATTTCCTCCGGTGATGTATTTATTGCAATCCTCTGTTTCTGTTTCTGATGTAAGCGGTGGAGATTATGGTAATATGAACGGGATAAATATTTCATTTAGCGATGATGATATCCTTTATAACTACCCTGTGGAATCGCATGTGTATGTATTGGATCGTAGAACAAAGCAAACGAAAGTAGTAGATGCGGATAGCCGTTTTACAAAGAATGTAGCGGGGAAATGTCGATCACGGAGTGATTATTCGCAGTGGATAAGGCATGCCGTAGAAAATCCTCATTTTTATGATATTATATATCTTCCTGAAAGAGAGATGTATGTACGTCTGCATTTGGGGGAGCATACTTTTGACGCAACGTTGGATGCAGATGCTCTAATGGATGACCGTAATTTATATATGACTCTTTTTGATAAAGAATTTAATATAGTAGGTGAATGTAGTTTAGCAACTCATCGGTATAATTATTATACAGCATGGACTGCCGTGGGGAAAGGACTTCTTGTATTTGTAGATAACTTGATGTCTTCTGAAACTAAGACAGATAGGTTGGAAATGGATATCATAGAGATACCTATGAAAACTGAAAACGAAGGTGGATATAAACTTGTAAATTTGAATTAGGGGTTTACTCTTTATCATAGCTGCGGGTGTGAATAAGTAGTTTTTTTGAATTGTTTTTGTGCAGTTCTTGCGACAATTGCAGTTTACGGTGTCTATGCTAATGGTGATTTTATTCTGTGGTGATAAAATAGTTGTTTCATACACAGGAGAAGATTGGAATCATAATGATGGGGCGAGGATGCTTCACGTGTTTAATATTGCGGGAGATTGATTATTTGAAAACATAGGATATGGTTATTTTTGATTGGTATGAACTTTAGAAACTTGATAATCATCTTTATTCTATTTTCCCTGTTTTCTTGTGGAAATCAGAAGAAAGAAGATATTGCAGCATTATTGAAAACATGGAGTGGGAAAGAAATTCTATTTCCCACAAATCCAGTATTTACAGTACAGGATAAAGATACTATTGACTTTTCAACGTTGGGAAAATACAAAATCCTAACTTATGTGGATTCTATTGGTTGCATAAGTTGCAAATTGCAATTGGGGAAATGGAAAACTTTTATGGAAGAAGTGGATAGCTTAGGGATGGATTCTGTGAGGTTTCTATTTTTTTTCTCTCCTGAGAAAAGAAGAGATCTACTGATTACATTAAAATCGGAGAGATTTATTTATCCTATTTGCATTGATAAAGAGAATAGGTTAAATGAGTTGAATCATTTTCCTGCATCGGATATGAACTTCCACACATTTTTGCTGGATAAGGATAATAAAGTTTTGGCTATCGGTAATCCTATCCATAATCCTAAAGTGAAAGAATTGTATTTAAAGATTATTCAAGGAGAGAAAGTGGAACAAAAAGATGAAAGTAAGGTTATAAGAACGAAAGTGGATATCGGTAAAACCTCAGTTTCGTTGGGGCACTTTGACTGGAAAAAGGAACAAAAAACGACTTTTGTTTTGACGAATGCAGGCAATAAGCCGTTAGTTGTTGAACACGTCAATACTTCCTGCGGTTGTACTTCGGTGGATTATTCCAAAGAGCTTGTGCAGCCGGGAAACGAGACGGTGTTAAATGTCACTTATAAAGCCGAGCATCCTGAATATTTTGATAAGACAATAACCGTATATTGCAATGTGGAAACTTCTCCGATAGTTTTGAGAATAACGGGAAATGCAGAATAGTAATAATTCTCATACGAAAAGAAGCTTTGGCTGGTATCTTGATAAGATTCTTAATCTATTCTTGATGCTCTGTGGGGTAGTATTGATCTGGATATTCCTTCAAGTGCTATGTATTGCCACATTCAAAATTCCCTCTGATTCTATGGAACCGACTTTACTTGTAGGGGATAAAATCTTGGTGAATATAGGAGTTATGGGAGGACTTTTATTTAATGTATGGGATGCTTTGGAAGGAAAGGATATACATATATATCGTTTGCCGGGATTTGGAAATTTAAAAAGGAATGATGTGATTGTTTTTAATTTTCCTTATCATAAACAGCGTTGGGATAGTATTGCCTTCGATGTGATGAAGTATTATGTTAAGCGTTGTGTTGTATTGCCGGGAGATACATTTGAAATAAAGAATGCACGATATAAGGTACGAGGAAAGGATACGTATTTAGGTAATGTGAAAGCGCAAGAAACCTTGATAGATTTAGTGAAGAGAGGGAAAGCGGAAGAGCAGGGAATTGTAATGAGGGGGTATCCGAAGGCGCGTTGCTCTATTTGAAAGATCACACCCGTGGTAAGGATGAACGTATATTCGAATATAAAGATGGGAAACAGCGATTTTGGTAAGAATAAGAAGGGGGTGTCTCGGCCGTTGATAAATACATCAACCAGTTTCTGATAGTAAGTGGAGTAATGGTGATATAGATAAAGTTATAAATTCTCAGAATTCCCGTTATTGGGGGTTATTACCGGAAGAATATATTGTTGGAAAGGCTGTCAGGATATGGAAATCAGTGGATAAGAGGACGGATAGAGTACGATGGAATAGGATATTCAAAAAGATAGAATGATGATAGGATGGATGCATAAAATGAGAGAAGCTACAGTTATTTTGCTACAGTTTGTTGCTGTTTGCTCCTTGCTGAGTATGGTATGTGCGACAACTCCTGAACTGCCTGCGGGAGAAACCATCGGCCAGTGGGTGTGGTTTGGGAAAGCTGTGTTGGTTTCGACCGGTTGTATCACTGCTTCTTGTTTGCTACAACTTCTAGGAAAAACTTCCTGGACAGATATTTTGTGTTTCCGGAATTTCTTTGTTCATGTGGCTTGGAGCCTAGTATTGTTAGGGGCAATTGAAGCCGTTTGGGGCTTGCGGCAATTATATGGGTTTTCTGTTTCCGGGCATTCACGGTATGCACTGACAGGCTCTTTCTTCAATCCCGGTCCGTATGGGGGATATTTAGCGATGATATTACCTGTCTGCCTGCATTTGTATTTACGTGCCTGTGAGTGGAAAAGCACAGATGTTCTTCATAAAATAGAAAAAGTGACGGCAGGGCTTGCCGGTATTCTAATCTTATGTGTACTGCCGGCCACAATGAGCCGTTCTGCCTGGATTGCTGCTGCAATAAGCTGTGCATGGGTGGCGTATATGCATCGTGACAGACGTAAGTGGAGCGTATTGTGGCGGAGATATAAGAAACGTTACCTTACGTGGGGAGTGGTCGGGCTTTTTGTTCTGATATTAGGAGGTGCTGGTATTTTCTTTTTGAAGCCTGACTCTGCTATGGGACGTCTGTTTATGTGGAAAATTACTTGTAAAGCTATCGTAGAGCATCCTTGGGGATGTCGTGAAGGATTTGTCTATGCTTATGGCGAAGCGCAGGAAAAATACTTTGGTAGTGGAGACTATGCTGTTTGGGAAGAGCGCGTGGCCGGAAGTCCGGAATATGCTTTCAATGAATATCTGGAGTTGGCGTTAACAGCAGGAGTTATGCTTGGTGTCATGTTCTTCTCGACTATTGGGGCAGGTTTGTGGCTAGGGACAAAATGGGGGCGTTATGAAATTTGCGGAGCACTCATATCCTTGCTCGTTTTCTCTTTTTCTTCTTATCCCATGCATTTCCCGGTTTTCATGGTAACCGGTATATGCCTGCTGTTTGCTTGTGGGGCCGGAGATGTGGGCGGAAAATTTCTTATTTGCGGCACTTGTGCGCTGATATGGACAGTGGGGCTTAACGGTAAATGGCAACGGGAGGAAGATGCCTGCCGAGATTGGGTGTATGCGAGGATGCTTTATCATCAGGGAAATTATACTGCTGCCAATGAGGCTTACCATAAGCTCTATCCGCAGTTGGACGAAAGAGGGGAATTCTTATTCGAATATGGACACAGCTTATATAAATCAGGACGTTATGATCTGTCTAATTCGTTTCTGGAACAAGCTTCCTTATATAGCACTGACCCAATGATACTGAATATAATAGGTAAGAATTATCAGGAAATGCAATACTATGAGAAGGCTGAAACGTATTATTGGGCGTCAGTCCACCGTTTGCCGGGGCGGATTTATCCCTACTATCTGCTGGCAAAACTCTATGCGGAGCCGGGCTACCGGAATAGAGAGAAGTTTGAGAAGATGCAACGGATTGTATTGACTAAAGAGCCGAAAGTCTATTCTACCGCTATTAGGGAAATGAGGAGCGAAGTGGAAAAGATAGGAGATGATTGGTGTAAAACGAAGATTGATAGATGAATATGATATAACATGATGGATATGGATACGTCTAAGGATAGTTGGAATGCTTGTTTGCAGTACCGTAATAAACAGTTGACAAAGCAATTGAAGGATTACCAGAAGGTTTCGGCATTAACAAAATGTTCTTCTTCTTTGATAGTGGCAATGGGACAGTTGTTGTGTCTCCATCAAAAGCCTTCCTATGGCATAATTAAGGATGAAGCCGAATGGAGGGATCTGTTTATCGTCATAGATTTATTTTATGGGGGTGTCTGTCAGAAGAATTCCTCCAACGCCTACTTGTAGTGAAATCATAGAAAGACTTCTCACGACAGTTAAATACGAATAAATTTGCTCTAACCTCCAATTTATTCTATATTTGCAACTTAAGTGACAAGTTCTTCAAATTGTCCGAATATGATAAACTACTTGATAAAAATTATAACGACCCTCTGGTTCATATTCTTTTGTCTGCAAGTTAGTGTTGCTCAGGAGATTGATGTTAATCAGACCAGAAAACACCTGTTGCAAACACTACAAGACAATTCCGTAGACAAACAGCAGAGGATGGAGCTGTATATTGACTTGTATGACTTGTCCGATGATGTGACAAGCAAACGTACCTATATTAACGAATCGCTGCAACTGGCCATTCAGTTGAAAAATCAGATATATATTTTTGAGACACTGGATATTCTTTGTCGCAGTTATAAAGATGAACCGGACTCTTTGCGCTACTATCAGCAGATAGGAGAAGAGTGTCTGGAAGGGGCTTATAAGGACTTTTATATGGCATGGCTCAAAGCTTTTCCTTCTGTTTGCAAGATGGATGAGGCAGAGAAACCTGATGAAGCCAATGAAGAAATCTCACGGTATAAGCGTCATAAGGTAAATCTCTCGGATAAGTCGCAGGAAGTGCAGTGGGAAATGATACTTTGTTCGGCAATGGAATGCATTAGTTACTTTTCACCGTCTGTTGCCAATTCAGAAGACCGCATTGTTCATTTGAAGAACATTCACCATTTGGTCAGCGGTCTGCCGTTCGAGGTCAGTTATAAGTTCAATTGGTATTATCTGACCCGTATCGAATTCATATACCGTGCGGAAGGAAAAGCTGAGGAAGCCGCTAAAGCGGTGGAGGCCTTGGAACAGACGGAACAACTCTATGACAATCAGTTTGAATTGCCTTTCTATAAGAGACGCGCTTATATCCGCACCCGTAGTCGTGAAGCCTTGCGTATGGGTGTTTATAGCGAGCTTCTTTACTTCGGAGATATCATAGGCAGGAAAAGGGCTGATGAAATTTATTCCCGGATGAAGGAATATTATCAGGTCAAGACGCCGGAAGAGAATAAAGAGTGGCTTTTGCCGTCCGCTTTCCGTTACTATTTTTATACGGCACAGTATGACCTTGCCATGCGGACCATCGATGAACTGCTGGAACAAACGGATTCTGCCGATACGAACAGTCGGACAGAGTTGTTGGCGAAGAAGATTAACCTGGTTACCCGATGGAAACAACATTACAAAGAAGGATTTGACGCTTTTTGGGAGTACACCAGTCTGATGGAAGGTAATCATGTAGAAGAGACGAATAAGCAGTTGGCCGAGATGCGTTCGTTGTTTGAAGTGGATAAATTGAAGATAGAACAGGCAGAGCTTCAGGCACGTTATCATCGCGTCGCTTTTGTTGTGCTCATAGTCCTGCTTCTGGTTTTCTTTATCTGGGGGCTTTATCAGTACTTGTTGACGAAACGACTGAAGGCAACGAAGCAGGCGTTGATTCTGTCTAATGAAAAAGTGGCTGAGGAAAGTGAACGTGCCAAAGCGAGTGACCGTATGAAGACAGAATTCCTCCAATCCATGTGTCATGAGATACGTACTCCGCTAAATGCTATCTGTGGTTTCAGTACTTTGTTGCTGAATGAAGACTTGGATCAGGAAGACAAGAAAGATTTTCCGGTCATCATTGAAAAGAACTCTAATCAATTGACCGAATTGTTCGAGGATATCCTGCAAGTATCGGATTTAAGCAGTTCGCTGGAGTTATTTCCTATGGAACGGATAGATATATTGCCGATTTGTGCAGGACTTCTGGATATGTGTAAGGGAAAAACGAAAAAATCCGGAATCACCTGGTTGTTTGAATCCGGACTGGATGAGTGCCTTGTAAAAACGAATGATAAATATCTGCAACACGTTGTAGAACATATCCTGAACAATGCCGCGAAGTTTACAACTGCCGGTACTATTCGTATGAATCTGATGCGTACCGGTGGGAAGATTCGTATTATGGTAAGTGATACGGGGATCGGTATCCCTGCCGACAAAGCCGAATACATATTCGACCGTTTTACCAAACTGGATGACTTCATGCCTGGCACAGGCTTAGGTCTTTATTCCTGTCGCCTCATTGTCACCCGTCTGGGGGGGGCCATTTATCTCGATACATCTTATCGGGATGGCGCATGTTTCTGCATTGATTTACCGGATGAGAAGTGATTTTTCTATTTCCGGGCGTGGAAATAAAAGATAATCACGTATATTTGCTTTAATTAAAAGCAAAAACTATGGAAGAACAAGCTAATTACATCAAACGTATAGAGATACACAGGTTGTGGGATCGCTTTGACATAGCTTGGGACTTACGTCCCGACGTGAATATCCTTTCCGGTATCAACGGAGTGGGGAAAACCACGATCCTTAACCGTTCCGTCCACTATCTGGAAGAACTTTCGGGGGAGATAAAGAACGGCGAGATAGAGGGCGTACGTGTTACCTTCGACCGTCCGGATGCCACGTATATTCCTTACGACGTAATTCGTAGTTACGACCGCCCCTTGATTATGGGCGACTTTACCGCCCGCATGGCCGATCCGAACGTCAAATCCGAACTGGACTGGCAACTTTATCTCTTGCAACGCCGATACCTCGATTACCAGGTGAATATTGGCAACAAGATGATCGAACTCCTTTCCGGTGATGAGGAACAGCGTTCACAAGCTGCTTCCTTATCCCTTCCCAAGCGGAAGTTCCAGGATCTGATGGATCAGTTATTCAGCTATACCCGCAAAACCATAGATCGCCGCAGTAATGAAATCATCTTCTATCAGGACGGTGAACGCCTGTTGCCCTATAAACTATCTTCCGGTGAAAAACAGATGCTGATTATCCTGCTCACCGTGCTGGTGCGCGACAATGCCCATTGTGTCCTCTTTATGGATGAACCCGAAGCCTCTCTTCACATCGAGTGGCAGCAAAAACTTATCGGTATGATACGTGAATTGAATCCCAATGTGCAACTGATACTTACCACTCATTCTCCCGCCGTCATCATGGAAGGCTGGCTGGATGCGGTGACGGAAGTGAGCGATATTTCGACTGAGATATAAATAAAGGTGATAAAGTGATAATATAACCATGGCTACTTCTTTAAAACATAATCTTACATCCGCCTATTTCAATGCCGCCAACAAGCTTTATCCTAAGAAGGCGCGGCGTCGCATTGTGGCGTATGTGGAAAGTTACGATGATGTAGCTTTCTGGCGCACATTGTTGGCTGAGTTCGAGACAGATGAATATTATTTTCAGGTGATGCTGCCTTCGGCTACCTCTCTTGCCAAGGGTAAGAAGATGGTGCTGATGAATACGCTGAACACTACTGAACTGGGCAAGAGCCTGATAGCCTGTGTGGACAGTGACTACGACTTTCTGTTACAAGGCAAAACGAGCGTTTCACATAAGATAAACAGTAGTCCCTACATATTCCAGACGTACGCATATGCCATCGAGAATTTCCATTGTTATGCTGAAAGCTTGCATGAAGTTTGCGTGCAGGCTACGTTGAACGACCGTATGCTGATAGACTTTCCTGCTTTCCTGAAGCGTTATTCGCAAATTGTCTATCCGCTCTTTCTATGGAACGTCTGGTTCTATCGCCAACGAGATACATATACTTTTCCGATGTATGACTTCAATGCCTGCACCCGCTTGCAGGAAGTCAATGTACATCATCCCGAACGAACACTGGAGCCCGTGCAGCGTGCCGTTGCCAAGAAACTTTCCGAGATGCGCAGACGTTTTCCGCGAAATATCAAGTCGGTGGAGGCTTTGGGTGTGGAACTGGAGAAGCTGGGACTGAATCCTGATACTACTTATCTCTACATACAGGGGCATCACCTCATGGATGGTGTTGTGATGAAACTTCTTATCCCCGTATGTACTGTGTTGCGTCGCGAGCGCGAACAGGAAATTAAGCGTCTGGCTGCCCACAACGAGCAATTCCATAACGAACTGACCAGCTATGAGAATAGCCAGACCAACGTCAGCTTGATGTTAAAAAAGAACAGCGGATACAAGAACCTTTACTTGTATCAGTGGTTAAAAGAAGATATAGGAGACTTCCTGAACAGGGAGCGTTAATTACTAACCATTAACACCAAAATTAATTCTTAGTATCATGAGCATTGTACAACAAATTAACGAAGGACTTCAGGCTTTAGGTTTCAGCCAGTCATTGGCTGCCCAGTTAGATCAATTTATAGCATTCCTGGGAGTTCTCCTGGTGGCTTATCTGGCGGATACTGTTTGCCGGAAGATCTTGCTGAAAGTCGTTTCGCGTTTGGTAAAGCAAACAAAAGCCACCTGGGATGACATTGTTTTCGACCGCAAAGTGATGGTGCATCTTAGCCGTATGGTGGCACCTATTCTTATTTATATCCTGCTTCCTCTGGCATTTTCCGACGCAGAGTCGGCAACGTTGGCGCTTATCCTGCGCTTCTGTCTCATTTTTATTATTATAATGTTTCTTAGCTTTATCAGCGCTTTGCTTACTGCGGTTTATACCGTATATAGCGAGAAGGAACAGTTTCGCGACCGTCCTTTGAAGGGACTCTTGCAGACAGTACAGGTCATCCTTTATTTTGTCGGTGGTATCATCGTTGTCAGCATACTGATTGACCGTTCGCCCGGTGTATTACTCACCGGTCTGGGAGCTTCGGCTGCCGTGCTGATGTTAGTATTCAAAGACAGTATCATGGGCTTTGTTTCCGGTGTGCAACTTTCTGCCAACAATATGCTGAAAGTAGGCGACTGGATCACTATGCCTAAGTATGGAGCGGACGGTGATGTAATAGAAGTGTCATTGAATACAGTGAAGGTTCGTAATTTCGACAAAACCATCACTACTATTCCGCCTTACTTGCTCGTAAGCGACTCTTTCCAGAACTGGCGTGGTATGCAGGAGAGTGGCGGACGCCGTATCAAACGTTCTATCAATATCGATATGAACAGTGTGCGGTTCTGTACGCCTGAAATGTTGGCGAAGTATCGCAAGATACAGCTCTTGGCAAACTATGTTGAACAGACGGAACAAGTGATTAAGGAGTATAATGAAGAACATCATATCGATAACTCCATCCTTGTGAATGGTCGTCGCCAGACGAATCTTGGTGTCTTCCGTGCCTATCTGAATTGTTACCTGAAGAGCCATCCGGGGGTGAATCATAATATGACTTGCATGGTGCGCCAGCTTCAGCCTACCGATCACGGTATACCGTTGGAACTGTATTTCTTCTCTGCAACCACATCCTGGATACCTTATGAAGACTTGCAGTCTGATGTCTTCGACCATCTGTTGGCTATTATTTCTGAGTTTGATCTTCACGTATTCCAGTCACCATCCGGTGAAGATTTCCGCGAAAGGCTTAATTGAGATAATCGGCACGGATTCTCGATCTTTTCTCTCTTAGATGAGAATTTATGCCGGACAGTTCCTCTGAACTTGTCCGGCGTTGCCTTTGTAGAAGCTATTGCTTCGTGAATTATGTGTGTTTCTCGTTTTATTGTTTGATCCAGTTGCCGCTTGTCCAGTTGTCGCCTGTTTTTACAGCTCCCTTATATTCGGCTTTGGTGAAGAAACTGTCGGCACTGAGGTCTTTGCCACCATCAATAGTGCCTTCGTAGAGATTTTCCCAAGTGAAGTTCTGTGCAGTGAGGTTGCCCGTTGCTGCTGCGAACATATCGTTGGTGTAAATGCCTTCTTTGGAAGACAATGTTTTGCTGATAGCTACGTACTCCAGTTTAGATACACCCTCTTTCAGGGCTGTTTCAGTTTCTGTGGTTTCTACGGTCAGAGGTTGCCCTTTGCCGGTGATAAGCGTATTGTAAAGTTCCACTTGTGTTCCGGCACGCAGGCGTACGCCCTGTTTGCTGCCACCGTTGCCAATCAGTGTGAGGTTGGCGAGGATGGGGTGGGCAACGGGAGTAGCAGCGAAGTTCGTACCGTTGTTGTCACATTCCAGCAGACAGTCGCAGTCATACCCTAGTGTTTCCGCTGCTTCCTGATAGGCTACAAGGAACTGGGCTTTTCCGTTCCAGCCTTCAGTCCAGTCGAAGGAGTCATCACTGCAACTGGTAGATACGCAGTATTTTATGTTAACGGACCCGCCGAAGAACTCGAAACCGTCATCAGAACCTTGGTAAGCCTGGCAATATTCTACTGTGGTGCCGTTGCCTACGCCATAGAAGGTGAAACCATTGGCTTCGTGTTCCTCATCGAAAGCGTATCCGCTGTATTCGATACGCACGTAGCGCAGTGTACCGGAGTTGTCGGCATCGTTGTTACCCCCGTAAATGGCACCGCCTATTTCCGAGCTGCCTGTGCCGCCGGCTACGTTAGTGTGTGCATATCCGCAGATGTGGATACCACCCCAGGCTCCGGCTTCTTTCTTTTCGGAGGTCATTACGATGGGGTTTTCGGCAGTACCCTGTGCATCGATCTTGGAACCTTGTTCTACGAGGATGTAGTCTACGATGTCATCGTGTTTGGCGATGATGGTTACACCCGGTTCTATTTTCAGTGTGGCGCCATTCTTCACTTTGTATTCTCCGGTCAGGTAGTAGGTTTTTCCTTCTGTCAGAGTCTTGCTGGTGGTTATTTCACCTTTCAGCTCTTCAATAGTCTCTTCGGCTATACCGCTTTTCAGTGTCCAGCCTTGTGTCCAGTCGTTACTTGCGGGTACTGCACCCTGATAGGCGGCTTGAGTGAAGAAACTGTCGTCGCTCAGGTTTTTCCTGCCTTCGATAGTACCTACATAGCCGTTGGTGAACATGACGCTATAATTGATGATATTGTGGTTACCGTCTTTGGTGAATTCATTGGAAGAATAGATACCTTCTTTGCAGCTTATGTCCGTGGCCAGTGTGATGTATTGCAGCTCGGAACTACCATCCATCAAAGCATTTTCAGTTTCTGTAGTTTCGGTGGTGAGGCATTGCCCTTTGCCTTTTACAATGGCGTTGTAGATTTTTGCCTTTGTACCGGCACGCAGGCGGATACCTTGCTTAGACTCTCCGTTACCTATCAGTGTCAGGTTGGCAAGTGTGGGGCAGGCTACGGGCGTTGCACCGAAGCTCTTGCCGTTGTTGTCGCACTCCATCAGGCAGTCGCAGTCGTATCCCAGTTCGTCTTTGGGGCTTTGGTAAGCTACGAGGAATTGTGCTTTGCCGTTCCAGCCTTCGGTCCAGTCGAAAGAGTCGTCGCTACAGTCGGTAGATACCAGATACTTCACATTGACGGAACCACCGAACCATTCGAAACCATCATCGGAACCCATGTATGCCTGGCAATACTCTACCGTTGTCCCGTTTCCTACACCGTAGAAGGTGATACCGTTGGCTTCGTGCTCTTCGTCGAAGGCAAATCCGGTGTACTCTACACGAACATACCGCAATGTACCGGAATTGTCGGCGTCATTATTGCCACCATAGGGTGCGCCGCCTATTTCCGAGCTACCTGTTCCGCCTTCGGCATTGGTGTGTGCGTATCCGCAGATGTGGATACCGCCCCATGCGCCCGGTTCTTTCTTTTCGGAAGTCATCACGATAGGGTTGCTGGCAGTGCCTTGTGCATCTATCTTGGCTCCTTGTTCTATGAGGATGTAGTCTACCACATCGTCATGTTTGGCAATAATGGTGACGCCTGCGGGAATCTTCAGTGTGGCACCATTCTTTACGTGTATGCCGCCACTTAGCGTGTAAGTCTTTCCGGCTTCCAGTTCCGTATCGCTTTCGATGTCTTTCGTCAGTTCATACTTGTTGTCTTCACCGCCGTCCCCGTTTCCGGGTTCGTTGTTGTCGGTACATGCAGTGAATAAGGTCATGCTTGCCGCAAGGGCCATAGTCATGAATTTCCAATTTGATGTTCTCATACTAATAATCGTTTAGTTGATAAAATGAGTTTCTATTGTTTGTCTCTCTCAAAATTTTTCTTTTCTCTTACAGGTCATAGCTGAAGCCAACTTCAAAGCCTGTACCCTTTCTGAAGCGTTCCACTTCTACTTTATCTCCGGTGGTAGGCACTTCTTGCTTGAAGAGGATGTCTTGGTTCAGCAGGTCGTTGACTTGCAACTTCACCGCGAAACGCCGGTTGAAGCGGTAACTGCCTGTAAAGTTCAGTGTGTGTACCGGCTGTTGCTTGATGTCTCCCAGACCGGAGATACCTACGGAGTGGATGCGGGGACCTTGCAGATTGTAGAGCAGGGCAACGCTGAGTTGGCGATCGTTGCTGAAAGCGGGTGAATAGGTGAGGTCTGCATTTGCCAGGTAGGGCGATGCTCCCTGCAAGGCACGCAGGCTGTTGGTGTAGGCACCGCCTTCGGGCAGTTTCACGTTAGTGTACATATACGAGCCGTTCACGCCGAAACGCAGGTCTTTCACTATCTCTTTGCGGAATTCTATCTCCACCCCCGTTGCCATACCGTTGTCCGCATTGCGGAAAGAATGCACGGCGGAACCACCTGACAGAGTCTGTACACGCTCTATCGGTGCTTTCAGGTGCTTGTAGTAGGCGGTGATGGAGAGCATATCCCCATTCTTTTCAAAGAGTTCGTAGCGCAGATCGATGTTATAGTTGTAGCCGTTTTGCAAATCAGCGTTACCGCGTATCTGTGCCGAACCGTAGGATTCCTGATAGAGGAAGGGGGCCATTTCGATAAACGAAGGACGCGTCACTGTGCGTGAGAAGGCAAAGCGCAGACTGTTCTTTTCGTTCATCTGGTATTTTATGTTCAGTGAGGGGAAAAGGTCGTTTTTGTTCAGTTCACTGCGTTCGGCTTTTCCGCCATCGGTATAGTAGTCTACCCATTGCTTGCTGATTTCGTAGCGTACTCCCAGGTTCACCAATAACGGGGCTACGGGGTAGTATTCAGTGGCAATGTATCCTGCATAAATGCTGTTACCGGCTGTATAGCTGTCTTTGGGCTGCTTCTTCCGGTCTATGGTGATGGAACCGTTTTCTACATTTTCCATGTTGAGGAAGGAGTCGGTATCGTAGATGTCGGTGATGGTAGGGTTCAGTTTGTTCAGGTTGTAGTAGAAGCGTGTACCCATATAGTCACGATTCTTGTCTTTATAGGTGAAACCGGCCTGCAACTTGTTGTTGTCGCCAAAGCGGTAGTTGGCGGTGAGGTCGCCCACCCATTCATCTTCATTCAGTGAGCCAAAGTAACGCATGGTTTCTTGGCGGTTCAGTTTGAAGAGTTTTATCTGGTCATCTTCACGGATGAACATTACTTGGCGGCGGTCGGGTTCGTCGCTGGAGGTCTTGCTGTACGAGCCGCTCCAGTTGAGGTCCCACTGTTTGCCGAAGTAGTGCTTGCCGTTTACTTGATGGTTTTGCAGACTGTAGATGTGTGTCACGTTGTTGCTGCCTATCAGATGGTGGTCTTCGTAGTCCACACCTTCGCGCCTCATATAAGTGTCGATGGCATTGCGGGCGTAGAAGAAGGTATATCCGATGTGATCGGAAGTGCGGAAACTGTAGCCGAGATTACCCAGTGCGGCAATCTTTAACTCGTTGCTGTAGCTGTCGTAGTTAAATTCATTCAGGGTATTTCCTGTAGCTTCTAAGGTACGTATGGAGGCATTGTCCATGGTTTGCAGGTCGTTGCTTACTCCTATGGAGCCCAGAACGCTGACTTCATTTCCACCCAGAGTGAAACGTTTGCCGAAGCCGATATTTCCGCCGAATTCGGGTAGGGCGGTCTTTTTACTAACCTGAAAACTGGTGTTAAAGAGGCGGTTGTGGCGTGCATACTCTTCAAAGTCTGTTAATGACATGTCTATCAGTTTCTGATCCAGAGAAGGAGTCTTGAACAGAGAGCCGTCGCGGTCCATCCGGTAGAAATCTTTGCCTAGCGTATTGAACTTGCCACCTGCATTGAAGCTGATGGACAGAAAATCACTGCCTACATTCTCTTTGGTACTGATGTCGATGTGTGCTCCCGAGTAGTCGGCGAATGCACTGGCATCATATACTTTGCTCACGGTAATATTCTGTACGGTAGATGCAGGGAAGATATCCAGAGGGATCAGTTTATTGTCCGGATTAGGAGAGGCGATGGGAAGTCCGTTCAGAGTGGTGGTGCTGTACCGGTCGCCCAGACCGCGCACAATCAACTGTCCGGCACTGGCGATGGAGATACCGGTTATCTTTTTTACACCTTCTTCCACATTGCTGATTCCTTTGATACTCATTTCTTTGGCACCGAGATTTTCGATTGCAAGGGTGGCTTTCTGCCGTTCCATCTGCAGGGCTCGTTCACCTTCCAGATTCTTTTTGGCCACTACGGAGACTTCGCCTAACGCTTGTGCATCACTCTCCATCTCAAAGTTCAGCAAAGTTTCGGCCTTGACTTTTATGCTGTTGAGCAGGATGTCTTTGTATCCTATATATCTCACGGTTATGGTATATGTACCGTCATTTACATTCAGTGTATAATTGCCGTCAATATCGGCTACCACACCCAGCGCTGTCCCGGTTATCTGTATGGTAGCTCCGGTCAGTGGCTCTTTCGTCTGTTTGTCGAGGACGGTTCCTTTGATGTTTCCAGCCATGGCGGTCATGGTGGAAAGCACCAATAATAAAATGAAGAAAAATACTTTTCCTAAATCCAGTTTCATGCTCATCTTTTATCGTTTCTTGTTTCCGGTGCAAAGATGCGGCAAGGGAATTACAACCGTAATACACATGTCATACAATTGATTCTCAATTAGGTTACAATTAAATGACAAGCAGAATTGTTGAAAAAAGTGGTTGATAAACTCTTCTGACTTACTACATTAACGAACCCAAACTTTCTTTTTTTTGTTGATATGAATAGAGTGGAAATTAATAAGTAAGCATTATCTTTGCACTATTTACGAATATTAAAAGCACAATCGTATGAGTGGCAACCAATCACATGAGGCAAAACGTTTTCAGCTCCTTTCATCTGTTGGACAAATAGGCTGGTGGGAAGCAGACTTCGCTACGGGGGAATATCTTTGTTCCGAATATGTTTGTAATTTGTTAGGCTTGGAGGGAGACACTCTGACTTTTCGCCAGTTCGGCCAACTGATTCGTGAAGATTACCGTTGCCGTATCACACGTGAATTCCTTTCGATAGAAGAAATCGAGGTATATGAGCAAACTTTTCCTATTTACTCTTCACAAGGCATTGTGTGGGTTTGTTCCCGTCTGGGCGAAAAGTGGCTGACAGAAGATGGGCATCCAAAAGCATTTGGTATTCTTCAACTGGTCAATACCCCTGTAGACGCACAATCCGGTGATATTCTGAAACAGTTTAATGAATTGCTGTTCCGACAGCATTCAGTGTCCCAGTCCTTACGTAATTTTCTGAAAGATAAAAGCCTGAGTGAAGTGATTTCGGGAGTATTGAAAGATGTCCTCGAACTCTTTCATGGCGGACGTGTCTATATAGTGGAATACGATGCTGAATATCGCACACAAACTTGTACCTACGAGGTAGTGGCTGAAGGAGTTAGTCCGGAAATAGACATGCTGCAACAAATTCCTACTAATGGCATGGAGTGGTGGCTTAAACAAATGTTGGCAGGCAAACCCATCCTATTGAATACTTTATCGGATTTGCCACGGGTGGCACGTCAAGAGTCTGAGATACTTGCTATGCAGAATATAAAGTCACTCATGGTGGTTCCGCTCCGGAATACCGAACGGGTGTGGGGATATATCGGTATTGACTTGGTAGATAGGTACTATAAATGGACGAATGAAGACTATCAATGGTTCTCCTCTTTAGCCGATATCATTAATATTTGTATCAGCTTGCGTCTTGCCAGAGATGAGGCCGACCGTGAACGTAATTTCCTGAGCAATCTCTATAAGTATATGCCTATGGGCTATGTACGCCTTTCCATTCTTTGCGATGAAGAAGGTGAACCTTATGACTATCTTATCACAGATGCTAATCAGTTCAGTGCTGATTTGTGTGGTTCGCCTTTAGAAAGATATAAAGGGCGCTTTGCTTCAGAATTTTATTCCTCAGACGAACTGTCAACCAAGCTTCGGATTCTTGCAGATATACATAAGCATGGTCTGTACAGGGAACTGGATGAATATTTTGAAGAGTCAAAGAGGACTTGTCATTGTATTATTTATTCTCCCGAACCGGATGAATTGGTTTGTCTCTATATGGATGTCACTGAGATGCGCCGCACATATATGGCTTTGGATCACAGTGAGAAACTATTGCGAAATCTCTTTTCCAACATCCCTGTCGGTGTGGAGATTTATAATAAAGATGGGATACTGATAGATCTTAATAATAAAGACATGGAGATATTTGGGGTTAAGGACAAATCAAGTACGATTGGAGTGAACTTCTTTGAGAATCCGAATGTGCCGTCCGATATCCGTGAAAGGGTGAAAGTGGAAGATGAACTTGACTTTTCGCAGGACTATGAATTCTCCAATGTGAGCGATTATTATGAATCGGAGAAAAGAGGTGGAATAGAACTTTATACGAAAATAAGTAAGATATACGATAACCAGGGCGATAACAATGGTTTTGTACTTATCAATATAGACAATACGGAACGAATAAGTTCCATCAACCGGATACGTGATTTTGAAAACTTCTTCCTGTTGATTTCTGAATATGCCAAAGTAGGTTATGCCAAACTGAACCTGCTTACCCGTAATGGATATGCCATCAAGCAATGGTATAAGAATATGGGTGAAGATGAAGATACGCCATTGGTTGAAGTGGTAGGAATTTATAATAAAATGCATCCGCAAGACAGGGTACGTGTATTGGCTTTCTTTGAGAAGGCTAAACGAGGGGAAGCTACGAGTTTCAAAAGTGAAATGCGCGTGCTCAAACCCGGAACATTGAACCAGTGGAACTGGGTACGTATGAATGTGGTACTCAACCGCTATGATCCAGAGAATGGGCTGATTGAATTGATCGGTGTTAACTACGATATCACTGAATTGAAGGAAACAGAACAAAAGCTGATTGAAGCCAAAGAGAAAGCTGAAGAGGCAGACCGCTTGAAGAGTGCTTTCCTGGCGAATATGAGTCATGAGATACGTACACCGTTGAATGCTATTGTAGGTTTTTCAAGTTTGCTGGTGGAGACGGAAGATCAGGGAGAAAAGCGGGAATATTCAAAGATGGTGGAAGAGAATAATGAACTTCTGCTGCAACTGATTTCTGATATTCTGGATTTATCGAAGATTGAGGCGGGAACTTTCGACTTTAAAATAAGAGATCTGGATGTGAATACTCTGTGTGGAGATGTTCAGCGCTCCATGAAACTACGTGTGAAGCCGGGTGTTGAGCTTCTATTCGAACCGACTTTACCGTCATGCGTCATTGTGAGTGATCCTAATCGTTTGCACCAGGTGGTTGCTAATTTTGTAAATAATGCTATTAAGTTCACTACAACCGGCTATATCCGTATCGGATATGACCAACCGGATGCAAAGCATTTACGAATATATGTATCGGATACAGGTATCGGTATTGCCCCGGAAGCCTGTGAGAAGATATTCGACCGCTTTATAAAGTTGAACTCGTTTGTTCAGGGCACCGGCCTGGGACTTTCTATCAGTAAAAGTATTATAGAGCAACTGGGAGGCACTATCGGTGTGGATAGTGAATTGGGTAAAGGATCGACGTTCTGGTTTATTCTGCCGGTGGTATAAGAGTTACGAGCTACGAGTTACAAGTGCTTTGCGGTGTAATAGCGCAACCACTCGTAACTTGTAGCTCGTAGCTTTTGTAGCTCGTAACTAATTCAGTCCGAACGAGAACTTGTCGATGGACTGATAAACCACGCTCGCAAGGCTCAATACAATAATACCGAGCGTACAGATGACAAGGCTGGCACGCGTGTAGTTATCGCTACGGAAAGTGGCGATAGGCTCATCACTCTTGTTGATATACATGGACTTCACAATCTTCAGATAGTAATAGAGTGAAATAATCGTATTCACCAATGCGATGAACACCAGCAGATGGAAACCGCCCTGGAAAGCTGCTGCGAAGATAAAGAACTTCGAGAAGAAGCCTGCGAACGGAGGAATACCTGCCAATGAAAACAAAGCAAGCGTCATGAGGAATGCCAGTTTCGGATTGGTACTGTATAATCCGTTATATTCTTCGAGCGTGAAACGCTGGGCACGAAGGGCGATAATCGTAATCACTGCAAATACAGAGAGGTTGGCGAACATGTAAATAAGTACATAATACACCAATGATGCCATACCCTGTTGCGTTCCGGCAATCACACCCAACATGATGTAGCCTGCCTGCGAGATACTGGAAAATGCCATCAGGCGTTTCAGGTTTTCCTGACGCAGGGCGAAAAGGTTGGCAAGGGTGATAGAAGCTATGATAACCCAATAAAGAATTTCCTGCCATTGATCCACCATCGGAGCGAATGTCTTGATAAGGATAGTCATCAATACAAAAGCTGCCGATCCTTTAGAAATAACACTTAAATAAGCAGTTACTACACTCGGGGCACCTTCGTACACGTCTGCCGTCCAGAGGTGGAAAGGAACAAGGGAAAGCTTGAATCCCATGCCGGAGAAGAAAAAGACAAATGCCATTATTTGCAGGGCGCTGCCGTCCAGGTGAGCTGGGATATCATCGAAATAGAGAGTACCTACTGTTCCGTAAATAAGCGAGATGCCATAAAGCAGCAGTCCGCTGGAGAAAAGTGCGGTGAGGATGTACTTGGCACCGGCTTCGGCGGAGTGGTGGCGGTACTTGTCGAAAGCAACCAATGCAGCCATCGGGATACTTGCTGTTTCCAGTCCGATGAAGAACATCAGGAAGTGTCCTGCGGAAATCATGAAGTACATACCCAGCAGGGTAGAGAGCGTCAGCATATAAAATTCGCCTTGCTTGATTACAGTGTCCGGTCGTTTCAGCCACTCATGTGCCATCAGGAAAACAATCAGCGTACCGACGCTGAGGATGGACTTCACGATGCTTTGTATCGGGGCGTTATGGTACATACCACCGAAAGCATCGGCAGCCGGACCGGGTATGATGGTAATCAGCGTGTGTATCGTGAGCAGCACGACGGGCAACATGGTGTTGAGTCGTGGATTACCGTCCTTCTTGTGAGCATCGGGGCTCATGAAGAGGTCGGCCACGAAGAGGATCACGATGACAGCTATCAGCGAAAGCTCTTCTTTGAGAATAAGGAATTGGGAATAGTCCATATCTATTGAATGATAAGTTATTAGTTATAAGTTATTAGCATACCATTATTGAAATATACTCACCAGGGGCAACACGCTGTCTCCAATCATATTGCTGATCCACAACGGAGCAAGACCGAGGCCTGCAACGCAGACAATGAGAATAATAACGGCAGTGCGTTCATCCCAGGTAGCATCAGTCAGCGCCAGATGGTGCTTGTTGGTGCAAGTTCCATACAGTATCTTGCCAACCAGTCGGAGGATATAGACTGCGGTAATCACGATACTGGTACAGGCAATGATAGTCCACGTGCGGTGGAAAACATCTGCATGCTGGAAAGCACCGTTGAAGATTGTCATCTCGGCAACGAAACCGCTGAGTCCTGGAAGTCCGAGATTGGCAAGTCCGGCAATGACATAACAGACAGCAAGGAACGGCATGATTTTCATCAATCCTGAAAGCTCACGTACGTCGCGTGTGTGGGTACGACCGTAGATCATACCGATGAGGGCAAAGAACAGGGCAGTCATTAATCCGTGGCTGAGCATTTGCAGGACAGCACCGGTACAAGCCGTTTGGTTCATCATCAGGATGGCGAAGAGCACGAGGCCGCAGTGAGATACGGAAGAGTAGGCGTTAATATACTTCAAGTCTGTCTGTACACAAGCCGAGAAGGCACCGTAGACAACGGAGATACCTGTCAGTATCAGGAATATCCAGCCGAGTTCCTGAGCAGCTTCAGGCATCAGATACATGGCGATACGGAAACAACCGTAACCACCAAGTTTCATCAGTACACCTGCATGGAGCATACTTACGGCAGTAGGCGCCGAAGCGTGACCGTCGGGGCTCCATGTGTGGAACGGGAACAATGCACCGAGTACACCGAAACCGAGGAAGGTAAGCGGGAACCAAATGCGTTGCTGTTCGATAGGAATATTATGCAATTGGGCAATTTCCAGCAGGTTCATACTGGTGGCACCGGAACCGAAATAGATACCCAGAATACCAATAAGCAGGAATGCGGAACCACCCATCAACATCAGTGTCAGTTTCATGGCAGAGTATTCCTTACGTCCTGATCCCCATACACCGATAAGCAGGTACATCGGAATCAGTGCTACTTCATAGAACATGAACATGGTGAACAGGTCCGTAGAAATGAAGAAGCCGAACACACCCAGAGAGAGCAGGGTGAACCAAAGGAAATATTCTTTCGTCAACGGTTGCAGACGCCAGGAGGCGAAAGTACCGGTGAAGACTATGATGGCAGAGAGCAGCAGCATGGCTACTGAAATGCCGTCTACTCCCACGGAGTAGTGTATGTTGAGTGCCGGATACCAGGGTACATCCGCGCGGAAGAGCATTTCGGCTGTGTCTCCGGCAGCACGCGCTTGCAGATAAGCAATGGTTAGGCCTACGGCGGCCAACACTAATGCCGATGCACCTGTCACCATCACCGTGCGTATCTGCTTGATGTTGCGACTCAGCCAGAGACCAAGTAACATCAACAGGGGGATGAGAACAAAAATACTTAATATGTTCATTTTTATAATTACAAATTACGAATTACAAATTACGATTAACATTTCTCTACTATAGCAGCAATAACAATATCAATGCCAGCGTACCCAACAGGAATACGTAAGTGTACTGTTGAATTTGTCCGCTTTGCAGACCGCGTATTTCATCACTGGTGGCATTGGCGCTCCAGGCAAGGAAGTCGAAGAAACCATCTACTACGTGGCGGTCGAACCAAGCGATGGGGCGGGAGATGCAACCAAAGATTATCTTATGAGTTACGAACTGGTACACTTCATCGATATAGAAGCGATGATAGGCAGCTGTCCATAATCCGCGGAAACGACGTGCAAGGGCATTGGCAATGGGTTGCTTTGCCCGTGCGTACATGGCTGTGGCAATTGCGATGGAGATGACAGCTATAGCAATGCTGGTACCTGCCACCGCCCAGTCGAGATGAATCTCGTAAGCCGTACCGTTGGAAGAGATGAATTTACCGAAGGGGATGAAACCGGCTCCGATAGTAACAACAGCAAGAAACATCAGCGGAAAAGTCATAGTTAACGGACTTTCGTGGGGAGTATGTTCAGCATGAAGCTCTTTATTCTCTTTGCCCCAGAAGATGCCGTAATAGAGGCGGAACATATAAAATGCCGTCATTGCAGCAATCACTGTCATAATCCAGCCCATTACAGGACTGAACTGGAAGCATGCTGTCAGTATTTCATCTTTAGAGAAGAAACCGGAGAATGGAGGAATACCTGCAATGGCAAGACAAGCAATCAGGAACGTAATATGCGTCACAGGCATGTACTTGCGCAGTCCACCCATAGCGGACATTTCATTGCTGTGTACCGCATGGATAATGCTACCTGCGCCGAGGAAGAGTAATGCCTTGAACATAGCGTGCGTGAACAGGTGGAACATACCGGCCATATAGCCCAGACCGCCATGATGCGGATCAGCAGAAGTACAAACTCCCAGTGCCACCATCATAAAGCCGATCTGTGAGATAGTAGAGAATGCCAGCACACGTTTGATGTCACTTTGCACACAAGCTACCGAAGCAGCATAGAATGCAGTGAACGCTCCAACGTAAGCTACCAGATGCAGCACGTCGGGTGCATAACCGATGAACAGCGGGAACATTCGGGCCACAAGGTAAACTCCGGCTACCACCATGGTCGCTGCATGGATCAATGCGCTGACGGGTGTCGGGCCTTCCATTGCATCCGGCAGCCAGATGTGTAATGGGAACATGGCACTCTTTCCGGCACCACCGATGAACATCAGTCCCAAGGCCAGAGGTATCATTGCCGCACCACCTTTCAGCAATGCCATTTCACTGGGATGGAAGGTGTAAGTTCCGGCATAATAACCGTAAATAAGGATACCGATCAAGAAACCCAGGTCGGCAAAACGGGTAACGATGAACGCTTTCTTGCTTGCAGCAACAGCAGACGGTTTCGTATAGTAGAAACCGATGAGCAAGTAAGACGAAACACCCACCAATTCCCAGAACAGATACATCTGGAAGATATTGGTAGCCACCACCAGACCCAACATGGACATGGTAAAGAGGCTGAGGAATGCATAATAGCGTTGGAATCCGCGCTCACCCTTCATGTAGCCGAAAGAGTAGACATGTACCATCAACGATACGGTGGAGATGACGATAAGCATCATCACAGAAATGGGGTCGAGCAGGATACCCAGGTCAATGCTCAGCGTTGAAGTGAAGGGCAACCACGTCACATTATAAGGCATAAGTGTGGCGAAAGTGCCGTCCGCCAGACGCGGAGCGGAGAAATACTGCCAGGCAGTGGCGTAGCTCAATACGGCTACCACAGCCAATACCGTGGTACCGATGATGCCCGCCGTCCGGTGCGTCATCCATTTGCCGCCAATCCCCAATACAAGGAAGGAGAGGAGGGGAAGCAGGAGAATGAAGATTGTATATTCCATATTCTTTTCTTTTTTATTCTATTATTGATACTGTACTGATTCTACCATTTCAATTCGTCCAGCTTATTAACCTGGATACTTCGTATATTGCGGTAGATGTTGATCATAATCGCGATAGCTACTGCCGTTTCGGCGGCCGAGATAGCAATGGAGAACAGGGCAAAGAAATACCCTTCCATTCCGTCAGGGAAAAGGAAACGGTTGAACACTGCGAAGTTGATATCCGTAGCATTCAGTATCAACTCGATGCTGATAAGTATCGCCAGTGTGTTGCGGCGGGTGAAGAACCCGTAGATACCGGCGAAAAACATGATAGCCGAAACTATCAGATAATATTCCATGTGAATCATAATCAATTGTATTTAGCGTTTACGTGCAATCACCAACCCACCTACGATACACGCCAGCAACAGGATACTGACTGCCTCGAAGGGAAGCAGATAACCGAATTTGTCACTACTCAGCATAGAGTGTCCGATAGTCTTGATGTTGATTTCCAGCGGTACAAGATCGGTAGTAACGAGGAATTTATGTTTCAACGTAATGAATACTACGATGATGGCACCACCTACAGTTGCGCCCAGACCGGCCAACAGTTTGCTACGTTTCAACTTGTCGGTAGTACGGTCTCCTTCGCCACTCGTCAGTAGGATGGAGAAGACGTAGAGCACAACAATACCGCCGGCATAAACCATGATTTGTACCGAGCCTAGAAATGTGTAGCCCAGCAGGAAGTAGATGCCTGCCGTGCCGAAAAGCGTGAACAGCAGATACGTTGCCGAGCGTACCATGTGGCGTGTAGTCACAGTGAGAATGGAACACACGCTGATGAACACTGCCAGAAAGTAGAATACTACGGTTTCAAGGGTTATTTCCATATTCTTGAATTACAAATTACTTAATTACAAATTACTTTGTTGCTTCACTTTGGGGAGCAGCGGGTTTCTTTTTCTCTTCTACGTGACTGCCCGGATGGTTCAACGTCTTCACCAGCTTTGTACGGTCGAACACCGCATGCTCAAAGTCTGTAGCAAACGTAATCGCATCGTGTGGACAAGCTGTGACACAAAGTTGGCAGAACATGCACGAACCGAGGTCGTATTCATACTTTGCCAATATCTTCTTTTTCTTGCCGTCCTCAGTCTCTATCATTTCACTTGTTACCTTAATGGTATCGTTGGGACATGCTATCTGGCACAGCCCGCACGCTATACAATGGTGTTCATTCCGGTCATTGTGCGGCATGGTCAGCGTACCGCGGAAACGGTCGAACATCTCCAGTGTCGCACGATTCTCCGGGTATTGCTCTGTCACTTTCCGGCGGCAGAAGACGGTCATGGTAGTTTTCATACCCGTCAGCAAAGAACCGATGCCGTGCATCAGTCCGCCAAAATAACTGTATGTTTTCATAATCTAAAAGTGCAGTTTAAATACAACAATCAGTACCATCAGAATGAGGTTTACCATCGAGATAGGTACCAGATACTTCCATTCCAATGCCAGGATCTGGTCGATGCGCAAGCGGGGGAATGTCCATTTAATCCACATCAGCAGGAATACTACGAAGAATGCCTTGCCGAAGAACCAGATGAAGCCCGGAATATAATCCATTATGGCGTTGAAACCATCCAGTCCTACAATATGAAATGGCATCCAGCCGCCCAGGAAGATGGTGGCAGCCACGCCGGCTACAATAAACAGGTTCAGATATTCGGCCAGATAGAAGAAACCGAAGTGCATACCGCTATATTCGGTGTGGTATCCTGCCGTCAGTTCGCTTTCTGCTTCCGGCAAGTCGAACGGACCACGGTTACACTCTGCATTTCCGGCTATCAGGTAGATAACGAAAGCGATCACTGCCGGAATGTGTCCTTTGAAGATGAACCATCCGTCAGCCTGTCCTTCTACAATTTCAGAGAACTGCATCGTACCCATCAGCACTACCATAGTCAATATACTCAGTCCTACAGACAACTCGTACGAGATAATCTGTGCTCCGCTTCGCATGGCTCCGATCAATGAAAATTTGTTGTTGGATCCCCAACCGGCCAGCAGAATACCTAATACACCTATACTGGATGCTGCCAGCAGGAAGAATACACCTACATTGAAATTCAGCACTTCCATACCTTTATTAATAGGGAGGCAGGCAAATGTCAGAAATGAAGCTATGATCACCATGAACGGTGCCAGGTTGTAGAGGAAGCGGTCGGCAGCTTTCGGAGTGAAGATTTCTTTGGTCAGCATCTTCAACACGTCGCAGATGACCTGAATACTACCCCATTTACCTACACGGTTCGGACCGAGACGGCACTGGAAGAAAGCACATATCTTGCGCTCCATGTAAATCAGAATGATGGCGAGTACGGCATACATCAGAATGATGCACACGCCTATCACTACACATTCGAGGAATATCGCCAGACCTTCCGGCATCAGGGAAGTCAGCGTCTGGTGTATCCAGTTGGTTACTATACTAAAGTCAAACATCTTGTAATTTACAATTTACAATTTACAATTTACGAGGCACTTTACAATGGCAATGCATCAACCGACTACTCATGCGCAGCTAAATTGTACATTGTACATTGTAAATTGTACCTTCCTTTACCTATCAATATCTGGCACTACGTAATCCAGCGTTCCCCCGATTGCAATCAGGTCGGCAATCTTTGCTCCGCGGCAAATGGTATCTACGGTGCTTACCAGTGGTAATCCCGTGGAACGGAAATGCAGACGGTACGGAGTCTTGTCGCCATGGCTTTCCAGGAAGATGCCGAACTCACCACGGCTACCTTCTACGGCAGTATAATACTGTCCTTCGGGTACACGGATGATGGGTTTCATCTTTTCCTGATATGGGCCTTCGGGGATGTTATCAATGAGTTGTTCAAGAATATTCATGCTTTCCATGATTTCGTCCATACGAACCATATAGCGTGCCCAGGAGTCGCCTTCGGTATAAACGATTTCTTTGAAGTCCACTTTGTCGTATACTCCGTAGGGATGGCGTTTACGGACGTCGCAAGCCCAGCCGCTGGCACGTCCTGTACCACCTGTAGCTCCGAAAGCGATGGCGTCTTCACGGCTCAGTACTCCTACGCCTTTCAAACGTTGCTGAGCAATGATATTGCCAGTGAACACCTCATGATATTCGTGGATGATGCCACGCAGGTAGGGGATAAACTCTTTCACTCGTTTCTGGAAGTTGGGATGCAGATCGGCCTGCACACCACCGATAGTGTTGTAGTTCATAATAAGGCGTCCGCCGCAGGTTTCCTCGAAGATGTCGAGTATCTTCTCGCGGTCGCGGAAACCATAGAAGAACGCGGTCAAAGCACCAAGGTCCATTGCGAGACAAGAGTAGAACAGCAAGTGAGAGTCTATGCGCTGCAATTCGTCCATGATGGTACGGATATACTTCACACGGTCGCTTACTTCAATGCCCATAGCCTGCTCAATGCATGCACAAAGGGCGTGGCGGTTCTGATGTGCGCCCAGATAATCCAGACGGTCAGTCAGTGCCAATGTCTGCGGGTAGGTGAGGCTTTCGCACATCTTCTCGATGCCCCGGTGGATGTAGCCGCAGTTGGCATCTATCTTCTCGATGGTTTCACCTTCCAGTGATACACGGAAACGCATTACACCGTGCGTGGCAGGGTGTTGCGGACCGATGTTCACAACATATTCTTCGTCTCCGAAGAGTATCAGTTCTTTATTCTTTATTGTACCATCCGGGTTAAGTGCCAGTTCGGTAGTGGTATCAATGGTTTCTTCATTATCCATACGTAGCGGATTGTCCTTTTCCGGATCATTGTCCTTACGCATAGGGTATCCTACCCAGTCGTTACGCAGGTAGAGGCGGCGCATGTCGGGATGTCCAATGAAGACGATGCCGTAGAAATCGTATACTTCACGCTCCAGGAAATCTGCTGCTTTCCAGATGTCACTGACACTGGGTAACTCGGCATTCTTGCGGTCCAAGGTAGCGGTACGTACGACTAAACGTTCTCCGGTAGTGGTGGATTCCAGGTGATAAACCACTCCTAAACCACGCGGTGTATCCGGCGTATCCTTGTCGGTTGTTTCTCCCCAGTCCATACCGGTCAGGCATTCCAGAAAGTCCATCTGCTGCTCTTGGTGCAGGCGGAGCATTTCGGCATGCAAGTCCGTAGGTTTTATAAATCGTATATTATCCATATTTTGATTATGTTTCGTTATTGTAGCTCATCACTCGTCACTATCCGGTTTCGGTTCCTTCCGGTTCACTCCTCCGAAGAATTTCTCTATCTTCACTTTGCGTTGCAACTGCATCATGCCGTAATAGAACGCTTCCGGACGGGGGGGGCATCCCGGGATGTACACATCCACCGGCAGAATCTTATCTACTCCATTCACTACGTGATAGGATTTCTTGAACGGTCCGCCGCTAACGGCGCATCCACCCACGGCAACCACGTATTTCGGGTCCGGCATCTGATCGTATAGGCGTTTCAGTACAGGCGCCATCTTATTTGTGATAGTTCCGCACACCATAATCATATCTGCCTGGCGCGGACTGGCACGGGCTACTTCAAATCCGAAACGCGCCATGTCATAGCGCGCGGCACCCAGTGCCATGAACTCAATACCGCAACAGCTTGTTGCAAACGTAAGTGGCCACAGCGAATTGCTGCGTCCCCAGTTGATGAAATCGTCCAGTACGCCGAGGGCGACATTGGCACCTCCGGCATTAAGTTCGCGAACGAGTTTCTCCAACGTTTCATTATCCGTAAATTCTTCATACGGGATAGATTTTATTTTGGGCTTTTTCTTTATTTCCATTCCAGTGCTCCTTTCCGCCATGCATAGGCAAGTCCTAATACCAGGATAAGTAAGAAAAATAAGATACTAAGCAATCCCGCTATTCCCAGGTCGCGGGCAATGACTGCCCATGGAAACAGAAATACCGTCTCCACGTCGAACATCAGAAACAGGATGGCAAACAGATAGTAACCCACCCGGAACTGCATCCATGATTTACCACGGGTAGGAATACCGCACTCGTACGCTTCCATCTTCTGTGGATTGTACGAACGGGGGGATATCGCCTTGGACAACGCGATAACAATACCCACGAAAGCAATTGCCGTCAGCAAGACGACTACTAACAAAGTAAAGTTCATAAATCTAATTAACTTTTAGATGTATATAATAGGATAGTTGGTCGAAGGTAGCAATACCTCTGAATTGCCTTCGACGGACCTTGGCAAGCCTGTAGAACTTGCCTGACTTAGTTTATCAAATGATTATCTTTCTCAGCCCGAATACATAATAGGAGAGTGGATCGGGCACAGGATAGAAAGCGGAATGCAACAACGGATTGCTAGCCGGCGAATCGGCCAGCCAGTACATCCGGAAGTAATTTAGCAAAATGAAAAAACTCTTGTTGCCGGGCACCTGTGTGCTGTCCACATTGTCCATATATAAGGGCATGGACGAGAAATGATTGTATATATTACGAATGTTTTGCTGATGTGAGGTAGGAGCCTGAGAAAGGAAACAGCGTTCGCTATCGTTGCTTATCAAAGTGCACGATATACCCGCCGCCTGAGCTGCACCGTCGTATAATAATACGCCGAGTAGGATAATCATAAAGTATTTTATGCACTGTTTCATTCAACTACTTTTTCATTCGGCTGCAAATGTATAACAAATATTGGCTATTTTGTTATATAGAGATGGCAAATAAGTCTCTTTTTAGCACTTTTTTGCCTTATATCAACTTCTTCTCCAGAATTCCGGAGTGAAAAGTAATAATACGGTAAATAATTCCAGACGTCCCAGCAACATAAGGAAAGCCATTAACCACTTCGCCACATCGGGTAGTGCATTCCATGAGAAGGCGGGACCGGTTTCTCCTAACCCGGGCCCCATGTTGCCGATACTGGATATCACGCACCCCACAGATTCTACAAAACCAATGCCCATTCCCATCATAATCAATACGCTGATGATAATGATTACTGCATATATAAAGCAGAAAGCCAGTACTGTAGATTGTATGGAGGGGGAAATCACCTGCTTGTTGATACGTACCGGAAGTATTGCGTTAGGGTGGAGGATATGTTTGAATTCGTTGCGGGCCACTTTGCCGAGGATTACCATACGGATACATTTTAGACCACCCGTTGTGCTTCCCGCACAGGCACCCATCAGCATGACGATGGTTAGCAAACCCCACGTCACGGCGGGCCACAACATATAGTCGTCCGTGGCGAATCCGGTGGAAGTGTGCAGTGAAATCACCTGAAACAGTGACTTGCGGAATGCATCTTCCATGCCTATGGGGTTGGAATAATAAAGTATCACTGCGATCAGGCCGGTAAATAATACTACCGACCAGAAATACCACTTTAACTCAGCATCGTGGATAACTTTCTTGAACTTTCGGTTGACAAAGAACAGCAGTAACGTGAAGTTGATACCGGATATGAACATGAAGATGGATATTACATATTCAATATAGGGTGATTGGTAGTAAGCTACACTGGCTTGCTTGGTGGAGAATCCACCTGTGCCTGTAGTGGCAAAGGCATGGCAGACACTGTCGAACCAGTCCATCCCCCCCAGCATCAGCAGGGCGACAAGGATACAGGTGATACCAGCATAAATGCTCCAGATCCATTTGGCTGTGATACCGATGCGCGGATGCACTTTGTCATGTGTAGGTCCGCTGGCTTCGGCAGCAAACACTTGTAAACCGCTGACACCGAATATCGGAAGAATGGCGATGGTGAACATGATAATACCCAAGCCGCCTATCCATTGTGTCATGCTGCGCCAAAAAAGCAGACCGTGGGGGAGTGCTTCGATGTCATCCAATATTGTAGCGCCTGTGCTGCTGAAGCCGGACATCGTTTCAAAGAAGGCGTTGGTAATGCTGGGTATATATCCACTGATGTAGAACGGTAGCATACCGAAAAGCGAGAAGGCTACCCAGGCAAAGCTGACGAGTACATATCCGTCCCTGCGTGTCAGTTGGCGGTCACCGCCTTTGCCCATGGCTGCCAGGAGTAGTCCGGCGCCTGCCGTAATGCCTGCTGATACCCAGAAATCTACCAACGCTTCATCCTGGTAATAGAATGAAACGCCCGAGCAAAGCAATAGCATCACCGTCTCCAGCAATAGGAGGATGCCGATAATCCGTATAACTGTCTTGAAATTAATCATATCATATGAATGAAGAATGTTCTTTTTTTTAGTTCTTCATTTAATTAAAGTACTTCTCAATCTTCTTAATCATCATGCTTAGGCAGAATACAACTACGTGATCGCCCGGCAGAATTTGTGTATTACCTGTCACTACGACTCCTTCGCCCTGTCGGATCAATCCGCCGATAGTGGTTCCCTTCGGCAGCCCGAGATCCTTAACCTGGTGTTTGGTAATTTTAGAGTCGGCTTTCACGGTGAACTCTGCAACGTCGGCATTGGCAAAGGTCAGGCATTTTACGTTACTGACGTCAGCATCCAGCATCATCTGATAGATGTGGCTGGCGGTAATCATCTTCTTATTGATTACCGTACCGATGTCGAGGCTCTCTGCCATACCTATATAATCTATATTTTCTACTTCCGCCACTGTCTTGCTGACGCCCATACGTTTGGCGGCAAGGCAGGAAAGAATGTTTGTTTCCGAGTTTTCCGTCAAGGCTACGAAGGCTTCTGTGTTCTTCAGACCTTCTTCGATAAGCAGGCCCATATCGCGTCCGTCCCCGTTGATAATCATAACCTTATCGTCAAGAAGTTCTGTCAGGCGGTTGCAACGGTTCAAGTCATTGTCTATGATCTTCACCTGCATATAGTCGGGTACATATTGGGCGGTTCGCACGGCAATACGGCTTCCACCCATGATCATTACGTTGCGTACGTCGGCATAATCTTCCTTTCCGGCTATCTTACGTATATAAGGTACATACTTGCGGGTAGTGGTGAAGTAAACGATGTCATGCAGTTTGATTACATCGTCACCGCGCGGAATCAGTGTTTCGTTGCAGCGTTTGATGGCTACTACGTGATAGGGCTTGTCTGTTTCGGCCAGCTGGTGCAGAGGAATATCCAGTATTTCCGCTTTTTCACGCATCTTGGTACCGATAAGTATCAGCGATCCGCCACAGAATTCCCACCATTGGCGCACCCAACTCATACGTATGGAAGATACGATTTCTTTAGCGGCAAGCATTTCAGGGTAAATCAATGAGTCAACACCCAGTTTCTTGAAAAATTCCTTGTTCTTGGGCAGGAGATACTCGTAATTGTCAATACGGGCAACGGTCTTTTTTGCACCGAGGTTGGTGGCCAGCATACATGCGGTCATGTTACGGCTCTCATCGGGAGTGACGGCTATAAACAGGTCAGCATCTCTAGCCCCCACTTCTTTCAATCCCTGAATGGAGGTAGGCGATGCCGTGACCGTCATTAAATCGAAGTTGGAACTAAGCGTGCTCAACCTCTCTTCATTGTCGTCCATCAATATGATGTCCTGCTTCTCGCGAGACAACAATTTTGCCAAGTGTGTGCCTACTGCGCCGGCACCGGCAATAATAATTTTCATTGCTCTTTATTACTCTTATCCTTGTTTTGTTCTAATCTCAGAACCTCTTTTGCAGGGTCCTGCATTTCATCCAGCCGCTCTTTGGCAGTTTGGGCCATCCAAAGCTTGAAGGGTTCAGCTTTGGGGGAGGGAATGGATTGAATGAGGCGAAACATTTGCTCAGTAGTCATCACGTCTGTCAATCTCATCTTACCGTCGGGTGACAACATTTTTAACTGTACGATTTTAGCGTACAGTTGACTGCCTTCCTTTGCCAACTTTGATTTTAAGTCGCTCCAGTATCTTCTTGGATTGGAACTGTCTGTTAGAATTTCTATCACATCAATTACGGAGAAATACCATTCCTCCGTCTCGTCATCCCAAGCCGTACGTACTTTTTTCTCCTCAAATATCTTTATTGCTTCTTTCTTTGTCATGACAATTTATGTTTATGGCCTCTAAGATTCCTTCCTCATCCATGCCACACAGATGATACAATTCCTGTATCGTGCCATGTTCTACAAACTTGTCCGGTACTCCTATGCGGTGTACGTGCGGTGTGTATTCGTTGTCCGACATAAATTCCAGGATGGCAGTCCCCATGCCGCCTTTCCGTATGCCGTCTTCAATGGTGATGATGCGGGAAAATGAGCGTCCTATTTCGTGGAGCATCTCCTCGTCCAGTGGTTTAAGGAAGCGCAGGTCGTAATGTGCTATTGAGATGTTTTTTTCTTTTTCCGCCCGTTCGATGGCCTTTGCGGCAATGTTCCCTATCGGGCCGAGGGTAACGACTGCCATATCTTTACCGTCCTTCAGTTTGCGTCCTTTGCCAACCGGGATTTCTTCCAACGGGCATTTCCAGTCCTTCAGCACACCGCGCCCACGGGGGTAGCGGATAACGAACGGACCTTTGTCCGGCAGCTGTGCCGTGTACATGAGGTGGCGCAGTTCGTGCTCGTTCATGGGCGAGGAAATTGTCAGGTTGGGGATAGGGCGGAAGTAGGCTAGGTCGAACACGCCGTGGTGGGTCGGTCCGTCTTCTCCTACCAGCCCGGCACGATCCAGGCAGAGCACAACGGGAAGTTTGAGTATGGCGATATCATGAATGACATTGTCGTAAGCACGTTGCATGAATGACGAATAGATGTTGCAGAAAGGTTGCATCCCTTCTTTGGCCATACCACCTGAGAAAGTGGCTGCATGTCCTTCGGCAATACCTACGTCAAAAGCACGGTCGGGCATTGCCTGCATCAGCATATTCATGGAACACCCTGTAGGCATGGCGGGAGTGACGCCGACGATGCGTGGATTCTTTTCGGCAAGTTCCACCAGGGTTTCGCCGAAAACGTCCTGATACAGCGGTGGCAGGTTGTGTGTATCCGCCGTAAAGCGTTCACCCGTTTCGGGATCGAACTTTCCCGGTGCATGCCAAATGCCCGGAGCCTTCTCGGCAGGTTCGAAGCCTTTCCCCTTAATGGTGTGCAGGTGCAGGATTTTCGGTCCCTTCATATCTTTGATGTCCCGCAGGATACGTGCGATGTTCTTCACATCGTGTCCGTTGATGGGGCCGAAGTAGCGGATATTCATTCCTTCGAAGATATTCTGTTGTTGGGCAGCTATTGATTTCAGGCTGTTTCCAAAGCGGATAAGTGCTTTACGGCGATCTTCGTTGAGAATGCCCACTTTGAACAGCATCTTGGATACTTTGAAGCGGAGCTGGTTGTATCGGTTTGAGGTGGTCAGGTTGAAGAGATATTGCTTCATGCCGCCTACACTGCGGTCTATGGCCATCTCGTTATCGTTCAGAATGATAAGCAGGTTGTTGGAGCTTGCTGAGGCATTGTTCAATCCTTCGAATGCTAGTCCGCCGCTCATGCTGCCATCGCCAATTACGGCAACCACATGGCGGTCTTTTTCTCCTTTTTCTTCTGCCGCTACCGCCATGCCGAGAGCCGCTGAAATGGAGTTCGAAGCATGTCCGCAAGTGAAAGTGTCATAATCGCTTTCATCGGGAGAAGGGAAAGGGCGGATCCCTTTGAATTTCCGGTTTGTGGAGAATGTTTCCCGACGTCCGGTCAGTATCTTATGGCCATACGCCTGATGGCCTACGTCCCACACGATGCGGTCGTAAGGAGTATTGAACACGTAATGCAAGGCGACGGTCAGTTCTACCGTCCCCAAACTGGCTGCAAAGTGTCCCGGGTTGCACGAAACTTCTTTAATAATGTCCTGCCGCAATTCTTTGCAAATTTCCGGAAGCTGATCAACGCTCAGTTTACGCAGATCTTCGGGATCAGAAATAGAATTTAGCAAGTTATATGTTGTTGGTTCTGTCTTCATCTCTGTTCTGAGGATTACAAATTGCAAAATTAGTAAAAGAAAACGGAAGGTATTCCCTTTTTTGGGGAAAAATATGAATCCTTGCCGCTTTAACATTAGTTCTTCTCCTTTTTTATCTTAATATTTCAAGAACTCTTCTCCTTTGGATTGTTCCGTCAGAATAGATTCACTACATTTGTCCCCTCAAAAACAGAATATCATGGAAGACTGCTTTAATTATGATTCGGTGCCTTTAAATTACCTCCACTGTCTTAACCCCGATTGTGCGCGAAGTGAAAGTTGCCTGCGCCATCTTGTTACGTTGCATGTGCCGCAAAGTGTGAAGAGCATTGTAACGGTGAATCCTGCCAATTATCCTATGGATGCCGGTCAGTGTCCTTACTTCCGAAGCACTGTGAAACTTCGTTATGCCTGGGGCATCAGTACCCTCTTTGATAACATCCCCTATAAGAAAGCGTTGCTGTTGAAAGGGATGATTCGTACTCTCTTTCCAAAACCCACTTATTACCGTATCCTGCACAAGGAACGTGGACTCTCACCGGCAGAACAGGCGGAAATTGCCGGGCTTTTTGCACAAGCGTGCATTACGGAAACTCCTGCATTCGATAGTTATACCGAAGAATATGACTGGGACGGATATCATGTTCCAAAAGCCGTAAATTCCCTCTAAGCTGTTGCCTGATAGGATGATGGGTGTGCCACTCGATTCAGCCGTAGTGAAACACTCGTTCAGTCGTAGTGGGAAGTACCTTCAGTCGTAGTGGGAGGTGCCTTCAGTCGTAGTGGGAAATACTTTCACTCGTAGTGGGAAAGATATTCTGTTATAGTGCCGGTATTGTTTCCCTTACTTTTATTTGCCCCTTTAAAACAAATTGATTAGTTTTGTTGCTGTAATGTATAACTTCGTTTTCGTATGGAAAACATCATATATTGACTTTTGCATTAAAAAAATGCATAAGTGTATGTTGAAGGCAACATTAGAACTTATTTATATAAATAAATATGGAAAAGGATATCTTTTTTAATGTAGCGGACATCGTGAAGCGTGCCAAGCGTGTATTGAACTTCAAAACAGATGCTGATCTGGCTGCCTACCTGGGTGTGTCGCGTTCTACACTTAGTAACTGGATTGCACGAAACAGCACCGACTTCCCGTTATTGCTGAGCAAGATGAAGGATGTGGATTATAACTGGTTGCTGTTAGGGAAGGGAACCCCTGTAAGTCATTTACAAAGTTGTTATAACGAACTGGCGACAGGTAATGTTGAGATAATACACAATCCCAAAACGCCGGATGCGATGAAAGACCGCAGTGTAGTGCTGTACGACATTACTGCTGCCGCTAATCTGCGTACATTGCTTGCCAATAAGCACCAGTTTGTGATGGGAAGAATACAAATACCTAGTATTCCCGTATGCGACGGTGCCCTTTATATTAGTGGGGACAGTATGTATCCCATCCTGAAATCGGGAGATATTGTAGGTTTCAAGGAAATGAACAGCTTCAGCAATGTCATTTATGGTGAAATGTATCTAGTCTCATTCGATATTGATGGCGATGAGTATCTGGCAGTGAAGTATGTGAACCGTTCGGAGCAGGAGGGTTGCATTAAACTTGTGAGTTATAATCCGCACCATGAACCGATGGATGTTCCCTTTGCTTCCATTCAGGCAATGGCTATCGTGAAATTCTCTATCCGGAAGAATATGATGATGTAAACGTATGAACTTTTCTACCCCTGTTGAATTACCTTCCGATCTGCCCCGTTTTACTCAGGCGGACGAACTTCTGTTGATGGGTTCCTGCTTTGCCACCAACATCGGTGCACTGCTTGCGGATGCCAGATTTCGTCCGGATGTCAATCCATTTGGGGTTCTTTATAATCCTTTGTCTGTTTCAACAGCTTTGCGTGAGTTGGTGACGGGCAGACTGTATAAAGAAGAAGACCTGTTTTTCTTTCGTGAGTGCTGGCATAGCTCGATGCATCATGGTGATTTTTCTTCTCCCTCTGCAGAAGAAGTGTTGCAGCGTATTAATATCCGTCTGCAAACAGCGCACGAACGTATCCACCATTTGAACTGCCTGATGTTGACTTTTGGTACAGCATGGGTGTACGAACAGAAATCCACGGGACATGTGGTTGCTAATTGTCATAAACAACCGGAGTCTGTCTTTACCCGTCGCCGGCTCAGCGTGCAGGAGATTGTATCGGATTATACCTCTCTCTTCTCCGGTTTGATTGCTCGGAATCCGAAGTTGAAAGTGATTCTTACGGTCAGCCCCATCCGCCACGTACGCGACGGGATGCACGCTAATCAATTGAGTAAAGCTACACTTCTGCTTGCCATCGATCAGTTACAGACTTCTTTTCCCGGACATGTCTTTTATTTTCCGGCTTATGAACTCTTACTCGACGAGCTTCGTGACTATCGTTTTTATGCCGATGATATGGTGCATCCATCTCCCTTGGCGGTACGCTTTGTATGGGAGAAGTTCGTGCAGACCTGTCTCTCTGAGGACGCGTTAGAGATTATGCAGGAAAGTGAAAATATCAATAAAGCGCTATCTCATAAGCCCTTCCATCCGGAGTCAGACGAGTATAAGCGTTTTTTAGGACAAATTGTGTTAAAAATCGACCGACTTAACAAAAAATACCCGTACTTAGATTTCAAAAAAGAGAAAGATATATGTCATATACGATTGAAACAATAGCCGAACGCATCGGTGCACGACGTGTGGGGGACACGCCGGCAACCATAGATTGGTTACTTACCGATAGCCGTTCCTTGAGTTTCCCCGAAGAAACCTTATTTTTTGCCTTAACTACCAAGCGCAATGATGGCGCACGCTATATTCCTGACTTGTATTCACGCGGTGTTCGCAATTTTGTAGTCAGCAAAGAAGCTTATAAATGGGTGGAAAGCGGACAACTGGCAATGAGTAATTCGGATATGTTAGCTGTTAATTTCCTTGTGGTCGCCAATCCGTTGAAGGCTTTGCAGAAGTTGGCGGAACAACACCGTGAACAGTTTCAGATACCGGTTATCGGCATAACGGGCAGTAACGGAAAGACGATTGTAAAGGAATGGCTTCATCAATTGCTCAGCCCTGAACGGGTGATTGTTCGTTCACCACGCAGCTATAATTCGCAGATCGGCGTGCCGCTGTCCGTTTGGCAGATGAACGAGCAGTCCGAACTCGCTATTTTCGAAGCTGGAATTTCGGAGATGGGAGAGATGCGTGCCTTGCAGAATATTATCAAACCTACCATTGGCATACTGACCAACATCGGCGGAGCTCATCAGGAGAACTTCTTCTCTTTGCAAGAGAAGTGCATGGAAAAACTGTCGCTCTTCAAGAACTGCGATGTGGTGATCTATAATGGTGATGATGAGTTTATCAGTAATTGTGTGGCGAAGTCTATGCTCAGTGCCCGTGAAATAGCATGGAGTCGGAAAGATATGGAGCGTCCCCTGTTTATAAGTAAGGTGGAGAAAAAGGAGGATTGTACCGTCATTTCTTATCGTTATCTGGAGATGGATAATACCTTTATACTGCCTTTTATTGACGATGCTTCTATTGAGAACTCGCTTAACTGCCTGGCTGCCTGTCTTTATCTGATGCTTCCTGCCGAGAAGATTACGGAACGTATGGCGACACTGGAACCGGTGGCTATGCGCCTGGAAGTGAAGGAAGGTAAAAACGGTTGCCTGCTGATAAATGATAGCTATAACAGTGATCTCGCTTCACTGGACATTGCACTCGATTTTCTTTACCGTCGTTCGCAGAGTAACGGACTGAAGCGGACTCTTATCCTCTCGGATATACTGGAAACCGGACAGAATGCGCCGACGCTTTACCGGAAAGTATCGCAGCTTGCCGGTAGCCGCGGCATTGAGCGTATCATCGGAGTAGGCAGTGAGATATCTTCGTGTGCCGCACGCTTTGACATCGAGAAGGCTTTCTATCCTAATACAGAAGCCCTGTTGCGCGCTATTTCCCGTGGAGAACTGCGGTTGGAGAATGAGATTATATTGATAAAAGGTGCCCGTCAGTTCGGTTTTGATGCTTTGACGGAAGAACTGGAGAAAAAGGTACACGAGACCATTCTTGAGGTGAATCTTGGAGCCATGATAGCTAATCTGAACTATTACCGCAGTCGGCTGCGTCCGGATACGAAGATGGTGTGCATGGTGAAAGCATCAGCCTATGGAGCCGGTTCGTATGAGATTGCCAAGACATTGCAGGAACATCATGTCGATTTTCTGGCTGTGGCTGTGGCTGATGAAGGTTCCGAACTCCGCAAAGCGGGTATTACGGCAAGCATCATCATTATGAACCCGGAGATGACCGCGTTTAAGACCATGTTCGACTATAAACTGGAACCAGAAGTGTATAGCTTCCACCTGCTGGATGCACTGATTAAAGAGGCGGAGAAGGAGGGAATCACTAACTTCCCGATTCATATAAAACTGGATACGGGTATGCATCGTCTGGGCTTTGCTGCCGAAGATATGCCGCGATTGATTGAACGGCTGAAAGGACAGAATGCAGTGATTGCCCGTTCGGTATTCTCGCATTTTGTGGGTAGTGATGCGGCACAGTTCGATGCGTTTACACGTGGACAGATTGAAATGTTTGAAGCGGCATCCATGCAGTTGCAGGAAGCATTTCCGCATAAGATACTCCGGCACATCTGCAATTCGGCCGGTATTGAGCGCTTCCCGGGTGCACAGTTCGACATGGTACGGTTGGGTATCGGTTTGTATGGTGTCAGTCCCATTGATAACAGCATTATCAATAATGTGAGCACACTGAAAACTACCATCCTGCAAATACGTGATGTACCCCAGGAAGACACAGTAGGCTATAGCCGCAAAGGGCATCTGACACGTAATTCACGGATTGCCGCATTGCCTATCGGATATGCCGACGGGTTGAACCGTCATCTTGGCAACGGCCACGCCTATTGCTTGGTGAATGGCCAGCGTGCGCCCTATGTGGGTAACATCTGTATGGACGTTTGCATGATTGACGTTACGGACATTGACTGTAAGGAAGGGGATGCCGTAGAGATTTTCGGCGATCATCTGCCTATTACGGTACTTTCCGATATTCTTGAAACCATTCCTTACGAGGTGCTGACAAGTATTTCTACACGGGTGAAAAGAATCTATTATCAGGATTAATCGTCCGTTCGTGAGCTGTATATGCTTCCCGGTTATTCGGCTTGACACAGAAAGTTTTCGTTTTAATCTGTGTAAATCTGTGTAATCTGTGGTGAAACTATTATATTTGCAACAAATTTAAAAGACTACGGATATGACAAACTTACTTTTATTAGGCTTTCTGCCCAGCGGTTCCGAATGGGTTATCATCGCCCTGTTAATACTGTTGTTGTTTGGTGGTAAGAAAATCCCCGAACTGATGAAAGGACTCGGTAAAGGTGTGAAGAGCTTCAAAGATGGTGTGAATGAAGCAAAAGAAGAAATAAACAAGGCAAAGGATGATATAGAAGAGCCGGCTTCAAAAAATAAATGAGTTACATAAGCTACGAGCTACAAGTTACAAGCTACAAGTGGCTGCGCGATTATGCCGCATGGCACTCGTAGCTTGTAACTTGTAACTCGTAGCTACTTACTACTATGGCAGATAAGGAATTAACCTTTTGGGATCATTTGGACGAACTGCGTCGTGTATTGTTTCGGGTACTCGGTGTATGGTTTGTATTGGCTGTCGGTTATTTTATTGCGATGCCGTGGCTGTTTGATAACGTAGTGTTAGCTCCCTGTCACAATGACTTCGTTTTCTACGACGTGCTGCGCTATGTGGGAAAAGTTTTCGATCTCCATGATGATTTCTTCACACAGGATTTCCACGTTAAACTAATCAATATTAATCTGGCTGCCCCGTTCTTTATTCACATGTCCACTGCATTCTGGATGTCGGTGGTGACGGCTACGCCTTATATTTTTTTTGAAATCTGGCGGTTTATCAGTCCTGCGCTCTATGCTAATGAGCGGCGTGGCGTGAAGAAAGCCCTGTGCATTGGTACGGTGATGTTCTTCCTCGGTGTACTTCTGGGCTATTTTATGGTCTATCCGCTGACGCTGCGTTTCCTTTCCACCTATCAATTGAGCGCGGCTATTGAGAACCAGATTTCTTTGAATTCCTACATAGATAACTTCATGATGCTGGTGCTCTGCATGGGATTGGCTTTCGAATTGCCGCTAGTGACGTGGCTGCTTTCGCTCTTGGGACTGGTACATAAATCTTTCCTGCGCAAATACCGCCGTCATGCACTGGTGCTTATCGTGATTATTTCAGCTATCATTACGCCGACTGGCGACCCCTTCACCCTGACTGTGGTTTCCGTTCCGCTTTATCTGCTCTATGAGTTGAGTATCCTGATGATTAAGGATAAAAAGACCGACGCGGACGAGACTGATGAAGAGAAGGAGGAATAATGAAAGAAGAAGCACGGGAATACTACCATTTCTTGCTTACTGTCTGCCAGGATGAAAATATTCCGCTGGTAACAGTTTATCGTCAGCTTCGTGAAGTTCTGGAACGCCTTTGCCGTACGCAGATGCCGGACGGTAGCCTGCAAATGACGGACCTTTCCGCTCGTGTCAGTTTTGTGGCCTCAAAAGTGGGGCTCTCCGTAGTGGAACAAAACCGCTTGCACACCTTCCGACTGACTTCCAATGCCGTACTGAATCGGCAATCCGAACCTTCACGTGAGAATCTGTTGCGTGACATCAAGACATTGACCTTCTTTGTGAAACGGTTGACGGGTGAGGATATCCCTGCTGAACTATATCATCAGCTTCCCCGTGCAGATGCCACTTATATTGTTGCTCCGCCTGCAAAAGAACGGATACGCCGGATGCGTGTCTGTTTCCAGTATGCTGACGACACTTTTCTATATGTATTGCCTGTAGATACCGTTGCCGATGAACCACTGAGGGTACGCTACAATGTATCTCAGGTGAATGAGGAATTTGCCGAGACTTGCAAACTGCTGTGGCGTCATGCGCAGGTTAACCTGCTGGATGTAGCTGTAGATGAGGCTGGTATACTGACGCCTTCCTTTATTATACTGGAACCGGACTATCTGTTGGATATCAGCTCGTTGGCAGAGTGCTTTAAAGATTACGGGCATCATCCTGCCAATTATTTGCTGGCACGCCTGCAATCTCCTGACAATACGCGTCCGCTGTTGCTTGGAAATATCGCCAATCTTTTTCTGGATGAGTGGATCTATGCCAAGAAGGAACCGGACTATCTGACTTGTATGAAGAAAGCGTTCCGTACCTATTCCATTGATTTGGCCGCGTGTGCTGATTTGTTGGATAAAGAAAAGGAAAAGGAATTCTTCGCTGATTGTAAACGGCACTTCGACCATATCCGACAAACGGTGACGGAGACTTTCCGTGCTCCCGGTTATGAACTGGATAAGACGGATGCCGTACTGGAACCTACCTATATTTGTGAAGCTCTGGGATTGCAAGGCCGCCTGGATTATATGCAGCGCGATATGTCTTCCTTCATAGAAATGAAGTCGGGCAAAGCTGACGAGTATTCTATCCGGGGCAAGGTGGAGCCGAAGGAGAATAATAAGGTACAGATGTTGTTGTATCAGGCGGTATTGGAATACTCCATGGGAATGGATCACCGCAAGGTAAAAGCTTATTTGCTCTATACCCGCTATCCGTTGTTATATCCCGCTCGTCCGTCGTGGGCGATGGTGCGCCGTGTAATGGATGTGCGCAACCGGATTGTGGCGAATGAATACGGTATGCAATTACGTAATAGTCCGCACTATACGGCAGAGCGGCTGAAGGATATTCATCCGGATACACTGAATGAGCGCCACCTGAACAATACATTGTGGAAACGCTATCTTTACCCTGCCATTGATGCCGTGATGCAGCGTCTTCGGGCGCTTACACCGTTGGAACAATGCTATTTCTATACACTCTATAATTTTATTACGAAGGAACTATACACTTCAAAATCGGGAGATATTGATTATGAAGGGCGTACAGGTGCTGCCGCCTTGTGGCTTTCTACGCTTGAAGAAAAGTGTGAAGCGGGAGAGATATTATACGATCTGACAATCACAGAGAATCATGCGGCGGATCTGCATAAAGCATACCTTGTGTTGGCACGGGCTAATCAGCGGTCGGCGCAGACATTGCCGAATTTCCGTGAAGGTGACTCCATCGTTCTCTATCAACGTAATAATGATACGGACAACGTAACCAATAAAATGGTATTCAAAGGAAATATTGAGCGAATCACCGACCGGGATATCCGTATCCGGCTTCGTGCTTCGCAACAAAATACTTCCGTGCTTCCTCCCGACAGTCGTTATGCCATCGAGCATGATTATATGGATACTTCTTTCCGCAGTATGTATCTGGGACTTTCTGCCTTTCTTTCTGCCAACAAGGATCGCCGGGACCTGTTGTTATTCCAGCGACAGCCGGAGTTTGACGTTTCTTTTGATCCTCGCATTGCAGTTGCTCTGGATGATTTCTCCCGTATCACCCTGAAAGCCCAGGCTGCTAAAGATTATTTTCTTTTGGTAGGTCCTCCGGGCACCGGAAAGACTTCCCGTGCTCTACGCGGTATGGTGGAAGCCTTCTATCGTGAGGGGAAGCAGATATTATTGCTCTCGTACACTAATCGTGCAGTGGATGAAATCTGCAAAACCCTCTCTGCCATTACGCCTGAGATTGATTTCATCCGTATAGGGAGTGAACTTTCCTGCGATATACCTTTCCGTTCACATCTGATAGAGAATGTGCTGGAATCCTGCTCTTCACGTCGTGAGGTGCATGCCTGCATAGAGCGTTGCCGTGTTTTTGTGGGCACTGTCTCCACATTCTCCTCCAAAACGGAATTGTTCCGTCTGAAAACTTTCGATGTGGCTATTGTGGATGAGGCTACTCAGATACTGGAACCACAACTGCTGGGGCTTCTTTGTGCGCGTAATGTGGCGGGTGGAAATGCTATTGGTAAGTTTATTCTCATTGGTGATCATAAACAATTGCCCGCCGTCGTGCTTCAATCCGAATCCCAATCTGAAGTCTGCGAGGACTGCCTGCATAGCATCGGTTTGCATAATTTGAAAGATTCCCTTTTTGAACGCCTCTACCGGAATTCTGCCGATACCACTCATCACTTATCACTCATAACTAACCGCTCCTACGACATGCTTTGTCGCCAGGGACGTATGAATGTGGAAGTGGCTCGTTTTCCTAATCATGCCTTTTATGGCGGACTACTGGAACCTGTCGGTTTGCAACACCAGCAAGGGGAACTGACACTTGCTCCGGGGTTGGAAAATGATGAATTTGCAGATATACTGGTGCGTCGTGTGGTTTTTCTTGCCTCAGTGCCGGAGGTCGCTTCGCAATCTGCAAAGATTAATCATTTTGAAGCACAGCTCGTAGCCAGACTGGCAGCTGCTATCTATCGGCAATATGACGGTACTTCCGGTTTTCGTCCTGCCTTGACTTTGGGGATTATCACTCCCTATCGTAGTCAGATAGCTCTTATTAAAAGTGAAATAGCTGCTTTGGGCATTCCGTGTTTAAACGATATCCTGGTAGATACCGTAGAGCGTTTCCAGGGGAGTGAGCGCGATGTGATTATTTATTCCTTCTGTGTGAACCGTACTTATCAATTGAAATTCCTTGCCAATCTTACGGAAGAGGGTGGGGTATGGATTGACCGGAAATTGAATGTGGCTCTCACCCGTGCCCGTAAGCAATTGTTTATGACAGGTGTACCCCATCTGCTACGGCAAAATCCTATCTATGCGGACTTGTTGGATAGTATTTTCTAAAATGGAAGGAACTGTGACTTTCAGGAGGATAATCCGAGTCCCATTTAGCAAATCTTAAACGTTCCTCTTTTCTTTATATATTTTATTAGTATTTTTGAATGTAATAAACCCTTATCTTTGTCGAACGTTTTTTTCATAGAGATTTAGATTTAAGGTTAGAAGAATTGTGGAAGTCGTGAGACTTCCCTTTTTTTCATCTTAAAGTTTTGCGCTCCTGTATCTCTCATGGACCGTTCGAAGGTAAATTTGCTAAAGTATACTGAGGTTCATGTTTTTCACGGGAGAGTGCAGAAGAGAGTCGCTTCGTGAGAAGGGGCTTTTTTTGTGCCGGTACTTTTCTGTCTTTTATATATATCAAAAAAGGTGCTCACTGCTGAGCACCTTTTTTATTATCTATATATACTATTCCAGTATTATTCCAATACAATAGGTTTATACTTCGGAACCAGAGCCTTCATTACAACCCAACCAATCAGGTAAGCTACTGCGCATACACAGAAGATGATGAAGTATCCCGCAGGTTTACCGGAGAAGCCCATAAATTCCATGGCAGGGCGTACGAACTGTGCACCTTGTTCCAGTAAATCATGAGTCATTTCCACTTCTTTTCCATCTACCATTGTACTTCCTGATGAATATACGAACAAGTTACCTGCTACTTTCTGAAGAATCATTGAACCGAAACCACCGGCCATACCACCGATACCAGTGATACTTGCAATGGCTGCTCTCGGGAACATGTCACTTACGGTAGAGAAAATGTTGGCAGACCAAGACTGGTGAGCTGCACCACCGATACCGATCATGATAACCGGTAACCACGGAGAGATAGTACCCAGAGGCTGTGCCAGCAATACTACCAGCGGGAAGAATGCAAATATCAACATGGCACGCATACGTGCTGCATACGGATTCAAACCGGTTCTGTTGATAATGATAGTAGGCAGTTTACCACCATAAATAGAAAGCATCGTGATGGCATACAGAGTAAAGATCAATGCGATACCCAATCCTTCGGAAGTCTTGATACCGAATTGCGTATTCAGATAAGAAGGAGTCCAGAACAGAAAGAACCACCATACACCATCGGTCATAAATTTACCGAAAGCAAATGCCCAAGTTTGTTTGTAGCTGAAGCATTGCCAGAATTTCATCTTCTTCTCGTCTTTTTCTTCTACGACAGGAGCAGCACCTTCTTCGTGCTTGTCTTGCTCAATGTAATCAAGCTCAGCCTTATTTACGTGCTTGCTTTCAGAAGGTTTAGAGTACATGAATACCCAGAAGCCCATCCAGATAAATCCAAGACCACCAATTACGATGAAAGCCATTTCCCAACCCCATGCTTTAGCCAGCAAAGGAATTGTCAACGGAGCAACCAGAGCACCGATAGAAGCACCGGCATTAAAGATTGAAGTAGCATACGCGCGGTCTTTCTTAGGGAAATACTCGGCAGTTACTTTGATAGCGGCAGGGAAGTTACCAGCCTCACCAAGTGCCAGTACACAACGGGCTGCCAGGAAGCAGTACATACTAATAGTAGCAATAGTTACTACCACATCACCTGTGGCACCCATTAATTCGGCTGCACTATGCAGACCTACGAAATGCTCGGTTACGATACCACAAAGAGCGTGGAGACAAGCACCTGCCGACCATACACCGATAGCCCAAAGGAAACCTTTCTTTGTACCCATCCAGTCAATAAAGCGACCGGCGAACAACATGCAGACTGCATAAACAATAGAGAAAACAGAAGTGATTGTTCCGTAGTGTGATTCATCCCAATGGAATTCGGGTTTGATAAATTCATCCCACGTCAATGACAGCACCTGGCGGTCAAGGTAGTTTACTGTTGTCGCAAAAAATAGCATGGCGCAGATGGTCCACCTGTAGTTGGTCATCTTTCCCACTGCATTTTGATTTAAACTCATGATACGTTGATTTAAAATTATTAATTCTTATTTCTGGGGCCAAAAATACACATTATTTGATGTATATCAATACTTTTTTCGTCTAATTTCCTGCAATTTTTGTTCGAAATGCAAATAAATGGCAAAAAAACTCGTTATCGTGCACGAAAACACTCGTTCTCGCACACGAAATACTAAGTTTATAGAAGGTGAAAATAAATAATGCACCTTTTCAGTCGAAAAGTACACAACGCTTTAGGTGAGAACCGCTATCTTTGTCACATTACTTAATATAATCTATATACCTAAAAACAAGAACAGAATGATGAACAATCTGCTTTGTAAAACTTTTGTGATGGGAGCGCTGATTTGCTCCACTCAGTTGTCTGCTCAGAAAGTAAGCGATAAGCAACCGTGGTCGGTACGTATGGTAGAATCGGAGATGATTCGTTGCCCGGAATCCTGGCAACTGGATTTCCAGCCGAAACTGAAATGGGATTATTGTCATGGGCTGGAATTACAAGCCATGCTGGATGTGTATGATACGTATGGAGATCAGAAGATGTTTGACTATGCACTAGCTTATGCGGACACCATGATACACAAGGACGGAAGTATTGAGACCTATAAACTGAATGAATACAATATCGACCGCTTGAATTCAGGTAAATTCCTGTTCCGCATCTACGAACAGACGAAAGATGAAAAATATAAGAAGGCTATTGATTTGTTGCGTAGTCAGCTTGACACCCATCCGCGTAATGAGGACGGCGGTTTCTGGCATAAGAAAGTATATCCGAACCAGATGTGGTTGGATGGTCTTTATATGGGGGCACCTTTCTATGCTGAATATGCTTTCCGCAATAATCGTGTACAGGATTATAAAGATATTGTGAACCAATTTATTACAGTGGCACGCCATACGTATGATCCGAAGAATGGACTTTATCGCCATGCCTGTGATGTCAGTCGTAAGGAACGTTGGGCAGATCCCGTTACCGGACAGTCACAGCATAGCTGGGGACGTGCGATGGGATGGTATGCAATGGCATTTGTAGATGCACTGGACTTTATTCCGAAACATGAGGCAGGACGTGATTCCATGCTCGTTATCCTTAATAATATTGCCGCACAGGTGAAGCGCATACAAGATCCGAAGACCGGATTATGGTATCAGGTGTTGGATAAGAGTGGTGAGAAAGGAAATTATGTAGAGTCTTCCTGTTCTACTATGTTTGTCTATGCTTTGTTCAAAGCTGTTCGTAAGGGATATATTGATAAATCGTATCTGAAAGTGGCTCTCAAAGGATACCAAGGTATTCTTGATAACTTCATAGAAGTAGATAAAGACGGTGTGGTGACTATTACCAGAGCCTGTGCAGTTGCCGGCCTGGGTGGCAAAAACTACCGTATGGGAGATTACACCTATTATATAAATGAAACAATCCGCAGCAACGACCCCAAGGCAGTAGGTCCGTTTATCATGGCAAGTCTGGAATGGGAGCGTCTGCAACAAGTAAAGGAAATCGTTAATCAGAAATAAGACAATGAAACGGCTAACTTATTATTTATGCGGCATACTTCTTCTCCTGGTGGGGATCATGCCGCTATCGGCACAGTCTCAATATAAAGATACGCTTGTGGTTGCCCGTGATGGTTCGGGAGACTATCGCACGTTGACGGAAGCTATGGAAGGCATTCGTGCTTTTATGGATTACAAGGTTACAGTGCTGATAAAGAATGGAACATATAAGGAGAAAGCGATAATTCCTTCTTGGGTGCAAAATGTGGATTTCATCGGTGAAAGTGTGGAAAATACGATTATCACGTATGATGACCATGCCAACATTAATAAGATGGGTACTTTCCGTACCTATACTGTAAAAGTGCAGGGAAACAATATTACCTTCAAAAACCTCACCATAGAAAATAATGCTGCCAGACTGGGACAAGCGGTTGCTCTTCACACGGAAGGGGATAAACTGGTATTTATCAACTGCCGTTTGCTGGGAAATCAGGATACCATTTATACAGGTGCCGCAGGTACACGCCTTTATTTCGTAGATTGCTACATTGAAGGAACTACCGACTTTATTTTCGGTCCTTCTACCGCTTTGTTTGAGAACTGCGAAATCCGTAGCAAAACAAATTCATACGTGACGGCAGCTTCTACGCCCGAAGACATTGCGGTGGGCTATGTTTTTAAAAATTGCAAACTGACGGCCAATCCGGGTGTGGACAAGGTTTATCTGGGGCGTCCCTGGCGTCCGTATGCTGCCACCGTATTTATCAATTGTGAAATGGGTAAGCATATTCGTCCCGAAGGATGGCATAACTGGGGAAAAGAGGAAAATGAGAAGACAGCCCGCTATGCTGAGTACAATAGTACAGGAGAAGGTGCTGCGGTAGCCGGTCGGGTAAAATGGGCGAAACAGCTGACCAAGAAAGAAGCAGCCCAATACGATGATCTGAATTACATCTATCGGATGTGTAGTGACTGGAAACCTGAAAATTAATAACTTAGCTTCCTGTCTACAAAGAGCCAACTTCCTGCTTACAAGGAGTTAACTCCTTGTCGACAGGAAGTTAACTTTTTGTTGGCAAGAAGTTAACTCCTTGCAGACAAGGTATTAGCGCTTTAGAAAATCCGCTCTCATGGGGCTGAAACAATCTATCAGAATACCAGCTTCCAGACATACGCACCCGTGTTCCGCATCCGGTTCAATGTAGACGCCGTCTCCGGTTTCTACAATTTGTTTTTCACCGTTCACGGTAAACTCAAATTTACCGCTTGCCACATAGGTGGTTTGTGTATGGTAGTGGGTGTGTGGTGTACCGATGGCACCTTGCTCGAATTTTACTTTAACCAGCATCACTTGCCCGTCGTAGCCCATTATTTGGCGTACTACTCCTTCGCCTGCCGGTTCCCATGCGATTTCTTTTTCAAGAATGAAAGTGTTACTTCTTGTCTTTTTCATTTTGTTGCCAGATTAGTTGTTTTGCCGGCAAATATACGATTAATATTAATTTTTCTACCGATTGCGACTTTTTTTACACTTCAGATCCTTTGTTTTTGGGTAATATTGCACCGGAAAATAATAATACTATTTATATTTTGATGAATTATGAAACACAAGTTGACATTATTGCTGGGGTTGTTTTTCCTGCTCTCGGCTTTCAAGGCTGACAAGCCTGTGATTACGATTTTCATGATTGGAGACTCCACTATGGCCAATAAGTCATTGACAGGTGGAAACCCCGAACGTGGCTGGGGACAGATGTTGCCCGGCTATCTTTCCGAGGAAATCCGTGTAGACAATCATGCTGTGAATGGACGTAGTTCCAAGAGTTTTATTGACGAGGGACGGTGGGAAAAGGTAATCTCACAGGTGAAGAAAGGGGACTATGTATTTATTCAGTTCGGACATAACGATGAGAAGTCCGATCCGAAACGGTATACGGCTCCGGGAAGTACTTTTGATGAGAACCTGAAACGTTTTGTAAACGAAACCCGTGCCAAAGGTGGTATTCCTGTTTTGTTTAACTCCATTGTACGCCGTAATTTTGGTACGGCAAATGGGAATGCAGTGGCTCAGGCTATTAGTCAGGATGATATACAGAAAGGAGTGAATCCGGATGCAAAGCGGGAGGCTTCGGAGCAACCTGCTGTTACTGAAGGTGACAAGCTAATTGATACACACGGTGCTTATCTGGATTCTCCGCGGAATGTAGCGAAAGAATTGGGTGTGGCTTTTGTGGATATGAATAAGATTACGCATGACCTTGTAGAGGGCATGGGGCCGGTAGACTCCCGAAAATTATTTATGTGGGTACCTGCCAATCAGGTTGCCGCGATGCCGAAGGGACGTGAAGATAACACTCATCTGAATGTTTATGGCGGGCGTGTTGTGGCTGGTTTGGCCATGGATGCCATTGCCAAGGAAGTACCGGAACTGGCTAAGTATGTTCGACACTATGATTTTGTAGTGGCGCAGGATGGTAGCGGAGATTTCTTTACCGTGCAGGAGGCTATTAATGCTGTTCCTGATTTCCGCAAGAATATCCGTACTACGATATTGGTGCGTAAAGGCGTGTATAAGGAGAAGATTGTGATACCGGAAAGTAAGATCAATATTTCTCTGATAGGTCAGGACGGGGCAGTGCTTTCGTATGATGATTATGCGCAGAAGAAAAACTGCTTTGGCGAAGAAAAAGGGACCTCCGGTTCGTCTTCCTGTTATATTTATGCTCCTGATTTTTATGCTGAGAATATTACGTTTGAGAACTCTTCCGGTCCGGTAGGGCAGGCAGTGGCCTGTTTCGTAAGTGCCGATCGTGCTTATTTCAAGAATTGCCGTTTCCTTGGCTCTCAGGATACACTTTATACGTATGGGAAAAATTGCCGTCAGTACTATGAAGATTGCTATATAGAAGGTACGGTCGACTTCATATTCGGCTGGTCTACGGCTGTCTTCAATCGTTGCCATATCCATAGTAAGAGCGGTGGGTATGTCACTGCACCTTCTACGGATCAGGGACAGAAGTATGGTTACGTATTTTATGATTGTCGCCTGACTGCGGATGACGGTGTACGGGATGTCGCTCTTTCACGTCCCTGGCGTCCGTATGCGCAGGCTGTGTTTATCCGTTGCAATCTGGGCAAACATATCTCTCCTGCCGGCTGGAATAACTGGGGAAATAAAGAAGCGGAAAAGACAGCTTTCTATGCAGAATATGAAAGCACGGGTGAGGGTGCTAATCCCAAAGCGCGTGTTCCTTATTCCCATCAATTGAAGAATCTCAAAGGGTATGAGATGGAAACCGTACTTGCCGGAGATGACGGATGGAATCCGGTGAAAAATGGGGATGAACTGCTAAGCATAAAGCGCTGATTGATATTTGGATTTGATAAATAAACCTATAACAATTAGAACACAATGATGAAAAAGAATTTGTTTGTATTACTGCTCGCTCTGATACTTCCGTTTTCGTTTGTATGTGCGGAGAATTACCCGTATCGGAGTGATGTGCTTTGGGTTACCGTGCCCAATCATGCTGACTGGATTTATAAGACCGGAGAAAAGGCTACGGTTGAAGTTCAGTTCTATAAATATGGTATTCCGCAGGATGGAGTAACTGTATCTTATGAAATAGGCGGTGATATGATGCCGGCAGAAACTTCCGGTTCGGTTGCGTTGAAGCAGGGAAAAGCGGTTATTCCTGTGGGAACCATGAAAGAACCCGGCTTTCGCGACTGCCGCTTGACAGCCACTGTGGATGGAAAAAGTTATAAGCATCATGTAAAGCTGGGTTTCTCACCAGAGAAGATTAAGCCTTATACGCAGATGCCGAAGGACTTTAAAGAGTTCTGGGAAAACAATAAAGCGGAGGCAGCCAAGTATCCGTTGACTTATACGAAGGAATTGGCAAAGGAATATTGCACCGACAAGGTGGATTGCTATCTTATTAAGCTGATGTTGAACAGTCGCGGACAGAGTATTTACGGCTACTTGTTCTATCCGAAGAATGCAACAAAAGGTTCTTGTCCGGTAGTTCTTTGCCCTCCGGGTGCCGGAATTAAAACAATCAAGGAGCCTTTACGTCACAAATATTATGCAGAACAAGGCTGTATTCGTTTTGAGATTGAGATACACGGATTGAATCCTACCTTGACAGAGGAGGCATTCAAGGAAATCAGCAACGCTTTTAACGGTAGAGAGAATGGCTATCTGAATAATGGACTTGATAACCGTGACAACTATTATATGAAACGAGTGTATCTGGGTTGTGTGCGTAGCATTGACCTCCTGACTTCCTTGCCCGAATGGGATGGTAAGAATGTAATTGTCCAGGGCGGTAGCCAGGGAGGAGCTTTAGCTTTGATTACGACCGGTTTGGATCCTCGTGTAACAGCTTGTGTAGCCAATCATCCCGCTTTGAGTGATATGGCAGGGTATAAAGCAGGGCGTGCCGGAGGATATCCCCACTTTTTCCGTACCGAAGGGATGGATACGCCGGAGAAGTTAAAAACGATGGCATATTATGATGTAGTGAACTTTGCCCGTCTGATAAAGGTTCCTACTTATATTACCTGGGGATATAATGACGATGTGTGTCCGCCGACCACCAGCTATGCTGTTTATAATACGCTGGATTGTCCGAAGGAAGCATTGATCACCCCGATTAATGAGCACTGGACTTCCAATGATACGGAATACGGACAGTTGCAGTGGATATTGAAGCATCTGAAATAAATAAAATCTATCTTATTTCTCATCCCCCCGGATCTCTCTTCAATAAAAAGAGTGAATCCGGGGGGATTTTTTGTGATTTTACTGTGAGAAAATCCCCCTATCCTTTTGTCTGCGGTGTTTTGAGTGGTATAGAGCGATTTTTCCACCGATTCAAGCATATTTTTCACCTGAGAGAGATAGATTATCTGCTATTTTGCAAGTGCAAGGCAGACATAAATGCTTTGTAGTGAATTCAGAATTTGTTTAATCAATAAATCATTTACTTATGAATTACAGGAAAAAGGTCGTGTTAATGCTCGGGGTTTTGTCCTACCTCAATTTGGGAACTTTTTCTCAAGCTGCTCCCCTGACAGTGGATCATACTTCAGTAGCCGGTGTGCAGCAAGCCTCCAATGACAAGAAGACAATTAAGATTTCCGGTTCGGTCAGAGATGCGGCCGGTGAATCTATTATTGGTGCTACCATTTTAGAGAAAGGAACTTCAAACGGTGTCGTTTCCGATATGGACGGTAACTTTTCTATGACTGTGGCTGCTAATGGGATATTACACATCTCATATATAGGTTATGTAGACCAGGACATAGCGGTTGCAGGTAAGAGTCTTTTCAATATTCAGTTGCTTGAAGATACGGAAATGTTAGATGAAGTGGTTGTTATCGGTTACGGTACGGTGAAACGTCGTGACCTGACGGGAGCCATAGCTTCGGTAAAAGGAGATGAGGTTGCTGCCAATCCTGTATCCAATGTTGCACAGGCCTTGCAGGGACGTCTGCCGGGTGTGAACGTTGTGTCGCAGGACGGTCGTCCGGGAGCTACAATCTCGGTACGCGTCCGCGGAGGAGGGTCCATAACCCAGTCCAATGATCCGCTCTATGTAGTCGATGGATTTCCGGTAAGCAATATTGGCGATATACCGGCTTCGGAAATAGAATCTATCGATGTGTTGAAAGATGCGTCATCTACGGCTATTTACGGTGCACGCGGTGCAAACGGTGTAATCCTGGTTACCACTAAGAGCGCCAAGGAAGGTCAGATTAAGGTAAGCTATGATGGCTATGTACAGGTCAAAAATGTATCGAAGACGCTTGAGACGCTTTCTGCTCAGGAGTATATCCTTCATAACTGGAGCTATGCCGCATCCAGAGGAACTGCTAACCAGGATGCTGTTGAGAAATACTTCGGTCTGGGAAGTAAGTATGGCAACCACTATGCCGACTATGCCAATGTGAAAGCCCATGACTATACGGATGATGTACTGCGTACCGCACTGTCTCATAACCACAGTGTGAATGTTTCGGGCGGTACAGATAAAACGAAAGTGATATTTACACTCGGCTACGTTAACGATGAAGGAATCAAGATCAATTCGGACTACAACCGTCTGAATGCTTCTTTCAAGATTCGGCAGAAACTTGCCAAGACACTGGACCTGGATGTTGATTTCCGTTATACGGAGTCAAATCTGAATGGACGTGAGAATGTAACGAACGGTAAAGGTTCTAATGTGTCGGGAGCTTATCGCTATCGTCCCATTGACAATCCGTTGGGTGGTGTCTCTTATTCGGAAGTTGCCTCAGGCTTCAGTTTCGGTGTGGCTAATATCGACGACAAGCACAATCCGGTAGAATTGATCAATGATATCACGAATAAATCCTATTCCCGTTCATTGAGAGGATCGGCAGCTTTGTCATGGGAGATCATCAAGGGGCTTGTGGCCCGCAGTGAATTATCACTTACCCGCAGTTCATCGAAGAGTACTTATTATGAGAACGGATATACAAACGGAGATAAGCGTGCCACCCTTAACCGGGGCATGGGAGATGGATTGCGTTCGGTGAGCACTTTGAATTATAACTTCAATATCGGCAAGAACAATGTATTCTCGGCATTGCTGGGTAATGAAGTCCTGAAGTCGGATTCCGAATCGTCGCAAATCACGGGCCGTGGCTATCCTTCTACATTTGATTATGACACCACGATGGGATTGATCCATACGGCAACCACCTCTTTCTCTGCAACCAATTCTTATAGCGTGCCTGCCCGTACGGTTTCCTTCTTCGGACGTTTGAGCTACACTTTCATGGACCGTTATCTGTTCACCGGTACGTTCCGTGCCGATGGCTCTTCTAAGTTTGCGCCGGATAATCGTTGGGGATACTTTCCCGCAGGTGCTTTCGCATGGCGCCTTTCGGAAGAACCTTTCATGAACGGCACAAAAGATTGGCTTTCCAATCTGAAGCTTCGTTTGTCCTATGGTACTTCGGGCAGTGACAATATTAGTTCCAATCTGTGGCGTGAAACCTGGTCGAGCCTTGGTTCGGGCAGCAATCATACCCCTATCAACGGTGAACTCGGTTCATTCTATCGTCCGGACGGTTTGCTGGCTAACTCTAAGCTGAAATGGGAAACTACTATTTCGCGCAACTTCGGTATTGACTTTGGATTCCTGAACAACCGTGTTAACGGTAGTCTGGAAGTATACTGGAATACTACAAAAGACTTGTTGATGGCCGTACCTGTGGATAACACTACCGGATACTCTTACCAGTTCCAGAACTTCGGTAAAACATCCAATCGTGGTATTGAGCTTTCGGTGAATGTAGATGTGATAAACAAAGGTGATTTCCGTTTCAACGTAGGTGCCATCTATAACTACAACCGCAATAAACTGGATGAACTGCCTAATGCCGACCAGTATCTCTATTCTTCATACTGGGGTTCTTCCTCTCTGGTTCCTACCAACGACTATATGTTTGTGGAAGGGAAAGCGATCGGCCTGGTACGTGGCTTTATCAGCGAAGGATATTATACCGTGGATGATTTCAATTACACCAATGGCCAGTACGTTCTGAAAGAAGGTGTACCCGATATTACGAAAGCCTTGACCGCTACATACATGCACCCTTACGATCTGCCTGCCGGACAGACTGCATTCCCCGGAGCTGCCAAATTCCGTGATGTGGATGAAAGTGGTACGGTAGACCTGGATGATGCTACTTGCTTGGGCGAAGTGATGCCTCGTCATACGGGAAGCTTCCAACTGAATTTCAACTATAAGAACTTTGATCTTTCTACTAATTTCAACTGGACAGCAGGCGGTAAGGTATATAACGTGGCTGCTATGATCAATGCATCCGGTCAGGAGTTTGATGGAATCGGTGCACAACGTGCATCCTGGGTGGCCGATGCTTTCAAGGTTTACAATGTGAATGCTGCCGGTGACTTGTATGCCGTTACCAATCCCGATGAGTTGAGAGCTTTGAATGCGAATGCCAAATATCATTTACCCTATCATCAGAGTGGTATAACTTCATCGGAATGGTTGGAGAATGGTTCCTACCTTCGTTTGCAGACGCTGACGCTCGGATATACATTGCCCAAGAACTGGTTGACTAAAGTACATGTGGATAAGATACGCCTGTATCTTACTGCAACCAATCTCTTCACCATTACCGGTTATTCGGGCATAGATCCTGAAGTGAATGCCAATCCTACGGGGCAAAGCGGATTCTACAGTGACCTGAGAATTTTCCCGACGCTCAACATGGACTTCGGAACTTACCCGCGTGCACGCACATTCACTTTCGGTGCTAACATAACTTTCTAAATAGTAATTGTAAAATAACAGAGAAACAGATATGAAAAAGATATTGAATATAACTCTCGCAGCAGCTTTCGCATGTGCGATGACCGGCTGCCAGGACTTCCTCGACACTTCGTCTCCGAGTGTAGTAGACCGCGATTTTGTCTTCTCAAATGAAGAGTCTGCACGTGGTGCATTGTATTATGGTTATGAAACCCTCCGTGCAAACAGGAGTGTGCATAATGTCGGATTCTTCTGGCATCCGGTTTGGGGATCGGATATTGAAGACTCTCAGGACATTTACGATGAAGGTAGCGCCGGAATCTGTGAAAAATGGTATTATCCGGGTGGTACGGGTAACTATAACATTAACTCGGGAGAAGGAACCGAAGTATTTACCAAGCTTTACGAAACGATATCCGTGGCCAATTCCCTGATATCCAGTTTTGAGGCGCTTGATAACTTCCAGTCGATCATGACCGGAGAACCTAATAATCTTTCGGATATCTACGGACAGGCTGTGGCTCTGCGTGCTACGTGCTACTGGGAATTGTGCCGCTGGTATGGCGATGTGCCCCATGCACTGAATGCCGGTGAGCAGGCAAAAGGACTGACTTCCCGTTATGCCATTTATGACTATCATATCCGGAAACTCAGGGAGGTAGAGCCTCATATGTATCGTCCGGGTGAAGGCAGTACGAGAGCGGATGTCATGAATCGTACATATGTTCAGGGACTTATAGGACGTCTTTGCATGTATAATGGTGGTTATGCAACCCGCCGCACAGACCTGGGTGCAGACTTCTATGTGGATGGTGACGGAAAGGTGCTTACTTTCGACGATTGGAGTGTGGAAAAGAACGGTGCCATTTATGGACGCCGCAGCGATTGGAAAGATTTGTATGCCATAGCCAAAGAATATCTTCAGGCAATCTATATGAATCCCGGTTCGGTGGTATTGCGTACAACGGATCCCCGTTCCACAGGTAAGAATGGACAGGAGTATAATAATCCTTATCAGTATATGTTCCAGCAGATGCATGCCGCCGATAATATAACATTGGCTGATGAATCTATCTACGAACTCCCTCATGAATACAATGGCGGATCTTCCCGTCCGGCTTATATTGGTCGTCCTTCGTCGGGTGGTGACGGTCAGGCACCTTGCGTGGCTTGCGGACAAGATCGTATTCAGGCACATTTCTACTACGGTTGGTTCGATAATAACGACTTGCGTCGTGACGCTTCTGTTGCTGTAACAGGGAGCACAGGTGGTGGTCAGGAGTTGATGCAGTCATTCGACCGCAGTGCATGGGGTAAAGGATGCGGCCCGGGTACCAATAAGTGGGACTGGAACCGGATGACTGCGCCTGATACGAAAACTTATGGTAATTCCGGTATCAATTTCTCTTATATGCGTATTTCCGATGCTTACCTGATGTTGGCTGAAGTGTGTGCGGCATTGGGCGATGAAGGCAGCGCCAAGACGTATCTTGCCATCGTCCATAACCGGGCGTTCCCCGGCAACAACGACCCGAACTTTGAAAAATATATATCGGATTGCGGCTCTGTGTATAATGCAGTGCTTAAAGAACGTGCTCTGGAATTCAGTGGCGAAGGCGTGCGTCGTTTTGACATTATCCGCACCGGTATTCTTCCGGAAGTTGCCGTTGAAAACAGAAAGGTAATGTCGGCTATCATTGAGGGCATACGTCAGGATGGTTACTACACGTTTAAGAATGGCAATCAGATACCTGCCTATATCTGGACGAAGATGGTCGATGCTAAATCCGAGTATGGATATAGACTGACATCACAAACTCCGGCTGACAAGCAAGATGATCCGGTATTGTTCCCGGGATGGCGCGGACAGCATGATGATTGGGGAAGTCTGGTTCCTGCTTATGCAGGAGTGACGATGACCAACGTTGCAATCAAAGGCTTGTTTAAGTATATCGAACCGGGTTCTGCCGAAGCGCTGGCTTTGGAAGCTGATGGATATGTACAGACTCCATGGGCTATTGATATGTTGAAATATGAGGATTCTTACGCGAAGAAACTCTTCGCCGGTTATACGGATGCCGATTATGCGGCAAAGAATCCGCCCATCCATTTATTGCCGAATATTTATCAGGTATTGCTGAATTCGGGAATTACGAATGGTTATGGTTTTAAGCAGCAGTAATATGGTAAGAAGATGTATTCTTTGCATGATGTTAGGGTTGGCTACTTCGGTAGCCGCCCTTTCTCAGCATTTATCCGGTTACGAACTGGAAAGAGAGATGCCTGTTTTCCTGGATCAACTGAAAGCAGAATTGACTTACCCCATGGCTTGGGGAAATAGTCCGGTTAAGAATTTTAAGAAGTGGCGCAAACAGGCGCGCAATGCTGTGCTGGATGCCATGCTTGCCCCTCCGCCTCGCACTACCGACTACCGGACTGAGGTCGTAGCCGAAGAGCAGCGGAATGGGTATAAAGCCCGGAAGTTACGTTTCAATCTGACCGGTTATTCCCGTGTGAACGCCTATATGCTGGTGCCCGATGGTGAAGGTCCCTTCCCGGCGGTAGTGCTTTTGCATGACCATGGAGGTCATTATACGATTGGTAAGGAGAAGATGATCCGTCCCTTCGGAGTGTCTCCCGAAGTCCTGGCTGATGCCGATGCCTGGGCTAAACAATGCTACGGTGGGCAATATGTAGGCGATTATCTGGCTGCACATGGATATGTAGTTATTTCTATTGATGCTCTGTTCTGGGGAGAACGCGGACGGAAAGAAGGAGTTGACGGTGACAAACACATGGCTGTGGCAGGTAACTTCATGATGCTGGGACGCAGTTGGAGTGCTTTCATGAACTACGAAGACATGTACACCACTGACTTTCTGGCTACGTTGCCCGAAGTCGACTCCAAACGTATCGGTTGCATGGGCTTTTCGATGGGAGCTTACCGTGCCTGGATGCTTTCGGCACTCTCTGATAAGGTGAAAGCCGGAGCTGCCGTCTGCTGGATGGTGACTACGGACTGTCAGTTCTCATGGGAGTATGGAAAAGAAAGGGGAGGTTTTGCCAATATGTTGCCGGGTATCCGCCGTTATCTGGATTATCCGCATATCGCGTCCATTGCCTGTCCTAAACCGATGTTTTTTCTGAACGGGGAACATGACAAGCTCTTTCCTCCGGTAGGAGTGAATGCCGCCTTTGCAGAAATGCGGAAAGTATGGGAAAGCCGTTCGGCAGGCGACAAACTGGTTACGGAACTGTGGGATATGCCGCATGATTGCGGAGTGAAAGTCCAGGAAGCCGTGCTATCCTTCTTGAATAAGAGTTTATGATGGGATAGCGGCAAAATATAGGCATAGCGATCAATGTAACTATTTGTGTGATAAAGCATTCAGTGTTCCACTAAGATCTGTCGTAGTGGAACACGCGTTCAGTCGTACTGGGAAATGGTTTCAGTCGTAGTGGGAAATGGTTTCAGTCGTAGTGGGAAATACCTTCACTCGTAGTGGGAACCCGGCACTTAGTTTTGCTTTCGGCTTTCCTTGTATTCAGTCGGTGTCATTCCATATTGCTGCTTGAAGCACTTGCTGAAGTAATGCGAGTCATTCAGTCCCACCATGTAGGCAATCTGTGCCATGTTATACTCCTCTGTCTCTATGAGTTGAGCTGCCCGCTTCATACGTATTTCTTTCAGGAACTCAACGGGAGATAAACCGGTCAGTGTCTTCAGTTTCTTGAAGAATACGGAACGGCTCATGTTTACTTCGCCGGCAATGTCTTCCACTGTAAGGTCACCGTTATCCAGATGCTTCTCTATGGTTTCCATCACTTTATCCATAAATTTCCGGTCGTTGGGCGAAAGGGCCGGAGTGGTAGTTTCCTTTTTCCCTGCCAGAGGTTGTTCGGTGGATGCAGGCAACAGACTGGCACAATACAATGCCTGTAACTTCTTGCGCTGTTCAAGCAGATTGAAAATACGTGCCTTCAGGTAGGCAGCGCTGAAGGGCTTTGTGATGTAATCGTCCGCTCCCAGCTTCATGCCTTCTATCTTGCTTTCGATGGTCGACTTAGCCGTCAGCATAACGATGGGAATATGGCTTGTGGTCATCTCTTCCCGCAGTTCGCGCACCATTTCTATACCATCTTTTTCGGGCATCATAACGTCGCTGATGATGATATCCGGCATATACAATTTGCTCTTTTCCAGTCCGATGTTACCATTTTCAGCTTCTATCACATTGAAGTACTGGGCAAAGATGGTCCTTATGAAGAAGCGTAATTCCTGATTATCTTCCACTATCAGGATAGTTTCTTTTTCACTGTTCAGGTTCTCCTCTTCGTTTCCGGTGAGAGAAGAGAACTGATTTCCGGTGTATGCCGGTGAGGTATCACTTACCACGTAGTCGGACAGGATGAATTCAACGGTTTCGTCGAAGTGTTCTTTTCCTTTCTGTAATCTGATGCTGAAGCAACTCCCTTCTCCAAGTTTGCTCCGGATGCTGATGGAGCCGTGGTGCATATCGATCAATTCTTTCACCAGTGAAAGGCCGATACCGGTGCTGGCCTGGTTGAAGAGGTTCTTATCCACTAAATTCTCGAAGCGGACGAACAGGGACTTTTGTTTATTCTCTGCAATCCCTATTCCCTGGTCCTCCACAGCAAGAATCACATCCTTTTCTTCTTCCTGCACCACCACTTTGATCTGCTTCCCTTGGGGAGTATATTTGAAAGCATTCGATAACAGGTTGAACAATATCTTTTCCAACTTGTCGGAGTCCGCCCATATCTTGAGGCTGGAGACTTTCGTATCCATACTGAAATCAATCTGGTGTTCATCGGCAAGGCTGTTGAAACTTTCCATAATGTGGCGGATGAAAGGGATCAGGTCAATCTGTTGCACCCTCATCTTCATCTTCTTGTTCTGTATCTTGCGGAAGTCCAGGATCTGATTGACAAGCCTCAACATCCGGTTCGTGTTTCGCTCCACCAGCACCAACTGTTCCCGTTCCTCATCATTCAACTTGCCATGTTGCAGGACTTGCTCTACGGGACCGGCAATCAGCGTCAACGGTGTACGTAGTTCGTGCGATATATTTGTGAAGAAACGTAACTTTATATCTGAAATCTCCTGTTCAACAGATACTTTATGCTTCAGCCGGAAGATGGTGAAGAGAATATAGGTGGCTGTAAAAATGACCAATAAGATGAATAGTACGTACAGGGAATATGCCCACGGTGTCTCCCAGAAAGAGGGAAGTATGTTGATGTCCAGTGTACGCGTATTCTCCACCCAGATGCCGTCACTGTTTGTAGAGCGGACTTTCAGGGTGTAATGCCCTTTCGGAAGGTTGGTGTAAGTGGCGGTTCGCTGGTTGCCAATATTGTTCCAGTTGTTTTCGAAGCCTTCCAGTTTGTAGGAATAGGAGATGTTGCCGGGATACTTCATATCCAGGGCGGCAAACTGGATGCTGAATCCATTCTTATCGTGAGGCAGGGTCAGGAGGTTCGTATCATCGATGTGGGTGGTCAGTATGCCACCTTCTTCGGGAGTCACCGTCTTCTCGGCCTGTTGCAGGCGGGTGAAGATGATGGGAGGAACGTATGTACTTGTATGGATGGAATCCGGAAAGAAGTATAGGACACCTTTCACGGTGTTGAACATCAGATAATCGGATGCAGTTCGCAGAGCCGCCCCTTCATTGAAACTAATTCGTAGGGGGAAGGCTCTGGAGGGGTAGTTTATTATTTTATCCGTGGAAGGAATAAACTTGCATAGTTCTTTCTCTGTAGCGCACCACAGATTTCCGTGTGGGTCTTCTTCGATGGATAGCAATACGTCCGAAGGAAGCCCGTTTTTCATGGTGTATGCCTGAAAGCGGGCTTCAGCACCCTCCAGTGAGAGTAGCTTATTGAGTCCGCCTCCGAAGGTGGCCACGTACATTTCGCCTTTCCGGGTGAAATATATGTTGTGCACGTCGTTATTGCTGAGGCTGTTGGCGTTTCCCGAAATACGGCAATAACGTTGGAATTCTATCTCTTCCGGTTCTTTGAAATTGCCCTTGCACATCAGTAATCCTGTGGCGCTGCCTATCCATATATTCCCTTTGGTGTCGGAGGTGATGAAACGCGTACGGTAACATTGGCTGATAGGATAGTTCTTTAGCCGGTTCCGGTAGTTGATGAAACGGTCCGCTTCTTTGTCTGTTCCCCGTTCCAGGTAGTTGATTCCTCCTTCGAATGTGGCAATCCATATCCGTTGCTGCCGGTCTTCATGCAGACTGTATATCTCGTTACCGCTCAGACTGTATACATCGTTTGCGTCGGCGCTGTACTGAACGAGATGATAAGTCAGAGGCTTTCCTTGAGGCCTGGCGGCGAATAGTCCGTTGCCTTTGGTGCCTATCCAGATGGTGCCTTCGTGATCTTGTATGATAGAATAGCCGATTCCTAACTTGTCCGTACTGTAAGGGGAGATAGTCCCTGAGGATGTGAGGTTGCCCACATAGCGCCATTGGCTGTCGTAGACACGTATAACTTTGTCTTTATTGCCCGTCCATATATACCCGTTGCGGTCCTGATAAACGGCACGGACGTTGCTTCCCGGGAATTCCGTGTCATCCGGGGCAGCGGTAAGTAAATGGAAATGATTGGTATTGAAAGAGATCTTCTCCAAGCCGTTTCCGTATGAACCGAGCCATAAATTACCTTGTTTATCAGTAAAGACATTGGTCACCTTATTGTCAGCGCTCCAGCCCGATTGCAGGGCCGGATTGTAAAACGGACGTATCCGGTTGTTCTTACGGTCGTACCAGGCAAGTCCTCCTCCCGAAGGATGTACCCATAAAGAGCCGTTAACATCCTCGTATATATACATTTCCGGTCGGGAATCGACGATATCTTTGCCGTACTTGTCTTGCAGAATGAAGTGATCGAACTGCTCGTTTTCAGGATTGAAGTGCGTCACTCCTTTGGTGTTGAGGCGTATCCATGCTTCACCGTTGGTATCGATATAGACTGCTTTAATCTGGTTGTCCTTTAATGAAGGATAATTCCGGGTATTATAGTGACGATGGTTTCCGGAACTTTGTTCATACACAAAGAACCCGTCGCTGGCTGTGCCAATGAATAGCTTGTCCTTTTTGAGTTGTCGGATGGTTTTGATGGACGAGCCGGTGGGGAACTCTTGCCTTACAAACTGGCCGGTGTCCGGATTATATTCGTATACGCATCCCTGTTTGGAAGTAAAGTAGATGGTATGGTTGTTTTCTAATGCATCGTAAAAAGGCTGTTTGTCCTTTTCCGGAGGAGCGACGAAGTAAGAAGAAAGTTTCTCTTCATTCCCGTTACGAGTCAGGCGGTATAATCCGTTCTCGGTAAGAATCCATTGGTTCTCCCGGCTGTCCTGAAAGATAGACTTGATAGGCTCTGAGTATGAAATCTGATGGGATTTGAAGAAGTCTGTGGCTTTCATTTCATGTGTTTCCGGGTGAGTGGAAATATGAATCAATTCATTTTGTACGGTAATTATCCATACGTCTCCACACGGAAGCACATACATGTCCAATGACAGGTAGTTGTCGTAAGGGATAGCCTGGAACCGTTCAAGTCGCGGATTGAAACGATAGACCTGGTGATTGTAGCTTTGTACCCAGATATATCCGTATCTGTCTTCTTTAATATTGTCCAGACGGTTATTGCTCAATCCGATGCTGTCGCCCGGATGGGCTTTATAGTTGTTAAATGTATATCCGTCAAATTTGTAGAGACCGTCCCAGGTAGCGAACCACATCACTCCTTTGTCATCTTGCAGAATGCTCATGATGGTATTCTGCGAGAGTCCGTCTTCTGAGGTATATTGTGTAAAGGTATGTGGTAATTGTCCGAAGCAGAAGCCGGTGGCAATTACGCAGAGGATTAGAAATATTCCGATTCTTCTCATGGTTAGTGTATTACTGGATACGCTTTATTTCAGCCATTTATTGAAAAACTCCAAAGTCTCTTTCTGCATTTCCTTATTGAAGAAGTGTTTCTCTTCCCATATCTTAGTAACCAGGCGGTCGGCAGCCTTCTGGCTCTGCCAGACAGCCTGCATGGTGTCATAAGCGTCTTTAACACCTTCTACCGGAAACAACTTGTCCCGGCTCCCATTGAAAAACAGGGTGGGTTTCGGACAGGCGATGCTTGCTGTATGCGGATAATCCAGATAGCGGCGTAGGTTCGGTATCAGCATGGAATAGGCTGATCCGCCTTTGTTTTGATTGTTGGTGAGTGTCATCAGGTGTTCGGTGGTGTTCATCCAGCAAATGGAGGCGGAGACTTTTATGCAGTCGGTGATGGCGGAGAGCATCCAGGAACGGTAGGCTCCCATGGAAAAACCTACGCATCCTACTTTATCTTTATCCACAAATGGCAGTGAGGCCACGAACTCCGCACTTCGAACATCATCCATATTGATGAACGCTCCCCATGAACTCCCCATTTGCAGGAAGTTGGAAGCTAACGCTTGCTGTCCGTCATAGTTCACCCCTTCCTTTCTGCCACGTTCACCCCAGAACAAGGCATCGATGGAAAGTACCACATAACCGTGTTCGGCAAAATAGTCTCCTGTATATTGGCCGTCGTAGCAACCTGCTGCCCAATTGTCGGCGTCCGCTATGATTTCAGCGCTTACACCGAACGGGCGTACCATTTTTTCCTTACCGATGGAGAAGTGCGCACCATGATCGTGCAGCATGACGACTGCCGGAAAGGGACCGTCACCATCCGGTACTAACAGGTAGGCGGGAATACGACACCACTCCGATACGTTAAATAGTATTTTTTGAGCCTTGTATCCGTTGCGCTGTTCGGTAGCGATTACCGTCATGGCATAATCGGCAGGGGCAGGAGGTAAAATCTGCATACAGTCCAATAGGGTTTCCCGTGCCTGGGCACGCCATTTATCAAACTTGCGGATAGGGGAGTTTCCCCACGCTGCCGGGTAAGTGAGCTGTTGTTTCAATTGCTCATAGAAAACCGGCATGTTTTTGACAACACTATATGCGGTGGTATCAGTTTGTGCAATCATACTGAGATGTCCGGAGAGAACAATCAAGAAAATGGTTGTAATGCGTTTCATGGTCAGTGGTTGTTAAAATCTAAACAAAGATACATGATTTTTCTATGAAATACGTATCTTTACCGCATAGAATAAGCCTGTTATGATGAAAAAAATCTTATATCTGATCCTTGGGTTGATAGGTGTGTTGTCAGTAAAAGCGCAGCCGGATTGTTTTTTCACCCATTATTCGTCTGAAGACGGACTTTCTCAAAATACAGTAATGAGCATCCTGCAAGACCGTAAGGGAAATATCTGGCTTGCTACCTGGGATGGCATTAATAAGTTCAATGGTTATTCATTTAAAACGTATAAGGCACGTCTTGATAATCGTATAGTGTTGAGTCATAATCGTATAGATCATATGCTGGAAGACAAGTATGGCTTCCTTTGGCTACAAACCTATGACAATTACGCCTATCGCTTTGATCCCCGTACGGAAACGTTTGAGCGTGTACCGGGTGATGATGAAGAGGGGGGCACAGCCAATATAACGAATATCAAAGTCCTTCCGGGGGGGGCGGTATGGTTGCTGACGGAGACTGATGGGGTGATCCGGGTGGCAACTGATCCACAGGATTATAGCCTGACCTCCCAATATTATTCTACTCAATCGGGACAGTTTTCCGCCTCACGTGTGTTTCAGGTATATGAGGACCGGGCAGGTAATGAATGGATATTGTCTGATAACGGATTAGGGATGTTGGCACCCGGAGAGAAATCACCGGTCTTTTATTTTGCAGAGACAGCAGAGCGGGAGAAGAAAGGCGGGCAAGCTTTTTATTCCTGTTTGGAGCATGGTCCCGAAATCTATTTCGGATCGGATAACGGGCGGGTATGGCGTTATCAGAAGGAGAGCGGGCAGTTCTTGTTGCTGAGCCTGCCGGTTTCATCCCATATTGTGTCAATCAATCATATAGATGGCAATGAGATCATACTGACCACTTCAAAAGACGGATTCTTTACTTATAAGTGTGATACAAAGAAGACAGAGCACTTCCCTGCCTCCCGTTTTCCTGACGCACCGATTCATGGTACTTATGTGGATAAGGCATCGGAAGTATGGTTCGAGCAACATGTTCCGGGTACAGTGGTACACTTTAATCCGCGTACACAGGTCTTAAAGCGTGAAGTAATAGCTGTGGAACCTACCAGTACGGACCGTTCTCGTCCGGCTTTCCATGCGCATGAAGATATCAACGGCGTACTTTGGGTACATCCGTATGGCGGCGGTTTTTCATATTTTGACCGTGAAAGTAATAGTCTGCATCCGTTCTATAATGAGCTGTCAGGGCATGACTGGCGCTTTTCCAATAAAATACATACTGCCTTTTCCGACAATCAGGGGAATCTGTGGATGTGCACTCACTCTAAGGGATTGGAGAAGGTCACTTTCCGTCCGTCTCAGTTTGGCATCGTAACGCCGGTACCACACGATTATGAGTCATTGAGCAACGAAGTACGTGCCCTTTGCGAAGATGCTGACCAGAATTTATGGGTAGGCTTGAAAGATGGTAAACTACGGATATATGATAAGAACCGTGTAAATAAGGGCTATCTGACCGAAAACGGTACTGTGTCGCACAGCGGCACTCCGTTGCGTGGTAATGTTTATTTCATCTTGCAGGACAGTAAACAGAATTTCTGGATTGCAACCAAAGGGGATGGCCTGGTGAAAGCTGAAAAACAGAGAGATAGCTATCACTATAAGCTGACCCGTTATCAGCATCAGGAAGGTGATATTTATAGTTTGAGTGACGACAATGTTTACTGTGTATACGAAGATAAGCATGGACGCATCTGGATTGCTACATTTGCAGGCGGCATCAACTATATGGCGCACAATCAGGGTGGTAAGGAGATTTTCGTGAACCATCGTAATAACCTGAAAGGATATCCTATTGATTATTGTAACAAGGCCCGTTTTATAACAGGTGATGATCAGGGGCATATCTGGATAGGAACTACCGTGGGCGCCTTGATGATGGATGCGGACTTCAAGAATCCCGAAGATGTGAAGTTCCGCCATTTCCTGCGTGTTCCGGACGATGAGCATAGCCTAAGCAATAATGATGTGCATTGGATTGTATCTACCCGGGATAAGGAACTCTTTATTGCAACATTTGGCGGCGGACTGAATAAGTTGGTATCGCTGGATGAGAGCGGTAATGCCTGTTTCAAGTCTTATACGGTACAGGACGGTCTGCCTTCGGATGTGTTGCTTTCCATACAGGAGGATAAAGCCGGTAATTTATGGCTCAGTTCGGAAAACGGTATCAGTAAGTTTATTCCTTCCGAAGAGAAATTTGAGAATTATGCCGATAAGGAGATATTTTTCCGGGTACGTTTCAGTGAAGCGGCTTCGGAATATACTGCTTCGGGTAATATACTTTTCGGGGCAAGTACAGGTATTTTCTATTTCAATCCCGATTCCATCGGGAAGAGTAATTATATGCCGCCGATGGTTTTCTCCAAGTTGCTGGTGGCGAATGTGGACGTGGTGCCGGGACAGGGTTCCGTACTGAAACAGGGATTGGATGATACCAAAGAATTGGTACTGTCGCATCGGGAGAATATTTTCACCATACAGTTTGCTGCACTCGACTATTCCGCACCTTCCGAAATACAGTATGCTTATATCCTGGAAGGTTTTGAAAAGGCCTGGAACTATGTAGGTAAACAGCGTGTAGCTACTTATACCAACTTACCAAAAGGGCATTATGTCTTTAAAGTCTGTTCTACCAACAGTGACGGTATATGGACTGAAAACACGCGTACATTGGACATTGAGATACTACCTTCCTTCTGGGAAACTCCGTTTGCTTATTTCCTGTATGTGCTTTTCTTCATCATGATTATTGTAGCGGCGGTGTATATCTTGTTCACTATTTATCGTTTGAAGCATGAGGTGTCCGTCGAGCAACAAATGACGGATATGAAACTGCGTTTCTTTACCGATATCTCTCATGAACTGCGCACTCCGCTGACTTTGATTTCAGGGCCTGTGGAATATATACTGGGGAATACCAAACTTCCGGATGATGCGCGTGAACAGTTACAGGTGGTAGAACGGAATACGAACCGCATGTTGAGGCTTATCAACCAGATACTGGACTTCCGGAAGATACAGAACCGGAAAATGAAGATGCAGGTTCAACGTATGGATGTGGTGGCTTTTACTCGCAAGATCATGGCGAACTTCGAGTCTGTTGCCGAAGAACATCAGATAGACTTCCTGTTTGAAACGGAGAAGGAAGAACTGTATCTTTGGGTAGATGCGGATAAATTTGAGAAGATTGTGTTCAATCTGCTTTCCAATGCTTTTAAATACACTCCGAATGGAAAGATGATTACGGTGCTTGTGCGCGAAGATGAGAAATCAGTTTCCGTAAGTGTGGAAGATCAGGGAATAGGTATTGCAGATAATAAGAAAAAGTCGCTGTTTGTCCGTTTTGAGAATCTGGTAGACCGCAATCTGTTCAATCAGTCCAGCACCGGTATCGGTTTGTCATTGGTGAAGGAATTGGTAGAAATGCATAAGGCGACCATTACCGTTGATAGTAAGTTAGGAGAGGGAAGCTGCTTTAAGGTGGACTTCCTGAAAGGTAAAGAACACTATGATGAATCGGTGGAATTCTTGCAAGATGATGCTACGGTGGGTATGGGAATCGCAGAACAGGTGACCGATATTGTTAGTGAAATACCGGATTCTTCTGAAGAAGAGAATATAGAGGAGGAATCGGAAGAGAGTATGGACGCCAAAGGGACTATGTTGCTTGTGGAAGATAATTCGGAACTCCGTTTGTTCCTGCGTAGCATCTTTGCTTCCGAGTACAGAATCGTGGAAGCAGTGGATGGTATGCAAGGTTGGAGTAAAGCTTTGAAATTCCTTCCGGATATCATTATTAGTGATGTAATGATGCCCGGAAAAGATGGCATCACCATGACGCGTGAACTGCGTGCCGATATGACCACCAGTCATATTCCCATTGTATTGTTGACGGCCAAGACTTCCATTGAAAGCAAATTGGAGGGGTTGGAGTATGGAGCGGACGATTACATCACGAAGCCGTTCAGTGCCACTTATCTGAAAGCACGCGTAAAGAATCTGCTCACACAGCGCCGAAAGTTACAGGGTATCTATCGGGATAACCTGATGACGGGAAATGCAACGGCTGACTCAACGGAAGAAACCGTAGAAGAGCAAGGACCGGAAATGTCTCCGAACGATCGTAAGTTTATGGACAAACTGGTGGAACTGATGGAGAAGAATATGGATAATGGAGAATTGGTAGTAGACGACTTGGTGCAGGAACTGGCAGTCAGCCGTTCAGTCTTCTTTAAGAAGCTGAAGACACTGACGGGTTTGGCACCTATTGAGTTTATTAAGGAAATGCGTATCAAGCGTGCTGTGCAATTCATTGAAACTGGAGAATATTCCATGACTCAGATCTCTTATATGGTGGGTATTAATGATCCCCGTTATTTCAGCAAATGCTTCAAACAGAAGATGGGGATGACTCCAACTGAGTATCGGGATAAGGGAATGAATAAGATCAATTCGTCAAAAAATACATGAATTCATCAAAACGGACATCTTTGTAGTCTTGTATAAGGCTGATAAACAATTGATTGCTAAATAATGCAGAAAATACTGATTTATGGAGTTACATTTTGTATTTTCTATATACTTTTGCCCGTGTCGTAAAGGTAAGAAGATGATAATTACTTGAATTCAAGAAATTATGACTGGTTAGGGTTAAGAGGATGTCTCCAGGGACATCCTCTTGTTTTTATTAAAACTATCTATTGCAATGCTTCTATATACTTCCGGGTTCCGTCTGTTAGGATGAGTACCCAGTCATTGCCGTTTGAATGACCACCTTCAGGCTGGAACGTTTCTACTTTTGAACTAAACTCACCGATATAAGATAGCTCTGCATTGCGTGGTGAATACCACCAAGCCTTTTTAGTCTTTCCATGAATCTTGCTGAGGTCTATTTTCATGGGGCGTCCGGTATAGTTGTACACTAACATATAGTCGTTGCCACGTGTTGCAATGAGACGTTCATACTTTGTGCCGTTATTGCCGGCTATGCAACTCTGGTCGGCTACTCTTTCAAAGAAGGGAAAAGCAAGTATCAGTTTTTTCAAATATTGCATCTGGTTGAATCCGGGATCTTTCAGGGCTTCATACCATAATTTGGTAGCACCGTAGGCTGGATTAACTCCCGGCTTTAGGAATTGCATGATAGAGCTATGACCGTACGTATGACCGAATGAACCGGCAAAAACCGACCAGTAAGCATATCTGCGTACATCGTTGTCTTTCCAGAAACCTTCCTTAGGGTCGTGAAGTCCTTGGGGAATGGCTTCATAAGACGGCTCTCCATCAATAACCGGACGTAGTGGCTTTTGAGCAAGGCTATGTTCCACATATCGCCAGTTGTCTTCTTCTGTGCCTTGTGGTAACAGTGTCTTTTTGTCATCTTTGCTTTGTCCGTAGCGGCGGTGTCCACTTTGGAACATATTGAAATCCAGCCAGGGGGCATCGTTGAACCATTCTGCCGAGAGTGTCCTTCCGAAGGGATGGAAAGTCATGAGATGGTTCTTATCAATGGATTTAATGGTGTTGGCAAGCATGTTCCAGACTTCGGTTTTGATGTTTCCATAGATATCTCCGCCAATCATCCAGATGATGTTGGGGCGATCTTTGTAACGGTTGGCGAGAAAAGTACCATAAGCCTTGGCTTCTTCCACATTCATTTTTCCACTTTTTACCAGCCCGCCCCAGATGCAGACCATGCCGATATAAATCCCTCTGCGGGCGGCGGCATCGATGATAAAGTCCATATGATCCCAATATCCATATATACCCGGTCGGTTGATATTGGAGAAATCAAATCCATCCGGCATAGACGATTGTCCATAAAAGTTCATGGCAGGTACTCCGTTGATGGTTTGTACCTGTACTACGTTGAAGCCTGCTTGTTTACATTGTTCAAGATAGTATTCCGCTTCATCTCGGTTCAACCTTTCGGGAAGCAGCCAACCGGTATCTCCGAGCCAGAAGAAGGGAGAGCCATTCGTATGCTGAAGGTAACGGGAGCTGCTGGATATTTGCAAGGCTCCATTTTTCCAAGGGAGGTTGTGTGATTGTGAAAACACCTGATAAAAAAAGCAGGTAAAACATAGATAGAATAGTATTCTCTTCATGCTATTATTTTTTTAGAATATGTATTTATTTAAGCAATTCCCAACGCTTGGCCCAGTCTTGCAGAACATCTTTTCTCCATTTGGATACCGTTTTACTTCCCTGCCATTTTCCTTCAAACAGGTTTGCGTCATTTCGGTCTGTATACCAATAATCTCCTAATTTATAGTCATCGGCATCAATCTTTCCGGGCCATGTGTTATTTACGACGAACTCTCCGGTTTGTTCCGGAAATTCCGGAATATCAGAGGTAATCTTGTAGGTTAGGACTGCGGTAGATTTAGGAGCATATCTGACGGCATATTCACCATTACCCAGATAGAAACCCTCCCAGTCCTGACCATCTGTTGTCATGGTGAAACAGGTTGAGTCAGCGGGGATATTCATTTCCGGTCCCTTTATGCGGAATTCAATGATGGCATATACCGGAACCGTATCTTTCAGGGTAGTACTCCGGTTGAAAATGACTCTTGGGCTATGAGTGAATTTCTCGAAACTCCCTCCCCAGCTTTCTTTCTGAGGATTATTCGGATCACCATCCATCATGTAAAGTAGTGATGGGGTATCTCCCATCTTGACTTTTCCATCGTAATATTTTATATAGTCTTTTCCCAGATGTCCGGCTCCACGGATACATTCATCGTAATAGTCTTTGTTGAATTTACCAGGTTGTTTGTCATTGGTTATGAATCCACGATAGGAAGCATTGGCCTCGATGAACCAAAGGTTGGGGAAATTCTCGACAATGTATACATAGCTATTGGTACTCCATTTTTTATTCGGTCCGCCAATCCAGTATACTCTTATTTTATTTTGAATGTCCGGAGCATCATGTAGAGCTTGTGCTAAGTCATCGAGTCCGCCCCATACGAGTATCCATAAGGGCCGGGTACTTTCTTTTCTGGCACATTTAATGATCCAATCAGAACCCTCTGTGGCAGTAGTATAACCTTTGAATGGGGCTGCTCCTTGTCTTCCTTGTTTGCAGATGGCGCGTAAGGCATCCGGTGACGGGAAGCCCTTTATGTGTTTTTTCAACTTGGGCAGATCTTTTTCGTATAGGTCTATCATGTCCAGAAGATTCTGTTTACTTCCGTGTCCATAGGAGGGAGAAGATACTAATCCTTCTGTTTCGAACATCTCACTGTACATAAGGAAGTGTGCCATTGATTGATTGTCGTCCGGATCTGTGCCACCTATGTCCGTACTGATAAGAATGCGAGGCTTAACCGGAATAGGCTGTTGCCCCATAACAGTTATAGAGGCAGTTAAAATAGAGAAGACTAAAAAGAGTTTCTTCATGATATAGATTCTTTTGATTTTAAATGTTCCGTCAATAGTGGTTTGTACTTATGTGTATGCAAAAATAGAAGTTTATAGCTATAAAGAGGAGGAAATATTGTTCCTTTTGGAGTAAATGATGATAATAATGGTATAGGGAGGCGGGGTTAAAATGGTAAAAGAAAAAGAGGATACGCACTTTGTATAGTGACGCACCCTCTTTTACTTTAAGGATTCAAATATTTTAATACCAACGGGGATCACCGAATCCGTAACTCTGGAAGAGTTCATCAGTGATAGTGAAATCGGCATTGTCAGGATCGGCAAATGGATTCTTATCAAGAATATTTCCTTCTGTATCGAAACATGTTAAATTGGTCTGAGTATTACCTTCGGCTTGTGAAGTCAAGTTCTTACAGTTATAGTAATAGTTGTTTGAATAGCTGGGTACTCCTACGGAAGTTGAATTGGCAAAACCGCGAGTATTATCGAAGTTGGCTACAACATTATTGGTAAAGGTATTGGTATTGCCGGGGAACCGCAGATAGAAGAAACGGTAATTGGCGTTACCATTACCTACATTGTAGAATGTACATTTATCGATAGAAGTTATCATACTTGCACTCACCTTGCTTGAAGCATCGTCAGCACGCAGGATATCACGCTTAGCAGAACAGCTATAGAATGTAGAGCTTGAGATGATAAGATTGTTCCAACCACCGCTACGGCTATCGATAAAGTCACCGCCGGAACATTCGATATCATGAATGATGGAGTTTTCTATCTTGATTGTATTGGCTACAGCTGCAACGTTGATGTAGATAAGTCCTTTCACGTAATTTCTTATTTCACTTCCGCTGATGATAAGATCGCCAAATCCTCCGGCTGTTTTGTATTCAATAGCCTGACTTCCATCTGTACCGGTGCCATCCATCACTACTTGATAGAGATAGAGTGAAGAACCGTTGTTGATATGAATACAAGTATTAATCACCGGCAGGTTACCGGAGTTCTGAGCGGCAATGGTCACATTATTGTTGATTTGCAGCTTGGCTGATGTCAATGTATATTCACCGGCTGCAAGGGCAAACTTACTACCTGCTGCTGCGTCCTGAATAGCAGTCACCCAGTCATCTGTCGGAGTGAGTTGGATAGCGTCACGTAAATCCAAATTAGTAGTAAAGGTAGAATAACCACGGGTTTTCTCGCCTAACTTCAACGTGGCTCTATAACTTGTCTCCGGTTCAAGTCCTGTGACGGTAGCAGATCCGGAAGAGATGTCTGTTGCAGTTAGAGTGTAAGTCACCGTCTTAGCTGAAGAATTTGCAGCGCTAGGAGTGCATACGATAGCATCAGCCTGAATGCCCGGCGTCCATGTTACTGTAACGGCTGTGCTTTGGATGTCACCGGCCTTTACTTTGTTCATATTTTGCTCAGGGTTGGTAGTACGCATGATCTCGATCCATTTAGATGTGCGTGATGAGTTGTCTTCATCAATGGCTCTTACACGAATGTAATAGGCTGTTTCACCAATCAGATTAGTCAAAGTAGTCTGAGTGAGAGTGGTGGCATCTGACACATCCGGTGTGCGCTGACCGTAGTCAGGAGTATCGGCATAAGCTTCAATTTCGTAAGAGGAAGCTCCTTTCATTTCATCCCAACTAACAATGATATTTACGTCCTGAGAGATGCGTGCAGTAATATTGGTAGGCGACAATATGCGGTCAAGAACCAAATCATTAAGATCATCCGGATCACTGCATGATGTTACTGTAACACAGCCTATGCAAATGGCAGCTAATGTACAAATTGATAATATATATTTTTTCATCGTTGTTTAATCATTTAGTTAATTAATACCACTCGTAATTTGCAAGATTAGGATTATCGTTCAAATTGACGTTGAAGATTGGCCAATATTGATATTTATCCGGATCGCGCACGTAGAGATAGTCAATAACATCATCTAATGCAGTATCCTTAATCCAGGTTGAGGCTTCGCCACTGCTATTGGTAAATTCGGTATAGCCTTCCGGATCAAGATTCAGTTCGCCATAGTTCAAACCATAGAAATTCAGTTTGGCATTGGGCTCGGTAGTTGCTATGCCGTTACGGGTCCAGGTGTATGCACTCATTTTATAATATACATGACCTGAGAGCTGGCTATAGGGATGCTTGGAGTCATAGTCTGTCAGATTTACGATAGCGTTCATCTTATCTTTTGTTTCATCCATCTTGCTTTTCAGCATTCCCCAACGGATAAGGTCAGCCTTACGGATCAGTTCTCCTGCAAATTCAAGAGCTCTTTCGTCAACAATGGCTTGGAACATTTTCTCTTTGCTTTGAGATGCCTCCGCAACATAAGCTGTAACTTCTGTAGCGCGGTCGGTAGTAGAAAAGGCGCGGTTACGAATCTTGGTCAGATAAGGAGCGGCAGCAGCAGGACCATTGAGCTCGTTCTCTAATTCAGCACGCATCAATACAATATCGGCATAGCGCATATAGTGCTTGTTGATACCGTCATCGTTTCCGGAAGGAATCATACGGTTTGTCCATTCATAACGTAACTTTCCGAAACTCCAGCTCTTGAAGGACTGAAGAGTTTGCACGCCCTTTGTCCACTGGAATGGGCAACAAGTCACATCACGGCGTAAATCTTTCACTGAATAGTCGAAGTATAGAGTAGGTGTAGGCCCTACCTGGCTACCTTGAAGCATTGTTGTCATATTATCGGCAGTAGTGTGCTTAATGCCGAAGGTATACATGATACGTCCACGTGCCGGGTTATTGCTGTAACCGATTTCAAACAAAGATTCGCTACCTGCATTGATGATATCACCAGAGATACCATTGTTGTTGAAGATATCTTCGAAGTTTGATTTCAAAGCTACATAATTGCCTTCTTGGTCCATTACATCCTTACATGCCTGTAGTGCGATAGGATAAAGTTTTTCTTTGCTGAGTTCCGGGTCTGTGCTTAGGCGGTTTGCACCGTCAAGACGTTGAGCATAACCTGCTGCTTGCAGACAAACGCGAGCCAGGAAACCTTTTACGAAGACTTTGTTCACGCGTTCCACTGTTTTCGTGGCATCAAGTTCGTTAGGCCATGCACAGAGATTTTGTGCCTCTTGCAGATCGATAATAAGTTGCTTGTAGATGACATCACGGTCTTCACGTCCTGAATACATATTATCGGCATTCAATGAAGTCAGACGGGCAGGAACATCTCCCCACATATTGATAAGGTCCACGTAGTGCAGTGCACGTAGGGTAAGAGCTTCGCCCAGCAGTTGCTTCATATTTGCATCTGTCAGGTCTGCATTTTCCCGAAGACCTTCAATAGCCAGATTGGCGCGTTCGATGGCAGCATATATTTTGGCCCAAAGATCGGTACCTGTAGTAACGTTCATCTGGTCATTTCCGACTCCAGCATTGTATGTTGCCAAATCAGCTTTTCCGTCTGCTTTGTCTGAACCACTGAAGATTTCTATATCCGTATTGTATCCATACCAAATGGCACGTGCACGATAGTTTTGTTCTCCAAATTCTTGATAGATATTAGCTATGGTTCCTTGAGCATATTCATAGTTACTGAAAATGTTCTTGCCATCCAGGGATGAAGGAGAACTTTGATCCAGGAAATCGCTGCATGAAGACAGCCCACCCAGAAGGACGACAGCTGCTAAAGATTTAAATAATATATTTTTCATTTCTTCTTTCGTTTTTAAAAGTTCAAGTTAACACCTATTACAAACTGGCGACTCTTTGGGTATGCAGAGTAGTCTACTCCCGGAGTAAGAGCTGTCTTGTTTCGGGTAGAAACTTCAGGGTCGAAACCTGAATAACCAGTCAGACAGAATACATTGTAACATGTAGCGTAGAAGCGCAAATTATTAATGCCTACTTTCTTGGTTAAGGCCAATGGTAAAGTATAACCCAGTGTTAATGTTGACAAACGTAAGAAAGAACCATCTTCAATAGCCCAATCGGTCAATACATAACTGGTGTAAGGTGACCACATAGTGGTATTGGCATTTAAAGCAGCTAATTGTGCGGGATCATTTACCAGGTTACCGTTAGCATCGAGGTTTGTCCAACGTTTGCCTTCGCCCATAATGTCGAGCATATTACGGTAATAATATTGATAAGACGAAGTATATTCAATCTTGTTGGCATTGTAAACGTCATTACCAATGCTATAAGTGAAGTTTGCACTCAGGTCGAAGCCATATACGCGACCTGAAAGGCTGAAACCACCACTGGCTTTGGGGTTGGTGTTACCAATAACAGTACGGTCTTTAGCATCAATAACATTATCGTCATTCATGTTTTTCAGTTTCAGAGCACCTGGGCGAAGATAGCTGGTACCTATCACACTTGAATTATTAACCACACCTTCTTTCAATACCCATTTTTCACCAGCGGCGTAGTAATCCTCAAAGTCGCTTACTTCATAACGACCATCGCTTATATAACCATAAATTTCGCCAACCGAATGACCGGGCTTAACGATGTAGTCATCTTGAATTTGGGTTGAAGCCCATCCCGAAGATGCTGAGTATTGTGTTAATGAGCCAAGGCTCTTTACTTTATTCTTATTGAAACCCACATTACCGCTGAATGTCAATCCATAATTTTTCGTGTTAATAGCGTTCCAAGTGAGAGAGACCTCGAAACCTTTGTTTTCTGTCTCACCGAGGTTGCGGTATTGATAGTCATAACCGGAACCGGAAACTGGGAATGCGATGAGCAAATCCTTAGTGGTGTTCCAATAGTATTCGAAACTACCGGTCAGTTTGCCGCCGAACAGAGTGTAATCCAGACCCATATTACGGGTAATGGTTGTTTCCCATTTTAAGTCGGGATTAGATGCATAAGATCCGCTTTGGCCTGAAGCAATGCCGCTAGTCCAATAAGAGGGAAATTGATTAAGCCAGGTAGTGGAACTAGAAGACCATATCGGAGAAGTTTGGTCAGAGGGGATATTGTTATTACCCGCAGTACCATAGGAGAAACGTAACTTTAAATCGTCAAGCCAATTATGAGTCTTCTCCATGAAACTTTCAGAAGAGATACGCCATGCTACGGCAGCTGATGGGAAGTAACCCCAGCGATTGTCTTTAGAGAACTTGGAAGAACCGTCGGCACGGAAAGTGGCGCTAACCAGATACTTGCTTTGGTAATCGTAGTTCACACGACCAAAAAATGAAAGCAGGTTATCGTCGGCATTAGTGTATTTGTTTACGCTATAAGGAGTACCCTGCGAAGATAAAGCCCAAGCTTGAGCGGCAGTAAAACTGATAGGAAAGAAGCTCAAACGGTCATCGTTCAATGAACTTTTCTTGTTAAGGGTTTCTTCACCGACCAATACGTTCAGACTGTGGTTCTTATTCTTGATGATATTTTTAAAATCATAGTTCACCGTATTGGTGTTACGGAAAGTTTTACGTTGGGTATCGGCAAAGTAAGCCATTGGATGAACGCCTTCTGTATCTACACTGTTAGTGCGTGCATTATAGGTAGAAGTTCCATAATATTTCTTATCAGTATTGTAATACCAGTCTAAACCGAATTCACTTTTGAACTTGAAATTCTTGAAGACTTCCCATGAGAAGCTTCCATTCATGTTGAAAGTCTGACGATTTTGTTTGCGGTCAGTATCATATACTGATGTAATTGGATTTGTCAACTGAAAGTCAGGGTCATAACTGTCACTCAAGTCGGGGAAGTTGAACATAGGGTAAATCATTACATTCTTCATGCGGGAGTCAGCTGAAGATACCTCAGACTTGCTTTCGTTAGCACCGGCACCGTTTACAGTGGTATTTGCATAACGCATCGAAAAGTCAAGGCTAACTTTATCATTCACTTTATGATTGAGTTTTAAGCTCAAGTTGTCACGTCGGAAAGAAGAACCCAACATGATGGCTTTATCATTCATGTGAGCATAACCCATGTTGAACTTTGTCTTATCTGAACCACCACTAATTGTCAGGTTGTGGTTGAAAGTGTTTCCTGTACGTCCGAACACTTGATCCTGCCAGTCATTGGTAGGAGCATTTTCATAAAGGTCCGCATCTTGCCAATTACCGAAGAGGCTGGTGAATTTGCTTTCGTTATCTCTTAACAACGCATATTCACGCTGCCATTTCACATAATCGGTTGCACTCAGTGTATTCAAGGTCTTGGCCATCTTTTTCCAAGAATAGTAGGCGTTATAAGATACGCTTAACTTGCCTTCTTTTCCACTTTTAGTAGTTACCAGGATTACACCATTTGCACCACGAGAACCGTAGATAGCTGTAGAAGAGGCATCTTTCAGTACAGTCATATCTTCAATGTCAGAAGCAGGAATATCACTGATAGACTCTACCGGGAAGCCGTCTACGATGAATAATGGAGTATTATCACCTGTAATGGAGCCACCACCACGCACACGAATTTTCATTTCTGCATCGGGTGAACCTTCAGTTGTAGTAATCTGTACACCGGCCATTTTACCTTGCAGTGCTTCTGTTGCAGAGGCTACCGGGACAGCTGCCAGCACCTCAGAATTGACTGTTGCCACAGAGCCTGTCAGGTCTTTACGTTTCACGGAACCGTAACCGATAACCACAACCTCTTCCAAAGCCTGTGCATCGTCTTCCATAACTACTTCAACTTTAGTTTTGCCTTTCAGGGGTATTTCCTGAGAAGTCATACCCACATAAGAGAATACCAATGTGGAATTGGCGGGAACACTAAGGGAGAAATTACCATCAATATCGGTAATAGTACCGTTGCTGGTATTCCCTTTCTGTACTACGGAAGCACCGATAACGGTTTCTCCCGTCTTGTCTGTCACAGTACCTGTTACGGTTACATTTTGCGCTGATACGCTAAGCGATATCACGGCTACTAAACAGAATAGTAGCGCGGCGCGCATGTTTTTCATTTTGTTAGACATTCTTTGCATGTTATTAATTAAGTATGATTTTTTTCGTTATGTGTGTTCGGGCACACTGTTAATTCGTTGCTGCAAATGTATAGGGATGTGAAAATATATATGTGTAATATCTGTTTTTAGGGTGGTATTTTTTGTTATTTACTGTCTATAATGTTTTTGTGAGTTATCTAAATGATGTTATATAACAGAAAAGAGGGGAGTTTATTGCTCCCCTCTTGACGTTTTAACATAGTGACGACTGACTTTTGCCGGTATCCCTATAGTTTTGGTTACTATTTATTCTTATTGATTTCTTGCGGTCAGAATGTATTCGTTTCCTGCATTTGTTTCGATATCATACACATAAGTCTGTGCATATTCCGGTATGCAAACCGGTGCATTGGCAGCAATCAGTGGTTTGCGGATGCTCTGTGATTGTAATAGCGGGTTGTCAGATACCTCTTGGACACTTGGAGTCAATTTTTCCCCATTCAGATACAAAGGAGTCTGGGTCCGTATGCGGAGTGTACCGCCAATATTGGAAGTGATAACGGCTGTTTGTAATTCTCCGTTTTCCCACTTCATCTCTTTCACTGTAAAGCCGCCACGGCAACGGATACCTTTCAATGTTCCCTGTTTCCATACGTCGGGCAATGCCGGAAGAAGATGGATAGCTCCGTCATGGCTCTGAACGAACATTTCGGCAATACCGGCAGAACAGCCAAAGTTACCGTCAATCTGGAAAGGCGGGTGTGCATCGAACAGGTTCGGATAAGTACCACCGTTTTGTCCCTTTTCATCGGTAGTGGGGTGCAACTGTTCGGTTATCAGTTTATAGGCATGGTTACCATCGAGCAGACGCGCCCACAGGCACACTTTCCAACCCATTGACCAACCGGTAGAGTGATCGCCACGACCTATTAAAGACTTCTTGGCGGCTTCAAACAGGATGGGAGAGTTGTAGGCACTGATTTGACGTCCCGGATACAAACCCCAGAGATGAGAAACATGGCGATGACGGTCTTTGGGATTATCCCAGTCGTGCATCCATTCCTGTAACTGTCCCCAACGGCCTACCTGCATAGGGGCTAAATTGTTAACTACAGTCTGTAAACTGTCGGTGAAAGCGGTGTTTTCGTTCATTAAACCGGCAGCGGCAATCGTATTGTAGAATAAATCGTAAACCATCTGATTGTCCATCGTGGTTCCGGCAACTACAACAAATGTACGTTTGCCATTTACTACGGGACTGTTTTCAGGAGAATAGGAGGGGGCTACTACCAGCCAGTTATTCTCGGGTTCACGCACCAGGAAATCGAGGTAGAATTCGCAGGCACCACGCATCAGGGGGTATACTTCGGCTAGATAGTTTTTGTCGCCGGAGAAGAGGTAACGATCCCACAGATGCTGGCAGAACCAAGCGTTGCAAGTGGGCCATACTCCGTAGCTTGGTCCGTCTACGGCACCGGTGCTACGCCAGATATCCGTATTGTGATGCAATGTCCAACCGCGACAACCGTACATGGCGGCACTTTCGCGTCCTTGTATGGCTGCTTCTTTTACTAATTGCAGGAAAGGTTCGTGCATTTCGGGCAGGGAGGTACTTTCGGCAGGCCAGTAGTTCATTTCTACATTGATATCAGTAGTATATTTGCCATCCCAAGGAGCACGTAGCTGGTAGTTCCAGATACCTTGCAGATTGGCGGCTTGTCCGCCGGGCTGTGAACTGCATATCAGCAGGTAGCGTCCGAATTGGAAGTATAAAGCAGCCATTTGCGGATCGAAGCTTGTACTGAACTCTTTGACGCGTACATCTGTCGGCTTGTCGGCTTGAGCATTGCGCCCCAGGTCCAGAGATACTCGGTTGAAGTACTTCTGATATGCATTGATATGGGCGGCTTTACTCTTCGCATAGTTCTTATTGACCTGTTTCAGGTATTTCTGTGCAGTGTTGAGTGCATTGCCCGATACATCCTTATAGTTTACGAAGTTGGTGCCGATGGATACGTATAATGTAACGCTATTGGCATTTTTGACTTGCAGGGTGCTGTCTGATGTTGCTTCCAGACTGCCACCATTGTTCTCTATGCGGGTGAGGGCGGTGAATTCCACTTTGCCTTCGATACCTTCGTGGTCGTTAGCTTTTCCGCTCAACTGTAATTCTTTGCGGGAGGAGATGCTGCGTACCACATTACTTTTATAAGGCGTGGTATATTTTGCAGTGAATGAGATGCTCTTCTTTTGTGAAGCTGTCAAGCGGATTACCAGGACCTGATCGGGGAAAGAAGTATAGGCTTCACGGGTATAGGTTACTCCATTGGCGGTGAAGCGGGTGGTAGCTATTGCCTTTGCAATGTCCAGATCACGATAATAATCGTTGTAATTGTTGATTCCATCAAAGTCAAGATGCAGGGAACCTACAGTCTGATAAGGCATCCCGTTGGCGGATGGCGAACAGATGGTGGGGCCGCAAAGCTCTTGTGCCTCTTTATTCTTGCCCTCAAAGATGAGTTGGCGGATCCGTGGCAAAGCGTCTTTGGCTTTGGGATTGGTGTTGTTGTAAGGAGAACCTCCCCATACGGTTTCTTCATTCAATTGGAATTGTTCGTGTACAGGGTCGCCAAAGACCATGGCGCCTATACGTCCGTTGCCTAGTGGCAAAGCTTCTACCCATTGTGTGGCGGGTCCATCGTACCATAATTTGAGAGCTTCATTTTCCAGCTGTGCCTGCAAGCCACTGCTTATGCAGATTGCAGCAAAGCATGTCGATAACCATTTCTTCATCATTGTTTTTCATTTTTTGTATTTCAGTTGCAAGGTTAGGCAGTTTTCGGCACTTTCAGGGGTAATATCTATTTAAAAAGGAGTAAAAATGATGCATACCGTTTGCCTATTTATTGGCAAGACCTTGCTGATACGGTGGCAAGATTCAGGCAGTAGAGGCTGAATTTAGTCTTTCAAGACGCTCTCGATAATCTCCTCAGCTTTATCCACAATGTAGTCAGGATGGAAGGTTTCCAGTTCAGCGCGTGGGCGGAATCCCCAGGTCACTCCGCAGGAGGTTATATTTGCATGGATAGCTGTCTGCATGTCTACGCCGGAGTCTCCTACATAGAGAACATCTTCTTTGGCTGTCTTTGCTATTTGCAGGATATCGTATACGACGGTGGGATCGGGTTTTACGTTTACCCCTTCACGTTGGCCAAAGACAGCGATGAAACGAATTGTAGGAAAATAGTGGGCAATTAGTTTCTCTGTAGCTGCTTGATATTTGTTGGAAGCGACTGCGAGTTGGACTCCCTTGGTCTGTAGTTCGGTTAGAAGTTCCGTGATGCCGGGGTAGGGGCGGCTTTTGTCTGCATTATGTTGGTCATAATAGGGTACAAATTCTTTTCGTATGCGCAGGACATTTTCTTCCGTCTTTTCTCCTTCGGGCAGAGCACGCTCAAAAAGTTTGTTGATACCATTTCCAACCATGAAGTTGTACTCTTGTTCTTCATGTGTGGGATATCCTAAGGCGGCTAATGCATGATTGGTACTTTGTGCCAGATCGGCAATGGTGTTTAGGAGGGTACCGTCTAAATCAAAAATTACGAGTTTCTTCATTTTTCTTACTTTCTTTTCTTTATGAACGCAAATATAAGGCATTTCGTTCAAACAATCTGTAATGAGTTGATTCATTTCTGTAGGGTTATGGGTTAAATGATAATTCCAATATTAAGTAAATAGAGTATCTCAATTCCCCTCCTCCGTCGGAGGAGGGGTGCCCAAAGGGCGGGGTGGTAGGTAAAGCAAAAAATACCTATGAACCATATCAATAAGGAATTATTTTCTCACCTACCACCTCCCCCTTCGGGTAGAGGTTGTGTCAAAACGTTGGCACAACCTTTTTTGATGATTTACAGTCCTGCTATATTTCCTTTTGTCTACGCCGCTTTTTTCTCATTCATTTGGTAACAAGTTGCTATATTCCCGTTGTATCGAGTTATAAATAGCCCAATAAATATAGATTTAGCAAGTGTAATGAACTCCTTTCCTGCTTTTCTCAGTCTTGCACACATCTTTTTGATATTAAAAGCTATGGCAAAGAAGGCAAAGTCCATTGTCACCTTGTCTTCTCCCACATGCCGGAACCTCCTGTATGCCATGTTGTATTTCATTTGTCCGAAAACAGCTTCCGGTTCTATACACCGCCTGCC